>Ga0183097_10059_pt1 | contig 437129 bp, 379 predicted proteins | sample BioMet8_FD_128883 | JGI IMG/M metagenome (GOLD analysis project Ga0183097, IMG submission 128883) | Microbial communities from bioreactor (seeded with sewage sludge) at Lawrence Berkeley National Lab, California, USA - Biofuel... | ecosystem: Engineered > Bioreactor > Anaerobic > Unclassified ...
TGCGTCGCCAATTGCGGCAACGTGTAGCCGTCCTCAAGGAACAGCTTCACAATTTTGAGTTTTTCGACGGCCGACAACTTAAAGCAGCGGCGTCCCGACGGTGAGTTGGGTGATTTTTTCATGTCACACCTTTCTGTTGGGAAAAGTGTAACCCTTTTTTACTTCAAACTACTCTCAGATTTTCAACGCTTAGCACAGTATTTTCATTACCGTCCCATAGCTTGCTAAAAACGTGGAGGGTGCATAAATTCCTTGAAAGCGCCGATCAAAGCCGGTGACAGACCGGAGGTGATATGAGAACGGGATTTTCAATGATCAAAGTGGAAATTCCAGTTTTGCGCGAGCGATATAAAGACTTCCCATCCGAATAATCTAAGGCATATAATCGCGATGATACATGGAAATCTCATGAGCTCAAATCAGTTAAAAACGTTCCCACCCACGGCAAAAAATAAACCGCTATTCTGGGATTATAGGCACTTATGGTTGAATAATATGCGGCATGTTTTGCAAACGGAGAGCGTTGAGATTTGAGCACGCACTCACCACGAAAATTGCTGAAGAACTCAATAAAAACCTGTTCCTCGCTAAAAGCGATGCACCCTATCTGACTTTTTTATGTCGTAATATCTGCTGACTTCATTTTCTGTAGTACCAATCGAACCGAGTAGCTGCGCATCAGCCGACGCAATAAAGCGGGATGAAAATCGGTCAACGCATTTTGAATGCGAGTCTCCGTCTCAGGAATAGAGGGAAAGACAGTGGTTTGAGTTTGTTGAAATATCTTCAACAGCCCAAGAATCCGTCTTGCTTCCTGTTGAATTTGTCCGGTAATGACCGCATCGGGTGAGATCTCAGTAACCGTAATTTGACTTGTGCCGTTCCAGCGGAATCCTGCCAGTTCATAGGGACCGAGCAGGCAAACAAGCTCACCGTTTTCCGTCACACACTCCCCTGTCGCCAGATTTTCACCAATACCACTGCCGTTTCTTTGCAGGCAAACTTTTACCGGGTAATATTCACGGTTGACCATATAGCAGAATGAAACTTTTCCATCGTTCAGCATCCGTATTTTGACCGGATCATCCGCGCCAGGAACATCGACAAAGCGCCGAGCCGGAAGTCGGCGGTAAACCGTGCTGAACTGCCGAAATTCTCGAAAATGGGTCTTATCCATAAACAGACCGCCGGCGGTCAGTTTAACAGCGTCACATTCGGCAAGCGCATGAGCGAAATACTCCAGATAATGCGGAGCCGGTGGTGTTGCCGTAGTAATCCGCAGTTGCGAGTCCCACCAGAAGCCGTCATCCACATATTCCGAATGCATGATACAGGTTCCATCCGGTTTGCCGCCATAAATGGAAGCATCGGTCGGACATGGAGTCGGAATCCAGGTATGCTTGCCCCAGGATTCATGCCAGGCGTTGAACACAAAAACAGCAGGTTTTTCCTGTTTACGGAGATCTTCCCACGTCGATTGGTCAAGAAAGTCATGGTCACGAAACATACAGAACGCTTCCAACGGCGCTTCGCGATTATTGCCGCCAGTACGATCGCGTCCGCCGCCTTCGGTTTGAAGCGCAAAATCAATATTGTGTTCGCCAGTGAAAAAGTTCGGATCAATTCCTGCTTCGCGATAGATTTCTCGCATCGAACTGCGAACGCCCAGCTGATGCTCCGGACGGCACGAACCGTCGCGTACCGCACCGATCAACGGTTCGTTCCATAACGTCAGCGACAACCGCAGATCGGCACGAACAGCGGTTACGGCATCACGAATGTTGCCGATAAATTGTTTGATTCGGCGGCATCGCCAGTCAATCCAGATATTCCGGCATTGGTAGGTCAAAAAATGGAACCGTTGGGAAAAACGTTCCGGATCAAGCGGAGCCCCCGGGATTTTGATGCCGGTATCTTTTTCAAATTCCGCAATGGTATAATCATCGTAACCGGAACGAAGGGACCCGAACCACAACAGCGTCGGCGCCCACAGCGTTACGGAAAATCCCCTGAACGACTTATGCGCTTGGTATCGGATGGCGGTGTCGCGGAAAAACGCGATGATATGTTCCTGCACGAAAGGATGCAGCGGATTGAAGATCGGTCCGGGCGGAACATCTTTTTGCCCGCCGCGCTCGCCATAGGCAAAAGTTCGGTTGCAATAGGCGTTCAACCCGCCGTCTTTTTCCATCTTATCCAAATTCTGGAAAATGATGGTATTATAAACGCCGGTCCAATCCATGGTCCCGGACTGCACCTGATTGTTCCAGAGCATGTTGTTGACGGTAGGCGCGCCGGCCATGATTGACTCCCGGTCGATGTTCATCTTTTCCATCAACGAGCTGAGTCGCAACAGCGTAAATACACCATAAAATTCAATATCTTCCCGATCGAAACAAGTCAACATTTCCGCGACCCAGTCATGCGGATGGTCGCTCCAGCGATTGTAAATCGTCCGGTCGTCTTCAGTAACGAGCCCGAAAACGGAAGCCCGTTCTTTCGTTCCGGGATAAAGCGGGCCGTGATACCAGCATAACGGATAGGTAAAAACATTCTGCCCGGTGTATTTCATATATTGAACGACATGAGTCAACCAGACGTCGAACGTTTTGGCACCTTCCGCCGAGCCGATGCCGCAAGGATCTTCATACATCAGACCGAATTTACGTCCCTCGCCGGAATCAGCAATCGGCAATGACGTCAACTCCGCTTCCGCCAGCTCATAGATTTCGAATCCGGCAACTGCCGCCGGTTCGTCACAACCGAATACCATGAAGCAGATACTCAAATCGACGAAACGCGGCCAGAAAATCTCTTCCAGGGTCTGTATTTTACCGGACAGCGGCCAGGCCCACCCGGTGGTCACGGCGGTATTCAAATCGTAACTAGTGCCGTCGCCAATCGTCATGAACCGCCGCTTGTCATCCGGATAAAATACTTTAAGCAAGTGCGGTTTTCCGGCATTTACCGGAAGCCGATAACAAAACCGCGAACCGGCATCAGCCGCCGACTCCCGGTAATTTCCGCAAGGGGCATGAACCACTTGGGTTTGCCCGTACGAAATAAACTTTTCCGGCGAAGCAATGTCCTGCGTACAATCAATCCGATGAATCAGTTTCACAATGACAGCATCCTCATTTATCAGGGGCGGATCATAATGATGCGGTTAACCCACAAACTTCCCATCGATGAATCGTTCACCGTACCTAAATAGAAATAACAATTTTCATTTAAATCAACTTCATCAAGCTTGACAAGCTGATATTTTTTCCCGACGAGCTCAGCCGCTTTCCAGTTTTTTTCCAGAATTACTTTCTTCGTCTGCGCATTATAAATACCGGCACCGGCAATCTTCCGGTCAGCGCCGCGGTCGCAACGCAGTTCAAGATAAATTTCCCGTCTGCCCGACGGCAGGTTATGCAACTGAATCGCCCAAGTCGCAGCAGTACACTGCAGGTTGACGGCCTTGCCGCCGATTGCCGTCGCATCGGCTCCAACCGTGCCGCCGTACAATTCGCAGCGGGTTGCCGCAATCCCCATCCAACTTCTGCCGGCAACAATTTCCGGCGCGACGCCATCATTGACCGTCACTCCATATAGTGTCCGCAAACGGGTACGAACCGTATCTTGCATATCGCCTGATTCGCTGAATTTGATGCGGCCGGTGGGATCGGCAGTTTTCAAGGTCTGCTCAATCAGGGTTTCCGGCTTCAGTCGCGAGAATTCCCGGCGACGGAACAATTCCGGATGTTCCAGCAGCGCAAAAGCGATTGGACAAGCGGCATAGGCGACGTGCGACTGTAGGACCGGATCCCTGCCGACTTTATGTTTCGCCGTTTCCATGGCTTTCCAGGCCGCGACCAGATGCCAAACGTCGAGCCAACTTTTCGTCGTCTCTCCATAACAACTTTGGGCGGTGGTTTTCCGAGCGGCATCATACATCAGATTTTGATAACGCGCGATTTCCGGTGCGGCAGGCCCGTAATAGGCGTTCAGAAATTCCGTCGTCAGCCGCTTCTGATCAAGCGCCGGATTCCACATTAATTTACTGAGGACATAGGCGCGGAGTTCCGGAAGATCGGCGCACGATCCCGGTCCGCCGGAACCCTGCATGAACAGCCCGACGGTGCGATGGGCCGCCAGCAAGCGCAGGTCGGCCTCGTGATTGCGGGAATTGGGATAGGGCAGATAGTAACGGGAAAAATTGGTGGTGTAGTACCAAATATAAAGTGCCGGCGCGATTTTGCTCCAGCCGTCCACATCGTGAGCAAAACTTTCGTTCTGTGCCGATTCGATCGGATACGCCGCATTACATTCGATGCCACAAAGTTGAATAACAACATTCGCGCACGGCATGACCGTTTGGGGTACTGCCCGGGTATACATATAAGCCAGAGTCAACACCTTAACGTGCGGAAACTCCCGATTTACCGCCGCAGCAATGCTGTTAACCGCATCCAGCAGCAAGTCCGTCTGATTGCCATGCGCTTTGACCCAGGCATTGCAGACGGGGCAGGTACAATAGTTCGGATTGTCATTCTGACTGACGGAGATAAAGGCGGTCTCCGGTTTTTCCCGCAACCGCTGTAAAACTTGTCGAGTCAACTCCGCGCGCATCGTCGTATTGCTCAGGCAAAGCTGGTCGGGAACACGTCTGCCGTTACGCTCGGTATACCACTCCGGATGAATGGCAAAGTACTTTTCCGCCGGCAGAAACTGCCCGAAGGTGTGGCACCAGCCGGCAATCGTGAAATGTCCGCCCCAATCTTCCGGGATATTGAAAAAATGCCCGTTGTTGCGCATTCTGACGGCATACTGCGGATCACGTTGCAGGGTATCGTAGAAGGCTTCCCGATAAACCACCGGCGGCGCATAACGCAGGTTCAGTTGGGGCAATACAAGCGCCGTCCGCCGCGGAACGGTCATGAAATCGGCACTCCAGAAGCGTACGCCAAACTGACTTTCCAACAACTCGTAGACGGCGTAGAGAGAACCGCGCGGCCGACTGCCGCTCAAGATCAAGTCGTTGCCGACGGTTTTCAGGATGATTTCATCCGGTTTCAACCGAGAAAAGTCGTCGAGACCAAGCGCCTGGGCAATTTCCGCCGACTGTCCGACTAGAATTGCCGGCGCTGCGGATTTCTGCCGAACGATCGGCAGGGTAACGCCGGAGATTTTCGTCAGGAAATCGCGTAATTCCCCGGCCGCCGTTACTTCTGATGGCACGGCATTTTCAGCGACGACAATCTGATAATCTGATCGTCCGTCTTCCATCAGTGTCGCGGCGGGCAACGACACAGCGCAGACGCACAAAATTGCCGACCACAATATGAACCGTAAATTTTTCATAAAGTACCTTCTCTGAAGATCCCGACAACAACTTACCAATTAACCGCACTCCAGTCGGCATTGCTGTAACAATAAGTAAAGCGAATATACAGACCGCCGTTTTCCAGCCCAACCAGCCGAACCGCTTCCGCATGACCGTCCACAAACAAAGTATTGTTGCGTCCGGAATCCCGTGATACGGCATCCGCGGGATTGGTAAAGTCGAAGGCCCAACCGCCAGCACCGAAACCGTCCATTACCGTTGCCAGTCCGCTCGGTTGCGGACATTTGCTGATGCGCTTCGGTCCATACTGCGTCAGTCCGCGATCTGCTGAGTAGGGCAGATAGCCGAGACGCGCATTATAAAAATAGTAAGATCCTTTCTGCGCAGCCGTGTAAGCATCGTAATTGCGGGCTTCAGAGGGACAATAAAACAGTTTCGGCAATTCATTCCAGTCCTCGTAGTTGATATCGTCATAGGTTCGATTGGTGATCATGGTGAGAATTTTCGGCACTCCCCAGACTTTCAGCCCGGTTTCTTTGCTGTGTGCCAACGGCATCCAGTCGTCGTAACTGCCGTTGTAGGCATAGATTCCCTGCCCCAACTGTTTTTCGTTGCTTAAGCAGGAAATGGCTTTGGCCCGGCCACGAGCCGTATTCAAGGCCGGCAATAACATTGCCGCCAGAATAGCAATAATTGCAATAACCACGAGGAGCTCAATAAGTGTAAATTTCTTTTCCATAGGAATAATGGCATCGATCATACGTTTTTCTCCTGATTAATTTGGGGGACGATAAAATTTACGGACCCGGCCGATTCCCGTAAAATCAAGCGACATGGAATCAGCGTATTATTAGGGACCGGTTCCTTTTTCAGCAATTTCAGCATGATTCGAAACGCCTGCCTGCCGATCTCGTTTTCCTGATGATCGATACACGCCATCGGCGGTTGCAGCGCGGCGCAAAAGGTTTGATTGTCATCGGTGATTACTGCAACATCGCCAGGAACCCGCAGATTATGCCGCGCCAGACCGGAAATAAAAAATGCGCCGAGAACATCGGAATGTATCAACACCGCATCCAGTTGCTCCGGAATGATGAATCTTCTGATGCAACGGTCCGTTTCCTTCCGGAATTCATCGGTGGTATCACAAAGTTTCGGATTGTAAATACGTGTCTGAATGCCAAATTCGGAACATAGTTTGCGATAAAGTGCCAACCGTATTTGTTGCCCCGAATTCGGAACATCGACAATAATGGCGGCAAGTCTTTTCCGCCCGGAATGAATAAAATGTTGCAGCGCTTCGCGATAAACCGATTCCAAATCAATATACACTTGCGGCAACGAAGTCTGGTCATACGCACCGACCAGTACCACGTTGGCCTTGTCCGTAAAAAACTGCTGAAACTTCTCTTTCTGTCCGGGATAATCATAGGCCAGGCAGATCAATCCGTCAACCCCATATTGTTGAAAAGTTTCATAGGCGGCAATCACGTTGTTTACCGAGTTGTGCTCTTCCGAAATCAAGATGCGATATCCGTTCGCAGTCGCTTCCGCTTCAATATGGCGGAGAATGGAATGAAGCCATGTCGGCGCATGAGAATCGATTACCACCCCGATCATTCTGCTGTATCCGCCGCGTAAAGTTTGGGCAACCACATTGCGGCGATACCCCATTTCTTTCGCCACTTGTTCGATAATAATCCGTTTTTTTGCCGAAACCCGCGTACTGGTCGTCTTATTGATTACAGCGGAAACCGCCATCACGGATACCCCGGAACGTGCGGCAATTTCTTTTAAGGTTACAGGCATATGTCGTTGCTCATTATAGATTGAATTATCGTTACTTCTAAAAGAATACTGTAATTTAAAAAAAATGTCAATGAGGACAAGTCTAATTTTTTGAATTATTTTGTCTGTCGGTTTGATATGCCTGGAAAACTATTCCATTCTTGGGTCCGTCGATAAGTCAGAGGACTGATGCCGATAAGATGCTTAAACTTATGGCTGAAATGATAGCTGTCGAAAAATCCTAACTGTTCGGCGATTTCACCGATGCTGAAAGCGGAATTCAATAACAGTTCCTGGGCGCGGTGAATGCGCATCTGATTGAAATAGGCAATCGGCGCGATGCCGGTGATCTGCTGAAAAAGAACGGAAAATCGGGACGACGACAGATTAATGATCGTCGCCAACTCCGCCAACTCAATGTTCCGAGATAGATGTTCCTGCATGTACTTCAATATCGGGGCAATTCGATAATATCCGCTCAATTCCCGGTCGGCAGTATCCTTCAGGTCTGAAGCATCCAGAATGATTTTAACCAGCTTCATCCCGTAATATTGAGTTTGGAAAGCCGCCGTAATCGGAGACGCGCTGGAGTCGACCGCATTGAGACGGAGAACGGCGCGGCGAAAAGCGGTGGCTCGCGTTCCGGTAAACCGCCGTGGAATCTCGTAAAAACGTAACAGATCGAGACCGTGAAAAACGTTGATCCGAATATGGCACCAGATACTTTGCATGGGGTCAGAACCGGTAATCGTGGTAATACAGTGAAACTGACCGCAAGGAATCAGATAGGCATCGGGCGCTTTCACGTAATAGGTTTCCCCCGGCAGGTCGATTCTGGACTCGGTGTTGACCGGACAGACACAAACGGTAAACGGCATGGTCCGCCAGCCGGGGCAGAAGGCCATCGGCGGTCCCTGATAATAAGGCCGTTCCCGCCAGCCTGGAAGTTCGGGAAGACGGACCGACGTGGTCTCGCCCGAGTCATATTCAAAAGAAATATCTGGTATTGTAATGCTCATTTGTTATCAATAACAAAATTTTTATACATTTTTTTAAAATATTCAGACATTTCCTAAAAGCAAACCAGGCCGTAAAATTATAGAAAGTTTTGATAATATCAGTTCAGGAAAACATCATTATGGATTTCAAACAATGCGAATGGACTGCCGCACGAAGCTGGGCGCAGCGTTTTACCGCCAAAAGGTCGCCATTCTCTTTTACCTATAACCAAATACCGTCATCGAGTTTTTTGCCTGATTGGCAAGCCTCAGCGGTTCCCGACGATTCCACTCCGGAATTAACCTGTACCAAATTTTTACAACAGGATCGGAACAGCGGACTGGCGATCTGCGCCGAAGTGACCGAGTATTGCGATTTTCCTGCCGTCGAATGGGTTCTCAAATTGCAAAATAACGGCAAGGAAGACACTCCGATTATTGCCGATTTGCGGGCGCTGGATGCATTGATTCCGTTGGCGAAAGAAGCATCATGTGTCCTTCGGTATTCTCTGGGGGCTCGATGTCAACCGGAAGACTTCATGCCCGTCGAAACTGAGCTGCCGCTTCTCCGACGCTACCATTTTCAGCCTGGCGGTGGTCGTTCGTCCAGCGAAATATTACCGTTTTTCAACTTTGACTTCGGCGGGGAAGGCATCATTCTGGCCATCGGTTGGACCGGAGAGTGGGCCGTCGATTTTACCAGAAAAGATAACGGCGAATTGCAAATTCAGTCCGGGATGGCGTGTACCCATCTGAAATTATATCCCGGCGAGACGATCCGCACCCCGAAAATTTTGCTGTTGTTCTGGCAGGGGGATCGGATGCGCGGACATAATTTGCTTCGGCGCTTTATTCTGAAACATCACCGTCCGAACGTAAACGGAAAACCGATACTTGGACCGCTGTGTAATATGAACTGGGGGGCAACTTCTGCAGCAGTTCATCTCGACAACATTCAAAAGATCATTGACCACGATTTGCCGTTCGAATATTATTGGATTGATGCCGAATGGTTCGGTAACGGCAGCTGGCCTGCCAATACCGGCAATTGGCAGGTCAAAGCCGATCTTTATCCGGCGGGATTTAGGCCACTCAGCGAAAAACTGCATAATTCAGGACGAAAGTTGCTGCTGTGGATGGAATATGAACGTGTTGTCGCCAATTCTTCCTGGGCTCAAGAATGTGCCCCCTGGCTGCTCCATATTCCAGCTTCCGCCGCAATCACTTGGGCCGACTACGGCGGTCATCTGCCGCCTCACGAATGGGCCGCCATGGAAAGCCGCCGCAATCAACTTGGCCCCGGTGATGCCTTGTTCAATCTCGGCGATCCCGACGGGCGGCGGTTTATGATCGATTTCATCTCCCGCATGATTTCCGACTGCGGCATCGACTGTCTGCGTCAGGACTCCAACATCGCCCAACTGGAATACTGGCGACATAATGACCTTCCTGACCGTCAAGGTATTACCGAAATCCGCTACGTTGAAGGGCAATATGCACTCTGGGACGAATTACTCGCCCGCCATCCGAATCTGACCATTGACAACTGTTCCAGCGGCGGGCGACGACTGGACCTTGAATCCCTTAGTCGCACCACTCCGCTTTGGCGTACCGATTTTTCGGTCGGCTTCGGCGGCAATCCGACCGCAGTTCAATGCCAGACCTACGGTATTTTATATTGGGTGCCGCTCAACGGAACCGGTGGTGGTTATCTCGATAAATTTAATAACTACGAAGTACGAAGCCGGATGTGCGCCGCCTGGGTTGTCGGTCTTCACGGACAGGGCGATGCCGCCCAGCAACCACTTCCCGAAAATTATCCTTTTGATCATGCCAAAAAACTGCTCGAAGAATATCTTGCCATCCGGGAATATTTTCTCGGCGATTATTATCCGCTGACCGATTATTCTCTGAATTCTGACGTTTGGATGGTTTATCAGCTCGACCGGCCGGAACAGGGTGACGGTCTGGTTGTGGCGCTGAAGCGGTCGCATAGTCCGTTTGCGCAAGGACGGTTTCAGCTTCATGTGCCGAGTACCGAGTCGGAATATGAAGTCGTCAATCTGGATACCGGCGTCACCTGGCTTGTCTCCAGTGCGAAATTGCAAGAGGATGGGTTGGAAATTGTTCTGGAAAACACCCCGGCGTCAGCACTGATCAAATACCGGCAGGTCAGCGCCCATCGGTAAAACCTGACGGGACCCAACCGAATTCGACGCACATATGGTCACCCAAAAATCATGCGGTTGAAAATGACGGGCCTTCAAAACGTTCCGTTATTTCATCCGGCAAGATTGGAAGGATATCCTCCATCGCGTCAAGGATTTCGGTGATTTTGCCGATGAGAGATGTCATTTTTACGTGAATAAAGGGTTCAATCTAAACGTATCCTGCTAATTCATCGTAAGCATCGATCAACGCCACAGGTTGCCACCAATCTTGCCTATCGCACCATCCCCCGCGCCTGCGCCTCCCACTCAACCGGAATCGCGCCGAACAGCCGTTCTTGGTTGATGGCTTGGGGCGTTTCCGATTCGACGATCATTTTCTGGATTTTGGGCGAAAGGTTGACCATGTTGATGGTTTTGGTCACGACGGACGGATCAAGTTGGAGTCCTTCAGCTAATCTGGTGATAGTCGGATACTCGCCGGATTCGATCATAGCCAGCCACTGGTACGCTTGCGCAAGGCATTTTGCCAACGCGCTGGGCTCGAACGTTTCCGCTGGAAAGTCTTTGTCTCCGGGCACGACGATGAGCTTGCGTCCATTCCAGCGCTTGACCAGAACCGGAATCGTCAGCGTAATAACATCGGTGTCCGCCGAGGCCGATACCGTGACGTCATTGTCGGTTTTCAGTTCACGGATCAACGATTTCAGGCCGTGATGTTTAACGTCCATGACCAGATGGTCTTCATACAACATGATTTTATCGATCACCTGGTGCGCCAGGTTATAACGTTCCGCCGGAAACAGTTCCGCCCAAACCGCTTCGATTGAATCGCAGGTTGCCGCCAGATCGCCGGTGGAATAAACATCGTCCAGCGATTGAAGTTCGTTTTGCAGTTCAGTCATTTCTCGGGTCAGTTCGGAAAACTCCTGTTTCAAGCTGACGATATCCCCTTGTCAATGTCCCTTGCTCTGCCAGGTTTCTTTCTCATATATTCCTTCATAGCTTGAAATACCCTCCTCGGACATTTATATTCGACGTTAAGTTAAGCGATTGAATTATTTGAGTTCACATATGAAGAAACTGACGTCCAGTGTTTATACCTTTGAAAAACTGATAACCAGCGGTTGCCTCTATGTCGACAAGACCGAGTACATCTGGCAACTGCTGGAGCAGCCTTATGGGACGTTTTTTCTTGCCCGGCCGCGCCGTTTCGGCAAATCGCTGACGCTGTCCACCCTAAAAGCCGTGTTCCAAGGCAAAAAGCATCTGTTCAAAGGCTTGGCGCTGGAATCGAAGACTTACGACTGGAAAGAATATCCGGTCATCCATTTGGATTTCGGTGAAATCCCGGCCAAGTCGGTAAAAGGGCTGGAAGCGGCGTTGAGCCAGTCCATCGAACAAATTGCCGGCGACTACGGTGTTAAATTGTCCTCCGATACTGCGGCGATGAAACTTTCTGAGTTGATTCGTCAGCTTCAGCCGCGCGGCAAAGTCGTCATTTTGATCGACGAATATGACAAACCGATTCTTGACAATATTTTTCTGCCGCCTCTCGATGAAATCAGAAGAGAGATGGAAGATTTTTATTCCATCATTAAAGCTACTGAGCCATACCAACGTTTCGTGCTGCTTACTGGGGTCAGCAAATTTTCCAAGGTGTCCGTTTTTTCCAAGCTCAATAACCTGACCGACATTTCCATGGATGCAGATTACGCCACTATGTGTGGGTACACCCAGCAGGAACTGGAACACAATTTCGCCGAGTTTCTTGATCTTAGCGTAAAAAAACTCGGCATTCCGCTGAACGATTTGTTGCGTCAGCTTAAACAATGGTATAACGGCTACAGATTTCATTCTAGTGCTCCCACCGTTTATAATCCGGTATCGATTGCTAAGTTTTTTGAATCAAAGGGGGAGTTTCAAAACTTTTGGTTTGAAACCGGAACTCCTGGGTTTCTGCTAAAACTCGCCAAAGAACAACAGTTCAACTTTGAAGATGCGTTATCCAGACCGGTCAGTCGCTTGGCCTTTTCCTCTTATGAAATCGGCAATCTCAAAACATTGCCGTTGCTGTTTCAGACCGGCTATCTTACCATTACCGGAACCGTCAAAGATCAGTTTGATACTTTTTATCGTCTGGGATTCCCCAATCGTGAAGTCGAAGACGCTTTCGATGCATATCTGATCGACGAATACGCTGGCGTAGACAAGGAAGACGTGTCCGTTATTATATCGGAACTGGACAATTTTATCAGGCAGTCCGATATTGATGGCTTCATGTCCCGGTTGCAGATATTCTTCGCCGGCATACCCTATGACATACAAATCGCGAATGAAAAGTATTACCAGTCTATTTTCTTCATCGTGTTCAGAATGCTCAACCTCCGCATTGAAGCCGAAGCCAGGACGAACGTCGGCCGCATCGACGCGGTGATCCAGACTGACCGCCGCATCTATATCTTCGAATTCAAACTCGATGGTTCGGTGGAAGACGCGCTGCAACAGATCAAGGATAAATCCTATTATGAAAAGTTCCTGGCCTCCGGCAAAGAAATTATCCTGATCGGCGCAAACTTCAGCACCGCCCAACGCAGCGTCAAAACGTGGCTGTCGGAATCCGTCGTCCGGTAAACTCATTCCACGACAACTGTGTTCATATCGACACGGTTGGATTTCCATCTCAAGGACGCGGCAACTGTTTTCATACAAAAATGGTTGAACTCTCCCACAGGTTCCAGCTTGGAAGCGAGGATTGAAGCTCTCCGGTCTATTTTCCGCAAACGGAACTCTGATTATTTCGTTCATTGCTATTCCTTGTTAAAGGGTGTGTTGCGGTGGAAAACTGTCCGACGCTGTCGGAAATCACGCTCTGATGCTTGGAAGCATATCGGCATCAACCATCGTGATCAGACAGACCGGAACCTTTACTCCTTGTGCAAGGTTTTATCGCGCAGAGATTTCGCCCTCCGGGCGACCAATGGATTCCGACCATTGGATGCCGTCCCGGCACGGCCGGTGGCGGATTTATTTTGCTTCGCGATTTTTTCTTTTTTACTTTTGATGGTCTTTGTACGGTAGTGTCCAGAATTTGCGCACTTTCCCGGACGTTATTCCTGGAGGGTGCATAAATTCCTTTCATAGCAAGATGTATTACTCCATGGACGACATCCGGTGCCGCGTAGTATATTATTGGGCCATGCGCTTGAATAACATACCGGCATCCGGCTTGCCGGAGAGAGTTTTTCCATATATGAACAGCAAACAGGTCAACGCTACCGTAAATCGACTGATCTCCTTCATGGGGGACGTCAAGGACGGAAATTTCCGTACGATTCTCGCCAATTTGCAGACAATGTGCGAATACCAAGCAGAAAAGCTCCGCATCTACGAGGAACATCTTACGGAACTGACCGGCAAGGGCCGTCCGGAGCTAACCGAATCGGACAAGCGGCGCCTGGCGCAAAAAGGCAAGACGTTGAATGATTATCTGCTGGCAACAGTCGAACCAACATGGGCGCCCTCGACTCTTCGCCACTGGTACAACACCCTTGTCGGCGCAAAATACGACAGTACCCAAAGCCCGAACCAGAAGAGACGCGGACGGAAGCCGATCTCAAAAGAGATAGTCGATGAGGTTCTCCTGCTGTCTCAACGGAATCCAGACTGGGGCTACGACCGGATTGCCGGAACCATGAAGTATCTCGGCTACGATGTCTGTGCCTCAACGATCAAACACATATTGGATGCCCACGGCATCGTTCCCGATCCCGAACGACGGAAACGCGGGGACTGGAATCAATTCATTGAAACGCAGCAGCACGTAACGGCGGCGACTGATTTTGCCCAGGTGGAGATATTAACGCCATACGGTCTCGTCCGAGAAAGTCTGCTGTTTTTCATGGACATCGGCACTCGGAAAGTCCGGTGCGGCGGCATTGTCCATTCGCCTGATGGCAACTGGACCACGCAGGTAGCCAGGAATATGTGTGACATGTGGGACGGCTTCCTGATGGGCAAAAAATATCTGATTCATGATCGCGATTCGCTTTTCCATCAACGGTTCGATGCGGTCTTTGAAGCCATCGGCATAACCGTCAAAAAGCTGCCCCCTTTTTGTCCGATGATGAATTCTAGATGCGAAAATTTCATTCGTGCCCTAAAAAACGAATGTCTGGATAAGATCATATTCACATCGGAACAGCAGTTGCGATATGCCGTCCGCCAGTACCTGGAATATTGGCACCGTTATCGACCGAGTGGCGGATTAGACGGTGCAATGATCAATCCGTACCCGCAGGATAAAAACGGCGAAATCCAAGAAATTTCATTCCTCGGCGGACTGCTGCACGGATACCGGCGGGAAAAAGCCGCCGCGTGAGCGTGGGGAATTTATACACCCTCCGTAGAGGACGCGGATTTTTCAAGTACGAAAATGCTCCTGAAAGATATAATTTCAGAAACGGCAAAAAGGAAATCGGCCAGCTCAAATACGTTAAAAAGTTTCTCGCCCACGGCAAAAAATAAAAAGCTATTCCCGACTTATATTTACTTTAATTTGAATGACTTGCAACTTGTTTTTCAAACAGAGAGCGTTTCATTTTTTTGGTGCACCCACCACGAAAATGGCAATGCGGCGAAGTTACCAAGAAACAGGCAGACCTCTACGCCGCGTTCAGCATCACTCCGCCAAACATGTTATAATTCAGTGGGACTTTAGGATAAAAGTCGAACTTTTATTTTCGGCCCGGCAACCGGGCAAAAATCCGTTCCAGTTTGTCGACGGAACGCTCCACATCAAACAACTCCCGGGCCCGACGCTGCCCGTTCGCAGCCAGTCGGCTCCACCGTTCCGGATCGGACGGCAGACTCGCCAATGCCGAGGCCAACGCATCGGCATCGCCGGGCGGCGTGACCAGACCGCTGAGATCATTTTTCACCACCTCGGCCGCCCCGCCCAACCCTGTGGTAATCACCGCCACCCCCGCCGCCATGGCTTCCACCTGACTGATGCCGAACGCTTCCTCCAGCAGCGACGGAAACACCAGAACATTGTGCGAGGCATACAGCGCTTTCAGCCCCTGGCGATCCAGATTGCCGGCCATGACCACCCGATGTTCCAATTGATTGTCCCGAATATTCTGTTCCAGATGATCTCGCAGTTTCCGGTCCAACGGCAACCCGGCCAGCGTACAGGAGTAATCGACGCTCTGTTCATCCAGCCGGTGCAGCGCATTCAGCAGCACGCCGACCCCTTTCGACTCGGTCAGCAAACTGGCATAGGCAATCCGCAACCGTTCCGTGCCGATCGGAGTATGGATGGCAAACTCATCAACCCACGCTCCGGGATAGACAAAATCACAGTTCCGATAACCCGGCGGCACATTCTTATCCATCACCCAGCGCGACGCTCCGGCCAGAAAATAGTACGGGCTGTCCGGCAGTTTCCCGCCGGGAAAAGGATTCCGGCAGAACCCCAGATGATGCACCACCGGAATGGACCGGCGAACAAGTTCGTCGATCAGGCCGACATCGACAAAATCCAGATTGCCGGCCAACACCAGATCCGGTTTCCAGACTTCTAACGCATGATTCAGGACAGCACTATTCTTCTGTACCGTCTCCCGACAGCTTTCCGGGGTATGCCGGACCGCCACGCCATCCACCCACTCGCCATAGAGTTGGAGCGTCCGTTCCACGTCGGGCTCCGACCCCTTCGCAACCGGTCCGAGTTCCGGCACATCGGCAGTCAGAATTTTCAGTTCATGGCCGCGCCGTTTCAAGCTCTCGGCAAAATCGAACAGCGAACGTCCGTAACCGCCCAACTCCTGCGGCGGGTAGAGATTGTTGATCGCCAGAATCCGATAACGTTTTCCAGTCGGCGCCGGATTCGTCGGCGGAACCAGCCGCGCCTGCACCCGCGCCAGCCGACGGCGAATCGCATCCTGTTCCGGGTGCATCGCCAGCGAACGCTCATAATAGCGACAAGCCTCCGCCGGACGGTCGGCATCCAGATACCAGCCGGCCAGCCGGTTCATGATCTGTTCCTCGCCGGGATTACTCCGCAACCAGTCCTCGCCATCGGCAATCGCTTCCGTCCAGTGCCGTTGTCGGACTGCGTAATCGATCAATATCTCCAGCGCCCGACGGTTGAACCGGTCCTGCGGAAGGTACTTCTTCAGATAGGCCGCTCCCCGCTCCGGTTGTCCGCCGTCCCAGGCGGCGATGCCGGCAAAATAATCGATTCGAGCGGCATGATACTGATCGGGACGGTATTTCTCCAACGCAACCAGGGCTCCGTCCATTCCGGCGGCAATAAATACCAGACTGGGCACGGCAATATCGGTCCAGACATAAATTTCATGATCCGATTCAAACCGCGACAACCCGGCATTCGTCAATACCGCCGTCGTATGCGCATTCGGAACGCCGCTGACCAGCAGGCGGAGGAAGGGGTAACGCCGCAAAAACGCATCGATTTTATTCGTTTCCGCCAGTTCCGCGTCAAGCCGGTCCGCCGCGATCACCAGCGCCGACCAGCAGGACGCGTCCGGGCGCCCGTCATCGGCAAAGGTTTTGACCCGCGGCAAATCGGACAAATCCGCCCGCAGTTCCGCGTCTCCGGCAGTCAACAGCAAGACCCGTGATTGGGGATTTTTCAGTTGAAGATTCTGGATGAAATCATATTTGGCCATGCGTTCCGACAGTTCCTCGCGTCCGGGCAAGGAAGTCACTGCGGCCCGCGGTTCCGCAGACAGGGAAAAACGCCCGTCCAGTTTGCCGTCAATTATATATTCCCAGAATTTCCGAACTTTCAAGCGAGGGTCGTGATCCGCCCAGAACCGGCGGTAACCGCAAGCGGCAATCTCCCGGCATCGTTCCGGATGCGCCAGATAATCATCGATCTTTTCCAATAGTTCCTGCTCGGAACCGTAATCGTCGAAATCAACGCCGCGCCGCAGCATCAATTCCATCCCCGATTGAGCGGAAAGCCGATCCGTCAATAGAAAACCGCCGCTGGACAACACCTCGAAAATCCGCAGATTGAAATCGCCGTTCATGCTGCAATTCAAATTGATCTGCGTTCCGGCATAGGCCGCGGCGGCTTCCGCCTGCGGCAACCGTCCGATCAAGGCATGATATCGACGCGTCTTCACGGCCTGCAGCAAGCCGTTGCGGTAGGGATGAAAACGTCCGGCCTGACCGATAAAAGACAAGTCGTATTCCCACGGTTCCCGGCCGGACCGTTCCTGCCAATGCGGATAAATATTGATGGCGGGAAACCACGCCACGCGAGGGAAACCGGCTTCCGCAAAGTAATGCAGATGATGCCGTTCATTGTCTGAAATCACATTGTCGAATTGTTCGTCCTGCGCATACTGCAAAACCCGCCGCAGCGCCCCGTACGCCAAACAGGTGTTGCCGGAAATCAATACCGTTCGGGCTCCGGTTTGACGCAGATGGCGGGGAAAGTTGCGCCCGGCCGCATCGGCTTTGACGATGATCGTCTCGGGCGTCCACCCGGAAGGCAGTTGCCGCAATACCTCGGCAATATCGTAATCGCCCTCCGGGGTTCGTACATTCCGTCCGTCGGGCACGCAATCGGGACCGCAGAAAATCTCATCGGCGCTGAACATCACCGGACGGTACGACGATCGTGCGGCCAGCATGAACACCAGCGTCTTGCTCCGACCGTACGCGGCGGGATCGAAAAGATGAGGGATATCATAGGAATCATCCATTGCCGTCCTCCACGGTAAAAAAACGATCTGCGGTAACGTCAGAAAATATAGTGGCGGCTAATGTAATTTTCGAATCAGCCAGGCGATCGTCTCGCCGAGGTCTTTCATATTGCGCATGGCTTCCTCGTCGTTGTCCACCTGGCCGGGATCCATGCCCACGCCGAAATTCCAGTAAGTCGAACCCGGCACAATCATCTGCGACATCAGGAACATGTGATTGATCGAGTCAAACACATTCACCGCCCCGCCGCGGCGATGCACGGCCACCGCCGCCCCGATCTTCCGTTTGAACAGCCCGCCGTTGGCAAACGCCACAAAACCGGCGCGGTCAATCAGCGCTTTAAGCTCGGGCGTCATATCGGAAAAATAGGAGGGCGAACCGAAAATCATCGCGTCCGCCGCAACCATTTTATCGATACACTCATTGACGAAATCCTTGACGATCACGCAGTGTTTATCCTTTTTCTCGGTACACTTATAACAGGATAAACACCCGTGAATAGCCTTACCGCCGACCTGCACCAGCTCGGTTTCGATATCCGCCGCTTTGATCGACTCCAGAACCGCCGTCAACATCCGATGCGTATTGCCATTTGCTCTCGGACTGCCGTTGAACGCCACTACTTTGGCCATGGTACCCTCCTCAGTCAGCAAGCTGACTCATTATGAAGCCGGTTTTCGGTTCTTTTGCAAATGTTCCCAGACGACCGCGGCAAATTTCAACCCGATCCCGGGCGCTTTGACCGCGATTTCCTCCGCCGTCGCCTTGCGCAGTTCGCGAACCGAACCGAACGCCTTCAGCAACGCTTTCTTCCGTTCCTCGCCAATACCGGGAATCTCATCCAGCAGCGATTCCTGAATCCGCTTCTGCCGCAATTCCCGGTGATAACTGATGGCAAACCGATGGGCCTCGTCACGAACCGCCTGAAGCAGCCGCAACGCCGGCCGGGAGTGATCCAGCACGATCGGGTCCGAACGTCCCGGCACAAAAATCTCCTCATGCTTCTTCGCCAGACCGATCACCGGCAGCGGCGGACATTCCACCGCCACCAGCGCCTCCACCGCCGAACTCAACTGTCCCTTGCCGCCGTCGATCATAATCAGATCCGGCAACGGCCGCTGTTCGTCCAGCCGCCGCCGATAGCACCGGCCGACGGCTTCCTTCATCATCGCAAAGTCGTCGCTGTGGTCGACCGTCCGGATGCGAAACCGCCGGTAACGACTCCGGGCCGGCTTCCCCGCTTCGAAACAAACCATACTCGCCACCGCCAGCGTCCCGCCGATGTTGGAAATATCGAACGCCTCGATCACTTCCGGCGGACGGGCGATTTTCAGGGCTTCCTGCAAATCCTTGACCGCATCTTCGCCGGCCGTCGCCGGCAAGGCCGCAAACCGGAACGTCCGCCCGCGATGACCAAACGCTTCCTCCAGTGTGGCAATCACGTCCCGCCACTGCGCCGCCACTTCGAAACGCATGGCGGTAGCCGCCCGGCTCATCCGCTCTTTCAACTCGTCCAGCAACGGCTCCAACTCGCCGGCAAAAACTTTTTTCACCGCCTCGACCCGCTGCCGATAACCGTCCGCCGTCTCCTTGCCGATACAGGGTGCCGAACAGTCGCGGATGATCCCGGCCTGACAATGCTGATAGTCGGTGGCGTCCGGCAGGTCGGAATGGCAGACCCGCAGGCCGAAGCGCCGATTGAGATAATCCACCGCTTCCCGCAGCGCCGTCGCCCGGGGGAACGGACCGTAATAGTCGGCGCCGTCATCCTTGCGCAACCGCGTCAGCCGTAACCGGGGAAAAGCTTCCTGCGGATTAATTTTGAGCAAAAAGAAGCGTTTATCGTCGCGCATCAGCACATTATAGCGCGGCGCATATTCTTTGATCAACCGGGTTTCGAGGATCAGCGCTTCTTCTTCATTGCGGACCTCGTAGTATTCGAACGTAGCGATCGAGTTCAGCAGCGACCGCGTTTTGGGATCGGCCAGCGTCCGGCGCGACGCCTGAAAATACTGCGACATCCGCCGGCGCAAATTCACCGCTTTCCCCACATAAATCACGTTGCCGAAACGGTCGCGATAAACATAAACTCCGGGCTGGGCCGGAATCATTCCGGGGCGGAATTCCGCTTTATCCCATGGCGTCATGCGCGCACCTCCCCGGATGATTTTTTGACCGTCTTTACGCCTGCCAGGGTTGGAACCGTCCCTGTTCGAACAGCGCATTGAGCGCCACACTGAGCCCGGCATATTCGCCGATCTGCTTTTTCAGAATACTGGGCATGACTTTACAGCCTTTCCGCGGGGTTTCCCAGCAGAATTGCGGCAGCCGTTCCAATACCGGCTTCATAAACAGGTCGCCGGCGGCCCAGGCAATCGTCCCGAGCACAATCATGTCGGGATTGAAAATATTGATGAACGACCCGATCGCCTGAGAGTTGCGCAGACACATTTCGTCCCACAACTTCACCGCATAGGCGTCGCCCATTTTAACCGCTTCCACCAAGCCCACGGTATCCACATCTTCGAGCTTGCCTTTGGCGTACTTGACGATCGGGTTGTCGAGGTGACCGGCCAGTTCCCTCTGCATCCGGTTGGCCAGCGCCCGGCCGCCGCAGAATGCTTCATAACAGCCGCGCATTCCGCAGTTGCAGAGCGGGCCGTTGAGATCAAGCACAAAATGACCGCATTCGCCGGCGTAATAATCGTGGCCCTGAACCAGGTGACCGTTGGTAATGATCCCGCCGCCGATTCCGGTGCTCATGGTCAGATAGAGCATGTTGCGGCATTTCTTGCCGGCGCCGAAGAACCATTCGGCCAACGCCCCGGCATTGGCGTCGTTTTCCATATACGCTTCGGTTGCAAATTTTTCCGCCAGAAAGTCCCGGATCGGCACGTTCACCCACGACTTCATGTTGGTCGGCGAAGTAATCAGGCCGCGGGGAATGTCATGCGGAGCGGGCGAACCGATGCCCAGCGCCACGATGTCTTTCTTGGTCAGTCCGGCTTCCTGGAGCAACTTTTCGCCCGTGGTCACCAGTTCCGGCAGCACCTCCGCCGGAGTGCGTTCCTTGTTGTTGACGCGCCCCGACGCCAGAATCCGCCCGTCGCTCATGCCCACGCAAATCGCAACTTTCGTTCCGCCGATATCGAAACCCATGACCGGAAACACTTTTTCCATCTCGCTAAACCTCAATTTTTCTTTAACTTTCGACCATTGCAAAAAACATATTTGAATATATCTTGTAGTGGCTGACAAATAAAGTTGATTCAATCAAAAATTCGGAGTAAATCTGATGAGTTATATGCTTTCGGCTTGTTTAAGCCAGGGGACGATTTTTTATGCTTTCGAGCATGCCGATATCATGGGCAAAATGATCGTCCTGCTGCTGTTCCTCGGCTCCATCGCGGCATGGACCATTATGCTGGAAAAAGGGTATTCGCTCCGGGAACGCCGCAAGGCGGCGGAACACTTCATCAACCTCTTCCGCAGCGGCAAACCGGTGGTTTCCTACATCCGCGATGCCGATAACTGTTCCGGCCCGATCGCCAAGGTCTACGAAGCCGGCGCGGAAAAACTGATCGAATACTACCGGGTCGACCCCGAACATCTGATTACCGTCAGTTCCATCCGTCAACTGCCGAAAATTCAGATTTCCGAAGCGCAGATGGAAGCGCTTCGCGCCGTGATGGAACGTGAAGTTTCTTCCCAGATTTTCAAACTGGAAAATAACATGGGCGTACTCGCCACCGCCGTCAGTGTCAGCCCGATGCTCGGGTTGTTCGGGACGGTCTGGGGCGTGATGATCGCGTTCTGCGGCGTCGCCATGGCCGGGAACGCCAGCATCTCTTCGCTGGCGCCGGGGATTTCCGGGGCGTTGGTCACCACCATCGGCGGGATGGCGGTCGCCGTACCGTCGATCGTCGGGTACAACCTGCTGGCCATCACCATCCGCAAAATCACCGTGATGATGGACAACTTCGTGGAAGAATTCCTCGCCCGCGTCCGCCTCGAACAACTTGACTAGTACGCCGGAGATAACCTGCTATGCCTAGAAGATCGCATCGGTCCCAGTTGGACGCCAAGGCCGAAATCAACATGATGCCGTTGATCGACCTCATGACGTTCCTGCTGATCGTTATGTTCATGATTATGCCGGTTCTCGAATACGGCACCAACGTTTCGCCCCCGTCGATGAACGAACAGCCGCTTCCCGATAAGAAAACGCAGTATGTGAACGTCAACAACCGCGGCCAGATCGTCATCAACAACATGATCGTCAGCCGCGAAGAGTTGCGCCAGGATTTGAGCCGTCTCCGAGCGCAGGAACCCGACCTCAATATTCTGCTCCGGGCCGATGGCGCCAGATCGTACACCGAAGTCATTGAAGTGCTGAAAGTCATCAAACAGTCGGGTTTCGCCAACGTTTCGCTGGTAACCCAGGCGGAGTCGCATGGCCGATAATCTCCCAACGTTTATTCCGGATGAGGAATCCGTTAAACGCCGGCGGGTGATGAAGATCATCGTGGCGGTGGTGATTGTCCATTTTTTGTCGTTGAGCATTCCTCTGCTCTGGGATCTGATCAGCAACTGGCTGAAACCCAAAGAACAAGTCATTACGCTCAATATCGACGGTCTGCTGGGAGACAAAGATTCCGGCGGCGGCGCCAATCCGCTGGCCAGAAATCAGGACGGCACTCCGCCGCCGCCCATCCTCGGCGAACCGCCGCCGCCCTCCCCCCAAAAACCGAAGAAACCGGAACCGCCCACCCCCGAACCGCCGTCGCCCGAACCGCCGTCGCCTACTCCGCCCACCCCGAATCCGCCCCGGCCGACGCCGCCCACGCCGCCGACGCCCACCTTGCGTCCGGCCGTCAAACCGAAACCGCGCCCCAAAGCGTTGAGCGCCACGGAAATCACCGTTTCCAAGAAAACAATAAAACGTTCGAAGAAAACGAAGAATACCGCGGCCAGCACGCCTCATCTCAACACGGCGGCACTGGATAAGGCTTTGCATCAGGCCATGCAGGTCGGTCAGCCCGGCGGCGTCAAAGAAGGCGGAGTGGCCGACGGAATTACCGGCGGCAAGAAAAAAGGCAATCTTTACGGCGGGCAGAAAGGACCTCCGGGCCCGCTGGGCAACGGCATCGGTCCGATTACGGTCACCTACGGCAGCAAGTTGGGCGCCTATATCCGCCCCCGGTGGGATCAGCCCAGCAAATATGATTTGAACAACCGCAGTCCGCAGGTAACGATTTTCCTGCAGATCGCGCCGAACGGTTTTGTCATGTCGTCGGGCATCGTCACGCCGAGCGGCGTTCCGGCCATGGACCGGTCGGTGCAGAAGATGCTGGCCAACCTGAAGACCGTTCCGACTCCGCCGCCCGGTCTCGACACCAATCACTTCGAATTGATTCTGGCCATCGAAGACTGATCGCTACCGGCCCAGGTCGTCGGCTTTGATGGCCGGGTGGTGATAGTGCTTCTTCTGAGGGTCGACGCCTTTCATGCGGATCGCGTCGCCGGGACACCACTGAATACAGGCCATGCACTGTTCGCAACGGCCGCCCCACACCGGACGGCCCTCGCTCATGGTAATATTCCCGACCGGACAAATTCTGGTACAGAGTCCGCAACCGGTACAGGCATCCGAAGACTGGAAACGTTTGCCGGCGCGATGGAATTTCGGAGCGAACAAGCGATAAATCCATCGGGCCAGAAATACCGGCGGAAATTTCGGCAAGCGGGCCGGCACGTCGCGCCGTGCTTTAACGGCTTCGGCAAATTCGTCGAGTTGCCGGTCGGCACGGGCGAAAAACTGTTGCTGCCGTTCTTCCGACCAGGCGCCGCCGAACGGCAGATAGTTGGTCGGCATAAAAACATTCAACGCGGCGTTCAGTTTGATGCCCCGGTCGTCCAGCAATTCCCCGGCCTGACGCAAAGCAAAACCGGGATTGCCGGCGCAGTTCGACACCACAAACACATATTGGCTGCGGGAAACGGCAACCCGATGCAGCAGCCGCGCCACCGGCGGCGGCAGTCCGAAACAATAGACCGGCGTCACAATCCCGGTAATTTCCGCGTCCCACTTGACCGGCGAAACGTCGGTGACGTCGCCGGTTTCCCGGATCGGAACCAACGCCGCCTCCCCCAATGTTGTCGCCAGCCGGCGAGCCAATGCCAGACTGTTGCCAGTGCCGGTAAAATAATAGATTTCCGCACCCATCGTCGTGCCTCCCCTTATCCTTGCCATCATAAAAATTCTATTTTACCAAATATAAGCCGGGTTCGAGGCTTTGCAATCTCGACCGAATGCGTGTAATTTTACCATCACGCATGAACATCGAGGAAGATTGTGAAAAGAACGTTATCTTTGTTGTTGATATCGCTGCTGCCATTCGGCGGCGCGCTGGCCGACGGAACGACTGCGGTCCCCGCCGTTCCCGCCAAACCGCGTACCGTCGTGATTAAGTACGAACCGGAAAAGGAAAAAATCTACAAATTGATCCCGCTCGGCGTACTGGATTACGATACCGTCAATAAAACCTGCCGTCCCTGGCTCAGTCACGGCGGTCTGCTGGTCGACGAAGAGGCCCGCAATTCCGTGCTCGTTTACGACAGCCCCGGAGTCGTCAGCCGCATCAGTGATTTTATGCGCGATTCCGACCGGACCGCCGCCAATATCAAAGTTTCCTTTGCCACGCAGGAACAGGTAGTAACTCCCGTCACTTCGCTATCGCAATCCAAGCCGCCGCTGGTCGCGCCGTTATTTCAAAACCCCCAGGAGGGACCGAAGTCCAATCAGGCGGCAGCGCAGTTCGTCGTCACCCGCAGCGGCCTGCCGGCCATCATCTGGGTAGCGGAAATGACACTCGATCAAGCCGGCATCGAACAAGCCCGGCGAATGGCATCCGTTCGCCCGCCGACGCCGGTTACCGGAAAAACGGTAACCGCTGAAAAAAGTATTTTGCAAAAAGTCAGCACCTCGTTGCAAGTCCGCCCGGTCTATCGTTCCGATGGCCGCATCGAACTTGAACTTTATCCGGAAATCCGTTATCTGGACGGTCCGAACAAGGGCCGTCATGTTAAATTGCTCCGCTTGATCGCCAAAATGACCGTGGCGGAAAACCAACCCGTCCGGATCGGTCAATTTTTCGACCAGAAGAAGAAATTCTATCTGGACCTTTTCACCTCGGCTTTCTTCAAACGCAAAGACATTTTCAAGATTGGCAATATGGATGTCTCGGCGCAACGGTTGCCGCAGAATTCCCGTTTCTTTGCCCCAACGCCGAAGGGGCCTGCGACTGCAATGCCCGCCGTCCCCGCGGCGGCTCCCGCCAAGTCCGGAGTTGATACCGAATAAGCACAAAATTCCGCAAGTTTACGGACGGAACTGATAAACTATGAAAAAAGAGGTTTTTCGGAAATGGCTGGTCCCGCTGCTGCTGTTCCTGGCAATCGCAGGTTGCCGCAGCGCCCGGGAGGAACTGGTTGAACGCGCCCTCGGCGGCGATCCTTTTCATCAAGCCGTACTCGCCGATGCCTATCTCAACGGTTATGGCTTCAACGTCGATCGTCAATTGGCGGCCAAATGGGCGCGCTCGGCCGCCGACCGGCACGATCCGGACGGACTCTATCTGTACGGAACGCTCGTCGAAGCCGGACTGCCCGCCGCCGATCATCAACTGGCGGACAAGCTCTATGCCGAAGCCCTGCCTGGTTTGCGTCAGCAGGCCGACCGCGGTAATCCGCAATCGCTTTACGACCTGGGGAACGCTTATTTATATGGTCGCGGGGTTTCCCGCGATTATGCCGCGGCCCGCGTCATGTTCGAAACCGCCGCCCGCCGAAACTTTACTCCGGCCGAAACTCAATTGGGCTTGATCTTTCTCCGCGGCTGGGGCGTAAAAGCCGACCGGCAGCAAGCCAGGAAACTACTGTTGAGCAGCGCTCTCAACGGCATTCCCGAAGCGCAGACGCTGCTGGGCGACTGTTACCGAACCGAGGGTAATTATACTGCCGCCCGCAATTGGTATCGGGAAGCCGCCGCTCGGAATTATCCTCCGGCCCTGACGCAATTAGCGGTAATGGCGCGAGATGGCTTGGCTACGCAACCCGATTTGTCCGCCGCTGCCGATTGGTTCGAACGCGCCGGCGACTATCCGCCGGCCCTGACTCAGCTGGCCGACTTGAAACGGCGTGATCCCGCCACCCGCGATCAGGCACTGCAACTCTATCTGACCGCCATCGGCAAAGATTACGCCCCCGCCTGTCTGGGGCTGGCCGAACTCTATGCCGAACTCGGCAAAGACAACCCCGACTATGTTCTCAAAGCCATGGTCCTTTATCGCATTGCCGATAACCTCGGGGTCCACCCGGACCAAGCAGGCCGCGCGGAACAACTCGACTCCCGCAATGCCCTGTTTTATTTCGTCCGGTACGGTTGCCAGGACCTCAAACAGCCGTCTTATTATCTCCAGTACCAGTCCATCATGCCCACGCTGATCGCGATTTACCGCAACGGACAGGAAGCGGAGGCGCATCGCCGTTTCCAGCAGGCGTTGCAGCAGAATCCCCTGCCCTTCTATTATGGCAACGCCTGGGTGGAAATTTATCGTCATCACCTGCCGTTGAGCTGGGCCGGAGAGATCTTTCAAGCCGCTGCCGCCGCCCGTCAGGATACTCGTCCGTTCTTCTGGCTTGGCTATGGCACTTGCGCCAATCTGGCCGGTCGCCCGGAATTGGCCATGCTGGCCGTCAGCCGCCTGGATCGTCTTATTCCGCAAATGGATTCGCCCGGCGAGATCAACACGTGGAAAACGCTGGTCGCCATGATTCGGACCGAAGCGCTGATCCAGCGCGGACTGTCCGATAAGGCTTATTCCCTGCTGGAATCCGATGCCGACCTCCGCATCACCCCTCCGGCAATCAACTTTATCGCCGCTTTTTGCCCGGCCCTGTTCCAGGAACGGAATCGCTATGAAGCGTTGCCGCAATTCCGCGCGCTGAATACGCTTTCCAGTTCCGGTCCCGCGGGTGCCAAGCCGGCGGCCCAACCGTTTTTCGACTATGCCCGCGGCGCCATTACGTTGCCGCAAGCCATCGTCCCGGAACCGGAGGTCCGTAAGGAACCGCTGTTTATTCCAACTAATTTATAATATATAAAACTACAATAAAAGATCAAAAAAAAACAAATTTCTATAAATTTTTTGTAACTCTGTAAGGTCTGACCGGCACTATAACAAGTGGAAGTAGCAATCCGGAGAAAATGTGACGGTACATGTACAAACATGAAGACGCGACAATAGCCGCGGCGGTATTGCAGGGCGATGTTGATCGTTATGCTGAATTGATCGCCAAATATCAAGATGCGGTGTTGGCGATTACAGCTCGGCGGCTCCCGGCGGAAAAAGTTCAGCCGATCGCCCATGAAATATTCGTCAGAGCGTATCAATCGCTGGGCAATTACTCCGGAACGGTTCCTTTCGGGAATTGGGTGGCACGGATTGCCATCCGGGTTTGTTGTGATTACTGGCGCGAAGAAATGCGTCGCCAGGCCGTCAGCGTCGAGGCGCCGCCGGAAATGGACCAGCGTCAGTGGCTGGAAAACTTGGCCGGCAGTCAGGAAGCCGATGAAGCGGATTGTGAGATGCAACGTCAGGATACCGCGAGACTTCTGGCGTGGGTGCTCCGGCAATTGGGACCGGATGATCGGGCTTTAGTGGAAGCGATCTATTTTGAAAACCGTCAGTTGAAAGAAGTGGCTGTTGCCCTGGGCTGGAGTTTGGTAAAAACGAAGGTCCGGGCCATGCGGGCCAGACATAAAATGCGGCAGTTGCTGCAGAATTTAGGAGAACCGCTATCATGAAGAAAGATCAGATTGCCAGGATGGAAAAGCGCTTGGCGGCCGCCTTCATGACGGCGGAAGTCCCCGGCGTTACGCCGCATTGGCAGGAAGAAATCATGGGCAATGTCCGCCGACTGGCGGCCAGAACGGTCGAAGTCAGTGCGGAACCGATCAACACGGCCTTCCGCATGATGTGGAAAATGACGGCGGCATCCGTCGCGACCGCATCGCTCTGTGTGGCAATTTATCTGTTTGCGCCGAGTCCGGTCAGTAACAGCAGTTCGACCTGGCAGACGACCGGCAGCAGTTATGACTGTTTTGACACGGTGGTAACTGCCGTGGCAAAATTATAGGAAGGAACGGAAGTGGTGAGACAAAGCAGCCGATTGATTATTACACTGGCGATCGTATTGTTTGTTTCCGGTCTTACCGCCGGGTTTATTCTGGGCCGGATGACGATGACGCCGCCCCGGGAAGGACCGCCGCATATGCAGGCGCCTCCGGCGCCGAAAGAAATCAAAAAAATGATGGCGGCACGGCTTTTTGAACGGATTCAATTGACGTCGGACCAGGAAAAGCAGATCGAACCGGCAGTTGACTGCTGGTTCGAACAGCTTGACCAGTTGCGCCGCAAGGGTACGCCGGACGTGCAGAAAGTATTCAACGAATTGTTCGACAAAGTCAATCCGCTGTTAACAACACAACAACAGAGTGAACTGGTTTTAGTGCGCAAACAGATTATGGAATGTTTAGTTCGAGAAGGACGTCCTTTCTCGGGTCCGCCGCATCGCCCGGAAGCCGACCATCAGCCGAATGATAATCGCCGTAATCCGCCGCCGCCCATGTAAAACAATGGAGTACGACATGAAAATATCAAATCATCGAGGACGGAATTTCACCCTCATCGAATTGCTGGTGGTCATTTCGATCATCGCCATTCTCGCAGGACTGTTATTCCCCGCTTTCAATCAAGCGCGGCGACGGGCTAAAGATATTGCCTGTAAGTCCAATTTGAAACAGATCGGGGTTGCTTTTGCCAGCTATATGACCAATAGCAAAGACCTTTTCCCGTATGCGGCGGAACTGCCTTCGTACGCGTCCGATGCAGCGATCCGTCCGATTTACGAGTCGCTTCAGGATGAAAGTGGAAATTCCCGCAAAATGTATCAATGTCCGGAAGATAACCTGCCGGAAAAATCATACGGCGACGACTATACCAGCAGCGATCCGTTCTACATTCACGAGGTCGCGGCGTACAATGCCGACGGCACGCCTAGCACGGACAAGTTGTACGGCACCAGTTACGAATACTTTTCCATGCTGGAAGGCCGGCCGCTGAAAGCTTCGTTCGGACCGCCGGGTCATAAGATGTCTTCGGCACAAATGGTAGTGATGTTCGATGCCGAATGTTTCCATGGCGCCAAGGGAACCACAACCTCCACTCAATATGTCGATTCCAGCAGTTCCAAAGATATTAAAGTCGGCAAAAAAGCGCATACGAAAAATTACTTGTACGGCGACTGGCATGTAGGAGATTTTGACAAATGACCAACTCCTTTAAAGTCGAAAATTTGCCGGACAAGAAGAAAGATAGCCGGAAAAAAGTGGTTGCCATCGTCGTTCTGCTGTTATTGCTGTTGGCCCTGCTGATCTGGTTGATTATTCATTTCTGCTTTCCCGCCCATGCGCCCGATCCGGCCAAGCTGACCAATGAGGAAGCGGTCAAATTTGTCGCGTCCAAAAAGTTTTATGATCTTCCGGTCGCGGAAAAAGAAAGCTATCTGGACAAAATGCGCTCGAAAAGCGGCAGTAATCCACGTCAGTTGTTCAGTGTTAAACTCAGCGATCAGGAACGCCGGACCATGATGCAGAATATGCGTCCCATCATGGAAAAGAAAAGAAAAGAAGAGATGAAAAAGTTTTTTGCCCTGAGCAAAGCAGAGCAGATTGCCGAGCTTGATCGCCGGATTGCCGAAATGGAAGCCCGCCGGAAAAGTGGTCAAATGGGACCTCCGGGCGGCGGCGGCGGCGGCGGCGGACGCGGGGGACCTCCGGGCGGACCGTCCGGCATGTTTGAAAACAGCAGTGCCGCCAGTCGGGCTCAAATGTCGGAAATGGGACGTATGATGCGTGCCCGCATGGAAGCCAAAGGCATTAAAGGGCCTCCCTAGACGTAAAATTTCCCCATACCCAACGGTCGCCGGTGCCTCTCTCTCCCATACCCACAGAAGACACCGGCGGCCGTCCTTTCCTGGATTTTCAGGAATCGGTATGGCGGTTATTGTTCAGCGGTAAGATTTTCCCATACCCACGGTCGCCGGCGCTCTCTCTCCCATACCCACAGAAGACACCGGCGGCCGTTCTTTTTTTCATCCCATGGACTTCTACTGGTCACCTATCGTTTGGGAGAAAACACGACAAAAGCAGGAAGTCCCTGAAGTTTCAGGCGATCCATCACGTTGTTCAAGTCCGGGTCATTGAGATTCTCGGCCCGGAACTTCACTACCGTATAACCGCTGAGAGCGCGAATCACATCGCCGTCGGCGAAAGTAGTCCGGTCCATGTAGAGACAATTTTTACACCAGTCGGCCCAGAAGTCGACCAAGACCGGACGTCCAGTCTGCAGCGACAGTTCCAATTGCTGATTGATTTTGTTCAGCTCATCGTTCTTTCCCTGCAACAGATGATATCCCTGCCAGCCGTAATAACCGGCAGCCAGCAGAATTACGACTCCAAACCCATATTTTACCCGCACCATCCACCGGCCGGGTTTGGGAATTACCGCCATGCCGGCCCCGGCAAAAGGCCAAGGCAACGCCATGCCGATCCCCAACAGTAATGGCAGCAATAAAGCGGTTACATGTCCTTCGCTGTACATCGCCGTAGCATAGACCAGAACCGCGATCACCACCGGAGCCACACAGGCTCCGGCCAGAATTGCCGCCAACGAACCCAACAGGAAAATTTGTGCCATCCGCGTCTTGTCCACGACCGGTGCCCGGCCCGAACCGAACTTTGCCAGGTCGATCGTATAGAGATCGAACATCGCCAGGGCCAGGGCCAGAAACACGGCGGCCACCAGAAAATTGAACCAGGCCGTCGAATTCAAATTGCCGAACTTGGCGCCGGTGGTAATGGTCACCATGCCGAGAATGCAGTACGCCCACGCCATCCCCATGCCGTAAAAAGTTCCCCGCCACCACCCTTTACGCGGCGAATCGGCCTGTTTGCCGGCACCGATAATCGCCAGCGTCACCGGGATCATCGGCAATACGCACGGCGTCAGATTAAGCCCGATCCCGCCTACCAGTACCAACAGGAACATCAACCATAAACTGTAATCGCCCAGCAGCTTGCCGGCCCCGGACGACTTGGCCTGGAGAAATTGCAGAAAGGTCTTGGCATCCATCAAGCCTCCGGCGGTTTTTACTTCAAACTGCGGCAGCAACAAATAAAATCTGGTCAACTCGGACGACGCATTGGCCGGTAAAGCAGAATCTTTTTTTGTCACGGTCGAACCGGCGCCCGGAACCGTTGTTCCAACGGCCGCCGCTTTCACTTCCAGAAACTTTTTTTCCGGCATGAAACACATGGCTGCGGTCATGCCGGTCGCCTCCCGGCACCCCTGGCTGGCAATATTCACTGCGGCAACCGTCGTCCCGGCCGGCACTCGATAAATCCATACGGCGGAAGGCGCCGGATAAATCATGGTATCGCCGAAACTGGCATCGTGATGGGCCACCGCCTGCGGACTGATGGTCGGCTTCAATTCCGCGCCGTTGACCGTGGCCGTAATTTTGACGGTATGTTGATAGAGATAGTGATGCGGCGGCATCTCAACCTTAACCACCAAACCGCCATGCGTACCGTCCAATTTGGCGTTCCAGACAAAAGGCGTTGCCATGACCGTCCAGGCGCCGAGCAACCCCCAACCGAGAAAAACTATGTTCAAAAGATATTTCATCTTATCATCTCCTTGTATGAACTACTATTAGGGTAAAACGATAACCGTAAAAAGCAATGGGGATTCGGCAAAAATCGAGGTAACGGGGAAAACACGGAGAACTTTTGAAACAGCCCCCCCATTTCTTCTCCGCGCCCCAACGTCGCCCCCCCCAAAAAAAACTTCTATTTTCTCTTTATCAGACTGCACAGAAAGCTGATAAAGAGATTAAAAAGCTTGCAAGACAGGACGCCAGTCTCAAGCCTGAACAAGGTCCCACCAGAGGCCGAGGTTGGCGATCAGCCAGAGATTCCGGTCGTTTTTCTGCACCATCGACGCGACGGTTTCCGGGTTGAAGTATTGACGGGAGAACGCGGATTCCAGACACCACTGGCGAACCTGTTCGTGACATCCTTGAGTAAACCACTTCTGCTGCGGCACCGGAAAACTCATCTTGGGCCGGTTGACCACGGCTTCCGGCAGTTCGGCGCGGAACGCTTCCCTCGGCAGCCGTTTGGAAATCAGCAGATTCTGGCGGTCGATTTCCGCGGTCGGCAAATGGGTTCCCAGCTCGCGCTCATGCTCGCCTTTCCAGTCCATTTTGTAGCTGTCCGGCAGGGAGAAGGCGAGTTCCGCCAGCTCGTAGTCGGTAAACGGGACGCGGGCTTCCACCGAAGCGGTCATGGTGCTGGAGTCCACGCGATTCAGCAAGTTTTCCAGATTGAATTCGGCGTGCAGATGCATCCGCTTGTCGAAACTCGACAGCCCTTCCAGTTGGTCGAAAAAATCCTCGTAAAACGCAAAAATGGCGTTGTCGTCTTCCAGCGTGTTCCAGACTTCCGGACGAAAGGCGTTCTGGCGGGCTTCGAAGTCCATCCAGCTGCAAGTCGAGGTGTAGTGGTCGGTGTCGTTGATGAAGAAACTGCGGCCGTGGCGCATAATCATTGAGAGCGCGAAACTTTCGTCTTCCGGCTGTTCGTCCGGACTCCGTCCGCAACGGTCGAAGTCGTAGGCGGAAAATTGCGGCTGGATGTAGCCGCCGAAGATTTCGTCGGCGCCTTCGCCGGTCAGCGTGACCGTACAGTGTTTTTTCAGCTCGGCGGCCAACCGGTAGATGGAAATTTCGTTGGGCGTAGAAAGCGGCAGTCCTTTGACGGCGGCCAGCGTCCGCATGTCGGCGGCAAAGGTGTCGGCATCGATTTTGACCTGATGCAGCGGCGACTGAATCTGCGCGGCCACCAGTTCGGCGTAGCGATCTTCGTTGAGTTCGGGGTCGTCGCTGCCGGCGCAGAATACCGGCAGTGGAAAATCGGTGTTGCGGGCGGCGTTCAGCGCGATGATGGCGGAGTCGATTCCACCGCTGAGAAACGACCCCAGCGGCACGTCGCTGACCAACCGTTTTTTGACCGCTGCTTCCAGCATGACTTTAACCCGGTCGCGGGCATCGGCGAAAACCGGCGCCCGCGCCAGCTTTTCCGCCGGGGAGAGCCGGGGGAAGCGCCAGTAGCGCGTAACTTGCGGTTCCGGCCGAACGCCGGGTCCCACCCGAACGGTGAAAAAGCGTCCCGGCGGCAGCGCCAGCACCCCGTCCAACAGCGTCTGATCGCCCAGCACGGTTTTACTGGTCATCAAATAGTGCGACACGGTCGGCAGATGGGGACGGGGTTTCAGTTCGGCCGCCGCCAGCAGCGGCGGCACCGCCGATGCGAACGCCAGTTTTTCCGGCGTCACGACATAGTAAAAAGGCTTGACGCCCAGCCGGTCGCGGGCGGCGAACAGCTCGTTCCGGCGGGGATCGAAGATGACGAACGCGAAAAAGCCGTTGAACCGTTCCAGACAGGCGGTCCCCCATTCCAGATAAGCCCGCAGCACTACCTCGGTGTCGCACCGGGTCCGGAAGACGTGCCCTTTGGCAGCCAGTTCCGCCTGGATTTCGCGGAAATTGAAGATTTCGCCGTTGTAGGTGATGACCGCGCCGCTGGCCTCGTCGGTCATGGGCTGACGTCCGGCGGCGAGGTCGATGATGGCGAGCCGGGTATGGCCGAGCCGCAGTTCCGGCAGCGGCGCGACGATGCCGGAATCATCCGGGCCGCGCTGCCGCATCATGGCCACGGCCTGTTGGATTTGGTGCTCCTGATCCGGCCGGATGGCGGCAGTTTGATAAAGACCGACGATTCCGCACATAGTATTATCCTGATTGCTCGGCTGTTCGATGTTGAAATTTAATATAATCCGCAGTTGACAAACTGGAAACTTGCGAAAGCAAGATTTATTGTATGAAAACGGCAGTGAGGGAAATCTCGAAGTATGTTTCCGGGGAATTCACGGTCGGAGTCGGGGTGCTGAAAAGAAAGAAAGCGGTTATGAAAAGTGCAATTGCCTGTGTTCCCTGTATGGTGGAACATGCTGTCCACGTGGCGCAAATGGTATCGCCGGATCTGGTCAAACAGGAACAGATTGTCAAACAGGTGATGGCGCAGATTGCCGCCATCGATTTCAATACCGCGCCGCCGGAAATGGCCCGGACCATCCACACTATTATCCGCCGGGTCACCGGCGTCGATGACCCTTATCTTCAAGTCAAAGACCAGTCGACCGAGTTGACGCAGGCGCTGCTGCCGGAATTGCGGCAGATTGTCGACGCGTTTTCCGATCCGTTTGAAACCATTGTCCGACTGGTCATCGCCGGCAACATCATCGACTTCGGCGCCGACCAGAATTTCGAGCTTCAGACGGCCCGGGAACGGGTCATGGAAGTGCTGCAAATGCCGATTGATACCGACGCGGTAAAGAAACTGCATCGGAAACTGGACGCGTCCCGACGGGTTCTCTATCTGCTCGACAACTGCGGCGAAGCCGTGATCGACCGGCTGCTGATCGAACCCTACCGCGACCGGATTACCATTGCCGTCCGCGGCGGCGCCATCCTCAACGACATCACCCGGCGCGAAGTGGAAAGTTCCGGTCTGGCCGGACTCGCTCCGATCATCGACAGCGGCGACCGCACCCCCGGCACCGCGCTGAAGTTTGTCACCCCGGAATTCCGCCGGTGCTTCGAGGATGCCGATCTGATTGTCTCCAAGGGACAGGGCAACTACGAAACTCTTTCCGATACCGACCGGCCGATTTGTTTTCTGCTGCGGGTCAAATGTCCGGAAGTCGCGGGCTTCCTCAATCACGCTCCGCTGGGCAGTCTGCAAACCATCATCCGCAATTTCTAACGTCATACCATCCGCCAGGGGTAGAAACGACGCATTGAATTGCGCCATACTCCGGTGTAATTTCATGATGCGGAACTCCATTTTTAAGATTAAGTTCTTACTGCGGAGGAAACGAGAGTCTCAAGCCGAGTTTCCGGGGAGAAACCCCGAAAAATTTGGAAATTTTTCAAGGTTTCTCCCCGGACCCCATTTCCTGATTTTCAAACTTTTTTAAGTTATTTATCTCTTTGCGCAGCAAAGAGATAAATACATTGAAAGTTTTGCGGGGTCGAAATTGGGGGGCTGTTTCAAAAGCCCCCCGTGTCTTCCCCGCTACCCACAATTTGAGACTGCCGCCCGCCGGGACGATGTCCAAAAAAAATCCGATATTTTCCGGTACTTCGGGTACCAAAAGCATTTTCGCGCTCCTATATTACGGGCGCAGGAAAAATTGCGGATAACAGCGAGGCCATCATGATCAGTGATCTGCTCAGTATTCTTCGTCAAATTTCGGAAATTATTGCGAAGACCGGGAACCACCAGAATACCTTGGCGGAAATCGTCACGGTGCTGGCGCAGAATCTGGGCGTGGACGTGTGCTCGGTGTACGAATATGACGACCGGGCGGAGCATCTGGTGCTGGGGGCAACTTACGGATTGAGTTCGGATGCGGTGGGCAGCGTGACCATGAAACCGGGAGAAGGAATTACCGGCACCAGTTTCAAGGAACGCCGGATCATCAATCTGGCCGATGCCTCCAGCCATCCGAGTTTCAAGCATTTCAACAATATCGGGGAAGAAAAATACCAGTCGTTTCTGGCGGTGCCGCTGACCATCAGCGGCAAGTGTCTGGGAATTCTCACGCTCCAGCACGTCAAGAGCGAAACGTTTCCGCAGCCGGTGATCGACATGGTGCGGTCGCTGAGTACGCAGCTGGCCAACCTGATTCTCAATGCCCGGATTCTCCGGGGCTTGCAGGAAGCGCCGCCGCAGGCCAACCTGCGCGTTACCAATACCGACCAGGTTACTTACAAGGGCGGAGCCACGGCGCAGACGATTACCTTCGGGAATGTCTTTCTGTTTCGCAAGGACGACCTTCTGCACAAGATCAAGGAGGAGCATCAGCAGAACAGCGCGGCCGAACTCGAAATTTTCGAACATGCGCTCCAGATGGCCAAGAAGAAAACGCTCGAACTCGAACACAAGGCGCTGGAATTGATTTCCGAAGCCGACGCCTCGATTTTCAACGTCCATCTGATGTTTCTGGAAGACAAGTCGCTGCTGGAACGCATCCGCAAGGAGATTACCGAGTCCGGCTTTACGATGGAATACAGCATCGCTTCGGTCTATCATGATTACGAAAAGAAGTTTCTGCAATTCAACGATCAGACGTTCCGCGACCGCTATTTCGATTTGAAGGACGTGTTGATGCGGGTGGTCGAGTCCGCCAGCATTATCAAAAACGTCGGCACCGGCGAGGACACGATCAAGCTGGCCACCAGCCGGCTGGTGCTGGTCGCACCGGAATTGCTGCCGTCCGACCTGATCCGCATGCCGGTGGACAACATTGCCGGGATCGTCTGCGAAAAAGGCGGGGTGACGGCCCACGTTTCGATTCTGGCCAAGGCGCTGAATATTCCGGCCATCCTGGGGGTCAAGGGGATTACCGAAACCGCGCACAACAACGACGATATCATTCTGGACGGCCATACCGGGCGCGTATATCTCCGGCCGGGGGCGCAGATCCGCGACCACTTCAAGGATATGATTACACCGGCGTCCCAGGCCGAAGAGCTGGCGGACACCAAGCCCAGCAAGACGACCGACGGCATCGACGTGATGTTGAAAGCCAATATTTCGCTGATCTGCGAAACCGCCAGTCTGACCAAATACGGCGCGCGCGGCGTCGGGTTGTACCGGACCGAATTCATGTATATGATCCGCGACTATATGCCGTCGGAAGACGACCAGTTCAACATTTTCGGACAGGTCATCCGGCATGCCGCCGTCGAAGAAGAAATTACCGTCCGGGTGCTGGATATCGGCGGCGATAAGCCGTTGCCGTATCTGGAATTTCCGCCGGAAGACAATCCGGCGCTGGGATATCGCGGCATCCGGCTGCTGCTGGACCGGCCGCAGATGTTCAAAACGCATCTGCGGGCGATTCTCCGGGCCTCGGCCGGCGCCCGGTTGCGGCTGCTGTTCCCGATGGTGTCGAGCGCCCGGGAAATGCAGCAGGTCAAAGCGATTGTCGGCGAAGTCGAAGCCGACCTGCACGACCGGAATCTGCCGCATGCCGAAAATTACAAGTTGGGCATCATGCTGGAAATTCCGTCGGTGCTGTTTGCGCTGGACACGCTGGTCAACCAGGTTGACTTCATGAATATCGGCACCAACGACTTGCTCCAGTACAGTTTTGCGGTCGATCGGGCTAACGAACGGGTAGGACACAATGCCGATCCGCTGGACCCGGCGTTTATCCGGATCATCCGCTATATCGGCGACTTCTTCCGGGCCTATCCCAGCAAACAGCTCTGCATCTGCGGGGAAATGGCGAGCATCACCCAGGCGGTGCCGCTGCTGATCGGCGCGGGCATCTATGAATTGAGCATGCCGCCCAAGAATATTCCGCGAATCTCGAAGATCGTCCGGAAACTCAATTCCAAGGAATGCCGTCACCTGCTGGAAAAAGTCTGCCGTTTTTCCTGCGCCCAGGACATCAAGAGCGAAGTCAACCGCTTCCTCCTGGGTTCGACCCGGCCGCTATAGCTCAGGCCGGGACGCGATGAAATCCGGCCAGTTGCTCGTCGATACGGTGATTGCCGTGATGCTGGGAACGGTGACGCTGGCCGCATTGTCGCAATTCGACGTTGTCTACCGTGGAAACCTGTTTTACCAACTGTTGCTTTGGCTGGCGCCGATGGCGTGCTACGCGGAAGCGGTCAGGCATTGCCGGGGACATCGGCGACACACCGTGCGGATGATTGGCATTGCCGTCATTCTGGGGCTGACGGCGCTGACGTTGACGCTGCGGCGGGTGCGGTCGCAGCGGCCGCACCGGTTCGACGTGACGTGGGTAATGCCGGCGGCGTTACCGGGCTTGGAGCATCCGCCGGTACTGGCGGGGACTCAATCCGGTGAAACGGCGGAATGACCGGGAAAAATAACTGGTATCGCAGAATCCCAGTTCGGCGGCAATTTCCGAGATCGAAAGAGGGCTTTCTTCCAGCATTTGTCGGGCTTTTTCCGCACGCAGCCGGCAGACGTAGTCGAACGGGGTCAGGCCGGTTTCCCGGCGGAACAATTCGCCCAGATAGTTCCGGCTGACGCCGCCGATCCGGGCCAGTTGGGCGATGGTCAGCCTTTCCCGGTAGTGATGATAAATCCAGGAGATGACGCGGGGAATGCCGCCGCCGGAGCGGTCGTCGACCAGCGTCCGGTCGGCGGTGTTGGCGCTGACGTGCCGGAGCATGTCGAGCAGCAGCGTGTCGAACAGCGCCCGGGCCATCATCAAACTGTCGGGACGGCGGCTTTTTAGTTCGCGTTCGAGCCGTTCGAGCCGGGTTTCGAGTTCGTCGCCCAGAGGCGGGGCGAAGTTGTACTTTTTTCGTCCGGCGGGCCGATGGTCCGGCCGGCGTTCGAGCCAGGCGGCGAAGGCGGGAAAACGACGGAGGGTGGTTTGTTCGGCGGCGGTGAAAAGGTCTTCCCGGAACATGATGTTGTAAAAGTTGAACTGTTCGTCCCCGACGAAAGCGTGAATGTCGCCGGGATTCATGACATAGAGATCGCCGCGGACAATCGGGTAGCGGCAGCCGTTGACTTCCATGATGCCGGCGCCGCTGACAACGTAAACCATTTCAATGCAGTCGTGCCGGTGGGGTTCCTGACGGCCCGGCTGACTAAGCCGCCAAACCATCAGCGGCAGGTCGGAGAGCGTATAGTCTTCGAGCCGGAATCGTTTCATAAACAGTTGCGGCCGAGTTCAAACCAGAGATCGGCGTCGGCCAGCGGCGGGTTTTTCAGGTCTTTGGGCGACATGACCGGGGCGGCGACGCCGGGCCATTGGATGCCGATGGCCGGGTCGTTCCATTGAATGCCGCGTTCGTCCTTGGGCGACCAGTATTCGGTGCACTTGTAGTGAAATTCGGCATAGTCGCTGACCACGCAGAAGCCGTGGGCGAAACCTTTGGGAATCAACAGCTGGCGTTTGTTGTCCGCCGACAGCAGATAACCTTCCCATTGGCCGAAGGTCGGAGAACCTCGCCGGATGTCCACGACCACGTCGAAAACTTCCCCGATGGTACACCGGACCAGCTTGTCCTGGCCGGGATGAATCTGATAGTGCAGCCCGCGCAGAGTACCCTGAACGGAGGCGGAATGGTTGTCCTGGACGAACTCCAGATCGAAGCCGGACGCATCGGCCAGCGCCTTCCGGTTATAGCTTTCCATGAAGAACCCGCGTTGATCGGCAAATACTTGCGGTTCAATGATCAAAATACCGTTTAACTTCCCGTGAACAAGCTGCATGACGTCCTCGATTTAGCTTCTCAATTGTGATTTCGGCAGTGCGGATGCCGTCCGATAACGGAAAACTAATATAACTTTTTCCCGGGGAAATAAAAGGACAAAAGTTTCAAAAATGCCCCGTGTCTTTTCCGCTGCCCGCGCTTGGCGACGGTCAATAAAAAATGTTTTTTACAAAATCTGTAAATAAGTAGTTGAAAATCTTATCGTCCGCCATTATAAGTTAATGAGAAGAATGGAATTTCAAGTCTCTGGGATCGTTTGGGAGTCTCGGGGCAGACGGATTATCAGGAGTGAAAAAACATGAGCTCGGATCTGAAGATTAAAGTGGGAACGGCGGCGGAACTGGACCCGGATTTTGTTCCGGCGGTGCTGTGGAATCGGGAATACCGGCAACAGGTGAAAGCGTCGGGCGCGGGCGTGAAACTGGCACTGGTGCTGGAACGTTCGAATGGCGCCGTGTCACGGTTCGATACCGAGATTCTGCCGCATACGTCGGCTCATGCCGCGTTGAACCTGAAATACGTCGAACGACTGATCAAATTTCTGCTGTGGATGAAGGGCGGCTACCGGGTGACGGTGGCCGGGTGTCCCGAACTCGCCCGGGAACTGGCGGCGGTCTATTCGGAAAACGGCGCGCGCAAGTTCGACTATCAGATGATGGGCCGCAAAATTTACGGCAAACCGTTTGAAATCGTCTCCTGCGCCTGGGAAAAAGCGCCGCAAGCCAAAGAAATTCAAGTCAAACTGGGCGGCCATCTGGACGGCTGCCGGGTGGGGTTCGATCTTGGCGGTTCCGATCGCAAATGTTCGGCGGTAATCGACGGCGAAGCGGTTTACACCGAAGAAGTGCCGTGGAGCCCATATTTTGAAAAAGATCCGCAGTATCATATCGAAGGCGTCCGGGATTCGATTCGCCGGGCGGCGTCGAAAATGCCGCGGCTGGATGCGATCGGCGGCAGTGCCGCGGGCGTCTACGTGGCCAACGAACCGCGTCTGGCCTCGCTGTTCCGCGGCATCAGCGACGACGATTTTCAGAAGCATATCGTCGGCATGTTCCATCAGTTGCAGAAAGAATTCGACAACGTGCCGATGATCGTAGCGAACGACGGCGAAGTCACGGCGCTGGCCGGGGCGATGTCGATGAAGACCACCGGCGTACTGGGCTTGTCGATGGGTACCAGCCAGGCGGTCGGCTATGTGAACGTGCAGGGCAATATCACCGACTGGCTCAACGAATTGGCGTTTGCGCCGGTGGACTATCGGGAAAACGCGCCGGCCGACGAATGGTCGGGCGACCTCGGTTGCGGGGCGCAGTATTTTTCGCAGCAGGCGGTGGCCCGGCTGGCGCCGGCGGCGGGACTGGAATTCAAAGTGGGGATGCCGTTCCCGGAACAATTGGTCGAAGTCCAGAAATTGATGGCGGCCGGTGATCTGCGCGCGGCCAAGATTTATCATACGATCGGTATCTATTTCGGCTATGCGGTGGCGCATTATGCGGACTTTTACGACATTCGGAACCTGCTGATTCTGGGTCGGGTTACGTCCGGACAGGGCGGCAATCTGATTCTGGAAACAGCGCAGCGGCTGCTGCAGCGGGAATTTCCGGAGCTGGCGGAACGGATTACGTTCCGCACGCCCGATGAAAAATTCAAGCGCCACGGCCAGGCGGTGATCGCCGCCAGTCTTCCGGAATTGAAAAAGTAAGGAAGGAGTACTTTTCGACCATGCAGACTTTATTGAAAAATGCTCATATTGTCACCCCCGGACGGGAAATCGTCAACGGCGGGATCGGTCTGGAACACGGCAAGATCAAGCGGATTTTCGGGTCCGGCGAAGCGTTGCCGACGGCGGAAAAGACGATCGACGCGCAGGGCATGATGGTATTGCCGGGTTTTATCGACCCGCATTTTCACGGCAATTCCGGTTGCGATATCGTCGACGGCTCGGCCGAAGGGCTTCGTAAGATTGCGGCGCAGAAATTGTCGGAAGGCGTGACCACCATGGTGCCGGCCACGCTGACGGTCAGCGAAAAACAATTGACGCAGGCGCTGCAATGCCTGGCCGACTACCAGCGCGATCCGAAAGCATCCGGCTCGAAGGTCGGCGGAGTCCATCTGGAAGGACCGTTTGTCAATCCGAAGTGTCTGGGGGCGCAGAATCCGGATTTCGTCCGTCGCCCGGACATTGCCGAAGTGCTGCGGCTCAACGCGATCTGCAAGGTTTTGAAAGTCACCTATGCCATTGAAGTGGACGGCGGGATTGAGTTTACCCGCGATCTGGCGGAAGCCGGGATCATGTCGTCCTGCGGGCACAGCGCGGCGAAATACACCGATTTTCTGAAGGCGCGGGAACTCGGCTTGTCCGGGCTGACGCACTTCTGCAACCAGATGACGCCGCTGCATCATCGCGATATCGGTCTGGTGGGCGCGGGCCTGCTGAATCAGGATGTTTACCTCGAAATGATCTGCGACAAGGTGCATATTTCACCGGACATGATCCGGCTGGTATTCCAGTCGAAAGACCATCGCCGGATTCTGTTGATTACCGACGCCATGCAGGCGGCGGGACTCCCGGACGGCCCGTCGAGCATCGGCGGACTGCCGGTGATCGTTAAGAACGGCGAAGCCCGGCTGGCGTCGAACGGTGCTTTGGCAGGCAGTATGCTGCTGTTCAATCGGGCGCTGCGCAACGTCCATGAAGTGACCGGTCTGCCGGTTTCGGAACTGGTGGCGGCCACATCGCTCAACCAGGCGGAAAGCATGGGACTGACCGGGCTGGGCCGGATTGCTCCGGGCTATGCCGCCGATCTGGTGATGCTGGACGGCGATTTCAACGTCAAACAAGTGCTGGTGGACGGTCAGGTCCGGTACCGGAAATAAAAAAGCGTTTGTGTTTCTCCTCTCTCTGTCGGCCGGGAATGGGCGCAAACCATTTCCGGCCGCACTTTTTTTGAAGAGGGGAATCGGCACAAAACGCGTTTCCTGGCTTTCAAACTTTTTAATTTATTTATCTATTTGATACGCAAAGAGATAAATAGACTAATTTTTTTGTGAAGCCAAAGTTTTGGCGCGGGGAAGAAAGGAGACGCCGTTTCCAAAACGCCCCGTGTCTTCCCCGCTCCCCACGATGTGAAACTCCCGTCCGGGACCTGCCGGATTCGGAATTTTCCTTTTCCGGCGAGGCCGCTATTTGGAAAAGCGCAACCTCGGTGTTATCTTTCTACTGAAATGTTTATTTCGGATGCAGTTAAAACGTAAATTCATATAGTAAGCGAGGATCATTATGGATACTGAAGAGAACAAGCCGGAAGTATTGGACTTTATTCGTGAAATCGTGGACACCGACGTGAAAAACGGGAAGAACGGCGGCAAAGTCGTGACCCGGTTCCCGCCGGAACCGAACGGTTATCTGCACATCGGCCATGCCAAGGCCATCTGCATCGACTTCGGGACCGCCGAACGGTTTCACGGCGTCTGCCATCTGCGGATGGACGACACCAACCCGGAAAAGGAAGACGTCGAATACATGGACTCGATCATGGAAGACGTCCACTGGCTGGGGTATGACTGGGGCGACCAGTTCTTTTACGCATCCGATTATTACGGCAAACTTTACGAATATGCCGTGCAGCTGATCAAGCTGGGCAAGGCGTATGTCTGCGATCTCAGTCAGGATGAATTCAAGGAATATCGCGGTACGTTAATGGAACCCGGCAAGGAAAGTCCGTACCGGAACCGGTCGATCGAGGAAAACCTCGCTTTGTTCGAACGGATGAAGAACGGCGAATTTTCCGAAGGGGCCAAGACGCTGCGCGCCAAGATCGATATGAATTCGCCCAATATCCACATGCGCGATCCCGCCATCTATCGGATTCGGTTCGCTCCGCATCCGCATACCGGCACGAAATGGTGCATTTATCCGATGTACGACTTTGCCCATTGCCTGTCCGACTCGATCGAAGGCATCACCCATTCGCTCTGTACGCTGGAATTTGAAATCCACCGTCCGCTTTACGACTGGTTCCTCGACGTGTTGAGCGTGCCCTGCCATCCGCAGCAGATCGAATCGGCCCGGCTGAATCTGACCTACACGGTCATGAGCAAGCGCAAGCTGCTTGAGCTGGTCAAGACCGGACTGGTCAAAGACTGGGACGATCCCCGGATGCCGACGCTGTGCGGCATGCGCCGCCGCGGCTATACGCCGACCGCCATCCGCAATTTCTGCGAAGTGATCGGCGTGACCAAATACAACAGCCTGACCGACGTGGCGCTGCTGGAACACTGTCTCCGCGAAGACCTCAACCGGACGGCGCCCCGCGTGCTGGCGGTCATGGACCCGCTGAAGATCGTTATCGACAACTATCCGGACGGTCAGACCGAGGAATTCGACGCGGTCAACAACCCGGAAGACCCGGCCGCCGGGTCCCGCAAGATTCCGTTCTCCAAGGTCCTTTATATCGATAAGAACGACTTTATGGAAGCGCCGCCGAAGAAGTTTTTCCGGCTGGCGCCCGGGGCGGAAGTCCGGCTTCGCTGGGCCTACTTCATTACTTGCCGGAACGTGGTCAAAGACGATGCCGGCAACATTGTGGAGCTGCATTGCACGTATGACCCGGCCACCAAGGGCGGCAACGCGCCGGACGGACGGAAAGTCAAAGGCACGATTCACTGGGTGTCCGCCGCGCATGCGATCAAGGGCGAAGCCCGGATTTACGAACGGCTGTTTTCGGTGGAAGAACCCGGCGCCAATGAAGCGGTCGACTGGAAATCGGAATTGACGCCCGATTCGATCAAGATCAAGGACGTCTATCTGGAACCGAGCCTGAAAGAAGTCAAACCCGGCTATCGCTGCCAGTTCGAACGTCAGGGCTACTATTGCGTCGACCCCGATTCGACGCCGGATCATCCGGTGTTCAATCTGACGGTTACGCTGAAAGATACCTGGTCGAAAATCGTCAAGAAAACCGAATAACCGTTTCGGTCGGGAGGGGGTGAGGCATGGGTAATCTGTCCGGTTTGTTTATGCTGGCGTGGGCGGCGGGATTGATTCTGCTGATCCTCGTGCCGTTGGCATTGTTTCGGGTCTGGTGGCTGCTGGAAAAATTTCTGATGCGACAAAGTCGTCAGGACGAAGCGGCAGCGAATCATGCCGCCGAGCTGAAACGGCTTTCCGAACACGTTGCCGAACTCCGGACGGAGCTTCGTGCCTGGTCGTCCCGGACGGGTCCTCCCGTTGCCGCCGTTACTCCTCCCGTTGCCACAACCGCAGACAACCCGCCGCCATCGGCGGAGGCGACTCCGAAAGACGCTTTGCCGGAGGCGGGCGAACCGATGTTGCAGCATCCGGTCTTTGCCGAACTGGATTCCCTGTTGAAAGACGCTTCGGCGCCGGTCGGAAAACCGGCGGCAGCCAAACCGTCTCCCTTGCCTGAATTTTCGACTAAAATCTTTGCCGGGGACCGGAAACCCCATGACGTACAGCCGCAGTTTACGCCGTTTGCTGCTCCGCGGCGGCCCGGACGCTTTGAGACGGCGGCGCAGGAGGCGTTGAGCAAGCTCTGGTCGTGGCTGGTCGTGGGCGAGGAATTCCGGCGGCCCGGCGTGGCGGCGGAATATGCGATTGCGACGGCCTGGCTGGTGCGCGGGGCGGCGATTATCATGTTAGCGGGGATTGTTTTCTTATTGAAGTATTCGATGGCGCACGGAATGTTGCCGCCGGTCGCCCGGGTCGGACTGGCGCTGACGGCCGGACTGGCGTTTCTGTTGTCGGGGTGGAAATTGGCGTCCGGCAAGTACCGGCAGATTGGGGTGGCGCTGGTCGGAATGGGCATCGTGACCTTTTATTTCGCGGTTTATGCCGCCTCGGTGCTGTATCATCTGATGGACATGAAACCGGCGCTGGTGTTGATGACGCTGGTGACGCTGGCGTCCGGGGTGCTGGCGGTGCGGACCAACGCGCTGCTGGTGGCGGTGCTGGGGGTGGTGGGCGGTTATCTGACGCCGGTGCTGTTGACGACCGGGGTCAAGAATCTGCCGGGGCTGTACGGGTATCTGCTGTTGATCGGAGTGGGGACGTTGTATGTGGCGTTCTACCGCAACTGGCGGTTGATTCATTACTTGAGTTTTGTCGGGACGTGGGGTTTGCTGGCGCTGTCGGTCGATAAGTTTTACCGTCCGGAACTGGCGGATTTCGTGCCGACGTTCGGATTTATGACGGCGTTTTTTGTGTTGTTTTCGATCCAGCCGCTGCTCTATCTGGTGAAATCGAAGTTGTCGATCACCTGGCTGGAACTGACGGTGCTGGGGTTGAACGCCGGGGTGTATTTCGGAGAGGGCTGCCGGCTGATTCAGGGAATGAATTTCGGCGGCAACGGACTGCGGTGGACGGCGGCGCTGAGCCTGGGAATGACCGCTTACTATTTGCTTCAACTCGGATGCTACCGGCGGTTGAAACTCAAGGACGGCAATTTGTACAATCTGCTGCTGGCGCTGGCCATCTTTGCATTGACGGTGACGTTTCCGCTGTTGCTGTCCGGCGAAGCGATCACGGCGGCGTGGGCGATTCAGGCGCCGCTGTTGTTGTGGTTGAGCGTCCGGGCGAACAGCCGGCTGGTGCGGTTCGGGGCGTATCTGGTCTATGCGCTGGTCATCGGCCGGGTGCTGGTGTTCGATCTGCATGGCTGTTTTTTGCGCGACTACGCCACGTATGGCGCCGGGGTGCTGGCCCGGCTGACAACGCTGGGATTGTTGACTGCATCGCTGGCGGCGGGTTGCGGCGTGTTGCGGCGGCAGGGACCGGAGGCCGCCGGATGGCTGAGCCCAAAGTCCGCCGGTACGGAAAAAAATCTGGTTTTCTGGGTCGGTTTTGTGGCGTTGTTCGGACTGCTGCATGTTGAATTTTATCATTTCAGCGGGACGTTTTACCGCCCGGCGCTGCCGCCGTTGTTGACGCTGGTCTGGGGCGGCGCGCTGCTGTTCACGGTCTGGCGTTACCGGGTGGCGCCGAGAGGATATTGGCTGGGCCTGAGCATCTTTTTCGCGGTGGGACTGGCCGGGAAATTTCTGTTGGTGGATGCCCGCTGGTGGGAATTGGACCCGCTGAATCATTGGATGTATGCGTCGACCTGTTGTCCGGGAATATTGGCAATGCGAGCACTGAGCGCGTTGCCGGCGGTGTTGCTGCTGGGACTGCTGTTCCGGGGCTTGCCGGAGGGTCAGGAAACGCGGAATGCCCGGACCGTGCTGGGCGGCGGTGCGTTGTTGCTGCTGTTTTTGTATTTGACGCTGGAACTCAATTTTCTATTGCGCCGCTATGCGCCGGATTTTTGCGGCGGCGGCATTTCCGTGCTGTGGGGCGTGTATGCGCTGGGCCTGGTGCTGGGCGGCATCGTCGGCAAACTCCGGCGGCTGCGCCATGTGGGCTTGCTGCTGTTCGGCATTACGGCGGTGAAAATTTTCCTGTTCGACCTGAGCCATCTGGGGGCCGGAGCCCGGATCGTTGCCTTTATCCTGCTGGGGCTGGTGCTGCTGGCGGCGGCGGGGATTTATATCAAATTCGGCGAACGGTTCGTGACCGATAACGAATCCGCGAAGGGCGGTTCTCATCATGAATAAAAGCGGCCTGATTCTGTTGGCGCTGTTGACGGGGGCCGGAGTGTGGGCGGATGGTCTTAATTCGTTTCCGCTTCTGAAAAAGGCAACGTTCACTTACGGCAATTGGGGACGGCAGGATGTGACGAACATAAGATTCGACCGCCAGATGTATGCGGCCACCGAAGACTTACAGAGCGATCTGCGGGTTGCCGGACCGGACGGCAAAGAGATTCCGTTTATGGTCAATCGGGTGCGCGGCGAGGAGAACGCGCTGTGCCGGGGGCCGGTGGCGGCGGTCATTCAGTCGTTGCACAAGCAGGGCAACGCTCTGGTCTTGGAAGTGGAATTGCCGCCGGATGCGGTCGGGCTGGTGGATGCGGTCCGGATCTGTTCGCCGCTCGCTAATTTCGAGAAAAAATTGCGGCTGGAAGGTCTGACCGGGGATGGCGAATGGCGGACGCTGATTGCGGACGGTCTGCTGTGCGACTATAGCGATTATGTGCCTTACCGTCTCGATCAGTTGGAGTGCGCGACGTTTCGCGGCCGGAAGTTCCGGCTGACTGTGGACAACTTGACGGAAGACCGTCCGACGCCGTTTTATACGCTGGTCCAGGAGCGTGAGGGCGGAGTGGATCGGAAAGAGACGATCAAGACCATTCGGAACAAGGTCAATTTCCGGATCGACCGAGTGGAGCTGATGGTCTGGCGGCCGCGGACGGTGGATGAGAAAAAGGCTTATGCGTTGCGGACGGTCGCGGTGACGCCGCAGAAAAATCATACGGAAATTCTGCTGGAAAGTCTCCGGGAGCCGTTGACGGCTTTCCAAATTCAGACTGCCACCGCCAATTACGCCCGCCGGGTGACGATTGCGGTGCCCGACGTCAAACCGAATGAATGGCGGACGATCGGCGGCGGACAGATTGCCGCTTGTGACTTGCCCAGTTTCCGCCGGAAAGACGAACCGCTGACGGTTCCGGAAACCCGGGCGGCAAAATATTTGATTACGATCGACGACGGCGACAATCCGCCGTTGGCGGATCTGCGGGTTACTGCCTGGGGACCGATTTATCAGGCGGTGATGGTCGGGCGTCAACCGTTGTCGCTGCGGGTGTATTACGGCGGCGGACTTCACCCGCGACCGGATTACGATGTGGCGGCGGTGCTGGCCAATCTGACGATTCACGCGGAGTCGCGCTATGGGCTGGGACCGGAAGAACGTAATCCGAACTATGCGCCGGTGACGGTGCGCGATCATTCCGCCCGGCTGCGGTTGATTTTTTATTTGGTGCTGGGGCTCTGCGTCGTAATTCTGGGTGGCATGGTGGTCCGCTTTGCCCGGCATCAGCCGCCGGATGACGGCAGCCTTTGACGAGAGACGTCAAAGTATAAATCTGACGCCGGGAACGGCTTCCAGCTGTTCGCCGAGACTCCGCATGGTTTCCCGGTCGTTGAAGGTCAGGGAGACGCGCCAGGAGCGGTACTTGCCGCCGGAAGATTCGCTTCCGGCTTCCGGAATTTCGGAAAAACCGTTGTGCCGAAGGACTTTGACAATTTCATCGGCAAGCGCGGAATCGGCTTTGTCGCCGATGATCTTGTAGTGCCATTGGACGGGAAATTTAAGTTCCTGGTTGAAGTTTGCCATGATTACTTGCCGCAAGCGGTTTTGGTGCCTTCCGTCCGATGGTACTTCTGGCAGGCTTCGCAGTTGCCGTGACGGGAACACGGATAGGTGCACGGACATTTCGGGTTTTTCGTTGCCATGAGGGAGCCTCCGTTTTAATAGACCATTAATATAGCGGGTTATCGGGGTTCTTCCAGGGGGCCGTTGATTTCGTCGTTGAGACGGATGAAAAAGTCGTCCATGAAGCGGGCGCGCTCTTCCGCCAGCCGACGTCCCGAGGCGGTCAGCATCCGTTCCGGCACATGCCGGAGCTTGACCAGATATTCCCGATAGGCCGAATCTTCCTTGCTGTAGGCCGGAGCGCGAAGCGCTTCCGCTTCCATGTTGTGAAGCCGGGCGCCGATCCGTCCGGCAAAGTGAAACGCCCGGCCAATGCCGACCGCGCCGATCGAGTCCAGCTTGTCGGCATCGTAGACGATCATCTGCTCGATGGTTTCCGGATGCGGCGCGGTCCGATAGCGATGGCGGCGCACCGCTTCGACGATGGCATGCCGCATAACGTCATCGGTCAGACCGCATTGCCGCAGAATGGCGTCGGCCTGTTCCGCGCCGAGCGCGGCATGGCAGAGTTTGCCGTCGGACTCCATTTCCTCCGGGCGGGCGATGTCGTGAAGAAGCGCCGCCAGGCGGACAATATCCCGGTCGCCGCATTGTTCGAGTTGCTGGATTTCCAGCGCGTTGCGGACGACTCGCCGGGTGTGGTCGAAATCGTGACACCCCGGCGCATTCGTCAGTTTGGCTTGGACGATGGCTTCAACCTGAGCCGTCAGCGCAACGGTGTCCATGGGTTATTTACCGTAGTCGAACGTTTTCATATAGCTGCCGCCGTGGGCATCGACCAGTTCCCGCAAGCGGTTGCGGAGTTCATTGAAGTCGCCGTCGGTGGCGGCGCTGAGCGGGATGATTTCCCGGTTGCGGAGCAGTTCCGACTGTTGCAGCATGGCGAGATTTTCTTGACTTTCCGGCAGGTCCATTTTGTTGGCCAGAATAACGGCCGGACGTTTGGACAGACCTTTCATATAAAGTTCCAGCTCGTTGTCGAGATGTTCGAGGTCCTCCCACGGAGTGCGGCCGTCGACGCCGGCCATGTCGAGAACAAAAGCCAGAATCTTGGTCCGCTCGATGTGCTTCAAAAAGGAATGACCGAGCCCGATGTTGTCATGCGCGCCGTCGATCAGTCCCGGCAGGTCGGCCATCGAAATGCGACCGAAATCGGAATACTCGATGATCCCGATGATGGGATGCAGCGTGGTAAACGGATAAGGCGCAACCTTGGGTTTGGCGGCCGACAACGCGCCCAACAAGGTGGATTTTCCGGCATTGGGATAGCCGACCAGACCGATGTCGGCGATGGTTTTCAGCTCCAGCATCAGCCGTCGTTCTTCGCCCTTGCCGCCGGGTTCGCTGCGGCGCGGAGCCCGGTTGACGCTGGACGCAAAACAGGCGTTGCCGCGCCCGCCGTTGCCGCCTTCGGCAATGACGATCTCGGCTCCCGGCGTATTGAGGTCCGCCAGTTCTTCGGTGGTGAAGGCATCGCGAATAACGGTTCCGGCCGGAACCAGCAGCACCAGATCTTTGCCGGCGGCGCCGATCTTGTCGTTGCCGCTGCCGTTGACGCCGCGTTCGGCGGCGAAGTGGCGGTTGTAGATGAACTGGACCAGACTTTGTTCGTTGGTGGCAGTTCGGATGATGACGCTGCCGCCGGGTCCGCCGTTACCCCCGTCGGGGCCGCCTTTGGGTGCGAATTTTTCCCGGCGAAAACTACAGCATCCTTTGCCGCCGTCACCGCCTTTGACTGTGATTTCAGCTTTATCGACAAACATATTCGTACCCGTTGGTAAAAAGATGGAATGACTTTAAAAAAAAAGTCCCGCCGGATTGACGGGACTTTATAAAGCAAAACTCGAATGCCGAACCGTTATTGGGCAGGAGCCGCTTTCACGCTGACCAGACGGCCGTCTTTCGTGAAAGTCACGATGCCGTCAATCAGAGCGAACAGCGTGAAATCCCGTCCGCAACCGACATTTCTGCCCGGATGATACTGGGTGCCGCGCTGACGGACGATAATGCTGCCCGCCGTTACCAGACTGCCGCCGGAAGCTTTCACACCCAAGAATTTAGGATTACTGTCACGACCGTTTCTGCTGCTTGATTGACCTTTTTTATGAGCCATTTTCCATATCTCCAATTGTTAAGTTGAATCATCTTCAGTGGATCGGAACTGATTGTAAAACGACAAAGTCCGACCGCAAAGAGTGATTAAAATAACACCGTATCGGTGAATTACAAGCTGGTTTTTCGGAAAAAACGGAGCTCCCCAACGAAATTTTATGGTTTCGGTTGAGGCAGAACTTGGATTTTTACATCCGTCAGACCATCATCGATAAAGTCCAGCGCTTCGGCGGCCGATGGCGACAGATCAATAACGCGGTTGCCGACAAAGGGACCACGGTCGTTGACCCGGACGATTACTTGTTTGCCGTTGCGCCGGTTGGTAACCAGCAGGCGGGTCCCCAACGGCAACCAGCGATGGGCCGCCGTATATTCTCCGCTCAGCCCGAAAATTTCTCCGGAGGCGGTGGGTTTACCGAAAAATCCCGGTCCGTACCAGGACGCGTTACCGGCGCCGTGATGAACGGAAGGAGCGGTTGGCCAAACGATTAAAAGAAGACAACCGAAAAACAAAATTGCGGCATAACGCCGAGCCCGCGGCGAGGTGTCTAATTGTTCTTTCAACTTACCCGGGAAAGGCAGTATCCAATGGACGAGTTGGCGATAACCGCGGTGTAATTTTTTCCAGCCCGGATGCCGAAGCCAGATTTTGATTCTGCGACGGGAACAGGTAGCCAGGAGAAAGCTCCGGAACAGAAAAATCAGCAGTTGCCAGCAACCGCGAAGCATCCGGCCGGAGAAAACCAACACCAGCCAGAGGTTTTCGATCATTTTATCAATGCGCTGTAACAATCCAAGTTTCATCGTCGCTTGATCGGATTATTCGATTGGGCGTTTTTAGCATAGACAACCGTTGCCGGGAAGAAGTTCCGGCAGAAATAAAAAAAGTCCCGGCGGATTGTCGCCGGGACTTGAGGTGAGGCGCGATTTTATGATTAACCTTGGAGCAAGGTGGAAACCACGGTCTGCGGCAGGCTGTTGGCCTGTGCCAACATGGAGGTTGCCGCATTGACCAGCACTTGTTCTTTGCTGTACGTGGTGGTTTCTTCCGCCATATCGACGTCACGGATCTGGCTTTCCGCCGAAGTCAAGTTATCTTCGTAGGTCAGCAAGCCGTCGGCCGTCTGATCGAGACGGTTTTCCTGGGCGGCAACCTGAGCTCGGGCGTTGGCGACGTAGTTAATGGCGACGTCGATCATCCCGGTAATGTTGTCCATTCCGACACTCGTGTTATGGCTGTCGATGATCGAAGACCAGGTAACGGCGATATGACTGGACCCAATGACATTGTTGGTGCTGTCATAGGAATAAGTGTTAACCGTTCCGATGGTCGCAGTGTTGGTAATGGACAGGTTGGCCAGGCTGAGACTGATTTTCTGATTGACGTCGGCCCCGATCTGAATGCTGATCGTTTCGCTTTGGTCGATATTGCCGCTGGAGTCGACTACCCCGTTACCGCCCTGGAACAAATAAATGCCGTTGTATTTCCCGGCGGCGGTGTAGTAAGAAGTGATACGCGTGATTTCATCTTGCATGGCGGCGTATTCGGTTTCGATGTTGGCCACGTCGGTGGACGATGCGGTACCGCTGTTGGCTTCCACCGCCAGTTCCTTCATACGGGAAAGTTCGTCGTCGATTTTCTGCAGCCAGGCATCGGCGGTCTGCATCATGGAAACGGCGTTGTCGGTGTTCTGACGGGCGGTCGACGTCCCGGCAATCTGAGCCTTCATACGTTCACTGATACCGATCCCTGCCGGGTCGTCGGTATTGGCAATTTCGCCGGTGGACAGTTTGCTCATGGCGGCCTGCATTTTCGTCAGGTTGGACGAATAGCTGGACCAGATACTGAAAGCGGTTGTGTTGTTGGCAATTCTCATGGGAATAACCTCCTTGTTTCAGCCTTGACGGCTTTCCCTGGCGTTGGGCTCAATCCTTTGACTCGCCTGCGGCAGGGATGTTCATGTTTTCTTTGGGTAAAGGTTTTTTGTTTAGTTGCGTTACGATTTCCGGTTGCTACAGGTGGCATGATAAGCAGTTGGCATGCCAGGACGAGGCCAAAAGATGATTTTGACCGTAAAAAAAGATAAAAATCGCTAACTTCTGAGTTATAATAGAGTTATAGCGGCAATCCTGTTCTTGTCGCACTTTACGGCAGAAGATGGCCCGGGATGATGAAAAAATAGACAGTAACGGAGAAAAATAGGAAATATTTGCCGACTTCTTGACGGGAACCGCAACTTACTCCAGCAACCGGAGTCCCAACGGCAGCGGATCGCCCAGAATGCGGGCGCGATCATGATCGTTTTCCGTCAATTCCGGACGGTCCAGTTGCAGCAGCCACTGTTCCGGAGCCTGGTAATGCCGGAAAAATTCCTTGATGGGGCGCAGTTGCTCCGGCGACAAATCCACCGTCCGGTCGCCGGTGGCGGCCGTCAGCAGGTGCAACGCCAGCAGCAGAAACGTGTTTTTGCCGTTTCCGGCCAGCAGTTTTTGCACCCACTCGGCGGCGATGGCGGTGGGCAGCAGATGGTTGGCGGGAGCATGAAACAACCGGCGGGCGCCGAGGCGACCAAGCGTCCACAGTTCCGCATCGGTGAGCTTGCTGCCGCGTGACAACAGAATTTTTCCGAGCCGGACTTTCTGATCCGACGGCAGCAATTCCAACGCCCCGAGACAGCGCCATTGTTCGGCTCGCTCCTGCGGCGATCCCGAAGTCCGGTACTGGCCTTTGGTCAATAGCAGGGAAGTGAGTTGTTGGAAAACGGTGCGCTGTTGTCCGGCGCTCAAGCCCGGCGCGACCCGGCGCCAGCAGACCCACCATTCGGCGGCGGTCTGCGAGTCCTTGGCGTGAACCAGTCCGGCGTTCCAGTGCCGCCACAAGGTTTTCAAGCGGAGGTCGTCGGCCGGATCGCCGAATCCGGGACGCAGGCAGAATCCGGTCAGATTGAGCCAGCGGCTTTCCTGATCGGTACTCGCCGACGCGGCGCGGTCGATCGTCAGCAGGGTATCGGCCAGTTTCCGGAGCAACGGCAACGGCCAGTCTTTGCGGAGCAGATCCAACTGCGTTTCCAGCATTCCCATCAGACTGTTGGGCGAGCCGCCCGCTTCGAGGGTTTGGCGAATGAGCCCGGTGGCGGCTTGAATTTGTTCCTGGTTGACGATCACGATGGCCTCGTCGGATGTCGATGGAGGAGCGGATGCCGTGGAACGGGCGCGCGTATCGAAGTGCAACGGCCACTGATGGGAATCGTCGACGGATTGGAGTTCCAATTGGAGCAGCCCGGTTTCCGTCAGTCGGCAGTTGACGGTGGTGGCAATGCTGCGGTGTTCATGGTGAGCGCCGGAGCGCAACACGCAATTCAGGCTGGATACCGGAGTGAGCTCGTCAACCGAAGTCAAAATGTCGCCGGCTTGATCCGTGGTCCGGACGGAACTGGAGTAGAGGGGAAATTCGGCCTTGCGATTGGTTTCCAGCATGAATTTGCGGCCGCAGGCGATCGTCCGGTTTTCGTCGGTGCCGTGAGGCATGACGCAGATGGCCACCGGACGGTTGTCCGGACCGGCGGTCTCGAGATAGTAGGAACGGGCGGTCCCGCACTTTACCCTGGGGCCGAGGCCGCGTGCGGCCAGGGCGCCGGCCGTGGCTCCGAGCGCGACGGCCAGTTCCAGATCTTCGGCCGTCAATTCCGGGATCGCCGCCTGGTCGGGAAACCACGCGGAGACGATTTGCGTCAACCGGTTGCGCAGGGCCGGCGGCAACATGGTTCCCCCGTTATAAAGGATATAGGAAGGCCGGATCGGCTGCCGGTTGTCGGCCGGGTTGGCGTGGCGGAGAAAATCGAGCAAATGGCGCGTGACGGACGGATCGGCGGCGTAGGGCAACCCCATGGTCTGCATGCCGCTTTTCCGGGCCGGACCGGGCGCGTCGGCGGCCAAGACGGGGAAAAATCCGTCATGGACAATCCGTTCGAGTTCGGCGCGGGTGACGACCGCGTTTCGGGCTCCGCCGATGACGGAACTGCCCCGTGACAACACCGTGACTTTGACTTCGGACAGCGCCGGATCGGAAAAAAGCTTTTCTTTGGCGGCACGGGTCTGTTGCAGCAATGCGTACCATTGGGGACCGGCCAGTTGGGTTTGCCACTGTTGTTCGACGGCCTTGCCCAGGGCGAGGTCGATATTGTCGCCGCCGAGCAACAGATGTTCGCCGGCGGCGGTTCGGGCGAGTACGCCGTCGCGACCGTAGCGGACCAGCGAAAAGTCGGTGGTGCCGCCGCCGACGTCGACGACCAGAATGTAGGAGTCCGGCGTCAATTGCTGTTGCCAGTCGGCGGCATGGCGATGCAGCCAGGCGTAAAAAGCGGCGAGCGGTTCTTCGAGCAAGGTTACCTGCGTCAGTCCGGCCGCCGCTGCGGCAGCCAGCGTCAACTCCCGGGCGGTTTCGTCGAAACTGGCGGGAATCGTGATGACCGTCTGCTGATTTTCCAGACCGCAGGGATTGCCGTCGGCATCGCGAAGCTCGGCAAAACGGCAGTTCCAGGCATGGCGGAGATGGTTTAAATACAGCGTGGAAACTTCCAACGGGGATAAGAATCCTTGCCCGCTGCCGGGATTCCAGGGCAGAATCGGCTTGCGACGGTCCACGCCGGAATGACAGAGCCAGGATTTGGCCGACGAAATATAACGGTTGGGCTGGAGCGCCCCCTCCTGCCGCGCCAGTTTGCCCGTCGCCAGCTGATTTTCCGGTTGCCAGGGCAACCCCAGCAGGTTGGGCGCGCACGTTTCCGGCGTAGGAATCCAGCAGGCGGCGGGATAGAGATTTTCTGCCCGGACTTCTCCCGGCGCAATCAACTGGGGAATGGCGAAAAGTTGAATTTCCGGGGAAGCTGCCGCCGTATCGCAGTAGGCCAGCGCGATATTGGTGGTGCCCAGGTCAATGCCGACGATAAAACGACTGCGGTTCATGATTTAGTTACTGCCGGCATTGTCACGGAGTTCGAATTCCAATTTCCACCGGTCGTCGCGGTTTTCCGCCAGACACCAGATCTGCAACGTTCCGGTTTCGGTCAATTCCGCCCGAAGCCTGACCGGCAGCAGACTCCCGACCGGAACGCCTTCGCCGGCCGGCAGGGTCGCCGTCAGCGGCGCGTGATGTTCCAGTCCAGCCTCGGCGGCATCGGGGAGCATTCGTCCCATCTGATCGTCATGGCGTTCCGTCGAAGACAGAAACTGAAACTGGGTCTTTTCTCCGACCACCAGGCCCAATCCGTGATAGGCAATGTCAATGCCGGTTCCCTCTTCCATGCCGAAGGCGGCGACGCACAGCGCCTGCAACGGCGGAATAAAACCGGGCACGGCGGGCATGGCCGGTTCGATGCCCAGATAGTAGGAACGGGCGCTCCCGGCTCGCACCCGAATGCCTTTGCCGCGTTTGACGCTGGCATACCAACAGGCGCCGCGCGCTACCGCCAGGTCGGGATCGGTGCCGAGCAGTTCGGTCAGATGACCTTCGGCCGGCAGCCAGGATTGAACGGTCTTGAGCATCCGGTCGCGGATGGCGGCGGCTTTGATGACGCCCCCGTTGAACAAAATTTTATTGGGCATGGCTCGGTCATCCGACACGTGCTTGGACAAAAATTCCGCCAGATGGCGGGTAATGGCGGGATCGGCTTCGTAGCGCAGCCCGAACGTTCGCAGTCCGGATTGGGCATTCACTTGAGGACGATCGGCGACGGCACAGGACGGGAAAAAGCCGTCAACGATAATTTGCGCCAGCGTGGCGGAACTGATTTTGGCGGTAATCGTGCCGCCGATGACGGAGCTGCCGCGGCCCAGAACCGTAACCGGTTGCGGCGGCAGGGACGGATCGGCCAACAGCTTTTCCTTGGCTTCCCGACAAGCCCCGGTAAGGCCCATCAACTGATAGGTATCGAACCGGAGTCCGCGATCGCGCTGGAGTTCGGTGGCCAGATGGTAGGCGGCGGCGAGGTCCATGTTGTCGCCGCCCAACAGAATGTGCCGTCCGACGGCGGCGCGTTCCAACTCGAGATTGCCGTCCTGATTGACGGCGCGGATCAGGCTGAAGTCGGAAGTTCCGCCGCCGATATCGCAAACCAACACGGTATCGCCGGGTTTGAGGTCCTGCCGCCAATGCTCGCCGCGCTGATGCAGCCAGGCATAGAATGCGGCCAGCGGTTCTTCCAGCAGGGTGACATTCAGCCCGGCCAGCCGGGCGGCTTCGCCGGTCAATTCGCGGGCGACCGCATCGAACGAGGCCGGTACGGTCAGGACGATTTCCTGTTCTTCCAGCCGGGCGGACGGGTCGGCGGCGGCCATGGTATGGTTCCAGGCATTGCGGAGATGTTCCAGAATGAGACGGGCCGCATCCAGCGGAGAAAGTTGCCGGTCGCGGCTGGTCTGGGTGGTCGGCAGCAACGGCGAGCGGCGATCAACGCCTTCGGCGCAGAGCCAGGATTTTGCCGACACCACGGAACGATCCGGGGACAGTGCCGCATTGCGGCGGGCAAATTCGCCAACGCTGTAACGGGGGTGTTCGTCCCAGGGCAACGCAAGGGCAGTCGTGGCGCTTTCCCGCTCGTCCGGCAAATAAATGAACGATGGCAGAAGGGGCAGCGCCTGCGTTTCCCCGGAGGCTACGGTCTGCGTGATTTTAAACAGCTGGAGCGTGGGAACCGGCTGCTCGGCTTCGCAATAATAAAGTACGGTATTGGTGGTGCCGAGGTCGATACCGATTAAATAGCGCATGATGTTTCTCCTCTGAGTAACCGACCGGGGCAATCACCATCCCGGTAACCGGAATCAGACTTCGTTGCTTGCCGCCGCTGGCGTGGCGGCTCAGAATCCGACTTCCGCCGGACAGATAATTTTGGCATCGATTCCGTCATTGCGGTCGGGCAGTTCGACTTTAGCGGCTTCCCAGCCGGGGTGCTGGACGAAACCGTCAAACGGCAACATGTCGGGAACATTGCCGATCAGACGGACTTTGGCGCGATCCACTTTGGCATCGACCTTGAATTGAGCGCCTTCGCGGGCGTCAATGATTTTTTTCAACTTGAAATAATCACTGAGCGCCTTTTGACACGATTGATGAATGCGGCGGACGGCGGCGCCGACCTGCGCATCGTCATAGGAATCGATATTCTCCATCATAAAGTCGACTAACCGCCCTTCGCGTTGAAGCAGGACCAAGGTATAAACGGCGCCGGCGTCGAACTGCTCTTTACTCGATTTGGCAAGCGCTTTCCGGTCCGTGGTTTTCAACGCTTCCGGAGCTGCGGCCGGAACGGCGGGGGCCGCGGCAAGGTTTTCCGCCGGTTTGGGCATCGGAGTATTCGTGGCTTTGATAATCAGGGGCTTGGGTTCTTCGATTTTCCCGATTAACGTATTCCAGAAAGCTTTGATGGCTTGAAACAATCTCATAACTTCCTCTCTCGCTCTGATGTTAACGAAACATTGATGTCAGCAATAATTAAGCCATTTTCAGCGCTTTCGCAAGCTGGAGAGCTGAAAAAGTCCGAAAATCTTACTTGCGGCTAACGATTCAACCAGTCGCCTAAATCAATGGCGACCCATGGCGTGGCGGACGGAACCTTAATCCAGAGTTTCCGTTCCGCCGGCAGCGCGATGATCTGATACGTCGTTCGGTCGCTGAACGTAACGCCCCCCTGTTCGTACGGCAAATCGAACAGGCGTTGCATGGTTTCGAGATCGAATTGGGGCGTGGCGAGGGCTTGACCGCGCAAATGAAACAGTCGAACCTGAGAGTCGTCCATCTGGTCGGGGATGCTGATATGACGGTAGCGCTGCCACTCGGAAGCCTGAAAATGATTGGTGGCGGCCAGCAGCCCGAATTGGGCCGGGCGGCGGCAAACCGTCCGAAACAGATCCCATTCCCAGGACAGTGCCTGACGGGGAGATGATGCAGTGATAATGTAAGCGGCATCCGGCCGGACGGTATTGAACCAGGCGTCGAGATGGTCGAGATCGGGCGAAGAAAGCAACATGTCAAAGAGCATGACGGGCGCGCTGATCCGGTTGCGGTCGACATTCGGATTCGATTTGGCCGCCGTATTCAACTCCAGAAAAATCCCGGCTTCATTCAATCCGGTCGTGAGATAAAAAGCGCCGGGAAAACCGATTGCGGCGGTGGAAATGGAATCGCCGGCCGGATGCAGCACCATAATGGTCAAATCCCGAGCGGCCACGCGGAGATCGGGTCCGAAGTCGTAATTGCGTCCGAACCACAAGCGATGATCGGCGGAGTGTTGGTTCCAGACGGCAAATCCGGTACACCCGCGTCGATTGTCGGCCAGATGTCGGGAGGCGCGGTCGGTCAGCAGCGAGAATTCGAATTCCATGGCCGCGAGAATTTTCAATTGCTCCGGCCGCAACGTGGCAGAGCGTTTCATGCCATTGAAAAATTGCTGCCAGCGCCAGGGGAGATTGCCGAATAAAAACTGGTCGGCGGCAACCTGCAATTCCTTTTCCGTCAATCCGTGTTTCAGCAGAAAGCCGTTGACTACATCGCGGTATTGCCGTTCCATTACCGGATTCATGAATTGGGCGTATTGTTCGCCCATCTGCTGATAGGTTCCGATCAGTTTCAACACGTGAAAGCCGCCGATCTGTTTATAATCCGGCATGGGCTGCCGCGCGGAAGCGGCAATGGTCCAGGTCAGCAGCAAAACAGTGATGGCGATTCTCATAACAATCCTTTCCCAGCGTTGACGGGTAATATAAAGCGGAATCCGGATAAATAAAAGGCGATCCCGAGGTATTGGTCCGCACATGCTGGAAGCGGCTGGAAACAAGATGGCAGGAAAATCAATAACGTCCCGGCGGAAACACCGGCCGCCGGGACGGATAACGATTAGGCTTTTCCAAAATCGTCATCTTCATCGAAAGCGATGACGTCTTTGGCTTTGCTTTTGCCCCAGTTGGCGGCATCGGCATCATACAATTTTTTCCCATCCTTACCGGCCGCGGCAGGCGCGGTCTTGGCGACCGGTTTGTTCTTGCCGAGCCCCAACGACTTTATCGGCTTGGGAGCGGTTGTCGCTGGTCTGGCGGGCGGCGGACTGAACGTATTGGTCGCGGCCGAAACCTGGAACTGCGAAGCCAGCGTCAACAGGTGGTTGGCCTGGCCGGAGAGTTCTTCCGCGGCGGCGGCGGTTTCTTCGGCATGGGCGGTATTCTGTTGCGTGACCTGGTCGATCTGGCCGAGCCCCTGATTGACTTGAGTAATACCTTGCGCCTGTTCGTTGGAGGCGACGGCTATTTCGCCGGTGAGGTCGGCGACTTTGACAATGCCGTCCATGATCTGTTTGAACGAGGCGGCCGAGGCTTCCGCCACGGTCAGGCCGTTTTCCGCTTTCTTGGTGGAAGCGTCGATCATTTCGGCGGTTTCTTTGGCGGCTTTGGCGCTGCGTCCGGCCAAGTTCCGGACTTCGTCGGCCACGACGGCGAACCCTTTGCCGTGAACTCCGGCGCGGGCGGCTTCGACGGCGGCATTCAGCGCCAGCAGGTTGGTCTGGAACGCGATGTCGTCGATCACTTTGTTGACCTTGGCGATTTCCTGGCTCGACGCATTGATGTCGCGCATCGATTCCACCATCTGTTCCATGTTCCGGGCGCCGGCATCGGCGGCATTGCGGGCTTCATGAGCCAGCTTGCCGGCTTGTCCGGCACTTTCGGCGTTTTTGGTGATCTGCGAGCCGATTTCGGTCATGGAAGACGTGATTTCTTCGAGCGACGCGGCTTGTTCGGTGGCGCCTTGAGAGAGCGACTGGCTGGCGTCGGCGATCTGCTGACTGCCGGAATTGACCTGCTGGACTGCTTCGGCAACCTGCCCGATGGTGCTTTCCAGACTGGAAAGCGAAGCATTGACGTTTTCCTTCAACTGGGCGAATTCTCCGTTGTAATCGCTGACGACGCGAACGGTGAGGTCGCCTTTGGCCACCTGATTCATCACGTTGATGATTTCTTCGGTCGGCTGCGCGACCGCTTCGATGAAGTTGTTGACGCCGGTAATGATTTCGCGATAAGCCCCTTGATGCGCGGAAACATCGGCCCGGACATCGAGATGGCCATCCTGTCCGGCCTGGGCCAGCCGGTTGGCGTCTTCGATCAACAGTTTGATGGCTTTCATCATGGTGATCATGGCGGGCATCAGTTTGTCCTGTTCGGAACGGCGGCCGATCTTTTCGTACTTGGCCAAGTCGCTGATATCGCCGGCGGCCACCAATTCCAGAGAAGTCTGAATGTTGCCGATGCGTTCGCCGACGCTGTTGACGCCTTCGGCGATCTTGAGATAATCGCCTTTCAAACCGTCGGCTTTTACCGTGCGGGTAATGTCGTTTACGGCCAACCGGTCGATCACCTGCAAGGCTTCGTTGATCGGCACGGAAATATTGTTCAGCGTCAGATTGACGGCTTCGATAATCTGGCGATAGTTGCCGGTGAATTGGGCGGCATCGCCGCGGAACGCCAGGTTACCGGCTTCGGCGGCTTGCGCCAAGCCCTTGAATTGCTCGTTGATCAAGTTCAGCGTGGAGGGAATCCGGTTAATGGCAACGGCCATTTCGCCGATTTCATCCTTGGTGGCAATGTCAAGCTTCTGATTGAAATCACCCTGTGCGACCGCGTTGGCCACGACGACCGTTTTCCGGAGCGGGCCGACAATGTTCCGGGCAATCGATATGCCCATGATAATCATGAGCACGACGCCGATGGCGAAGACCACGACAATCATGACAATGCCGCTGTTGGCGCTTTTAATCGCGGCGGCCGCACTGGTCTTGCTATGTTGAAGATTGAAGGCAATGTCTTCGTTGAGTTTCTTTTCGGTTTCCAGATAAAGCAACCGGTTATTTAGCGAGAGATCGAAGGCGGCTTTGTCAATTTTGGCGATTTCCGGCGATTCGGCCGTAGACCCGGCTTCCAGCAGACGGTCTTTGTTGCGCTCGATTTCCAGAATCCGTTCGACGCCTTGTTTCCAGACATTATGACAGGTCAGGAAGGCATCCCACAGACTTTTTTCTTCCGGATAGACCGAATTATCGTTGTAATTTTTGATGGTTTTTTCGCCGCGTTCGAGGGCGGAAAGGATTCGTTCATATTGAGCATCCCGTAATTTTCCGATAAAGCGTCGATTGATCAATCCGCGTTCCGCCCAGACCACTTCCAGATGGCTTTTGGCCACATCGGCCAAGGCATTTAACGACGGAATATCGTCTTCGACCAACCCGGTCGTGGATTTGCTCAATTTCATGGTTGCCATGATACCGGCAACGCCAATCAGGACGGCGATGATGACGCCGGCCAGGACCAGATAAAACAATTTACTTCCGACACTGAGATTCTTGAACATAATACTGCCCCTCCCGATTTAGTAAGATGCCCATTGCATTGGTGAATTATGGTGGTGAAAGTTGTTTTTCAGCTGGCGGCATTGACGATTTGATTGAGATCCTCGTCTTTAATCATGCGTTCAATGTCGAGCAAGAGTTTGACTTTGTCGCTGCCGTCGGAGCGCCCCATGCCTTTGATGAAACGGGACGCCTGATTGCCGGAGACATTGGGCGGCGGCGCGATTTTATCCGGCGCAATGCTGATGACTTCGTCGACCACATCGACGATGACGCCGAATTGCAGGTTGTTGACGTTGATGACGACGGAACAGGTGCGGTCGTCGTATTCCCGGAACGGCAGACCGAACCGCGTGCGGACGTCGATGACCGGAATGACCTGGCCGCGCAGATTGATGACCCCTTTGACGTAATCCGGCATATTGGGTACCCGGGTGACGTTTTGTTTGCCGACAATTTCGGTAACGTTTTTGATCCCGATGCCGTAGTCTTCTTTATCAAGATGAAAAATCAAATAGAGATCGTCGATCGACTGATCGTCCTGATCTTCCAGAAATTCATCCATTTCACTATCGCCAGCCATAATCAAGCCCCCTCTTTTATCGTTCGCGGTAGAAGCCGTTGGGATAAACTCCACACGATTATAATGCGCCATCGGCAATATTGCAACACGTTTTTATCATTCCGACCTCCCTGTTTCGAAAAAAAATCAGGCTATTTGACTTTTAACTGGGCAATTTTCCGGGTCAGGTAATATCCATTCTCCTGCTTGCTGATGCCGACGGCGATCACCGGTACGGTGTCGCCATAGAACTTATCCCGCAATGCTTGCGCGATGTCCTGCGGCGTGTGGATGGCCATGTCGCCCACCTGAACCAGCAGGTCGCCACGAGACAAACTGCCGGACACCGGCCGGCCCGGATCGCTGACGATGACCCCGTCCGCCAGCGGATAGTCCAGGGCGTTTGCCAAGGCGGGAGTGAGCGGTCTGATGCCCAGCCCCAAGCGGTTTCGAGCTGCGGTCCGTCCGTCTTCCAGCCGGAGCGGCTCGGTCTGCACTTTGATTTCACGGCGGTCGGCCAGTTGCAGCGTAAGTGTGGAGCCGGGCTGGAGACGCCAGATGATGCGGCTCAAAGTCAAAGCTTCGGTGAGGGCGACGCCGTTGGCGGCGATCAATTCGTCACCGGAGCGCAGACCGGCTTTCCACGCCGGACTGTCAATCATGACGTCCTGGAGAAAAACTCTGATTTTGCCGTCGGCATGTCGTTCGCAGGCCGGCGTGATGCCCAGCGCCGCGTGGTTGAAGCGTTCGGGAATCAGCCAGCGGGAAAGCGTATTGGCCACCCGCTGAATCGGAATGGCGAAACTGATGCCGCCCTGAGCTTCCCGATGAAGCGCGGTACTGATTCCGATCATTTCGGCATCGATATTGATCAGCGGGCCGCCGCTGTTGCCGGGGTAGACCATGGCGTCGATTTGGAGAATATCGTCGAAGATCACGCGGTCGCCGGAAACGATTTTGCGGCCGATGGCGCTGACGACCCCGCTGGCAATGCTGTTACCCAGACCGTAGGGGTTGCCGACGACGATAATCCGTTCGCCCAGCAGGATATCGCCGGGAATGGCGGTATGAATGGTGGTAAGTTTGCGACCGGCGGGAAGGTTGACGATCTGAAGCAAAGCAATGTCGTTGATTTCATCGCCGGCCAGTTTGCGGGCGGCCGCGTGAGTGCCGTCGGCCAGCGTGACGGAGATGGCGGCGGCGCGTTTGACGACATGTTCGCTGGTTACCACCAGACCGGCGGAATCGATGATACTGCCGCTGCCCAGCGAATGTTCCTGACGCATGCCGTTGCCCAACAGGTCGCTGTTGTCGTCGGCCTCGCTGTTGTCGTCGGTCACGATGCGCTGGGTGCTGAGGTTGACTACGGACGGCATGACGGCGGCCACGGCTTTGACGATCGGCGTGGTCCGGGTGGTCAGATCGGCCCGAAGCGGCAGCGACAGCAAAATTCCGAAGGCCGCGAACGTCAGTACTTTACCGGTAAAATCCATTCCGACTCCCCTGCGATGAACTTGACATGTTAAAGCTGCGAGAGCATATTCTTACGTTAAAATCATTGAGTAATTTTAGCGGCGGCCGGGAAAAATGCAAATGGGAAATCGTGGGTTGGGCCGGCTTCAGTTGGGAGCCGCCGAGGCCCGAGCGGTTTATGAGGCCAGACTCCAGCAGTTGTGGCAGGAACTCGATTGTGCGGCGGAATATCAATTGGAATGCCGTCATCGTCTGAAGATTTACTCGCCCGGAACACTCAACTCCGGAGCCGGTCCGGACTTTCTCAACGCCCGGATCGAAATCGACGGACAAACGCTGGTGGGCGATGTGGAAATTCACCGGCAGACATCCGGCTGGTTTCGGCATCATCATCAGTTGGACGCCCGTTATCGCGATGTGGTTCTTCACGTGGTGGAGGAAAACGATTTGCCGTCGGATGCCGCGTTGCCGCCGGTCCTGACGTTCGATCAATTGAAACAGGTGCCTGGCAATCAGGCGCGCTGGCGTCATCGTTGCCACCTGTTTTTCCGTACCCTGGACGATGAAAGCATTGTTCGAATGCTGACGGCGGCGGCGATGGAACGTTTTGACCGGAAGACGGAAAAAATTCTGCACCACAGTTTGTCCCATGGTCTTTATCGGGCCATGATCGCCGCTTGGGCCGACGCGCTGGGATATCGGAATAATCGTGCTGCCTTTGCCGAACTGGTGATCCGCTTTATGGCTCATTCCGAAGATGACCGTCGCGACCATGCGGCGGCGTTGTTGTGGGGCGAGTCGGGGCTGCTGCCCGATCCGGCAGCGGTGAAATTGCCGGCCGCGATGGCGGCCTGGGTCAAACGGCTCTGGTGCGAGTGGAGTGCGTTGCGGCAGGAAGACCGTCCTCCGTTGCCGTGGGTCCGGCATGGCAACCGGCCCTATAACAGTCCGGAGCGGCGGGTGGCGGCGCTGGCGGCGTTGCTGACTCGGCCGCGTCCGGAGTTGCCCTCCGGCAATTTCAGTCCGGCGGAACTGGGACGCCAACTGCTCGAACAGACCATGGCATCCGACCCGTTGTGGGATCATTATACTTCCTTTACTTCGAAAACGGCGCGTCCGGCGGCCATCCTGGGACGCGACCGGGCGCTGGAACTGGTCACGAATGTGACCTTGCCGGCGTGGTCGGCCGAAGCCATGATGGCGAAACCGAAAGCGTCTTTAGCAACGCGTTCGGGATTGATTCGGGATGCCTGGCTGACCTTGCCGCCGCCCGCCGACAACCAGATTATCCGCCGGGTGAAAAAAATGTGGTTTCCGGACCGTGACACTACCGCGATTTTTAATACGGCGGCGGCCCGGCAGGGGGCGATTCAACTCTATCGCGAGTTCTGCGAATCGTGTCAGTCGGACTGTCTTTCCTGTCGTTTCTACAATTCCTTATAATAAACAAACGATCGTCACTTTGGACATTTTAGACAGTGTCCGAGGGCATTTTCGACCGTGTTTGCGCGGGATGGATAAGATGTATGCGGCTTTTAACCGGTTCGTCCGTCGTCGCCGATTGGCAAAGAACCCGGCGTTAAACTATGCTCCGCCATAAAGAAGAAAACTTGTCAACATTTGAGGAAAATCCGAGGGCTTTAATGGCGAGCCTCCGGGGGAAAACCCCTTGTCCTGACTTTCAAACTTTTTAATTTATTTATCTCTTTTCTGCGCAAAGAGATAAATAGGCTAAAAGTTTTGCGGGGTCAAAGTTGGCGCGGGGAAGAAAGGGGGCGCTGTTTCCCCAGCGCCCCGGGTCTTCCCCGCTACCCAAGAGGTAAGACTCCCGTCGGACGGCTTGGCGGATATTGGCAGATATTTGAAAAAAAGGTTAAAAAAATATTGCTGTCCGGTGAACTCTCTACTATATTACCATGGCAACGAAGCCTCTGTTTTTCGCGGAGGCGGGTTCGTTTTCATATAATATTTTGATAGAGACTGGGTGTAGTAAAACTGCATCGGGTAGTGTTTTTCCGGCGTTTTGACGCTGTGCTTAGCATAATCATGACTGGGGTAGGCGAGTCGGCAAGATTTCCGAAAAGGAAGGCCGGCGGCGGCGGCCATTGGTCGTTGTTTCGGCCTGAGAAAGGGCGGAAACGTGATTGGGCTTTTCCGGAAAACTTCTGCCGTTTTGCGGTTGCCGCTCCCGTCCGAGGAAGTTCACAGCATGCAGCAGCTTGATTTATATGGTGGTGAAGACGCCGCCGCTTCGTCTCCGGACGTCAGCACCGTCAATCCCGCCAGTCCCCTGGCCGCGAGAATGCGGCCGCGCAACCTGGACGAATACGTCGGGCAGCGCCATCTGCTGGGGGAAGGCAAGTTGTTGCGTCGCGCCATCGATGCCGATAAATTCACTTCAATTATTCTTTCCGGCCCGCCCGGCGTGGGCAAAACTAGTCTGGCCGAGTTGATTGCGAGCCGGAGCAATTCGGAATTCGTCCGGTTGTCGGGGGTGACTTCGGCGGTGGCGGACGTGCGGCGGGAAGTGGCGATTGCCGTCCAGCGCCGGGAGGCGTCGGGGCGACGGACGATTCTTTTTATCGATGAAATTCACCGTTTCAACCGGGCCCAGCAGGATGTTTTGCTGCCGGACGTGGAAAACGGTAATGTCCGGTTGGTGGGCGCTACCACGGAAAATCCCTTTTTCTATGTGGTGGGGCCGTTACGTTCGCGTTCGCTGCTGTTCCAACTGGAACCGCTGGACAAGGACGATATCCGGACGCTGTTGCAGCGCACCTGTTCCGACCCGCGCGGTTTTCCTGACCGGCGGATCGAACTGGATGCCGAGGCGGCCGCGTTCCTGGCCGGAATTTGCGAAGGCGATGCCAGGAAGGCGCTGAACGCGCTGGAACTGGCCGTGTTGACGACCGTTCCGGACGCCGCAGGGCTGACCCGGATCGATCTGAGTACCGCGGAGGCTTCAATCCAGAAGCGGGCGGTGGTTTACGGCGATGACGGTCATTACGATACCGCCAGCGCTTTTATCAAAAGCATGCGCGGGAGTGACCCCGATGCCGCCGTCTACTGGTTGGCGACCATGATCAACGCGGGCGAAGATCTCAACTTCATCGCCCGGCGGATCGTGATTTTCGCCTCGGAAGACGTCGGCAACGCCGATCCGCGTGCCCTGCCGGTGGCGGTGAACGCCATGCAGGCGGTTCAGATGATCGGCATGCCCGAAGCCAGGATTATTCTGGCCCAGGCGGTGACGTATTGTGCCACCGCGCCCAAGAGCAACGCCGCCTGCAAGGCGGTCGACGCCGCGCTGGAAGACGTCCGGAAAGAGCGGGTCCAACCGGTCCCGCTCCATCTCCGCGACACGCATTCCACGACGGCCAAAACTCAGGGGCACGGCGACGGCTACAAGTATCCGCACGATTACCCCGGCGGCTTTGTCTGCCAGGAGTATCTCGGCGTGAAGAAGAAGTACTATGATCCCGCCGGGGCGGGATACGAAGCGAAGATCAAGGAAAGGCTCGATTACTGGCAACAGTGTCGGGAAGCGGCGACAAATGGTGAATCGTCTCATCGACAGCAGTAAGAATCAGTTGCGGCAGGAAGTCAAACGAAAACGCGACGCGTTGACCGCCGACTTCCGCCGGGAGGCCGACGCGGCAATTTGCCGCCGGCTCCTGACTCTGTCAGAACTGGTGGCGGGTCCGATGGCGACGGTGGCGGCATTTGTGGCCAGCGGCGCCGAACCGGATCTCGGTGGTTTCTGGGAGGCCTGGCTGGCCGCCGAAGGAAAGCTGTTTTTGCCGCGGGCGCGTCGTAACGACGCCGGCGGGATTGCGGCTTACGGACTGGCGGCGGTGAGGTGTCCCGCTACCGAACTGGTGCCCGGCGCCTACGGCATCATGGAACCGGCGTCGGCATTGCCGGCGGTGAAGAAGAGCGAATTGGAAAAGATGTTATGGTTGGTGCCCGGGATGGCTTTTGACGCCCAGTGCCGCAGACTCGGAAGAGGGAAGGGCTTTTACGATCGTCTGCTCGGCCGCAGCCACGGGTTGAAAATCGGCATTTTTTACGAATGCCAGAAACTGGCGGAAGTGCCGGTCGAGGCTCATGACCAGCCCCTGGATATGGTCGTGACCGAGGCCGCCGTTTACCGCCGATAAAAATTAAGCAAAGATGGAGAATCTGGATGATGAGTCCACAAGTTGTGATTCTGATCGCCGCCGGCGGGATCGTAGTCGGATATTTCGGCTGCGTCCTGCTGATGAAAATACGGCGGATGTCGGCAGCGCATGCCGCCAACCGCATCCGGGAAGATGCCCGCAAGGAAGCCGAACATATCCAGCGGGAAGCCAAAGTCGCTGCCAAGGCCGACATCCTCAAACTGAAAGAGGAAGTCGAAGACGAACTCAAAGAGCGCCGGCGCGAACAGGCTGCCGTGGAAAAACGTCTCGCCCAGCGGGAAGAAACCCTCGACAAGCGGGCCGACGCCATCGACGCCAAAATGAAGGGCCTCGAAAAGAAAGAAAAGGATATGGACGTTGCCAAAGAACGTCTGGAAGCCAAACAGGAAGAACTCCAGAAGGAAATTACACTCCAGATTTCCGAACTGGAACGCATCTCCTCCCTGACCCGCGACGAAGCCCAGAAAATGCTCCTGGAAAAACTCAAGAACGAAGTCCGTTCCGAATCCGGTCTGGTCATCCGCAATATCCTTGAAGAAGCCAAGGAAAAGTCCGAACGCGAAGCGCAGCGCATCCTGACCTATGCCATCCAGCGCTACGCCGCCGACTGCACTTACGAACGTACGACCGCCACCATTCCGCTGCCCAGCGATGAACTCAAGGGCCGCATTATCGGCCGGGAAGGCCGCAATATCCGGGCTTTGGAAGCCGCCACCGGCGTCAGCATTCTGATCGACGACACCCCCGAAGCGGTGGTGATCTCCTGTTTCGACCCGATCCGCAAAGAAGTGGCCCGCCAGTTGATCGAACGGCTGGTCTCCGACGGCCGGATTCATCCGACCCGCATCGAAGAACTGGTCAAGAAGATTGAAAAAGAAGTCAACGAAGAAGTGTACGCCGCCGGGGAAGCCGCCGTACTGGAAACCGGTATTCAGGGCGTGGCGCCCCAAGTCATCAAGTTGCTGGGCCGGTTGAAATTCCGTTACAGCTTCTCCCAGAACGTGCTCAAACATTCGCTGGAAACGTCTTACTTCATGGGCATTATCGCCGCCGAACTCGGTCTGGACGAACAGAAAGCCAAACGCATCGGCCTGTTCCACGACATTGGCAAAGCGGTCGACCATGAAGTCGAAGGTTCGCACGCCACCATCGGCGCCGACATCCTCCGCAAACACAATGAAGCCAAGGACGTGATCAACGCCGTCGCCGCTCACCACGGCGAAGCGGAACCCCAGAGCGTCTATGCCACGCTGATCAGCGCCTGCGACGCCTTGAGCGCCTCGCGGCCGGGCGCCCGGTGCGAAACCACCGAACTCTATCTGAAACGGCTGGAACAGCTGGAAACGATCGCCCGCGAATTCGACGGCGTGGAAAACTGCTTCGCCCTCCAGGCCGGACGGGAGGTCCGCGTGGTGGTCCAGCCGGACAAGCTGGATGAAGGTTCGTCGCAGGTGCTTGCCCGCGACATCTGCCAGCGAATCGAAAAGGAAATGAACTATCCCGGACAGATCAAGGTTACGGTGATTCGCGAAACCCGTTCCGTCGAATACGCCAAATAGCAATCCGACGTTTTCGGTGATTGGTTTTATGCCGTGCGGCGTTTTCGTCGCACGGCATTTTTATGTTCCGTTTCGCCTGACGCCGACCAGCGATTCCGCGCTGGACCCGGCCCGGCAACGTGCCGGCGCGGGATTGTGCGGCGAATTCGGTTTCGCTCCGGCTGACGCCGTCGCGAAAGCTCGAATTCGCCCCACGGTCGCCGTATTCTCTCGCTGGTGCTCGAGAATCTCAGACATGACAACGGACAGTTGACCTTGCGTAACATGCAGAATGGCGGCAAGGGGTGATTTCGGGGGTCCAGGGGCCGCCCGGCAGCGTGCCGGTGCGTTTATACCGGGGCATACTCCGCGTTCCGCGTCGGCCCCTGGCCCCCCAATGCAGCCCGATCTATCCGATCGGCAACACCACGGGAAGGCTCACAACGTGAGCCCGGCGAGTTAGGAATGCGCGCAGCGCAGGAGCACGAGCCGAAGCCCTGCGGCGTCTGAGCAGATTACGGCCGTACAGGCCACGAGTAAGCCGAGCGGCGCCTGAGCGATCTTGCCGCTTGTTCTCTTTTCTCTCTTGCATTTTCCACCGCAACGCTCTATTATCTATTCCAGATAACAATAAGGGGAATGCTTATCCGGTAATCCATTTTTTACAATCAAGATAAAGTCTCTTAGCGGACTTTCAGCGAACGTTTCACACAAAAATCGCCAGTTTTTGCCAGAAGAAACGGAAGTTGGAAGTTGCGCTCATTTATACAGATAGTATGTATATTTGGGCGCTCCTTCACATTCTTCTGGGGTGTCTGGCGATACCTTGTGTGAGTGTGATCGGGGCGTCCTTTTTTTATGCCCTCCTCACAGGACGTTCGGCTGTTGTCATATCGTATCCGCAACACCAAATCAATGCAGGAGGGGCAGTAAAATGGTTTTTTCCGGCGAACTCGAAAAGCACATCTGGCAGATGTTTCTCAAACAGCAGGAAACGCGACTCACCGTCACCGCCGACGGACGGGTGATGGTCATGCTTCATCCGCGCCGGCGACAAATGGTCACGCTGGAACGCGAGGACCGCTATTTGACTGCAACCACGGTTGTCGATCAGGCGGTAACGGACGAGGTATTGCCCGCCGCCCTTACCTTCATGGGACGGCAGAAGTTTCCGTTGTACGCGCTGTCGTTGCGGCAGGATGCCTATTTTATTCTGGCCCGCACCGGCGTTTGGCCCGCGACGGACTCCGAACAGGAACTTTACGACCTGACGATTGGCCTGGCCGAGACGGCGGTCGCCTTATCGCTTGAGCTCGAGCGTTGTCTGCTTCGGGTGCTCTCGTCGTCTCGGTAGCGAGGCGGGACGGGGATTTCGCACTTCGTGCGACCAGCGATTCCGCGCTGGATCCGGCCCGGGCGCGGCCCGGTGCGGGATTGTGCGGCGAATTCGGTTTCGCTCCGGCTGACGCCGTCGCGAAAGCTCGAATTCGCCGCACGGTCGCCGTATTCTCTCGCCGGTGCTCGAGAATCTCAGACCTGACAATGGACAGTTGACCTCGCGTAACCGGCAGAACGGCGTCGAGGAGTGATTTCGGGGACCGGGGGCCGAGGCGATAGCCGAGTATGCCCCGGTAGTAACGCACCGGGTCGCACCCGGGGCCCCGGTATAACGCACCGGCACGCTGCCGGGGGGCCGGGGGCCGACGCGAAGCGGAGTATGCCCCGGTAATCTCGCACCGGGTCGCACCCGGGGCCCCGGTAATCTCGCACCGGTACGCTGCCGGAACACCACGGGAAGGCTCGCAACGCGAGCATACTCCGTGTTCTGTCTCGGCCCCTGGCCCCCCAGATACAGCCCGATCTATCCTATCGGCAACACCACGGGAAGGCTCGCAACGCGAGCCCGGCGAGTTAGGAATGCGCGCAGCGCAGGAGCACGAGCCGAAGCCCTGCGGCGTTTGAGCAGATTACGGCCGTACAGGCCACGAGTAAGCCGAGCGGCGCTTGAGCGATCTGTCCCAGCCGAGCGGCGCTTGAGCGATCTTATCTCCCTCAAATGTTGACAAGTTTTCCCTTTAATGGCGGAGTGTGTTTTGCCGCCGGGTTCTTTGACAATCGGAAAAAAGGACGAAACGAATCAGTTCGCCGTGGTGTTCCATGCGGCATTTTAGACATCATGCCTCAAGCGGTGTCTAAAATGTCTAAAATGTGGAGCGAAACATTTTAAACACACCGCCTCAAGCACTGTCTAAAATGTCTAAAATGTGGAGCGAAACATTTTAAACACACCGCCTCAAGCACTGTCTAAAATGTCTAAAATGAGATGCGGACGATTTTAAACACCATGCCTCAAACAGTGTCTAAAATGTCTAAAATGAGGAGCAAAACATTTTCGACACCACGCCTCAAGCAGTGTCTAAAATGTCTAAAATGAGATGCGGACGGATGCTTTGCACCATGTCCAAAATGTCTCCATGGGGTGCTTAACAGCCCCCCTTTCTTCCCCGCGCCCCAATTTTGCCCCCGCAAAACTTTTATTCCATTTATCTATTTGCTATGCAAATAGATAAATAACTTAAAAAGTTTGAAAGTCAGGAAAAGGGGTCCGGGGAAAAACCTTGAAAAATTTCCAAATTTTTCGGGGTTTTTCCCCGGAGACTCGTTTTGAGACTTCCGTCGCAGGACTGAAATAGGAAGAATTTGCCGGGATGGGACTGGATATTCTCCGGCATTCATGTTATTTTATACATTTCTATTTGGTTCTCCGCCGGAATGCGGCACTGCGGCGGCAAGTTAAAACGAGGAAGACCATGATCCATTTTCTTCAGCAATTGGCTCTGGAAGCCGGACAGATCGCGATTGAAGCGCGGGTCGGTTTGGCGGAAAAGAATATCCATTTTAAAAACGAAAAAGACCTGGTCACCGACGCCGATCAGCGAGTGGAAGCATTTGTCACCTCGCGTATCAAAGCCGCCTATCCCGACCACGACATTTTCGGCGAAGAAACCGGTCGGCAACAGCACGGCAGCGAATACTGCTGGGTTATCGACCCGATCGACGGAACCACGTCGTTCGTTCACGATTTGCCCTACTATTCCGTCTCCATCGCGCTCCAGCAGCGCGGCGAAACCATTCTCGGCGCCGTCTACGCGCCCCGCCTGAACGAACTGTTTCTGGCGGAAAAAGGGTCGGGAACCACGTTCAACGGACGGCCGATGAAAGTTTCTGTCCGGACCATGAAAAACGCGCTGCTGGGTACCGGTTTTGCCTGTATCCGCGCCGGCTGGAAAGAAAACAATCTGAAATATTTCAACCGGATTCTGCCGCTGGTCCGGGACGTCCGGCGCTGCGGATCCGCCGCGGTCGATCTGGCTTATGTGGCGGCGGGACGTTACGACGGTTTCTGGGAACTCAATCTGCAACCTTACGATTATGCGGCGGGCATTCTGATGGTGACCGAAGCCGGGGGCAAAGTTTACGATTTTACCGGTGGCAAAGACTACACCGGCAAAGGCATCGTGGCGACCAACGGGATCATCGACGCCGACCTTGTCGCCTGTCTGAAAAACTGATTATGCCTACCTCGTTCACCACCGGTTACGACGTGATTATCATCGGCGGCGGCCCGGCCGGGTCCACGCTGGGATTCCGGCTGCTTTCCCTGGGCTTGAGCGTGGCGTTGATCGACGAACGCTATTTCCCTCGTCCCAAGCTATGCGGCGGGATGTTGACCAACCGCAGCCGGGCGCTTTACGAGCAGATTTACGGTTGCAGCATGGAGCCTCAGATCGCCGCTCGGACGGCCCGGCTCGAATTCTTTCTCGGACAGCGAAAAATATCGGAGCTCGACCGGTTGGAACTCGAATTCGTCCATCGTTACGAGTTCGACCATTTTTTGCTCCGGAAATTCACGGAAGCCGGCGGAAAACTGTATGAAGGCGAACGCATTACCCCGAAAAACATCCAGCCGCATACGGTCACGCTGAACTCCGGCAAACCGCTCCGTTATCGCGTTCTTGCGGGCGCGGACGGCGCCTGGAGTCAGATTCGCAAGCTGATCGACCCCCAGTTCCGCCCGGTTGGCTTCTGTTTGGAACAGGAATTGCAGTCGACCGCGTTCCAGCCCGGCGACCCGGCGGCAATCTATTTCAATCTTGTCGGCAACGGTTACGTCTGGCGGTTTCCCAACGGCGCGGGATCCCGGATCGTGGGCATCGGCGGCGAAGCCGGGTGTCGGGAAGAAATCCGGCAATCGTTCGCCGACTTTGTGGCCGACTATCCGGCGGAAGCGCAAGCTTTACCGGCGGGCGGCGCTTTTCTCCCCGCCGGACGGTATGTCAAACCGGCCTGCAGCGACGAACTCGACTTATTGCTGGTCGGCGATGCCGCCGGACTGGTCAACGCCATCACCGGCGAAGGCCTCTACTATGCGGCGGCTTCGGGATTGCTGGCGGCCGCCGCCATCGGAGAAACGTTGCGCGGCCAGGGTCGGCTTACCGATACCTATCTGCCCCGCGTCCGGCTGATTCAACGTCATATCGACTGGCAGAACCGCATCAACCGTTGCTGGCGTCATGCCGCTTTCCGGTCCGCCTACTTTCATACGCTGGGCCGCTGGGATGCCGCCAACCGCCGGGTCTGCGAACGCTGCATCGTCAATCGCGACGCCGGCAGCGGACGGCTTACCGACGCGCTGGCGGCGGCGCTGCAACCGCATGCCTGATCGTTCTTTATCCGCCAATAGTTGATGTTTCCCCTTTACAAAAAAACGCGTCTGTGATAAATTAATCCATCGGACGGACGATAATAGAAACCGGCGAGCGGTCAGTGTCGTCCACGGAACCGCTGCCGGAACAACAGGCTGGGTATGGAAAACATCGACTTTCAAAAACGCGTGGAAGCGATTCTTCAGGAGGATTGCGATTATCCCCCTGAGGCTTATGATTTTGTCAACGCCGCCGTCAAATATACGATCGAGGCGTTGATTGCCGCTGGCGCGGCCAGTGGCCGCCGTCATGTCAATGCCGCCGAACTGCTGGATGGCATCGTCCGTTTTGCGCAGGATCAATACGGACCGATGGCGGCGGCCGTTCTGACCCAATGGCATTTGCAGAAACCGACCGACATCGGCCGGGTCGTCTTCAATATGGTCAATGCCAAGCTGCTGTCACGCAGTGACAACGATCAGGAAAGCGATTTCGACACGGACTACAATCTGACCGCCAAACTTCAGGCGCCATACCGGCAACAGGCGCAGCCGGTTCCCAAGGTCCAGGCTCCATTGATCGACTGATCCCGATGGATGAATTTCAATTCAGGAACAGCAGCGCCACGCCGGTTATTGCCAGCACTGTTCCGAGAATTTCGCCGAGCCCGACTTTTTCATGATACAATATCATCGCCAGCGGTACCATCACGGCCGGGGGCGTTGAAATAATCGTCGAGACGATGCCGACCGGAGCCTGGCTGAACGCGTAAAGCGACAGCCCCATGCCCAGCCATGGCCCCAGAATGCCATAAGCCAATAACAACTTTGCTGTTTTGACATTGCTCCACGCCTGGCGGAGCGCCGTCCCGCCCCCGCCGGAGCGAGGAACCATCAACAACACCGCAAAACCGCCGCCGGCAAACAGCAGGCGAATCTGTGTCCCGGCAATGCTGTCGCAACCTTGTAGCCCTTGTTTGGTCAAAAGAAATCCGGCCGCTTGAAAAATCGTAGCGCCAACGGCCGCCAGCAAGCCCCAATGGCGGTCGCGGGGCGGACATGCAGCGGTCGGCAACCGCTTTTTCCCGATCACCGCCAGGACGATGCCGAACAGCGTCACCAGCATTCCGGCCAGCGCCCAGACGCCGAGCGTCTCTCCCATCAGCACCATGCCGCCCAACGCCGCCAGAACCGGAGCGCCGGTCATTATGACCAGGGAAGTGCGGGCGCCGCAACGGCGGAATGCCGCCAGCATCAGCGCATCGCAGCAGGTAAAGCCAATCACGCCGGAAAGCCCCAGCCAGAACCAGTTGATGCCGGGTACGTCGAACGGCAATCCGTGTCCCCGCCATAACCAGGCCGGAATCAACATGCCGATCAGCGCGACCGCCACTTTGGAAAAGTTGACCACGGCGTCGGTGGTCCGGGCCAGCGAACTTTGGGCTACCAGCGCCGCCAACGCCCAGGAGAGCGAGGTGGTTACCGCCGCTGCTTCGCCCAGCGCGACGTCCCAGGAAGTCATACCACTTTGACGATTTGAGCGCCGCAGGCGACCGTCTGACCGGCGTGGATCTTGCAGCGCCGCCGGGTTTCGACCTGGCCGTCGACTTGGATCTGACCGGCGTCGATGGCTTCTTTGGCCGTGCCGCCGGACTCGGTCAGACCGAGATATTTAAGCAGTTTGCACAGTTCGATATAATCTTTCTGCAACTTGAATTCCGTCATCATAGTCCTCTCGCTAAAACGGCTGAACGATTTTCTTGATCTCTCCAAGATAATCCGGTTTCGGGGGACATCAAGCGAAAAGTCCGGCAAAAGTTCCGGGGAAAATTTGACAAGCCCATTACTGCTTCAATAGGTTTTGCCGAGAATGTCGCGGATGACCACCGAGGCGCACTGGCAACCGAACAGCGCCGGCAGATAGGAAATCGTGCCGACCATCGACCGGGTGTTTTCTTCCTCGTCCTCGTAGACTTCGACGGCTTCGTCATCGACGTTTTCCGGCGAGAAAATCACTTTGACGCCACGGTTGATGCCACGGCGGTGCAGCCGTTTGCGGACCATCTTGGCCAGCCGGCAGTTGTAGGTGTCGGAGATGTCGCCGATCCGGATCTGCGCCGGATCGAAACGGCCGCCGGACCCCATCGACGAGATGATCGGAATGTTCCGGTCATAGCATTTGGCAATCAGATTGATTTTCGGCGACAGCGAATCGATGGCATCGACCACATAGTGAAAAGTGGTGGCGTCGAGCACTTCGTCGGTCCGTTCGTCGCGGAGAAATTCGTTGAGCGCGTAGAGCTTCAGCCGGGGATTGATGTCCAGCAGCCGTTTGGTCACCACGTCGACTTTCGGGGTGTCGAGGGTGGACGTCATGGCCGGGAGTTGACGGTTGAGATTGGTGACCTCGACGATGTCGCCGTCAATGATCGTCATGGTGCCGACGCCGGCGCGGCAGATCATTTCCGCCGCATACGCCCCGACGCCGCCCAGCCCGACGACCAGAACATGGGAATCGTGAAGACGTTCCACCAGGTCGTCGCCCAGCAGCAGCCGGGTTCGGGCCAACCAGTCACGATTCGAACGATTATTGTCTTTCATGGAATCAAAACCTTCCGGAAAAATCCGGTAAAATTGGATTGCAACTGCCGCTTCAAAACGTCCGGGTTCACCCGGCGGGCGGCGGCCAGCGTTGCGTAAATCTTATTAATATCGTCCGTGGCGGCGTCAGTTTCAAGCAAAATCCGGTCGGCCGGCAGTGTGGCGAACAGTTGGCACAGCCGTTCCGAGCGCAACAGCGCCGCTCCGCCGGAGAGCAGACAGTCTGCCGCCAGCAAGGCCGTCGCCGTTTCCGGCTTGCCGGTAAAACCGTGAATCAGCCAGGGCGAAGCCGGAAACCGCCGCCGGATGGCCAGCAGTTCCGGCCAAGCGCGGACGCTGTGCAGAATGACCGGCAGTTTTGCTCGGGCCGCGATCGTCAGTTGCCGGGCCAGCAGCAATTGTTGTTCGGCCAGCGGCGCGCCGCGCAGACGGTCGAGACCGCATTCGCCGATGGCGGCCAATTGTCCGGCGGCGGCCAACGTTTCCAGCTTTTGCAGGTCGGCGGCGTGATCGCCTCCGGGGGCGGCGTACCACGGATGAAGTCCGGCGGCGGTCAGCCCGGAAAGTACCGGCGGCAGTTCGGCCACATCGTAACTGCGGACGGCGACCACGCCGGCGGCGGCCGGGTGATGGCAGTGGCAGTCGTAATAAGGAATTATGTCAGTTGTCGAGTTCATGGGGTAATATAACGCCGGAACGGCGAGTTGTAACGCTTGCGAAGCGGAAGGATGAAGCCATATTAAAAGGAAGCGGTCAATTGTCAGGAGAAGCGTCATGGAAAACACCGAATTGCTGGTGTTGCGGAAAAGCCCGTACCGGGAAACCAGTCTGATCGTCGGCGGCCTCAGCCCCGACGACGGTCGGTTCGACTTCGTCATGAAGGGCGGGCAGGGCAACGGCAAAACCGGCTTCCCCGCGCTGGATGTGTTTCGGGAAATCCGGGTCGAATTCCAGCCGGTGCCCGAGGGACGGATGCCGACCGTTTACAATGTGGAGCCGCTGGAAAGTTTCGACCGGGTGGCGTCCGATCCGCAGACCTATCTGCTGGCGTGCGAACTCGGGGCGTTTGCGCTGGACAATGCGGCGCCGGAGTTGCCGTGTCCCGAACTGTACGGGGCATTGAAACATCTGTTGGCGGTGTGGTGCGGATATTCCGCCATGGAAAAAACGCCGACGCAGGCACGGCTGCTGGTACGGCTGGCGTATCTGAATGAAAACGGGCTGCTGCCGGAGGTGTTTTACGACGATCCCGCCAAGGACGAATTGCAGCACCGGCTGTTGGCGATTCTGCTGGAGGCGGCCCAGGGCGAAATGCCGTTGCCCAGACTTCCGGAGCCGTATTGGCAACAGCTCGAAAACTGGACGGCGCAACTTTGTCTTTATCATCAGCTCAGGATGCCGGCGAGCGGGAAATGAATTAACGCAGAGGGAACAACGGCAAGATGGTTTTCAGTTCGGTCATTTTTCTTTTTCTCTATCTGCCGCTGGTCATGCTGATTTATCTGGCGCTGGGCCGTAACGTCCGCAATTATTTTCTGCTGGTCGCCAGCTTGCTGTTTTATTTCTGGGGCGAAAATTATCTGATTTGGATTCTGCTGACGACCATTGTCACCGACTTTACCTGCGGTTGGCTGATTGCCGGGGAGGCCGGAAAACGCGGCGAGGCGTTGCCGGTCGGCGGCGAACGGACCCGAAAACAGAAGTTGATTCTGGCCGGAAGCATTCTCATCAATCTGTCGCTGCTCGGCTATTTCAAGTATTACAACTTCTTTCTGGATAACACGCTGACCTTTCTTACCTCGATGGGCTGGGGCTCGTCCGGGCTGTTCGATTTTACCCGCGTGGCGTTGCCGCTGGGGATCAGCTTCTATACCTTTCAGTCGATGAGTTATACCATCGACGTCTATCGCGGCGAAGTCAAAGCCACGCGCCGGTTCTGGGACTACGCCTGCTATGTGACGATGTTTCCGCAGTTGGTGGCCGGCCCGATCGTCCGTTACCGCGATCTCCAGGACCAATTGTCGAACCACGAAGTCAGCGTCGACCGGTTCGGATTGGGCGTCCGGCGTTTCACGCTGGGACTGGCCAAGAAAGTATTGATTGCCAATACGGTGGCGATGGCGGCGGATGCCGTGTTCGGACTGCCCTCCGAAGCTTTGACCTGCGGGCTGGCGTGGATCGGCGTGGTCTGTTATACGTTGCAAATTTATTACGACTTTTCCGGATACTCCGACATGGCGATCGGTCTGGGGCTGATGTTGGGATTCCGGCTTCCGGAAAACTTCAATTATCCGTATATCTCGCGGTCGGTACGCGAGTTCTGGCGGCGGTGGCACATCTCGCTGTCCACCTGGTTTCGCGACTATCTCTATATTCCGCTGGGCGGCAACCGGGGCTCGAAACTGCGGACCTGCGGAAATCTGCTGGCCGTATTTCTGCTCTGCGGACTGTGGCACGGAGCAAGCTGGACGTTCGTGATCTGGGGACTGTGGCACGGCGGGCTGATGATGTTGGAACGGCTGGGGGTGGGCAAAGTTCTGTCCCGGCTGCCCCGTGTCTGCGGACATCTTTATCTGCTGGCGGCGGTGATAATCGGCTGGGTGGTGTTTCGCTGCGAATCGCTGCCGGCGGCCTGGCATTATTTGAAAGCGCTTTCCGGGCTGGGATCGGCGGCGGTTAAAACGTCGCCGCCGCTGCCGATGATTGCTCCGGTCAGCATTATCGTGGCAATGGCAGTCGGCGCAGTATTGGCGGCGCCGCTGTTTCCGTGGTTTCTGGCGCGCTATCGGCACTGGCGCGATCAAGGCGGCTGGGACTGCTGTCGTGCCGGCGTAATTGTGGCGGAAGGAGTCGGAATGGCGGCGTTGCTGGCGTTGCTGATTCTCTCCGTTCTGTTGGTGACGGCGGGTAGTTACAATCCTTTTATCTATTTCAGGTTCTGATATGATCGGTATGAAAAAATCTCCGGGCATTCTGATGTTGGCGGCGGCGATTGCGCTGGTTGCCGCGTTAGCGGTGGTCTGGGCGCAAAGCCGTCTGGCGGCGGACCGGGGATTCGTCGCACTGGAAATCCGTTTCATGGACGGTCATCCGGGGGCGATCTACGGCATTTTCACCGGCTTCCAGAAAACGGTGGAGCCGGAGTCTTTTGATTTTCGCTCCGACGCCTGGAAAATCAGCGGGCCGATGATGCTCAATCCCGGCAACGGCCGTCCGGCGGGTTGGTCGGGAGAGATTGCTGGCCGACCGATTCTGCTGGGCATGTTCGCCGGCCCTCAATCCGGGAAAGTACGGCTGCAAATCAACGGACGGGAACTGGAAATCAATTTGCACCGGGCGCAGAAAGAAGCCGTGATGTTCGATTTGACGCCGTTTCGAACCTTCCCCGACCGAGGCCGGTATCGACTGGCGCTGGGACTGGGCAGCGGACTGGTGATTTTTTTACTTCTGTTGGGACTATTGCCGGCGCGGCTGAATTGGCCGCGAAGCACAGGCGGTTGGCTCGATTGGGGATACTGCGGCGGTTTTGCGGCGGTACTGGGCTTGCCGTTGCTGGCGGTATTGCTGTTGCCGCCGGAATGGCGGGGGCAGAGTACTGAGGAGTCGGAAATGCGTCGGCTGAACCGGCTGACCTGGACGGAGCTTACCCAGATGCCGTCGGTTGTTACTGTCTGGTTTGACGACTATTTGCCGTTCCGGCGGTTGATGATCGGACTGCTGGCCGACGGCAAGTACCGGCTGTTTCACGAGACCATCGATTCCCGTCAGGTGATTGCCGGAAAAAACGGCTGGCTCTATCTGGGCAATACGTATCACAATCTGACCGTACCCGGGTCGGCGGCCGAAATGACCGCGCTGGAGGATTCGTTGCTCGAAGTGCGGAAACAACTGGCAGCGGTTCACTGTAGATTTTATGTCTTGATCGTACCGGACAAGCACTTGGTTTATCCGGAATATCTGCCGTCCTGGCTGGCCCGGCTCACGCCGCCGCAGTCGGCGGCAACGGTAGCCGACGATTTGCAGCGTCTGGGAATCAAGGTTTTCCGGGCTGCGCCGTGGTTGTTGGAAGCCAAGCAGAAATGGGGTGAGTTGTTGTTTCAGAAAACCGATTCCCATTGGTCGGCGTTGGGCGCATATTGCGCTTATGCCGAATTGATGAATCTGATCCGGGCAGACTGGCCCGGCGTTAAAACAATTAGTCTGGCCGGAACGAAGTTGATTCCGCCGCGCGGGGTTTACAATCTGCAACAAATGGCCGGACTGCGGTTGAATCTGCACGATTTTGCGGCCGTGACGCCGGCACTGGAGGGGAACCCGCTGACCGTAGTCGATTTGGGAACGCTCCAGACCGTGTCGGCGCCGTCCGACTTCCGGGTCCGGTACAACAAGAATCTGTTAGTGAAAAATCCGGCGGCGCCGAGTCCGTTGCGAGTACTGGTTTTAAAAGATTCTTTTTCGGAAGCGCTGTCACCCTGGCTGAATCACTCGTTTCAGGAAGTGGCCTACGTGAATTTCATTCTGACGTCCCGTTCCCATTTCGCGAGTCTGGTTGCGGAATTCAAACCGAATCTGGTGATTTTTGAAACCGTTGAGCAAAACTTGTTTCAGGGCGCATGGCGGCGTTGGGCCGGGACGGCGGCATCACGGTAGATGCCAACCCGAATGACGTTAGAAAACGGATTATGCCGGTTCCCGGCGCAGGCGCAGGATCATTGGCGTTAACGATTCCAGCGGGACGGTGAGGTTCACCCGGTCATCCTGCTGGAAAAAGGGAAGATCTCTCCACTCGCCGTTGTCTTGGAGCAGCGCGACGGTTTTTAATGATGCTCCGGCCAGCCGGAGATGAAGTTCCGGCAAAGTGTCCGGATTGAGATTGAAAATGGCCAGCAGCTCGTCACCGCCGGGTGAGACGAGTACGCCATGACGAGCGTAGACGTCGAGGTCGGCCAGGACGATGGCGGGCAGGGGGCGGCGATTCAGCCAGTCGAGCGTCATGACCAGTTGCCGCCGTCGGATTTCGTTCAGATATTCCATCACGCCAATGCCGGCGGCGAGGATCGCCACCCGGCCGCCGAGACGATTTTCAAAGCGGGTCATGCCGGCGCCGACTTCCTGTACGTCGGGCGACCGGTACCAGGGACGAAAGCGCAATTCCGACAGCACTTCCGTACCGGGATTGTTGGGGCGAAGCCGCCGGGCTTTGATTTCCAGAAAACTGGTCAGCGAAATGACTTTGTCGGCGTCGTCGCCGTTGGCGGCGTGGCAGTTCAGATGTTCCTCGACGAAGGACCAGTTCGGCGGCAGGTCGGCGTCCACGCCCAGCAGGACGGAAAAACCGCGCCGGGACAGCTTTTCCGCCGCGATTCCGTCCAGCAGCAGACCGCGGGATAGAAAATCTTGTATTTCGGCATCGCTGAAGGAATCCGTTTCCGGTCCGCTGAGCATGACGACCGGATCGTTGGCGGGCTTCGCCACCCGCATTGGAATTCCCAGATGCGCGCCGACGGCGGTCGTCCAGTTGCCGGAGACGATGGCGGGGAGTGCCGCCGGTATTCGGCGCGGCAACGGGGTGAGCGGTTCGTCCCAGCGAATTTGGGGATACAGTTCCCGCAAAACATGATAGAAACCCAGATGATCGCGCAGCATCTTCCGGTAGGCCAGTCCGCTTTCGGGTTCGTATTCCGACATTCTGGTGATCCACAATTTGGTGCCGGTCGTGCCATTGAGTAGCGAATAGACGAACTGGCTATGGAGCGCTTTGGCCGAAGTGTAATAGCGGTTGTGGGGATACGTATCGGATTCGGCCAGAAGTTCGGGAATATCGTTCAGCGCGTTCATCTGGACGGCGGTCCAGTAAATCCGGGCGGCGAGTCCGCCGGGATGGTGATCCAGATAGAAAGAATTGGCAATGCGGATAAACGGAGGATGGTTGCCGGCCAGAATGCGGGCGACCGTCGGATAGAACGCCAGTTCGTCGGGATTGGACGAACAGCAGAGGCCGCAGGGAATACTCGGATCGACCTCGTCGATGGCCCGGCGGATGATCCGAGCGGCCTGGTACAGAGTTTCGCTGCGGAAAGCATCCCAGCGTTGGCGTAAATCTTCCGATTCCGCCAGGGCGGCAAGCAAGCTCTGCCGGGTGTAATTGCCGCCGGTAATCTGATTGAACCCGGTCCGATGAAGATCGCAGAAACAGCCGGTCCCGCCCCGATTGCCCAGCCGGAAATCGTCGTCCACCAGCAGAAATTTCGGGCGGGCGGCGGCGACGATGCCGATCACCCGGCGGAGGTAGGTCAGAAAATTTTCGTCGAGCGGGCACATGGCCTGAGTGGTGAGGTTTTGATCGTTGACGGTACGGGTGAAATCGGCCGTGGTGGGGACGCCATGGCCCATCAGACTTTGCAGCAGAATGCCGATTTGCAGCGGACTGTCTTGCAGCGACTGGCGCATCCGGTCGAACAGGCCGCACAAATACTCGGCTTTGGCCGTGGTGGGCCGGCGTTCTTCCGGATGCAGCGCCATGCTGAAGGCGACATCGGTGATGCCGCAATCCCGCTGCAATTGCCGGAGATCCTCGCTCTGCTCTTCCTGATGTTGGGCCAGCAACGGCGTGACATTGATGATGCGCATGACAACTGCTTCCTTTTCTGCCGGTAGGGATGGCCCGGAGTTCAATGGAATCCGGGCTATAATTTATCGTCCGTGTTTTAATTCATCTTTTCGCGATTGATCAGCGGTACCAACTCCGGCGGCGCCATATTGGGCTTAAGATCGTTGGCACTCAGGCCCAGGGCGTTGTGATTGTTGCCGATATGGATGGAGACGTTCTTGATACTTTCCGGATCGAAGATTTTCTTCTTTTCCTCGGCGGTGAGCGACGGCGCGAATTCCAGAATTTTGCCGATCTTGAACCGGTAATCTTTGCCGTTCAGGGAGAAACGGCCGAAGCGGTAGCAGAAGATGCCGTAACAATCTTTGACTTCCAGCAGATTGGGCACCGCGAAAAGGCGTACGGTCGGTTCATTGAATTCGCTGCATATCAGACAGTTGGCTAGTTTTACCTCCCACGGTTTGTAGAGCGTCGCCGGGGCAAAGTTATTGACTGCCGCCATTCCGCCGTATTCGCCGCCGAAGCGGACGTTTTCGCAATAGACTGCGGCGAAGTTGGCGATCCAGGCATTTTCCGCCTGATTGGCGTAAATGATCGACGGGTCGATCTTCGGTTCCGGATAGCCGGGATAACCTTCGGGGGTGCCGAAAATCTTCGTCATGGAACCGCGCCGCGCCGGAATGCCCATCACATCGCGCATGATCAGGTAGCCGCCCTTGACCACGATCGGCGAATAGCGCAGACTCTTGATTTTTTCATCCTGAACAATCGGGCGCACGGTGATCCAGTCGCGTTCCATGACCGTATAGTCGCCGCGAACCAGGTAGAGGACCCGGTGACAGTGACTGAAACGGCAACCGATGATGCGGTTCAGCGACGATTGCGAATCCAGATAGATCGCCGTCCCGAATTTGAATTCCGGCGAGCAGAACTCTTTGCTGTAAACTTTTTCCTTATAGAAATAGCCGTTGCCGATGCTGGTGAAGCGGCAATCGCTGATCAGTACCTGGGACTGGTCGGCATTCCCTGTTTTTATCGCGATGCCATTGGGGAAGGATTCGAATTGAATGCCGCTGATCTGTACCGCAGCCGCCATCGGATAAGGCGCTTTGCCTTTTTCCAATTCGGCCGTGACCGCGAAGGCATCGCCGGGGAAACCGTTCATATTGGTCAGCGTGGCGTTGTCGCCGCGCAGATTAAGGTAGAGCGATCCTTTGACGCCATTTTTGAGATAATATTTGAAGTGTCCGAGGTCGACCGGAATAGCCTGTTCTCCCCATTGTCCGCTAATGGCGTAAACGGTGCCGTTCAACGCCAGATTGATGGCTTTCTGGATGGCCGGGGCATCGTTGCCTTTATCGACTTTTCGGGCGCCGAACCATTCCGGGTAGACCGCTTCGATCTGCGGCCGGCCGTAGACTTTGCCGTTGCCGGTGAAGATCTCGGTACGACCGGCCTGGATTTTGCCGTTGATTTCCAATTTGGCGCTACCGGCCAGATCCAGGCGGCCGCTGTTCTTGAATTCCAGGGTGATATTACGCGGCACCGCCAACGCGGTGTCGACGGCAGTGGGTTGATCGATTACGATGGTCGTCTCTTTCCCCGCCGCGCCGGCAATTTCGGCGGCGAGATCACCCCCGAAAACCGCATTTCCCCCGCAGCTTATCGCCGCACATAATCCGATCAAACTCAACAGACGTCGCATGATTTTCTCCCTGATTGATTCTATTAGTAAGACGCGCTGAAATACATTGAGCGGGTATTGAAATTGATTTCCGACCGGGCATTCTTCAACGGTTCGACATGACCGTCGACATAAAGGACATTGTTGACGCCGGACAAAGCCGTATAGGAGGCCGGAGATTTAGTGGCATGGTACGCCGCGATATACATGAGCGAGGTACCGTTTATATATATGCCGCTGTAATGCGTACCGCGAACGTAAGGCGAAGCACTGGCAATGGTTTCCAATACCATGACTTTGGTCGCGGGATGTCTGACCTTATTCATTTTGGCGACTTGCGAGTTCGACCAGTCATAGCTGCTGCCGCCCAGGCCGGTGGTGTTATACCCGTACCCGATTACGGCATAGCGAGTGGTGCCATAGGAGGCATTGGTCAGAGGGTCGCTGTAATTGCAGAAAGCCTTGAAATAGGGATGGTTGATGACCGTGGCGGCGGTAGGACAGACCCAGACGGCCCGCGAAGTAATGTATTTGTTTTCATGCAACCGCCAGGCCCAGCTTTCTTCATCTTTATCGGTCTGCGTACCGGTGTACCAGAAGCGGCTCCAGACCATGAAATAGTCGTTGTAGTCGCCCAGATACATCTGGATACCGGTGCCGCTTTGTTTCTGGTTGCTGAGGCATTGTATGGAGCGGGCACGATCACGGGCGCTGCTCAGCGCCGGTAGCAGTATGGCGGCCAGAATCGCGATGATGGCGATAACCACCAGAAGTTCTATGAGCGTGAATTTTCTTTCTTGCGATAACATAGGTTGTCTCCTTTTCGTTTTATGGATGCGGAAAATATTTTATGATGCTGGTGTCAGCATCGTCAAAGCGTTGTGAAAACTGTTCCGGCGCAGCGCCGTGCTTCATCCACCGGACCAGCGAACGGACGACATAATCGGTTTCCCGTCCGAAGATGTAATGGGATGAAACCAGCAACAAATCATATTCCGCCGGATTGGCCAGATGTTTCAGCTGCTCCGATTCCACGATCAGCCGGTGTTTGAGTTCGATATGCTGTCGCGTCAATTCATTGAGCGCGGTCACGCCGTGGATGGCATAAAGGGTGTCATTCGCCGCAGGGTCGATTTCTTCCTGGGACAATACGGGCGCCGTCCACATATAGCCGTCGGGGAACGGATAACGGCGGAACTCGATTTTTTCGGTGTTGACAATCACTTGAATGGCCCGGCGTCGCCCCTGTTGCGCGGCGATGTCCATAATCTTGGCATCCAGCACGGAAGAGATCGGGTACGTACAGTAAATACCCGACTCCATGGGGTTGCCCAATACCATATAGGGCAGTCCGGAGTCGGCCAGATAACGGCAGATGCGATGGTGATTTTCCGGGATGATATTGGTTACGACGCCGCCGATCAAACCATAGCCGTGCAATTTGTTCAGACGCGCCAGTTGTTCCTCTTCGGAAAAATAAGGAATGAATAACACTTCCAACTCGTTACGGTTGAAGGTCAGAGTCAACTGGGTGTGGGCCGTTTCCACGAACAAACTGGGAATGGACATTTCAACTTGCGGGTGCAGATCGCAATGGAGCATTACGCCGACGATCGGCACGCGCTTGAGTTTCATCGTTCGGGCAAAAATATTGACCTGATAATTCAAAGCTTTGGCGGTTTTTAAAATCTGTGCACGCTTGTCCGTCGAACAGCTGATACGGCCATGCCGGCCGTTGATCACTGCCGAGACCAACGTGGGCGAAACCGCGCACTGTTCGGCAATATCCCGAAGCGTCACTTTCCGTTCAACCGTCATACTTTACCCGGCATTTCTCATCATTTAATTCATCGTTGAATTAAATTATAAGGGAAGAAAGGAAGAATGTCAAGAATGAAAACGAGAAATTCCGAAAAATCCGGATCTTTCAGTAATCTGTCATTTGAAAAACTAAATGCACACCCTTCCCAACCATCAAGTGCATTTAGACTGACAAAAACAGGAGGTGCATTAAATCTGACAAACCAAAGTATTCTCCCAGCGCAAGAGTTATGCATAGGGCGCGCCTCGACGAGAATGGGGCCCTCAACTCGTCGGAGTCGAGGCGCGAACTGTGTGTAACTCGGGTGCATTGCCGAAAAACGATGATAGCTTTCCGGTAAACAATTTGAGCAAAATATCGGGTGTGCGTTTAGTGTGTCCGAAAAACCGTCTGAACGTAACGCCAGGGCGGATCTTTTCCTTTTTTGTCAGACTAAATGCTCGAGACGGAGGCATTTTTATCTCTTGAGAAGAAAAATCCCCCTCTTTTTCACCGTTTGTCAAACTAAACGCACGACTTTTCATAGGTTGCGTGCGCTTAGCCTGACAATCGTGCATTTGCTTTTTCAATTGACCGTCGAAAAATTGATTATTTTTTCTCCGGCGGGGTTGCATTTGACTGATTTCCCGATATTTTAATGAACTCTGATGACGGGCGAGTGTAGCTCAGGTGGTAGAGCATCACGTTGCCAACGTGATTGTCGTGGGTTCGATTCCCATCACTCGCTCCATTTTTTCCCGTCGTCAAGGTTTTTTGTGCGAGTGTAGCTCAGGTGGTAGAGCATCACGTTGCCAACGTGATTGTCGTGGGTTCGATTCCCATCACTCGCTCCATTCTTTCTTTCGATAAATTCTGCCGGGTTTGTTACTATCGTATCGATCTTGTTATTTTACTCGGAATCTCCTGTAATTAGGATCAGTATATCGATGGGAACGACGGTAGTAAAAGGGTATGGGACCGGCTTTGAAAAGATTTCTGGTAGCGTTTTTTACACAGCCATCCCACCGCAAAAGAGAAATAACGATAAGTGCAACGTCCCCAGATCCGGTCCGGTTTCGCCTGACGGCGACCAGCGATTCCGCGCTGGACCCGGCCCGGCGAGCCGCCGGTGGCAGGTTGCCAAGGGCGGCGCCCCTGGACCCCGCTGAACATGGCTATGTTCGCACGGACACCCGAACAGCTTCGGGTTTCTCCCCGGCCCCCATGTCCTGACTTTCAAACTTTTTAAGTCATTTATCTTTTTGCATAGCAAAGAGATAAATGAAATAAAAGTTTTGCGTGGTCAAAATTGGGGCGCGGGGAAAAAATGGGGCGCGGTTTCAAAAGCACCCCGGGTCTTCCCCGCTACCCAAGCTTTGAGACTGCCGTCTAAGCCGTCCGTCCGCTTCATTTTTTTTGCAAAATCCATTTTTTGCGGCATAGTATCCGTCAGTTATTCATTATCATAATTTTCATGGGTCGGTTATGAAAAAATTCTGGGTATGCATGGCGGGGATTATGGTCGGAACAATCATGGGGAGCGTCCTTTACGGCAGCGATGTCGTCGACGCGGCAACCCTGGTCAATGCGTATGCGCAAAATCGCATCACCGGCGACGATACCTACAAGTCGCGGCGGGTGGCGGTGCGGGGTCTGGTCGGCGATATCGGACAGGATCGCAACGGCGGGTATGTCGTGACGTTTTCCATGGTGGGCGGCGGTCGGGGCATCCGGCTGATGTTTTATTTCCCGGTCAGTGAAAAAGAAAGTATCAAGCAGCTGACCAACGGGCAACAGGCGGTCATCGAAGGTTTTTGTCAGGGGGCCAATTCCCGGGGCGGGATCGTCATTTTCGAACGTTCGGCCTTGCTTTCGTCCGGCCGGGCGGAAGAGATGTCGGGCAAGAAGACGGCGACCGGGCGGGATGCCGACTTGTGGTCGGCCCTGGTGACGATTGAAGGCAACAAGGGCAGCGGAACCGGCTTCGTGGCATTCTGGGAAGGCCGGAAGGTGGTCGTCACCAATATGCATGTGCTGTTCAACTGCGGCGAACTGCGGTTGACCGACTGCGACAATACCGAACTGGACCCCGGAAAGGTCTGGTTTTCTTCGGATCGCGATCTGGTATTTATCGAAGTGGAAAATTACTCGCGACCGGGGTTGACGCTGGCCCCGCATTACGGTTCGGAAATGATGAACCGGACCGTGCAAATTTATGGCAACAGCCAGGGGGCGGGCGTCAACACTTCGCTTTCCGGTTCCGTGGTCGGCATCGGCCCGAAAAAGCTGGAAATAACTGCGCCGATCGTGGAGGGTAACAGTGGCAGTCCGATTCTGGCCGATCGCAAAGTCATCGGCGTGGCGACCAGTGCGTTGCTGCCGATGACCAGCGCGATCACGGAAGGGTCGCGGTTTTATGCCATCCGCCGTTTCGGCGTCCGGGTCGACGGCTTGAAGCCGGATCATTTTCAGGAATATGTTCCCGAACTCTATCGCAAAGACTACAAACCGTACCACATGATTCAACATTACGACGAAATGCTCTGCCAATTTCTGCTGAATCCCTGGAACGCCAATACCAAAATCGAACTGTCGGACTATGAAAAATATCCGGAACTGCTGGCCGTGGCGAAAGAATGGAACGCCCTGACAACCTCCAATGACCGCTATCGCCACAGCGGTCACGACGCCGAGTTGGCCAGCGATTCGAAATTCAATTATCTGGTCACCAAACGGCTGCACCAACTGTTCGTTTCCCCGGTGCAGAAGTGGCGCGACTATGAATTCCACTATCGTTTCATGGGCGAGAGCAGCGAAGAAAATCTCGATCTTTATGGACGGATGCTGAAAGTGTTTTCCCGCTATGAAAAAGAATTCGTGGAAAAAATGTCCAGTAACGACGCAGAATCGTCCCGGTCGAGATCCACGTCGATTAAGTCGGCATTCCATCGCAGTTCCAGCCACGGTCTGGGCAGTTTCTAAATTCCGCCGGGTTGCAATCTGCCGGGCGGACGGATACCTTACCCGGTAAAACGGGAAAGGATTTCATGATGCCGCTTACTGTCGATACCGCTGCTTTCGTGATGATCGACGTTCAGGAACGTCTGGTCGCCGCCACCGCCGAACTGCTGACGCCCCGGTTGCCGAAACTCCGGTTGCTGTTGCAAGGCGCCGCCGCCATGAATTTGGACGTCATTGTTACGGAACAGTATCCCAAGGGGCTGGGGCCGACGTTGCCGGAATTGAAAGCGTTGCTGAATCCGACCTGGCCGGTCATCGAAAAAACCGCTTTTTCCTGCTGCGGCGAACCCGCATTCATGACCGCGCTGCGCCGCAAAGACCGGCGGGCGGTGGCGCTGGCCGGCGTGGAAGGACACGTCTGCGTCCAGCAGACGGCATTCGAACTGCAGGCGCTGGGCTATGAAGTCTATTTGATCGCCGACGCGGTGGCGTCCCGCCGGAGCGAAGACTTGCAGACGGCCATCGAACTGATGCGGACGCAGGGCATTCGGGTGACAACGGCCGAAGCGTGGCTGTTCCTGTTGCTCGGCAGTGCGAAACATCCGGCCTTCAAAGCCATCTCCGCGCTGGTCAAATAACCCGACCGGGTTACAGCGTCGGCGGAATGCTCATTGTCGACGCGTTGAGAGCGGCGGCGACAGTCTGGCTCATTTCCACGATCAGATACGGTTTCTGGAGGAATCCTTTGGCGTTTTTCTCCTTCAGCAGATCGCCGAAATGGTGGTCGCGGGTGAAGCCCGACGAGAAAATGACTTTGATGTCGGGATTGATTTTCTTCAAGCCTTCATAGGTCAGGCGGCCGGAGAGTTTCGGCATGACCATATCCAGCAGCACCAGGTCGATCCGGTCTTTTTCGCGTTCCAGGATGGAGATGGCTTCCTCGCCGTCGCAGGCGGGGACCGGCTGGTAGCCGAGTTCTTCGAGGATGTCGCAGGCCATCTGCCGGACGAGGTCTTCGTCGTCGACCACCAGAATGCGGCCGTGTCCGGCCACGGTGGGTCCGGTGACGGCGGCGGCCGGAGCGGCGGCGGTTTCCAGCGGCAGGAAGATTTTGAATTCGGTGCCTTTTTCGAGTTCGCTGTAGCATCGGATCATGCCGTGATGGTTTTTGACGATGGTGCCATAGACGGAGCAGAGGCCGAGGCCGGAGCCTTTTTCGGCGGTTTTGGTGGTGAAGAACGGTTCGAAGAGGTGGGCCTGGACTTCGCGAGTCATGCCGGAACCGGTATCCACCACCTGAACTTTAATATAGGGACCGGGCGTAATGGCGCAGTTGTAACGGTTGCAGAATTCGGCGTCGAGGTAGACGCTTTCCGTATAGAAAGAGAGGGCGCCGCCGCCGGGCATGGCGTCGCGGGCGTTGAGCCCGAGGTTGAGGAAGGCGTTCTGCAACTGGGCGGCGTTGCCGGTGACGATGTCGTTCCGGGCTTCCAGCGTGAGTTTGATCTGGATGTTTTTATCGATGCTCCGGCGCAGGAGTTGAATGGTTTCGTGGATAATACGGTGAATGCTGACGGGAGCGGTGACGACTTTTTCCTTCCGGGAGAAAACCAGCAGTTGGCGGGTCAGTTCGGCGGCGCGGTCGGTCGCTTCGATAATCAGGTTGGCGGAAGCCTTCAGCACCGGTTTGTCTTCCAGACGGCGGGCGAGCAGGTTGGCGGCGCCCATGATGCCGGCGAGCATGTTGTTGAAATCGTGGGCGATCCCGCCGGCCAACTGACCGATGGAGTCCATTTTCTGGCTGTGGTAGAGTTGCTCTTCGATCTGTTTCTGTTCGGTGACGTCGCGGAAGACGATCACCACGCCGACAATTTCCTGCTGTTCGTTGCGGATCGGCGCGCTGCTGTCGGAAATAATCAGCGAGGGGCCGTTGCGGGGAATCAGGATGCAGGTATGAGCGGACGTTGCCGGCTGACCGGTCTGGAGTACTTTTTCGACCGGACAGGGCAGCGTACGACGGGTATCGAGGTCGACGGGATGGAAGATTTCATGAAAAATATGGCCGTCGGCGTCATGAAACTTCCAGCCGGTCAGTTTTTCGGCCAGCGGATTCATGCGGACGATGTTGCCGTTGCGGTCGGTGGCGATGACGGCATCGCTGATGGAATTCAGGGTGATGCGCAGATTTTCCTCCTGTTGCCGCAGCGAGGTTTCGGCTTGACGGCGTTCGGTGATATCGCGGCAGATGGCGTGAAAGATTTTTTTATTGCCCAGCGGAATGACGGTAATGCTGATTTCGATCGGCAGCGTGGATTCGTCAAGCCGCCGGAAACGGCATTCCTGGCGGCAATGATTGTTGGCGGCGGCTTCGGCCATGGCCTGCGCGGCACTCTGGCCGTGGTCGTCCGGAATATAAAATTCGTGAATGGGTTTGCCGATCAGGCTGTTGCCGGACGGAGCTTTCAGCATGACGGTGAAAGCGGCGTTGCAGGCAATCACCTTTTCGCCGTCCAGCAACAACATGGCGTCGCCGCTCTTGTCGAAGAGGTCGCGGTAACGGTTTTCACTTTCCTGGAGGGCCTCCAGCGTCTTCTTCAGCTCGGTGATATCCAGTCCGATGGAACAGGCCTGTTGCGTCTGGCCGCTGTCGTCGTTATCCAGCGGAAAGCTGGTGGTGAGGAAGTATTCCTGTTGCCAGCCGATCCAGGCGGCGACTTCGCTACGCACCAGTTTATTGGTGTCGAAAACGCGGCCGAGTTCCTGTTTCAAAAAATCGTTTTCCGTATTGGTCATGGTTTGTGTATATTGGCGGGAGGCATGCAACAGCGTGCCGTCGCGCGCCGCGATTCGGATCAGCAGCGGCGCGTGGTCGAGAACGCCTTTCAGATGGAGCGCCATCGCACGTACCGGCGCGATAAAATGACGGCAGAGCAGATAGATCAACAGCATCACGGCCAGCGTCAAAATCACCAGCAGCGAAAAAATCTTCAAATTGCTGTAATGCAGACGATTCGCAATTTCCTGCATGGAAATTCCCACCAGAATCGCGCCGCTGATTTCGTTGCGGTAGCCGGTGCGGAACGGCACGGCGGTTTCCCGGATGGGGCCGGGGGCAATCTGACGTTCGGTAGCGGTGGGGTGTGGGGAGGCGAGGACGGCGGCGCAGGTCTGGCGCTGTTCCGCGGTGGCGGGGGTATTGATCAGCCGGTGGTCCGAACTGACAATAATCTTGCCGTCGGGATCGATGATGGTGATGTAGGCAATGCGCGGCTGATGCTGGACCAGTTCGTCGATCAGCAGTTGCGCGTGGTATTTTCCGGAAAAGCTGACGCGGCCGATGGCTTCGGCCAGCGTTTCCGTGATGATTTTTTCCAGTTCGGTATTGTTGTCGGTCATGACCCGGCGGTAATAGCCGGTGCCCACCAGCAGGATGACCAGCATCAGGACCAGCAGCAGGGAACAAAATGCCATGGTCATCTGCCAGTAGAGTCGTTTGACGGCATACAGCGAATTGTCGGCTCCGGAACGCGGTTCGATTTCGGTCATAATACCCACTCACTTAACTGTTTTTAAGTTGCGTTGCCAGAGCGGAGCCCGGCAGCGCCACGGCTTGGTATATTTTTCCGGCATGGCTTCCAGCCGGGGCTGATAGATGTCGACGGTGGCCGCGGTCAGCGGAAAGACCGGCGTCAGCACCTGTTCGGAAACGTGTTGACCATGGAGATACTGCCAGGCCAGCCGCATGGCGGTCTGGCCGATGGCACGGCAGAACTGCGCGGCGTCGACCCGGATCATGCCGTGGCGGCGAATGATGGCGATGGCTTCGGCATCGCCGTCGACGGTGGCCATGAAAATTTCCGTGCGCCCGGCCCGGGCGAGTTCCCGGGCCACCGCCAGTCCGCCGCCGTCGTTGACGCAGAACACCAGGTCCACCGAACCCCGGCGCGGAAAGTCTTTCAGCAACGCCTGTCCCGCGATCCGGCCGCCGACCGGTTCCACGGCTTCATAAGTTTTGAGAATCCGGAAATTGACTTTGGCGTCATTCAGCGCATCGAGAAAGCCGTTGACGCGTTCCACCGTGGAGGAGACGTGGGGGTATTCGATCAGGACCACGCGCAGTTGCCGGTTTTCCGGGACGGTGGCGGCGGCATATTCGCCGTCGAGATAACCGGCCTGATAGTTATCGGACGTGACGTAAGAAGTGAGCTGTCCGCCATTGATGTACTGGTCGAACGCGATAACCGGAATATGGAGCCGGTTGGCGGCCTGGAGCGGTTCGGCCAGGGCGGCGTTGTCGGTCGGCTGGACGAGCAACAGGTTCGGCTTGTGTTCCAGCAATTCGTACATCTGGGCAATCTGATTTTCGATTCCCTTTTTGCCGTCGCCGGCGACCCGGACGAGGAGTTGCAAGGTTCGTTCGTTGGCGTTGGTCGCCTGACGGTTGATGGCGGCCGCTTCTTCCTCAAGTCCTTGCCGCATAGCAACCTGGCCGGGAATCACGGCGGACCAATAGAGCACCCCGATGACATAGGGCGCGTCGGCCTTACTGGCAAACGCGATACCCACCCATATGATCATTACGCAAAGAATACGCATAAATATTTCTGTCCCCCTTGTATCCCTGCATAAAAGAATGTAACGAAAACCGGCTAAATGTCAATTGACGAAAATCCATGAATCGGATAAAAAATCGTAGAACCGTAATCCGACGCGAGTCTCAAAACGAGTCTCCAAGGAAAAAAAGCAGAACTGCGCATGCACGATGAGGCCAAGGCAGAAGCTTCACTCATAAGGGAAGCCCTTGCCTTTCGGCGTCAATAAAAAAGCCGTCCGGAATGACTCCGAACGACTTTTTATTGATGTTTTCGAGGAATTAATACGTCTGGCGCAGATGGGTCAGTTCCAGCGCCGCCGCCAACTGGTCGCGCGTCACGGCGCGGCCGTCCGGAACAAACGTCAGCTCGACTTTTTTACCGGGAACCAGCGTAATGCTGTTGTCGCTGAACAACCCTTTGATCCCGGCGGCGGCCAGCCAGACGAAGAACGCCGGTTTGTCGGTACTCAGGATGACTTTCAGCGTTTTGCCGTCGGCTTTGACTTCGGCTTTGACATTCGCCGGTGCCAGTTCGCATTTGGCGAATTCGGTAAAGAAGAACGTGTTGTCGTGCCGGAACGTTTGACCATCGGCCACGGCGACGGTGATTACGGTCATGAAGGCCGTTTCCGGAGCAAAATTGAGTTCAGCGGCTTTGAACGCCTTGAGCTTTTTGCTGAGGCCGGCGGAAAGTTTGGCGTCCAGCTTGAACTCTTTCAGCGCTTTGCCGCTGAAGTCGTAGATGGCAGCGGTCACTTTGACGTCGGCGTTGCCACGGAGATCGTTAACCGTCCAGATTTCGGTTTCGTTGGTATCCGGGCTGACGTAAGGAAAGGAAGCGACCGGCGCATAGAACCGTTTGGCATGATACTGGAGCTGTTTCCAGTTGCCGCCGTATTCCACGCTGGCCCAGGAGGCGACCGGCCAGTTGTCGTTGAGCTGCCAGAACAGCGTACCCATGCAGCGCGGACGGAGCGTCCGCCAGTATTCGACCCCGGTCTTGATCGCCAGCGCCTGCTGGACCTGACTCAGATACAGAAAATTGGCGAAGCCTTCCGGCATGCGGAAATACTTGCCGAACATGCCGATGATCGGGGCATTGCCGAGGCCGCATTTCTGGTGGTGAGCCATGACCGGCGAAAAGACGTTGTAATCGTTCGGGGTGGCGTAGGTCTTGACCGTTTCCAGCGTGGGAAACGACTGGTAGCCGAATTCGGAGCAGAACCGCGGCTTGACCTTGTAATAGGCATTGAAATCCTTGGCGCCGTGCCAGACTTCCCAATAGTGCATGTCGCCTTCGGAATCGTTGTGCCAGCCATCGCTGAAATTGCCCGGACCGCCGCACGGCGAGCTGGGCCAGAACGTGCGTTCCGGATCGCAGACTTCCACTACTTTGCCCAGTTCGCGGTTGAGCCGGTCGTAGTTGATGAGATAAGTCTTGGCCTTGTCCTGATTGCCGTACCAGCCGAGCGCGCCGATCACTTCGTTGTCGCCGCACCAGAGGGCCAGGCTGGCGTGATGCCGCAACCGTTTGATCTGAAATTCCAATTCCGCTTTGACGTTGTCGATAAACCACGGAGTCGCCGGGTAGAGCGAACAGGCGAACATCATATCCTGCCAGAGCAGGATGCCTTTTTCGTCGCAGAGTTCGTAAAAGGCATCTTTTTCATACTGGCCGCCGCCCCAGACGCGGAGCATGTTCATGTTGGCTTTCCGGGCGGATTCCAGCAAATTGTCGTAAACTTCGCGGGTCTGGCGCTGAGGCATGGCATCGGCCGGAATCCAGTCGGCGCCCTTGCCGAAGATGTCGACGCCGTTGACCCGGAACGTCATGGACGCGCCCCACTGATCTTTGACGTTGATCACTTCGAGCGTCCGCAGCCCGATCCGGCGGGTGACGGTTTCGTCCGCCGTGCTGACGGTCAGGTCGTAGAGCGGCTGGTCGCCGCTGCCGTTGGGCCACCAGAGTTTCGGTTTTTTGACCGCGAAAACCGCTTTGACGGAATGAAGTCCGGGCTGAACGTTCAGCGTCACCGGCACGGTTTCCCCGTTGAACCGGAAATCGACCTTGATCCGACCTTTTTTAACCGCGAGCAATTCGGCAAAAGCCGTTACTTCCACGCTGTTCTGGTCGTGTTTCTGGGTCGTGTAGACGTATTCGATCCGGGCCGTGTTGACGCCGGTCAGCGACAGGTCGCCGTAAATCCCGGAAACCACCAGCGTAATGCCCCAATCCCAGCCGGCATGGCACTGCACTTTGCGGATCAGGTTCATGTCCGGCACCGTATTGCAGCCGCACCACTGGACCGGCAACGGCTGGCGGCCTTTCTCTTTTTCCGCTTCTCGGCTCGGCGATTTGAATAGAATGGTAATCGTATTGCGACCGGCCTGGAGATACTTCTTCACGTCGGTGCGATAACGGCGGAACATATTTTCCGTGGTCAGCACTTTTTTGCCGTTGATCCGGACCATGGCAAAGGTGTCGACCATTTCGGCATTGAGGTAAACGGAGTCGTATTTCAACAGCGCCGCCGGGACTTCGAATTCCCGGGCGTATTCCCAGTCGTACCGGTGAACCCACTGAACGTCCTTTTCATTGCGTCCGAAATAGGGATCGGGAATAACCTTGGCCGCCAGCAGCGCGCTGTAGTTGTCGCCGGGCAGCAATGCCGCGATCGTCCGGTCTTCATCGGCGCGACGCAGTTGCCATGATCCGCTCAAATCCACCCGATTCATCATGATTTACCTCTGGTTTATCGGAATTTCGTCCGTTTTTTTCGTCACTTCAGATAATTTTATGCCGATATTGACTTCATGCCGCTGCAATTTTGATAAATGTGATACTATATTGATGTCATCGTAAAAAATATGGGCGTGACTATGAACATTCCGCAATTGTCGCCGGATTTTCCGGCCGGTCAGGAGTACGGCGTCTATAGCAACTGCTTTCACGGCGGCGACTGCTATCCGGAACACCGGCACCGGTTCTATGAATTTTTTCTGGTGACGGAAGGCGCGCTGACCCATCGGAAAAACGGGCTGACCGACACTATGGCCCGCCGCAGTCTCTGCCTGAACTATCCCGACGACCAGCACGAGTTGTCCAATTCGCGGGAACACGAACATGTCACCATCGTCAACTGTACCTTCTCGAAACCGCTTTTAGCTGCCGTCGAAAAACTGGTGACGTCGGCCGGACTGCAACGGCCGCCCAGCGGCTGGTCGCGGACCTTGAAAAACATCCCGCCGACCATCTGGCAGGGGTTGGAGAATAAAACCCACCGGCTGCTGTTTCAGCACGGGCAAATGTCGCCGGCCGGGCGGAATGCACTATTCCAAAGTCTGTTGCTGGATGTGCTGCTGCTGCTGGCCGAACCGGAAAAAGGCATGACCTCGGCCCCGCCGGAATGGCTGGTCCGACTCCGGGAAAAAATGCAGCAGGAAGAAAATTTCATCGTCGGCCTGGACCGGATGCTCCAACTGGCCCGCCGGAGTCAGGAACATCTGACCCGGACCATGCGGCGGTTTTACGGCGAAACCCCGACCGAATTCATCAACCGGCTCCGGACCGCCAAAGCCGCCCGGATGTTGTTGCAGTCCCAACTCAATCTGCTGGCGATCATGGAAGAATGCGGCTTTCGCAACTATGCGTGGTTTCTGCGGTGTTTCCACCGCAATTTCAGCATGTCGCCACAGCAGTATCTGACGTTGAACCGGCGTCCGCTTTATCCGTTGAACCGGATCGGCCGACGCCGGATTCTCACCGACAAAGGATAATTTTTACCGCAACGACTTGGCGATTTCCTGCATCAGTTGATGTCGGAATTTCGCATAATTCGCATCGTTCCGGTTGCGCACCTGCACAATCACCAGCTGATGATCGAGATCGACCAGGAAAATCGTATAGGACATGGCCAGATGTCCGATCGTATTCTTGCTCAGGAGCGGCTTGCCGGCGGCATCGGTGTCACAACCGGACAAATCCATGAGGCCGATCCCCCATTTTTCCTTGACGCCGGGATAAAAACTGTTCAGCGGCAACGGCAGCAATTGACGGTAGACGCGGGGACTGAAGAACCGGAAATGGCCGTAAGCGCCCTGGTTGAGCAGCATTTGCCCGACTTTGGCAAGGTCGTCGCTGGAACTGACGAACCCGCCGCCGAGATCGGCCCCAAACGTATTGGTCATGCCCAGCGGGCCGAACAGATTTTCCTGCATCAGACGCGGCATGCTCTTGCCGGTAACCACTTCCATCGCCATCCCGGCGAGATTGTATCCGTCGCCGTTGTAGAAATGTTTCTTACCCGGCGTGAAGGTTTCCCGACCGTTGGCGATCACGTTGTCGAGCCAGGGATTGCCGAGACCGCCGAAACTGCCGTGGCCGGTCAGGCCGGACGTATGAGTGAAACAGTGCCGGAACGTGATCGCGTCCGGTCCGGTCATCGGAAAATCGGGCAGAAACCGGCCGACGGGATCGTCGATCGTCACCAGTTTCCGTTCCACCAGTTGAGCGAAAGTCATGGCCGTCAGCAATTTGGAAACCGAGGCAATCCACATCGGCGTATTGATGGTCACGGCGCGCGCCCGGTCGCCGCCGAACGCTTCATGATAGATCACCACTCCGCGGCGGGCCACCAGCGTGGAAAACGGTTCCTGGCCGGCCACATACCACTGCTGGCAGATCTCATGCAGCCGGGCGGCCGTTCCCGGATCGAACCCGGCCTGGGTTTCATCGCCGGTCCGCAACACCGGCGCGTTCAGCGCGGGATCGGGAACGATCGGCGACAACGCCGGAAACCGTTTTTCCACATTCAAAACCTTGCGCTTGACCAGCAGTTGAAAATCCAGATTCCGCACCAGCGGCGAATTGATAAAATCCAGACTGACCGGCGGTTCCCCGGACTTCAATTCGTGAAGCGCGGACAACAGCGCGGCCCCCTCTTCGTCGCCATTGAGTTTTTCAAACAGATAACGCCCGGCAAACATCGCGGCGTAATTCCGGTTTTCCGCCAGCGCCTTGCCGTCAATCACGATATTCCGGGCATCGACTTCCGGAAACGCGCTGGCGTCGAACATTTCCGCCGACCATTGCGGCGGCACGCAACACAAAGTCAACGCCCGCCGGATCTTCATGCCGGAAGGCGCCGTGCTTTCCAGATAAACGGCATAACGGCCGGGGACATTCGGCTTGTCCACTTCTTCGCCTTGCGCGTTAAACCAGCGGGCCTGCCACTGGCAGGTGCCGACGACCGTCTCGGCAAACAGCGGATTTTCCCAGTCGAAATGCAGCGTTTCTCCGGGCGAAAACACATAGCCGTGCCAACCCTGCGGCACCACTTTCATCCGCTGAAACTGCGCGATCATCTGCCGGCGGAGACGTTTTTCCAGTTCGCCCCGGTCAAGACTCGGAGTCAACACCCGCAACGCCAAGTTCCAGCCGCCCGTCCGCTTGCCGAGTTTGACCATAATCCGGTTGCCGCCTTTGACCAGCGGCACCGTAAAGACGACGCCGTCTTTCGGCAACGGACGGTTGCCGCGACCATCATAGGCCGGAACGCCGTTGACCCAAACTTTGACGCAATCGTCCGCACCCAGCAGAAAGTACGCGGGTTCGGCCGCCGCCGCCTGATATTCGGCAAACGCATAGAGTACCTGATGATCGCCGGCAAAAGCCGGAACGAAATTCAGTTTGCCCCCGGGAGACGAAATCGCAGCGGCGGTACGATGTCCGGGGATGCCGTTGACGACCACCCCATAGGTTTTACCCGCTTGCAGACGGGCTTCCGCTTCGCCGCCGGTCGGCCGCAGAAAATCACGGTCGAATTCTTTCCCTTCCACCCGGCACGGCAAGGGACCCAACGCCGTCCAGGCGCCCAGTCCGGGTTGACAAACCGGTTCCGGCGCTTTAACCGGAGCGACCGGAACGGCCGGCGTATCAACTTTTTCCGTCGGAAGAGTCGGCGTGACGGATTTGGCGGATGCCGGCGAATGACGCCACAAAGAACAGGAAGACAACAACGCCGCCGCGACGAACAGAACCAGAACCGACGATACCAATTTTTGCATAGCTTGCTCCTGAATCGATCAGACGGCCTGCCGCCGCCGGGATTGTTAAAACCAAGATGACGTAATATAGTAGGCGACTGGCGGATTTAAAACCGTTTTCCCAACAAAAAATCCGCAGTAAAATCCACGGTCATGAACTGGTTGAAAAAAAATTCACTGTTACTTTTCGGCGCGATCTTCGGGCTGGGGGTCTTTTTTTATTTTTGCGGCTGGCCGATTTTGAATCCGGCGAATTCCGACTGGATTCTGGCGGTGGGTCCGGATGTTTCCTCGCATTTTCTGGGTTGGCTGTTTTACCTGCATTCCGACTGGCAATGGTTGCCGACGTTATTCGATGGCGCCAGTTATCCGTTTCTGATGCCGGTCGGCAATTGCGATTCGATGCCGCTGTATGCGCTATGTTTTAAATGTATTCGTTTTTGGCTGCCGCCGGATTTTCAGTATTTCGGCTTGATCCTGCTGTTCAATTTCATGGTCCAGGGCGTAGTCACCGGATATTTATTTCAAGCGGCGGTGAAAAATCGGTTATTGGGCGGAGGCGCGGTAATTCTGCTGGTGTTGAGCCCGATCATGCTGATGCGGATGCCGGGCCATGTGACCTTGTCCAGCCACTGGATTCTTCTGCTGGCGCTGACGGTCTGGTTCCGTCCGTTGGCGGTCTGGAAGCAATGGGGCATCACCGTGCTGGCGTTATTGCTGAATCCTTACTTGTGGTTGATGACGTTTTTGCTGATTGTCGGCAATCAGATTCGAGAAACCATCGATGGCCCGCAGTGGCGAAAAAATCTCTGCCGGCGCTTAGGCATCGGCGCCGCAGTGACGCTGGCGATCATGTTGTTCGGCGGGTTCGGCATCACTGCGCTGGACAATAGCGTGGCCAGTTCCGGTACCTGTCAAATCAACCTGAATCAGTTCATCAATCCGATTTTCGAACAGTGCAGCAATCTGATTCGGCCCTTGCCGCTTTTTCATGTCATGCAGATGGATGGATTTGCCTATCTGGGCGGCGGTATCATTCTGGGCATTCTGCTGATATTGCCGAAAATATTCGCGTATGCCGGGAATGCGGACTGGCGACATCGGCACCGGGTTCTGCTGCTTACCGCATTGTTTTTTGTAATACTGGCGGTATGGAATAAGTTTACGCTGGGCGGACACCTGTTGCTGGTGATCGACATGCCGGAGACGATTGCTCGATTTTTTACCGTTTTTCGCGCCAACGGCAGACTGATCTGGCCGGTATGGTATTTGATCGTCATTGCCTTGTTCATCATTCTGGACCGCAGTTACGGACGGAATGTACAGAGTTTGATTCTGGCCGTTGTGCTGGCGGTACAGCTCTATGATTTTGGGGGCGGATACAACGGACTGTTCAATTTGAAATGGAATGAATTTCGAACGCTGGCGCAGACGCATCCAACCCTGACGCAGAGTGCGTTCTGGGAACAGCAGATTATCGGCAAGCGCCACGTTTTTCTGGCGGATCCGGCTTGGGCCGTGCAGAAGAAACAACTGCCGTTGATTCGTTTTCTGGCCGCACACGGAATGACGGTAAACACGTTTCAACATTGCCGCGCCTATCCGTCCTGCCAAAAATATTTCGAGCAAGTCAAACTGGGCAAGCTTGAATTAGAACCCGATTTTCTGATGCTTCCAACTGCCGCCGCAAAAACTGAAAAGCAAAAACCATAGACCGGAAAAGACGAGAAGATCCAACCGGATTTCCGGGGGAAAAAACCCGAAAAATCTGCCAATTTTTCCAAGTCTTTCCCCGCTTCCCAGGATGTGAGACTCCCGCCTACTGGAACAGCAGAATTCCGGCCGCCGCCGCCGCAATAATGACCACAAACATACTGATTTTAAACCGGGCGATGGCCAGCCAGGACCCGGCGAAAATCACGGCGCCCTGCCAGCTGATGCCGAAAGACGACGAGGCGGCAGTCGCCGTCGCGGACGAGGTCCGGATAAAAGGCTCCAGCAGCCGTTCGAACGGAATGGAACCGGTGAAAACCGACATTTCCGCAAAGAATAAAACCGCCGCCGCAATCAGGCCCACCGTGACCGGACGGATGCCGAACAACAGACCTTTGACCGTAATGCTGTTTTGAAACCGGGCCAGACAATGGACAATGATCGTAATGATGATGACCGACGGCGTCACCACGCCGGCCGTGCCGACCAATGCGCCGACAATGCCGTTGTGAGTATAGCCGATATAGGTGGCGGCGTTGATGCCCACCGGTCCCGGAGTCATCTGGGCCACGGCAATCAGATTGCCGAAATCGGCGGCGGAAATCAGCCGGTAGTGCCGGACCAGTTCGTCGTAGAACAGCGGCACCATGGCGTAGCCCCCGCCGTAGTTGAACAGCCCGATCTTGAAGAACAGCCAGTAGAACGAGAACATATTCACGGCTGTTCTCCCGGTCGGCTTTCCGACGGCGGCAATTGCCGCCGCCACTGCCGGTAATACCAGACCAGTCCGAGGATGCCGCCGCCCACGATCATCCAGACGGCGTTGAACTTGAAAACGATGATGCCGATCACCGTGGCCGCCGCCACCGTCCAGTCGAACCCGCGATGCAGAATCTGTTTGCCCAGCCGGATGGCGGCCACCAGCATCAGCGCACAGATCGCGGCTCTCACTCCGGTAAAGGCATGGACCAGCCACGGCGTATTGCTGACGTGCGCCAGCCCGGCGGCAATGACGACGATCGTGATAAACGGCGGCAGAACCGATCCGATCATGGCGGCCATCGCGCCGGCAAATCCGGCAATCCGGTGGCCGACAAACAGACTGGCGTTAACGGCAATCACACCGGGCGTCGACTGGGCAATGGCCAGCACGTCGACAATATCCTCCGGCTTGATCCACCGCTTTTTCCGGACGAATTCATCCTCGATCACCGGCAGAATGGCATAGCCCCCGCCGACTACCAGCGCCGAGATTTTGGCGTTGATATAAAACAGTTGCCACAGCCGGTAGGTGCGTTGCTCTTGTTCCATCGGCGGTCAGGCGATCAGTCGGCCGTGCGTTTTTTCGTCCAAGCCAGCACTTCCTTCGCCAGCTTCTGACCGTTTTCGCCGCGCACCGCGTCCGCGTAACGGCGGAAGTATTCGCTGATGATGTCGTGAAAAATCTGCAGGTTGGTAATGCGTTCGGCAAACCGGCTGCCGGGGTCCATTTCTTCGCCCACCGGCAATTTCAGACCGGTAAACGCGAAGCGGTCGGCGTCGAAAGAGCAGCTCCAGATGTCCTGTCCGCGGGTAAACGTCAGTTTGGCTTTCTTGAGTTTTTTGCCGACGGTCAACGCGGCCTGGGCTTCGGCGCTGTGGAGCGGTCGGTCGCCTTTTTTCACGGCGGTTTCGCCGGCGCCCTTGGTCTGGGAGGCAAACGCAAACACCAGCGGGTCTTCGATCATCATTTCCACGTCGCCGTAGGTGCCGACTTCAATGCGGTTGTCCTGGGTCTCGTAAAAATACCAGAGCCAGGTGAGGAAGTCGCGGGCGGGGATCGGTTCGTCGTCGGTATCTTCGGAAAAGAGCAATTCCGGCAGTTCGTTTTCGCCGACTTTGAACAGCCGGAACATCATTTCGCCCACGCTCATCTGGATCGGCTCCACCCCGGTCGTCTTGTAAAAGAAACCGATAAAGTTTTCCAGCTGTTTGGAGGAAGCGGTCCCCACGTAAAGCATGTTCTGGCTGAGATCGACCACAAACGGCACTCCGGCAATGGTCGGCAGCACTTTCATCAAATGTTTTTCGACGGCATCGTCGCGGATATCTTTTTTCACCTTGGCCGGAACTTTGTCGGCCTGATTGGTGTCCATGAACGCCACTTCTTCCCGCTGGCAGATGGCTTTCAACAGGATCGCGGGAATTTTGCGTTCGGCAGTACGCATCTGGAGAAACAGATGGCCGCCGCGAATGGCCGTGTGCTCGTTGATTTCCGACTCCAGCAACGTCCGTCCGGTCACCCAGCCGATCTGCTGTTCGTCGTTGACCGAATCCAGCGTTCCGGCCTTGTAAGAGGCGAATTTTTCCAGATAATCCTCCGGCAGCGGGTTGGACAGATAAAAGTAAGTCAACGCCAGGGAACCGTTATCGAAAGGCATAGTGCGCAGTCTCCATTAGTTAAATGAAAAAGGAATGATAAAGTAGCGCCGAAATAGAAAAATCTCAATCTTTCGAGAAAAAATCGCCGTTTGAAACCCTCGCCGTCACGGGACCACCTCTAGGGAAGCGGGGAAGACCCGGGGGGCTTTTGAAGAAGCCCCCCATTTCTTCCCCGCGCCCCATTTTTGACCCCGCAAAACTTTTATTTCATTTATCTCTTTGCTTCGCAAAGAGATAAATAACTTAAAAAGTTTAAAAGTCAGGAAATGGGGTCCGGGGAGAAACCTTGAAAACTTCTCAAAGTTTTCGGGGTTTCTCCCCGGAAACTCGGCTTGCGGCTCCCGACTGACGGCGATACTGCTGCCGGTAGGCGCGAGGCGACAACTCGAATTTCCGGCTGAACATCTTGCTGAAATAGTTGCTGTCGGGAAAACCGGTGGCAGCGGCAATTTCGCTGACCGTCTGTTCCTCCGACCGCAGCCGGGCAGCCGCTTTTTCCAGCCGGAGATGGATCAGATACTCGATCGGACTCTGGCCCAGCGCTTCCCGAAACAGCCGGACGACCGAACTGGCCGATTTGCCGCAGAGCACGGCCAAATCTTCCAGTCGGACCGGTTGCGGATAATTCTGTTCGAAAAAGCGGATGATCCGATTGATCTGGGCAAGGTGGTTATCCGGCTTTCGTTCCACCTCCGAAAATGCCCGGCAGACCAGTCCGATCAGGCGCATGAAGGCCACCACGCAGAAATAACGGTACCCCGGATCGTTCCGCTTTTCCTCTTGTTCGATCTCCAGAATCAGCTCCTGCGCCCGGCGCAATTGTTCTTCCGTCAACGTCAGCCGGCTCTGACTGCGATAGCGGCCGCGCAGCAGCGGACGCGTTTCGAAAAACGCATAGTATCCGGAGGTGTTCTTGAGGTCGAACTGCGGCAACATCAGCAGTTCCGGTAAAAACAGCATATTGACGATTTCCAGATTCTTCACATTCTCGTAGGTATGCGGATGGCCGGCTTTGATCAGAAAAATATCGCCGCGGAAAATCGGAAACTCCCCTTCTTCGGTGATATGCAGTCCGGACCCTTTTTCCACCAGCACCATTTCCTCGAAATCGTGACAATGCGGAATTTCGAACGGTTGCTTGAAGTGAAAAACCTCCAGCGGAAAATCGTCCCGGAACGCTTCTTTCCGGGTCAGAACATATACCGACGAAAATTTTCGCACCGGTTCCGTTTTCATCCCGACGACTCCTCGGCTGGAAGTTTTTCCCCGCCGGTCCGATGACGCCTGCCGCCGGGTTACGGCTTGCCGTCGAGACCGTGCTGTTGCTTGCAGGCTTTGACGGTATTCATCATCAGCATGGCCACCGTCATCAGACCCACGCCGCCCGGCACCGGCGTAATCCAGGAAGCCTTGGCGGCAACTTCAGCGAACGCCACGTCGCCGACGATTTTATACCCTTTGGCGGCGGTGGCATCGGGCACCCGATTGATGCCCACATCGATCACCACCGCTCCGTCTTTAACCATGTCGGCGGTGACGAAGCCCGGTTTGCCGATCGCGGAAATCAGGAGATCGGCTTGCCGGGTGTACGCGGCGATGTCGGGAGTGCGGGAATGAACAATGGTCACGGTGGCATCGGCGCCTTTGGCTTTCTGGACCAGCAGCGCGGCCATCGGCTTGCCGACGATATTGGAGCGACCGATAATGACGGCGTGTTTCCCCGCCGGATTGAGATTGCAGGATTCCAGCATTTTCATGACGCCGTACGGCGTGCAGGGATAAAAACCGTCGGTATCGCCGATCAGCAGCTTGCCGACGTTGGCCGGATGGAAACAATCGACGTCTTTTTCCGGCCGGATTGCGGCGATGATCGCGCGTTCGTCGAGGTGCGGCGGCGGCGGCGACTGAACCAGAATCCCGTTGATTCGCGGATCGCGGTTGAGCTGATCGAGGAGTTTGAGCAATTCCGGCATGGCGGTAGTCGCGGGCAGCGCGTATTTTTCCGAGTAGATGCCGAGTTCCTGACACCGCTTGGTCTTGCTGTTGACATAGGACTGCGAGGCCGGGTCGGTGCCGACCAGAACCACGGCCAGACCCGGTTGCAGATTGTGATTATGGGCCAGAGCCGCGACCTCGGCCGCGACTTCGGCCGCGACCTGGGCCGCGATGACTTTGCCGTCGATGATTTTTGCCGCCATGCTTTTCCTCGTTGCGTTGTGAATGATTGGACGTACCCTATCAAAATACGGCTATAATTCCCGCTTGCCAAATAGTTGAGCCGATTTTTTCAACTTGTTGTTATGCGTTCCCGCTGATATATTATACCGCATCAGCGTGCAAAAGCTTAGGATTAAGCTGGAGGAAATATGAAAAAATCGTTGATGTTGTTTTTCGCCGCCCTCATGACGGCGATTCTGATCGCCGGTTGCGGCAAATCCAAGGCCCAACTGGAACAGGAAATGGCGGCCGTTGCTCAGCAGACGGCGCTGGCGGAAAAAATCACCCAGCTGGAAGCCCGGATCAAACGCCTCGAAGACTCCCAGAATCCCCGGGAAGCCCGTTTCAACCTGGCCCGCAAATACTATGACGCCCGCCTCGAACAGGACGGCAAAGCCTATGGCATGGACGGTCTGCGCGAATGTGAAAAATTATTCCGGATCGCCTCGAAAAAAGCCAATGTCGCCACCGTGCGTTCCGCCCTCAAAATTCTGCTGTCCAAGTATCCCAAAGCCAACAGCACCGGATGTTTGATGCTGTATCTCGGCAACTTTTCGCGCGGCGCGGAAAAGGAAAAAGTTCTGAAGCAGGTGATGGCCGATTACAACGACTGCTGCTTCAGCGACGGCGCGTCGACGGGAGCGTTGGCGCGGTACAACCTGGCGCTTTATTATCTGGCGGCCGGGAAGAAAGCGGAAGCCGATGCCTTGTTTCAGGATTTGCGCCAGAACTATCCCGAAGCCGTTGACCATCGCAACAATCTGCTTCGGGACCTGATGCCCCAGCCATAAAGGCGGCTGCTTTTCCCTCACCGGCGCAGATATTCCCGCAGCGCGGCGACGCCGGTGAACGGTAAACTCGGCCACCCGCGCCGAACGCCGGCGGCAATGTTGTCCGCCCGGTCGTCGAGGTAGAGGTCCGGCTTGCCGTAGGCGTGCTCGAACGCTTCGTACATGGCGTCTTCCGGCTTTTTGGCGCCGACTTCATAACTGAGAATGGCGCCGGTGGACAGCTCAGTAAAGACACCGTCATGTTGCAGTTTGGCCATATGCAGCGTCGAAGTATCGGAGAAAAACACCAGCCGCCAGTCTTGATCGGCCAGCTCGCGCAACAATTCCGGCATTCCGGGAATCGGTTCGCCGATGATTTTGTTCCAGCCGTCGACGATGTCGGCAACGGAGAAACGGTCGTGGAAAAAGGCCTTGATACCGGCGATCCATTCCGCTTCCGGGAGTTGGCCGCGCTCGAAACGGTCGGTGGTCACCAGAAATTCCGGCGGCAGGGGTTGGCGCGGGTCCAGACCGAAATGGAGCAGCGCGTCGAGGTGATGCAGTTTGATGCAGACTTCGCCGATATCAAGCGCGAGGACTTTTTTCATGGCCGAATCATTCTTTCGCAGTTAAGGGATTTCCAGTACGGTGTCGAGTTCATTGAGACAGCGGTACCCGTCCGCCGTCACCACCACCATGTCCTCCAGCCGGACACCGCCCCAACTGGAATAGTAGACGCCCGGTTCCACGGTCACGACTTCTCCGGCCTGGAGCCGGTGGTCGGCCGATGCGTTCAGCCGGGGACGTTCGTGAATGTCGAGGCCGACGCCGTGGCCGAGTCCGTGAATGAACCCGCTGGCGCCGTGCTCGTCGCGGCCGTTGGCGAAGCCGTGTTCCGCCAGAATGCGGGCGGCGGTTTCGTGGGGCACAGACGCGATTGCTCCGGCCTTGATTTCCGCCTTGGCCGCTTCGCGGGCGGCCAGTACGGCGGCAAAGGCGCGTTTGACGATCGCCGGCGCTTCGCCTTTGACCACCGTCCGGGTAATGTCGCCCCAGTACCCGGTGGAACAGATGCGCGGAAAGAGGTCCATTACGATGGGCTGGTGGGCATAGAGCGGACCGTTGCCGGCGTTGTGCGGATCGGCCGCCTGCCGCCCGCCGGCCACGATGGTGGAAGTGGCGACGGCATCGTAACGCAGCATTTCAATGCCGATTTCCGTCCGCAGAATTTCCGACGTCAGGGGTTGTCCCTGCCAGGATAGTTCGCGTCCGGCGCCGATTTCGGCGGCGGCAAGGATGGTCATGGCCCGGCGTTCGGCGGCTTCGGCGGCCCGCAGTCCGGCGGTGATCTTCTCGATTTCCGCATCGGATTTGACCATTCGTTCGGGGAAGAACGGCGTTTCGCCCAGCTCGATTTCCAGTCCGCCGCTGCGGAGGGCATCCGCCAGTCCGAAGGGAAAATCAAAGGGAACGACAAAACCGCCGACCCCCAGTTTCCGGGCCAGCCGGGGCAACAGCATGGCATAGTCCCGACGGCGTTCTTCCGGTTGGAAAAAGTCATCGCTGCACCAGACTTCCAGACCGGGGCGGCATTCTTTCCGTCCGCGGCCGAATTCCAGTTGCGAAAGCACCACGCCCCGAGGTCCGTTGGGGACGGCGAACCAGATAAAGGCGTCCGGGGCCATAAAGCCCGACGCGTAAAGCATATCGGCATTGGTCTCACTCACCGCTACCAGCAATTTCGCTTTCATAATCACTCCCATATTTCGCGCGGTAATATCAATGGTAACAATAATGCCTGCCCCGGACAAATCAATCTTTATCGCGGGGATTGCCCCCGATTCCCGTTGCCGCCGTTTTGGCCGCCGGCGGCGAATGAGAAAACTTATGCAGCAACTAACCTGTTGGAGTTAGTGTCTTTACAATCCGGCTCTTGCAATCCGGCAATCCCGCAGTATTTTACGCATTACGCCGAAAAATCGGGATTTAAGATAGCAGCCGTTATGAAAATCTGTAACACGTTAGCGTTATCAATGTTCTTCTTTACTTTGGCGGTAGCGGGATTTTTCCCGAATATCCCGTTATTGCCCTGCAGTACGGAAGCCGCCTGGAGTTTTGCCTATCCCGATCAGCAGGAAGTCGTGATGCTTGACGACGGCGGCGAAATGGCCGGAATGCAGGTGAAGAAACCGCATATCGCCAAGGCCGATGGTCTGGACGGCTGGGGACTGATTGCCATCCATGCGGCGTTCCGGCCATCGATGCGGTCGAACCGTTCCGCCTTAACCGTTGCGGCGATGGCGTTGCCGGACCGGGTAATCTTTCGTTTATGACCGGACGCGGCGACGAGCGCGTCGCCGGGGCGTCTTTCTTTTCCCGCCTTGGCTGATTATTGTTTCCTATCATTTCTTCCCATTGTCATTTGGAATTCATATCCGGAAAAAGCATAGAGCCGGACAAAAATGAACAGGAGGAATGGCAAAGACAACAGAACGGGTTATGGGTTTGAAATCGCAATTGAACAACTTTTCGTGAATGTCCCAAAAAGGTTTTCCCCGACGCCGGGTGGCGCCCCGGAGACCCCAAAAATCAAGGAGAATTAGTGAGATGAAGAGCAAGATGATGCTGGCATTGGTTGCCGCCGGACTGCTGGGTTGCGGAATGACGGTCAAAGCGCAGGAAGCGGCCGCGACGACCACCACCGGAACGACGACGGCGACCACCGCGACCGAAACGGCTTCGACCGCGACGACGGCTCCGGCTGCGTTGTCCAAGAAAGATGCCAAATTCGTGGCGATGCTGAAGAAGAAGCATCCCGAAGATTACAAAAAATATGAAGAAGCGGTCAAGGCCGATCCGACTTCCGCCGCGCAGGTTCTCAGCGACCTCAAGGCCAAATATGCCAGCAAGAAAAAGAGCAGCAAGAAATAATTGCCGCTACGGATTTTTGCAGCAAAAAAAAGACAGTCTTCGGACTGTCTTTTTTTTATCTTTTTCCGGCAACCGGAAGCCGACTATTTTTCGGAAAGTTTCTTGATCCGTTCTTCGGTGCAAACGATTTCGGTAATGCGCAAACCGAAGTTTTCATTGACCACCACCACGTCGCCTTTGCCGACGAGGACGCCGTTGACCAGCAGATCGACCGGTTCGCCGGCCACGCGTTCGAGTTCGACTACCGAACCGGGGCCCAGGCTGAGCAGATCGCGGATCTTGATGACGGAACGCCCCAGTTCGGCACTGATATTGACGGGCACGTCAAAAACCATTTCCAGATTGCGCTGAATATCGTCATCGGTGACTTTGGGCGGTTCGGTATTGGTAAACTTGCCGAATTCGGCGTCCGCGATTTCCTCATCGTTCTTTTTTTCTGCCATAATGATCGCTCCTCAGGGACGGCCCCTGGCGGAACCGTCCGGTTCGGTTATCCTCAATTTTTATCTTTGTCTCTGTCTTTGTCTTTATTCTTGCCATTGGCCGGCGTCGGGCCGGTTTTGACTTCCGGTTCTTCGACTTTAAGGTCGGGCGCCGCTTCCGCCTTTTCCGCCCGTTCGCAGATTTTGACGAATACGTTTTTCTTGATCCGGCCGGGCCGGCCGTAAAACATTTCCCGTCCGGCCACGGTGACCGGCAACACGTCGCTGACGTTGGTGTTCAGGACGATAACGTCGCCCTGCTTGAGCCGAATCAGGTCCGAGCCGCGAATGGTGGCCTGGCCGAGCGACGTAATCACCGGCAGCTGTACTTTCATCAGGGATTGCAACATGTTCTGGCGGTTGGCGGGATCGCTCTTCTTGCCGTAATAGGAGTCCATCTGGCCGGCGGCGTTTTCCAGATACTCGTTGACGGCCTGGATGGTCGGCAGCGGGTAACAGATATTGACGGTGCCGTTGGCAAACCCGATTTTGACTTCGAACGTCAAGACGACGACCGGAGCGTCGATCGGGGCGGCCTGGATATATTCGGGGTCGGATTCGGTGCCGACCTGATTCAGCGAGACTTCTTTGATCAGCGAACGCCACGAGGTTTGCAGGGTATCGATCAGACGTTCGATAAAAGGCGTGATGATGGCGATTTCGATGTCGGTCGGAATACGGATCTTGCTTTTGATGTCGCCCTGTCCGCCCAGCAGCATGTCGAGCACGCCGAAAATCAGCGACAAATTGACTTCGAACACGGAAACGCCCGGCAGCGGATCGGCGGTAAAAATCACGCTGTGGGTAATTTGCGGCAACGTCTTGATGAATTCGCCGTATTGCTGCTGTTCGGTGGAGGTCAGTTCGAATTCCACGCCGGTTCGCAGGAACAGCGACAGACTGGCGGCGATTTCCCGGGCAAACGCCTCATGGATATCCTGAAAACTGCGCAGCTGATCTTTGGTGATCAGGTTCGGGCGGCGGAAATTGTATTCCGCCACCATCAGATCGTCGCGCTGGGTGATCGCCTGAGCGGCCTGTTGCTGGGCATCTTCGACGTTGTCCAGTTTGCCGCGTTCCAACGCCCCCAGCAGGGAGTTGATTTCGTCCTGATTGAGAATATTGTTCGCCATACGCGAGTGACTCCGTTGCCGTTTACTGGACCAGAAAACTGGGGAAGTAAACGTCGGTGACCACCCCTTTGACCTTGTGGTCGCTGAGGATGGCATTCAATTTCGACTGGATTTCCTTGCGCAGGGTATTGCGGGCGTCCTTGGTCAGCAAGCCGTCGATGGTCCGTTCGGAAAGCATGTCGAGAATTTCGGAACGGATCCGGTTGCCCATGCCGTCCGGATTTTCCTTGGTACTGAGCTGAAAATATTTGGCCATATCGCCATCGCTGACTTCCACGATCACTGAGACCATGGCGAACCGGGTGCCCTGCGACTGCGCCACGTTGAATTTGAAATCGTCGAGTTTGACTTCGGCGGCTTTGGAGATGCGTTCCTTGGCGGCGGCATCGTCGTCTTTCGGCACAAAAGCCTTGAGGGCGAGGATCGTCACGATCGGCGTGAATACCAGCACCAGAATCGCCAGAACGATCAACATGATAATAACCGGTTTGGATTTATCCGGCGCGGCGGATACCTCTTTTTCCCGATCTTCCGATTTGTCAGCCATGGTTTTGCGGCCTTTCTGTTATAATGAACCCCAGTGTGCCGACGGCCGGTTTTTTCAACCCTGCCGAGGTCGGCGAGCTCCAGCCGGTCGGTTGATCGGCCGGAACCGTAAAGCCCGATATTTTTACTATAATACCGGACGGTAAAAATTCCCAACCCATGTTGCCATCCGGAAAAACTTCGATACCCGCGATCCGGCGGTTCCGGTTCGAGCGGGGGCAAATTTGACCTTGACGGCCGACGGCGGTGGAACGGACTATGTTTTGTCCGTCGCGTCGTCCTTTTTATATTTATAGCACCGGTTTTTGAAAGCGGCAATCCGGTCGATGATTTCTTCCGGAGATTCGGTGACCATGAAGTTGTGCCCGTTATTCATGACCAGCAAAGTATCGGGCGTGGACTCAATCCGTTCGATCAAGTCGCAATTGATGTATTTTTCCTTGCCGCCGACATCGGTTACTTTAATCATGACGTTCCTTACTCCTTAAGCATTGACCGCAACGCGCTGGTTGGTCATCATGTCGATGATATGGGAAACGGATTCCCGGACGAACAGGCTGTTGCCGTTGTCCAGAATGACGATCGTATCCGGCACTTCCCGGATTTCCCGGATCATCCGCCCGGGAACGGACGTCGGATTCCCTCGCAAATCAGTCAGTTGAATCATAGTGTACTCTCCGGGTTAATAAAGTTAACGGATCATGCCCATAATGGTTTCCATCAGAGTATCCGCCGTGGTGATGACTTTGGAATTGGCCTGATAGGCCCGCTGAGCCGAGATCAGTTTGGTCAACTCCGTCGCCATATCGACGTTGGATTCTTCCAGGGCGCCCTGCGTCAGCGTCCCGGTGCCGTCATTGCCCGGGATCGACGGCAAAGTGGTGGCATACGCCGTTTCGCCGGTGGGCGAATAGAGTCCGTTTTCCGACTGCCGCAGGGAGTCCGGATTGTTGAAATTCTGCACGACCAGCTGGCTGTTGGTAATTACGACGGACGACGGTTCCGCCGTCACGCCGCCGTCGGCGTCGATTGTAATGGAGGTAATGGCGCCGCTGGACGTGGAGGAGGAGGTTGTGGTAAACGTAATCGCTCCAGTCAGCGTGGTGTCTGTGGAATCGACGGCGCCTTGCAGAACCGAGCCGTCTTCGCGTTTCATCACATACGTGGTGACGGTATTGCCGGATCCATCGGTAGAAGAACCGGTTTTGACCAGGGAAAAGTTGCCGTCGCGGGTATAATAAGTAGTGCCGTTCAGCGCGACCGGGAGAAAACCCGAACCGGAAATCATGATGTCGGTATCGCTGTTGGTCGTGTTGACCGCGCCGGTGCTCCAGTCGGTAGTGGTACTGCTGACCGTGGTGCCGCTGCCGGTCTGAATGACATTGCCGCTGGCGGTTTCGCCGCCGGAAACAATGTAAGATTCCGAGAAGAGGACGTCCTGCGATTTATAGGCGGTCGTGTCGGAGTTCGCGATGTTATTACTGATCGTCGCCAATCTGGTGGCTTCGGCCGACAGGCCGGAAACGCCGATGTTCATCATGCTGCTCATAGTATTTACTCCTTGATGTTATGGTTTCTGCCTGACTTGACGATTAATTGCTGGAGGACGACGAACTGTCGGTACTGGTGGTGGTACCGACCGAAACGGTCCGAACATCGTCCAGCGCCACGGTGCTGCCGTCGGTGAGGACCAGATCGTACGTATCGTCGTTTTTCTCCACCGAAGACACCACGCCGGAGCAGGTATTGCTGCTGCTGTCGGTATACGTAACGGTCGCGCCGATCAAGTAGGCCGCCGTACTCAACGAAGCATTGGAGGCATACGTGGTCATGGTATCGTTGAGTTCCAGCGTGGATTCCGCAGCCGACAACTGGGTCAACTGCAACACCATATCCGTCCCGTCGACCGGGTCGGTCGGATCCTGATTTTTAATTTCGGCCACCAGCAGCGTGTAGAAATCGCTGGCGTCAAGTGACGAGGTCGTACTTGACGACGAGCTGGTGCTGGTGCTGGTGGAACTGGTGCTGGAGGTTGAGCTTACGGTTGACATGGCGGATTCTCCTCAATAAATTTCCCGACGGATCAATGGTCCGATCATCTTTTTTTACTTGAATTCTAGCAGGTTGCATGCCAGGTCGTCCTTGAGTTTGACTCCCGCCGCGGCATGGCGGCCCACCGGAAAATTTTACCGATCAGGTCGCAGTCAACAACTCCAGGAGGTCGTCTTCCTGGGTGTCGCTGCCGAGTTTGACGTTATCGATATCCTCATTGCCGGCGGTTTGTGACTGCTGCTGAAAACTGCGCTGCTGCTGTTGCTGCCGCTGGTTGTTGATGATGACGGAAAGGTCTTGATACCCGAGATTCCGCAGTGTCTGCGCCATGTTCTGCTGCTGATCCAGCAATTGCTGTTGCGCGGAGTCGGAATTGGCGCTGATCGTGACCTGAATGGTATTGCCCTGCTGCTGCATCTGCATCTGAATCCGGCCCAGGGAACCGGCGTTGAAATCGATTTTCACCCCGTTGCCGCTGCTGCCGTCGGCGGCGGCCGACAACGGTAGATTGCTCTTGATCTGGTCGAGAATCTGTTCGACCTCCGTAACCCGTTCCGCGGCCGACGTGAAAGCCGGAGTCCCGGCGGTGCCCGGGAGCGTGGTCAGGCCGTTGGCGGTCGTATCGGAAGCGTTGGCGGAGGACGCCGCATGCAACAGCGCCGAATGGGCCTCCGTGGCGGAGTCGGACGTTGTCGAGGCGCTTTTTTTCTCCGGTTCGCCGAGGATGGCCGAAGTCACGGCCGTTTTGATCGAGCCGTTGGCGGCAGTACTGCTTTGCTCCGTCGGATTGTCGCTTTTCGCGTTGGCATGGGACCGGAGCGCGGCGGAATGAAGATCGTTATCCAGACTTTTCAGCAAATCTTTCTGCGAACTGCTGTCGATGACTACAGTGCCGTTTTCGGTTCCGGTGGAGGTTGCTGCTGCGGTCGAGCCGTTGCTTCCGGCCGCAGCAGCCGTGGTATTGATGACGGCATTGGCGGTGCATTGGACATTGGTTCCGGCGGCGGTAGACGTCTTGCCGGTGCCGGAGTTGGCGGTAACGGTGAGACTGTAAATTTCAACTCCGGTTTCCTGGCTTAACTGTTGTTGCAAAGCGGCGGCAGTAGCCGGTACCCCGGTGCCGGAAACCACCGTAGCGGAAACTTCTCCGGCGGCGGCGGCAGTTTGGGCGGTCGGAGACATTCCGACGGTGGCAGTGGAAGCGGTCATTTCAAGCTGGAGCAAATTCTGATCGAGATTGCCGAACACGGCCAGCCCGTCATTCAAGGTCAGCGGGGCGACGGTAAGAGACGTGTCGCTGTCGGCGGCAACCGACTTGTCTGACTTGTCCGACTCGGTTTCCGTCGCCGTCTGTTTCGTTGCCGTCGTCGTCGCCGCCGTGCCGGTGCGATCAGTGGCGGCGGCGGTTGACGTCTGACTGGCCGTAGAAGACGATGTCGTGGCGGCATCGCTCCGGTCGGCAGCGGAAGTCGACGAAGTTTTTTCCGCAGTCCGGCATTGCTGCTGGAAACGGGAAGAAAAATCCCGGTTCTGCGCCGTAGTGCCGACGGCGACAGCAGTAGTTGTCGTCGAGACCGTCGCGGACGACGGGGTCGCGAGCAGTTGAATGAGACTGTTGCTGCCGGTACTCATGGTTGTGCGTCCTTACTGTTAGGGTCTTCGGAAACTTTTTCCATCAGCTGAACGAGCCGCTGCGCTTTCTGCAACGTGGCCTTATCCTTGCTTTCCAACATGGCGCCGATAATCTTCGACGCCATTTTCTCATTGACAAAATACATCACTTCCGCCGCTTTCTTTTCATCCCACTCGGTCAGCATTTTAGCAGCTGACGCAGTATCCATGCCGGAAAGCATTTTGGCGGTCCGGCGCAGATTTTCCTGCTGTTTACTGTCGACAAAATCGAGCAACTGGCGAAGTTTTTTCTCCGACCCGGCGATTTTTTCCTGCATGAGTCTGGCCTGGTTCATAATCTCGTTGAGATTACGGTCCTTTTCGGCAAGTTTTTCCCGTTCCCGGGCAAGTTTTTCCCGTTCCCCGACGAGGTCTTTGTAGTAGGAGCCCAGGTATTCTTCGTCGAGCCGTTCCTTGGAGAGGTCGGAGGTTGCGGATGCCGTCTTGGCCGGGTCCGCGGCCTTGGCATAAACCTTTTTCATCGCGGGCCCGGTGAGCGGCGTCAGATGAAACGGCAGATCGCCGGTCACCAGGGTATAGCAAAGCAGACTGAGACAGAACGCCGCAATGGCGGAACTGAGAAACACCAGAAATGCAAGTCCTTTGTTCATAGTGACGGTTCCTATCGGCCAAAAGGTTTAAAGTTGACGCGGTTGATAAAAGTCCAGAATCATCCCGATTTCATCGCTGATCTTCTGTTCGTCGCGACGGAATTCCACCGTCCAGTCCTGATACTCCCGATCCCGGAGCTTTTCGATCTTTTTCAGTTCGATGTCCGCCCGTTGGAGCTTTTTCAAACAGGCGGCGACCACGGACGCGGCCTGGTCCCGTTTGGTCTGCTGCTCCTTGCGCCGCCGTTTCAGGCTGGACAAATAACGGTCCCGCAACAGAAAATCGTTGCCGGTCGGCCGTTCCAGCGGCAGCGGCGCGGACAACAACGCGGCAATTTGACCGTTCAGATTGCGCAACGCGGTTTCTTCGGCCGCCAGCCGTTGCTGCGCCAGCCGGACATCCAGTTCGGCGGCTTCTTTCTGGGCGATCCGGGCATTGAGCAGACCGCGCAAGCTGAATTCGAATTTTTTCATGCGCCGACGATTTCCTTCATGAGTTGTTCCGTCTCCGGCAGCTCGGTCATGTTGTTGAGATCCTGTACCAGCAACGCTTCAATGGCCTGATGCTTGGCGAGGGCCTCGTCGATCTGGGGATTGCTGCCGCGGCTGTAAGCACCGATATTGATCATATCTTCGGATTTGCGATACGTGGAAATCAGCGACCGCAACTTCTGCGCGTAATGTTGATGTTCGCGTCCGACCACGCCGGTCATGACGCGGCTGATGCTGGGCAGAATGTCGATGGCCGGATAATGCCCCTGCGCCGCCAGTTCGCGAGAAAGGACAATGTGACCGTCGAGAATCCCCCGGGCGGTGTCGGCGATCGGGTCGTTCATGTCGTCGCCTTCGACCAGGACGGTGAAAAATCCGGTGATGCTGCCGAACTGATTGGTCCCGGCGCGTTCCAGCAGCGCCGGCATGATGCTGAACACGGACGGCGGATACCCTTTGGTGGCGGGCGGTTCGCCGACCGCCAACCCGATTTCCCGCTGCGCCATCGAATACCGGGTCACGGAGTCCATGACGAACAATACGTCCTGACTCTGATCGCGGAAGTATTCGGCGATGGCCATGGCGGTTTCGGCGCCTTTGACGCGTTGCAGCGGCGATTTATCCGAGGTGGAAACCAGTACGACCGACCGCGCCAAGCCTTCCGGCCCCAGCGAGTCTTCGATAAAATCCAGCACTTCCTTGCCGCGTTCGCCGATCAGCGAAATCACGTTGAGGTCGGCGGCGGCGTTCCGACAGATCATGCCGATCAGCGAACTCTTGCCGACCCCGCTGCCGGCGAAAATGCCCATGCGCTGCCCTTTGCCGCAAGTCAACATGGCGTCGATACTGCGGACCCCAGTGATAAACGGTTCCGTGATGCGGGTCCGCAACATGGAGTTGGGGGCGGCGCGTTTGACTTTCCAATAAGTTTCGGCCGGAATCGGCCCTTTGCCGTCGATCGGACGGCCGAGGCCGTCAATAACGCGGCCGAGCAGTCCGGGGCCGACCGGCACCCGCAGTCCTTCGCTGACCGGCACCACATGGTCGCCGCTGCGGACTCCTTCCAGTCCTTCCAGCGGAAAAAGCAGAACCCGGTCGTCGCGAAACCCGGCCACTTCGGCAAAACAGTCGCCGCCGTGAGAGGCAATCTTGACCAGGTCGCCGATGGAACATTGCGGACCTTCCGACTCGATCGTCATGCCGACGACTTTCACGATTCGGCCGACGGAGCGAAACGTATTGATGTGTTTCTCCACGTGGTCGAACCAGGTTGCCGTCAGACCGGCGATTTGCGGGGTCCGGATCATTTCAGTCGTTCTCCTCGGCGGGCGTGGTTGCCAGTTGTTTTTCCAGTTCATCGCGCAAGGTGGTCAGGCGGGACGCGAACGTGCCGTCGATGATACCCTGACCGGAGGACGCCTTGAGTTCGCCCGGTTTTAGTTCCGGAGCCGGGAGAATTTCCACGCCGGAACGGAATTGGCTGCCGGCGGCCAGGGTCGCGGCGACTTCCGGATTGACATACAATTTAATGTTGACGTTGCCGCCCAAGTCTTCCAGCAGCCGGTTGAGCACTCGCCGATAGTCGTCGCGGTTGCTCAGTTCCCGTTCCAGAATGTATTCCGCAATCCGGAACGACAAGTCGACGATCTCCGTGCGGGTCTGGTCTTCCAGTTCTTCCAGATAATGGTTGAGCTGGGCGGGCAACTCCTGAAGCTTCTGTTGCGTCTGACTCTGGAGGTTTTTGATCTCCTGAAGTTTTTTGGCTTCGCAGTCTTTCCAGCCCTGCTGGTACGCCGTCTGGCGGTCCTTTTCGGCGTCGGCCTGACGGGCTTTTTCGGCTTCGCCGGCGATGGGTTTGTTGTTCACCACCACCGGATGGCCGGATTCGGCCACCAGGGTGACGTGATCGCTGAAGCGAAAGCGCGTGGTATGGTCGTTGAGATTAGACATAGACATCCTGTTCTTCGACGGCGTTGAGTTGCAGTTCGCCTTTGGATTCGAGGTTGCGGACGATGGCGACAATGGCCTTGCGTTCGTTTTCCACTTCGCTCCGTTTGATCTTGCCGGTCAACTCCATTTCTTCTTCCAGGTTTTCCTTGGCGCGTTTTGACAGGTTTTTGGTGATTTTGTCTGCCACCGCCGTTTCGGCGCCGCGCAGCGCGATCACCAGCTGATTGGTGGAAACTTCGCGCAGAATCTTCTGAATGTCCATATCGTTGAGTTTGATCAAATCTTCGAAAGTGAACATCAGATCGCGGACCTGATTGGCCAGTTCCGGCGAATCTTCGGTCAGCGATTTGATCAGTTCTTCTTCCAGACTCTTGTCGACGCCCTGGAACAGCTCGGCCACGAATTCGGGACCGCCCAGATTGCTGCGTTCTTCTTCTTCGCTGGTGTTGATGGAGGTGGTGACCTTCATGACCAACATGCTTTCGATGCGTTCCACAATATCCATATCCGCTTCCCGGTCTTTGGCCAGGCGGACAATGATTTCGTCGCGTACTCCTTCTTCGAGGAAGGAGAGGATTTCACCGCTTTTCTTGGGCGGGAAGAAACTCAACACAATGGCCACCGTGGCCGGCTGTTCGTGCGACAGAATCGTCGCCAGGTCCTGCGATGCCACCCCGGTCAGCTGGGAGAACGGCTTCGGACGTTTGGGTTTGGCGCGTTCCAGCAGTTTTTCGGCTTCCTGTTCCCCGACCACGCCGGACAAAATGGCTTTGGCCACATCGTCGCCGCCGCTGTTGCGGGTCACGCCTTTGGTAATCTTTTCCGAGATCTCGCCGAAGACGGCTTCCTGAATTTCCTGGTCAATCGAACTGAGACTGCGAATTTCGGCGGTCAAGGTCTCGATCGTACTCAACTTGAAGTACTTCATGATGTCGATCGCTTTTTCCGTCGGAATCGAGGCAAAGAAGATCGCCAGCTTTTTCGCCGTCCGCATCTTTTTGGTTTTTTCTTTGTCCGCCATATTCGCATACCCTTCTTACACTGATCGGTTGATATTGCTTGTCGGATTGGACCGTAACCTGCTGCCGCGTGAAAACATCCCCTGCCTATATTTTACCCCTGCGCCAGCCAATTTTCCATAAATTCCGCGATGGATTGCGGCGTGGCCTTGACTTTATTCTGGAGCGACTCCGACGCGGTTTCGATGGCTTTGGCCTGCGCGGCCGCCCCATCCGGACCGAGTTGTTTCACTTCGCCGTCGGCCTTTTCGCTGTTGTAAAGTTCTTCTCCGATGCTGCTGGTCAGTTCCGCGCCTTCCACCTGTTGCCGGGCAAAATATTTCCGGAAGACACCGTAGAGCACCAGCAAAATCAGAATGCCGGCAACCGGACGGACGACCCCCGAAGAACCCAGTTTTTCCAGTTCTTCCATAATGCGATCGGTGACCGGAATCGAGGTTTTCTGGAGGTCGGCCGGCTTGATGAACGGCAGCTGCTGAACCGTGACCGGACGTTCGGTCCGTTCGTATTTGTAGTTGGCGGTACCCACGGCGGCGGCCACCAGTTTTTCGAACGCTGCCATGTCGTCGGTCGACCAGGCCTTGCCGTCATCTTTCTGTCCGACGGTCACCGCGACGGTCAGTTTGCGGACGCGCCCGCCTTTGCTGCTGACTTTTTCCATGGATTTCGGAACCACGAACTGCCGTTCGACGGTCTTGCGCTGTTCCGACATCAACTTGGGTTGATCCGGCTGTTCCGGATTGCTGACGGAAACATCGCGGGAAGCGGCATTGGCGGCGGCTCCGGCGGGACCGCCGGATTTGCCGGCGCCGCTCTTGCTGGCGTCGTCGGTGATCATCTTTTCGGACACCACCGCCGTCTGTTCGGTATTGACGCTTTCCACCACGCGGTCGACGTCATCGAAGTCGATATCGCAGGAGACCACCGCCACCACTTTGTCGGCGCCGACGATCGGCCGGAGAATCGACTCCGCTTTTTCTTTCAAATCGGTTTCCACCGCGGTCCGGAATTCGTTCCGGGACCCGGCATCGGCGCCGCTGCCGCCGCCGCTGCCTTCCAGCACCTGGCGTCGCAAAAGGCGACCGAGATTGTCGGTAATCGTGACATCGTCCGGCGTCATGCCGGGCACGGCGCTGGACACCATATAGCGGATGCTGTTGACCTGATCCGGCGAGAGATAGGCGCCGCGGTTCATCACCAGCAACACGGAGGCCGACGGCCGGCCGGAATCCTTCTTGAACACGCTGCGGGCCGGCATGGTAATCATGATCTTGGCGTCGGCGACGGCGGGCATTTCGGTAATCATGCGCTGCAGCTCGCCCTGAATGGCCCGCTGATAAGCAACCTGCTGCTGCCGGTCGGTCAGACCGAGCTGCATATTGTCGAACAGTTCCAAGCCGGTGCCTTTGTTGTCCACCTGAACGCCGGCGGCGGCGACTTTCATTCTCATATTATAGACGTCTTTGCTGGGGACCAGGATCGTCCGGCCGCCGTCGGTGAGGTTGACCGCGACGTTGTTGTCTTTGACGATATCGCAGATTTTGGCGGCGGTCTTGGCGTCCATGTTGGCGTACAGAATACGCCAGTCGGGACGCGACCCCATGTAGAGAATTCCGCCGATAACCCCGGCGCTGACCAGCAGAATCAAAATAATGCTGACTTTCTGGGCAACGCCGATGTTGCGCCAGATCTCCAGTAACCCGTTAAGCAGATTTCCCATTACGCCATTCATATCGGTCTACCTTATTTACAGGTTCAATTTTCCATCATATTAAATGTTCACAAGGGACTTTCGCATATCCCGGACCAGCTTTATCGTCGCTGGCGGCGGCCGGCGGTCGTCCGCCGACGGAAGCTCTCGCGATTTCCGCGCCAGACGGTTTTTTCAGACCGGAAAGAAGGGCAAAAAAAAAGCCCCGCCGGAGCGGGGCTGAAGAAGTAATGTCGGACTTTCGGACTCAGGCTTTGACCGCCGGAGCCGCCGGGCCATTGTCTTTAATGGCTTTGGTGATCCGGCCGCCGCCGATCTTATGGTGCCAGATCCAGACGATCGGGCTGGCCACGAAAATCGACGAATACGTGCCGAAGCAAATCCCGATGAACATGATCAGAACGAAGTCGTAAATCGCCGTCCCGCCCATGAACAACATCACCACCACCACGATCTGGGTGCAGAACGAAGTCAGCACGGTCCGGCTCAGCGTGACGTTGATGCTCTGGTTGATCAGGTCTTTGAAACTGGTGTTCTGGAGCAGATGGTTGTTTTCGCGGATACGGTCGAACACCACCACGGTGTCGTTCATCGAATACCCCATGATGGTCAGAATCCCGGCGATAACCTGCAACGTGATTTCGTGACCCCCGAAAATCAAACCGATCAGCAGATAGACCCCCAGCGTCCCGATCACGTCGTGGATCAACGCGATGACGGAAGCCGCCGCAAAGGTGAATTCGAACCGGATGGCCACGTAGATCATGATGGCAATCGTCGACAGCAGAATCGACCACAAGGCCGATTTGGTGAATTCCCAGCCGATCAACCCGCCGATCGAAGTTTCGGTCGCGCCGGCGAATTTGGCGTCCGGATACTGCTTCTGAAGCAGCGCCTGAATTTCATCTTTCGGGCTGGCGTCCTTGCTTTCCAGCGTGGGCATATCCTTTTCGCGGATCAGCAGAACGAGTTTTTTACTGTTGGCTTCCGCCTGAATATCGGTCTTATAAGAGATATTGGCATTCTTGAAACCGGCGTTCGCAAGGGTTTTGACCAGCGCTTCCTGCGCGATGCGGTTGGTGTAGTTGATGGTGATTTCGGTCCCCCCGGTGAAGTCGACCCCGAAACTGTCCTTGCCGCGGATTCCCATCAGGACCAGCGACCCGAGAATTACTGCGATTGAAGCGATAATCACATATTTGCTGATGCCCATGAAATCGAATTTCGAATGGGGAAAGAAGTGCATCATGTGAATTTTCCGCAGTCCGCCGAAGCGTTCGATGAGGTCGAACGTCAGCCGGGAGACGTACAGCGCCGTATACATACTGGTAATGATCCCGATGGTCAACACCACCGCGAATCCTTTGACCGGGCCGGACCCGAACCACATCAGCACCAACGCGGAAAACAGCGTGGTCAGGTTGGAGTCCAGGATCACGGCGAAAGCGCGGTCATAGCCGAGCGCCAGCGCGTTATAGAGCGTTTTGCCGTCCTCGAGTTCTTCGCGGATGCGTTCGTTGATCAGCACGTTGGCGTCGACGGCCATCCCGATGGTCAGGATGATCCCGGCGATGCCCGGCAGCGTCAGCGTACATTCGAACGCCGCCATGGCGCCGAGCAGCAACACCACGTTCATGCACAGCGCCAGATTGGCCACCCACCCGGCCAGCCGGTAGTAGAACACCATGAACGCCATCACCAGCAGAACCGAAAAGATCCCGGAATAGATCCCGCGGCTGACGTTTTCTTTGCCCAGAGTCGGGTCGGTGTCGAACACGGCGGCGACTTCGATCTTGACCGGCAGACTGCCGCTGACCAGCGCGTTGGCAATGTTTTCCGCTTCTTCGCGGGAGAAACTGCCGGAAATTTCGGCGCGGCCGCCGTCGATCACCGTGCGGATGACCGGGGCGCAGTACAGCTTGTCGTCGAGCACGATGGCCAGCTGACGACCGACGTTGGCGCGGGTCACGTCGGCAAACCGTTCGGCCCCGACATGGTTGAAGTTCAGGATAATCCGGCGCTGGCCGAATTCGTCCTGCGACTGAAAGGCTTCGGTGATGTTTTTGCCGTCCATTTCGGGTTTGATCTGGACGAAGTAAATATGTTTAACCGGTTTCTTTTCGCGGCCGATGTCGGTCACTTCCATCCGTTCGTAGCCGAGCGGCGGAATAAAGCCGTTGGGATCGGCTTCGTATTGCGAAACCAGTTGGTCGTTCTGCGGGTTGACCAGCCGGAACTGAAGCCGGGCGGACATCTTGATCAGTTCGAGCAGCTTGAGTTTTTCATCCTTGGCCACGATCGGGGCTTTCAGGGAGATATAGTCGGACCCGGTCGGCGCGATTTCCGATTCGTAAATATTCTGGCTTTCGAGACGGTTGCGGAGAATTTCGATGGCGATTTCACGATTCCGGGCCTTGTCGGCTTCCGGCGTCTTTTCGCCGGCCTTGAACTCGCCTTTTTTATCGGGCACGAGTTTCAGCGTGAATTCGACGCCCCCGTTGAGGTCGAGGCCGAGACGGATCGAGCTGCTGGCGTTTTTCCGTACCAGACTGATGGCGTCGCGGTTGTCGGAAATGCCTTTCCGGATTTTCAGGTGGTCGCGGAGATCCATGCCCAATTCCTGCGCCGACTGTTCGATGGCGGTGGATGCGAACAGGTTCTTGTCCTTGGCCTGCTTTTGCTGGGACAGGGCAATCAACTGTTCGATCTTGGGATCGTTCTTCTGTTCCAGCAGACTCCGTAACGTGGCATAGAAGTCCCGCTGCTGGAGCGGATACATCGAGATGGTAAAGACCGCGAGTACGACGATCGCGAAAAACAGTCGGAGAAAAACGGGTCGTTTGTTCATACCTGAAACCTTTATGGTCCTTATTTTGCGGGTTCCGGACGCTGGACGCTGGTAACGCCGCCTTTGTCGATTTCAATTTCTACTTTATCGGCGATTTCCAGCTGGAACGATTTGTCGGTAATCTTCGTGACGTTGCCGTAAATCCCCCCCGCCGTAACTACCCGGTCGCCGGTCTTGATGCCGTCCAGCATCGTCTGACGCTGTCTGGCCTGTTTGCGCTGACTGTGGAACATCCAGAAGAACATCAGCCCGATCACGATGAACAACGGCAACATGCCGATCAATTGTCCGGAACCGGAAGCACTGGGTTGAGCGGCGGCGGTGGCTTCGGCGAGCAGAGCGGAGACGGTTACATTCATGAATTACCTCACGTTGTGATATTTTAATGCCTGTTTCATTATCTTAACGGATGATTAAGAATCAAATAGCAGGAAGTTACATCCCTTTTCGACAATAACAAGCCTTGGTCCCAAATTTATCCGCAGTTTTAACGCCCCCCTGCTGCCGGACGTCCCCCTCGGCACCGGGGATTCCGGCCGCTTCGCGGTCGGCCAGCGATTCCGCGCTGGACCCGGCCCGGCAACGTGCCGGTGCGGAGTTGTGGGGCGAATTCGGTTTCGCTCCGGCTGACGCCGTCGCGAAAACTCGAATTCGCCCCACGGTCGCCGTATTCTCTCGCTGGTGCTCGAGAATCTCAGACATGACAACGGACAGTTGAACTCGTGTAACCGGCAAAACGGCGTCGAGGGGTGATTTTCGGGGTCCAGGGGCCGACGCGAAGCGGAGTATGCCCCGGTAATCTCGCACCGGCACGCTGCCGGGGGGCCGGGGGCCGACGCGAAGCGGAGTATGCCCCGGTAATCTCGCACCGGCACGCTGCCGGAACACCACGGGAAGGCTCACAACGTGAGCCCGGCGAGTTAGGAATGCGCGCAGCGCAGGAGCACGAGCCGAAGCCCTGCGGCGTTTGAGTCCGCGCAGCGGAGGAAAAAGGCACTGATGTGCCCGGCCGTACAGGCCACGAGTAAACCGAGCGGCGCCCGAGCGATCTGTCCCAGCCGAGCGGCGTTTGAGCGATCTTATCTCCCTAAAATGTTGACAAGTTTTCCTTATTATGGCGGAGCGTATCTTGCCGCCGGGTTCTTTGACAATCGGAAAAAAGGACGGCACGAATCGGCGCTTGCGGCCGGGATCGGATTTTGTGCGAAAATCCGGGGAACCCGGTCCGGGGACGTTTTGTCTTCATGCCGGGGACGGCGGGGAGATATCGACATTTTAAACACTACGCTCAAACAGTGTCTAAAATGTCGAAAATGAAGTTCGACACATTTTAAACACTACGCTCAAACAGTGTCTAAAATGTCGAAAATGAAGTTCGACACATTTTAAACACTACGCTCAAACGGTGTCTAAAATGTCGAAAATGAAGTTTGACACATTTTAAACACTACGCTCAAACGGTGTCTAAAATGTCGAAAATGAGGATTGCGGCATTCGGTCTTTTGCTGATTTTAGTCATTTCGTCGGACAATCGACTTGGCAAGCGGCTGCTACGGTGGTATGTTGAGAGCGATTACATTCAATGCGACCATTTGAAAGGGACGAGATATGGTTCATCAGTGTCTTCAAGACTTGCTGGCACTCCAGAGCATCGATATGCGCATCCGCAGCCTCGAACAGCGCATCGCCATGTTCCCGAAAGAAATCCAGACCCGGCAACAGGAACAGGAAAAAATCCGCGCCGAAATGAAGCGGAAAAAAGACGAATGCAACCGGACCGGCATGGATATCAAAAAGGTCGAATCGGAAATCAAACAGCGTCAGGACGAAATGCTCAAGGCCCAGGGTCGTTCCACCATGATCAAGAAGAACGACGAATACCAGGCCCTGCTCAAGGAAATTGACACCATCAAAGGCAAAATCAGCGATCTCGAAACCAAAGAAATCGAATTGCTGGACGTGGCCGCCGCCAGTGAAAAAGACTGGAAAGACTACGAAAAACAGTCCAACTCCAGCATCAAGGCCATCGACGACGAAATCCGGGAGCTGAAAGAACTCACCGGCCAGCTGAAAACGGAAATCGCCAAAATGCATGACAGCCGGGCGCCGATGCTGTCCAAAATCGATACCGAAATTCTGACCCGCTACAACCAGCTGCTGAAGGCAAAACAGGGCGAACCGGTGGTTAAAGTGGAAAACGGCAACTGCGGCCATTGCCATCTCCGGCTGATTCCGCAGACCATGCTGGCCGTCGGCGGCGGGGCGTTGCCTCCGTGCGAAAATTGTTCACACCTGCTCTACGGTCTGGAAGAATAATTCACGATACGTTATGGACTGATATCGGAGTCCGAAGCAATTCGGAAAATGCCATGGAGAAAAACCAGGCTACCCGTCTGGGGATCATTGTTTACGACTATCCGAAACTGACTGAGGAATTCGTCGTCAGAACCGTGCGGCTGCTGGCGCAAATGGGGTACAATCAACGGGTTTACTCCGTTCAACACACGCATGACCGGCTGATCGATCCCGACGAACTGGAACGGCTGCGGCAACGCACCTGTTACCTGCCGGGCAAAGGCTGGCTGATCTTTTTGTCCGCCTGGACCGCGTTGAAGTTGCTCTGTCTGCATCCGTCGGGACTGTTTCGTTCCCTGCGGCTGTTCTTTCAACTGCTGTTCGCGGCCAATCACCGGAACCAGACCCTTGCCGGCGTGCTTTACGGCCAATATCTGGCGGTCAACTATCTGTTGCCCTACGGCATCAGCCATCTCTGCTGTATCGGGTCCGGCGCGGCGGGAACGCTGGGCGCAGTGGCCGCGCAAGCATCCGGGGCGGACCTGAATATTTTCGCCGCCGCCGGAGATCTGTTCACTCAGACCCAAACGGAGCTGCTGGTTAAGGCCAACGTTACCTCGTTCATGCTGGTGAAGTCGGAATATGACCGGCAATATCTGAGCGCCATCAAAGGAATTCAACCTCGCATTTACACGTTTTTTCCCGGCGTCGACCTCGAACAATATAGTTTCCCCAAAAAAATCAGGGTTCCCAAACCGCCCTACCGTCTGCTGCTGGTCGGCGGCTTGAATGCCAAAAATAACCTGCCGGTGATTCTGGAGGCGTTAGCCCGACTCAAGCAGCAGAATATGGACTGGACTTTCACCGTGGTCGGGGGAAAAAACGGCGAGGCGGCCCTGTTGCGCCAGGCGAAAGAACTCGGCATTCAGGATCGTGTCCGGTTGGCCGGCATTCTCAGTCCGGGAGCCTTGCTGGCCGAATTTCAGCGTAGCCATCTGCTGTTGGCCGGAAGCCGGATTACCGCGACCGGCGACCGGCATGACATGCCGGATGCCATCGTCGAAGCCATGGCGCTGGGCATTCCGGTGGTGGCGGAGCGCAACGGCGCCATCGCCGAACTGCTGGAACATGAAGAAACCGGCCTGATGGTCGAGCCCGATCATCCCGAAGAGCTGGCCGATGCCATTCGCCTGATGCTGGAAGACGATATCACCCGGGAAATGATCATTTTCAAAGCCCGGCTCAAAATCGAAGGACACTTCAGCCACGGACGCCGAATTGCCGATCTGGTCGATATTTTCGAAGAAAATAACCTTTATGCCTGATTTGCCGGCGTTCCCCCATTGACAGCGTCAATGTCATCCCTTATAGTTATATCTCGGTGGCAGACAATGAGTTTCGCGTAGTGTTACGCGCTGGAAAAAACACGGGTCGAATTTTATCTCCGGGGCGCTGAGATGGAAGAAAAGGCAGTAGCAATTATCCGGCAGCTGGTAACCGAAGTACAACTCCGAAACTATGTGGACGACGATGGCCGAGTCATGCTGGAAAAACTCCAGGAACTGCCGCCGGAAGATTTCAACCGCATCGCCGAACAACTCAATCTCCTGATGGATGACAATACCATCATCGCCGAAGACGACCAGTTTTATTTTTCCTCCGATGCCATGGACTGTCTGCTCGCGGCGCAGGAGGAAAATGACGAAGAACGGGAAGTCAATACCGTCGACCTTTCGGAGTTCGCCGTTGCGGACGCCGCCGCCGCCGCGCCGGTTGCCGCATCGATTCCGGAAGAAACGGACCCGCTCAAGCTCATGATCTATCAGACCTTCGTTTCGTTGCGGATGTTGCAGATCAATTCGTTCAGTATCTGCATTCTGCCGGAAGAATTCCACCTGAAGCACGATCCCGAACTGGCGGAGATCGATCGCTGCCTGGCCGCCATGGTAGCAGCGGGAAGTCTGGAAAAAATTCAGATGGAAAGCGGCACGATGATCGACAGCGGATCCGACGGCGAGTATCGGCTGAAAGACTGGAGCCGCATGCCCGCCGCGTTGCGGGAAAAATATCTCCGGCTCGAAAAAGTCCTGGCGCCTTGTGAAAAACTGAGCAATGCCCTGCCGCTGGAGCTCCGCCGCTCGTACGACAAGAAAGTGACCATTGTCAACAGTCCGTCGCTCAAAGGCGAGATGAATGACGAAATCGCCGGCAAGCTGCTCGCCATCAGCCGCATTTACAAGGAAGCGTTCGATCTCCATCGGGAATTGCCGAAAGAATTGGCCGGAACGTTTGCCGCCCGGCTGGAGGAACAGGTCGAAAACGATATCGACTTCGAACGAATCCTCAAGAATTTTTATGAGTTGAAGCACCAATATCACAACGCCGCCGTCGAACGGCGTCAGCAGTTGGAAGCGGAGAAACAGCAGCAGACGGCAACGGAAAAAACGTCCTTGACCCGGAAACTGACCGGTCTGTTCGGCACGAAAAGCTAGGCAAAATTACAGCTGCGACGGCGGGATCCGTTCCGCGTTTGCCGGGCTCTGACCCGTTGAATCCGCGTCCCGGATCAAACCGAATCGCGGCCGGGCAGGAATCTCCAGATTCTGCCGATCGGATTCCCGCTGCACCCGCACGATTTTTTGGCTGCCGTCGAGCTGGATAACCTGATATTTTTCCGTGCCGGTCGTAACCTCGCCCAGCGAAAAATTCCGGCCCTCCTCAACGCGATACCCTTTCCCGTCGACCACATCGCGCAAACAAGCGGTCTCCCGTGGCGAAACGACCGGTTGCCCCAACACCGCAACCAGTTTGTCGCCGCCGCCAACCGGCTGCAACGTGATCTCCGTCCGATCTTCGGCAACGGTACTGCCGTCACTTTTCCCGGCCGCGTTGGTCATTCGGTATTCCATTCCGCCGACCTTGACGGTATCGCCGAACCGGCAGAACTGGGTCCGCCATTCTTTTCGCACCCGGATTTCCAGCTGAATCTCCCAATCGGCGCAGTCGGCGCCCCGGACCTGAATTTTCTTCAGCTTCACTCCCAGCGGCAGCCGAGCAATCTTTTCGACATACAGCCGATCGCTCAAGGGCGGATGCGACAGTGGATTATGCGGGTCGGTATGTTTCAACAACTCGTAGATATTCGGAAAACCGTCGCCGTCATCATCTTTTCCGGTATAAGGCATTGCGGAAACTTCCGTCGCTGCCGACGGCGCGGCATCGGGTTTCGCTGACGGCGGCATCTCGGATGACAAGTCCAGCCGTTCCAATTCTTCCGGCGCGATCCGCTGCCAGTGCAACTGCGGCTTGCCCTCGGCCGAATGATTCGCCGCCGCTTCGGAATAACAGCGGAATAATGGCGAATTCCGAATATAGACGGCAAACGTTTCAGCCGTAATAGGAGTCACCGCCACCCGATGGCTGACGAGAAACGGACGCACCCCGGGAGCCGACTCGACCGCCCGTTCCCGGCACACCGTAATTTCGGTTACGGTAGACGGAATTTCACCCCGGTCATCGCGCAAATCGTAAACCTGCCCGGCATCGTCGCAAAACAGGTAAGGTCGAAAATAGTGAAAAGCCCGGTCAAAAGTCTGCGCATTGATCTTATGCCCAAGGTAATGATAGTCCGGTTCCTGCGCCCACCCCGGCAAGACCAACGCCGCCGCCAACCCTGCCACCGCCAACCATTCCTGCAACCTCATGCCATCTCTCCCCATTGCTGGATTATTTTAGATGGCAATCGGACTTTATGCAAACCATCGGCAGTGGACAAATTCAGAACATCTTGCCGCAGTGTCATAATACCGGTACCGCATTCCCGCAAAGTGCCTGCAAGCACAACAAAATATGACACGGGCAGTTTATTTGCCCCAGCTTTCCCGCAACAGCGCCGCCGTCTGTTCCAGCGCTTCCGGCACCACCCGGGTGTCGCCGATCACCGGCATAAAATTAGTATCGCCGTTCCAGCGCGGAACGATGTGCTGATGAATATGATCGGCCACTCCGGCTCCGGCGGCCGCGCCGAGGTTGAACCCGATATTGAAACCTTGCGGGTTCAACAGCCGTTGCAACAGTTGCTTGGCTTCTACCAGCAGATCCATCATTTCCCCCCGTTCCGAAGCGGTCAGTTCGGCAATATCACCGATATGACGGTACGGAGCCACCAATACGTGCCCGGAATTATAGGGATAACGGTTGAGAATGACGAAATTTTCCCGTCCTCGGTAAATCATCATGTCTTCATCGGGCGTTTTGAGATCATCCCGCTTATCGCATAGAAAACACCGATGATCCTTGGGCGAACGAATAAAGGTAATCCGCCACGGCGCCCATAACGGTCGCTGTTCTTCCATTGCGCACCTCCGCAAGTTCGATTCGTTACTACTTTACGAATATCGGCAATGACGAAATAATCAAGTAGGCCACGGCGGAACAGGCCGCCGTCAGCGGAATGGTCAGAAACCAGGCCCAGACGATGTTGCGGGCGGTATTCCAGCGAACCGAACGCACGCCTTTGACCGTCCCCATTCCCATAATGGAACCGGCGATCACATGCGTGGTCGATACCGGAATCCCGAAATGCGCCGTGCCCATCAGCACCAGCGCCGCCGACGATTCCGCGCAAAAGCCTTCCGGCGAATGAATTTTCGTAATCCCGGTGCCCATCGTTTTGACGATCCGCCAGCCGCCGAACATGGTCCCGCACCCGATAGCAGAATAGCAGGCGAACGCCACCCAGGTGTGGATTTCCAGCGTCGACGACAGTCCGCCGCAGACCATGGCCAGCGAAATTACGCCCATCATCTTCTGGGCGTCGTTGGTGCCGTGTCCGATGCTGAACCAGGTGGCGGAAAACAACTGCAGATAACTGAAAAAACGCCGGACTTTCTGATAGGGAAAACTCCGTGCCAGATTGAACAGAATAAGGGTCATGATGATTCCACCGATCAGTCCGAGTACCGGGGCAATGAAAATGAAAGCGATGATCGGCAGAATCCCGGTCACCACCAGTTTGCCGCCCACCACTGTTACGCCGCCAAGAATGACCATTTTCGGCCCGACCGCCACCAACCCGGCGCCGATCAGCCCGCCGATCAAAGCATGACTGCTGGACGTCGGCAGGCCCAGCACCCAGGTAAGAATGTTCCAGGCAATCGACCCCACCAGCGCCCCCAGCAGCAACAACAACTTCGCCTCTGGTGTGGGCAACAAATCGATGTGAACGATTCCCGAACTGATCATTTTAGCAATGGCGTGACTGAAGACAAAGTACCCTACGAAATTGGCCGCCCCGGCCAGAATCACGGCCTGAACCGGGGTCAGCGTACGCGCCACCACAACCGTGGAAATGGCATTGGCTGCATCATGGAATCCGTTCAGAAAATCGAAGATCAGTGCCAGTACAATCACCAGCACAACCATAGCGGTAAGCGTTATCATTTATTCTACAGCTCCGGGGGGGGGTCGCGGTTAACCGTGTTTAATCATAATGCCGCGGACCAGTTTCCCAATGTAATCGATACTGTCCACTACGGCCTCGAGCATCTCGTAAAGTTCTTTGGTCTTAATGGTTTCGATGGTCGGGCAATCGTTGCCGTCCTTGCCGAACAATTCGGCCAGGCTGTCCTGAAACAATTCGTCGGCCTGGTTTTCCAGCCGGTGCATGGATTCGAGTTTTTTCTTGGCCTTCTGCTTGGTCGTGCGCAGATCGCAAATCAGTTCATACTGAAGTTTGGCGATATTGACGATAATATCCGCAAATTTACAGGCGTTGACCGGCATTTTTCGGACGTGATAAATATCCATCTTCCGGGAAATACCCTTCAGCACGTCCAGCGGTTTGTCCATATTGATGGCCAGCATGTGGATATCTTCCCGATCCAGCGGCGTAATAAAGCATTGGCTGAGTTCGTTGATGATGGTCATCTCCACGACATCGCCCTTGACTTCATAATCTTTGATGGCGTAAAGCCGTTTTTTGATCTCATCTTCCGAAAGACTTTCGATCTGAACCACCAGATCACGTAACGCCGTGCTGCTGCTGACGATATGGTTACCGAGTTCTTCCAGATAATCGAAGAACTTGGTTTCGCGAGGCAGCAGCAGGTCAATAATTTTCAAACCCATGATATGCCTTTCCGTGACAAGACGACTGATGTGGCGTCGTCTGAATATGATTTTACCAAAAACTAATAAACTTATAACATTACCATCATCCGCAGCAGATTACAAATCGCTCGTTCTTCGTTGAAGACTGGGTTCAAGGTAATTTTTCATGGCAGAATTTCAGGTCAATTGAAAAAGCAAATGCACGATTGTCAGGTTAAACGCACGCAACTTATGAAAAGTCGTGCGTTTAGTTTGACAAACGGTGAAAAAGAGGGGGATTTTTCTTCTCAAGAGATAAAAATGCCTCCGTCTCGAGCATTTAGTCTGACAAAAAAGGAAAAGATCCACCATGGCGTTACGTTCAGACGGTTTTTCGGACACACAAAACGCACACCCGATATTTTGCTCAAATTGTTTACCGGAAAGCTATCATCGTTTTTCGGCAATGCAACCGAGTTACACACAGTTCGCGCCTCGACTCCGACGAGTTGAGGGCCCCATTCTCGTCGAGGCGCGCCCTATGCATAACTCTTGCGCTGGGAGAATACTTTGGTTTGTCAGATTTAATGCACCTCCTGTTTTTGTCAGTCTAAATGCACTTGAGGGTTGGGAAGGGTGTGCATTTACTTTTTCAAATGACAAATTTCCCGGGATAAAGCTAAATTTTGCAAGCGGCTATTGACTTTTTCCGCAAGGAACATTATACTTAACCCATAGCGATCTAGACCACCATCCACTATTATAGTTATAAATGATTAATTTAAAAGAAAATAAGAAGTTTGAAGTTATAAAGAAACGAGTCAAGCGCGATATCGCTTCCGGCCATTATAAGTTGCAGGAGCGGTTACCGTCGGAACGGGAACTGGCGGTATCCTACGGGGTCAATCGGCTGACGGTCAATCGAGCATTGACGGAACTAGTTCAAGAAAAATGGCTTACCCGTGTCGATGGCATTGGAACTTTCGTTTCCAACATGTTTTGCAACAAAGCGCAAAAGCAGGAACTCTGTCGAATTCATCTGGTGACAGTATCGCTACAGCGTTCCAGTGATATTGCCTTCGCCCACCACGCTTTGAATTTTTTCCGTCGGCAGGGCAATGTGACCTGTATTATTCATGAAACCGGCTTGGATGGCGAAAATGAATATACGCTTCTTTCAGAATTACTGACGGAATCGGAATGTTATATTTTGTTGGTCGGTATTATCAACCCGCATACTCGAAAATTGATTCGGGATCATGCTTCCCGTTTTGTCGTCTTGGGCAATGCTCCGGAGTTGGATGGAAAAGTAATTGAAGTCCATACTGACTTCGAGGCCGGTGGCCGGATGATGATGGAACACCTGGTTGCCAGCGGACACCGCCGCATTGCCTATTGTGGCGATCCCGCTACTGGTACGGCGCCGGAACGTTTTCATGCCTGGAAAAGTGTTTTGGCGGAACATCAGCTGATGGCCCCCGATGATTATATTATTGACATCGGACAATACGACTTTTATCAAAATACTCAAAAACAACAGTTTGTGACCGAGACGCTGACTTATCTGTTGACCTTGCCGCAACGTCCGACCGCGATATTCTGCAACAACGATGATTTTGCTTCGATCATGATTCATCAATGCTGGCAACGGGGCTTGCGTATCCCGGACGACCTGTCCCTCAGTGGTTTTGACGGCGGCATGACGGCCGCGTTGGACTCGCTGGCATTAAGTACGGTCCGCCAACCATATGAGGAAATCTTTCGAACTTCACTCTCTTTGCTGCAGCAACAGTTGCCAAAACATTTCCCCCATGTCCGCCTGATCCCGCAATTAATTGTCGGCAAAACCGTTGGCAAAATTTCATCAATATAAGGAGACGGAATATATACATTATATTTATCATTTTATTCATCACGTGTTTCCTATTGCGAGTTTCTATATTCCGGTTTTGAATCGTATGACGACAAAATATAGTCCGACGAAATTTATAACTGTTTCAGGAGAATTCATCATGAAATGGCAGAAAAAAGATTTTACACTTATTGAACTTCTTATTGTGATTGCCATCATCGCAATATTAGCTTCAATGTTGTTACCGGCATTGAGCAAGGCCCGCATGACGGCGCAACAAATAAAATGCATCGGAAACCTGAAGCAGATGGGCCAGGGAACCATCATGTATACCGGTGACAGCAACGACCGGTTTATGCCGGCCAATCTGGGGTATGAACAAGGAAGGTTCCCGAGCGGTTTCTATACGACTGATTCCTTTTGCCGCGGCTGGGGATATCATTTGAGTCAAGGCAAATATGTAATTCGTGCCGCCATGCTCTGCCCTTCCATGGTACTTCATTACGACGGCTCGGCTAAGTTCTACGATTTGAGTTTGAACATTGATTCCATTGATATTATCTGGGGTTATATGCCGTACGGATTCAACTATTTACTGGGATGCGATTATGCCGCCGGCGGGTGGGGAAAATGCGCCACACAGCAAATTTCCAAGGTAAGAAATCCGTCCAACAAGGTAATGGGGGCGGACGCGGGACAATCCGATAGTGGCGGCTATGGCTGTTCCCAAGTAGGATATCCGGATGCGTATGGCCGTTGGGGCTATAATCTGGCCACTCCTCATGGCGGCGGCAGCATTACCGTCAGAGCGATCAATTCCGGTTCCGCCAATATCGTATGGGTCGATGGACACGTTTCCAACATGGTCAAGCCACGTCGTCTGCTGACCTACGAAGGAAATACCAGTTCTTATTGCTATTATTACCCACAATCATCAATTTTATGATCCGTTCCGCACGATCTGATACCGGCATGAAATTGCCGCATAAAATCAATTGGAGCAGGTAGGGTGATGCGAAATCCAATGTTGTTGGAATTAGAGTTGGAAAACCCAACCAAAGGTTTTTAAATGAGAAAGTTGCTTCCATTATATCGAGTTCTGGTTATACTGATCGGATGCCTCTCCGTATGGACCGTACAGGGGAGTACCTTGAACATTCGGGATTTCGGTGCGGTCGGGGACGGGAAAACCGATGACACGGTTGCCATACAACGAACGTTGAACAAACTGAATGAACAGCGTAAAAGTCAGCAAACGATCTATGCGAATGATCTGGGATACATTCCCAGTTGGGGATTGCATGACGGCCCCAATGGGGAGATTATTTTTCCGGCAGGAACGTACCGTATCACCCGGCCGTTGGTGGGGACTCAAGGTGTCAATATTACCGGCGAAAACGGCAGTATCATCAGCGCCGAGTTCGACAACCTTCCGATTCTCTATCTCGAACGTGCATTACGTTGCACTATTCGAGGAATCACTTTCCGCGGCGGATTGAACGCCATTTGCTTTTGGACTGCCAATCAGGATGCCGCTCTGATGCTTTTTGAAAACTGCCGATTCGAGAACTCCGCCGAATATGCGGTAACCACCAAAAGTTATGCCGACCGGAATTTTCATACTGTAACGTCCTGGGATAAGGTTATTCCGGTGGCTCCGTTCACGGTTAAGTGGGGTGATGACGGAATGCCGGCCTTGACGCCGTTTTCATCGGAACGAAGTTTTTTCAATTCCACACTGGTGATTGTGCGGAACTGTCAATTCTTCAACTGTACCGGTGCGGTTTCGGGCAGTACAGACGGGCAGTCCATTCTCAACTGTTCTTTTGTTTCTGAAAAGTCAGCGGCCCTTGCGGTCTTTAAAACTACCGGGGATGCAATTATAGAAAATGTTGATATCAAGACCGCAATACCGAAAAATTTTTCCGGGGCCTGGATCGAATGCGGACTGAAATTTGATGCCCGCAAAATTTGTGCTCAATCAACGACCGAATACGGTGCGCCTCTCCTGCGTTATCAAAAGGAATATATTAAACAGGGGTGGTGCGGCGCCGACAGTATCCGAATCAGTGATTGCGTCGCCTCTTCGGCAAATTCGCCGGTCAATGCCATGATTGATTTCACCAATATCGAGCCATCAAAGATAGAAGTCAGCCGATGCCGGGAGTACAACGGAAAAAAGATTGCACTTTTCCGCTTCGGCAATCCGCCTAAGTCGGCCGAAGAACTTCTTCGCGCCAATCCCGTATTCGCGAATTTCAAGCAGATCCCGCCGGAGAAGTCGCATCGGTGGTTGCTTTCCGACAACGGCCCGGAATTGCGAGTTCAACTTCCTAAAGTCTTGGCGCCGTATGTTCAGACTATAAAAAATTTTTACCCGGGAAAGGGATATCCTTCCGACAAGTGTAGTCTTTCTGCCTGGAATTCGGCGGCCGGCCGGACCCTTCATGCTTCGGAATTTGGAATCTCTGAAAAATCTTCTCCGGATGACATGAAAAATCTGCAAAAACTTCTTCATGCCGCAGGCGATGCCGGAAAAGCAACGATTCTCTTTCCTGCCCGTTGCTTTACTTTAACCAAGACTTTGACTTTACCCGCGAATGTTTCTCTCCGGGCCCAAGGGCGCACCTTTTTTAATGCCAAAAACCATTCGTTCCCGCTCTTTACGGTAGAGGGGAATAAACTCGATCTGGAATTTGTCGGACTGACATTTAATGGCGGTGCGGACGCCGTCAAAATCAAGGGGGCGGGAAAGATTCGTATTGACAATTGCTTGTTCTACGACAACTATGGCGTTTATCTCGACCAAACCGGCAAAGATGCTTTACGGTTGGAAATGACGGCGTCCCTGTTTTATGCGCCGGTCGCGCTGACCAATCTCGGCGCCGATGTACTCATCCGTGATACGTGGGATTCTATTCAGGGAACCCTTGACAACGGACCTCACATTCGAAATTTACGGGGTGGAAATCTTGCCTTTTGCAACATTCTTGGAGTTCCGGTATTATTTCTCACCATGCCGCAATTTCAGAAATTCTGGAAAAGAGGGTACAATCGTTTCTGGCACGAAAATGATGGGACTCTGTTCAGTAGTTGCGTCCGCTATGGCGGAGAAAGTGATGGTTTGCCGATTTTAAACAACCTTCATGGGCGGGCGGCATTCATCGGCAGAGATGCTTATTACGGCAGCACTTATTCGGCACGAACATTTTTTTGCAATCAGGATCCTGAAGCCGAAATCTTAATTCACAATGTTTCCAGCCATAACTTCGACGGCCGTGTCGAATTGGGAAAAGGAATTCCGCCCAAAAAGTTGACGGTTACCAATTTCCTGGATTACCAGTAATTTACAGTGTATGAAAAAAACGGCAGAATGGCTTTTCGTCCGATGAGCCCCGCAATTTGGCAACCAAGGCATTTTACCGATGACCCGTTCAACGGAACGGATGCCGGAATTACTGAACCCAGCCGCAACTGCAGCTGGGAGTGCAGAGTTGTGTGAAACTTTTATAACGCCGTCCGACTGCATTCGGCCGTGGGCGATCGTCCGCCCGCTGTCGCGGTCACGATCCGACCGCATTCCTCGAACGCGCATTAGACCTGCTTGCTCAAAATGACCTCGCTGCCGTTATCCGTCTGCTTTTTCCGGTTACGGAAAAAACAGCGGCGGCGTAACCGGTCGTTCGCCAACGAAACGAACTGACCGGTTACCCTCGACAAGCCGTTTTTTCATAAATTTATTGATGAAGTCATTGACAACCTAATACCGGCAACGTATAATCTAATTGGCGAAACTAGTTGCGCAAAAGATTGTGCAGAAAGGATCAGAGGTAACGAAAATGGACAAGAAAAAGAATTTCACGCTTATCGAATTACTGGTAGTTATTGCTATTATTGCGATTCTGGCCTCAATGTTGCTTCCGGCGTTAAATCGCGCCCGGGCAAGCGCTTATCGGATTGGCTGCGTCAATAATCTGAAGTCCGTCGGCACGGCCGTCAATATGTATCTGGGCGACAGCAAGGAATGGCTCCCGGTCTATCAGGAAGATCTGGGCAGCGGCATTTACGCGCGGTGGTATTCGTTGTTGAACCCGTATCTCCAGCCGGGTTTGCCCACGGATGAACGGAACATTGCCAAAGTGCTTTTCTGTCCTTCGATCCGCTGGGGCATTACCGGCGGGTTCGGCGGCGTGGGCGAATACTATGGCTATGGAATCAACATTTATCTGAACCAGCACAACGGCTGGGATATCGGACTGAACTGGAGCGTACATCAGCCGAAATTCAATCGGGCCAGTGAAACCATTCTGGCGTCGGACAATGCGGTGTCGGTATCGCCGGGCGTGACTCCCCAATGGTCGTCCCGCGCCAATCTGTACAAGCCGACCGAAGACGTGGCGCTGGATGGCGGCGGTTCCAAAAAAGAAATGGAATTGTCCCTGCCCAAACATGCCAAAGGCAAGAACATCCTCTGGGCGGATACCCATGTGACCTGGGAAAAGATTCTGGAAATGCAAACCCATTTCGATGAAGCTTACGATCTGGGCGACGGCACTTACAGCCGCGTCTGGTGGAGCGCCCGGCAGAAATGAAATCCTGCATCATCCATATCGTCTCCCATCAGCATTTCGACCTGGTCTGGCGCCGGGATCTGGCCTGGTACCGGGAACGCCGGAAACAGCTCTTCGAGCAGATTTTCACCATGCTTCGCCGTTATCCGCAGTTCACGTTTACGTTCTGCCAGACCTGGCCGCTACGCGAACTGGTGACCGCGATGCCGGAGCTGAAAAACGAACTGGCCGGCTGGCTGCGTCAGGGACGGGTGGAAATCGTCGGCGGCGAAGAAACCATTGCCGATCTCAACCTCGTCTCACCCCTGGCACTGGACCGCAATCTGACGATGGGACGGGAATGGCTGCGGCGGGAACTGGATTATGAAGTAACCGGCGCCGCCTGGGAAGATGCGTTCGGGGTGTCCGCCCAGGTGCCGCAACTGTTGGTCCGGCACGGATATCGGTTTTACAAGGCCGGCCGGATGCCGCGTCCCGGACAGGATGACCTCAGCGGCGATTTTGTCTGGGAGGGGCTGGACGGCACGACCATCCGCTGTATCGCGCCGAAGCCGGAACACGGCGTCTGGGGTTGGGGACATTCCGATAACCCGGACGACCCGCCGGTCAAGGACCTCGCTTTGCGCGGTCAGCGGTTGCGCAATCAACTGGAAGCCGCGGCGCGGAATCCCGAAAAAAAGGCCATCCTGTTCGTTGCCATGGGCGAAGAACATGATCTTTATCTGCCATTCTGCGAACTGGTGGAAGAACTGAATCAGACTCATCCGGAAACGGAATTCCGGTTTTCCACGTATCGGAATTATTTTGCTTCGCTGCCGGAAGCTTATTGGCGGACGGTGCCGCGCATCGGACGGGACGTCGATCTTTCGCGCGTGCTGACCGGCTGCTATACCTCCCGGAATGACAGCAAACGGCAGCCGCGCCGTCTGGAACACCGTTTGTGGGCCGCGTCCGCCGGCGGCGCCGCCATCGACCCGGCCAGTTGGCGAGCTCTCTTTCTGCTGCAATTTCACGACGCCATCGGCGGCTGTCATATCGATGAAAACGCGGACCGGCTGAAGGAATGCTATCGGCAGGCCATGGCGTCCACGACCGGAATCCGGGCCGTAATTCCGTGGACTCGCCGTCTGCCGGTCTGGCCGCAGTTTGCCGCCGCCGCGTCAACGGTTCCGGAAGCGGGCGAAGGCAGTTGCGGCGACTGGCGGCTCACGTGGTCCGATGGAAAACTGCGGAACATCGGCTACCGGGACCGAAACCTCGGCGCCTTGAGCGATCTCTTAGTGCGCGAGGAACACGGCACTTTGTGGACGGAGGAATATTCCGGACGGCAACACCGGTTGCCCACGGCGGCGGATCCGATTGAGGAACTGCAAATGACCGCCGACGGCATTCGGATCGTGACCGGCGGATGCTGGGACCGGTTCAAGAGCATGTGGCCGGGATTTTCCCGGCTGACGTACCGGCGGACCGTCACGCTGACGGCCGTTTCCCCGCTGGCTCTGGTCGAATACGAACTCGACTGGCTGGGCTCGGCCACCGAAATATCCGTCGGCTGGCAACCTCAGGGACCGGTGCTGACCGAATGCCGGGCGGAAATTCCGTTCGGATCGGTCCGGCGCACCGGCTACGAACCGCAGTTGATGCAGGGCGACGTCTTTCCGGCGTTGAACTGGGTTAAAACCACGGCCTACTCGCTGTTCAATCAGGGTACTCCGGCTCATGCGCTACGCGACGGCAAGCTGGAAACCGTGCTGCTGCGGAGTCCGGTCAAACGCTGGTCGCCATGGTTCCCGGTCACGCCTACGGAAAACACCTGGGACAACGGAAAACGCCGCTACTGTTTTCTTTATGACGCCGAACTCAATCCGGCCCTGGCGGAATTATCCCGGATCGGAATGGAATTCAATGTGGCGGCCACCACGGAAACGGAATATGGTAATCCACCCGAATTGGACGGGCTGCCGGACAATGTGGTGGTTGCCGGCTGGCGGCCGACCGCGGACGGCTGCCGGGAAGCCCTGCTGTTCGAAGCGGAAGGGCGGCCGGCGCACGGAGTCCGGTCCGGAGCAACGCATCCGATCCGGGATTTTTCCCCGTGGGAACTGAGAAAGGAAATCTTTCATGGTTGAACGACGGCGACAGGTATTGCTGGCAGCAGCCAGCAGCGGCGACGGTCAATTCCGCCATCTGATCGACCCGGAACTCCGGCGGCGGCTGGCGGCGGTCGGCATCGACTGTTATAGCATTTTTCTCCCTCAGCTCACGCCGGAACACCTGGCCGCTGCGGATACGGTCGTGCTGCTGCGCTTTCCGCTGGTCGGTCATTGCCGCCGCGACTATCCCGATTTTCAGGCCAAATTCGCCTGGTTTTACGATTTTGTCCGGAACGGCGGCAATCTGGTGATGATGTTTGCCGAGAGCTACGGGCGAAGCGAAACGGCGATGAACGAATTCGCCGCCCCCTGGAACATCGCTTTTGCGTTCAATCATATTGTCGACCGGAATCCGCAATGTTGCCGGATGCTGCCGCTGCTCGACGGCGGCCGGATGGTCCGCTGCGAAGTCGTCCCCGGCTTGCCCGGACTGCCGGACACCCTGACCGAGCTCGACCTGATTGTCGACGGCGGACACGGGACGCAGCAGCTGACGTGCTATCCCACGGATTCCGCCTGGCAACCGCTGCTGTGCGGCAGTGCCACCTGTCGGAGCGAACCGTTTCCGCAGGGACTTTACGGCGGCGGCGGTTCGCCGGTTCCGGAGCGTCCGCTTTTCGGCGTCTGGCGGCGGGATGGCGACGGCCTGGTAATGGCCTTTCCGGGCGCCTCGCCGTTCTGGCTGGCCAATGCGTTTCTGCCCCGTTGGCGGGGAACGCTGATGCGGCAGCATCACGGAGCCGGATTCCAATTCATTCAGACGTTGTTGAACCAGCCTCATGCCAGGGCTCGATCCGCCCCCGACGCGCTGACCGCGCTCGGCAACCGGCCGACGGCGGCGCGGGATTTCTCTTTCCGCTATGCCACCGAACAGGAACGCCGGGAGCTGGCGTCCCTGCCGACCTATCGGGTCTGGATCGGAACCATTCCGGACGGCCAGACAGCGGCCTCCGTTCTGGCCGATGCCCGCAACTGCGGTTGCGTGGCGGCGGTCGTCGTCTATGACTGGGCGCAACTCGATCCTGACCAATGGCGGCGGCGGCGCGCCGAGTTTGCCGCCATGCCGGGGATTTTAGCGGCCCCGGGCTACGAACAGATCGACGGCGAAGGCAATGCCAGCGTCGTTTTCAACGTCGACGAATTGCCGGACCAGCGGCTGCACTATCCCAACTCGAATCTGCTGGAAGACCTGTTGATCAAGCTCAACGGCTATTCGGCCGTCTATGCCCGTCCGGAAGCCAACCGGCTGCCGTTCTGGCGGCAGGGCGGATACAATCTGCTGGAAGTGGGACAGCCCGGAGAACAGGCCATCTTTCGGGAATGCGTCGCCTCGGCGGGATTCATCGGCGGAGTCCACCTCTGCCGCGGCGTGATGCCGTCGGCGGAACGCGAGCAGACCTGGGTACTGGCGGCGACGCCGGCCGACTGGAAACGCGGCCTGACCGAAAATCTCCACCTGAGCCAGGTCACCGCCGGACCGCGGCTGACCCGTCTGGAACTGGACGGGTTGAAGCTGATCGTGGACGATTGGGAGGGATACTGGTACGAATGGGAAGCCGGACAGTCCGCCACCGTCCATCTGGAACTGGCCTCCGACGCCGCGCCGACGGAAGTGACGCTCTGGGACGGCACCGCCGTGTTGTGCCGCTTTACCGCCGCCGACACCCACATCGTGCGCGACTTGCCGCTGCGGGCGGAGGCCGACTGGCATCTGCATGTGACGGCGCGGGATGCCCGCGGCCGCGAACTGCTCTGTTCCTGGCCGCTTCATACCCGCAACCGCTTCTACTGGGCGCACTGCGGTTCGGACCAGATGAACGACTATCACAATGTTTTCGAACCCGCGGCGGATGGTTTTCTCGGGATCGGCGACCGTTATTATGAACCGTACGGGTTTGTCACCTGCGGGCGGGCCTGGGGCGATTATCTGCGGATCACGCCGCCGGTGCCCTGGTCGGACCTCATGCCGACCGGATTGGAAGTGTCCAGTCTGGCGGGAAATTTCAAGTCGTTTCATCCCAGTCCGTTCGTGCTGCTGCCGTCGGGGCCGGAATGGCTCAACAATCCCTACCGCCGCCTGGGACGCTGTACGCAGGAACAGCATCTCGTAGTGTCCGACGCCGACAGTTCCTGGCGGGAACTCCCGGGCGCCGTCTGGACCGGACACGGCGGCCGGTTGTTCACCCCGACCCGGGCCGTGATTCCGAGTCCGTACTGGCGCTGTCAGGCGGTCTACACGATCCCCCGCTGGCGGAAATATTGTCCCTGCCGGGTCGGCGTTGCCATGACGATCTGTTGGCGGCAGGCGGTGACGCTGGCCCCGGGACAGACGATCTCTTTTGCCCATTCGCTGCATCAGAAAGTGGACGGTTTACAGGCGTCCGGAATTCCGGGCGCGCTGGCGGCTTGGCTGCAACCGGGGCTGCCGCAGGCGGAGGCCGGAGAAAAAGAATGGGATACGCTGGGCGTGTTGCCGCTGCTGTCCCAGCCGGCGACGCCGTCCGCGCTGCACCGGCTGATGCCGGGACAGGTCTGGGAACTGACCGGCGATCCGGCGGTAACTTATGATTTTACCTTGGGTCAGGCGCCGGGAACGGTGGGCGTTCGCGGCTGGCATTGGACCCGGCATGCCTTTGTGCTCAGTTACGAATTGAATCCGGAACAGCGGCAGTTCCGGGCCGGCGATCAATTGACGCTCAACTACGAAATCGGCTGCGGCATCGGCACGGCGCCGGCGGACGGAAAAGACGACGAGGACGGAGAGGACGAAAGGAGTACGCCATGAAATATTTTGCCATCCGGTTCATTTTTATTCTGACGCTGAGTTGTCTACTGCCGACATTGACCGCCCGGGACCTGATTCCGGTTTTGTGCCTGGCGTCGGAAGACACTGCCGTTCAGGGTCTGAAAGACATTGCGCCCAAAGCGCTGGCGGCCTATCGCGACCGGGGCTACGAACTGCATTTCGGAACTTATCAGAAAACTGACCGGACCACGTTGTTCCGCTATCCGATCGTCGTCGGCATGATGCCGGAGCTCTACCCCGGAACGCGGGCCATCGATGCCCGTCTGGGCGCGGATCTGGACGCCTATCTGCAAGCCGGCGGCGGGGTGGTTCTGATCCCGGCGCCCAGCTACTACGGCGGGGAAGATTTTGTCCGCCAGCTCAATCCGTGGTTGACTACTCACGGCGCCCGACTGCTCAGCGAGATTCCGCTCGATCCGGCCAATCAGAAAGAACTGGTGCGAGTTCTGGCCTACCGCTATTTGCGGACTACCAATTTAAAGAAAGGACATCCGGTCACCGCCAACCTCTCCGAACTCTGGTTGCCGCTCGATTTCAGCAATCACTACGTCACCACCTATTCGATGACGTTGAGTCCGGAGTGGGAAATCCTCGTGCGCGGTGAAAAAAGTTGCGCCACCTATTCATATCGCCAGCTCAACCGTAATATTCAAGAGCTCGGCACCTGGAAAAGCGCGCCGCCGTTGCTGGCGGTGCGGACGGTGGGCAAAGGCAAACTGGCGCTGTTCACCACCGCGTCCGGATACTATATCTACGACGCCTTCCACTGGTCGCAGGCCGACGGCTTCGTGCTGCGCGACGGTCAGGGCAACGGGCTGAAGCTGCTGGATCAACTGTTCCGCTACGTATCGGCGAATCGCGCCGACCTGGCGGCGGCAGCGGTGGCCGTTCCGGCCGGTTCGAACGCCCCGTCCGCCCCGGCGACCGCCGCGCCGGAGGCAACCGGCAACGTACCGATTTCACCCGACAAGGCGCAGTGGCTCGATTACGTGTTGAAAAAACGGCTGCCGGCCGGATTCGGCGTCAAATACTATGTGGACTGCGGCGATACCGGCGATTTACCCTACATGACGGCTCGCGGCTACGGCTATCTGCCGGTGGCGGGTTCGTGCTGGCTGATCCGCTGGGCATGGTCGGAAATTTTTCACGCCACCGCCGCCAATTGCCGGGCGGCCGACCTCCAGCCGTTCGTCTATCGGTTCGACCGGCTCGATCCGGCCCGGCAATACCGGCTGGGAATGCTGACCTGGGCCTACCAGCCGGAAGCCGCCCGGGACTTGGAACTGCACGCCGGCGGACAACTGCTCGCCACCTTGCCGCCGCCGCGTTTCGACCGGCATCAGGGGCCGCGTTTTACTCTTGTCGACATTCCATCCCGCGCCATCGTCAATCGCAGTCTGGAACTCCAGTTCCGCCGCGGCACCGGCGGCAGCGGCAGTTTTACCGGCATCGGCGAACTGTGGCTGTTGGAGCAGGGCTTGCCGTCAACCACGGCGGAACAACTGCAAGGTCGTTTCGAGGTCCCCGCCGGCGGCAGCGACGACCTGCTGTTCGACCGGGAATACTGCGCCGGATTGATCGGCGCCCATTCGAATTATACCGACGGTCACAGCACCGTGGCGGAAATGGCTGCCGCGGCCCGGGCCGCCGATCTGCGATTCCTGATTTTTACCGATGACCTGAACCAGCTCACTCCGGACAAACTGGCGCGGCTGCAACAGGATTGCCGTCATGCCTCCGGCTCGGATTTCACCGCCATCGCCGGGCTGCGTCTGTCGGCCTCGTACGCCGACCGTCCCCGGCGGCCGGACGATCCTCACACGTTCGGCGCCGTCAACGCCTACTTTTTCGGGCCGCTCGCCCAGTTGCCGCCCCGTGCCGAACTCGGTAATCCGTACGACCTGTTCTGGAAATTTCTGGGCGGCGAATATTGCGGGGGACACGGCGCGGCGGCCAATCTGCTGACCCCCGGAAAAAACGGCATCAGCCCGTTTTACCAGCGGTTCTGGCATGGGTTCAACCTGTTGACTTTCAACGCCGCCGGTCAGCCGATCGACGACTCCCGTCCGGCGTTTGCCGATTTGCTGGCCTCGGGATACGCGCCCTATCCCCGCGTATCCGGCGAATACCGTCGGGCCGCCGATCTCGGCCCGGCCGCGGCAAAATGGAAAACCGCCATTCTCGCCCCCAGCCAGAACGAATTGCTGGCTTATCAGTATTCCTCGTCGGTAACGTCCGGGCCGGAAATCCGGCGACTGAGTTTTTCCACCGGCCACATGCGCGACGGCGAAAACGGCGGCGGCATTCTTTTCCGCGACCGGGTCTGGCTGCAGGCGCATTTGAGCGTGCGCCACCGGGGCCCCATCCGGGAAGTGCTGCTCTGCCGCAACGGCCAGCCGGTCCGGCACTGGTATCCGAATCGCCGGTTCGTCACCATCGACGAACCGGTCCTGATCAGCGAACAGTGCGAGCTGTCCTGGATTGTCCGGGCCGATGACGGCACCGAGGCTCGGAGCGGACGTTTCCAGTGTCAGGATCAGTCGTTTCTGGCCGGCATGTGTTCCGACAATCAGAATTCGATCTGCAGCGTGACCCGTCCGCCGACCGCGTTTGAACTGGACGAGCGGGAACTCTATCTGCAACATTCGTATTGGCATACCGGCGAAGCCGCCGGCCAGCTCGGCGTCATGCGCGACGCCCGCGAACTGGTGCCCCGGGTGATCGAAGCCGGCATCATCCAGCTCTGCAAGTATTTTCACCCCACCCCGGAAATACAATTCGCCGACGGCACGGCGGAAAGCCATCTCAACGCGGAAATGCGCATCAAAGCGGCGTCCCGCGCCTTCAATCTGATCCGCTATAACTTCCAGGCGCCGGGCGCGGCCTTGCACTCGCAGACCGATATTACCGCGTTCCGTCCGGCCGACGACGGAGCGACTGCCGTCTGGCTGGAAAGCACCGTCACCGCGCAGCGCGACTTGCCCGCCGCCGTCTGGCGGCGGCTGACCGCCTTGCAGATCGGCATGATGCCGCCGTTGCCCCGGCGCTGGCAATATGTCCTCGCCCTGGGAACGGACGGACCGCATTGGGTCACCGGCAAATTTGCCGCCATTCCCGACGGACAGCAGCTCGTTTTTCCCGCCGCCGTCCGGGACGGCGGGCTGTTGCTCTGGCCCAACGATCTGGCCAATCTGGCGATTTTTCCGCTCGACCGGCAGCCGTGGCGGATTCGGCTGGACAATCTGGACCGGGCCTGGAACGTCCGGGAACGCGTGCAATGGGAACTTTCGGCCCGCGACCTGAAAAAAGGCGAAACGCTCCACACCGCGTTTCTGGTCATGCTGGTGCCCCGCCCGGCCAACGGTCCGGAAACCTTGCGGCAATGGCGTCGGCAATACGTCGACCGGGCCGACCGGATCGGTCCCGTCACGGTCGGAACCTTGCGCAGCGCCGATTATGTGTTTCAGTTGGAAGCCAGTCGCGGCAGCGCGGTTTTTGCCGTCCGGCTTCCGGCGGAGAACGATCCGCAGCCGCTGGTGGTGGCCGGAATGAATCCGAATTGGAGCTGCGGGGTCTGGCGGCAGGGACGTTTTGAACTGTTCAGCGTGTTCGAGAAAAAATTATATGCCACGCTGGCTCCGGGGTGGAACGGGACGATTGCGGCCGGACATCCGTTGCTGAGTTCCGAAGCGGACTTGATGATCGACTGGGACCGGGTCTGGCAGGGCGGCGTCCGGGCCCGGCTGCACAATCCGCTGGCCCGGACGGTGACGGCAACCGTTTATACCAATCCGGACATGACCGGTCTGCCGGTCTACCGCGACACCCTCCGTCTGGCCCCCGGCGAAAGCCGGTGGATCTGGGGAAAAGACCGGACCACGATTACCGAAAAATCCGGAATGCTGGTGGAAAAAGTTGAAAAAAGCGCTTCCGGGATTGAAATTAGAACCGACAGCGGAAAATGCTTCCGGGTGCCGTCCTCCGGCAACGCCGGGGCAATACCAAGCAGACAGGAGATGAAAAAATGAACCGAAAAATCACATGGCTGGCAATCGCGGCAATCGGACTGGGGTGCAGTTTGAGCAGTCTGGCCGAAGATAAAATCGAGTGGTATCCCGGCTGCTTCGAAGTGGAAGGAACCACGCAGAAAACCACGACCGTAACCGTGGTCCCGGAAGCCGCCGGACTCACCAGATTCACCGTGGCCTTTCAAGATGCCAAATCGAACTCGGGATTCGCCCAGTTTCCGCTCCGGACGAGCGGCGACTTTCCGGCTTTCGAATTCACCGGTCAGGCGGCCAAAGACGGCGTGGCGGAGGTCTGGGTGGAAGGCGACCACGGCTGGCGGTTTCAGCAGAAGATTCATTTCCGGGCCGGACCGCAACAGACCTTTACCGTCGAGCTGCGGGAAACGACCAGCGCCAAAAGCCAATGGATGCGGGTGATCTTTCCCAACAAGGAAAATCCGACCGGCAACACGGTCATGCTCGGCGTCCCGAAGTTCGTCAAATAATCAACAGCAGTAGCGGAAATCATGGCAGCAGAACGGATCAATATCAAGACTTTGAGTCAGTTGCTCGGCGTCGCGCCCAGTACGGTATCGCGGATTCTCAGCGGCAAGGCCAGACAGTATCGCATTGCCGCCGGAACGGAAGAAAAAGTGATCGCCAAAGCCCGGGAGCTGGGATTCCGGCCCAATTATTTCGCCCATAGTCTCAATACCCAGAAAACGTTCAACATCGGACTGGTCATGGCCAACCGCGTCGATACGTTTCTCGGCTCGATTATCGAAGGCGTCGAATCGCGGCTGCGCCACACCGAATATCAGATGGTGCTGGCCACCTGTGAAAACAATCCGGAGTTGGAACAGGCGGAACTCCAGCGGATGTGTTATCGCCAGGTGGACGGCATTGTGATCTATCCGTCCGCCTTGGCCGAAGAAAATCCGGCGCAACAGGCGTATCTCGGCGAAATCGCCGCCGGCGGCATGCCGCTGGTGGTGATCGGACGCGATATCAAAATTGCCGCCGACAAAGTGTTGTTTGCCGATTATCAGGGCGGCGTCGATGCCGCCAATGCGTATCTGGCCGCCGGGTGCCGCCGGTTCGGCGTTGTCGCATTGCCGGAATGTTGCCACAGCGACCGGCAACGTCTCCAAGGGTTCTGCGATACGTTGCGGCAACGCGGAATCGCCGCGGAAGCCGTCATCGAAATCACTTCCGATCCCGCCACGCTGGCCGTGGAAGCCGGCAGACTGCGGGAGGTCGATTGTCTATGGGGAGTTCATACCGGCGATACCTTATTAACGGTCAAGGCGCTGGCCCGATTTCGCGACATTGCCGCGCTGCAGCTGCGCGGCCTCGGAGACGAGCCCGGTCTTGACCTGTTGCCCTTCCGGTTTACGGCACAACCGATGCCTTCCCGGCGCATGGGCGAAACCGCCGCCGATTTTCTGCTCGAACGGATTGACGGGGCCGGAATGCCGCCGCGTACGGCGGTATTGCCGTGGCCGCCAATCCAATAAAGATCCGGAGCATAACTCAATTTATCGGTCAGGAACCCGACCTGTTTTTATCGACGCATCCGCTCATGATGTCGTTTAAAATTCCTGCCGATTTTCCGTCCGCTGGACTGAACTTTCCGGTTTCTTTTCAAAAATCTTGCTATATAATTCCGGCTTATTGAACGTAATGATATACAGCATTTCCGTGGCCTTGCGAACTACTGCTGCCCGCGTTGACTTGTCCCGATCGACTAATTCATCGATCCGATGTAACTCGGGTTCCGGATAAAGAATATTCACTGGAACCATCTTATAATCGCCATTATGTCTCATAACATCCTCAATCAGTTAAAATAAATGGGGATCGAACACCCCCGATTCGATAAATTACGAAAAAAATTGCATAGTTTTTTTACTGCTTGAAGCTATGACAACATCCTAAATAATACCTAAAGAAATATATCATTGCAATATGTTGAAAACAAAAAAGACAAATAAAAATTAATAATCAATAGCAGCACTATTTATTACTATTATTATATAATGAAAATATGTATTTTTTTACTGTTTTAATATCAATAAGTTGTAACTGATTTTCCCGGATCACAATTGCGATCGGCAAAACGGTGGGGGGCTCAAAAAGTGTCTCCGGGGAGAAACCCCATAAGCGCTAAACAAGATGACTAAGGCGCCGTTCAGAAATAACCTTGACGATTTGCCTGGTTCTCGTGAATGTTTTTCGTGTCGCCGGCGCGTTACATACGGAAGGTATGCTCCTTGCCGTCGGCCCAAAAATCAAATCACGATTTTTCCGGCAATTTGTCAAGTTAATTTCTTTACAGTTCCTAAAAATTTTTCTATCTGGATTATTTTAATCAAAACCGGGAGATAAGGAGCCGTTCAGAAATAACCTTTACATCTGCGTGTTTCTCCCGGTTGCTTTGTGGTTTGCCGATTTGTTACATAGCTGAAGCTATGCTCCGCATCGGCAAGCCCCCAAATCATTCCGGGATAATCCACGTATCTTGTCAAGTTTATTTCTTTACATCTCCTAAGCGTTTTTTTATGATCGTCAACCCGTCATGTCGCCACCCGGTGACGTGATGGTTTTTTTTATCGTGACATTCCATCGACGGCAGTTTCAAATCGCGGAGCCAATAAACAGGGGCTACCGTCCCGGACCCCGCCGGGCATGGCGATCATTCGGGGAAAACCCTGAAAAAATTGCAAATTTTTCGGGGTTTCTCCCCGGAAACTTGTTTTGCGACTGGCGGCTCTCCGGGGAACGGTGTATTTTGACAGGGTTATATGGATCGAGAGGCAAGAAAGGGACGAAGCGATGGGCGCAGGTTACATTTACAAAAGAGTGTTGTTGAAGATCAGCGGGGAAGCGCTGAAAGGCAATCACGAGTCGGGATATCAGGCGGAAGCCGTCCGGCAGATTGTCGACAAGATTCAGCGGGTGATCGACCAGGGCGTGGAACTGGCGCTGGTCTGCGGCGCCGGCAACGTGTGGCGCGGCGTCAACGGGACCGGCTCCGGCATGGACCGGGTCACCGCCGACTACATGGGGATGCTGGCAACCGTGATGAACGGACTCTGTCTGCGGGATGCGTTCGCGGCGGCCGGCGTGGCGGCGGAAGTCTTTACCGCCTTTCCCATCGGCCCGGTGGCGGAAGCCTATACCCGGGAAAAAGCCGTGCAGGCGCTCGACGCCGGCAAGGTGGCGATTCTGGCCGGCGGAACCGGCAGCCCATTTTTCACTACCGATACCACCGCCACGCTCCGGGCGCTGGAAACCGGCTGCGAAGCCGTGTTGAAAGCGACCAAAGTCGACGGCATTTATACCGCCGATCCGTTCAAGGACCCGACCGCGACCCGGTTTGAAACGCTGTCGTTTGCCGACGCGCTGGGCCGGAAACTCAAGGTGATGGATTCGACCGCGTTTTCCATGTGCAGCGACAACTCGCTGCCGATTATCGTATTTAACTTTTCCGATCCGGACTGCCTGGAAAAAGTGTTGCGCGGCGATACGTCGTCGGCCACGGTGGTATCCTGAGCGGAAACAAAGGCGGTGCAGCCATGACGAATATTCATCCGACGGCAGTGGTGTCACCGCAAGCGCAGCTGGGCCGGGACGTGACCATCGGCCCCTACAGCATTGTGGAAGATAACGTTATTCTGGGCGATAACTGTTATCTGGACGCCCATGTGAAAATCGCCCGTTATACCACGATCGGCGCCGATTGCCGGATCTATTACGGCGCGCTGGTCGGAGAAGAACCTCAGGACCATCGGTTCCGACCGGGGTTGGTGTCGTATACCGTGATCGGCGATCATACGGTGATCCGGGAATATGTGACGATTCACCGGCCGCCGTTCGAAGGGCTGAAAACCGTGGTGGGCAACTACGTGCTGCTGATGGCGTTTTCCCATGTGGCGCACGACGTGGTGATTGACGACCGGGTGACGGTGGCGAATCAGACGGCGCTGTCCGGTCATGTGCATCTGGCCTTCGGCTCAATTATCAGCGGCTATGTGCTGATGCATCAGTTCTGCCGGGTCGGACGGCTGGCGATGGTGGGCGCCGGCAATATGCTGGTGCAGGACGTGCCGCCATTCTGTCTGCTGGAAAAGAACGGCTATATCTGCGGCCCCAACACGGTCGGACTGCGGCGGGCGGGCCTGACGGTCGAGCAGCGGAATGCGATTCGACGGGCGGTCAAACTGTTCTTTTTCAACGGGTTGAACACCACGAACGCCATCGAGAAAATTCTCGAGGAACCGCCGACGCCGGAGGTCCGGGAATTCTGCGATTTCATCACGGCGTCAAAGCGCGGCGTCGTATCGGGAAATCCCCACAGCATGATGCGGCACGGACGCGAAGCGGTGATCGATGAGGAAAATCTTCGAACAGCACTTTAATTTATAGCGGAAGGAATGTATATTTCACCGCATTATCGTTTGAAGGCGGCAATTCCGTCCGGATCGCAGGCCGGCGCGCGGGTTGCTTGAAGATGCAATCTCGCCCCAGGGGGGCAGCGATGGAGAAAGATACGGATTCATGAGGTTTCAATGTCCATTCTGCCGCGGTATCGTGGCGGTAGATAACAGCGATCTCGGCCAGAATGTCCAGTGCGGACATTGCAGCGAGATCGTAACGGTGCCTTTTTCCCGGCTGGCGACCGGTGCGGTTATCGCCGACTTTATCATTCTGGAAGAATTGGGCCGGGGCGGCATGGGGATCGTCTATCTGGCGCATCAGATTTCCCTGGACCGGCCGGCGGCAGTCAAAATTCTGGCCGAACACTATGCCAATAACGCCGAATTCGTGGTCAACTTCATCAAAGAAGCCCGCGCGGCGGCCAAATTGAATCATCCGCATATCGTCCAGGCCTACGCGGTCGGGGAGGACGAAGGCATTTTCTATTTCGCCATGGAGCATATCGACGGCGAAACCATGAAGCAGGTCCTGAAACGGGAAAAAGTCATTCCCGTCGACCAGGCCGTGACCATCATCCAGCAGATTGCCGAAGCGCTGGACTACGCCTGGAAAGAAGCCCGGTTGATCCACCGCGACATCAAGCCGGACAACATCATGATTACCAAGAACGGCCGCGCCAAGCTGGCCGACCTGGGGCTGTCCAAGGTGGCCGGCGAAGCCGAAGACGCCGACAGCGACGAAGTAATGGGCACGCCGCAGTATATCAGCCCCGAACATCTGACCGGGGCGCCGATGGACGTGCGCAGCGACATTTACAGTCTGGGCGCGACTTTCTATCAGCTGGTCACCGGCCGGTTTCCGTTCGAAGGCAAGACGCCGACGGAAATCGCCCGCAAACATCTGGAAGAACCGCTGACGCCGCCGCAGGTCATCAATCCCGACGTGCCGATCGCGGTCGGCCAGGTGATCGAAAAGATGATGGCGAAAAACATCAAAAACCGCTATCAGGACGCCGAACAACTGGTGGAAGATCTGCGGATGGTCCGCCGCGGCAAAAAACCGCCGGTGGCCACCCAGGGCATCAAAGCTATCGGCAGTTTGAGCAAACTGGGGCTCAACGTGGTTTCCGCCACCAAAAAACAGATTGAAACCCAGTTCAAGACGTTGAATATGCAGATTGGCGGGTTGATGACCGGGAAGTTTTCGACCGGCACGGTTTCCGATCTGGATACGCTGGCGACGCTGGAACTGAAACGGCAGCAGCGGAAAAAGATTATTTTCATTTGCGCGATCGTACTGATTATGGTTCTGGGGCTGTGGATTCTCTCGTACAGTTTCTTCTTTCCCAAGAAGGCGGCGCATATTGCCGATCCGGTGAAGAATGCGATCGGCAATGTGGTGGCGGCCGGCAATAAAGAAGTCCGCAAGCGGCCGTCGGCCAGTCCGTATATACAGCAGATCAAGAAGATCATGCAGTTCTACAATACGAATCCGGATAAAAAGCAGGATTTTCTCAGCCGGGTAGACGACTTTCTGGATGATTTCCAGAAGCCGCAGACGATGATTGAAAAAAACGAACTCGACGGGTTGCTGTCCGTTTACGTGCCGATGGATGAAACGGTACGCGTGATTCCCGCCCGGGACAAACTGGACGAAAAGTACGTCAAGGATCTCGAAAAAGCCGAACTGGTGCGCCAACGTCTGCTGGAAGAAGCCAAACGTCAGGAAGCAGTGAAACGCCAGGAAGAAGAAAAGCAACGCCGGCAGGAAGAAAAACTCCAGGCCGAGATTCGGAAACGGCAGGAAATTCAGGAAAAACGCGAAGCGGAAGCCGCCCGTTATATCGCCGGCCTCAAGCAACAACAGCTCGCCTGGCGCGGCGAATTCATGGACGATCTGATTAAAGGGAACTTCGATCAGGCGGAGAAGATTCTCAACGCCACGCCCGGCGTGTTGAAAAAATTGCGGAACGATGCCATTCAAAGCGAACTCAATGCCGCCGAAAGTGTGGTGCAATGGGGTAAGTCCGAACGGGTCATTCTCGATAAAGCCCGCAAGATGTACAATTTGTATTACAACGGCGGCTCGACCCTGGCCGGGTTGACGTTGGAAATGCGGGTCGGGCAGTTGGCCAAAGTGGAAAATGTGGCCGACGGCATGATTACGTTGCGGCCGATCATGGGCGGCGAACCGGAAACCGTAAAGATCGACAGTTTGCCGGGCAAGGTCCGGATGACGATGATCCGGAAAGCGGCCGCCGCGCTGGACGACGATCAGGCCGAATTCTGTTACATGCTCAGCCGCGGTTATTTCTCGGCCAAGCTCAAAGAAAAGGCGCCGACTCCGGAACTGGCGGCGGAATATTCCGAACTGGTCAAAGCTTACCTGATGCGACTCTATCAAAAGGCGTCGCCGGAAGACAAAAAGGCCCTGGCCGAACGTTACGGACAATTACCGGAAGTCCGTGAATTGCTCCAGCAATAAACCGTCGGTCGAGGTGAGTCGTGAAGATTATTCATTTTTCCGATCCGCATGCGGGCGGTCCGGCCGAAGACTGGATGGCGTACATCGACAAGCGCTGGGTCGGAGTCTTCAACTACACGTTCCGACGGAAATTCCAGCACGATTTGAGTCTGCTGTCGCGAGCGGTGGAATACATTCTGGCGGCCAGTCCCGATCTGGCGATCTGTACCGGAGATCTGACGTCGACCGGTCAACCGGGGGAATTTGAAAAAGTCCGGAAAATTCTGGCGCCGTTGCGCGATTCGAAAATCCCCGTGTTTTATCTTCCCGGAAACCATGATTTTTACGTCTACCGACGGTCTTGCGTGACCGCGATGAAAGGAATGGTGGAATATCTTACCCGCGGCCGTTATACGTTCGATGCGTTGCCGTTGAAACTGACCTTCGGCGATCTGGATTTTCTGATGGTCAACGAAAGCTGGCCGTCGAATCTGCTGTCGTCGCACGGCTGGCTGCGGCCGCAACATTCCTCGTGGCTGGAACAACTCTGCGGCGAGCCGAAAATCCGGCCCCGGGTGATGGTCGGACACTATCCGTTGCTGGAGGAACACCCGATTCTGCGTTGCCGGCATCGGCTGTACGGCCAGGCGCGGGCGGCGCGACTCCTGCGCGGCGGCCAGATCGATCTCTCGCTGTGCGGCCACGTGCATAAACCGAAAGCCCGGCTCGACGACCGGGGCAGGGGCGAAATCATCGCCGGCTCGATTACCCGCAATCACTGTCTGGCGGAAATCGATTACGATGCGAACCTGGACCGGTTTGATTACCGGCAACTCCAACTGGACAACTGAAATTTTACTTCAAGATCGGCGCCAGCACAATTCGGAACCCGGAGTGGGAATCGGCGAAAAACGGCGATTCGACCGGTTCCCGGAAGGTGATCCGCAACTGTTCGGCATTGCTTCGCCAGGACCCGCCGCGTAACACGGCAACCGTTTTTTTTGCCTCAGGAGGCTGACGATTCGACGGTATGCCGTAGGCGGCCCAAGTCCATTCCGCGACGTTGCCGGCAAAGTCGTAAAAACCCCAGCGATTGGGCTTGCGGGTGGCCACGTCGTGGGTTTCGTTATAGCTGTTGCGTTCGAACCAGGCATAGTCGCCGGCGGTGCGGTCGTGAACGCCGAAATAGAACGGCGTAATGGTTTCGGCCCGGGCGCAGTATTCCCATTCCGTTTCCGTCGGTACCCGGTATTCGTAGCCGGAGGGAATGCGGCCGGTGCCCCGTTCCTGTTCGTTGAGTCGCCGGCAGAATTCCAGCGCCCGTTCCCAGCTGACTTTTTCCACCGGACGGTGGCCGCCGATGGCTTCGTAGCTGCTGGGATTTTCCATCATGATCGATTCGTAGACGTTCTGAGTAGTTTCCGTTTTGGCCATCCAGAACGCATAGGAGATGACGGTTTTCCGGGCCGGTTGTTCATTGAGTTCGTGATTGAGATCGTCAAGCGGCGCCCCCATGACGAATCTGCCGGGATCGACCGGCAGCAAGGCGAGGTTCAGACGGGGCAGCGTGTAAGGGAAGCCGAATTCCGGCCGCGACTGGTCTTTCCGGTAAATATACTGCTTGACGGAAAACGGTTCATCCTTGTTCAGACGCAGGCTGACCTGAAACGTCCCGGGGCTGAGTCTGACTTTTTCTTTCAGCACGGCAAAACCATCTTTGTGAGCGACAATCTCGTAATCGCCGGGCGGGAGCACGTATTTGGTACCCGTTTCCGGCAGGCCGGCCATCTTTTTGACCAGACTTTTGCGGAAGAAAATTTCCACGTCGGCGCTGGCGGGGGTGATTTTCAGTTCCAGGACGGCGTATTTGTTGGAGACGTCGATCCGCTGGTCGTGAATCGCCTGGTTGAGCGATTCGACCTGCTTGGCAAAATTATAGGGAACGTAAACCCAGTGGATCGCCAGATAGAGCAGCAGTCCGACCAGAATAACGGAACCGGCATAGAGCAGCGGCGGCATGACCCGCTGCCGGCGAACTTTGCCCTGAATGATTTCCTGCTGGAGTACGGCCAGCGTCGGAAACCGTTTTTCCGGGATCGGCTGGATGCAGCGGCCGACAATCTCGTCCCAGCAGGGATGGCAGCCGAAATGCGAAGGCATCTGGAGGTGGTCGCGATTGAAGCGGATCCCGGTCAGCAACTCGTACATGATGATGCCCAGCGAATAAATGTTGCTGCGCTGGTCCGGAATGTGTCCGGCGCGCTGTTCGGGACTCATATAGAGGAAAGTCTCGGCCAGCGCCCGGAACCGGGGATTGGCGATGCGTTCCACCCGGATGACATTTTGATCTTCTTTGAGCGCTTCGATGGTCCGGGCGCGTTCGGCGCGCGGCTGGCCGCCGACCAGCGAGTATTCCGCCATGTCGATTTTCGAGGTGCCTTCGATGTCGTCGGCATCGGCGTCGAAGCCCGGAATCAGGCGTTGCGGAATGCCGAGTTTGACCAGACTGGTCTGGTCGAACCCGCCGGACAGGACGATTTTCCGAAGAAAATCGTCGGGCACCTGCCGCATCTTGCTGAAGTCGGAAAGCCGGATCAGATGGGCGCTGTCGAACAGAATATTCGCCGGCTTCAGATCCCAGTGCGACATCGGCGTTTTCGCATTGGTGGCGGCGTGCTGGAGCCCGCTGCACAGCTGCAACGCGATTCCTTTGGCCTGAAATTCATGCATCCGGCCATGCCGCAGCAGATATTCCTGAAGCGTTCGCGGCGCTCCGTTCAGCGCGGTCACGTAGCTGCCGACAAGATAATATTCTTCCTCGGTGGCGCCGACTTTGTAAACGCCGACGATGTTGGGATGAATAAAGTCGCCGATATTTTTGTGCAGGTCGTCGAAGTACGCTTCGAAATTTTCTTCCTGGGTCAGTTCGGGAACCAGCAGTTTCAGCACGTAGCGCTTGCCGGTGACGGTGTTGCGGACCAGATACGAGTCGTTCATGAAGGACTGCCCGAGCAGGCGAATGACTTCGTAAATTTCGCCGACGCGCGAGCCCTTGCTCAAAATTTTTGCTCTGCCGTAATCCGTCATATTCGTACCGTCGTCCTTTTCGGTCACGGAAATTGCTCCGGCGGCACGACCGGCCGTCGTTTCCTGGGTATCGTCCGGAACGGCAATTATTTTAGACGGATTCCGCCGATCAGGTCAGCTACTCCGCTCAGATGATGCCGTTCCAGATAACTGTCGATGCCGTCGATTACTTTCAACGGAGCGTAGGGGTCGGCAAAGATGGCCGTCCCCACGGCTACCGCGCTGGCTCCCGCCAACAGAAATTCCACCGCGTCGTCGCCGGTCGTAATCCCGCCCATGCCGATAATCGGAATCTTTACCGCCCGGTGCGCTTCGTATACCATCCGGACTGCGATCGGCTTGATCGCCGGACCGCTCATGCCGCCGGTAATGTTGGCAATTTTCGGCCGCCGGGTTTCGATGTCGATGACCAGGCCGGTAATGGTATTGATCAGTGAAATCATATCGCTGCCGGACGCCTCGGCGGCCCGGGCGAAATCCCCGATGGAAGTGACGTTCGGACTCAACTTGGTAATCAGCGGCAACGACGTCGCCCGCCGCACCGCGCCGACCACCGCCGCCGCCAGTTTGAGGTCGGTCCCGAAGGCCACGCCGCCCTCTTTGACGTTCGGACACGAGATGTTGATTTCCAGCGCGGCGATGGCGTCTTTTTCGTCGTCGAGACGGGCGGCCACGGCCGCGTATTCCTCAATGGTTTTGCCCCAGATGTTGACGATGACGGTGGCGCCGGTCTTTTTCAGAAATGGGAGATAGTCTTCGCCGTGCAGAAATTTTTCGATGCCCGGACCCTGAAGACCGATGGCGTTAAGCATTCCGCCGGTCACTTCCGCGATGCGCGGCGTCGGGTTTCCGTGACTGGGTTCCATGCGGATGCCTTTGACCACCACGGCGCCCAGTTTCCGCAAATCGTAATAATCGGCATACTCCTTGCCGTACCCGAAAGTTCCGCTGGCGGTCATGACCGGGTTTTTCAGGTGCAGACGGCCGAGATTGACGGAGAGATCGGTCATTTTCCGGCCTCCTCATAATAAACGCGGGAAGCCGGAAAGACCGGGCCTTCCTTGCAGGTACGGGCATAGCGCCAGCCTTCGGGGGTGTCGGCTTTGACTTTGACGACGCAGGCGAAACAGGCGCCGATGCCGCAGCACATCAGGTGGTCGAGACTCAACTCGCCGTCGTAGCCGGCGGCGAGAATCTGTTTGCCCAGCGCCATCAGCATACCGTGCGGACCGCAGCCGTAAAACCGCAGTTTGCGGCCGGGATTTTCCTGAATCACGGCCGTGACCAGATCGGTTACCAGACCTTTGATCCCGGCGGAACCGTCGTTGGTCGCGGTGCGGACCGTAAAACCGGCGGCGGCAAAACGGTCGGTCAAAATCAGGTCCGTCCGGGACCGGGCGCCCAGCAGCAGCAGTCCTTTGACCGGACTCCGCTGCGCCAGCAGATAGGTGGCCGCCGATCCGTAGCCGCCCGCCACCAGCACCGGCAATTCGTCCGGCTGCGGCAGCGAAAACGGTTTGCCGAGCGGTCCCAGCAGGTCGCAGACGGTGCCCGGCGGCAGTTCCGCCAGCACTTCGGTGCCGGTGCCGACAACTTTATAAACCACGGTCAGAATGCCGTCGTCTGCAACATTGCAGATGCTGAACGGACGGCGCAGAATGCGGTCGCGAAGGCCGTTGATTTTCAGATGGATGAACTGTCCGGGCTGCGTTTGACGGCAGATGTCCGGCACGTAAAATTCGATTTGCCGGTAGGCGTCCTGCAGAACGCGGTTGCTGATGATTGCTCCGATCGCGGGCATGGTGTTTCCTTGACTTATAACGAACCTTTGGTGGACAACACGCCGTGGATGCGGGGATCGACGGTGACGGCTTCGGACAGCGCCTTGGCCAGTCCTTTGAAGACCGCCTCGAAGACATGATGCGCTTCGCCGGCGGCCAGCATTTTGATATGCAGATTCATGCCGGCCTTGACTGCGAGCGCCTGGAAAAATTCCTTGAACAGCGCGGTTTCGAGGTCTTTGATCCGTTCCGCGGGCGGCACCAGATCGTAAACCAGATAGGGGCGGCCGGAGAGGTCGAGCGCGACCAGCGCCAACGATTCGTCCATCGGCAGAATAAAGTAGCCGTAACGCCGGATGCCGGCTTTGTCGCCCAGCGCTTCCGCGAGGGCTTGCCCGAGAGTCAACCCGAGGTCTTCCATGGTGTGATGGGCGTCGACGTCCAGATCGCCGGCGGCGGTGATTTCGAGATCGAACAGGCCGTGTTTGGCAAACAACTGCAACATGTGGTCCATAAACGGAATGCCGGTGGCGATGCGACTGTTGCCGCGGCCGTCGAGATTGAGTTTGACCTGAATATCGGTTTCTTTGGTTTTGCGGCTGACGTTGCCTTCGCGCATGCGTTTCATTCCCATGTCTCCCGACCTTCCGCGCGGGGTTAAGATTCAACTGGAGCCGTCCGGCGGATTTCGGTATGAAATGTAATCTTCGTTCCGGCAAAATGCCAGTTGCGACGTTCGAATTGTAACGATTTTCGCGGCGGGGCCGACGGCGGTCAAGCCGTCGGCCGGGAGGGGGCCGCCGTCAGGTGAACTGTAAAGGCTTCATGGGCCAACTTTTGAGGCAGTCTACCGTGATGCTTTCGGCGTCGGTGACGAAAGAGATTTTCCGATTGTTGCCGAGCGCCGGATAGACGCGCTGCGAAAGGACCTGGCGGCGGTTGGCGAACACTTCCACCACCGAGCGGTCGATAAAAATCCGCAGTTGTAATTTTTCGCCGTGGGGGCAGAACTCGAAAGGCGCGCTCTGACAGAGTACGCAACGGGGAGGCGGTCCCAAATAGATGGGAAAATTTTTGATGGCATCGCTGCGCAGGCCGATATGGGAAAGGTCGATGCTGAGCAATTGTTGTTGGGGGTCGAGCACGATTTCGGCAAATTCGCGTTCGTCTTCCGACTGGAGAACGCGCAGAACGGTCCGCGCCGGGACCGAATTCATGCTCAATTCCAGTTCCAGACAGTCGCCGTGGCATTCCGGCAGAAAATACGGCGTATGACGTTTGACCTCGAACGGTCCGGCGGCCTGTTCCGGGCCGCGCAACGCGAGGTATTCTTCGGGCACATCCCATTCGACCTGACCGGCGGCGTTAAGCGTCATGACGCGCGGCAGAGCCATGATCTGGTCGCCGCACTGCCAGTGGTTGTGTTTATCTTCCTGCGCCTGCATCCAGAACCAGACGATGCGGCGGCCTTTGCCGTCGAGCGACGTTTCCGGGGCGAACAGGCTGCCGCCGGGAAAATTCAACCGGTGATGTTCTTCGGGAATGAAGGTGCCGAATTGATAATCGCCCAGATAATAGCGGGCGCCGCAGGGGTGACTGATGCCGAGCAGCACGTAGCGGTTGCCGAGTTTGAAGAAGTCGGGGCAGGCCATATCCTCGTATTCCTCGGTCCAATGGCAGTTCGGGGTATAGAACGGGCGGAGGTATTCCCAATGAATGAGGTCGGGGGAACGGAACAGATACGCGGTGTCGCGCTGCATGAACGGCCGCATCAGCGCGCCGAGAATGGCCATGTAATGTCCGTCCTCGATCCAGACATGGGGGTCGAACACGTTGTAGATTTTTTCCAGCGGCGAATTTTTCGGCTGGGGAATGACCGGATTGTGCGGAGATTTAACCCAGTGTTCGAGTTCGTCGTCGGTGGCGGTGGCGATGCAGATTCCGGCGTCGATGCCGTAATAGACCAGCGTGGGAACGCCGTTGAGGTCGAGCAGGCCGCAGCCGCTGAAAATACCCAGGTCCGGTTCGCCGGGATGCGGGACCAGCGCGGGCGGATGAATTTTCCAGTGGATCAAGTCGGCACTGGAAGCGTGTCCCCAGCAGTGTCCGCCGTGGGGAAGGTTTTCGTCCTGATAGATGAAAAACATATGGTGGCGTCCCTTCCAGAACAGATTGCCGTTGGGATCGAACGGACCGCAATATTTCTGATCGGGGGCGTAAAAGTGATAGTTCGGGGTTTGTGGCGAGAGGTCGTTACCGCGGCAAAAAGTCATGATGGTCTCCTCTGACGTTATTTTTTTGACGCACTGGTATTGTCGTGTTATGATTATACTGTATAAAATTGCATTTATAAACTGAAATAATCCATAAAAAGAGTGTGATTTTTTGACAAGTCCGGAACCAATCCATCGGATCGACGCGCAGCGGGAGGCGCAGGACCTGCGGCATTTGCTGGGCGCGGCGAATCTGGAAGTGGCGCTTGGCGACGCGAGGGTCCGGCTGCAATGCAATTTCTGGGTTTGGGGGTGCCGGTATCAGCCGGCGGAGATTACGTTCGAACATCCCGCGCCGCCGTTCAACCGATTGTTTCTGTTTTTCGGGCAGGGCGGAAGAATTCGGATGAACGGCCGGGCCTATGGGCTTCGTCCGGAAGTGTTTTATCTGTTGCCGGAACAGTGTCCGTTTCAAGCCACTTATCCGGCGGGGGCGACGCTGATGTTCCTTCATTTCAGTGCGGCGGACCAGTGTCTGCATCGGGTATTCGACGGCGAAAAAGGGTTGCTGGAACTGGACTGTCCGGGACTGGCGCGTCTGTTCGGCGAGCATCGGCAGGCGGAATGGGACGGGGCGCTGGAAAGCGCGGCCATGGGTGCAATCTGGCGGCTGCTGACGCCGGAAATACGTTGCGGAATGGCGGCGCGGGCCAGTTTGATGCGGTCGTTCGGACCGTTGTTCAACGTGCTGGAAACAACCCCGCCGGCGCGGGTTCGGATTGCGGAACTGGCCGAGACGATGGGGCTCAGCCCGGGGGCGTTGGCGCGGCGGTTCGAACGTCGGTTCGGGCATCCGCTGAAAAAGTTTATCGACGCCCGAACCTTGCAGGCGGCACAGCAGATGTTGCTGGGAAGCGAACAGCCGGCCACGGCGATCGCCCGGGCGCTTGGATTCGAGGATGTGCATTATTTTCATCATTTTTTCCGGGGACAGACCGGATGTACGCCACAGGAATTTCGTCGGGCTTTGAAGCATTTACCCGGAATGCGGGCGGGGAATGCGGCGTCGTCCGAAGTATAAACGAGCGGGGCGGAATGATTTCGCGCGGCAATTTTTATTTTGGCTCGTAAAATTTTTTCCGGAAGCGGCTATATTATGGCTTCGATCAGCCCGGGACGGGTTTTTCGGGCTTTAAAGTCAAAGGGAGACGCTATGAAACGGATTCTGTTCAGTCTGCTTCTGGTTGCCGGGTTGGGGACGGCAGTCCGGGCGGAAGATCTGATTACCAACAACGGTACGATCTATCCGAATATTCAAATCATCGAAATTACGCCGATCGGCATCAACTTTGTCAGCAACAACAACGCCGGATGGGTCGATTTTCGCGACCTGCCGCCGGCAACCGCCGCGCATTACGGCTACGATCCGGCCAAAGCGGCCGCGTTCGAACAGACGCTGACTCAGAACAACGGCAGTGCCGTTGCCGCCAATTCGCCGGTCACCGTACCGGCCGCGGCAGTCACGTCCGCAGCTCCGGCCACGACCATTTATACGCCGCCGGCCGCCACGACCGGTTATACGACCACGACCACGACCACGACCACCACTGCCGTATCGACGGTGGCGGTGCCGATTTCGACGGTAGCGGCGCCGCCGGCCGGCGCTCAAGTCATCATGGTGCGGGATCTCAACCAGATGTATTACGACGAATCGCTGTCCGCCTGTCTCAACGTGGCGCCCAATGCGGCGGTCTGGGTACTCTGGAACGGCTGTTATTATCCCGCCTACTGGTGGAATTACTGGTTCTGGTCCCATCACTACATCTATTACGGCAACCGCTATTATCCGGCGCAGTATTTCCATCGCTACGGACTCTGGTGCGACGGCTATTTCTATCAGTATCACGTGCCCCGGAACGTGCCGTTTCATCCGGCGCCGCTGCCGTTGCCGGTGCCGCCGCGCGGCCATAAACCGATGCCGATTCCGGTAAAACCGTTCGATCACGGTTATCGGCCGGGACCGGGAACGCCGGTTCGGCGAAATGTTCCCGCCGGCCATGGCTTACCGGTTCCGAGGGGAACGGTCAATCCGCAACCAGGTATCATCCACCACCCAACGCCGCATCAGCCGATCGTACCGCGTCAACCCGCGCCGGCACCGATGACGACAACAACACCGGCGACAATACGTCCGGTGACGGAAGTGGACAAGTTGCCGACCGCCCGTCCGGAACGGTTTCGGCACCCGGCGACGGAAACCATTGCGACGCCGAGGACGGGGGAACGGATTCGTCCAACGACGGAATCCGAACACCGGATTTCCACCGGTACGGCTCCGGTCTTCCGGCGTACGGAAACTCCGGTCCAGCGGAACATGACTCCGACTCAACCGCAACCGCAGTTCCATCGCTCGGCGCCGACGCCAAGCACTTCGTATTCCGGCGTTCCGGGTGGTTCGCGGAGCGTGACTCCGACTCAACATTCAGCCCCGGTTCAGCATCCGGCTCCGTTCCGGGCTCCGGCTCCGGTTTCGGTGACGCCTTCGCCGGCTCCGACCGCGCCCGTCGCGCCGCCCGCCGGCAATGGCGACCGCCGTTTCAACCGGTAGGCATCAATCCAGCGTCTGCCGGTATTTGAACAGTCCGACCGTAATCATAACGACCGTGAAGACGACGATCGCGGTCAGATGACCGGCAATGTCAATGGTGCCGGCTCCGCGCAGGACGATGCCGCGCGCAATATGGATGTAGTGAGTAAGCGGCAGCAGGTTGCCGAGCCACTGCGCCCAGTCCGGCATGCCCCGGAACGGAAACATGAACCCGGACAGCAGCAGCGACGGCAGAAAGAAGAAAAACGACATCTGTCCGGCCTGAATCTGATTGCGCGCCACGGTGGAGATCGTCAGCCCCACCGCCAGATTGGCGGCGGCGAAGAACAGCGAAACAACCATCAGCAGCCACACCGAGCCCGCCGGAGTAATGCCGAACACATATTTAGCCAGCAGCAGCACCAGCAGAATCTGCGTGTAGCCGATCACGATATACGGAATGATCTTGCCCAGCATGACCTCCAGCGGACGAACCGGAGTGGACAGCAGATTTTCCATGGTTCCCCGTTCTTTTTCCCGCGTCATGGCCAGCGCGTTGATGATGACCATGGTCATGGTCAGGATCACGCCGAGCAGCGCCGGAACGATGTTGATTTCGGTTCGGATTTCCGGGTTGAAGCAGCGGTGGAGGCGGATATCGACCGGACTGGCGGCGGCCAGTTCGTCGTTGGGGGCGGGCCGCAAATCCCGCTGGAGCGCCCGCAGGACCACCGGCTCGAAGGCGGCGGATGCGTAGGCGACTGCCGCCGGGTCGGCGGCATCGGCTTCCAGCAGCAGTTCCGGACGGTGTCCTTTTACCAGTTCGCGCGAGAAGTTTTCCGGAAACGTCACGATGAACTGGACCTGGCCCCGGCGCAACAGTTGTTGCGCTTCCGATTCGCTGACGATGCCGCGTTCGAATTGAAAATATCCGCTGGTGGTCATGGCGCTGACGACGGCCCGGGAATACGGGCTCAGATCGCTGCCGACCACCGCCGTGGGCAGATGTTTGGGATTGGTATTGATGGCGAACCCGAAGATCGTCAACTGAATGATCGGAATGCCCACCATCAGACTCAGGGTCAGCCGGTCGCGAAGCGTCTGAATCGATTCTTTGATCACGATGGCCGCCAGCCGACGTCCGGAAAATTGCAGAAATCCGCTCATCGGAAGTTGTCCTTCGCCTTTTTTTCGGAGAGGTAGATGAATACGTCTTCGATATTGCTTTCACTCGGTTCCCAGACCAGACCGGGACGCTGCCGGAAGGGGGCGACGGCGGCTTCCATGCCGGCGGGGTCGGCGCCGGTCAGATGGAGCGTTTCGCCGAAGACCACGACCTGTTCGATGCCGGGTGTCCGCCGGAGTTCTCCGGCCAGTTGACTGAGCTGTTCTCCGCGGACCGTCCAGGTGGAGAGCCCGGCGGCGGCGATGACTTCGGCAATGGTGCCGGTAGTCAGCAGGTTGCCGTAGGCGATATAGGCCAGCCGGTGACAGCGTTCGGCCTCGTCCATGTAGTGGGTCGAGACCAGCGTGGTGATACCGGTCACGGCCAGATTGTGCAGCTCGTCCCAGAAGTCGCGCCGGGCCTTCGGATCGACGCCGGCGGTAGGTTCGTCGAGCAGCAGCAGTTCCGGTTCGTGAAGCGTACAGGCGGCCAGGGCCAGCCGCTGTTTCCAGCCGCCGGACATGGTGCCGGCCAGCTGGTCCCGGCGGTCTTTGAAATCCATGCGTTCGATGATGGCGGCCACGCGCTCCCGCCGCCGGTCGAGTCCGTACAGCCGGGCGATCAGGTCGAGGTTTTCCTTGACGGTGAGGTCTTCGTACAGACTGAATTTCTGGGTCATGTAGCCGACGCGGCGCTTGATTTCGTCGCGCTGCCGGAGAATGTCGTAGCCCAGACATTGCCCTTCGGCGCAATCGGGATTCAGCAGACCGCAGAGCATCCGGATGAACGTTGTCTTGCCGCTGCCGTTCGGCCCCAGAAAACCGTAGATTTCGCCGCGCTTCACCTGTATGGCAATGTGGTTGACCACAACACGGCCGTCGAAACTCTTGGTGACGTTCCGAACGTCGATGGCCGGCAATTCGCCGTTAGCGTTCATGGCGGGACTCCGAAGCCAGGGTCACGGTCACCGGCAGTCCGGGATGAAGTTCGGCAATCCGGTCCGGATCGGCCACGGCTTCGATCAGAAACACCAGTTTTTCCCGGTTGTCGTTGCTGTAAATCACCGGCGGCGTGTATTCCGGTTTGGGGGCGATGTAGTTGATCCGGCCCGAGTAGACCGGGCCGCCGGAGGCGGTCCGGAAGGTGATGGGCTGTCCGCGCCGGATGGCGGCGGCCTGGTCGGCGTTGACGAAAAACCGGACTTTGAGTTTGTCGGACGGCAGCAGCATGACCGTGGCCGCCCCGGCGGCGGCGTATTCGCCGTCGCGCATCAGCACGTCGAAAATAATGCCGTCGTACGGACAGAACGACTGTCGCTGGTCGAGCCGCCACTGGGCGGCGGCCAGCGCTTCCGAGGTGGCTTTGACTTCCGCTTCCGCCGCCGCGATCCGGTCGGACCGCGCCGGCAGTTTGCCGATGGACAAATTGTGTTTGGCTTCTTCCAGGTCGCAACGGTCGCGTTCCAGCGTCAGCCGGTAGCTGTCGAATTCCTTGATCGAGACGGCGTCCTGCTGCCGGAGTTTGAGGCTGCGGCGGTATTCGATTTCATCCAGTTTCACCACCGACTCCATCCGGTCGATTTTGGCTTGCAGCGCATTGAGTTCTTCCTGCCGGGAGCCTTTCAGCAGATCCTGGAGATCGGCCTGGGCTTTTTGCCAGTCGGCCCGGGCTTCCGCCAGCGCCGCCAGCTGTTCGGTCCGGTCCTGAACGAACAACAGCGTTCCTTTTTGGACCGGATCGCCGCGCTTGACCGCGATCCGGTCGATCTTGCCGCCGGTCACCGGCGCGATATAAACCAGATCGGCTTCCAGATAGCCCTGAAGGGTGTCCGACCGGTTGCAGCCGATCAGAAAAACAACTGACAGCATCAGCAATAAACTTATTTTCGACATGGATTACTCCCGATATTATGCCTTGATACTGAACAAAATGCGTTCGGCGATCGCTTCGGCGTTCTGCGTGCCGTATTCCGGGTTGTCGGTCAGGTTGCCGGAAATCGGTTTGTTGAAGAAAAACAGACATTGCGCCAGCGTCAGGGCCACGATCATGGTCACTTCCGCTTCCGAAGTCGATTTCTGCCGGATCTGCCGAATCATATCTTTGACGATGGCCAGCCGCGGTTTCATCTTGGTGATGAACGTTTCGGAGAAATAGGGCGACGGCGACAGCATTTCCCGCACGACCATCCGGTAACGGTAGCGGAACAGCCGGCTGTCCGACGCCGAATGACGCAAAAACGTAATCAGCCATTTGCGCATGAACGTTTCCGGATCGCTGTTTTCTCCGGCCAGCGCCGCCGCGAAGTCCAGATGGTCCGGAATTTCGCCGATGTACCGCAACACTTCCTGATAAAGTTCTTTCTTGCCGCCGAAATAATAGCTGATGGCGGCCAGGTTGGCTTTGGCGTTGTCGCAGATGGTGCGGACCCGGGCGCCGTCGAAACCGCGGTCGACGAATTCTTCCAGCGCCGCCAGAATGATGCGTTCTCTTTTTTCCATAATTCCGAATAACTTTCCGAGCAAAATTAAAAAAAATGTTCTAAAAATAATTTTAAAACAAAATTTTCATTTGTCAAGAGCCGCCATGAAAAATTGTGAATCGGAGAGTATGTTAGTAGACCGGGTCAAATCGAGGGGAGTTTCCTCTCGGATAGTAGATGGGAAAATTCAGCATTGGAATGAGACAATATGGGTAACGGGAAAAAAATTTTATGGGGATGGGCAGGTACGGTCATGTTGGCGAATGCGCTGGCGGCGGCGCCGGCGTTGACGGCGGACCGGGCTGCCATCGATTTCGGCGCCTATTCGGCCAATTTGGCGAAGCAGCATGCCTTTGTGCTGAAAAACACCGGCGATCAGGTCTTGAAGATCATCCAGATCCGCAAAACCTGCGGCTGTTCCGAGGCGAAAATCGACCGGACCGAACTGCCGCCGGGGGCGACCGCCAGTCTCGGCGTGACGATCAAAGCCGGTTCGATTGCCGGTCCCTACAGCAAGAATCTGTTTGTCGAAAGCAATGACCCGAAACAGCGGTTTCTGATGTTGCTGCTCAACGGCAACGCGGTTCCGCTGGTCACGGTGAAACCGCAGGACAAGATTTATGTCGGGACAATGCCGGTCCGGCACCCCTGGACGCAGGAATTCGAATTGCAGACCACTCAGGACAACGTGGTGTTCGGTCCGGTTGCCGGCAAAGATGCCGAGGCCGCGCTGACGCCGATCGACCGTCGCCGGTTTAAGCTGACGGTACAACTGGCGTCGATAAAGCCGGGGGCGTTTATGCTTCAAGTGCTGGTGCCGGTCAAGGCGCCCGCCGGCTGGCCGCCGGTGGAAATCCTGATCTCCGGACGGCGGACGGCGGAACGATGAAACCTCGGTGGTTCGGATTGCTGTTGTTGTCGCTGCTGCTGATCGGAGCGGCGGTTGCGCCGGGAGCCCCGGTCCGGGTCGATTTCTACTTCCAGCCCGGCTGTCACGATTGCGAAAAAGTCGAACGGCTGACGTTGCCGCAACTGGCCGACGAATGCCCCGGACAGTATGAACTGCGCCGTTACGACGCTTCCCGTCCGGACGTCTTGCCGGAGCTGGTCAAACGACTGGAAAAACTCGGCGTCAACCGCAACGACACCGTTTCGATGATCGTGGCCGACCGCGTTTATCTCGGCGGCTACGACGAGATTGCGGCGAAGCTGATTCCGCTGGTCAAGGCGGGCGGGAAAACGCCGGAACCGGTTGCCCCGGAAGGATCGCCGCCGCCGCATCATCATCATCATCATTTCGTCTTTACGCTGAGTACAGTCACGGTGGCAGGACTATTAGACGGCATCAATCCGTGCGTGTTTTCCACGCTGGTTTTCTTTCTCAGTCTGCTGGCGGCGGCGCGAGTCTCCGGACGCAAACTGTTGTTGACCGGCGCGGTCTATTGTCTGGCCTGTTTTTTGACCTATCTGGCGCTGGGTTTCGGACTGTTCCGCTTTCTGCGGCTGCTGGAATCCTGGCACGGATTGCAACTGGGGTTGGAATTCGGTATGGCGGCCGTGCTGGTGATTCTGGCGGGCGTTTCTTTTGCCGACGCCTGGAATTATCGCCGCGTCCGGCGTTCGGAAGCGGTCCGCCTGCAATTGCCGGACCGCGTCAAGAGGCTGATTCACCGGATCATGCGGCACAATCTCACGTACCGGCGGCTGGTGCCGGGCGCGCTGCTGACCGGGATGCTGGTAACGCTGCTGGAGGCGGTCTGCACCGGACAGGTCTATTTGCCGACGCTGGTGCTGCTGACCCGCGAAGCCTCGGGGCCGTCGGTCTGGCTGGCCTATCTGTTGTGGTACAATCTGATGTTCATCGTGCCGCTGCTGGTGCTGTTCGGCTGCTTTTCGTGGGGCGCGAATCTGCCGCTGCTGTTGCGGTGGAGCAAGCGGAATGTGACGGTCAGCAAGACGTTGCTCGGCATGTTTTTTCTGGTGCTGGCCGGAGCATTGGCATTCCTGGCATTCCGGTAGGTATCGTGTCAACCCTGGCCGGCAGTCTCACATCGCGGGTAGCGGGGAAGACACGGGGTGCTTTTGAAGAAGCGCCCCATTTCTTCCCCGCGCCCCAATTTTGACCCCGCAAAACTTTTACTTCATTTATCCATTTGCTATGCAAATAGATAAATAACTTAAAAAGTTTGAAAGTCAGGACATGGGGGCCGGGGAAAAACCTTGAAAAATTTCCCAATTTTTCGGGGTTTCTCCCCGGAGACTCGTTTTGAGACGATCGTCAACGCTGGTTTGGGCAATAAAGATTTCGTCTGACGGCGAACCGCGACGGGGACGACTTCGGGGTCGGGGTTTCTTCCCGAAAACCGGTTTCGAGACCGGTCATGCCGGAGTGGCGGCGGCAGACTGGCGGCGGTTGGGTTTGGGTTTGGCCTTGTCAAGTTTGACTTTGCCCGCACGGTGAAGTTTGGCCAGAATGGAAGCGACGGCGCTGTAGAACTGTTCCGAAATGATGCCGCCAACCTTGATGTCGCGGTAAATGCTGCGGGCCAGCGCCGGGGCTTCCACGATGGGAACACCGTAAAACGCCGCCAGTTCCTTGATGCGTTCGGCGCGCAGACGGATCCCCTTGGCCAGAACCTGCGGCGGGGCGCCGCCGATTTCATAGCGCAACGCCACGGCCACATGAGTCGGGTTGGTTAACACGACGCTGGCTTTCGGAATGGATTTCATCATATTGTGCCGGAGGAGCTCCCGCATCCGGTGCCGGATTTTACCTTTGATCATCGGATCGCCTTCGGAATTCCGGCGTTCGTCTTTGACTTCCTGCTTGCTCATCATCAGGTTTTCATAATACTTTTTATGGCGGAAAATCCAGTCGATAACGGCGATGGCCAGGAACAGCGCCAGAATTTTGAACACCATCATCATGCAGTTGGTCATCACCCAGTGGACGCCTTCCAGCAGCGGAATGGTACTCAACTGGATGATTTCTTTCATTTCGCTTTTGATCGTAAAGTAAACGACCGTGCCGACCATGGCGATTTTCGCCAGCGTCAGGCCGAGCCGGAACAGCGTGTCCCGGGTCGGCACCAGCGACGACCAGACTTCCTGAAAGTTGAACCCTTTGAATTTCCATTGCAGCGGTTTGAACGAAAAATATTTGCCGACCTGCATCCGCATGACGCCGATGCCGCAGATGCAGAGCGCCAGTAGCGTCGGCGTAATGACTTTGAACACCACGATCAACGCGAAAAACGTTCCGGACCCGATATCCCGCTCCGTCCAGGTGCTCCGGCAGTCGATTTGAACAATACGTTGAATCGTATCGAAATAGGCGTTGCGCAGCGCCGGACCGAGGGCGTACATCATCAGCGCGCCGCCCAGCATCAGGACCAGGGAACTGACATCGCCGGACATCATTACGTTGCCTTCTTCCCGCGCTTTCTTGACGCGCTGCGGGGTGGCTTTCTCGGTTTTACTGGGGTCTTTGTTGGCCATGGGCGAACCTCGTCATAATCGGGCCAGGCTGCTCAGCCAGCCCAGCATTTGTTCATTGACGTTGCGGCAGATCGCCAGAATGGTCGGAACCATGGCGCCCAGCACCAGGAAACCCAGTCCGAACCGCAGCGCGAACGACAACATCAGCACCGGGAAATCTTCGCCGATCCGGGCCATGATCCCCAGCGAAATATTCAACAGCAGATTGACCGCCATCACCGGCAGCGCCAGTTGCAGTCCCACGATAAAAATCCGGGCGGTCAGCCCGGTCAGCCCCCCGACCGTGTCGGCATTGAGCAGATAAGTGCCCGGCGGCAGCGTTTTCAGCGACGACGCCGCGATCCGCACCACCTCCTCGTGCCCGTTGAACACCAGAAACGTGATGATGAAAAGCTGGACCATGAACGAACTGAATACCGTGGTTTCCATTTCCGTGCCGGGGTCCATCAAGTTGGCCATGGCGTAGCCGAGTTCCTGGTCGATCAGATAGCCGCCGAAGCTGAAGATTTCCATGGCCGTCATGAAGACCAGCGCCACCACCAGCCCCAGCGCCGCCTCCGACAGCATGAACAACATCAGCGTCAACAGATCGAGCCGGGCCACCATCGCGTTCCCGAACCATCCTTCCGGCGCCAGCGGCATCAGCAGAAAACTGGTCATGGCCAGAAACGCGATTTTGAACCGGGTGGGAATATGCGACGTGGTAAACATCGGCATGGCGAAGAAAAAGGCGGTCAGACGGCACATGATGGCCATCCATTTGACGACATTTACCACCAGTGAATAGTCGACGTTCACATTCTTGCCCTGCTGATCAGTTGGAAAATGAATTCCGTATATTGCTGGACCTGTTGGATATACCACGGAATCATCAGGGTGAATACGATTCCGGTGATGAACACTTTCGGCACGAAACTCAACGCCTGGTCTTTCAGCTGCGTCACCGACTGGAGAATCTGGGTCACGATCCCCACGATCATGATGGTCCCGATGATCGGCAGCGACAGCAGCGCGATTTTTTCCAGCGTCTGGACCATGATTTCAATAATGATCTCTTCCGTCATCTCGTCGCTCCTTGTTCCGTCAGGCGAAGCTTTCCACCAGGGAGCGGACGACCAGCGTCCACCCGTCCACAATGATAAACAGCAGCAGTTTGAACGGCAGCGAGATCATGGTCGGCGGCAACATCATCATCCCCATCGACATCAAAGTAGTCGCCACCACCACGTCCACCAGCAGAAAGGGCAGATAGATCAGAAAGCCCATCTGGAAGGCCGTTTTAAGTTCGCTCAGCATAAAGGCCGGAATGACCACCGTCATCGGCAGTTTGTCCGGGGAATCCACCGGCTCCATTTCCGCCAGTTCCATGAACAGCAGCAGGCTGCTTTCCCGCGTCTGTTTCAGCATGAACTCCTTCAAGGGCTGGGCCGCGTTGGTAAACGCCGCCTGCTCGGTAATCTGGTGGTTCGAGTACGGCACGATGGCTTTGTTATACATGCTCGTCCACACCGGCTGCATGATGAACAGCGTCAGGAACAACGCCAGCGCCGAAGTCATCCGCGGCGACGGCACCGAGGTGGTCCCCAGCGCCTGCCGCAGAAACGACAGCACAATCGCGATCCGGATGAACGACGTCATCATCATGATCGCCGACGGCGCCAGCGTGATGGCCGTCAGCAGCAGCACCACGTTGATGGCTTTGGAAAAATCGCCGCCGCCCCGCAAACTGAAATTCAACGAAATATCCTGGGCCGATTGCGCGGCCGCCCCTGCTCCGCACGCCAGCAGGGCCAGAGTAATGCCGGTCCAGATCAGAAAAGTTCGTTTCATGCCGCGACGGCTCCTATTTGACTTCTTCGTGGTCGACCAGATTTTCAAACCGGCGGGAAAAATCTTCTTCGATTTTACCGGCGGCGCGCCGCAGACCGGCGGTTCCGGCCGCTTCCGGCGACTCCGGCGTTTCGGTTTCCACGCCATCGATCGGCATCAGCCGGGCCAGCAGGTTGACTCCCTGCGCTCCGGCTCCGACCACATATTCTTCGTCGTAAATCCGCAATACGGACACCGAATTCCGGGCGTCCAGCTGAATTTTGGCTTTGATCTGAACGATTTCCGCATTGCTTTTCGGCAGAATGCCGCGTCCGTACTTCCGCAGGACATAGAGCATGGCGCCCAGCATTCCGACCAGCAGAATCACCACCAGCCACAGCCGCCAGGCGGCGATGCCCAGACCGGTAATGTCGTCCTGCGGTTTGGTGACGCCGGGGCCGAACTTTTTGCTGTCGGCCTTGACCGGGTCGGTGACGCCGGGACCGAATTTTGCCGGACCGGCGGAGGTCGAAACGACAGCGGGTGAAATCGGGGTCGAAACGGCGGGAGCGGTTGTTGCGGCGACCGGCAGCCGGTCGCGATCCGCGACTGCATAGGCGGTTCCGGCCAGCATCAAAGCGGCCGCCAGGACTATCATTGTCGTCCATCGCTTCATCTTGGCGTATTGATCCTTCCTGGGTTCAGCACAAAAAGTTTTATTTTCGCAATATCCGTACCAGGGCGGCCCGGATCAAATCCGGTGACCGTCGATGGCTTTGATCACGTCGATCATACTCAAGCCGGTATAGAAAGCCGGATCGACGTCCGGCGTTTCCAGCACAATATTCGCCACTTTGCCGTCCGCGGTCCGAACCGGATAGGCCAGCATGCCGACGGCGGGACTCAGATATTTTCCGGCAAACGCGTTGGACGCCAGAATGATGATTTTTTCCAGGGCGGCCCGGTATTTGCCTTTGCCGTCCAGCGCAATCAGCAGCGCGGCCGCCCGCATGGCGGCCGGCAGGCACCAGTGCGGCATGTTGGGACTCAATGCTTTCCGGGTTTTCAAATTGAATCGGCGGCAGATGCCGCCTGCCATCGGATTGAACCCGAGTTCAAACTGATGAATCAGCAACGGCGGAAAAATTTTCAGGCAACGGGCGAGGGTTTCCTTGTGTTCCGGTTTTTTCTGCATCCGGATCAGACACTTGGAAGCCAGCGCAACGAATTCGATGGCCCGGCCGGGTTCGCTGATGATTTCGTCGTTGTGTTCCCACGGCTTACCGGAGAGATCGGTTTCTTCGAAGAAATCGTATTCCGGCAGTTCGGGAATCCGCCCGTCGAGATTCACATGCAGATCCAGCACCCGGGCGATGAAGCGGGCCGCATACCCGAACCAGTCGGATTCCTGATTGTACGCGCCAAACAGAGCCAGCCCGGACAGCGCGGTCCGGAAAGGACCCGCGCCGACTTTTCCCGGCACGTACAATACCGGCGTATGCGGATCGAACACCTGGCGATCGGAGAGAAACCGACCGTTTTCGATGTCGTCCATGACTTTCTTGAACGCGGTCGCGGCCTCCTGGGCTTTATCGCCCCAGCCGAGTTCCCAGCCGGCGGCAAAAAGTCCGCGCGCGTAAAACAGATCGCTGTAATTGCTTTCCGGCATCAGATATTCGGCCGGCCGGAGATTTTTGTGACCCACCACTTCGAGCGGAGTGCCGCCGGCGGTCATGCAGAAATGAACGCGACCGTGATTGACCGAACGGATTTCCTCCATGGTATTGATTTCGGTGGTGAGGAGTTTGCGAATCCGGCCGGAGAGCAGATTGCGGTCGACGGCTTTGATCGAGTGAGCTACCGCCAGCCAGCGCAGATGCCCGGCCAGCGCTTCCATGCCGCGGCCCTGCGTCCAGGCGTAGATGACTTCTTTACTGCGATAGGCCTCGCTTTTATCGCTGACCGGATAAAAATCCTTTCCGGTTTTGACATCCAGCTTGGTATCGATCAGGCAGTATTCCGGATCGCGTTCGAAGCGGGTCAGGATCAGTTCCAGCACCTGACGCAACATCGATTCGTACCCCGGGGCCAGACTTCTGATGTCGTCCCATCCGGCGGTTTCCGGCAACTGCGGTATTTCTGCGCTCATAGCGTCTCCTGTCGCGGCGTTCCCGGCCGCGCCGATAATATACTGCGTGCCCGTCGAGATTTAAACCGTCGATCGGGAAGAATTTTCCGGCGGCGGCAATAACAACGTTTTTCGTACGTCGGGCAGATAATAGTACAGGAAGATTCGGTAAACGGCGATCCCGACGATGATTGCGCCGGCCATTTCTCCCAACGCCAGCCAATCCGGCGCATTCAAAACTTTTCCATTGGTGATTTTTCTGGCGGCATGAAGAACGGAGAGAAAAGGCAGCAACACTCCGCCCGCAGTGAATCCGAGCAGGGCGGCCAGATTCCGGAGTCCGAACTCGTTATAGCGAATGGTTACATGGTAGCCGGTAATCAGTCCGGTCATACCCAGGATGAAGGGAAATGCGATCATCACAACAAGATCGAAAAAGTGGAGATCCATTCCTTGACTGAAGTTGATTCCGGCCGGAATGGCATACAGAAAAAAGCCGCCGGCCAACCCGTAAATCACGCCCAGCCCTCCGGCCAGATAACGCCGTATTTTGGATATCTGCATCGCTGAATCCTTTATATATTGATGGAACCGCCCGCTATAATTTTAATGGTCGACAGATTGTTTTTCCACTCGTGGAAGTTAAGTTTATAAAGGAAAAAGCGGAGCGGCAATGAGCGAACAGAATATGAAAAAAGTGTTGTGGCCGGGCAGTACGCAACTGGCGCCGGTACCGGCCGCGCTGGTCGGTTGCGGCGGCCGCGACGGCTGGAAGTTCAATCTGCTCACCATCGCCTGGACCGGCATCGCCTGCAGCAAGCCGCCGCTGGTGACGGTGGCGGTCCGGCCGGAACGCTACTCGTATCCGATGCTTCGGAGTACCGGCGAATTCACCCTCAATCTGCCGACGGCGGCGATGGCGAAAGTCGTCGACTGGTGCGGGGTGGTCTCCGGCCGCGAGCACGACAAGTTTGCGGAGTCGGGCCTGACGCCGTTACCGGGTTCGCAAGTGGCGGCGCCGCTGGTGGCGGAATGTCCGCTCGGTCTGGAATGCAAAACGGTTCAAGTGCTGGAACTGGGATCGCATCATCTTTTTCTCGCCGAAATCGTGGCGGTTCAAGTGACCGAGACGCTGATTGACGAAGCCGGACGCCTGCGGCTGGAACGCGACGGCTTGCTGGCGTATGTTCACGGACACTATTACGGGCTGGGCGAATGTCTGGGGCATTTCGGGTTTTCGGTCCGCCGCAAACCGGGCGAAACGGTTCGGCAGTGAAAGCACCGTCATCCATGACGGGTAGCCGACGATGGTTTTTCCCCGTTTCCCACATGGAAAAATCTTAACGCGCACCGCCGCGCTGGGCGAAGAGCCAGTCCAGCACTTCCGGATTCTGATAGGTCTCGCCGAAGACAAAATGACTGCCGTTCGGATATTCGGTATACTTCGGATTGCCGCCGGCCGCCCGGATCGCCGCAATCATTTCCCGCGTCCGCTCCACCGGAATAATATGGTCGTCCGCGCCGTGAAACGCCCAGATGGCGATCTTCGTCAACTTGGCGGCACACTTCGGATCGCCGCCGCCGCTGATCGGAATCGCCGCCGTGAAAAAGTCGGGCTTTTCCTGAATCGCGGACCACGTGCCGAAGCCTCCCATGGACGCTCCCGTCACATAAATCCGTCGGCGGTCGATGGGCTGATCTTTCACCAGTTGTTCGCAGAGTTCCAGCACCAGTTTCAACGGTTCGCCGGGGGTTCGCCGCTGCATGTCAGCCCATTTCAGATGCTCCGGACACTGCGGCGTCACCACAATCACCGGCAGTTCCGGATGCTGTCGGAGATAGAGCAGAAGATCGCGGAACATTCGCAGTTGACGGCGATTGTCGTCGCCCCGGCACCCCAGCCCGTGCAGACACAGCAGCAACGCATATTGCCGATCGGGTTTATCCGGTCCGGAACGCAACGTCCGGTAGTAAATCCGTTCGCCGGACGCATTGGCGTAGAACTGAGGCAAGGTCCCGCTTTCCGGAGTGGGAAAAGTCGCCGCCGCCGTCCCCCACGCCAGACCGCACGCGGCCCACATCAACATTTTCAAGCATCGAAACATCTCGACAAGCTCCTTGTCGGTCCATCTCAAACGCGGAGAGCGGGGAAGATTCGGAGCGCATTGGAAACCACGCCGGAGTTCTCCCCGGAAGCATCGCTTGCGACTACGTTTTTACGACTGCAATTCCCGTTGCAGTTCGGCGTCGGCTTCCGCCACTTTCGCCGCCTGTTTGGCGCGGAACTGTTTCAGCGCCGCCGCCAGTTTTTTATCGGATAGCGCCAGCATGGCGATCGCCAGCAGCGCCGCGTTTTTGGCGCCGGCCTTGCCGACCGTCACCGTGGCCACCGGAATGCCCGGCGGCATCTGCACCGCCGCCAGCAGCGCGTCGTAGCCGTTGAACGGTTCGCAGGACATCGGAATGGCAATCACCGGCAACGTCGTATGAGCGGCCACCACGCCGCCGAGATGCGCCGCCATGCCGGCCGCGCAAATGATTACTTTCAGTCCGGCGGCTTCCGCGCCGGAAGCGAATTCCGCCACGGTTCCGGGCGTCCGATGGGCGGACATCACCCGCGCCGCGAACGGCACCCCGAATTCGGTAAAGGTATCGAAAGCGCCTTTGAGATTGGGCAGGTCGCTTTTGCTGCCCATAACCACTGCTACCAACGGTTGATCGGCCATGATCGAATTCTTCCTCACTTGAAGTTCAAATAAGCGGTCCTGCTTATTTTATGGTACCCGCGTCGCCATTTTGAAAACCGAATCTGCAACATTCCTAATCAAGTAATCTTTGCGGCAACGCATAACAAAAAAAGCCGGCGGCCATCGGGCATCCGGCTTTTCGATCTAGTATCGTGTTTCACAAACAGTTCAACTGGTTTCGCCTGACGGCGACCAGCGATTCCGCGCTGGACCCGGCCCGCGGAGCCCGCGGCGGCAAATTGCCAGGGGCTGCCGCCCCTGGACTCTGCGGAACATGGCTATGTTCGCAAGGGACAACCGGACGGTTCCGGTTTTCCCTTTGCAATCCTCTTTCCGAACCTCAACCCATTGATGAACTTATTGAAAAGACACCACACTAGCGGTAAAAAAGTTATTCGGTTTTGAGCACGTTGGGAATCGCGGCTTCGCCTTCCGGATTTTCTTCCGGGACGAGCAACGGATCGGGGTCGCAACCATCGGTTCCGCCCACCATCATATCCAACTTGCCTTCCGCGATCTCCAGCAGAGCGACGTCGAGAAAATTTTCGCTCTTGCAACGGACCATCGGCCGACCGCCCAACGCAAGCTGTTTGGCGCGGCGGGACGCAACGATCGTCAATGCCTTCGGATCGGTGATAACTTTTTTCGCTCTTTCCAGAAAATCGTTATTCACGGGTGAACACTCCTGTCCGGTCGCGGTGACGGCGGCCGGAATCGTTTTAAAAGGTTAATAGTCGATGATATCGCGGCGTCTATCGATCACCGACATGTCACCACTGGTAATCGCTTCGAATTTCGCTTTCGTATCAATATAGCCGTCATTGATATATCTTTCAACCAGCGCTTCGCGGTCGGCGGCCTTGGTCGCATCCTGCAACAGCAACGCGCCCACAAAGATATAAGTTTCGATGGCCACCATCCGGCCGGCCATCTGGTCGTGATATTCGCTGTCCTTCTTGTCGGACACGAACTGCACGGCTTTATGCTGCAAGTCGAGCATTTCTTCGAGCTTGTGTTTCAGCCGGAGCAGCTTGCCTTCGTACGGCGTCTTGAACAGCTTTTCCAATTCCGGTTCGATCACGCGCTGCACCACGCCGCCGATCGCCGCCACCACCTGCAACTGGGTCGTCCCTTCGTAGATGTTGGTGATACGGGCATCGCGATAATAGCGTTCGGCGTTGAAGTCCTTCATGAACCCCGTGCCGCCGTGAATTTGAATGCAGTCGTAAGCCACCTGGTTGGCCACTTCGGTTGACAGCGCCTTGCTCATCGGCGTCAGCAGCGCGGCCAGCTTGGTATAATACTTGGCCTTGGTGCGGATTTCGTCGGTCAACTGTTCCTGCGGCAAATGATCCATCCGGTTGACGTAGACATTGCGGAGGTCGACGGCTTTGGTGGTTTCATAGAGCAACCGGCGGGCCGCCTGAAGATTGACTTTCATGTGAATCAGCATTTCATAGATCGCCGGGAACTGGTCGATACTATGTTTGAACTGTTCGCGTTCGCCCGCATACTTCCGGGCTTCGAGGAAAGCGGCTTCGGCAATGCCGATCGCCTGCGCGCTGATCGCCACCCGGGCGCCGTTCATCAACGACATCACATAGCGGGTCAGTCCGCGTTTCCGCTGGCCGCAGAGTTCGGCCGGGACGTTGTTGTATTGCAGTTCGGCCGTGGCGACGCCATGGATACCGAGCTTGTGCTCGATCCGGCGAACCACCAGTTTCGGACCGGCTTCGCAGATGAACATCGACAACCCGCGGCCGTCGTTGGAGCCTTCTTCGGAACGGGCCAGCACCAGGTGAACTTTCGCGCAGCCGTTGGTGATGAACCGTTTGTTGCCGTTGAGGTACCATTGGCCGGTCTTGGGGTCCTGAGTGGCCTTCAGCCGGACCGACTGGAGGTCGGAACCGGAATCGGGTTCAGTCAGGTCCATGGAGCCGTCCACTTCGCCGCTGGCGAAACGGGGCAGAAAACGCTGTTTCTGTTCTTCATCGGCGAAATCGCAGATCGTTTCCGCGATATCCTGCAACCCGAACAGGTTCTGCAAGGACGCATCGGCGCGGGAGACCATTTCCGTCATCATCGTGTAGATGGTGGTCGGGAAATTGAGGCCGCCGTACTGATGCGGCAGCATGACCCCGGAGACGCCGGCCTGTTTCAGGTCGTTCAGATTCTTCCGGGTCAGCGGATGATAGGTGACTTGATTGTTTTCGAAATGCGGTCCTTCTTCATCGACGATCCGGGCCCGCGGTTCGATTTTGTCGAGGCAGATATCGCCGACGACGTTGAGTACGCGGCGGAAGTTATCTTTGGCGTCGTCGTAATCTTCCGGCGCGGTGTCGAATTCTTTGGCGTACTGATACTGTTTTTCCCGCAGGGCGACCACTTCGCTCAGATCGAGCGTATCGAAGATGAACTGGAGGTCTTTATTGTCGGTAAAATAATTGCCCATCGCTGATCCTCCTCAGGCCTTGGCTTTGAACGCTTTAATCATAAGCGGAATGACGGTGTTGAGATCGCCGACGATCCCGTAATGCGCCACACCGAAAATCGGCGCGTGGGGGTCGCTGTTGATCGCAATGATCTTATGGCTCTGGTCCATCCCGGCGCGATGCTGAACCGCGCCGCTGATGCCGCAGGCGACATAGAGTTTCGGCCGGACCGTAACCCCGGTCTGGCCCACCTGGTGATCGTGATCGATCCACCCGGCGTCCACGGCGGCGCGGGACGCGCCCACTTCGCCGCCGAGCGCTTCGGCCAGCTGACGGATGAGCTTGAAGTTTTCCTTCCCGCCCACGCCGTACCCGCCGGCCACGATGATCGGGGCGGCTTTGAGGTTCACGGCCTTGTCCTGACGGATGCGTTCGATCACCTTGACCACGGTGTCCTCGGCGGTCAGCGTCGGCGTCACCTTGATCAGTTTGCCCTTGCGGGAGGTATCCGGCGGAGTCATTTTCATCACGCCTTCGCGAACGGTCACCATCTGGGGATCGTCCCAGGTGTTGACAATGGTGGCGATGATGTTTCCGCCGAACGCCGGCCGGATCTGCATCAGCTTGTCTTTATAAGACTTGCTGTTGACTTTGTCTTCGAAATCGTCGATCGCCAGACTGGTGCAGTCGGCGGTGAGGCCGGCCATCTTTTCCGACGCGATCCGGGGGCCGAGTTCGCGGCCCTTGTGGGTGGCGCCGAAAAGCAGAATGTTCGGCTTATATTCCCGGATCAGGCTCATGATGACGCGGGCGAACGGCTGTACCGTAAACGGTTCGAGCTTGGGGTCTTCGACGAGGAACACCGTATCGCAACCGTAGTGATAAAGCGGTTCGACGCAGCCGGACAGTTTGTTGCCGATCAGCAGCGCTTCGGTTTTGACGCCGAGGCGGTTGGCCAGTTCGCGGGCCTTGCATACCAGCTCCAGGCTGACGTCGGCGATTTTGCCGCCTTCCTGTTCAATAAAAATCCACACATTACCGATTTTATCTGCCATGACAATCACCCTAAAGTATGGTCGAGAATAAGTTCCTGGATCAGGCGGGTAACCCCGGCCTCGGTCGCTTCGATCGATTTGGTGTCGGCGGCGCTCAACACCACGCTTTCGATGTTCTTGACCTTGGTGGGCGAACCTTTCAGGCCGATGCGGTTGGGATCGGCGTTTACGTCCGCGGCCGTCCATTCCTGAATCAGCAGCGAGCGTTTCCGCAGCGCGTCCTTTTCCATTTCGAGATCGTTGGCGTCGGCATAGTTGTCTTTGCCGCGGGCTTTGATCAGTTCGGACGGCGTCCGGGCCTTCTTGTATTTCATGATCCGGCCGGCGCGGGGAGGACGCGGTTCGTTGGCGGCAACCACCGTCAACAGGGCCGGGAGCGGAGCTTCGAGCACTTCGTAGCCGCCGTCGATTTCGCGGCGGGCCTTGATCTTCTTAGCGGTCATTTCGAGCACTTCCTGCACATAGCAGATCTGGGGGAGCGCCAGTTTTTCGGCCAACTGGGGGCCGACCTGGGCGGTATCGCCGTCGATGGCCTGCCGGCCGCAGAGAATCAGGTCGTAATGACCGATCCGGCGGGCGCAGCAACTGAGCGCAAAACTGGTGGCCAGGGTATCGGCCCCGGCAAACGCGCGGTCGGTCAGCAGCACGGCTTCATCCGCCCCGCGGAACAGCGCATCCCGCAACACTTCCGACGCATTCGGCGGTCCCATCGTCGCCACAATGACCTTCGCCTGATAGCGGTCTTTCAACTGCAAAGCCAGCTCCAGCGCGTTGAGGTCTTCCGGGTTGAAAATAGCGGGCAGCGCGGCGCGGTTGACGGTACCGTCCGGCTTCATCGCCTGCCCGGTGATATTTTGGGTATCCGGGACCTGTTTGACGAACACGACAATAGTGTAACTCACAGTTTCACTCCCTCTATTGGTTAAACATTTCTGTTTAAAAGCAACAAGCGTAGCGGTTATTATAGCACCAAACCGGCATTTTTACAGGCGATTCCCAACAAACTTTTCTTTTTTTGCCTTAACGGCAAAGAACCTGATCGTACCAAATCAAAAAAGCGGGGAAGACGCCTTACGACGACCGTCTGCCGTTTGCATTCCCGGAACTTTCATGACATGGTAAAAGCTTTCGGTTTTTCCTCTTTATTAAAGCAACCGGGACAAAGACAACGTCATGTACGAGTGGTGGTTCGGTCATTTCAGCGAGATGCAGATACTCGTTCTGGCGGCAGTCGCCGTGATGGCGGGCATCAACAAAACCGGAATGCCGGGCATGGGAATTGTCATGGTGCCCATGCTGGCGATGGCGTTTCCGGCCCGCCTTTCCACCGGACTGCTGCTGCCGTTGCTGGCGATGTCCGATCTGTTCGCCGTGGCTTATTATCGCAAACAGGCGCAGTGGTTTCACGTGCTGCGACTGCTGCCGTGGAGTCTGACCGGGATTGTCGCGGGGGCGGTGGTCATGCGCTATCTGGTCGATGACCGGTTGCTCAAACCGATGATCGGGGTCATTGTTCTGGCGATGCTGTTGCTGAGCCGGCTACGGAAACGCCGGGCCGCCGCCGCCGAAACATCCGAATCCCAACGTCATCTCGTCTTTGCCGCGCTGATGGGTTTTACCGCCGGGTTCACCACCCAGATCGCCAACGCCGCCGGACCGATCATGATTATTTATCTGCTGGCCATGGGATTGAAAAAACAGGAATTCATCGGCACCACCGCCTGGTATTTTCTGATTACCAACTGGCTCAAACTGCCGCTGTTCGTCTGGGACGGACGCATCGATTGGAGTACCGTCCGAGCCGATCTCGCCATGCTGCCGATGATCGCCGTCGGCGCCTGGCTGGGCATCGTCCTGCTCCGGCAGTTGCCGCAACTCTGGTTCAACCGGATCATGACGCTGCTGTCGCTGGCGGCGGCGTTGCATTTGTGCTGGTCCGCCCGCTGGCTGTTTTAGCCGTCGGGAATTCCGGGGAAAACCCCCGAAAAATTATCGTTCCGTGAATTATCGGATCTGCTGAACGAAGCTAAGGAGCTGTATAAAAATAACCTTTACCGCTGCGTGTTTCTTTCGGTTGCTTTGTGGTTTGCCGATTGGTTACATAGCTTCAGCTATGCGCCGCATCGGCAATTTCCCCAATCATTCCGAAATAATTCACGCATCTTGTAAAGTTTATTTTCAAACAGTTCCTAAAGCTCTTTATTTCCAGATGTGTGCCATGATATTCGATAAAATGTGGTTCCGTCGCGGGGCGCACAAAGTACGAAATTGGTTTTATTCCACGTGGTAAGCGTCATACTGCGCCAGCGCCAGCGGATAAACGGCCGGAACGCCCGCTTTCCGCAGCAGCGCGCCGGTCAGCGCCAACGTCCAGCGGCTGTCGGCAAAGTCGTCGACCAGCAGCGCCGCGCCGGGCGGAATCCGGTTCGGAACAACCTGATATTCTCCGTCCAGATTGGCCAGTTGGGCAAACGAGTTGCGGCATGTCTGCTGGGGCTGGACTTTATGTCCGGTCGACATCAGCGCCGGAGCATACGACACGCCGAGCGCCGCCGCCAGCCGCGGCAGAAAGTCGTTGCCGAACTCCGGATGTTTTCCGGACGGCACGCCGGTCAGCCAGGCAAACGGCAACGGGACGCCGACAAACCATTTTTCGCGAAGGAACTGCACGGTTCCGGCCAACAACCGGTCGTCCCACCGGCCGGTTTCCCGTCCCTGCCGGACCAGCGTGCCCAGGGTTCCGAATCCGTAATAACTCATTGCGCGGCCGGGCTCCAGCAGTTGTCCGCTCTTGCCGAGCATATAGCCGATGCCGGCGGTCGACTTCAACAGGTCCTTGGCCGGCAGCCGCTTGCGCGGGTCCAGTTCGATCGGACGCCGGGTCAGAAAATCTTCGGCGCGGCGGACTTCTTCCGGCGCGGGATGATAGTCGATCAGCGCCTGGCCCCGGCAATTGGCGCATTGCCCGCATTTTTTCGCCGCCGTCACGTTGTCGCCCAGTTCGCGGGCCAGAAACGCCATCAGACATTCGGAAGTCCGGATGTAGTCGTGCATCACCTGTTGTTCGCGTTGCCGGAGCGCCTTGAGCTGTTCGATTTTCTCCGCCGGATACGTCCAGACGGTCCCGGTCAACCGGTAAGTGCCGTTGGCATAGACAATCGGCGGCGGGTCTTCGTATTCGAGCATTTTGACGATCTGGTCCACCTGGGAACGCTTGAGGTTGAGACGGCGGTAAAGCTGCATCAGCGACAGCCCGGCGGCGGACTTTCGCAACTGTTCCAGAAACGCGTCGACATCCGCCGCCTCCGGATACGCGCCGTCAATAAACGAATCGCAAATCTGCTTGTCCTCGGCCCCCTCCACCAGCAGTCCGAATGCGCTCGCCAGATTGCGCCCCGCCCGGCCGACCTGCTGGTAGTAGTGCACCACCGACGCCGGCCGGTGGAAGTGAATCACAAACGCCAGATCGGGTTTGTCGAAGCCCATTCCGAGCGCCACCGTGGCCACCAGTACTTTCAGCTCGTTGTTGAGCAGCATGTTTTCGAGTTCTTCGCGGGACCGGCTGCCCGGCTCGTTGCCGGAATCGGAATGGTAGGCGTAGGCATCGATGCCGTTGGCTTGCAGCCATTCGGCCAGATATTCGGCGTGACGCTTGGTCAACACGTAGACAATCCCGGTGCCGTCGATCCGCTTGACCACCCCGACCAGCCAGGCCATCCGTTCGAACAGATCTGGGATGTGAAAATTTTGAAGTTTGAGACTGAGCCGGATCATCTCGCCGCGGTCGATCCGGAGGTTCGGCCCCAACTGGCTTCGCAGGTCCGTTTCGACCCGGGCGTTGGCAGTGGCGGTGGTCGCCAGGACCGGCAGCCCCGGCGGCAGTTGCCGGATGATCTGCCGGATGCGCAGATAGTCGGGACGGAAATCGTGGCCCCAGTCGGAAATACAGTGGGCTTCGTCCACCACCAGCAACGCGATCCGGCGGTCGATCAGCTTCATCAGCACGGCAAAAAATTCTTCCTGTCCCAGCCGTTCGGGAGAGATCAACAGCAAGTCGGCCCGGTTCTCCGCGATCTGGGCGTTGACCTGATCCCATTGCCCCACGTTGGTACAGTTGATGGTCACGGCGTTGACGCCCATCCGGGCGGCGGAAGCAATCTGGTTGCGCATCAGCGACAACAGCGGAGAGATCAGCAGCGCCATTCCTTCGCCGCGGTCGCGGAGCAGTTTGGCGGCAATGAAATAGACCGCCGACTTGCCCCACCCGGTGCGTTTGATAACGGCGATACGGCCGCCCTGCAAAACGGTTTGAATCGCTTCCCACTGGCCGTCGCGGAACTCCGCATGGTCGTCGCCGACATAGCGGCGGAGATAATCCAGCGCCTGGGGATAGTCGTCCATCGGGTGTTACAGCTTTTTGAGCCGCCAGTTGCCGCCGGACACGTCTTCGATCAGCCAGCCTTTGGCCTTGATCTCGTCGCGCAGCCGGTCGGAGGCGGCCCAATCTTTGTTTTTGCGGGCGTCGCGACGCTGTTCGGCCAATGCGTTGATGTTCGCCGGGACCACGTTTTCGACCGCTTCCAGATCGAACACGTCGAGAATGCGGTTGAAGTCGCGGAAAGCGTCGAGCGCCAGCGACGCTTCTTCGGCGTTGAGTTCGCCGGCGTCGAGTTTTTTATTGGTCTCGTGCATCAGGCCGAACACGGCGGACAGCGCTTCGGAAATGTTGAGATCGTCGGCCATCGCTTCGCCGAACTGTTTGACGGCGGCCACGATGTACTGCGCGTATTCCGGGGCGGCGGTGCCGTCGGTGAGAATGCCTTTCAACCGGATGAACATCTCGCGGAACTTTTTCAGCGTGACCCGGGCCTGTTCGCAGGCGTCGAGGGTGAAATTGAGTTTTTTCCGGTAGTGCGCGCCGATCAGCACCCAGCGCATTTCGACGCCCGAAAACCCTTTTTCTTCGAGGTCGCGGATGGTATAGAAGTTGCCGGCGGATTTCGACATCTTTTCGCCGTCCACCATCAGATGCGCGCAGTGCAGCCAGTAGTTGACGTACTTGCAGCCGTTGGCGGCTTCGCTCTGGGCGATTTCGTCTTCGTGATGCGGGAACATGTTGTCGATCCCGCCGGTGTGGATGTCGAACGTTTTGCCGAGATATTTCATGCTCATGGCGCTGCATTCGATATGCCAGCCGGGACGGCCTTTACCCCAGGGACTGTCCCACTGGACGTCGCCGTCTTTTTCGTCCCAGGCTTTCCAGAGGGCGAAGTCGGCCACGGAGTCCTTGGCGTATTCGTCGGTATTGATGCGGACGCCGGCCATCTGGTTGTCGCGGTCGATGCGGGCGAGTTTGCCGTAGGCCGGGAACTTGTTGATCGAAAAATAGATGCTTTTGTCGTCGGCCTGATACGCATAGCCGCGGTCGAACAGCGCTTGAATCAGCGCGATCATGTCCGGAATGTGGTCGGTGGCGGCGGGATAGAAAGCCGCCGGCGTAATCCGCAGTTTGCGGATGTCGTCGAAAAAGGCGTTTTTGTAGATTTGCGTGAAGTCCTGCAATTTCATGTTGCGGGCGCGGGAATCGCGGATGGTCTTGTCGTCGACGTCGGTGAGGTTCATCACCTGCGTGACTTTGTAGCCGTGATATTTGAGTGTCCGGTGGAGCAGGTCTTCGAATACGTAGGCGCGGAAATTGCCGATGTGGGCAAAGTTATAGACCGTGGGACCGCAGGTGTACATCCGAACCTCGCCGGGCGTCAGAGCGTGAAATTCCTCGCGGGAACGGGACATCGTATTATAGAAGTATACCGGCATCATTCTGCATCCATCCATGATTGATCATTCATGAGTTCAACGGGGCTATACCAAGGATGAAAATATACCGCCTCGGTAGAGATATTCCAAGCCGGCAACCGGATTCCGCCGGGAAAAATCCGTTCCCGTCCATGCGGACGGCAGTCTCAAATCGCGGGTAGCGGGGAAGACACGGGGGGCTTTTGAAGAAGCCCCCCATTTCTTCCCCGCGCCCCAATTTTGACCCCGCAAAACTTTTATTTCATTTATCTCTTTGCGAAGCAAAGAGATAAATAGTTTAAAAAGTTTAAAAGTCAGGAGAATGGGGGCCGGGGAGAAACCTTGAAAACTGCTCAAAGTTTTCGGGGTTTCTCCCCGGAGACTCGTATTGCGACCCTTGTTTCGTTTGATTAATCGGCAAAACGAGTTCCCTTATAAGATTCGCGACCGGATGGGAAAAACCCGTTTTGAGATTTGGAGTATAAACGTGATTCGCCTATTGATCTATCTGTTTCCGTTGGCTATCGACATGTGTTTGAGCACGCTGTTTTTTGTCTGTACGCTACGCATGGCGGAAAGCCGGGCGAGCGCGTTCGCGGTGAGTCTGGTCTGTACGGTCTGGGCGTTGACGTATTCGCTGTCGGCCTTTACCGCGGGGCGGGTGGTCAACGAACGCAATGCCGCCGGTTACGCGATCTGGTCGTGTCTGGGACTGGCGGTGCTGTCGCTGCTGTTCATCATGATTCCCGATCTGCGGATGCAATATGGGCTGATGGTGTTGAGCGGCGTTTTCACGGCGTTTTTCTTCACCCCGTTCCAAGTGTTCATGAAAGTGGTCATGGGCCAGTCGGCCTGGAGTCTGGGGGCGTCGATCGGCTTTTACACGGCGGCCTGGAGTACCGGGATGGCGCTGGGACCGTTCGTCTCCGGTTTTCTCTGGCAGCATTTCGACTGGCGGGTCTGCCATCTGGTCAACTGCGTGATCGTGCTGGCGTGCGCGGCGGGACTGGTCCGATTGCGGCATTACGCCGCCGGAAACGACCATGCCGGCAAGATGACCGCGACCCATTCGGAACCGATCGCCCCCGCCGTCGATTACGGTTATGAAAGACAATATCGTTTTGTGGCGGTAGGATGGATTTTCGGGGGCGTCAGTTTTCTGGCGGTGGCGCTGGTGCGGGCCGTGTTTCCGACGCTGGCCACGGCGCTGACGGTAGGCAAAGCCGATCAGGGAATGGTGTTTGCGCTGTTGTTCATCGTTCAGGCCGCAACCGGGCTGGCGCTGTGTGCGCCGAAGCGGTGGATGTATAACCGGACCGTCCTGACGCTGATGACGGCGCCGGGAATTTTGGGGATGATTTTCTTCGGTCTCGGACACGATACGGGGACCTTTCTGATCGGCGCGGTGTTGTTCGGCGTTTACTCGGGCATGGCCTCGTGCTATATCGTCTTTCATTCGCTGGTGGATCCGCACCGGAGTACGCGGAATGTGTCGATCAACGAAGGTATCGTCGGCATAACCAATATTTTCGGCCCGGTCGGCGGCGGCATTCTGGCCGACCACACCACGCTGTCCATGCCGTTTCTGCTGAGTGCCGTGCTGATTGTCCTGGCGCTGGTCGGTTTGTGGCGGATTCACTCGCGGCACCCGGAAGTGGCATAAAGCGAAGCGCCGCAAAACGAATTTCCGGGGAAAAACCCCATTTCCTGACTTTCAAACTTTTTAAGTTATTTATCTATTTGCATAGCAAATAGATAAATGGAATAAAAGTTTTGCGGGGGCAAAATTGGGGCGCGGGGAAGAAATGGGGGGCTTCTTCAAAAGCCCCCCGTGTCTTCCCCGCTACCCTTGATGTGAGACTGCCGTCGCCTTATAAGATAATTAAAATATAGAGCATTATTTTAAAACCCGGATTGACATTCCGTGCGGAACCGGTTATATAATGGATGGATAGTACTTTGGGCGTTTTTTTTTATTGAGGATAGAGCGGGTATGTCGATTACCACCATCGCCAATCTGAGCGGAGTCAGCGTCAGCACGGTTTCCAACTTTTTGAATCATCCGGACAAAGTGGCGCCGGGCACGGCCCGGGCCATCCGGGCCGCTCTCGAAAAGCATCCGTGGAGTCCGGACATCCGGCGGCGCGGACCTAAAAACGCCGCCCGGGTCGGAGTGAAAACCGGCAATATCGTCCTGTTCGTGATGACTAATTTCCGTCCGCGGGAAATCATTACCATGCCGACCAGCTCCCTGATTTTCTCAAGTATTCAATACGAGTTGAATCAGCGGCAGTTTGCCCTGACGCTTTCCGGTCTGAACGACGACGGCGGCATTCCTTCGGTGCTGAATCCGCAATTCTGCGACGGCGTTATCCTGCTGGGATGTCCGGACGATGAGACGGCGGCGATCCTGAACCGGAAACTGGACAAGTTGCCGGCCATCTGGTGCATGCGCGAGTTTTCGAAAAGCGTTCATGACATGGACCACATTTTCTACGACAACCGGATGATCGGGCCGATGGCGGCCGATTACCTGTTCGGCCGCGGCCATCGCCGCGTGGCGATCCTCAACGACAGCGTGTCGCATCGGGCTTATATGGAGCGCACCGCCGGATTTCGCAAGCAGGCCGAAGAACTCGGCATGACCGTTCGGGAAATCAGCATCGACACCTCCTACCGCTATCCGACCGCCGCGGATTTCCGGCAGATGGCCGAAGCCTTTCTGGCGTCCGGCAGGCAGGATGCCACCGGCGCGTTTTTCTGTTCCGACGATGCCATGCTGGGCGTCTACAACGAATTGCGCTTCCGGCTCGGGGCGGAACCGGAACTGGACATGATCGGCTGCAACGCCGATCCCAATATCATGCGCTATTTCCTCCGCCGGCCGGCCTCGATCGACATCAAACTGGACGAGATCGGCAAGATGACGGTGGAAATGCTGCTGCATCGAATCAACGGCAACAGCAGTTGTTTTTCGGAAATCTTCATCAAACCGGAACTCATCCCCGGCGAGTGACCGCCGGGCCGGGCATATGCGCTAACCAGCGGGATTTCGGCTTTGCCGACCAGCGTGTTCGCCGCTGGACCGCGCCCGCGGAGCCCGCGGTGGCGAGTACTTCGGCGCGAATTTTGGTCCGCGCCCGCGCCGGCCCCAAATTCGCGCCGGGAGGCCGCTTTCCCCTCGCTGATGCTCGGGAAACTCATTCATCAGGAACCACTCATTGACCCGCAAAAAATAATGATTAGCGCATATGGTCGGGCCGGGGGGAAAAACGGTCCGATAAAATAAAAAAAGTTTTAATTTTAACATAATATTCCTTCGTAAAACTGCTTTTTAGGGGTGGAAGAAAAGTTGAGAATACGAATTTTCCACCCGCCATTTTAAACCACTTTACCGCTTTTTCAGCTCGTTTTTCTTGGCGCGTCGAATGGTCAGGCGGCGCTTGGAAGGGCCTTCGCTTCGGTCGTTAAAAATGATTAAAATTACACAATCAATTACAAAAAAAATATTGACAGAGTGAGGCTTGCCCATTATAATGAATGAAAGAACAACAACCGACGTGAATCAATAAATTCAGGCTGCCGTTTTTAACCCGGGTTTCCGGGAAACAAGGTTGGCGTGCGAGACGGAATGGGACGCTTTTTACAAGCGTTTCATTTTTCACCCCCCCTGAGATTTGAGCTTGCCGTGATAAGCGTTACCGTGAAAATAATACGGATCGGGAGTACAAGGTGAACAGAACGGTCATGGTCGTTTGGCTGGCGGTTGGTCTGCTGCCGGTTTTCAGTATTCGGACCATCGGCGCGGCCCCATCATCCGCGGCCGAAATTCCCGCGCCGAACCGTAAAGTTCAGCTGCATGAAACTGTGACCAACGGTTTTATCCATCCCGGCATCGGCCTGACCAGGGCGATACTGGAAAACACCCGCGACCAGGTGATTGCCCGTCGGGAGCCGTGGTATTCTTATTACCGCGACCTGTGCCGCCATCCCTATTCCGGCCTGAACGTTCAGGCCCGCAACCAGAGCCGCAGCAATCCGGCGCTGCCGGATTCGGATGCGTTCGACAGTCAGGGCATGGAGGCACGGTTTCGGATGGACGGCGAAAGAGCGTTGCGGCAGGCGTTGATGTATTACTTTACCGGCAATGATGTTTATCGCGCCAACGCGGTCCGGATCATCCGCGTCTGGTCGAAAATGAATCCCCGCAAATACAAAGTCTACCGCGACGCCCATATTCACTCCGGATATCCGCTGAAGGACATGCTCACCGCGGCGGAGATCATCCGCAGTTCCGGCAACCGCAACACCGCCTCGCCGTGGCTGACGGCGGATACCGACAATCTTACGAAAAACCTGATTACTCCGGTCATTGCGACTTTTTTGAATCAGAACGGCTGGTTTATGAATCAGAACAATTTTGCCATTGCCGGAGCCATGGCCGGGTTCATTTTCATCAACTACCGCAAGGGCTACGAACAGCGGGTCGAATGGTTTACCGTCAATCGGACCGCGCCGAATCCGGGGTGGAACGGCGCGATCCGGCAGCTGGCCCGGCTGGTTGACCGCGACGCCGTCACCGGCAAGAAACTTCCTGCGCCAGTGGTTCAACTGATCGAGATGGGACGGGATCAGGCGCATTCCACCGAGGACGTCAATCTGTTCGTCAACATTTCCCAGATGATGATGGCGCAAAAGACCAAAGTCGATCCGGCGACCGGGCAGGTGTCGACCCGGACGAACGCCGTCGGACCGTATGAGTTTCTCGGCGACCGGATTCTGGCGGCGGCGGATTTTCTGTGCCGCTATATGCTGGGCTACGAAACGCCGTGGGCGCCGGTGGCGTATGACCTCGACCACGGCAAAGTCCATGCCGTCTACCGCCGCATGGCCGGCGGCTATCGGGGCCGGATGACCACCTTCGGTTTCTGGCCGCTCTATTATTACTACGTCCATGTCCGCAAAGAAGACGTGGCGAAAAAAGCGCCGTACTTTTATGAAGCTTTTCTGAAACGCATCAACCCGGGCGACTGGCTCTATCTGCCGAAAGAGGCCGCCGGCGAGGCCGCCCGCTACATCCCGCCGTTCGACGCCAACGCGCCGGTCCCGGTGGCCGCCCGCTATACCCCGCTGGACCGGAATTCCCGGAAGATTCAGGAACGGGAGAACGTGTTGGTCCGGATCGCCCCGTCTCCGGACGGCGCGAAACTCGCGTTGCTCAGCGCCGCCACCGACAGCCGGAAGATCGCGTTACGTATTCGCACCACCGGTCCGACAACGCTGAAAATGGACCGTCTGCCCCGTCCCTGGCTCCTGCCGAACACCAACGGACAGTGGCGGTACGTGGGGTATGAATTCGCGCCGTTCGAGTATCTCGACAATCTGGTGACGCTGACGGTGGTCGGCAAACCGGAAACCACGGTGGACATCGCGGAACTTATTCCCCGTCCCGACGGCAACATCGCGCTTCCGGAATTTCCGTCCGGCTCCGGCGAACTGGATACCGTGGCCTACGTCGGAGCGCCGATCGAGTTGGACTTGGCGGCGTCCGGACCCGGCAAAGTGATTTGCCGCAGTCAAAATCTGCCGCCGGGCGCCGTACTGAATGCCGCCTCGGGACGTTTTGCCTGGCGGCCGACGACGGCCGGCATCTATTCCTTTCTGGCGGAAGCGATCGACGGCAATGCCATCGCGGTCAAACCGGTCCGGATTACGGTGGCGGCGGACCGGCGGGCGGCGCTGCGGGCGGCGACTGTCGCCTGGAAACCTGAAATCGAATATCGGAAAGCTCCGCTGGACGCTTTTCAGGTGCTTCGCCGTCAGACGGAAGAGATGCTCGATACCGCGCCGGATACGGCGTTTTATCCGCAGCTGATCAAACTGAAAGCAGCAGCCGACACGTTACCGCCGTTGACGCCGTTGCTGCCGGACGGATCCATCGACTATCCCGGCATCGTGACTTCCCAACTCGGCAAACTGGTGGCGTTGCTGACGGACGGCAACGACGATACGGCACCGGCATATACCTATGGAATTCACGGCGAATATTGTCTGGATTTCGGCCCGGATTTTACCATTTCCGCTGACGCTTTCGCCATGGAAGGACCGCTGAATTTCGACAACCGCATGGCCGATTCGGCGGTTTTCGGGTCCAACGACCGGACGCACTGGACGCGGCTGACGCCGGAAATGACCGGCTTGACCGAAGATATGACTACGTTGAAAGTGGACCCAAAACTCCGTCACGAACGGTTCCGGTTCATCCAGATCCGGAAAGTCAATCACAAACATACCCCGTTGTTTACGCTTTCCGAACTGCGGATTTACGGGAAACGCTACGAACGCTGAGCGCGGACGTCAGAACCGGCGCGGCCGTCGGGGCAGGGGGACGGCGTCCGGCGGGACGTAGCCGGCGGGGACGGGAGGAGGCCGACGCGATCAGCGCCCGCATCCGGTCGATGTTGTTGACCAGCGAGTCCTGCGGACTGAACAGCGACGAGGTTCCGGCCACCAGAATATCGGCTCCGGCGGAGATCATCGGCACGATGTTGTTCCAGCTGACGTTGCCGTCGACTTCGATTTCGATGTCCAGTCCGGCGTCGTCGATGTACTTCCGGCACTCGGCGATTTTATTCAGGGTTTCCGGAATCAGCGCCTGCCCCGCATAGCCCGGATTGACGGACATGATGCAGATTGCGTCGACATACGGGATCAGGTATTTCACCGTTTCCAGCGCCATGGCCGGATCGATGGCGATCCCGGCCCGCGCCGAACAGCTGCGGATGGTTTGCAGCGTCCGCAGCGGATGATAGGCCACTTCGGGATGAAAACAGACCAGCGCGCGAGGCGAATGGGCAAACTGCGGAATGTAGCGGTCGACCTCCTCGATCATCAGATGAATGTCCAGCGGAATGGAGCAATGGCTCGCCAGATGGTCGCAGAAGCCCGGTCCCAGGGTGAAGTTCGGCACGTAATGACCGTCCATGATGTCGACGTGCAGATAGTCGATTTTCTTCTCGACGAACGTGCGGATGGTATCTCCGAGGTTGAGAAAATCCGCGCACATCATGGATGGCGCAATTTTGATGGTTCTCATGGCGACTATGCTTTCTGTAAATCGGGTTGGGGGTGAATCATGACTTTCATAAAAAAGCCGTCGCGCCGGTACATCTTCGGCAAAATCCCGGTTGCTTCGTCCAGCGTCACTTGGTGGGAGATCAGACGTTGCAGTTCCAGACGGCGGGCGGCCATGCTTTGCAGCGCCGTCGCCCACTCGCCGCCGTCGTGACAGCGATAGACGGAATTCCAGACTCCGAGCAGCGCGATTTCCCGCCGCATGGCCTGGGAGATCAGTTCCGGCGGCAGCGTGACCGGCCGGGTGTGATTGCCGAGCAGCGCCAGCCGTCCGCCCCGCGCGGTGACGGCAATCGCCGCCGTCAGAGTTTCCGCCCGCCCGGCGGCTTCGATTACTACTGCCGCGCCGCGTCCCGCCGTTCGTTCCGTCACCGCCGCTGCCGGATCGGTATCCAGCGAGGAAAAAACGTCGGCAAAACCGAGTTGGCGGGCGATTTCCAGTTTTTCCGGCACCACATCGAAAAGGATCACCGCCGAGACTCCGACGAGGCGCAGCCACTGGGCGGCCAGCAACCCGATGGGGCCGGCGCCGAACACGACTCCGGTCACGCCGGGCGCGGGCGCCAGCCGGTTCACGGCATGCAGCGCCACGGCGGCCGGTTCCGTCATGGCCGCTTCCGTGAGCGTGACGCCGTTCGGAACGGCAATCAGATTGCGTTCGGGCACCGCCAGATATTCTTCGAATCCGCCGTCCCGCCGCGAACCGAAATAGTCATAGTGGGCGCATTGCACGTAGTGGCCGGTTTCGCAGGCGGCGCAATGCCCGCACCACAGCAGCGGAAAAACCGCAGTCCGGTCGCCGACCCGGTACCGGCTCACGTCGGGACCGATTGCCGCCACGGTACCCGCGAATTCGTGTCCGCAGACCGTGGGGAAATGGTAAGTTCCTTTTTCAAAGATACGCGGCAGATCGGAGCCGCACACCCCGCAAGCGGCGATTTTCAACAGTACTTCGCCCGGTCCCGGTTCCGGGACCGGATGCGCAACCAAGGCCAGGCGACCGACCGCTTGCAGTTCCAAGGCTTTCATTCTGCCTCGTTCCGGGCGGCGTCCGCGGCGCGGAGACGGAGCATCTCCTCCGCCACATTGGAGGTTACGCTGTCGACGCCATAGGACTGCGCCAGTCGCCATTGCGGTTCCGTATCGATCACCCAGGCATCGACCCGCAGTCCCTGTTTTTTCAACGCGGCCACATGTTCCGGCGTCAACCCGGACAGCGCCGCGCCGATGCTGTTCAGAACGCGGTAATACTCCGGCGGCGAGGGGTGATCTTCGCTGCCGTGAAGCCGGCAGTCCGGCGCCAGTTGCCGCAGCAGTTTCAGAATGTCGAGATGAAAACTGGTCATCATCCACAGTTCGGCGGGCACGCCGTGCTGCAACCGGTCCAGGACCCGGCGGGCGCAGGCGGGATCGTTTTCTTTGATTTCCACCAGCAGATGCTGCGCGGGATTGCTGGTCAGAATCGTTTCCAGCGTTTCGTCCAGCGACGGAATCCGGGTTCCGGCAAACCGCGGGGCTTTCCAGCTGCCGAAGTCTAAGTTTCGGAGTTCGTCCCAGGTCAGGTCGCCGACCCGCCCCTGTCCGTTGCTGCAACGTTCTATCGTATCGTCGTGAGTGACCACGAGAACGCCGTCCCGGGTCAGATGGACGTCGAATTCGATGGCGTCGAGTTTCAGTTTCGCGGCGGCGGCAAAGGCCGGCAGGGTGTTTTCCGGACAATCGCGGGACAGGCCCCGATGCGCCACAATTTCCATTCCATGCTTCATGGTAGTTTCCTGTTTGATGATGGTTTCCACCCACGATGATAATGGATAAATGATCGAAAATCAAGCAAAATATTATTTAAAAGCGATCATAAACTGTTTATTTTCAGAATAAATGATCGAATTTGATAGAAATATGTTGAATTTTGAGCGAATTAACGTATTTTCAGAAAAGAGTGTGTTTTTAGCCGGTTGCGACGTGGAACGAAAGACGGCGAACGATGAAGAAAGATTACGAACAACAGATTGTCCATTACCTGAGTGCCAACGCGCTGTTGACGCTGACCGACGCCATGCGGCTGCTCGGCGTCAGTTCCGCCACGGCGCGGCGAATTTTCAATCGGCTGACGGCGGCGAATCTGGTCAACCGGGTTCATGGCGGCGTGCGGGCGCGGCCCGGCAACGGCAATCAGGCAATTCCTTTCTTTCTGCGGGAACAGTGGTGTTCCGAAGAAAAGGAGTTGCTGGTCCGCAAGGCGCTGGAATTTTTGAAACCGGATTCGGTGGTTTTTGTCCATGGAGGCTCGACGACGCTGTTTCTCGGCAAGTTCATCCGGCAGGGGACGATTCTGACCAATTCGATTACGCTGGCGGAAATCCTTTACCGGCGTTTTCCCGACAACGACGGACCGGAAATCATTGTCTCCGGCGGTACGCTGGACCCGAAAGCCGGCATTCTGCTGGGCTATAAGGCGCAGCAGTTTTTTGCCGACTACCGCGCCGATTTTCTGATTACTTCCGCCCGCGGGATGGATGCCGACGGGTTGATTGAAACCAACGATGCGTCGGTCGGCATGCAGAAGACCATGATCGAACACGCGGCCCGCGTCATTGTCCTGGCCGACCACTATAAGTTCGCTATGACCGGCATGTGCCGTTCGGTGGGCTGGAACCGGGTCAATCTGCTGATTACCACCGCCGCCGAGGAAAATCGGAAAACGCTGGAACAAATCCGCCGGTGCGGCGTCGAAGTCATCGTCCTGCCGGAACCCGGCGGGCGCAATTGAGCGTCGCCGGTTCGCAAAATCCGCCGTCCATGCTATTATATTTTCACTTGGGTTTTGCGAACTGTAACCGGCAAGGGAATGAGATCATGAAGGCATGGACCATATTCGGATTGGCTATTCTGCTGCTGACCGGCCTGTGCGCCTGTCAGAAGCACAACGATGCCCACCCGCTGTATGTCCGCGCCAAAAAACTGCTGCTGGAAAACGACTTTCAGACCGCCGCCCAGTGTTTCTCGCAATATCTGGAAATTTATCCGCAGTCGGCGGAAGCCCACAAGGCGCTCGGGACCATTTACGACGACCGGCTGAAAGCCCCGGTCCTGGCGATTTATCACTACCGTAAATTTCTCGAATACGCGCCCGCCGACCATCCCGATCGGCCCATGGTCACCCGATGGATCGCCGCCATCGAGCAGAAATACTATCAGCAGCTTAAAAACCGCTACAACGACCCCGAAGACCTCAAATCGACCCGGGTCCGCTACGAAATGGCCAGCGACGAACTCGGCAAACTCAAGACCGATTACGAACAATGTCACGCCAAACTGGCCGAATGCGTCGACCGCATCAAACAGGATGCCTATTTTATTGCCAAGCTCAAACAGCAGAACGCGATCCTGATGAAAGAGACCGCCGCCGCCCGCCAGACTGCCGACGACCAGACCCAGCGCAGCGAAGCCCTGACCCGCAATCTGGACGAGATCAAGAAAATCAATGCCATTCTGCATCAGGACCTCGCCCGGTTTCACGATGCCAATGTCCGGCTGAAAGAGGCCGCCGTCATCACGCTGCGCGAGCTGGACCGGACCCGTGCGGCCATTCCGCCGGGTCCGTGGAAGGGCCTCGATCCGGATGACTTGAACGATCAACCCCTGGTGGCCTGGCTGCGTACTTACGAAGACGATCCGGCATCGCCCGCCGCGCTCGCCGCCGGGCTGAAACGGACGCCGCTGCCGCAGGTTTCGCCGCTGCCGGCGACTTCCGAACCGCCCCCGGCGGCCGCCGTCTCGGCACCGGTCCGGACGCCGTCGGTCCGGACCTATACGGTCAAATCCGGCGACACGCTGTCCGGGATCAGCAAAAAATTTTACGGCACATCCCGCCAGATGCAAAAGATTCTGGATACCAATAAAAAAATCTTGACCAGCCCCGCCGGACTGCGTTCCGGGCAGACGCTGGAAATTCCGCAATAACCAGTTCAGGAGAAACTTGTCATGAAACAAGCGATGCGGCCGATCTTGCGATGGAGTGTGGTGTTGACGGTGCTGGCGCTGGCGGCCGGTCTGGCCGGCGGTTGCCGCAGCGGTCTGCTGGGGTCGCCCGACTACCGGGAAGTTCACTATTATGCGCTGCAAACTCCGCCGCCGCAGAAATACGACGGCTACAATCTGGAAGTCGCCAGTCTGCGGATGCTGGCCGCCGGACGCAACAAGATGGTTTACCGCGATGCGACTTGTCAGGTGCTGGTCGACGAATACAACAAATGGGTGCAGTCGCCGTCGTTTCTGGTCCGGCAGTATTTGCAGACCTATTTCTCGGCCTCGCCGGACAATGTTTCGGCGCTGCCGGTCGAACTGACGCTGAAAGGCAGCGTCGTCGTCTTCGAAATCAATCTTCAGGATAAAGAGGCGCTGTTGGGGGTGGAATATACCATCGTCGCCCGCGACGACGTATCGATCCAGCTTCAGAATTCCGTCCTGATCCGGGAAAAATTCACCGAAGAACGGACCGAACAATACGCGCAGGCCATGAGCCGCGCCGTCGACCGCTTCTGTCATTCGATCGCCCGGGACGCCGTTGCCATGGTACAGCGCGTCAAGGCCGCGGAAGCCGCCGGCAATATTCCGCTGAAAGCGCCGGACGATACCCCGGCGGCGAAAGCTCCGACGGTCCCCGTCAAGGCCGGCGAAAAAGTTCCGGTTCCGGAAACGAAAAAAATTCCGGAGCAGAAGACGGTTCCCGAACCGGCCAAGACTCCGGCAACCGGTTCTCCGGCGGCGCAAGTTCCCGCCGCGTCCGCGCAAGTTCCCGCCGGAAAAACCGCCACCGCTCCGGCCGCCGCCGCCGCTCAACCGGCTGGGAAATGAGGTAATTATGAATACGTCACCGGAGACGTCCGTGAAAGAGCTGATCCCCAGCACGACGATTGCCGCCAAAGTCCGCGATCTGGGCAACGCCCTGACCGACAACTATCGGGACCGGGACTTGGTGGCGCTGACTATCTGCAACGGCGGCATGGTGTTTGCCGCCGACCTGATTCGCAATATGCCGATTCCGATGGAGCTCGACGCCATTCTGATTTCCTCTTACTCGGGAACCAATTCCACCGGACACATCATGCTGCGGTCGGAATTGAAAGCCACCCTGACCGGACGGCACGTGCTGGTGATCGACGACATTCTCGACAGCGGTCGGACCCTTGCGCAATTGCGCGATATTCTGCTCAAACAGCGTCCCGCGGACCTGCGGTTCTGCGTTTTGTGCGACAAACCGCAGCGCCGGGATACGGATTTTCATGCCGACTATGTGGGGTTTGTCGTGCCGGACCGCTTTATCGTGGGCTACGGCATGGATTACAACGGACGCTACCGCAATCTGCCGTACATCGGCGTGCTGGAAGAATAATTTTGTTCCCGGTTTCCGGTCGGGGTTTCCGTTGTTAACGGGCCATGCCGACCACGCGGAAAATGTAGTCGCGGCCGGTGACGATTTCAGCTTCGCCGGTGGACCCGAGTCGCAGCGGCAACTTGTTCTCGTCGACCAGGATGCGGACGGCGTAGCAGTTCCGGGTTCCCATCGCCTGCGGGAGTTCGTCGATGGCATAGACCTTGCCGGTGAAATAGCCGTATTCGAAATAGTTGTACTGGCTGCTTTCGATGCGGACAGTCTGCTTTTCCCGAATCTTGTGAATGGATTTTTCGTCGACGTAGGCGATGAATTTCTTGGGCCCTTCGGCGGCGAACGTCACCAGCATCTGACCGGGTTCGACATAGAGGCCGATCCGGTTGGGAATCGAGCTGATGGTGCCGTCTTCCGGCGCGACGAAGCGGTAGTCGGAGACATGTCTCCGCAGCCAGGCCAATTCGTTTTTCCGGCTTTCCAGCCGGCGTTTCAGCAGTTCGATTTCGGCCTGCGCCTGGCCGATGATTTTTTCCGCCAGCCCGGCTTTCAGCTTGGCCAGGTCGTCTTCCAGTTTTTTGAGTTCCGTCTGGTTGCGGACGTATTCCAGTTCGCGTTTCTGAAAATCGAACGCGGTCACGGCGCGGTCTTGCAACAGTTTGCGGAAAACTTCCATTTCATTGCGGCTTTTGATCACCCGTTCCCGATATTCCGCGAGGCCGATTTCGGTGTGGCGGTATTCCTTGGGCAACGGGTCCTGACGGAGCAGTTCCAGATTCCAGGTTTTGACCTGAATTTCCGATTCCAGTTCGTTGCTGGCGCCCTGTAATTTGATCAGATCTTCCTGCAACCCGCGGTCGTCGAGGTCCAGCAGCGGTTCGCCCTTTTTGACCTGATCGCCGATCACGTGGTAAAGTTTGGCCACGTGGCTCTGGACCGACGACTTCATTTCATATTCCCGCAGTCCGGCCACCACGCCCCGGCAGGTCACCGAGTCTTCCATTTTGCCGAACAGCACAATCACGATGCCGGCCAGCACCAGCATGATGCCGACCAGCCCCAGCCAGCGGAAAACCTTTAAATATTGAACAAAACCGTTACGATTTTGCGCCATGATCGATGTCCTTCATTTGCGTATTGTACAGATCCCGGTAAATGCCGGGTTGTGCCATCAGTTCGTCATGCTTGCCGAGTTGCTGAATCATGCCGTCGCGGAGCACCACGATCTTGTCGGCGTTCCGGATGGTCGACAGCCGGTGCGCGATGATGATCGTGGTTCGACCGCTCATCACGGTGTCCAGCGCTTCCTGCACCAGGTGTTCCGACACGGTATCCAGCGCGCTGGTCGCTTCGTCGAGAATCAGGATGGACGGATTTTTCAGTACCGCCCGGGCGATGGCCAACCGTTGTTTCTGACCGCCGGACATGGTGGCGCCGTTTTCGCCCAGCACCGTTTCGTAGCCCTGCGGCAGCGTTTTGACGAATTCCTCCACGTTGGCCAGCCGGGCCGCCGCTTCGACTTCGGCGTCGGTGGCGTCCTTTTTGGCGAACGCGATATTTTCCCGGATGGTGCCGCTGAACAGGAACGGTTCCTGCAACACCACGCCGATGTTGCTGCGGTAGGCTTCGAGCGCATACCGGCGGACGTCGACGCCGTCGACGGTGAGCGTTCCTTCCGAAACGTCGTAGAACCGCATGATCAGGTTGCTGGCGGTGGATTTGCCGCAGCCGGACGGTCCCACCAGCGCCACTTTTTCGCCGGCCTTGATGTCGAGGTCGAAGTCGCGCAGCACCGGCGTATCCTTATAGTGGAAATTGACGTGGTGAAACACGATGTCGCCGCGGAGAATGCCGGGCTGGACCGGATTCTTGTCTTCCTGAATTTCCGGAATGACCTTGAGCAGATTGGTGAGCCGGGTGGCGCCGGTCATGCCCTGCGAAATCGTCAGCGTGCTGACCGTCAGCATGTTGATCGGCCCGAGCAGAATCCCGACATACGTATAAAACGCCGCGAAGTCGCCGAACGTCATATTGCCGGTTCGCACCTGGGAAATGCCCAGTCCGATCAGCAGCAGATAGGTCAGCAGAAACAGCACGTCGCAAATTCCGTAGCAGAGATTCCCGGTCAGATTGAGCTGCACGTTGAGATCGATGGTCGGCCGCATGGTACAGAAAAAGTTGCGGCAGACCGCCCGTTCCCGGGCGAAGGACTTGACGACTTTGATGCCGTTGATGTTTTCCGCCAGGTTGGCGGAGATTTCCGACATTTTTTCCTGAAGCTTCATCGAATCCCGCCGCATCAACCGGTGGAAGTAGTAGAAGTTGATGAAGTGCAGCGGCAGCACCAGCAGCACCACCAGCGCCAGTTTGAAATTCAGGAAAAACAACAGAAAAACAATCAGCATCGAGGTGAAAATCTGGTCGGACATCCCGATCATCAGCCCCACCAGCTGTTGCAGCAGCGCCGCGTCGCTGATGACGTTGGAGATCAGTTTCCCGGTCCGGTACTCCGTGTAAAACCGCAGCGACAGGCTTTGCAGATGTTTGAAAATGCGATTGCGGATATCCACCAGAATCCGGGTCACCGTATAGGTGCCGCACAGTCCGGAGGCATACCGGATCACGCACCGCAGACCGTAGATCACCCCCATGCCGAGGCAGAGCATGAAAAACAGCTCGTAATCGGCATTGGGCAGAATCTTGTCGATGGCGATTTTCAGCATCCACGGCAGGGTCAAGCCCAGCACCGAGAAAAACACCTGCAGCAAAATTGCGCTGAGGAGCAATCCCCGGTAGGGTCGTATTAAATCCGTTACACGAAACTCTTTCATCGGAACTGTTTTTCGATCCGGGAATTATGAATTACCCGAATCCCCCGTGGTTGTTATGGAAGTCCAAATCCGAAAACGCGCTTGTGCCCGTACCGTCAACGGCTATGGATATTGGATACTGCTGACCATGTTTTGGAAACCTGTTTATTCTTTCCCGGTCCGATCCCGTGCGAACCGCGCCGAGTAAAAAAACTTTAAAAATTACCGTACCTTCCGTCAAAAATCGGATGCTTTGGTACTATCTTCACGTTATAATATAATAGTCGTTGAGCAAACAACAATTGATTAACTGGTAAAGAAGATGGATAATTTGGTCGAGACGATCGGACTGGAAAAAGCCAAATCACCAGTTTTAAACGGCCGTATGCGTCAGATTCCCTCGCCCGCCGTCATGTACATTATCGGCGGGGAAGGGCACTTCTGCGACCGGGACACCCCGGACCAGCGGATCGGCCCCGGCACGGTCTTCTTTCTCTATCCCGGCATCGACCATACTTTCGACCCTTACCCGGAAACCCTCTGGACCGAATACTGGCTGGTCTTCAACGGCGCCGAGGCGGAACGCCGGTTCGGCAATCTGCTGCCGCAAAAAACGTTGCATCCGTGCGGCATCATTCCCGGGCTGGCCGACGCCTACGAGGACCTTTATCACGACATGCGCTCCCGGGCCACCAACACCCCGGAACTGCAATGCTACGGACTGCACCGGATTCTAGGGTTGATCTACCGTCATTTGAACCGGCCGAACGCGCCGGAACTCTCGCCGTTGATTACGTCGGCCATTGCCGCCATGCAGCGTCAACTGGCGGAACCGACCATCGACCTGCCCGAGCTGGCCGGCAAGTTCGGCGTCAGCTACGAGACGCTGCGCAAACAATTCCGCCGCCAGACCGGCCGCGCGCCTCACGAATATTTTCTGGAAATGAAGATCACCGCCGCCCGCAACCTGCTCTGGTCCGGCTATTCGATCAAGGAAACCGCCGACGAACTCGGGTTCAACGACCCCTATTATTTTTCGCGGTTGTTCAAGCTCCATTCCGGCCTGTCGCCATCGCAACTGGTGGTCGGCCGAAGCCGGAACGTCAGCGGAAGAGTTCCGTAATCCGGTCCCGATAGTTGTCCCAGAGAAAGTAACCGCGGGCGAAGTCCAGACACTTGGCGCCGAGTTCCGGCAGCCGATCGGACCGGAGAAATTCCGTCACTGCGGGCGCGTCGGCCGCGCTTCCGGCCAGCACCCCGATTCCCTGCCGGTTCACCAGTTCGCTCAAGTCGCCGATTCCCGGCGACATCACCAGCGGCAGTCCCGCCGCCAGATATTCGCCCACTTTCACCGGACAGGAGACCCGGTTGACCAGGTCCGGTTCGCGGAGAATGATGCCCGCGTCGGCGGCCAGCAGCAGCCGGCCGACTTCCGCCTGCGTTCCGCTGGTCACCTGATACGTCTTCTGCGGCAGCCCGGTCAGCGCCGCCAGCCGGTCCACTTCCGCGCGTTTCTTGCAAATGAACAGAAACCGCGCGTTCGGCAGCGTCGCCGCCACCTGCGCCATCAGCCGGACGATTTCTTCCAGCTTCTGCCAGACCGCGGTCCCGCCGCAGTAACACAACACCCGCTGTTCCGGCGTGAAGCCCATCTGCGCCCGGACTTCGGCCCGGACGGCGGCTTCCGGCTGCGTCGGGACGCCGCCGATGCAGCATGGAATCACGATTGCGTCGTTCCGTCCGAAGGCGTCATGCACCCAGCTTTTCATCGCTTCCGACACCACCGACAGCCGTTCGGCGCGATGCAGACAACGTTTTTCCAGAAAGTTGCAGACCGGATAATAGAACCGCTGCCGCGACCATTTCGGATAAAGCAGCATTTCCGCCGCCACCGCGCCGCGGGCGCCGTGGACATGGACCGCGTTAAATTCTTTCGCCAGCTTGCGTCCCGGCCCGAACGCCTGGAGCGAACGGGTATAGACGTGAGTCGGCTGGAACTCTTTCAGGTCGGAAGCGAAAAAGGCCCGCATCTGCGCGGCAAACTGATATTTCGACAGCAGCGGCACCCCGCCGCGCGGCGGCGACGGAAACAGCCGGCAACTGACGCCGTACCGTTTGTAGGCGTGTTCGGTGAATTTCAGCGCCGCGAGCGCGTCGTCGGCAAAGCCCATCACCAGACATTTGCCGCCCAGACTCTGGATGAACTGTACCTGCCCGAGCACCTGCGACTGCAACACGCCGTCGCGCGTCAAGTCTTCCGAGTTGTTCAGGAAAACGATTCTTTTACCGTCCATATGTGAATCTCCTTATCAAAGTTCATCCCGTTCCGCCCTGTTCCGCTGTTCTTCTATTTGAGGCGGAATGTCAAAATGATGTACTGTTTCGCCTGACGGCGACCAGCGTATTCGCCGCTGGATCGCGCCCGGCGAGCCGCCGGTGGCAGTTCCCAGGGACTGCCGCCCCTGGACCCCGCCGAACATAACTATGTTCGCGGAGGACACCCGAACAGTTTCGGGTTTCCCCCTGCACCCCACTTCCCAAACTTGAACCCGGTACGCGCATTATTCTACCGTCGCATCCCCTGTTCTTCCGTTCCAATGTTCCAATGTTCTTCCGTTCCAATGTTCTTCCGTTCCAATGTTCTTCCGTTCCAATGTTCCAATGTTCCAATGTTCCAATGTTCCAATGTTCTAATGTTCTAATGTTCGTTCTTTCTTCCCCGTTCATTCGGGCAGCAGTTGCCGGACGCTTTCCAGCAGCGACAGCACCTGGACTTTGGCCACGGCCAACCCGGCGAACTGCTTGCGGCAGTCGGCCAGCAATTCGGGAGCGCCGGCCAGCCGATCCTGATTCTGCGCGAAATAGCCGTCGATGAATTTCCGCAACTGCGGATTGTCCTGATACCACAAGTCGAGCGGGTTCATGTGTTGACGGCTGAACGTACTGCCGATCATCGGCTGTCCGGCCAGCCGGAGCAGCTGATTTTTGGCCCGGCGCGGGAATTTGTGAATAAAATTCATCAGCGGACCGTCGTTAATGAAACGGTTCTGCGAAATCCACTTGAAATCGGCCGCCGCCGGATACTTCTTCCGCACCCAGGCGAAATAGAGGCGGTGTCCCACCCGGTATTCGAGCGGCAGACTGAAACAGAAGTCCAGCAGATCGACGTCGCAGAACGGCGAGCCCACTTCCGTCCCGAAATGCTGGGAGGTGTGGTTGCCCTGCAGACACCCGCTGAACGCCCGGGTCTGCATCAGGAACAGCTCCTGATTGGCGAAGCCGTCGTAACGGCATTGAACTTTGTCGCTCAACCCGGCCGAGTACGTGCCGCCGATATGTACCGGCAGCGGCTGTCCCGGCGTATATTTCTTGATGAACGAGCCGATTACCACGTCGCCCAACTGCCCGGAGTGGTCCAGTCCGAATTCGGCCATATTGAGATTGCGCAGGACGCTGTAAATATGGGCCATGCCGTAATAGAGACACATGCCGGGATTGATGGCGGTGGTTTTTTCCAGTTCGTAGAGAAACAACCCGTGGTCGAGACTTTTGAAAAAATGTTCCGTGTGGAGGTACGCCGCCATCTGCTTGGCCACGCGGTCGTCTTCGCAGCCGGTCTGGCCGATGGTGTAGCTGACGATGGGGTCGTAGCCGAGGTCGCGGGCCACCCAGAGCGCCATCCGGGCGTCGAGGCCGCCGCTGAGTCCGGACAGATGGCGGAAGCCGTATTCGCGGTCCTGGTCGTATTCCCGTTTCACCGCCCGGCGGAATTGGACGTCGAGTTCTTCGACCGCGTCGTCGAAGGCGATCCGGCGGGGATGGGTGTTGTCCAGCCGATAGTAGTCGGCAAGCGCGATCCGGCCGTCGTCCTGCCGGGTCAGAAACTGTCCGGCCTTCAGCCGTTTGACTTCCTGCAGCAGGGTGTTGTCTTCCAGCATGAACCCGTAGGAAAGCAGACTGTAGGCGGAATTCACGTCCAGCGACGGTTTGACGCCGCACCGGCGCAGCATGGCCGCCAGCGCCGCCAGGTCGGTTGAAAAATAGAGTTCGCCGCCGCGTTGACAGAAGAAAATTTTCTTGTCGCCGATCTGATTGGTATAGAGCAGCAGTTTGGCGCAACGGGTATCGTAGAGCAGACCGCAGAAAGCGCCGTGCAGATTTTTCATCCAGCCGTCGCCGTCGCGTTCATAGAGGGCGACCACGGTTTCGGCCCAGGAGGGGCGGCCGGTTTCCCGCATCAGTTCGGCGCGGTTGAAAACCGCGCCGTCCAGCAGCAGTACATACGGTCCGCAGGTTTCGCCCAGGGTGTCGGCGGCGAATTTGCCGGGCCCGGAACGCCAGCAGCCGCCGGCCGGCCATGCCGCCACGGGTTGCATGTTGTCCGGCGTTCCGATGGTTTCGCGCCGTCCGCTGTATCCGCCCCAACTCGTCATGATGCTTCCTTATTCCGTTGTCGCCGCCGTTCCGGGCCGACGCAATGCCAGCCACGGCCGGAGACGATCTTCATAATATTTTCTGAATATAAACCGGAAAATCATCCAGTAAAGCCCCAAACCGAAACCCAGCCCCAAAAGAGTGCGCAGAATCACATTCCCCGGCATGACCGCCAGACTCCGCGTCGCCAGTCCGGCCAGCGCCGCCGCGGCCAGCGCCGGCAGCGCCGGAGCGATGAACCGCCGCCAGTCCAGCCCGCACAGCCGGTAGACCAGCACCCGGTAACAGCAGACGAACAGCACCGCCGCCGTGATGATCTGCGCCCACACCACCCCTTGCAGCGAAATCAGACACCCGACCGCGATCCCGGCGACCCGGACGACCGACGACGAAAGTTCCCACGTCAGCCCCAATCCGGTCCGTCCGGTGGCCATGATCAGCCCGCCCACCGGATTGCCGTAGACCACGAAAATCATGTAGACGCAGAGCAGTTGGAACACCGGTCCGAATTCCGCAAAATTGGGTCCGGCATAAATTGCCAGCAATTCCTGTCCCCAGCAGGCCGACAGCACGAACACCGGAAGCGCCAGAAAACTCAGCACCCCCAGAAATTCCGCGTACGCCGCCTGCATGGTTTCGCGTTCCTTCTGGAGCTGGGCCAGCAGCGGCCCCACCAGCCGGGTGAAAATCTGGGTGAGAATCGTGAACGGCTTCATTACCAGTTGTTTGGCCACGCCGTATCCGCCCACGGTGCTCATCGGGAAGAAATAGCCGATCAGCATCACGTCGAGATTGCTGACCAGATAGTTGGTCACGGCCGTCCCGGTCTGAAAGATTCCGATCCGGAGAAACGCGCGCGCCTCCGACCACCGGAAATGACACCGCAGATGCAGTTTCCCCACCATCAGAAACAGGCCGTTGTCGACTAAAAACAGCGCCAGCGCGCTCCAGATCAGCGCATAAATGCCCTGGCCGCGCCAGGCCAGCGCCACCGCCACGATCATATAGACCGTTTTGCCGACGGTTTCCACGGCGGCGATGACGCCGAACCGCAACTCTTTCTGCAATACCGTCTTGTTGAGCAGTCCCAGCGCGGCGAAAATCAGATTCACGCCGATCAGCGGCAGCAGATACGCCAGTTCCGGCTGATGATAAGACCACGCCAGCGGCCACGCCAGCAGCCAGAGCACACCGTAAAAAAACACCCCGGAAAAGACGTTCAGCCAGAACAGCGTGCTGTACTCGTCGCGCGAAATCTCCTGCCGGTGAATCACCGCCACCGAAATGCCGAAATCCAGAAACACGCTGCAAAATCCGATCACTACCAGCAGAATGGCCAGCAACCCGAACAGCGCCGGCGGCAACAGCCGAGTCAGAATCATCATGGTGACGATATCCACCGCGGTAATGTAGACGGTGGCCAGCGACGTCCACCGGGTTCCGGAACGGGCGTGATCCCGCACCGTCTCCAGTTTCATGCCTCACCCCGCAGGGTGCGGACGACGTTCGCGGTCCGGGCCACCACGGTGTCCCGGCCGTATTCGCGGCGCAGAATGGCCCGCGCCCGTTCGCGGTCGGCGTCCGGCAGCGGCGCGAAAGTGTCCAGCCGGTCGGGCCGCAGGTCGTGTTCGATCCGGAACACCGGGAGGCCCCACCGTTGCAGACAGTCGTACAGCGGATTGCGTTCCGACAGATAGAGTTTCGCCCCCATCCACAGCATTGGAATGATATTGCCCACCGCCTGTTGCCGGTAATGGTTCATCACCACCGCCGAACAGGACGAAATCGTTTCGGTGTACTGCGGCAGCGGCATGAAATCGATCAGCGGCATGAAATTCCGCCCCAGCCGTGCCTGGCCGTAATCCCGGATGAGGTCGCGATACCGGGTCGAGCCGTAGCTCAACGGGGTAATGACCTTCCGTCCGCCCAGATCGAATTTCCGCAGCAGGTCGATGGCTTCGGCATGGTTGCAGCTCGAACTGGCCGAGTTGCCCAGCAGAATATTGCCGTTGACCGGCGCGGTGCGGTCCGCCAGCGGTCCGAGCAGTCCTTCGATGCAGGAATAGTTGAATTCCAGCAGTTTCGCCGGAAACTTCCGGCCGAACCGCCGCTGAAACAGTTCGTAATCTTCGCGGATCACCGGAATGCAGTAGTCGCTGCCCAGCGCCCCGCGCAGCAGCGGATCGCGCGGCGCCCACGGATTGAGTTGCAGAAAATGATAGAGCGGCCGCAGTAAGAATTTCAGTTTGCCGCCAACCCCTTCGGACTCCTGCGTCAACAGCAACTTCCAAGTGGTCCAGCCGTGCTGCCGGGTACCGGCCATCGCGTAGATGTCCACGCCCCAGGAGAGCCAGACCAGTTTGGTCCGGCCGTGACAGTACTGCATGAATTCCGCCAGCTCTTTTTCGGCGCAGTGAATCAGCACGCCGCGATAGTCGCCTACGCTGTTCTGCAGTTCGGCAAACGCCGGAGTGCCGCAGGGAACGCAGTCCACCCGGTCGCGCTGTTTGATCAGCTTGATTTCGTCCGGCGACCGGCGGTTGTAGACCACGTAGCGGCTGGCGCCGGGAGCGGCGGCCTCGAACATGTCGATCACGTGGTCGATGAATTTTTCGTCCCGGACCAGATGCAGAATGTCAGAACCGCCCGAATTCATCGCGCCTCCTGTCGGTTGAGAGTTCAGCGGCGATGACGGCGGATCACGTCCGCCACCGTTTCGCGGGCTTCCGGCGGCAGATCGGCGTAGATCGGCAGACAGAGAATCTGTTTTGCCACCCGTTCCGCCACCGGCAGGTTCCCGGGCAGAGCCGACGGCAGATGGCGGTAGCACGGAAACGCGCTGATGAGCGGATAAAAATACCGGCGGGTGAAGATGTTCGACTTCTTGAGCTCGTCATACAGCCCGTCGCGGCTGAGGCCGTACTCCGCTTCATCCACGGTGATCGGGAAATAGGAGTAGTTGTGGGTCACGCCGGGCATGTCCTGAAAGAAATGAATGCCGGGGATGTCCCGGAGCTGTTCGCGATAGAAGTTGGTGACTTCGTGATTGGCGGCGATCCGCTGGTCGACGTAGCGGAGCTGAAGCATCCCGAACGCGGAGCGGAATTCGTCCATCTTGCCGTTGCTGCCGGGGGCCACCACCGTGACTTCATCGGCGAACCCGAAATTTTTCAGGAAGTCGATCCGCTGCTTGAGTTTGCGGTCCTCGGTAATCAGCGCGCCGCCTTCGAACGTATTGAAAATCTTGGTGGCGTGGAAACTGATCATCGACAAGTCTCCGGCGCGCAGAATCGACTGACCGTCCATTTTGACGTTGAAAGTATGGGCGGCGTCGTAAAACAGTTTCAACCCGTAGGTATCGGCGATTTTCTGCAACTTCTTGAGTTTGCAGGGATTGCCGTAAACGTGCACCGGCATGATCGCGGTGGTTCGCGGGGTGATGGCCGACTCGATCTTGTCGGGATCGAGATTGTAGTCGTCGGGACTGATGTCGCTGAACACCGGCGTGCAGCCGTTCCAATAGATCGCGTGGGTGGTGGCCACGAAACTGAACGGCGTGGTGATCACTTCGCCGGTGATTTTAAGCGCCTGCAACCCGATCTGCAACGCCATCATGCCGTTGCAGAACAGCGAAACATAGGGAACGCCGAGGAATTCGGCCAGTTTTTTCTCGAATTGTTCGTGGAACGGGCCCTGATTGGTCAGCCAGCGGTTATCCCAGAGCTGTTGCAGCATCGGAACAAATTCTTCCAGCGGCGGCAACGTCGGACGGGTTACATAAATCGGCCCGGATTTCGGACTCCATGCAGTCATTCTCGCCAACCCTCGTCTTTAAGCATTGATCGTGTAAGCTAGAAAATATATGCCGTCGCCCCCTAAAATCAAGCAACCGCCCCGTCGCGTTACCGCGATAATGTGATGTCGCGTTTCGCCTGACGGCGAGTTATCCCTGGACCCCGTTAAACCGGACTATGTTCGCGGAGGACACCTTGAAAACTTCTCAAAAATTTCGGGTTTCTCCCCGGCAACGTGGCTCCTGACGTGGTCAGAGCTGCCGGAGACGGGCGATCTTGAGGAGGCCGAACAGGCTCATGGCGTCGGTGATGCGGCCGTCCATGGCCATTTCCAACGCTTCGCGGAATGGAAGTTTCCGGATCGTCAGCCGTTCGGTGGGTTCGGCGTGGCTGGGACCGGACGTCAAATCTTCGGCGAGAAAAATATAGCCTTCCTCGTCGGTGATGCAGTCGGAAGTGTGAAACCGCATGATCTCGGTGAGCCGACCGGGGATCAGGCCGGTTTCTTCCTGCAACTCGCGGCGGGCGGTGTCGGCAAACGCCTCGCCGGCGGGGCCGCCGCCTTTCGGAATTTCCCAGCAGTACTCGTCGAGCGTATACCGATACTGTCCGACCAGCCAGGTATTCTGTTCCGGGTCGAGCGGAATCACGCCGATCGCCTTGTTTTTCATCAGGACCCGACCGTAGATGCCGCGGCCGCCGGTCGGGTTGATCACCTGGTCTTCGACCACGCGAATCCAGGGATTGTCGTATACTTCGCGGCTGGACAGCCGGGTCCAGTAATTATCTTTTTCGTGTGCCATGGACATCATCCTCAATCTGGTGTTGCTCAATATAATCCCTGTCGCCGCCGTCGCCAAGCGGCAACCGGAAAACGGTTTTCCGGAATTGGTTGCCCGGCGCCCGTGTTTTTTTTATTAAAAACCGAAGATTGTTATACTTATACCGAAAAACGTTATAGCACAAACAGAAAATCGATATTATAATCCTTTGTCAGTGCAAATCTTATCAAAGGAGTTTTTCCATGCCATCCTATGCTTTGCCGCCGTTGTCGGACCGGGCCGCGCTGGCGATTCATTGTCTGACCCATCATGTCGACCCGCAGCACGGTTATATCCCTTATTTTTATACCCAGTTGAGCATGCGTCCGCTGGGTGCCTATTTCGATATCTGGTCGTACGGCGACGGCCTCGGGCGAAGCGTCGACGCGCTGGCGCTCTGCCGGACCATGACCGGCCAGGCGGCCGATGTCGAACCCGTCGACCGCGCCATGCGGGAAACGCTGATCGGGCTGATTCGCGACGACGGTTTGTCGTGGTGTCCGGCGCAGCCGTGGACGCTGGCGGAAGCGCATACCCGGCCAGCCTGGCTGCAACAGGGGACGCTGCTGGCGCTGACGTCGATTTATCAGCTCACCGGCAACGCATCCTACCGCCGTCTGGCGGAGAAGAATATCGACGGTATTCTGAAAATTGCCCGGCGGCAGGACGGCTATCTCGACTTTCCCGGCGATGCCTATACCGCCGAACACGGCTGGCACGTTCCCGAGCAGGAGGATCCGTTCCATAAGTTGTCGGTGTTTTCCACCTCCGTGACCATGCCGCTGATGCGGTTCTACCGGCTGACCGGGTACGAACCGGCGCGGGAACTGGCCTCCGGGCTGATCAATTGGGGGTTGCGCGATCACGACGGCGGCCGGAAACTGTTCGACCGCGGTCATTTCCATTGTCAAAGCCGGTTGATGACCGCGCTGCTGATGCGGGGCGTTGCGCAGCATTCCGACGCCGATCTCGAACTCGGCGAATGGCTTTATCGGAAAGCCCGCCGTTGCGGAACGCTGGCCGGATGGTTTCCGGAGCAGATCGACAATCCGGAAATGAACCGTTCGGGACTGTCGGAAACCTGCTGTCTCACCGACATGATCGAGTCCGCGATTCTGCTGGCGCAGCACCGCAGCCCGCTGTACTGGAACGACGTCGAACGCTATGCCCGCAACTATCTGCTGGTTCACCAGCACACCCGGATGGACTGGGTCGACCAGCTCACGGAACGGCCGGAAAGCACCATGCCCGGCGGTCATGCCCGCCTGCTGCATCTGGGCGAACGCAGCGACCGTTTCCGGCAGACTCTGATCGGCGGGTTTGTCGGCTGGGGCGGCGTGGCCGCGCTCAGCGACGATACCCCATTCGGCAACATGAACCAGCACTGCTGCAACGGCGCCGGCGCCCGCGCTCTGTATGACGTCTGGTACCATACGGTGTCCGACCGGAACCGCGAGTTCACCGTCAATCTGCATCTGCAACGCAATCACGCGGCGGCGGAAATCACGGTGACGGAAGCGGAAGCGCTGGAAATGACCATCAAGCTCAAGGCGGATCGCCGGTTGCGGGTCCGGGTGCCGGAATTTGTGGCGCCCGCCGAGTTCACCGTTTCGCTGCCGTTTCACATTGCCGACGGATTTGCCGACTGCGGCGAAGTTCGGGCGGGAACGACGGTTGCGGTCCGTTATCCGCTGCGGGACGCGGTGACGCGCGAACCGGCGGCCGATAATCGGATGTTCGAATACCGCTGGCATGGCGCTACGGTAATGGGCATCGCTCCGGTCTACGGCGTTTCGCCGTTGTTCGTGCCGGAACGTTTTGCGGCGGCGGCGCAGTCCGGACCGGTCGCGGCGCGGGAAGTCGAACCGTTCTAAGCGTTAATGGGATGATTCCGGAGTAAAAAAGGCGTTCCGGGCCCGGTTGAAACGCTGTTGCAGCGGACCGTCGGCGCGACCGGAAAAGCCGAGATGCCGCCATTCTTCGCAAAGGGTCTTGGCCAGTTCCTGCGCCTGACGCCGGTCCAGCGCCGCCGTTACGCCGGACTGAAAAGCTACGGTCAACTCTTGCGCCAGCGTGGAACGGTTGAGGATATCGCCGGATTCCGGCGGCGCTTCGATGCCCGCCAATTTTTCCAGCCGGACGCATAATTCCACCTTTTTCCGGTAATTTTCCTGCTGTTCCCGATGGTATTCTTCATAGGCCTGATTGCGGCGGTTGAAGAAGCCGTCGCACAGCGAGTGGAAGCGTTCCCAGAGTTCCTGTTCCTGATCCGGCAGACCGGCTCCGGCTTCTTTCCATTCGTGTTGCAGCGCCTTGATCCGTTCCGCGTCTTCGTTGAGCCGTCCGGGGGCGGCCAGAATTTCTTCCAGCCGGACCAGCAATTGCTGTTTCTGTTCCGTACCGGTTCGACGCATGGCTTCCCATTGTTCCGCGTACGTTCGGCGGAGGTCGTAAAACGGGTTCAGGGCGGCTTCGAACCGCGACCAGATTTCCACTTCCCGGGCCTTGGGGACGGGACCGGAATCTCTCCAGTCTTCCAGCAGGGCGTCGATCTGGCGGGTGGCGGCCGGAAAATCGATCGGCGCGTCGGCGGCGGCGGTCAACTTGGACACCAGCTCGGCGGCGGCGATGCAGAGCGCCTCCTTCCGGTCGATGTTTTCCTGCTGGTGGGTATCCAATTCGGCAAAGAAACGATTGATGTTGCCGTTGAACTGTTCCCAGAGCTGTTGTTCGGTGCGGTGGTCGGCGGCCGGGGCTTCCTTCCACTGTTTGCGCAGGTCCCGGGCGGCGGCAATGGCGGCGCGCGGGTCCATCGTCAACAGTTTGGCGGCGGCTTCAATCATGGTCTGTTTGGCGGCGGCGTTGCGGTCCCATTCCTGTTTCAGCTGTTCGAGATGTTCGCGTCGGCGCGAGAAAAATTGATCGCACGCGGTCTTGAACCGCTGATAGACCGACGGTTCTTCTTCCTTGGGACCGGGGCCGGTGGCCTTCCAGTCGGCCTGCAACTGTTTGACTTTTTCCGTGGCCTGATGCCAATCCGTCGACTCCTGCAACGACTCCGCTTCGGTGGCCAATTGTTGTTTGCGGGTGAGGTTGACGAGGCGTTCTTCGCGAAGCCGGTTGTAGTATTCGTCGCACCGGCGGTGCAGCTCGTCGCACCGTTCCCGGAAGCGGAGATTGACCGCTTCTTCCGACTCGCGGGGCACCGGGCCGATTTCCCGCCAGCGGGCATGCAGCGTTTTCACGACTGCCGCCAGTTTGGGAATATCGGGTTCCTCCTGCAATTTTTCCGCTTCGAGACAGAGGTCCTGTTTGCGGACCAGATTCGCGCACCGTTCATATTCTTCCGCGGCATAAGCATCTTTCAACTTGGCAAAGAAGCGGTTGAACAACTGACGGCATAACGCGCTCTGTTCCCGCAGATCGGCCGGAGCGTCCGCTTCCCATTGGTCGAGACGAGTTCGCAACTCTTTCATCGGCGCGGCGTTTTCGCGCAACGCGGGCGAACTTTCCCGTTGGGTGATTTCCGCCTGTAACTGTTCCAAATCGTGTTTTAACGTCTGCCGTTTGGCGTCGGCTTCGGCGTCGGCTTCCGCGAGGGCGTTCGCGGCGGCCAGATAGCGGGTACGGACTTCCTCCGGCGGCGGTGCGACCGCCGTCTGCCGGTCCCAGTCGTTTTTCAACTTCCGCCAAGCCGTGCTGCGCCCTGGCGACGAGGGGGCGGCGATCAGTTTTTCGGCGGCTTCGGCCAGGGCGGTCAGCGCGGCAACGGCTTCCTGTTGCTGCCGCTCCCGCTGCCGGGCCACCTCGGCCAGCCGGACAAATTCATTTTCGGCCTGATGAAACCGTTTTTCCAGAATTTCCATAAAGCGCGGCGGCGGCCTGGGCGCTTCGACCCATTGCTGACGGAGGGCGTCCAACTCGGCCGTGGCGGCTTCGTCGTAACGGTTAAAGAGTTTTTCCACCCCGGTACAAAGGTTTTCCAGTCCGTCGATCCGGTCTTTGTTGGCGGCAAAAGAGTATTCGGACTCCGCATCGACGGCGGCGGCCGGCGACGCCGTTGCCGTCGGGACGGTTTGCAATTTGGCTTCCGCCGCCCGGCGGAAATGCGGACTGCGGGCGGAGGAGGCAGCTTGCCGGATTTCGTTCGGGTCGGTCAGTTTATCCAACAGACAATGACCGACTTTTTTGTCGGCGGTATTGCGGAGGATTTTCAAGATGAGTTCGAAACGGGAAACTCTTTCGGCGGCGGCGGCGGCCACGGCCGGGAGCTGACAGCGATAGGCGACGGCCGCCAGTTTTTCTTCCGCCGTGACGGTTTTCAGCAGTTCCATGGCGGCGGCCGTTTCCTTCAGACGGAGCAACACATCGACCGCATCGGGCGGATCGGGCGGTGCGGACGGCGGCGGCTGGGGACGGGCAACGACGATCGACGGCAACTCGGCGGGATCTTTCGAAGCCGCCGTCCCGGTAGGAGAAACCGCTTTTTTTCCGGACGATCCAAAACTGAAAAAGCGGAACCCAGCCATCGGCACACCGTGATTAAGTTAACCCTTGAAAACGAAAAAGATGATAAAACGATTGTACAACGAAACGCGGTAAAAAACAAGAGGATGTCTGTTTATGTCATCAAGTATCCGGGCCGATTCTCAGCCAGGAAAAATGTCCATCCGAAGCCAAATTTCCGGAAGTCGGAAAATATGGTTGCAAATTCCTATGATAAATTCTGGGAGGAGCAACGTCAGTGCAAGGTTCGGCGAACGTATTCGAACAGCAACACGGTGGCCGCTTGCGCCACGTTCAGCGATTCGGCATCGCCCGGCATCGGGATATGGACCCACCGGGAATTTTCCACGGCGCCGGCGCCGTGGGCTTCGCTGCCCATAATCAGTACGCTGCGTTCGAACAGCCCGGATTCCTGAAAACAGTTGGCGCCGGCCCGGACGTCGGTACGATAGATGTTCCGGTAGCCGAAGCCGGCGGCGGCTTCCAGCAACGCCGGCAGGTCCGGATATTCGCGCATCCCCACGACAAACTGGGAGCCCATCGCCGAACGGATGACTTTGTCGCCGAACGGATCGACCGACCCCGAAGTGTACCAGATTTCCCGCAGTCCGACCGCCCGGGCCGTACGGATCATGGTGCCGAAGTTGCCGGGATCGCTCACCTGATCGAGCGTCAGCAGAAAAGGATCGGCGGGCTCCTGCGCCGGCGGGTCCGGACGTTTGACGACGGCCAGAATGCCCTGGGTATTTTCGGTGGCGGCCAGCTGTTCCAGCCGGGCGCGCGGAAGGCGGACGGTCGGCACCGGCGGCAACTCCAGATCGAGATCGTCGGCGCAGACCGCCAGCTCGACCAGTTCGGGATGGGATTGAAATACGTCCTGACAGCAGCGGACGCCTTCACACCGGCACAATCCGGTTTTCCGGCGTCCGTGGCGGGTGGCGAGCGAACGGATCAGCGCTTCCTGCCGTTTCGTCAGTTCCGGCATCGCGGTATCGCGGTTATTTCTTGACGGGACCGGTCTTGACGGTCTTGCCGGCCGGGACGGCGGCTTTACCCGCCGGGGCACTCAACCGTTGGAGCAGCAATTGCGCCTGCCGTTTCCAGAATTCCACCGCCGGATCAAACGCTCCCTTCTGGACCCGGCTGGCCGCCAGGTTGAGATAGGTTTTGGCCTGCGTCGAATCACCGATTTCACTGCTGAGCCGGCCGGCGCTGTAGTTGCTTTCGCACTGCATGGCTTCCGGATAGGAGCTGTCGCTGCCGACTTTGACGAACGCGGCGATCGCTTCTTTCTTCTTATTCTGAAGTTCGAGCAGATAAGACACGTTCATGGTCAGTTCCCGGCGCATTTCGTCCGGGATATTTTTCTTCAGCAGGTCCTGATAAACGAGCATGGCGTTGGGGTAGTCTTTCTTGCCGATGTAGAGACTGCCCAGCCGGATATAGGCGGACCAGACGGCGGACTGTTTGGGATAGTCTTTGATCACCTGCTGGAGTTCGGTTTCGGTTTTGGCGTTGGCGATGGCGTTGTTGGCCTTGCGTTCGGTGGCGCCGTTGATGGCGTAGAACGCGGCGACGATCCCGACGACGATGACGATCAGGACACAGACGGCCGCCACCTGTTTCCAGTAATTCATGGCAAAATGTTCGAATTTATCGAAATCATCAAGCAGCATATTGGCGATTTCTTCGTCTTTTCCCGCTTTGTTGTCCTTAGGCATCTTCCTGTTTTCCTTATCTTATAGTGATTGACCAGTAGTCTTGAACGGTATATTTAAGCATAAAATATCACGACCGTCCGCGCAATGCAACCCCGAAAACATAGTTCATCGGTCGTTTGCGCAACGGGACCGCATGGCCAGCATTCCGCCCAGCGCGGCGGCCGTATCGCTCAGATTTCGACGGGCGTCGGCAATGGCGTCTTCCAGTCGGCACGGACCGGGGGTAATGCTGAACGCGGCGGCAAACTTCTGCAAAAGGGCGTTGCGATCGCCTTTCAGCGCGCCGGACACCACAATGGTCGGCACCCGATATTTGGCGGCGGTGTCGGCCACGCAGGAACAGAGTTTTCCGGAAAGCGTCTGACCGTCGGTACAGCCTTCGCCGGTGATAACCAGATCGGCGTCCGCCAGATGGTTCTCCAGTCCGGCGGCGTCAATGACCAGCGCTGCGCCGGAGCTCATTTTGGCCTTCATCACGGTGCGGAGGCCGAAGCCGAGACCGCCCGCCGCGCCGTCACCCGGTTCCTCACAGGAGACGGACAGTCCGGCTTTATTCAGAATATTGGCCCAATGGGAGAGGTTGCGTTCCAGCATGGCGACCATGGCGGCGTTGGCGCCTTTCTGCGGCCCGTAGACGCGGGCACAGCCGTTGGCGCCCAGCAGGGGATTGGTCACGTCGCACGCCACGCAGATTTCCACCCCCGGCGGCGGCAGTTGGGGCGGCAGTTCGATGGCGGCGATGCGGTCGAGCATGCCGCCGCAGGCCGGACCGGCGATCTCAATGCCGCGCCGGTCGCGGAACCGGACGCCGAGAGCTTGAATCATACCGGCGCCGCCGTCGCAGGTGGCGCTGCCGCCGATGCCGAGAATGATTTTGGTGACGCCGAGGTTCAACGCATCGGCAATCAGTTCGCCGGTGCCCCAGGTGGTGGCCTGAAGCGGGTTGAGCTGATTGACCGGGACCAGTTCGATCCCGCTGGCGGCGGCCATTTCGATAATCGCCGTTTTGTGCTGGTCGATCAGACCGTAGTGAGCCAGAACGCGTTCGCCGAGCGGACCGCAGGCTTCCACTTCGCGGTATTCGCCGCCGGCGGCCAACACCAAGGCTTCGACGGTTCCTTCGCCGCCGTCGGCCAACGGCATGGCAACGATCAGGGCATCGGGCAACGTCTGCCGCAGTCCGTAGGACAACGCCTCCACTACTTCCTGACTCCGCAGACAGCTTTTAAAAGAGTCCGGGGCAATAATTATTTTCATTTTTTCACTCCTGGCCGGGGGCTTGCCCTCTTGCTTTTATTTTCGTCGCCATATATAATAAACATCAGGAAACAGGTCAATCTCTGAACAATAATGCATCGGGGCCGCAAGGCTTCATTTAACAGTTGTGAAGTAGAGCAACACCTGTTTCCTTTTTTATTATCTCTTGCCATCAGCCGTTTAAAATACCCCCAATCTCCGCGCTTGAAAGTTCCAATCCGGGAAAACTTTGTTTTTTCCAGCTTGTTCCGGGTAAGGACGAAAGTTTCAAAACAATTTTCCGGGGAAAAACCCCGAAAACTTTGAGCAGTTTTCAAGGTTTCTCCCCGGCCCCCATTTTCTGATTTTTAAACTTTTTAAACTACTTATCTCTTTGCGAAGCAAAGAGATAAATGGAATAAAAGTTTTGCGGGGTCAAAAATGGGGGGCTTCTTCAAAAGCCCCCCGGGTCTTCCCCGCTACCCATAATTTGAGACTTTCGGTTCTCCGGTCGTCGTCGGCCGTTTTTGACTTTTGACGGTTGCCTTTCGGAAACTCCGGTGATAAACTATCGTTACCGAAGCACAACCTTTACAACTACTGGGGGATTTGTCGATGAAGAGATTGCTCGCCGCTCTGATGTTGCTGGCCGGGTGGAACCTGGTGGCCGATGACAATGCCGTTGTCAATGCCAAACCGGACGGAGTCATGCATTTCGACTTCCAGTTGCCGGATGCCGTGGAAATGCCGAACGGCGAGATTTACCACCATCCCAAGATTGTCGACGTGCAGCCGAACGGCATTACCATTATGCATGACGACGGCGCGGCGTTCTGGCCGTTCAGCCAGTTGCCGGATGCGATTCGCAACAAATTCCACTACAATCCCGCCGCCGCCCAGAAATACACCGACGAAATGCTGTTGCGCCGCGAAAAAATCGACGAGGCCAAAGCAAAACAGCAAATCGCCGATGCCGATCAAAAAGTTTACTGGGATCTGGTCAGTCAGCGCTATACCTGTTCCTATCTTAAAATGCAGCTCGATGCCGCTCAGCGTCAAGTCAATGCCGATGCTCAGAACCTGAAACAGATCGGCACCAATCTCGCGCAGGACCGTCAGGTCCTGTCCGCGGCCGCCGACCAGCCGCCGGAACCGGAAAACACCACGGACGGCTTCTGGAACATCACCAATGCCGGCAATAACGACAACGACGACCGCGACCACGTCATCGGCGAATTCGACGAAGACTGGCAGAACAACAAGACCAACTACGAAATGTGGACGACGGCCAAAAGCGCCATGGAAGAGAACCTGACCACGTATCGGCAGGAATATCAGGAAGGATTGGCCCGGCTGCATCAGCTGGAAGCCCAGTGGGCGGATATCCAGCAACGCCGTCATCTCGACGAAGCCAAGCTGAACAAGCAGATTCACGAATCGGTTCAGCAGGAAGTCCAGAACAGCATGATAGAACTCCAGAAACTGCGCGATATGCGCAAGCAGAATCTGATCACGCAGGACGAATACATCAACGAAAAGGCCAAGATTCTCAAACGGTTCTGAGGCTTTTTTACAACATTCCGGCGGATTTCCGGTTGCTGACCGGGAATCCGCCGGTCGTTTTTTTATCGGCCGTGTCTCAACTCTTTTCTATTGGCCGTGTCTCGCCAACAGGTTCAGTTGCTTTCGCACTTCATTCGACCAGCGATTCCGCGCCGGACCCGGCCCGCGGTGGCGGATTGCCAGAGACTCCCGTCAAATAAGTCGGCAGTCTCACATCGCGGGTAGCGGGGAAGCCACGGGACGCTTTTGAAGAAGCGCCCCATTTCTTCCCCGCACCCCAATTTCGACCCCGCAAAACTTTTATTTCATTTATCTCTTTGCGAAGCAAAGAGATAAATAGCTTAAAAAGTTTATAAGTCAGGAAATGGGGCCGGGGAAAAACCTTGAAAACTTTTCAAAGTTTTCGGGGTTTCTCCCCGGAAGCTCGATTTGAGACTGGCGTCAAATAACATTGACCGGACAAAATTTCATGCTTTTTTCTCTGCCGCTTAAAAAAACCATTGATTTTATTCTATAAGAATATATTATTATCGACAGTCATCTTATTATGATAAGGACCGAACTTCATTATGTTACAGGAACTGTTACCGCTGCCGCAACTGACTGCCGCTTTAACCGCCCATCCTCACCCGGTCGCGTTTGCGCCGGCCGCCGACCGCCGGGTCTGGAACGCCGTTGCCGCCGCCGGTACGCTTCAGTCCGTCTGGCGGACCGCGATCGTGCGCGAAGCGGAAAAACAGCATGGCCGTCCGGTTCCGGAATTGACCGCCGGACAACTGATGGATTATATCCGCACCGGCTGCCGAACCACATATGAGAAACCTTATTTTGCCCGCCGCCAGCGGATTGGACTGCTGGCGCTGGCGGAAGCGTTCGAATATCGCGGCCGCTATCTGGAAGGAATCATCGACGCGATCTGGCAGGTGCTCGGCGAACCGGAATGGTGCGTTCCGGCCCACTGTCAATATCAGCCGGGCGACCCGCTGGCGACCCCCTATGTGCCGCGCGTCGACCTTTTTTCCGCCGTGACCGGAATGGTGCTGGCGGAAACCGTGCAACTGCTGGGACCGGAATTGCAGGCCGTTTCACCGTCGCTGATGCAGCGCATCCGCCGGGAGGTCGTCACCCGGGTCGTCGAACCGGTGGAACAGCACCCGGACCAGCAATGGTGGCTGGGCGGACGCAATAACTGGACGCCGTGGTGCTCCTCCAATGTGGCCGGTTGCGCCTTGACTTTTCTCGACGATCCGGCGCGGACGGCGGCGTTATTGACGCAACTGCTGGCGGCCTGCGAACGCTTCCTGGCCGGATATCCGGCGGACGGCGGTTGCGAAGAAGGGCCGATGTACTGGCAGGTGGCCGCCGGCAAATTGTTGATTCTGCTGCAACTGCTCGAACCGCTGGCGGGCGGCGCTCTGGAAACGTTATACGCCTTGCCGCAGTTCCGGAAGATCGGGGAATATCCGGTCAATGTGCATTTGTATCGCGATTGGTTTTTGAGTCCGGCCGATTCCCGCGCCCGGAATCGGTTTATGATGCCGGGGCCGCTCTATCGGTTCGGGCTCCGCTGTCACAGCGAACCGCTGATGCAACTGGCGTCGGCCGCGGTATTCGGTTTCAATCCCCGCGCCCGAAAGCCGATCGACTTCCTGCCGGCGGAATACAATGGCGATATCTTGACGTCGATGCTGCGCAATCTGTTCTGGCTGCCGCCGGACCTGAAGTATCGGGAACCGCGCCATGGCCGGATGACATTATTGCCCGACTTGCAGATCGGCATGTTCCGGGAAGACGCCGACCGGCCCGGTCGCGGTCTGCTGTTGTCGCTCAAGGGCGGATATAACGGCGAAAGCCACAATCACAACGATCTCGGTCAGTTCGAACTGTTCTGCCAGGGCCAACCGGTGATGATCGATCTCGGCACTGCCGTCTACGGGCGGCAGAACTTCTCCGAACACCGTTATGAGCTCTGGTATGTCGGCGCCCAAGGACACAATGTTCCGGAAATCAACGGCATCCGGCAACCGGAAGGCGACGAATATCGCGCTCGGATCCTCCAGCATTCCGAAGCCGCCATGGAACTCGATCTGGCGGCGGCCTATCCGGCGGACGCCGGAATTCGGAGTTACAGCCGTCGGGCCGAATTGGGACCGGAGTCCGGCCGGGCGCGGATTGTCGACCGTCTGGCTTTGCGGGAAGGGCGGTTGACGGTCGAGTTGCCGCTTTATACCGCGCTACCGCCGCAGTCGGAATCGGACGGACGGATGGTCTGGACGGTCGATGGCCGTCGGTTGACTATGACGCTGAACGGATTGACGTTGAAAGCGATTACGCCGGTCCCCATTGACGATCCCAAACTGGGGGCGTCCTGGGGCAAACAGGTTTGGCGGATCGAACTGCACGGCGAATTCGCCGGCGCGGACGGCGAATGGTCCCTGGAATTTCGCCGGGAATAGAGGAATGGTTGGACGGGCGTCTCAAATCGTGGATAGCGGGGAAGACACGGGGGGCTTTTGAAACAGCCCCCCATTTCTTCCCCGCGCCCCCATTTTGACCCCGCAAAACTTTTATTCCATTTATCTCTTTGCTTCGCAAAGAGATAAATAATTTAAAAAGTTTAAAAGTCAGAAAAAGGGGTCCGGGGAAAAACCTTGAAAACTTTGCAAAGTTTTCAGGGTTTCTCCCCGGAGACTCGGGTTGAGACTGCCGTCCGATTTCTTGTTTTTCAAACCGCCGAAAGCGTTACCGGCCCAGCGACTTCCAGATTGGTTCCAGATCGACCATCCGGTGAGTTTGCGCCGCCTGGTCGATGGCCAGCGCCGCGACCGCGCTTTCGAGTCCTTCGTTGCCGCTGCACTTGGGTGGCACGTGATTCATCATGGTGTCGTAGAGTTCCTTCATGATGAAGTCGTCGCCGCCGCCGTGGCCGTCGCAGCCGAAGTCATAGACCTGCACGGCTTCGTCGCCGAGGTGTTTGAACTTCAGGGTAGCCGAATAGAGTTCGATGCTCATGGTGCCTTCGGTCCCGGAGATGTAGAGCCGGCGTTCCGGCATGGCGTTGGACATGGTGCACTGGAACTGCACCCGGACATGGTTGCGGAATTCCATCACCGACACCAGATTGTCCATCAGGTCTTTTTCCGCCTGGAACGGACAGGGTTCGGCGTGCGGGTCCCACCAGCCGCCGAAGATGGACTTGCCTTCCTTGTTGACATACTTTTTCGCCAGACCGGCATTGGCGGGGACGAAGAAATCCAGTCCGCCGAAAGCCGCGACTTTGCTCGGAATCGACTGCACGAACCAGTTGATCAGATCAAGGTCGTGACAGCATTTTTCGAGGATGTGGGGACCGGCGAATTTGGTATAGCGCCGCCAGTTGGTCATAATATAACTGCCGTGTTCCGGGGCGATGTTTTCATTGCCGTCGATGCTGAGGATACGACCGATCTTGCCGCTTTCGATCAGTTCCTTGGCCTTCCGGTAGATTGGAGCATAACGCAGGACGAAGCCGGTGGCGAACAGCAGTCCGCTCTTTTGATGCGCGTTGTAAATTGCCTGACAATCTTCGATTTTGGTGGCGAGCGGCTTTTCGGAGAAAACGTGTTTGCCGGCGGCGAACGCGGCCAGAATGTATTCCTTATGGAAGGCGTTGGGGGAGAAAATCATGACCCATTCCACGCCGGGCGTCTTGATGGCTTCCTGCGCGGTCGGGCAAATGGCGATATTGGGCTGTTCCCAGAATTCCGCCGTTTCCTTGGCCAGTTTCTGGTCGGGGTCGTAGATTGCCTTGATTTTAACCTTTTCGCCGTCGCGCAACAGGTTTTTGACGACGCCGCGGCTCCGGCTGCCGGCGGCGATCACCGCCACGCCGATTTCGCTTTTACTCATGACCGTTCTCCTTCATTGCTTTTTATTGCATCAACTTGATGGTTCGTAACCGATTGATTTTTTGCTTTATGAAGTTATTATACTGGCGGCGCATCAATTTAGAATGGATAAAAGTTGCATGGAAAATGTTAAAATATTTCAGGAACCGGACGCGGAATGTCAGGTCCACCACCTGCCGCAGGGGTTTCATCGCATCCATCGCGATTACGGTCTCTGGATTCTCAATACCGGGCGCGGCAACGCCTCCAGCGAACGACAAATAATCCGCCGGTACTTCGAGTTTTATTCGCTGTCGCATATGTACGACGGCCAGGGCATTTACTGGACGCCCAACGGCAAAATCGCCGAGGTTCATCCCGGACAAGGCATTCTGATTGCGCCGCGCTTCATTCATTATTACGGCGCCGGAGAAAAAAATTACGTGGAAGACGCCATCTGTTTCTACGGTCCGCTGGCCGACCTCTTTTTCCGCGACGGCATCATTCGGAACGGCGTGCTGGAGATCGGCCGGACCCGACGGCTGCTGGCCATCATCGAACTGGCCGGCGACCCCGCCGTGGACGCGCAACTCGAAGCGAATATCGCCCTGCAGCAGTTGCTGCTCGACCTCTTTCACGAAAACCGTCGGCGGCAAGGCAGCGAACAACATTCGCGCCTGGAACAGTTGATTGCCATTCTCCGCGAGTCGCCGGAAAAGTGGTGGACGGTTGAGGAGATGGCGGAGTACTGCAATTTAAGCGTGGCGCAGTTCCGCCGCGTGTTTTTCCAGCATACCGGCGTGCTGCCGAAACTCTATGTTGACCGGCTGAAAACCCTGCTCGCGGCAGAAATGCTGGTATCCACCCGGCACAGCGTGGAAGAAATCGCCGGCCGGCTGGGATATCGCGATCCGTTTCATTTCAGCCGGCGCTTCAAGCAGATGACCGGGTTTGCCCCGGAAAAATACCGGCAGGAAAATCCGCAGTACCACGGCACCGGGACCTTATAGCCCGTGGGGATTACTGCCGGTTCCAGAGCAGATTTTCCGGTTTCCACTTGTCCTTGGGCGGTTCGCCGCCGGCGGGATGGCCGACGGCAATCACATTGAGCGGAACCAGTTTCTTGTCCAGATGCAGGATTTCCTGAACGGCGGCCACCCGGTCCGACACCGGATAAACGCCGGTCCAGACGGCGCCCAGACCGAGCGCTTCCGCCGCCAGCAGAATATTTTCCGACGCGGCGGAACAGTCCTGAATCCAGTATTCGTCGTCGGGCTTGTCCGGAAACGTTTTGGTCATATCGCCGCAGACGGCGATGGCGGCCGGGGCGCGGGCGAGCATCTTGGCATAGGGCAGTTTGCCGGCGAGCGCGTCAAGCAGCGCCCGCTGATCGATGACCACGAATTTCCATGGCTGTTTGTTGCCGGCGGTAGGCGCGGCCATGCCGGCGCGAACCAGCCGTTCCAGCGCGTCTTTGGCAATCGGCTCAGCGGTATAGTTGCGGACGCTTTTCCGCATCATGATGTTTTGAATCACGAGCTCGGCGGGACGCAGTTGCGCCGCTCCGGCAGTCCGCTGACACGGGGCGAGAAACAACTTCGCGCCGATGGCCACGACGGCCACGAACAGGACGGCCAACAGCCAGGTTCCTTTTTTCATCGATCGGGGTTCCTTGGGGTTGTGTTAAAAGCGGAAATCGCGTTGTCCGTTGTGGATTTCCGTCATATGCTGTTCCGCAATCCTGCGGATTTTTTCATTCGGGATCTTCAGCAGTTCCGCGGCAATGAGTTTTTCGCCCTTTTCTTTGGTTTCCGGCGACGCGTAGTCTTCCAGATATTCCTTCAGCGTCATCAGCGCGTTGGGCTGGCAGCAACAGGCGATTTTGCCGGATTTGACCAGTTTCATGAACCGGTCGCCGACGCGGCCTTCGCGGTAACAGGCGGTACAGAAACTCGGAATATAGCCCATGGTCAACAGCCAGTTGATGACCTGGTCGAGCGTCCGGGTGTCGTTGACGTCGAACTGGGCGGTTTCGTCGTGGCGTTCCGGTTCGATATAGCCGCCGACGCTGGTCCGCGAGCCGCCGCTGATCTGGGACACGCCGAGGTCCAGCACCCGTTCGCGGGACTTCTGCGATTCCCGGGTGGAAATAATCATGCCGGTGTAGGGGACGGCGATCCGGATGCAGGCCACGATCTTGGCGAACGTGTTGTCGTCGATGGCGTTGGAGAAATGTTTCGGATCGATGTCGTCGGCCGGCCGGATGCGGGGTACGCTGATGGTGTGCGGACCGACGCCCTTGTAGGCTTCCAGGTGTTCCGCGTGCATCAGTTGTCCCACGAAGTCGTAACGGTAGTTGTTGAGGCCGTAAAGCACCCCGCAGCCCACGTCGTCGACGCCGCCTTCCATCGCGCGGTCCATGGCTTCGGTGTGCCAGGCGTAGTCGTGTTTCGGGCCGGTGGGATGGAGTTCCTCGTAATTTTTCTTGTTGTAGGTTTCCTGAAACAGAATGTAGGTGCCGATGCCGGCGGCCTTGAGTTTGGCGTAATTTTCGACCGTGGTGGCGGCGATGTTCACGTTGACCCGGCGGATGGCGCCGTTCTTGTGCTTGATGCCGTAAATGGTTTTGATGCTTTCCAGAATGTATTCGATCGGGTTGTGAACGGGGTCTTCGCCGGTTTCGAGCGCCAGCCGCTTGTGGCCCATGTCCTGCAGCGCGACTACTTCCTTGACGATTTCTTCCTGGGACAGCTTTTTCCGGGGAATATGCTGGTTGGCCCGGTGATACGGACAATAGACGCAGCCGTTGATACAATAGTTGGAGAGATAGAGCGGAGCGAACAGGACGATCCGGTTGCCGTAGAACTTCTGTTTGATTTCGCGGGCGAGGTTGTGGATTTTTTCATTTTCGTCGGGCAGATCGCAGTCGAGCAGCACGGCGGCTTCGCGATGGGACAGCCCGTGGCATTCTTTGGCTTTATTGAGCAGGTCGTCGATCAGCGTGCGGTTGCGTTTGTTGGCCTGTGCGAACGCGAGCGATTCCTGAACTTCGGTGTCGTCGATGAAGTCGACGGCGCGGGGCGATTTGACATTGTACATAACAGTAATCCTTTACTTTTTGGAATAAACGGTCTTCACGTTGACGCCGTCGAGCTGGCCGAGCTGGCCGGACAGCGCGTTGATGACGTCGTTGGGCGCATCGATGACGATGCTGATGATGCTGACGTTCTGTTTGCTGTAGGGGATGCCCATGCGTCCCACGATGAATTCGCGGCGGTCGTGAAGAATATGGTTGAGCTCGTCGATGCTGTCGGGATTTTCCACAATGATCCCGATCAGGGCAATGCGGGTGTCCATGCTGCTTCATCCTCCGGGTAAGACGCCCGGACGGGCCGGAGAAAAGATCGGCGGCAACCGTCTTGGCATCTGTTGCTTCAGAACGTTGCAATAAAAACGGTTTCTTCGAACTCGGCCGGAGCCTTGCTCTCAGACGTATGTTATTAATCTAGTACCGGACCCCGGATATTGCAATCGGAAAAGCAAAAACCCGGTGAAAACGGTTTTTTTCCGTTTTAAGCCGGGTGCTTAAATTGAGGATAGCGGGGAAGACACTTTTTCCCCGCGCCCCAATTTTGACCCCGCAAAACTTTTATTTCATTTGTCAGATTGCCGCGCAAGCTGATAAAGCGACTAACTTTTGCGGCTCTTGTTCTCAAACTCTTGTCGCCTAAAATCGTTCGGCAGAAGTGGCGACAAACGGAGAACGATGATAAATTAACCGTATATCAAGGTTCATCATCAACCAGAGGGGAAAAAATGAGTACCACTGCCAATGACGAAATCGATACTTTTGCCAAAGTCCAGGCGCGCAGCATGCCGGTGACCACCACGTTTACCGTGGACGGATTCCGGATCAAAGAGTATAAGGGCGTCGTCCGGGGCATCGTCGTCCGGTCGCCGACCATCGCCCAGGGGATTATGGGCGGACTGAAAAATATTATCGGCGGCAACATCGGAGCCTATACCGAAATGTGCGAACAGGCCCGGCAGCATGCCTATGACTATATGTTGGAACACGCCCGGCAGATCGGCGCGAATGCGATTGTCGGGATGCGCTACGACGCCTCGGAAGTCGGCGGGACGACCGGCGCTTCGGAAGTGCTCTGTTACGGGACGGCGGTTGTGATCGAACCGGTCAAAGAATAACTCCATGCCGGTGAGATTCCGGGCGAGTCAAAAACGATAGGGGAAAGACGATTATGATGAAGCAAATATTGAGTTGGGGATGTGCGGCGTTACTGCTGTCCACTTTCGGCTGCTGCTGCTGGACGAATTCGGGCCCGGCCAAGGCCAAAACCGCGCCGGATCAGGCCAAAACGGAAGCCGCGCCAACCTCGAAATTGTCGTCCCACGGCACCCTGCTGCTGGCCGAAGCGGCGAACGGGCAGACCTTTGCCGTCAAAGTCGGACAGCGAATCCGGGTCAAACTGGAGGAAAATCCCACTACCGGTTATATGTGGACGACAAAAAACTCCAATCCGGCAATCGTCAAAACGCTGAGCGACGTTTTTGTCCCGCCGAACACCAAGTTGATGGGCGCGCCCGGTTATCGCCGGACCATGTTCCAGGCGGTTGTTCCCGGCACCGTGACGCTGGAATATTCCTATGCCCGTCCGTGGGAAACCGGCGTGGCCCCGGTCAAAACATGGAAAGTAACCCTTCAGGTCGGAAAATAATCGATTGGCGGGAAGCGGGGAAGACACGGGGGGCTTTTGAAGAAGCCCCCCCCTTTCTTCCCCGCACCCCAATTTTGACCCCGCAAAACTTTTATTCCATTTATCTCTTTGTTTCGCAAAGAGATAAATAACTTAAAAAGTTTAAAAGTCAGAAAAAGGGGTCCGGGGAAAAACCTGGAAAAATTTCCAAATTTTTCGGGGTTTCTCCCCGGAGACTCGTTTGAATTTGCATGCGGCCTCAATCCGCGCTAATTTATGCGTATGGTTCAACATCAATCGCAAGGGAGAACAGCATGAGCGGCATTTTCAAAGCTTACGATATTCGCGGGATTTATCCCGATCAACTCGACGCGGCCACGGCGGAAAAAATCGGCCGGGCTTATATTGAATTCACCAACGCCAGAAAAGTCGTGATCGGCCGGGACATGCGGCCGCATTCCGAACCGTTGTTCCAGGCCATCGCCAAAGGAATCACCGGCCAGGGCGCCGACGTCGTCGACCTCGGCCTCTGCTCCACTCCGATGTCCTATTATGCCAACGCGTTTCTGAAAGCCGAAGGCTCGATCATGATTACCGCTTCCCACAACCCCGGCGAATGGAACGGCATGAAACTCTGCATTGCCAACGCGGTGCCGATTTCCGGCGCCACCGGAATCGCCGACATCGAACGTATCTTCACCGAACAGAGCTGGAACAAACATCCGGGCCAGCCGGGCAAGGTCAGCCATTATGATATCGGCAAGGAATACAATGCGTTCATCCGCAAACACGCCAAACTGAATCGCAAGCTCAAAGTCGTGGTCGACTACGCCAATGCCATGGGCTCTTACGAAATCGCCGGCATCGAAGACCTGTTCGACATCGTTCCGCTCTACAAAGAACTCGACGGCACCTTCCCGAACCATGAAGCCAATCCGCTCCACACCGAAACCCTTAACGCCTTGCGCGCCAAGGTCAAAGAAGTCGGGGCCGATTTCGGGGCCGGGTTCGACGGCGACGCCGACCGCTGCGGTTTTATCGACAACGAAGGCGAAATCATTCCCATGGACCTCTTTACCGCGCTGATCGCCCAGGATATCCTGTCCGACGGTCCGGCCACCATTCTTTACGACCTCCGTAGCAGCTGGGCGGTCAAGGAATGTATCGAAGCTCACGGCGGCAAAGCCATCATGAGCCGTGTGGGGCACGCGTTCATCAAAGCCCAGATGCGGGAAAATGACGCGGTTTTCGCCGGCGAACTTTCCGGCCATTACTATTTCAAGGAAAATTCGACGGCGGAATCCCAGGGACTGGCCTTCATCAAGTTGGCCAATCTGATCTGCAAAACCGGCAAAACGGTGACCGCAATGGTCAAACCGTTGCGGAAATACTATTCCAGCGGCGAAATCAATTCCAAAGTCGCCGACGTGAAACCGATTCTCGCCGCGATCCGGAAAAAGTATGCCGACGGACACCAGTTCGAACTCGACGGCGTTTCCACCGAATACGCCGACTGGTGGTTTAACGTGCGGGCGTCCAACACCGAACCGCTGTTGCGGCTGATTGTGGAAGCCAAAACGCCGCAGCAGATGGAAGCCAAGCGCGACGAATTGCTCAAATTGATCCGCGGCTGAACCGTGGTTTTCTCCGTCCGGCGATTCCGCCGGGCGGACGTTCCGGTTCGACCTGGTTTGCTTTTTGCGAGATAATGCCGGGGAACGAAAATTGTCGTCGATTGCGACGGCGGAAACGATCATCAACCGGAGCGGAAAAAGTTTATGGCCAACCAAGAAAAGGATGACGGATTCGTGGAGAATAAGACGTCCGCGCCGACGACGTCGGCCATGCTGGCCTCGCCGGAAGATGAATTTCAGCGGTTGCGCAAACTGTCGACCGCCGATCTGGTCAATGAGTTGTTTTTCGCCCGCCAGAAACTGCGAACGTTTCTGGAGGAAAAGGGCATTCCGGTACCGGAATTGACGCTCGACACCGAAACCCACAAGACGCTGTTGGACTTGACCTCCTCGGTGTTCTTGGAAAATTTCTCGCGGTCCAGCATTCGCAGTATCGGCGAAGATGTCGAATCCGTCAACAGTTCGGTCAAGTCGTTCGTCATGTTATTCGACTCGCTGATTTCGACCAACTCGTTCGAGCAGGTCATGGTGTCGGTGGAAGGTTCCGACGAACCCTGCACGGTGAAAAAACTGCTCGAAGACTACGACAATAACCGGGTCGACGAAGACCGGAAAGTCGTTATTTCCGTCCACGACCTCCACGCCCAGCTCGGCGCGCTGATCGATGAAGACAGCTCCGGCAACAAGACGTTCGATGACGTTGCCGATACCGCCATTGCCGAAACCCGCAACACTCAGAATGCGGAATCCGGGAAAACCTATCATTCCCGGCTGGGTCAGGGGGCCTTCTCGTTCGGCGAATATTCGCCGTTCATCAGCCAGGAAGCTTACGATTCGCTTTTCTCCGCCCAGGCCGAAAATGCCGATCACTTCTTCGAACACCGGGATGACGCGATGATCGGCGATTCGGATTACGGCAAAGTCCGCAATGGCGGGGGCGGCGATTCTTCCGCCGCCGCAGAATTGAGCGCCTTCGACGACAACGCCGAAATTCCCAAAGAGCAGGAAGATGTTTTTGACGACTTCTATGCCGAAAGCCAAGACGGCGGCAACGGCGCCAAAAAACCGCAGGAAAACCTCTCCGCCGAAGATATCGACAAGCTGATCGGCTCCATGTAGAGGCATCTCAAGACGAGTTTTCGGGGAGAAACCCCGAGAGATTTGGAAATTTTTCAAGGTTTTTCCCCGAACCCCATTCCCTGACTTTCAAACTTTTTTAGTCTATTTATCTATTTGCTGCGCAAATAGATAAATAAAATAAAAGTTTTGCGGGGGCAACGTTGGGGTGTGGGGAAGAAATGGGGTGCTTCTTCAAACCTAAAGTCCCACTGAATTATAACATGTTTGGCGGAGTGACGCTGAACGCGGCGTAGAGGTCTGCCTGTTTCTTGGTAACTTCGCCGCATTGCCATTTTCGCGCCGGATAATCGAAGCGTTCGATCATGTCAAGTTCATCCAGTAGCGTCTGCATGGAATAGTGGCGATAAAATTCATGCTCTTTCATTACCTTATGAATGGAGGACAGAAAGATCAGCGCCACAAATTGCACGAATAGTTTTCCCTCGAGGTTTTCCGAGGAGAAGACCGCCGTCCGGCGCATATCCAGCCGTTCTTTCAGATTGCCGAACGCTTTTTCGATCAAGTCTTTATTGCGATAGTATGCCAGAGCGGTTCGTCCGTCTTTGATGTCATTGGACAGCAGCGGGAAGAAACCGAACCGTTTCATGTGTTCCCGGATAACTTCAACTTTTGGTTCCACTTTTCGACCGCGCTTCGGCGTTTCCGAAACCGTAAAATATTTCATCCCGGCCTTGAGTTGCTCCTCGGACGCGGTACCATCGCGCATCGCGGTTTCCAATGCAGCCAACGTTTGGTTAAACGTCGCTTTTTCGGCGGCGGCGCGTTCTTCATTGTAATAAACGTGCACATAGATGCGTCTTTGGTCGGTACGCACTTCGCCGCGCACGGTTTCTTCGTATGTCCATTGGTCAGTAGTGCTGACGCAGTATACCTGCTGTTCCCGGCTGTAGTTGCCATAGTCGCAGATGTTATCCATGGCGGCATTGATATGCTTGGCTGCCAATGCCGTAGCGCAACGTGTGCTGACCACGAACTTGTAATGGTTACGATACAAGGCGTTGATGTTGTCCGCACTGTAAAAACCGCGATCCATGACCAGCTTGACTTTGTCTATCTGCAGAAAATCAATATCGTCGAGCAGCTTTTTGACCGTCTTGACATCAGAAATATTACCCGGCAGTTTGCGAAAATAGACCGGCAGCATTGACTTTTCGCCGAAAACCAAGGCCAGATTAATCTGCGGCAGCCGTTCCAAATCTTTGTTGTAGCCGTATTTGACGTGATCGATCAGCTCGGAGTAAGAGGAGATGCTGGTGGTATCATAGGCCAAATATTCCTTTTCCAGGCGCCGGACGCTCTGGCGTCGGAAAAATTCCAGCTTCGCTGCTTCCGGTACGGAAGCAAACAGCCTGCTGATTTTTTGTGAAGTAAGCTCGGATTCCAAGCCGTCCCAATGCGTTTTCGCCCAGTGGGAAAAACGGTACATCGCGCTTTCTCCTTCCAATACCAAATAGTGCGCCAATGCGATGATCTGCCGATATTGTTCCGGAAAACAAGCAGCCAAGTCTTCGGCAACTCCAGTCGCTTTGCCGATTTCATCGAGCAAATAACTGCCGCCGTAGAAACAGCGCTTGGCAGACGCGTCCGGAATGGGAACCGGCTTCGGCTCGGTTGCCATACGCAATTGACGGTTCAGAAAAGTTTGATTGGGAACGAATTCCCCGGCCGCGTCAAGCGTTCCGAGGTAAATGCGTTTATGGCGAGTCTGCTGTTTGACCTTATCCCAATACGGGTGATCCTCGTAGACATAGAGCGTTCCGCGGATTTTTTGAGTCCGCCGTTTGGGCTGCGATTGAATATCAATTTTACTCATGTTATAAATTATAGCATGTGAATGAAAAAAGTCAATCAGGGATAATCACAAAAACATGTTTGTTTTTAGATGGATACAACTACCGGCAAGGGAAAACGTGTTATAATTCGAGGGACTCTAGGACATTATGGGCAATCATGCGACCGACTGAAACCGATGGATTGGCGCGTTCCGCAATCCGTTTTCGAATGGCGGTAATTTCCACATCGATCCGCTCTTTTCGCGCCCCTTGCTCCGTAAACTGCCGGCTCCAATCTTCCAGTTCCTGCTTTTCCGTTCCGGTCAGAAAACCGATGGCAACGGCATTTTTCACAAACGGGTCGAGTTTTTTCCCCAGTTCTTCCAACGTTTTGGACAACTGTTCTTTTTCCGCTTCCAGTTCGGCAATTTTCCGTTCCGCCAGATAATGCTGTCCGGAAATCACTACGGTAATCACTCCGATGGGCGACCCGATTACCTGAGCGGCAATTCCGTTCAGCGCCATCAGCCGACCGCCGATAATTACGCCGCCCGACACATCAATCCAGCCGCCGACCATGACGTTGCTGTCGACAATTTCCTTTTTGACAACCAGATTTCCCTTGCATTCAATGTTGCAAATATCAACATAACGTGCCGCAATATTGCCACCGGCACGCACAATGCCGCTCTCCTTGCCGGAAACCCCACCGCCGATTTCGACATTCCCGCCCGCTTCGATAAACGCCGATTCCACATTGCCGGAGATTTTGATATTTTTCCCTGCCTTGATCCGGCGGCCGACTTCAACTTCGCCGCGAATTTCAACCGACCCGATAAAATCAATATCTCCGGTTCGGGTACCGACATTGCCCTCAATCACCATCCGGTCGTCAACCCGAAGCGTATGCGCCGCCGGATCGTAAACCATCCGGCCGTCGACGGTGGCGACAATCTCGCCTTCTCCGGCTTCCGGCGTTCCGCCGTGCCATTGCACACCAGTTCCCAGCGTCACTTCGCCGGGCGTACCGGCGACGGCCGGAATCGACGTTCCGGTCAACGTCATTCCCGCGACCCCGGACGTCGGCGGCAACAATTGCGCAATCACCTGACCGGAAACGACATTGACGATTCGGGTTCCCGGCGCCGCCACGACCAGCAATTTCACCTGACCGTTGCGACCGGGAACCGCTGGCGTACCACGCAGCAGTACGATATCCCGGGCCTTTCCTTCGTCCTGAACCTGACGGCAGAACTTCATGGCGTTGTCGTAATCAATATGACCGGAAAGTTCCAGCGCGTTCAGCGCTTCCATGAATTGATTCTGGTCGAATGCCGACGGGGCGACATGAGCAACCAGTTCTCCGGAAAGTTCCAATTCGGCATTTTTCCAGGAAAGTTTCAGACTGAACTGCGCGTTATCGGTACTGAAACCCCAACTGTGCTTCTCCCAGTTCATACTGCCGCCTTTCAGGTTAGTCACTGAAAATTCTTAGCAAAAAGTATGCCGAAAAGAGTAGTAGCCGAACAAAAAAGGTGAAATAAAATTCATCAAAAACAATCAGGACGGAAATTTCAAAGCACGGGTGGCATGGAAAGCACGGGGAGCTTTTGCAACAGCTCCCCATTTCTTCCCCGCATCAACTTTGACCCCGCAAAACTTTTAATTTATTTATCTCTTTGCGAAACAAAGAGATAAATAAATTAAAAAGTTAAAAGTCAGAGAAAAAGGTTCGGGGAGAAACTTGGAAAAATTTACACAGCCATCCCACCGAAAAAAGGAAATAGCGCGAAGTGCAACGTCCCCATTCCAGTCCGGTTTCGCCTGACGGCGACCAGCGACGGGGACGCCCCGCTGCGTATTACCGGGGCATACTCCGCTTTGCGTCGGCCCCGGACCCCAACTCGGACCCGGCCCGGCGAGCCGCCGGTGGCGAGTACCCAAGGGCTGCCGCCCCTGGACCCCGCTGAACATGGCTATGTTCGCAGGACACCCGAACAGCTTCGGGTGTCCCCCTGCGCCCCACTTCCCCAGCTTGAATTCAATCTGAGCCTCATTTTGTCATCACCTCTTACCCTGATCATGTCTGACAAAACAGGGGTTGCCATACTCCATAAGTATTAAGCTCAAAATTTGAGTAAAAATACGAATTTTTTTCAAATTGTGGGATGGCTGTGAAAAATTTACAAATTTTTCAGGGTTTTTCCCCGGGAATCCGCTGGGGGACTGGCGCTTATTTGCTTTCCTCCGGATTTCCGGCGGCCAGATTTTTCGCGGTCCGGCGGTTATCCAGTTTGACCTTCAGAAACGAGATGACGCCCGGCAGAATCGAAAGGACGATGATTGCCATGATCACCAGGGTGAAATTCTTTTTTACCAACGGAATGTTGCCGAAGAAATAACCGGCGCCGATCACCGTGACCACCCACAACGCCGCGCCGACCACATTATAGCAGATGAAACGGCGATAACTCATACTGCCCATACCCGCCACAAACGGCGCGAACGTGCGGATAATCGGAATAAACCGGGCAATGATGATCGTTTTGCCGCCGTGACGCTCATAAAACTGGTGCGTCATCAGCAAATGCTCTCGCTTGAAAAAACGATTGTGTTTGGCGTTGAACGCTTTGGGACCGAAAAAATACCCGATGTGATAGTTGACGGTATCACCCAGAATGGCCGCTGCCAGCAGCAGCAGCGCAATTCCGGCAATATGCAACTGCCCGGTCGCCGCCAGCGAACCGATCACGAACAACAGCGAGTCGCCCGGCAGGAAAGGCGTAACCACCAGTCCGGTTTCACAGAAAATAATCAGAAACAAGATCAGGTAAGTCCACATGCCCCAGTTATTGGCCAGTTCCACCAGGTGTTTGTCCAAGTGGAGCATCATTTCCCATGCGTACATCACAATATCCATTCCCACCTCTTTCGGATTAATCGACTCATGTAAAGCGGTAATATACATGGTTAACCGAAGTTTCCCACCCGATGAGTGAAACTTTTCCGCTTGACATTCTTCACTATATTGCTATAATAGCAATATGATTACATTACCGGCACAACCCAATCAGAGTTTGATCGACGGCATCGCCGTACTGCAGGAATTGTCGCGGCGCGGACGCCCCACCTCTGGACTGGAACTGGCGCGCGACCTGCATTTGGAAAAAACCCGGGTGAACCGCTTGCTCAAAACGCTGGCGTTTCTGGGATTGACCAAAACGGCCGCCGGACGGAAATACGTCTGCGGCGACGGTATTCATATTCTGGCGGCGCAAAGTTTGTATGCCTCCGGCCTGTTGCCGGTGGCCATGCCGTTACTGACCGGTCTTCAACGCTATGGTTACATCGTCGCGCTGGGGGTGTTGTGGCGAGACAAGACATCCTATCTCTATCACCACAATCCGATCCATCAGGAGCTCATTGCCGGACTCGGCGGCATGGGTTCGTTTCCCGTGGGCGAATCCAGTATTGGCATGGTGTTGCTGGCGCAGAAAAGCGAGGAGGAAGTACGGGAATTATACGGCGCGAACGGAATCGAAGGTTTTGCCGGTACGCGCCGGCAATTGCATACCCGTCTGGCGCGGATTCGCCGGGAGGGCTATGCCGATATCTATACCGATCACCACAGCTTGGCGGTTCCGCTGGGCACGCCGCCGTTTGCGGCGCTGGCGCTGTCGGGTTCGATACCGGACGATCGGATTTCGGAATTCGTGACGATTTTACAACAAACCGCAACTCAAATCGAAGAGGGTTTGCATGCGTACCATCGAACATAAAACGGATTTTTGCGTAGTCGGCGGCGGCTTGGCCGGACTCAGTGCCGCAGTAACGGCAGCCCGGCACGGCGCCAAAGTAGTGTTGATGCAGGATCGTCCGGTACTGGGCGGCAACGCCTCCAGTGAAATCCGCATGTGGGTCTGCGGCGCGCACGGCGCCAATATGCGGGAAACCGGTCTGGTAGAGGAAATCCGCCTCGACAACATCTACCGCAACCGGAATTTCAACTTCTCCATCTGGGACAGTATTCTGTATGAAAAAGCCCGGTTCGAACCCAACCTCACGCTGTTGTTGAATTGCAGTTGCAATGCCGCCGAAATGGACGGCGACCGGATCAAAACCGTCAAGGGCTGGCAGTTGACTAGCGAAACCTGGCACCTCGTTACCGCCGATCTGTTTGCCGACTGCTCCGGCGACAGCATTCTGGCGCCGCTTTCCGGCGCGGAATTCCGCTACGGACGGGAAGCCAGGGCGGAATTTCAGGAGGACATCGAACCGGAACAGGCCGACGACATGACCATGGGCATGAGTTGTCTGCTCCAGATTCGGGAGTTGCCGACGCCGCAGGAATTTATTCCGCCCGCCTGGGCCTATCGCTATCCCACCTGCGCCGACCTCCCCAATCGCGATCACAAAGTGGAAGGCATCCAGAATTTCTGGTGGCTGGAAATCGGCGGACAGCGGGATACCGTTCATGATGCCGAAGAACTCCGCGACGAACTGCTGAAAATCGCTTTCGGCGTCTGGGACCACATTAAAAACTATTGCCCGGACAAAGAATTTCATCGCAATATGGCGCTGGACTGGGTCGGGTTTTTGCCGGGAAAACGGGAAAGCCGCCGCTATGTCGGCGACCACATTCTAACCCAGAACGACGTTCGCGCCGAAGGCCGGTTCGACGATCTGATCGGCTACGGCGGCTGGACGATGGACGATCACCACCCGGCGGGATTTCACCACCCCGGACCGCCGAACATCTTCCATCCCGCTCCCTCTCCTTACGGCATTCCTTACCGGTGCCTTTATTCGAAGAACATCGCCAATCTGTTTTTTGCCGGCCGCAACATCAGCGCCACTCACGCGGCCATGAGTTCGACGCGAGTCATGGCCACCTGTTCGATTCTAGGTCAGGCCGTGGGGACTGCCGCCGCCCTCGCTGCCAAGTACGGCCTGACGCCTCGCGGCGTCTATCGGCAGAAATTGTCGGAGTTGCAGCAGCAGTTAATGACCGACGACTGCTATCTGCCCTGGCAACACCGGCAAATGTTGCCGTTGACCGCCGCCGCCGTCCTTCATGCCGACTCCGGTCAGGCCGAAGCACTCCGCAACGGCGTTGACCGGGTCGTCGGTTCCCAGACCAACGCCTGGGACGGTCATCTCGGGGATACGCTCGAATATCGCTGGATGCAGCCGCAATCGGTCCATGCCGTCCGGTTGGTGTTCGACAGCAATCTTCAGGAAATGCACAACTCCCGGGCGTTTTATCCGCTGCATCCGGAAGAATTTCAGGTGCCGCCGACGCTGGTCAAAGCGTTTCAGCTGGACGGTCAGGGTGCCGACGGCAACTGGCACGTCCTGCATCGGGAAACGCAGAACCATCAGCGACTCGTCCGGATTTCGCTTCAGGCCGATATTCAGGCTCTCCGACTCACGCCGCAGTCAACCTGGGGTAGTGAAAACGTCCGGATTTTCGCTTGGGACGTCGAATAGTCCGCGGCCTTAAAATCGCGGGTAGCGGGGATGCCCCGAGGTGTTCTTGAGAGACGCTCGGTTTACGCGTCCGGAGGCGAAACTTCAGGAGACGGGACGGGCGGAGACGGATTCCAGTCGGAATAATATTTGGCCATGCATTCCGAACAGATGCCATGGTTCACTTCGATATCGGCATGTTCCGCCATAAATTGCTCCAACCGTTCCCAACTGTTCTGGTCGGTACGGATTTTATGACAATGGCTGCAGATGGATAAAATGCCGTGAATGCCGTGAATGTATTCCTGCGCCTGCTCCAGACGCTGGATGCGTTCCACCAACGTTTGCTGCATGGCGATAATCCGCTGGCCGACATTGAGGCGTGCCTGTAAAACATCTTTATTGTATGGCTTGGCAATATAGTCATCGGCCCCGGCCCGCAAGCCGGTGACAATGTCTTCATCATTGCTGCGAATGGTGACAATAATTAAATAAGCCTCTTCACCAGAATTTATGGGTGAACTGCCGGAACCGCAGTTCACCCATAAATTCTGGTGAAGAGGCATTCTTTCAATATACGCCCGGTAGTCTTAAATGGGGACCGAATTGCTGGGGGCATGCGGTCAGCTCCGACTTATTGCATTGGAAAGAGTTGACGCCGGCGCTGGCCCCTGACGATTACGGCTGGATATGGTTCGGCAGCGCCGTCGTCGATTGGAACAACACTTCCGGGTTGGGACAAAATAACGAACCGCCGCTGGTAGCGCTTTATACCACCGGTAACGGCAAGGAAAATCTTTGTGTTCAATCCCTCGCTTTCAGCACCGATGTCGGAGCCACCTGGCAGAAATATGCCGGTAACCCGGTATTACCTCATGTCTCCTGCCTCATCCGGAGGCTGCCGGGTTGACGCTTCGGCCGCTGTACGGCTCGATAAGATTGGTAAATGCGGCGCGATATGCTTTGAACAGTATTTGGCCGTAATCGTTTTCGCTGCCGTCACGTTTTGGATAATGGAATATTGGCAGAAAAATACATCAATTCAGCCTCGTTTTCAAAAATGCGAAAGCACAAAAAAACAACATCGAGGATTGACAAATAATTGGTATTATGGTATAATTCCAATATACCAATCAACAAGGACGTATATTTTTTATGACGATCATATTGTCATTGGATATCGGAACCAGTAAAATCGCAGCGGTTGCCTTCGATGGCGAGACGCGACAACTGGTTGACGTGGTGACCGCCGGCAATCGCGCCACCGCAAGCGGTTTGGCTAACGGTCGCCATGAACAGGACGCCATACCGATTTACGACACTTGTTTGCAGTTGTTACGTCAATTGATCGCGGCCGGCAAATTTTCACCGGCGGCAGTGCGGACCCTTGCCATTTCAGGTCAGATGCACGGCGTACTGCTGGTTGATCGCGAACTTCGGCCGTTGACCAATCTGATAACCTGGTGCGATCAGCGGGCAACGGAATTGACCTTGCGCATCAATCGCGACTCCTGGCCGACCGACCGGACCGGATGTTATCTGCATCCGGGTTACGGCGGTGCGACGCTGGCGGTTCTGGCCCGGCAGAAGACCATTCCCGCCGGCGCAACTGCATTGCCGATTGCCGATTTTGTGGCGGCGAAACTGTCCGGCGTGATTGCCACCGACGCCTCCCATGCCGCCAGCTGGGGCATTACGGATATTTGTAAAACCGGTTGGGATTGTGACCTCATTGCCCGTCTTGAGATTCCATCGGCAATTTTGCCGGAAATCAAACCCGGGTTGAGCGAATTGGGCAAACTGCGCGTGAACCTCGGATTGCCGCCGACGGTGACGGTACGGCTGCCGCTGGGCGATAATCAGGCGAGTTTCATCGGCACCTGCGGGCTGGACAACCATGCGATGTTATTAAATCTTGGCACCGGCGGGCAGATTTCGTTGCCATGCCCGGATTTCTGCTTCCATTCCGAACTGGAAACCCGGCCCTTGCCGTTCGGCGGCTATTTGCTGGTCGGGGCGAGTCTGTGCGGCGGGCGTTCTTACGCTCATCTGAAAGAGTTTTTCAAAGAGACCATACAATCGTTTACCGGGCAGACCATGAAGGACGAGGCGCTTTACGCCGCGATGAATCGGATTGCAGATGAATCAGACACGGAATTGACCGTTGATACCCGTTTTGCCGGAACCCGAATGGAGCCGGATCTGCGCGGGCTGGTCAGTGATATCGGCATTGATAATTTTACTCCGGCAACGCTGACGCGCGGGTGGGTCCGCGGGATGGTGCGAGAATTGACCGGAATGGTCGATCGCCAGACAACGGAAAAATTCAAACAGGTATTGGTCAGCGGCAATGCGATCCGCAAAAATCCGCTGGTGCAACGGTTTATTACTGCGGAATTGGGGTTGCCGTGCGTGCTGTCCGCCCATCGGGAAGAAGCGGCGACCGGGGCGGCGCTGGCGGCGGCTCATGCGGCGGGGTTACTATGAGAATCTTCGCCCAGGGATGGAGCAATGGGTTTGACGGGCCGGGGCGGCGCTTCGTCTACTATTTGAAGGGTTGCAATTTTCGCTGCCTCTGGTGCGGCAATCCGGAAAGTATCGCAGCCGAGCCGGAAATGCTGTTTTATCCGGAAAAGAGCGAATTTGCGGCACAAAGTTGTCCATTCGGGGCGGTCGCGGGCAATCATCTCAACCGCAAACCGTGTCAGGACTGCTCCGAAAAGCCTTGCGTCAATTGGTGGCATGACCGCGCTTTCGAGTTGGCCGGAAGAGAAATTTCGACGGCGGAAATCGTCGCGGAAGTCTGTTCGCGCCGGGCCATGTTCGGAACCGACGGCGGGGTAACGTTCAGCGGTGGCGAACCGACTTTGCAGATGGACGCGTTGCTGGAAGCGGCACGGGCGTTGAAAACGCGCGGCATTCATTTGACGTTGGAAAACAATGCCTCGTCGCCGCGTTTTGCCGAATTGGCGGACGTTGTTGATCTGTTGATCTGCGATTTGAAAGCGGTGACGCCGGAATTGCACCGTCAAATGACTGGGGCGGACAATCGGACCGTGCTGGAAAACCTACTGACGGCCCCGCCTAAAGTGATCAGGATTCCACTCATTAAAGAGCTTAATTTTACGCCATCCGAACAGGATGCCATCCTTAATTTTCTGATCAAAGCCAAACCGATCCGGGTGGAACTGCTGAGACTGCATCAACTGGGATTGCCCAAATATGAAGCCTTGGAGCGGGAGTGCGGTGCGACCGCGCTGCGACCGCCGGAGCGAGGGGAAGCGGAGAACTTTGCCGAACGGTTACAGAAGCAAAAAATTATGACTCAAGTCTTAAATTAGAGAGAAAGAAAAAATGAATGATTGGAATCAATACTTAGCGGACGGCGTGGACGTGCTGCGCCGTTTCAAACGCAGTCAAAAGACCGTAAATACATGGTTTTACGTTCAGGAAATCAAGATGAACGAACGTGAAGCCATGAAGAAAACGGGAGTTGATCCCGATGATGCCGCCGGCCAGGCGGAATTACTGTGTCGTGTGGCGGAAAAGATGCCGCTCTCCATTCCCGACGGCAGTGCCGTGGCGGGTTCGCAGGATGTGGCGTTTTCTCCTTCCTATGCGTTGATCAACCCCACTTTTAAAGTTGAAGAATTTGCCGGATATTGCGATCCGTGTGCGGTCTATAACGATGTGGCGCTGGATGACGATCTGACCGCCGATCGGGTAAACCGGGTTCGCCGGTACTGGGAAAACACCGCGTTCGTCAAGGATCTTTACGGGGTCTACAACCAGTATGCGCAATATACCGGCGAAGTGGCGTTTTTTATGGAATCGGTGACCGGGCATACGATCCCCGATCTGCGGCCGATGCTTAAAAACGGTATTCCGGCCATGCAGCAAAAAGCCATCGATTCGGGAACGCCGTATGGTAAAATCATGGCGCGCAGTCTCGACGCCGGGTTAATTCTGGGGCAACGTTATCGGCAGTTGGCGCTGGAAAAAGCAAGTCGAACCGGCGATATCGCGGAAAAAAGCCGTTGCGAACGCATGGCGGCGATATTAGCCAAAGTTCCCGCAGCCGGGGCAACGGATCTGCACGAAGCGGTCCAGATGTTTACGTTGTTATGGCAGGTGATGGTACTGGAACAAGCGCCGAATCCGTATGCGTTTTCCGTGGGCAACCTCGACCGGATTCTCGCCCCGTATCGGCACGATGCCGAGTTCGAAGAAGCGGTGGCGCTGGTCCGGCATTTGTTGTGCTTTTTCCAGGTCGGTAACCGCTGTTGGGCGATTTCGCAGAACATCATGGTCGGCGGCCGGGATGAACACGGCAACGACCTGACCGACAACATGACGGAGGCGGTTTTAGAGGCGTTTTTCCGCAGTAATGATCCCCAACCGGCGTTGTCGGTCAAAGTCCATGCCGGGACGCCGGAAAAACTCTATCTCAATCTCGGCCGCTTCTTCTTTACCCCGGGGCATTCGACGCCGTCGCTGTTCAATGACGATTCGTTGTTGCCGATGTTGCGGAAGCAGGGCATCGCCGCAGTTGATCTGCCGGATTACTCGATTGCCGGGTGTCAGGAGCCTTTAATCATGGGCAAGGCGTCGATGAATACCACCAATACCTGGCTGAATCTGGGTAAGATATTGGAACTGGCGCTCAACGACGGCAAATCGACAATCACGGGAAAACAGCTCGGGCCGACTTGGCGGGAACTCGGTTTTGCCGGAGTCGATGACGTTTACGCCCAGGCCGAAAGTGCGTTCTTCAAAATGTTGGATTTCATGCTGAAAAAAATGGAAGCCGCCGGGAATGGCTGCACCAAGGTTCTTGGTCACGACAAACCGACGCCGTTTACTTCGGCGCTGATGGACAGCTTCACCAGTTTCCGGGATCTGCGCGACCCGGAACATCCCGGCACCCGTTATAACGGCAGCGGCTGCCTGATTCATGGGTTGGGCGTTGTGACCGACTCGCTGCCGGCGCTGGCGGTTGCGCTGAAACGATGGTCGGCCGAGCAGATTCGCGCCGCGCTGGCATCCGATTTTAAAACCGATGCCCGGTTGCAGGCATTTCTCAACGACCAACCCAAATATGCCAATAACGATCCGCGCGGGGATGAATTGGCCGTCCGGATTGCCGCTACAGTCAGTCAAAAAGTTTCCGCGTTGCGCAATCCGGCCGGGAACGCGTATCTCGCCGACTGGTCGACGCCGAGCACCCATCTGCTTTACGGCTACTGGGTCGGCGCGACGCCCGACGGACGCAAGGCGCGCACCATGCTGGGCTATGGCATCGATCCGAGGCCGGAAGCTTCGCGAAGCGAATTGCCGGAACGGTTCCTGTCGTTCCATAAACTGCCGTTCCACCGGATGACCGGCGGCTATGCCTCGCACATCGGCATCTGCCCGGTGGACGGGAAATTCAATCTTTCACCGGAACGGGAAGCGTTGTGGATGCGCGACCGGATTATCAAGCCGCTGTTCCGCCTTGGCGAGGGCGTGGAAGAAGCGCCCTACTACGTCTATTTCAACATCGACAGCGCCGACCATTTACGCGCCGTGTTGAAATTCCCGAAAGAATTGGCGCCGAGCGGCATCTATATTATGCGTATTCACGGGACTTTCGTCAACTTTCTGGACTTGTCGCCGGCCATCCAGGAGGACATCATCAAACGGTTGGAAGCAGGAGGCAGCGCCGCATGATTCCCAATAACAAAACCGATTCGATCCGCACGAAAATATTCAAAGCGATTCTCTGCGGCGATTTTGTTCCCGGCGATAAATTGCCGACCGAACGCGACATGGCGGTGCGAGCCGAAGCCAGCCGCGTTACCGTTCGCCGCGCCTACGAACAACTTGAAGCGGCGGGAATTCTGCACCGCGAACAGGGTCGGGGAACGTTTGTCGCCACCCATTCCGGCGGCAATCCGGTTTCCGGCGGACAAATCGCTTTGCTGACCAGCATCGGCGACCCGTTCGCGCTGGAATTCATTCGTGCGTTGGAAAAAGAATTGATTGCCGCCGACTTGCTGTTGATCCTCCGGCTGACCGACGAAACGCCGGAAAAAGAGGAAGAAGCGGCCATCGACCTGGTCGGCAAAGGCGTGACCAATCTGATTATCTGGCCGAGCGGTCATGCGTTTCCGAAAGCCACTTTCGAGCGGCTCCGGGTATTGGGCGCCAATCTGGTCTTTTTCGACCGCATGATCCCGGACTCCTATGCCGACTACGTGGGCCTGGACAACGATGACGCGATGGCGCAGTTGTTCACTTACGCCGCCAGACATGGCTTGAAAAATCCGGTCTTCGTCACTCATTCCGACCTCACGGCCGACAGTGACAAGCTTCGGGAACAGGCGTTTCGCAAACGTTGTCCGGAAGGCAGAATCATTGCGTTGTCACGCGAAGACCGATTGGCGCGGTTGCCGGACGGAATTACGCCGCAGAGCACTATTTTCTGCGTCAATGATGCCATGGCCGTCAAATTGCAGCCGTTTCTCGGCAAACAGCTTTTGCTGGGGATCGACGGTCTGCCCGATACCAGCGTGGTTTCCTGCAAACAGCCGATGGCCACCATGGCTCGCGCCGCCGTCGCGGCGTTGTTGCGACAACAAAAACTGGGGGCGAAGTGGAAAGCCGCCAGAAAATTTTTCCAAGGTGAACTGATTAATGAATGAATTGCAACTTTTACAAAATCCGATTTTTTTTGCGCCGAATCGCGTCTGGCGCTGTTATCGGGGCGGCAAACTGCTGGATGAATTTACCGGCTAACCCGACGGCGGCGACGCCAATTTCTCGGAAAACTGGTTGGCGTCGGTTACGCGCGCCGACAACGGAGAACAGCAGCAATCGCCCGACGAAGGACTGTCTCGCCTGCGTGATCGCGACCTGTTTTTTGCCGATCTGTTGCAGCGTTATCCCCGGGAAGCGCTGGGCGAAAATCATCGCGACGGGCTCGGCGTATTGTGCAAGTTTCTCGATTCCGCCATCCGATTGCCGATTCAGTGCCATCCCGATCGAGTCTTCGCCCGCAAGCATTTTCATTCCGAACATGGCAAGACCGAATCATGGTTGATTCTCGCCACCCGTGAAATCAACGGTGAAAAACCGTATTTGCTGTTCGGGTTCAACCCCGGCGTTACGGAAGAACAATTTCAATATTCCTAAGCTCAAATCCATTAACCGGTTTCCCCCCCCCCACGGCAAAAAATTAAACGTTATTCCTGGATTATAGGCGCTTGTGTTTGAATAACAGGTTATATGTTTTGCCGAGGGAGAGCGTCGAGATTTGAGCACGCTTATACCGCATCTGGCGACGATCTCCTGCGGATGGAAGGTCGAATGACCGTATTCCCAGGTTGACAATCCGGACTTTTAACAGTATATATCAGTAGTTGATGCAATAGGAGAAGTGTGGTTATGAAAAATAATCGGTTCGGAATCGGATGGTCTGGGATGATTGCGGTTCTGGCGGGATTGCTGGCCTGGGATGTCAACGCGCAGAAAGAGTTTTCACCACCGTTGAAATTCGACGGTACGGCCACGCCAATTATTACCACTACAATCAAATTCGGCTACAATGATGCTTTTCGTGGAATCATTACCTATGTGGCCCGTCCGGGCACCATTGTTCGCGGGGCCGTTTATGATCTCGATGGTCATGTCATCGACCCGGGCGATGTGTTGATCCATATGGAGACCGATTACCGCCAGAGTGTGGTGGACGGCAAAAAGGCTACCGTGAAAAGCACGGAAGCCAATCTGAAAAATGCCAAGGATAATTATGCCCGTTATAAAACTTTGATGAAGACCGATGCCACCAGCGTTCAGCAATTCCAGCAGAGCGAAGCCGATTATTACGCGGCGTTGGGCAGTAAAGAAGCCGCCGAAGCCGATTTGAAACTGGCGGAAGTGATGCTCGAAGCCTGTACTTTCCGGGCACCGTTCGATGCCGTAGTGGAAAAGGTGTTTTTCCCCGCCGGGCTGTGCGCCGGGGAATTGGATGTGGTCAGGATCGCACAATTGGCGCCGATGGGTATTCACGTGAAAATGCCGCGCGAACTGGCTCGCAAAATCGACAATACCACCCCGGTTAAAGTTTATCCATGCAATTCCGACCAGCCGGTTGGAATCATGCACGGCCACGGTTTTCTGACGGACGACGGCATGATCTTCAGTGTTGACAACTATTCTCTGCCGCCGCCGGTCAGTCTTAAAGATGGTGACCGGACGATTCCGATCTGTCGGATAACGGAAGTATTTCCGCTGTCGCCGCGTGATTTGCAGCGGTCTCGAACCTGCCTGGTGATTCGGGAAGACAGCATTTATACGGATGCGAAAGGCAACTATGTTTGGCGGGCGCTGGGGCAACTCAACATGGACCCTGATCGTGGCATCAACCATATTTTTCCGGTGGAAAAAGTTTATATTACGCCGGATAAGTATGTTTTTACGGTCAACTCCTATGCCAAATATCGCTTTGTTGCGCTGGGCGGAGTGCTGAACCCGCATGAAGTGTTGTTGCGCGGTGAAGTGCCGGCAACGCTGAAAACCGGCGACAAAGTCTGCTCCTTCAAGGCATATTACTTGTTTATGCCGGGCGACCCGGTCAAAGTGGTGATCGGCAAATAACCGTCGGAAGGATTAGGGGCCGGCGGTTTATCCGGCGGTATGCCAGCGTCCCATGAGTCGGCGGACCGTCCGCAATAATCCGCAGTGATGCAAAATAAATAACGCGGTGAGCTTCGCATAGCGTTTGCAGGCTAAACGCCGAATGGGCGCCGACGGATCATATTCGCGCAGAATGCGCAAATTTTCGCCAATGCCGCGAAATGAAAAATTGCTGGTGCCCTGAGTGCCGTAATCGGCTACGATGGTATCGCCGAACCGGATTGTTTTGCCGGAAAACCAGGCCCAGAGAAAGAAATCGCGGTCGGCGCAAATCCGGTACCGGGTGTTGAACGGATGTTCCCGCAGACTGCGGGAACGGGCGAAAATTCCCTGATGCGGCGGCATTTCGCCGGCGGCGGCATCGACCTGCGATAGCGTTTTTCCGTTGATTTTGACCATGCCGGTATCGGCGGAAAACATTTTGACCTGGCCGCACCACAAATCCGGACTGCCCGCGTTTTGAATTTCTTTTACCACCTGTTCAATTGTCTGCGGAGCGGCGAGTGTGTCGTCGGCACCGAGAAAGAGGAGATAATCCCCGGCGGCGAGGCGAATGCCTTTATTCATGGCATCGTAAATACCGTGATCCGGTTCGCTGGTCCAGCGGATTTTTCCGCCATATTCTTTCAGAATGTCAACCGTTCCGTCGGTTGAACCGCCGTCAATCACAATATACTCCAACGGTTGCCAGGTCTGACCGAGGACGCTGTCGATGGTGGCGCGGATGGTTGCGGCCGCGTGATAACTCGGGGTGATGATCGTGATTAGAGGAGTATTCATCGTTTGGGCGATTCGTTATGAATCCGTTGCCTGCCGGATCACGGCGATGGCGGTGTTGACGTTGCCGAACGGGGCGCTGACTTGTACCCCCTGAACCCGGTTGCGGATGGCGGCAATGGCTTTCCGGGCGATTTGAATGCCTTCGTCGCGCTGAGCTTCCTTGGTCTGCGCTCTCGCCATTCGCTCCATGATGGAGTCCGGTACCACTACGCCGGGAACTTCGTTCCGCATGAATTCGGCATTGCGATAACTTGCCAGCGGCCAGATTCCGGCGATTACCGGCACGTGCAGATGGGCGATCCGGTCGAGAAAATGCAGCAGCGGTTCGATGGCAAAGACCGGTTGCGTAATCATGAATTCGGCACCGGCTTCGACTTTTTCGCAGGTCCGGCGATATTCGCGTTCCAGATCGAGCGCGCTGGGGTCGGCGCCTACGCCGATTACCACGGCCGTCTGCGCCCCCAGCGCCTTGCCGCCGAGATCGAGTCCGGTATTGAGCCGGGCCTGGATTTTGACCATGCCGATAGAGTCGACATCAAAGACGCCGGAGGAAAACGGATAGTCGCCCAGTTTCGGCGGATCGCCGGTGATAAACAAGATGTTGCGGATATTTTTACAGGCACACCCCAGCATGTCGGCTTGCAGTCCGATCAGACTTTTATCGCGACAGCAACAGTGCAGGATCGGTTCGATCCCGGCTTTTTCCTGAATTTCAATGGCGGCGATGAGACTGGAAATACGGGAACTGGCCCGCGGACCGTCGGGTAGATTGATGGCGTCGACCCCGGCCTCCCGGCACTGAATGGCTTTTTGAACGGTTCCCGTCAGGTCGAATCCACGCGGCGGTGTGATTTCGACGGAGGTGACCCATTCGCCTCGGGCCAGTTTGGCTCCCCACTGGGATTTTTCCTCCAGCGGAATTGGCGGCAACGTGGCTTCTTCTTCGACGGCGACGGACATGACCGGCCGACTGGTCGAATGGCCCAGCGGTTTGATGCTGCGCACCAGATCCCGGATGTGTTCGGGACCGATGCCGCAACAGCCGCCCACTCCGCGTACTCCCAGATTGACGTAACGCACCGCATAGGTGGTCAGATATTCCGGACTGGTCATGTAGATCATCCGGTTGTCGACCCGTTTGGGAATGCCCGCGTTCGGTTGGATAATAATCGGCAGCGACACCTTTTTACTGAAGATTTCCAACGCGGCCAGCATGCCTTCCGGTCCCTGACCGCAATTCAAGCCCAGCGCGGTCGGCGGATGACCGGCTGCCGTTTCCAGCCGTTTCAGTAAGCCGTCCAACGGCTCACCGACTCCCGATTCGGCATTCCGGTCAAGCGAAAAGCTCAGGACATAGGGCAGGGTAGGAACCCGGCCCGCCACTCGCAGCGCCCGTTCGGTGTCCTGGATCGATCCCAGCGATTCGAACAGCAGAAAGTCCGCCTGGGCATCGGCCAGCGCCGCGGCCTGTTCTTCCAACATCCCGAGAATACGGTCTTCGCTATAGCCGTTTTCGCGGTCGATTTCTCCGATCGGACCGAGCGAACCGGCAATCAGTGTTTCTGTGCCGCCGGCCTGGCGCGCCAGTTTGACGGCAGCCTGGTTGATGGCTCGGACCTGATCGCCGAGGCCGAACCGTGACAATTTATTGAAATTGGCGTTGAAGGTGTTGGTGGTCAGAACTTCCGCTCCGGCATCGACGTAACTTTGATGGATCTCACTGACGATTTTCGGGGCGCTCAAGCAGAGTCCTTCGAAGGAGGTATTGACGAAGAAGTTGCGGCGATAGATTTCCGTGCCGATCGCGCCGTCGAAAATAACAATCTGGTGCTGCAGTTTTTCCTGTAAACGATTTTCCATGGGAAAAGTTTCCTGCCGTTAAGGTGAAAAATCAGTTGGTACCGGTGAGTCGGCGCAACACCAGGGCCGTTCGGGCCGGCAGATAAAGACGGATCATATTGCGCAACGTACCCTGATGATTTTCCGGACTGGTAAAGAAATGCTGTTCCGGGGCGATCTGCTGAAAACCGCCGAACTCCGCCCGGTCGGTATCCAATTCCAACACATATTCTCCCGGCAGGACTTCCATAGCAAAATCGCTGAACGATTGCACCGGATTAAAATTGAAGAAGAAAAACAGGCCGGAACGTTCGAAGGCCAGAATTTTCTGTTCGTCATGGGAATACAGCAGCCGCGGACGGCCCCTGGCGATTACCTGATTCCGATTCATCAATTCCATCATGGCGTGATCGAACTGGTTCAGATGCCAGTAGCGCAAATCCCGGCGGTCGACCAGCGACCACTGACGGCGGGCGTATTTATACGACCAGCCGTTGCCTTCGCGCGGAAAATCGACCCATTCCGGATGGCCGAACTCGTTGCCCATAAAATTGAGATAACCGTTTCCCGCCGTGGCTACGGTTGCCAGCCGGGCCATCTTGTGCAGAGCAATGCCTCGGCTGATCATCAGATGTTCTTTGCCGACGTGCATATGGTCGTACATGGCGGCATCCATCAGTCGAAATGCCATTGTCTTGCCGCCGACAATCGCCTGGTCGTGGCACTCCACATAACTGATGGTTTTTTCATCCTGTCGCCGGTTGGTCAGTTCATACCACAGGCTGCCCATGTTCCAAGCATTGTCGGAGAGGTCGAACAGCTTGAACCAGTAATCCGTGACGCCCATGGCCATCCGAAAGTCGAAGCCGCAGCCGCATTGCGTCGGCGGTGCCGCCAAACCCGGCATGCCGCTGACATCTTCGGCAATCGTCACGGCATCCGGACGGACTGCGTGAATCACCTTGTTGGCCAGCGTCAGATAGGTGAGGGCGTCTTCATCGACCTGCGGGTTGAAATAGTCGTCATACGTGGTGAACGCATGGCTCAAACCATGATGCAGGTAGAGCATGCTGGTGACGCCGTCGAACCGGAATCCGTCGATATGATATTCGTCGAGCCAGAACCGGCAGTTGGAGAGCAGAAAATGCAACACTTCCGGCTTGGCATAATTGAAACAGTAGGAGTCCCAGCCGGAATGAATGCCGCGGCCGCCGTCGTGAAAATATTGATACATCGTACCGTCGAACCGGCCCAGCCCTTCCATTTCGTTGCGGACGGCATGCGAATGAATCAGGTCGATGACGACCCGCAAACCCAGCCGGTGCGCTTCATCGACCAGCTCTTTGAATTCTTCCGGCGTGCCGAAACGGGATGACACCGCGAAGAAACTGGAAACATGATAACCGAACGAACCGTAATAAGGATGTTCCATGATCGCCATCAACTGGACGGCATCATAGCCGGCTTCGGCAATTCGGGGAAGAACGTTGGTTTTGAATTCCCGGAACGAGCCGACGCGTTCTTCTTCCTGCGCCATGCCGACATGGGTTTCGTAGATCATGACGGCGTCGCGGGAGTTTGCCGGCGACTCGTGCTGCCAGCAATAGGGCGTTTCCGGTTGCCAGACCTGGGCGCAAAAAATTTTGGTTTGATCGTCTTGAACAACGCGTCGCGCATAGGCCGGAATCCGTTCGCCGGATCCGCCCGGCCAATGGACCAGCAGGCGGTAATACATGCCATGCCGGAGCAATTGAGCGGGCAATTTCAGTTCCCAGATGCCCTGATTTTCATTGATTCGGGCCAACCGGTACCGGGTAAGTTCCTTCCAGCCGGAAAAATCGCCGACCAGCGTGATGGCGGTGGCATTGGGTGCCCATTCCCGGAACACCCATTCGTTGTGCTGAAAGTGGAGCCCGAAATACTCATGACCGGAGGCAAAATTTTCCAGTTTTTGACTGCCGCCGGTGAGACGTTTCTCCATGGCGATCGCCTGGTGCTGGCGACGCTGGAGGTGTTGTCGATACGGCATCAGCCAGGTATCGGACAACAGCGGAAAAACCCGGTTGGGGATAATAGGCATCATCGTTTTTTTGCCTTTCGCAGCGTCAGACTACCAGCGGGCGTTGCAGCATCGATTCATAGATGTCGATATATTTACTGGCGGTTACTTCGTGGTTGAACCGCGATTTGGCATCCTTCATAATCCGGATGATCTGGCGTTCTTTGACCGCCGGCGGCTGCGCGTAGAACGCCATCGCCTGATCCATGGCCCACAACAGGCCGTTGGAATCATACGTTTCAAAGACGAAACCATTCCCGGTATTGTGTTCGATGTCCAACGGGGAAACCGTGTCGTGCAGACCGCCGGTGTCGGTGACTACCGGCAACGACCCGTACAGCGGACTGGTCATCTGCGGCAACCCGCACGGTTCAAACCGCGACGGCATCAACATGAAGTCGGACGCCGCGTAGCCCATATGCGACAGCGCTTCGTCAAAATCGCATACCGCCACCCGGCCGAACAGATCGTGCATTTGAACGATCTGATGAAAATACTTCTGAAACGAGCCGTTGGCGATGATGGCGATCTGGAGATTCTGTTTCCAGTAACGGCTGATCACTTTATACAGAATTTCCGCAAGCAGTTGACAGCCTTTCTGAATCGGGTCAAGCCGCGACGGCCAGAAGAAAATCGGAGCATCCGCATCTTCCGTCAGACCAACCTTATGCTGGAACCAGAGTTTATTTTTCTGTTTGGCTTCCATCGGATTGGTGTCCGGACCGAACTTAACCGCCAGCATGTCATCGATCTCCGGATCGCAGGTTTCGTCCGGAGCATTGAGAATCCCGGCGGCACAACCGGCTTCGAATTTACGCCGGATTTCATAGCGGATATTGCCCGGAATGAAATCATGCCAGCCGTTACAGATTTCCTTCAAAAACGTCGGACTGACCGTATTGATGAAGTGGGAGGCAAAAATCCCGCTGGCCAGAAAGTCGACGCGGTCGTTCGACCGGGCCGACTCATAGTTCTGCGGCGGATATTCGTAGAATAACTGGTCCCAGAACTCCGCCGCGTCGATGCCGCGGTCCTCGATGTATTCCAACGAAGCCTTCTGCGTATGAATGTTATGCACGGTAAACAGGCAGGGAATGCCCAGCCGCCGAGCCCGGGCCGGAATCAGCCCGGTCATCCAGTCGTTGCAGTGAATCAGGTCGGGGTTGACATGCGGGATGATGTTGTTGATGACTTCCCGCTGAAACGCCAGCGCCAGCTTGACGCTGTCGTCCGCCTGGTTGCTGTAGACGGAATCCCGGTAATAGAACACCCGGTCTTCGGCCAGATGGACCCGGGAATTGGAAAGATGAGAGATATAGACGCGCAGCTCGTTGGTGATCAACTTGCCCACATCAATATGAAACATGCGCCGGTAGTGTGGCAACGCCACATGCACGTCCGCCCCCTGGCGGTACAGCGCCGCCACCAGCGAAGCCGACACGTCGGCCAGCCCGCCGGCTTTGGCCCGGAGCTTGTTAGACATATTCCCCATGCCTTCCGGCAGATAGGTGATTTCAGGAGTGACAATCAGCACTTTCGGCTTTTGGGAACTGCGAAAACTAATCATTGTTCTCCCTTTCCAATTCCAGCAGAGATTTTAATAGTTATCGGCCCAGCGCATGAAGCCGGGTACGCTGTTATCCCACGTATGACCCGCCGGCGTGACGCGGGCGGTCAACCCGAACCGTCCGGAGCCTTGGCAAACCAAGTCATACTCATAGATATAATTGCCGTTACCGAGTGCTTCTTGCTGCTTCATGGGGGCGGTCCGACTGCCCAGAATATTGTTCTGCGCGTCGACCTGGCCGAAGAACACTTCCACATCGACTTCTTCCGGCTTGAGTTCGCCGAGAAAGACTTTGGTCGTGACTTTGACCACATCGCCGACATGCATATTGCTGATGTCGCGGTCGAGCTTCGGCGGTTCCACCTTGGCGGTGTTCAAATACTGGATATAGCGGCTCTTGTCGCGGACCAGTTTCTTGGCGTAAGCGGCATTCTTGGCCATCAGATCGTCAAAACTCTGCAACGCCGGTTCGTAGAAGTTCGTGTTGTATTCCCGAACCATTCTCCGACTGGCGAAGTGAGTGATGCACATCTTGATGGATTCCTTCATCATATGGATCCAGCGCAGCGGGATATCGCCTTCCGCGCGGTCATAGAAGCAGGGAATGATTTCGCTTTCCAGAATGTTGTAGAGTACCTGGGATTCGATATAGTCGCGGTCTTCGGTGTTTTCGAACGATTCGCCGCTGGAAATGGCCCAGCCGCAATTTTTGTTATATCCTTCACACCACCAGCCGTCGAGAATACTGCAATTCAGGACGCCGTTGACGGCGGCCTTCATGCCGGAAGTACCGCTGGCTTCCTGCGGACGCGCCGGCGTATTGAGCCAGACGTCAACGCCCTGCACCAGGTACCGGGCCAGACCGATGTCATAGTCTTCCAGGAAAACCAGTCGATTAGCTAGATTTTCGTTTTCCGCGAATTGCACGATTTGCTGGATGAAACTCTTGCCGGCGTCATCGGCCGGATGGGCTTTCCCGGCAAACACGATCTGCACCGGATGTTTGGGATCGCTCAACAAGGCCTTCAGTCGTTCCTTGTCGCGCAGCAGCAGCGTGGCGCGCTTATAGGTGGCGAACCGACGGGCGAACCCGATGGTCAGAGTGTCTTCCGACAGGATATTTTTGGCTTGGAACGACTGCCGCAACGCGGCATTGCGGAATTTCAACTGACGCTTGAACCGGGTCCGGGCGTGCCGGATCAGGGCCTGGCGGCACATTTCATGGGCATACCAGAGTTCTTCGTCCGGAATATTGTCGATGCTTTCGGCAATTTTGGGATCTTCCGGATTGTCCAGCCAGTCGGGATTCAGATAGTGATCGAAAATATTCTTGTTGCGTTCCGCCACCCACGAGGCCAGATGAACGCCGTTGGTAATGTGCTTGATCGGAATTTCGTCCAGCGGCCGGCCCGGCCACAGATGCTTCCACATTTCGCGGGCGACTTCACCGTGCAGCTTGCTGACGCCGTTGCTGTAATTGGACATCCGCAGACCCAATACGGTCATTGACAGTTCGTGGGCATGATTGCGTTGTTCAATCGGCACACCCCAGCTGATAAAGCGGTCAACATCCACACAGACGTCTTCCCGCAACGCTTCCAGATAGGGCCGGAGCAAGCCGAGGTCGAAGACTTCGTTGCCGGCCGGCACGGGGGTGTGCGTGGTGAACACGTTCGAGCGCCAGACAATTTCCACCGCGGTATCGGGATCGATACCTTTGGTGTGGACCAGATGAGAAATCCGGGCTACGTTCATGAACGCGGCATGGCCTTCGTTCATATGGCAGACCGCGGGGTCGTAACCCATTTTGACCAAGGCTTTATAACCGCCGATCCCGAGCAGCAATTCCTGGTGGAGACGCATCCGCTTGTCGCCGCCGTAGAGCCGCCAGGTAATTTCCTGAAATTCCGGCGGATTCTGGGGAATTTCGGTATCCAGCAGAATCAGCGGAATATTGCCGACTTCCAGTTTCCACACCGCCGCCTGAAGTTCGCGATCGAGCAGACGGAACGATATGTTCAACTCCTTGCCGTCTTGATCCATGACGCGGGTAATCGGCATCCGGTGAATTTCATTTTCCGGATAGCGTTCATTCTGCCAGCCACTGTGATCGAGGAACTGCCGGAAGTAGCCTTGCCGGTAGAGCAGACCCACCGCGACCACGGGCAACTTCATGTCCGACGCCGCTTTCAGATGGTCGGCCGCCAACACGCCCAAACCGCCGGAATACAGTCGAACGCTTTCATGAATCCCGTATTCGAGGGAGAAATAAGCAACGCGGCGTTGAAATTTCTTTTCTTTTTCTTCGTCGAGGATGGCTTCGACTTCGCGGTCGAAAGCGAATTTGACCCGTTTGAGATGGCGGACAAAGCCGCTGTTACTGGCCAGCTCTTCCAACTGTTCCTGGGGAACCATTTCCAGAAATGCCCGCGTGTTGCCTTGAACGGAACGCCACAGCGTCGGATTGATTCGGCGGAACAATTCAATGGCATCGAAATTCCAGCACCACCACATATTGTAGGACAGGCGTTCGAGAAAACTGAGCTCATCGGGAATTTTGGGGGCAATGTTAAAGAGCTGAATGTTGTGCATTGGCTTCTCCGAAAAGTGATTATTATACTGCAAAAACTACTTCCCTAAAAAAAACTACTTCACTGGGGAATGGCAGCTGGTCGGAGTCACTGCGGCCAGCTGGCCTGGTAAGTATACCGGGTTATGGAGACGATGAACACAAAAACATCTTCCCCACCCGAAAAATAAACACTTTTTTCGGATGGGATGCCTTGGTGTCTATCGTCGGACAACTCAGGACACCACCAGTACGCTGTTCAGAGTACCCAGATCGTTCTGGTTGAAATTGGGGTTGGACGGATCGACGCACCAAGTGTTGTTGACATAGAATTTATATTCATAGGTTCCCGGTGCGAGCATAACGAAGCACTGATAAACGCCGTCATTGCTTTTGTCGACCAGACGTTTCTGCGTCGGGTCCCAGTTATTGAAAGTTCCGGCGACAAAAACATCAATATTCCGTTCCGCACTGAGCTCGAATTTGACGCGTTTTTTACCAGTTTCGAGGCTGGCGTTCTTGCTTTCCTTGGCCGTTTCCGGTGCTTTTTTACTGGCGGTTTTCTTACTCATAGGCTTCCCCTTTCCTTTATTATTCAGGGATTCACCCCCCGGGCTTCTTATCCCCAGTTCAACTTCTCCGGCTATTATTCACTTCGATTTTTGCATATTATACATGCGTAAAAAATTAAAACCAGTTTTTTTTACAAAAACACTTTTATTTCTACGTTAATTTTCGATTGCACAATTGATAAACCCGCAGGACTTCGGTAATGCCCCAGGCCTGAGCTCCGCAACCGCGCCATTCGTGCGGCGCATTGCCGTCGGCGATTTCCGGCATTTGGCCTACGCATCCGGTTTCAATCAGTTCCCGGGCCGACAGCAAGAGCGCCAACGCGCGTAGCCGCTGCTTTTCGCCGCCGATTTTGACCAGCGCTTCGCAATAAGCCGGGAATTGCCAGGTCCAGGCCGTCCCGTTGTGATAGGCCGGTTTGCGCCGCGTATCTTCATCTCCGGCATAGTTGCCCCAGTATGGACGGCCCGGATCGTTGAGCAACCGTCCCTGATGGAAGACCGGCAGCGGAAACGTCACCGGCTGATCGGCCAGACTCCGGATGGCCCCCGGAATCAGCAGTTGCTCGCACGCCTTCAGAATGCCGACTGCGAGCGTCCGATCGGTGATGGCATCCAGAGTGACCGCATAGAGTTGATTGGGCCGCAGGGCATCATCCCGAACTGCTGCGGCGGCGTGCTGGCTGCGACTGCCGTGCAGACAGTCGCTGAGATAACCGCCGGGCAACGGATAATACTGCATGATCGACTTTTGAACCTGCTCCGCTCGCGTCGCCCAGTCGCCATACGGATCGTATTCCGTCAACATCTGCAGTGCGGCGTACCAGAGCGCCTGGATTTCGATCGGATATCCTTCCCGCGGCGTACCGGCCGGATGATTGGTATCCATCCAGGTGAAATGCGGCGGACTGAAAATCAGGCCGCTGGAGGGGTCGGCAACAATCCCGTTCGGCGTTCCATTCTGATAATATTTGGCAATGGAAATCAGAACCTCGGACAACGGTCGGCCGCCGCAATTAAGATCAAGCAGGTTGGTGTTGCCGGCGGCCCGGATGAAATCGCGTACGGCGACAAACATCCACAGCGGTGCGTCGGTGGTGTCCCGGTTGGAATCGTCCCCGCCGCGAATCATGTTCGGCAACGTGCCGTTCTTTTCAAAACGGGCGAATTCCCGAATAATATTCTGCGCCTCATCCAGAAAACCGGCTGCGATCAGCCCGCGCAGGCAGATCAGCGTATCCCGGCCCCAGTCGAGAAACCACGGATACCCGGCGATGACGGTATAGGAGTCATCGCGGCGGACGACAAACCGGCGAATTCCCGAGCGCAAGGTGTCGCTGACGCTCTGGAAACCGGGCAATTGCCGGAGTTCCGGCACTACGGTTTCGTGAATCGGTGCGGATTTGTCAAAAGTGACTTCCGCTGTCATTACCCGGCTTTCGCCGCCGCAGAGATTGAATTCGAAATACCCCGGACTGTAAAGGTCGGTGTGTCCTTCCATGCCGCGTTGCATGTCGAACGGGAGGCCAGCCATATAACTCCATTCCGGTTCCCAGACGAAACGGCTGCCGGGAATTTTGATGCCGAGCGCATGGTCTGCGCTCGGATGAAAATAGAAGTTGTCCGCATTGGCTACCGTGGCTTCCCGAAAATGGCTTTCCGCACCAAGAAAAGCCTTGGTTTCGCTGTGATTGCAGCGGTCTTCGAGGTCCGGACGGAGAATCAGCCGGACCGGATAACCGTCGTCCAGAACGGTTTCGCCGTCTTGCGCCGCCGACAGCCGTTGGAACGCCAGATAAACGGTGTTGTTTTCATTGGCAAAAGTCAAAGTGATGCGCAGACTGACGGTCCGACCTTGGCCGGAGGGAACGGAAAAATCCCATTGCGCGCCATTGTCGTTGCCGGCGCGGAACCGGTCCAGACAACACCGGCCGATGTCCTGGGAATAGTCGCGGTAGACCAGCCAGGCCCGGCAACGGGTGAACATGACCGTGCGGTCGACCGGATATTGCCGGTGGCAATTGGCGGCCAGAATCGCATCGTACTTGCTGGCGATTTCGCCCCAGGCGGCCCGGACTTGCGCCATGCCGCCAAGCTGATTGGAGCAGACGGCATACAGGTTGTTTTTGAGGGCTTCTTCCCCGCTGTATTCGTGACGGAACACCGGCGGCGGCGCGGACAGCAACAAGATTTCCGACGTCGTCTTTTTCGGGGCGCCATGAGGCGGAAAAGCCGTAAAGTTCAACGTCCGGAGTCCGGACCCGGCGAACGGCGTCAGCAGATAAAAATATTTGCCGTCGCGCAGGGGCAGGGCGCTTTCGCTGCGGATCGTCGCTTCTTCGTTTTTCAGTTCGAAACGGAACGGAAGATTGGATTGCAACAACAAAAAATCACCGGGGGGAACCGGAACGCGGCGGCGGCTGTCACAATTGTCGAGCCAGATGGTCAACGGCGGTAAATCGCTGCGACAAAGTTCGCTCATGGCCTGGACGGGATCGGTCTGGAGTTTTTCGATCAGGTAGCCGATGTCCGTTTCGGAAGAATCGCAGTACCCGGACCAGGCGCAATGGAGTTCCGCCGCCAGCGCGGCATATTGCTGGCGGAGAATCCGGTCCGGCGTTTTTCCGCTGGCGGACAACGCCGCGTCGATGCGCGACAGATCATCCGTTGTCGTACTCAGGCAGACGACTTGTCCGGCGCCCAAGAGACATCCGGCTTTGCCATCGTGCCGGGTCAGCGTTACCGATTGAGCAGAGATCAGATCGGTCAGGGAATAGCCGTCGAAACGGGCGGTCGGCCATTCCGTCATGGCTTCGCGGTCATCATTGAGATTGGCGGCCACCAGCAATTGACTCTTATGATCGGGGGCGGTGCGGAGCATGGCCATGGCGTTGTCGGTGCCGTTCTGAATCAGTTCCAGCCGGGCGCCGGAATAGAAAGTCGGATGCGTTTCCATAATGGCGTAGAGGCGGCGGAGCAAATCGACCTGGTTGTCGTGACTGCCCCAGCGCAACGGTTCGGCGCCGTGGACATCGACTTTGACATCGGCAAACCATTCGACGCCGTTGGTGATGCCGAACGCGCCATTGTGAGAGAACATGGCGCACAGCGCGGTCCGCAACCGGGCAAAAGTCTGCGATTTGGCGGCTAAACGGCTGTTGTCGTGCGTTTCCGCGAAATGGACGTGTACGCCGCTTCGCATGCTGGTTCCGATGCAACCGGGCAGATAGTAGTTGATCTGGTCGCGGCTGTAATTCTGGAACAGTTCGGAGTAGGCCCAGTCGAGCCCGGCTTCCCCGAGCAACCGGGAAGTGACTTCCAGCGGACCGCCCAGTCCTTCGAGCATGAAAATGGTGTCGGGATATTCGGTTCGCACCCGGGCGACGATATACTCCCAAGCGGCGAACGGGATCATGTACCCGGCATCGCAACGGAAGCCGTCGACGCCGCGACGGCACCAGTACAGGAAAACTTCCGCCATGAACCGGTGAACTTCGTCGTGACGATAATTCAACTTACATAAGTCGGCCCAGGTGACGCCCCACGCGCCGGGACTGACGATGGTGCCGTCCGCCTGGCGTTCAAACCAGTCCGGATGTTCGGTTTGCAGTCGGGCCGCCCAACCGGTGTGGTTGACCGGAATATCGATAAAAACTTTGGCATTGCGACCGTGGATGGCATCCACCAGTTCGCCGAATTGTTCCAGCGGCGTGGCCTTGGGGTCGAAATCGGCGCAGCCGGGATCGACGGAGAAAAAGTCCAGTGCCGCGAACGGACTGCCGAAGCGGCCCATGCGTCCGTATACCGTCGGAGTTGGATGAACCGGCAACAATTGGACAATCCGGCACCGCAGTCGACCGATGATAAAGTCGAGTTCCTTGATGACGTCGCGATAGGTTCCTGAACGGGGAATGACGCTGTAGCCCTTACTCTCCAGCGCCTTGGTTTCGGCCTCGTCTTCCGCCGTTGAGGTCTGCTGAAATTTATTCGGGCCGAACTGGCGGGGAAACAGCGTATAGAGAAAATTGGCGCCGACCGTATCGGCCGGTTCGATTTTAATCCGGGTATTATCCTTGCCTTCCGCCCAGCGGTTTTTGCCGCCGTCGGCCGGTTGAAACCAGGTCTTGGCCTCGAAACACCCTACTTCCGCCAGCGGCAGCGTGATGGAAAACAATCGTGCGCCGAGCCGTCGCATCGGCAGGTCGTGCCAGTCGGTGTGGAGGATGGGACGTTTTCTTTCGGTAAACGCGATGACTTCGCGGCGGCGTACTTTGCCGCGTCCCAGATTGGTCCGGAGAAAGGCTTCTCCCTGACAGTCATCGTCCAATTCGAGCCGGAAGGTCAGGCAGTCGCCCTTGCACATCACCAGGCGTTCACCCGGCATCGGTGTCTGAATCATCACTTACTCCCCAAATCATTCCCAAAACTACAACTTGCTTCTACTGCGGATATAATACCATTCTCCTTCCACGAATGCAAATGTCGCAGATACGACGTTTTTTTAATCGCCGAAACAGATCCCGGTATTTCTGGCCGCCTTCATCAATAAATGATCGGACGGAACCATTTTTAATTTACCGGCCACCGTATCAATCGGGACCGGAACGATGTTGCTGCCCTGAACCGACATCATGCAGCCGAATTTTCTGGACAGCAGACATTCGGCGCAAACCACGCCCAGCCGAGTGGCCAGAATCCGGTCGCCGCTGGACGGAATCCCGCCGCGCTGGAGGTGGCCGAGAATGGTAACCCGGGTTTCGAGACCGGTCAGCTTTTCCAGTTGTTCCGCGACCAGCATGGTATGTCCGGCGTGTTCCAGGCTGAGCCGTTCCAGTTCGGCTTTGATTTTTTCCCGTTCGTCTTTGCCGGTGGCCTTTTCTTTTTTCTCATGCAGGGCGGTGAACAGCGGGGCGATTTCCTGAGAGACGGCGCCTTCCGCCACCGGAACGATGCTGAAGTTTTTACCTTCCCGATTCCGGCGCATGATGGCGGCCGCGACTTTTTTGAGGTCATAGGGAATTTCCGGAATCAGGATCACATCGGCGCCGCCGGCCAGTCCGGCCGACAGCGTCAGCCAGCCGGCCCGATGGCCCATCAGTTCCACCAGAATAATCCGCTTGTGACTGCTGGCGGTGGAGTGCAGACTATCGATCGCATTGGTGGCGGTGCCGATGGCGGTGTCGTAGCCGATGGTGACGTCGGTGCCGTAGACATCGTTATCGATGGTTTTGGGCATGGTCAGAATATTGAGGCCCATTTTGGAGAGGCGCAGCGCGCTTTTATGAGTACCGCCGCCGCCGATGCAAACCAAGGCTTCCAGATGGTGTTTGTGATAGTTTTCGACAATGGCGTCGGTCATGTCCAGCATTTTTTTGCCGACCGGCATTTTGTTCGGCTTGTTGCGGCTGGTCCCGAGGATGGTACCGCCGACCGTGAGAATGCCGGAGAAGGTGTGCCGGTCCAGTTCCATGGTCTTGTCGAAAGCAATGCCTTCGAAGCCGTCCCGGAAGCCCAGCAGATGAATATCGTGATTGACCAGAACGCGACCGACGGCGCGGATCGCGGCGTTCAAACCGGGGCTGTCGCCGCCGGCGGTGAGGATGCCTACACAACGTTCCATAAATAAAATTATCCTTTCTGGACGCTACGACCGCCGGTCAAACTTCCTGACCCGGGGTGAACGTCCGTTTTTTTGGTATGTTTTTTCTTCTTGAAAATCATCAATTTTTTACTGTCGGCGGCGGCGATGGCTTCGTTCCACCGGTCCAGATCGTCATAGATTCGTTTCTGACTGCGGTTCCGGTCGTCGGTTCGATTGCAGGTCCGGGTATAGGAACCGTTGTCCAGCAGCCGCCGACCTTTCCGCGTGTCTTCCCGTTCGGCTTTCAGCAGTTGTTTCAGCTGTTCGCGGATGCGCTCGTCTTCCACCGGAAACAGAATTTCGATCCGGCGGTCCAGATTGCGCGGCATCCAGTCGGCGCTGGACATATAATACTCGTCATTGCCGCCGTTGGCAAAGTAGAAAATCCGGCTGTGTTCGAGATAGCGGTCGACAATGCTGATCACCCTGATTTTTCCCTTGGCAACGCCGGGATTGAGACAGCAGATGCCGCGGACGATCAGGTCGATTTCGACCCCGGCCGCCGCCGCTTCATAGAGATGGGTGATGATTTCCGAATCCACCAACGCGTTCATTTTGGCAATAATCCGGCCCGGCATATGGGGCGTGGACAGCCGGGCTTCGCGGTCGATCAGTTCAAGAAATTTGCGTCGCAGATCGAACGGCGATACCGCCAGCTTGGCCCAGTTGGCCATCGGCGCGGCGTAACCGGTCATAACGTTGAACAGCGCGGCTACGTCGCCGCACAGCGTTTCGTCATTGGAGAAAATGCCGATATCGGTATAGAGCCGGGCGGTTTTGTCGTTGTAATTGCCGGTGGCCAGATGGCAGTACCGGCGGATTACTCCTTTGCTGCGGCGGATAATCAGCATGGCTTTGCCGTGAATCTTCAGTCCGGCAATGCCGTAAACCACATGGGCGCCCGATTCGTCCAGACGTCGGGCCCAGACGATGTTGTTGCCTTCGTCGAAGCGGGCCTTCAGTTCGACGATCACCGTGACCTGCTTGCCGTTTTCGGCGGCGCGCTGGAGCGCTTTGACTACCGGCGAATCGCCGCCGACGCGGTAAAGCGTCTGCTTGATGGCCAGCACGTCGGGGTCTTCGGCCGCTTCCTCCAGCAACCGGACGACCGGATTGAAACTCTGGAACGGCAGATACAGCGGAATGATGTCTTGCCGGTCGATGGCTTTGAACATGGAGACTTTGTCGTCGAGACCGGGGGCGGCCAGGGCGGGCCAGGGTTCTTCCACCAGTGCCGGATTTTTAATGAGGCCGACCAGTTCCATGAAACGGGCCAGATGAAGCGGACCAGGCACGGTATATTTGAAGTCGGTATCGAGTTTGAAATTCTGCATCAGCCAGGGAATCAGCGGCGACCGGATGCCGGCGGGCAGTTCGAGCCGGATGGGATCGCGGTCTTTCCGCTGGAGCAGTTCCTTTTTGATGGACTGGAGCAGGTCGGCCACGCCTTCCTCGTCGATGCTGAAATCCATGTCGCGGGTCAGACGGAACGGCAGGGAGTCGAGAATTTCGCACCCGGCGAACAGGTGGCCGAGGTGGGCCATAATCAGATCTTCGGTCAGCAGGATAGCGTTCTGGCCGCCGGCGGCCACCGGGATAAACCGCGGCAGCACTTCCGGGACTTCGACGAATGCGTATACGGTCTTGTGCGTCAGATATTCCTTGAGTTTGACCAGAATTTCGATGGCGCCGTTGTTGATGACCGGAAACGGGTGGCTGGGCCCGACGGCCAGCGGCGTCAACACCGGGAACACCTGTTTCAGGAAGATCGTTTCCGCCTGAATGCGCAACGCTTCCGAGAGTTCGGCATCGATGCAGAGGTTGACGCCCTTTTCCCGCAGTTCCGGCAGCAGTTCTTTGTTGTAGTAGCGATATTGACGGCGGATCAGGCCCAGCAGCCGCCGCCGGATGCCGTTGAGCACGGCCTGCGGCGAGAGCCCGGAATCGTCGACCATCCGCTTGCCCGAGCGCAACAGTTGCCGGATGCCGGCCACCCTGATCATGAAAAATTCGTCCAGATTGCTGCTGAAAATCGAGAGAAATTTCATCCGGTCGAGCACCGGATTGCCCCTGTCGCCGGCTTCGTCGAGGACGCGGGCATTGAATTCCAACCAGCTCAGTTCACGGTTGAAAAAGGCATCGTGACCGTATTTTTTCTGTTGCTTTTCCATGCTTTGTCTGCCTTAGTCCAGAATGATTTTCATGCCGAAAATATTGCGGAACAGATTCATTTTACTTTTCAGTACCAATTGCTCCACCGTCAGGTCGAGATAGTCCTGACTGCTGATGGTCAGGGTATTGCCGTCGAGCCGGAATTTGGCATTTTTGAATTTTTCCTGATGGGCGCGGTCGAGGGCGTCGGCCACCCGGATAATCGCGGCCAGCTTGCAGACCGTCACCCGGTCGGCTTCCGGCAGCGTGGAGTATTCCAGATGTTCCGGTTTGGGCTCGGCCTTCCGGTGGTACCGCGCCACCATGGCGATCATTTTCATATCGTGTTCCGACAGCCCCGGCAACTGGCTGTTCTGAATCAGATAACAGGAATGCTTGTGGTGTTTCCGGGGATCGACAAAGCGGCCGATATCGTGGAGAATCGCCGCCACATAGAGCAGTACGCGCAGACGCGGACCGAACCGGTGGATGGGATTCAGCAGATCGAAAATCTTCATGCAGTTTTCCGCCACCGCCAACACGTGCCGGGTGTCGTTGCGGTATTTTTCCCCCAGCGCCACCGCCGTGGAAATGATGTCCGGCACAAACGGATCGTCTTCCTGTAAACCGTGCCGGATGACGTCTTCAATGACGGCTTCCCGGGTGGAGACGTTCGGCACCACCACTTCCTTGATGCCGGTCAGATGGCAAAGCTGACGGAACAGCAGGCAGGCCGGGGCCAGACTGCGAACCAGATAATCGCTTTCCTGAAGCTCCGCCGCCAGCGCCTCGATGCTTTTACCGGCCAGACGGTCGATGGCGACATCGAGATCGTCGAAAGTCATGACGGTGGCGTGTTCGTCGCTTTCCTTGCTGCCGGCCACTTTGGCCAGCAAACGGCCGCTGGCGCCGATGCCGACGAACAGCGGCGGTTGGCGGTTGGCGGTTTCTTCGCCTTGGTTGAATTCGCTGACGCGTCCGACCGACTGGGCGAACGATTCCATGATTCCGGCCACGCGCGGCAGACCCAGTTCCGGGTCGCCGATTTCGTCGTAAATCCGCAACGTGCCGAACCCGAACATTTCCGATTCGACCAGTTTTCCGCCTCGGGAATAGGCAACCCAGGTCGACCCGGTGCCGAGCGAAACGTAGAGGACGTCGCCGTTGAGGTTGTAGTGGCGACCGAGGTGATGTTTGATCGCCAGATAGGAGAGGCGGGCTTCTTCCGACGGTTCCAGCACGGTCAACTCGATGCCGCATTCCGTGGCGATGCGGTCAATCAGAATATCGCGGTTCAGGGCTTCGCGAACGGCGCTGGTGCCGAACGCTCGCAGGTATTTGACGCCGTATTCCCGCAGTTTGTCGGTGTAGTCGGCCATGATGGCGCAGATGGTATTCATGCTCAACGGCGAGATCATTCCTTTGGAAAAAACTTCCCGGCCCAGCGCCACCGGCTGATTCATGCTTTCGATCTGGCGATATTTCCGCTGTTTATTGACCTGAAAGATTTCCAGCCGAAGCGAGTGGGCGCCCATATCGATAATGCCCACGGTCATCGGCGGTTTGAATTTTCCGTTGCCGGACATAATTGATGCTTCCTTGTCATTTCACGGTTGTAACTCGTGTTGACTACAACATAGCGCCGGTCCTGCGGGACGGCTATCGGCGGATGGTTATTTTTCGGTTAAATCCGCGATTGCCCGATCAGTCGTTATCGTGGTCGTCCAGTTTGATTTTGGCAATGATCTGCCGGGCGGTCTCGGCTCGTTTCTCATCGCTTTCGTATTTGAGTTGACGCCAATTCCAGTGAAAACCGTCTTCGGCTCCGCGCGGGACGACGTGGAGATGGGCGTGCATCACCACCTGACCGGCGCAGGCCCCGTCGGCCAGATGCAGATTGAAGCCATCGTAGCCCAGGGCGCGCTTGCAGGCCACGCCGATCCGCGACCCGACGCGGAACATTCGGCCGGCGATGGCTTCCGGAATCGACGACGAACTGACGTGATGTTCCTTCGGAATGACCAGCGTATGGCCGAAATTGATCGGGCCGATGTCCATAAACGCGAACACCAGATCGTCCTCATAGATTTTGGCGGACGGGATGTCGCCGGCGATGATTTTGCAGAAAATGCAGCTGTCCATGATTGCTTCTCCTGATAATGTGATTTTATTCGTGAGCGAGATTGTACTGGTTGATTTTGCGATGGAGCGTCCGTCGGCTGATGCCGAGCTGGTCGGCGGCTTTGGTCCGGTTGCCGCCGCATTCGTCGAGCGCCTTGATAATCAGCAACTTTTCGTTTTTGTCGAGGTCCAGCGACGAGGGCTGATAAACGGTCTGGCCGGTGGGATTTTTCAACTGGTTGATGATGTGGAACGGGACGCTGCTTTTCTGGAGAATTTCGTCGCGGCTGAGCACCACCATCCGTTCGATGCAGTTGCGCAGTTCGCGGATGTTGCCGGGCCAGTTGTAGGCGCAGAGGGTTTCCAGCGCTTCCTCGGAAATGCTGGCGATATTTTTGCCGTTTTCGGCGGCGAATTCATCGATGAAATGTTTAACTAGCAGCGGAATGTCGTCCTGCCGTTCGCGAAGCGGCGGCAGTTGAATGGTGACGACGTCCAGTCGGTAGAAAAGGTCTTCGCGGAACGTGCCTTCCGCCACCATGGCGCGGAGGTTGCGGTTGGTGGCGGCCACGACGCGGGTGTCGGTATAGAGGGTTTCGGAACCGCCGACCCGTTCGAAACTGTGTGTTTCCAGCGCCCGCAGCAATTTGACTTGAACCTGTTGGTCGATTTCGCCGATTTCGTCGAGAAACAGAGTGCCCTTGTCGGCAAGTTCGAAGCGGCCTTTGCGCTGTTCGATGGCGCCGGTGAAAGCGCCCTTTTCATGGCCGAAAAGTTCGCTTTCCAGCAGATTGGCGGGCAGGGCGGCACAGTGGACGGGGAGCAGTTTGCCGGTTCGTCCGCTGTATTCGTGCAAGGCCTGTGCGACGAGCTCCTTGCCGGTCCCGCTTTCGCCGGTGATCAGCACGGTGGAGCGCGACGGCGCCACCTGTTTGACGGTGTCCATGATGTCGCGCATGGCTGCCGACTTGCTGATGATGTTTTCACCGTTTCCGTGTTGGTGGAGACGGCGTTTCAGCTCGGTATTTTCCATCACCAGCCGCCGGGATTCCAGCGCCCGCTGGATGACGATCTCCAACTGGTCGAAGTTGACCGGTTTGGTGACGAAGTCGAACGCGCCGGCCTTGACGGCTTTGACGGCGTTTTCCACCGAACCGTAGGCGGTGATGACGATGCACGGCGGCGACGGTTTTTTCTTCAAAGTCGCATCCAGTACGCCCATGCCGCCGATGCCCGGCATCCGCAGGTCGGTAAGGACCAGATCGAAATTTTGTTCCTGCAACACGTTGAGCGCGTGAATGCCGTCTTCCGCCAGCGTGACTTCATAATTGTCGCGGAGAAAGCGCGCCATCACTTCCCGTGTGTTGCGTTCGTCGTCGACGATCAGAATCGACATTTTCTTGTCCATATATTCCGTTCTCCTTTTCACGCGGCGGCGGCAGCCCGCCACCACTGTCCCAAAATGGTAATGTCGGTGGCGGTGACGCCGCGAATTTCCAGTACGAAATGCCGCACGCCGTTCCGGCGGCAGCAAGTGACGAAATGTTGCAGGTCCATGGCCGTCGGCGAATTCAGCGGCTGATGGCCGTCCGTCCAGGCGCCTTTCGGCGTGTTCGGCGGGCAGATCGAGGCGTGGAGATGGACCATTTTTACCCGTCCGGTGGAGGTGAACGCCTCGACTTCCCGGTCGTAGTCCCGGTCGAACACGTGTGCCGAAGCCCACAGATGGCTGCTGTCCAGACAAAGGTCGTGGTCCAGTTCCGCCGCGCCGTCGGCGAACAGATTGGCCGCGCCATAGGTGGGAAAGTCGTTTTCCAGAACGATTTCCACGTCCGGAAACTCACGGCGCATCCAGGCCAGCCGCCGCTTGACCCGGTCGCGACGGTGGAGATATTCCGGCAAAGCGAAAAAGTTGCCGCAGACCCGCGACCCGGGGATGGAGATTTCCGGACGGTAAATGGGTTTCATGCCTTCATCGTAACTCCGGCCGCGGCCGAACGACGGGATCGGCAGGTCGGTCATGACAAAGGCGTGCATGACGCCCCGGGTGATGCCGTGGTCGCGCATCAGCCGGATGGAATCGTGCAGACTCTGGCGGCACGGCCCCAGGTCTTCCGCCGCAAAATTGATCTGCCAGTTGCTCAACAACGGAATGTGGGCGGTCAGCGGCAAGCCGGTGGCGACGGCGCAATCGATGTCGTACTGATAAGAAGTATTATGGAGCTGAATGCCCAACCGGAACTGTTCCCGGTCGGCGGCAACGCGAATTTCGGACAAGATGTTTTTCCAGTCCGGATTCTGAAACAATGTCGAGGTAATATCGACGGTTACTGCTTGATTTTCCATGATCCGATTCCGTTAAGATTTTTCTTCCGGCGACTTTTTGGCCTCGACCAGCAAGTCGTCCTGATGGACTTCCGGCAGCAGCCGGAAACGACGGCCGTTGCGGGAAAAGCGAATGATGAATTTGGTGCCGCGGCCGACTTCGCTTTCCACCGCCAGTTCGGCGCCGTGTTCCCGGATGATCCGTTCCACGATCATCAGCCCCAGGCCGCTACCTTCTTTTTTGGTGGTGCGGAACGGTTCGAACACCTGATTGATGTCTTCCGCCCGGATGCCGGACCCCGAATCGGCAAAACTCAGCGTGACCAATTCGGCATCGAAACTGCATTCGATCTCGATGCTGCCGCCGTGCGGCATGGCCTGCAAGGCATTTTTCAGAATATTATAGAAGGCCTGTTTCAACTGATTGGCGTCGCCGTTGACGGGCGGCAACACTTCCGGCCAGGAACATTTGACGGCGATGCCCCGGTCTTCAATCTCCCGCCGCATAAACGTCAGTGTTTCGACGATGACTTCTTTCAGGTCGAGCATGCGCATTTCCGGGCGGCCCGGCCGGATGGCGTGAAGAAACTGGTGGATGATGGTATCGAGCCGTTCCACTTCCGATTTAGCGGTATCGACCAGTTCCGCCGCTTCTTTTTTCTTGAAGTTTTTGCCGGCCAGTTCACGTTGGAGTAGTTGCAGGTGCAGGTAGAGACTGTTGAGCGGATTGCCGATTTCGTGGGCGACGCCGGCGGCCAGCATCGACACCAGAGAACTTTTTTCCGTTTCGATTTCGTCGAGCGTCCGGCGGCGGGATTCGGTTACGTCGTTGAGAATGACGGTGGCGATGCCGTTGTTTTTGTCGTCGTTGCCGTGGGGAACCAGATAAAACTGAACGATCCGGCGGCGCGGGTAGATGATCTCCACTTCCTGTCGGGAGATGCGGTCCCATTCCACTTCATCTTCCTGAAGGATGCGTCGCCAATCGACATCGCGGAGAAATTGCGAGATCCTCACTTTGTTCAAGTCTTCCGGCAATCCGAGAATTTCCCGGGCCGCCTGGTTGTGATATTTGATCCGCAACCGACGGTCGATTACGAGAATCCCTTCCCGGACCGCGTTGAAAATCGTTTCCAGAAACCCTTTTTCCCGGTATAAATGCAAAATGTAGGCCTGAACGCTGTTGGAATCCATGACGTCCAAGCGCTCGATCAGTCGATCCAGTAAATTTCCCGTACGGTCAGTCATGATAGACGCTCCACTTCCGTCGCCCGATCTACCAAAGCGACATTTTAGGAGCTGTATAAAAATAACCTCTACCTCTGCGTATTTCTTTCGGTTGCTTTGTGTTTTGCCGATTTGTTACATAGTTAAGCTATGCGCCGCATCGGCAATTCCCCAAATCATTCCGAAATAATTCACGCATCTTGTAAAGTTTATTTTCAAACAGCTCCTTAATGGCAAATGTAATCCACTTTATGCCAGTGTCAAATTGTCACAGTGGGGGAATTGAAGACGAAGATTTCTCTATGCGCTTGTGGGGCAGGATGAACCGGACGGGAAGGAACCCCAAAAAAATTTCCGGATGTTGTTTGTAACCATTGCGTCCTGACTGGCGACATATAGAATGTACCGAGCGAATTGGAAGCTTGCGGAAGAGCACCGCAAAACACCCAAAGTTGTCAACCCAGAGGAGGACCGCCAGTTTTTATTGAAAAAAAAGTTGGCAAGTTGCCGGGCCCGGCCATTTTACCATCTTGCGTCGGATTGAAGTACAAATCGGCATGAAAAATTTTTTCCGAACGCGGAAAAACGTAAAATCCTAACCATAAAATGAGGAAGGATGGGATGATGAAATTAAAATACTTCTTGTTGCCTGCCGCGATTGCCATGTTGGGCGGAGCTCAGGTTTTTGCCGGCGATGACGGCAAAAACGCGAAGCCGACTCCCAAGGATAAACCCACCGAATGCACTTTCGTCAAAGATCAATTGAAACTCAACGATGAACAGTGTCAGAAGTTGAAGGCTTTGATCGATGAAATCAAGCAGATTCGCGAAGCCAATAAGAAAGCCGTTGACGAATTGAACGTCAAGACCGATGAAAAAGCCGCCGAAACGCTGGCCAAAGCGCGCGAATTCATCAATGAACTTCAGTTCCAGAAGCTGATTATCGTGCTGGATCGGCTCCAGAACCGGATGGCTCCGCATCATCCCGGCTTTCAGCAACCCGGTCCGCAGGGAATGATGCAAGGTCCGCAAGGGATGCATCATCCCGGCCCGCAGGGAATGCCTTGCGGTCAGCCCGGCGCGAAATGCGGCATGATGGGCCAGCAACCCGGCCCGCAGGGAATGCCTTGCGGTCAGCCCGGCGCGAAATGCGGCATGATGGGGCAACCTGGACCCGGTGCCCAATGTGGTGGTCAGCCCGGTCAGCCCGGTCCCCAGATGACTCCGCCGCCGGCTCCGGATGCCAATGCTGCGCAACCGACCGATAAACCGGCCGACGATAAAAAGTAAGCAGTCGATCCGCTGAAAACGCATGCTTCGGGAGAAGGATGAAAACTTTCTTCCGAAGCTTTTTTTTGATATTCGAAAACCATGGCTGCGAAGAAGCCGCCAACTCAATAATGCGCTTTGATCCGGCGAATCAATTCTGTAGTGGAAAAACCTTCGACGAAAGGAATAAAAACAAATTCCGCATGACCGCGTTCCAGGGCTGCACGTTCTTCCGGGTTGAGTTTCTCGATGGTATAATCGCCGCCTTTCACATAGATATCCGGCTGGAGGGCTTCGAGTTCCGGAGTGCAACGCTGCTGATCGAAAATCACGACGGCATCGACGCAGCTCAAACTGGACAGCATATAGGCGCGATTGACTTCATCGATCACGGGCCGCCCCGGTCCTTTCAACTCCTGTACCGACCGGTCGGAGTTAATCAAAACCAGCAGCGCATCGCCGCAGCAGCGGGCCTGATGGAGATATTGGGCGTGTCCCCGGTGCATAATGTCGAAACAGCCGTTGGTCAGCACCAGTTTTCGGCCTTCATCTTTAAGTTTCTGCCGCCAGCCGACGGCTTCCGTCAGGGACATCAGCAAAGTGGCGGGATCGCGTAAGGGAATCTTCATGGTCAAGGGACTCCGGGTTACTTTTCCGTAGGTTCGTCGCCGTCCAGCGAACGGAGAATGACACCGGCTTCCTGAAGCAGCCGCCGGGCCGTGTCGTCAATGGTATAACGTTGATGATAGACAACTTCCCGAATACCGGAATTGATAATCATTTTGGCGCAGAGCAGACACGGACTGTAGGTGGTGTAAAGCGTGGCGTCGGCTACCGCGATGCCGTGATAAGCGGCCTGGACGATGGCGTTTTCTTCGCCGTGGCTGCACAGACATTCGGTCAGGTGTTCTCCGGACGGCGTATCGGAATTACACCGGGGGCAGCCGCCTTCGTTACAGTTTTTGATGCCGCGCGGAGTGCCGTTGTATCCGGTGGAAATAATCCGGTTGTCTTTGACGATGACTGCCGCCACGTGACGGCGGCAGCAATTGCTCCGCCGCGCCGCCACATGGGCGATTTCCATAAAATAATGGTCCCAGTCCGGCCGTTCCTGCGTTTGCTGCTTCATACTTCTCGATTTCAGTTCGTTATGATTTATTTGCTCTATATAATAATCGGATCGACCGGCGATGCAAGGACGGATTACGGCTTCAGCGCCGCTTTTACCGTCGGCACCGTGTCGGACGGAGAGATTTTATACCAGACGCCGCTCAACTTGCCTTGTTCGTCGATCAGAAAGGCCGAGCGGACGATGCCGAAGAAAAATTTACCGTAGAGCGATTTGCGATCCCAGACCCGATACGCTTCGCCGGTTTGATGGTCGAGGTCGGACAGCAGCGGGAAATTCAGGTGATATTTGTCGGCGAATTTCTTCTGGGCGGCTACCGTATCGGCACTGATTCCCAGGCAGGTCACACCCAGTTTCTGGAAATCGGGCAGGGCGTCCCGGACGCTGCACGATTGCGCGGTACAGCCCGGCGTACTGGCTTTCGGGTAAAAATAGATCATTACCTTGGCGCCGCGAAAATGACTCAGTTTGACGGGGTTGCCGTTCTGATCGGGTAATTCGAAGTCCGGAGCGAGTTCGCCGATTTTGAGCTTTTCCATGTTTTTGCCTCCATTGGGGGGATTTTTGATCGTCAGGTTCAGTTGATTGGAAATCGTTTCGCCGACAAATTCTTTACCGGTTTCCGGATCGGGCAGGCTGACCTGCCGCCGGCAACGCACCGTATAGTGCCCGGCCTGATCAAGATGGAAACGCAGCGCCAGGTTGAATCGGTATTCAAGCTCCTCGCCGGGCTTTAAGCAATAGACGGTGGATGTCCGGACCGACTGGGCCATTCGTTCCAGTCGCTGCTGATAGGGCGTGACCGCGATCGGTTGTCCGGCGGCGGCAACACTGAAACGATACTGGCATTCCGGGTTGAGCAACGTAATGCGGCGAGGTTCGGCGCTCTGGTTACGGAGGCGGACGGTAACCATGATCGGTTCGCCGGTTTCGAAAAAGTTTCGTTCGCATTGCAGGTTCAGAGCCAGACCGTACATGGGCCGTCCGGCGGCGGGATCGGCCGGATGCCACCAGCCGCAGCCGCCGATACTTAACAGCGGAAGCAGCAAAGTCCAAATTCGAATTGTCCGCATAATCATTCTCCGGTTGATGTCCACTAATATATCATGGGTTGGCAAAATTTGCCCGGCGGCTTGATAATCGTCGGCAAGTAAAGTAATTTTACGCTAACCGATCTAAGGAAGGACAGCAATACGGCCATGATCATTTTTTTCATCGGCATGAAACACTGCGGCAAATCGACTCACGGCCGGGCTTATGCCAACTGGAAACAGTGGAATTTTATCGATACGGATGATTGGATTGTGGAAGCGGCCCACCGGCAGACGGGAGCCGATGACAACGTCCGGTCGCTGTTCAACCGGATCGGCGCGGCGGAATTCGCCCGTCTCGAAGAACAGGCAATGGACCGGTTGCGGCAGTTGAAATGCGATACCGTGGTATCGACGGGCGGACGGATGCCGGTGAACAACCGGATTCAGGAACAATTGCGGGAATTCGGACTGAAAGTTTATTTGCAGTTGGCGCCGGAAATTCTGTTCGAACGCGTGAAACGGCGGGGATTGCCGTCCTTTCTCGACCCGGCGCGGCCGTTGGAAAGCTTTATCGAGCTGTATCGGCAGCGGGAACCGTACTATTTGCGGATCGCGGACGTGGTGATTCCGCTTGACGATTTGCCGCGGGAAGCGGCGCAGAAGATTATTTTTCGGAAAATCGAGGAGAAACTATAATGCCCGGCAGCGTGTGGGGACAGGAATTCAGAATTACGACCTTTGGCGAATCGCACGGCGTGGCCGTGGGCGTGGTGGTGGAAGGGGTTACTCCCGGACTGCCGGTGACGGAAGCGGAGATTCAGAAAGAACTCGACCGCCGACGTCCCGGCCAATCCTACATCACTACTCCGCGCCAGGAAGCGGATACGGTCCATATTGTGTCCGGCACGTTTGAAGACCGGGCCACCGGAACTCCGCTGACGATGATTATTTACAATCAGGACGCCCGTTCGGCGGCCTATGACGCGGTGAAAGACTTGTTTCGTCCCGGCCATGCCGATTTCGGCTATCAGCAGAAATACGGTTTTCGCGATTATCGCGGCGGCGGCCGTTCCTCCGGACGCGAGACGGCGGCGCGGGTGGCGGCCGGTGCGGTGGCCAAGCTGATGCTGGCGGAGCAGAAAATTCGAATTACCGCATTTGTCCGCCGGGCGGCCGGGATCGAGTGCAATAAAATTGATCTCAGCGTGGTGGAAAAGAATATCGTCCGGGCGGCCGATCTGGACGCTGCCGCCAAAATGGTTGAAGCCATCAATGCGGCCCGGGCGGCGGAAGACAGCGTCGGCGGCATTGTGGAAGTGCGGATTACCGGCGTTCCCGCCGGCTGGGGCGAACCGGTGTTCGACAAGTTGGACGCCGAGCTGGCCAAGGCCATGCTGTCGCTGGGCGCGGTCAAGGGCATTGAATTCGGCGACGGTTTTGCCGTGGCCGATCTCAAGGGTTCGGAAAACAACGATCCGATGACGGCCGACGGTTTCTTGTCCAATCATGCCGGCGGCATTCTGGGGGGAATTTCCACCGGGCAGGAGATTGTGTTCCGGCTGGCGGTCAAACCGACGCCGTCGATCTCGCAACCGCAGCGTACCCGGGACCTCCAGGGACGGGAAGTCGAATGCCGGACGGTGGGACGGCACGATCCGTTTATCGGTTCGCGTCTGGTGCCGGTGGCGGAAGCGATGGCCGCGATCGTGCTGGCCGATCATGGGAAGCGGCAGCGGGCGTTGCGGGGCTGAAAAATAAAGACTGTCTCTTTTGGCGGGACGGTCATGATAAAAACGTATCCTAACGGAGGCGGTAGCGTATGAAACGGAAATGGCTGGCAGTGCTGGCGGTGATCGGAACTTGTTGCGGAGCAACCCTGATGGCCCAGGAAGGACAACCTCCGGCCGGCGGACCGGGACGGGGTGGCCCCAGCGGCGGTCCACACGGTCCGATGATCAATCTCAGCGTCGAACAACTTAAAACCGATCTGAAACTGACGGACGATCAGGTCAAAAAGCTCCAGCCGCTGGTGGATCAGGTCAAGACTCTATTCGATACCTGGCGCAAAGAAATGATGGCGATGCGCGGGGAACATCGCGGGGCTCCCGATATGACGGCGATGCGGGCCAAAATGGAAGAATTGAAAAAGCAGATTGCCGATGCGATCGTTCCGGCCAAAGCTTTTCTCACCGCGGAACAATTTCAGCAGTTGTCGGACAAAGTTAAATTGCCGGAACGTCCCCGTTTCGGCGCCGCCAGGATTACGGCGGAAAGTTTGAAAGCCGAATTGAAATTGACCGACGATCAGGTGAAAAAATTGCAGCCGCTACTGGATAAAGTCGATGCCGCCCGGCAGGCGCAGAACAAAGAGATTGCTTCGCTACGGATGCAGAACGACGGCATGCTGGACGTGGAAGTTCTCAAGGCGAAACGGGAAGAATTGCGGCAGCAGATTGCCGGAATTCTGGCTCCGGCCAAGACTTTTCTTACCGCCGAACAACTTACGGCGGTGTTGGAAAAACTCAATAAAGCGAGGCGGGGCGGTCCCGGCGGCAATCGGGGCGGTCATGCCGTTCCGGCCGGCAATTGAAATCTGTTGATTATTTCAATCAGCGGGATCGGAGAATGATCCCGCTGATTTTTTCTGTTGAAATATTCTTGCGTCTGTAACTTTTGGCCGGCGAGGCCGGACTAATTCCATATCGGACGCTTTATTATTGACTTACAACAGGGAAAAGGATGAAACCATGAGACTGCGGACAATGGTGTGTTCGGTTGCGATTCTGGCTTGGGGCGGGTTACCGGTTTTTGCTCAAGACGCGCCGCCGGAAGGCGGTCCCGGCGGGCACGGTCATGGCGGCCCGATGGCCAATCTTACCGTCGATAAGTTGAAGACCGATCTGAAGTTGACGGATGCCCAGATCGCCAAGCTTCAGCCGTTGCTGGAAAAGGTGAAAGCCCTGTTCGAGGGCATGAGAAAAGAAATGGGCGAACCGGGCAAGGGTACGCGGCCCGATATGAGCGCCATGAAGGCGAAGATGGACGAAATGCAGAAGAAAGTTGCCGATATCTTGGCTCCGGCCAAAGATTTTCTGTCGGCCGATCAGTACAAGCAACTGCTCGAAAAATTCCAGCCGCCGAGAGGCGGTCCCGGCGGCGACCATGGCGGCCCCGAAGGCGAGGAAGGCGGCGGTCCCGGCGGTTTCTAACCCGTAAAAAATTCCCGGCGGAATTTCTTTCCAGCCGGGATTTTTTTTACATTTAGAGTTCCGGGTGATCGAGCAGATGAACTTCAGGCAGACCCAGCCGGGACAATTCCAGAACTTCGACCACATTTTTCCCTTTCTTCAGCAGCGGCGCCGGAACATAGAGCGTATGTTGAGGCCCGACTTGCCAGTAACGGCCCAGATTGAATCCGTTGAGCCAGACGATGCCTTTGTCGCCGCCGGGAACTTTCAGAAAAGTATCGGCCGGGTCCTGAATTTCCAGTTTGCCGCGATAAAAGGCCGGAATCCTTTCCGGAATTTTTTCATGGGAGTAATGCAGTCCGCTCAAGTCGTTCAGGGGCAGGGGAACGATATCCCAGCCGAAGAGGAACTGATTTTCGATCCGGACGCCGACGGAAATTCCTTTCCGTCCATCCTCCAGATAGGGACCGTAGTTGACCCGGCCCAGATTTTCGACCAGTATTTCCAGTTCGGCGCCTTCCGGCGGAACATCGATGATGACATCCAGCGTCGGGTCGTTTCGATAAAACGTGGCAATCGGCTTCCGGTTCAGAAACACTTGTGCGCGGTCACGCGGTTCCTGAACGGTAAGTTTGATCTGATTCAGGGGACCGCGCAGGTGATGACGGTAGAGAATGAATCCGTAGTTTTGTCCGAATGTTTCCATTGAATCCGGGGTGGCGCGACGATGGATTTTCCCCAGTTCGGGCAGCATCTCCAGCAGGTTCGCCGTTTGGGTAAGTTTTACTCTGCCGTACCCGATTTTTCGCCCGGGTTCCGGAATAGGATGCTCCGCCTGCTTGAACGACGGATTGAATTCGGCGATTACTTCGCGCAAGGCAACGAATTTGGGCGTCGGGTCGCCGCATTCGTTGAGCGGGGCATCGTCGTCATAGCTGGTGACGGTGGGTTGATATTCTTTGCCGGAAGGCTGGTTGGCGCCGTTCATGAAGCCGAAGTTGGTACCGCCATGAAACATATAGGCGCAGATGTTAGCACCGGTTTCCAGCGTTTCGCGCAGCGCGGCGGCAGCCATGACGGCATCGTTGGTGTGGTGTGGTTCCATCCAATGGTCGAACCAGCCGTTCCAGAACTCGGTATTCATCAACGGCAGATCGGGCTGGTATTTTTTCAACTGGCCGAATTCCTGCCGGGCGCGGTTGCCGAAATTTACGGTTTCCCACAGGCCGGGGAGCATGCCGCCTTGCAGCATATAGTCACATCCGCCGTCGGAAGTGAAAAGAACGATCTGATCCAGACCGTGGTCGAGGTACATTTGACGGAGTGCACCGAGATATTCTTTGTCATTGCCGTAGCTGCCGTATTCGTTTTCGACTTGAAGCGCAATGATGGGACCGCCCTGGGTATGCAGCAGCGGACGGAGTTTCGGCAACAGTACGTCGAACCACTTTTTAACGGCAGCCAGATAGACGTCATTGTGACAACGCAACCGGAGGCCGGGCAGATTCAGCAACCAGGCCGGCAAAGCGCCGAACTCCCATTCGGAACAGATGTACGGTCCGGGGCGGACAATTGCTTTCAGCCCGAGTTCCTGCGCGATCTGCAGAAACTGCACGACATCGGTAAAGCCGCTGAACTCGTAGTGTCCCGGCCGGGGTTCGTGCAGATTCCAGGCAATATAGGTTTCCACGGTATTGAAGCCGCAGGCCTGCAATTTCTGCAGGCGGTCGCGCCAGAGTTCGGGGTGAACTCGAAAATAATGGATGGCTCCGGCGAAAATCCGGAACGGACGGCCGTCCAGTCGAAGGCCGCTGGGGGAAAGTTCAACGCTGTTCATGGGGATTATTTCCTTCCTGGTGAAATGATGGATTGACGAATCATTAATTGCATGGGCAGCGGCCGGGCAAGACGGTGTACGGGCCGGGGCTGCTGGAGAAAATCGGTTACCTGTCGGCAGTAGGCGGCCAGGTCATGACCGATGGTCGTCAACGGAATCGGAAAGTGTCCGGCGTCGGCGATGTTATCGCAGCCGCCCAGACTGAACTGTTCCGGAATCTTGAAATGTTGCTGCAGCAGGTATTCCATGATGCCGAGCGCGGTAAAATCGTTGTGCGCGACAATGCCGGTGACGTCGGAATGAGCCAGAATCTGCGGTGCGGCCCGGTAGCCGTCCAACCGGGTCCCGGACGCTTCCACCCAGACCATCCTATCCGGCACAAGCCTGGCGTCGGCAATGGTCTGTCGGAATGCCTGATAGCGTTCAGCGTCGCGTTGGAGCGAGGCGACGGCCAGGCATCGATGTCCCTGGTCCAGCAGGTACTGGATGATTTGGCGGTACCCGTCTTTCAGGTCGGAATAGAGGGCGTGAAACGGCTGCTGCGGACGGTAGCCGACCGAGAGCGCTTTGCGCTTATGCAGCAATTGAAACAGATCGTTGCGGTTCGCGGCGGACGAGAACAGCAGAACCGTACTTTGCGGGTCCAGCAATAACGTCAGCCGTTCGGCCAATTCCGGTTCTTTCGGGTTGATCAGGATCACCGAGCCGGCGATTCCCGCACGGTCAAGTTCCGCTTTGACGGCCAGATAAATTTCATAGAGGTACGGTGGCAGGACGGCAAAATCATCCAGCAGAATGACCAGTTTGTTGCCGAATGCCGCAGGTCGGTTGACAATGGTGCCTTTGCCCGGCATCGGCGTGACCAACCCGGTTTTTACCAGTTCGGCGATGGCATTGCGGACTGTCTTTCGGGACACTCCATATTGAGTCATCAGCTCCGCTTCGGCCGGCAGAATCGCCGGTTGTTCCCGGTGGATATACTCCTCCAGCAACTGGCGAAGCTGTAAATACAGCGGTTGCGGTTTCTGCAGTTTCATAGGTTATCAAACTTATCCTTTGGATACATTTGGTATCTTTTTTAGAATAATCGTTATCGGGGATTTTGTCAAGGTTCGATGAATGTTTTTAGAAAAGTTATCGGGCCAGCGTGAAACGGGGACTTCTTTCGGGAACTTGTTTCCCATAAAATAGGACATCGCAATTTCCGGGATTTGACATCGCGTCACAATGATGTCCCTTTAATAGAATGTTTTTTTTACGAGCGATTAAGTAAAGATGTACTTATGAAGAATTATTTGAAACTGATATTGGCGGTGTGTCTGGCGACGCCGTTGCTGGGAGAAGGAATGGAAACACGGCCTCGGCTGGAGATTTTGCGGAACAGTTCCGGACATCCGGTGTGCTATGGCGGACAGCTTTCTGCCGAACCGGTGGTGTTGCCAGCGGCCTATCAGCCGAAAACTGCGGAGTTGCGCGGCGTCTGGGTGGCCAGTATTGACAATCTTGATTTCGGCTCGCATCGGGACATGGCTTCGTTTCAACAGGAGTACACCGAACTGCTGAACAATTTGCAGCGGGCACATCTCAATACGGTCTTTTTTCAAATTCGGCCGCAGAACGATGCTTTTTACCGTTCGCGGCTCAATCCGTGGAGCAAGTTTTTGAGCGGTACGGAAGGGCATGGTCTGGGTAATTTCGATCCGCTTACCTATATGATTACGGAAACGCATAAGCGAGGCATGCAGTTTCATGCCTGGCTGAATCCGTACCGGGTGACGAAAAATGCCGAATGTTCCAAGTCGGCGTATCTGAATACGTTGGCGCCGACCAATTTTGCCCGGCTCAATCCCGGCATGGTGCTGGATGTGTATAAAGGGGGCAAACGGGTGCTGATGCTTGATCCGGGCGAACCCCAGGTGGTGGCGTTTCTCGTCAATACGGTCCGGGAGATTATCGTCAATTACGATGTCGACGGCATTCATTTTGACGATTATTTTTATCCTTACGGCGGGTGTGGGAATGTCGATTATCGAAGTTTTTCCCGCAACAATCCCCGGCATTTGCCGCTGGAAGCGTGGCGGGTGGAAAATGTAAATTCGCTGGTTTGGGGCGTCAGCAAGGCGATTGAAGCGCACAACCGGACGGCCCGGCATAAAATTCAATTTGGCATCAGTCCGTTCGGCATCTGGCGGAACATCAAAAACGACCGAGGCGGGTCGTTGACCGCCGGTACGGCGTCGTTCGACAATCAATACGCGGATACTCGGCACTGGGTCAAAGCCGGTTGGGTCGATTATATTATTCCTCAGGTCTACTGGCCGTTCGAACACGAGACGGCCGCCTATGCGGCGGTGACCGACTGGTGGGTCAAAACTGTCCGCGGAACGCGGGTCAATCTTTATATCGGGCATATTCCCGGCTATTACGGCACCGGTCGGTGGCAGAATCCCCGGGAAATTCCCAACCAGTTGCGCTACAATCTGAAGTATCCGGAGATCAAGGGCGAAGTCATGTTTTCCTATCGCAGCTTGTTCCGGCCGGACAACTTTATCATGCACAAGGGCAGCGACCTGATTTTGCGGGGTTGCTGGGCTGAATATGCGTCGCCGGAAAATGCGGGGACGGGCACCGCCGGGACCGGCGGCAAGAAAGGATCGACGGTCCGCGGTGCGGTGACGACGGCATCCGCAGCTGTCGTGACGGGGCACCGCAAAATTTACTGATGACTGGTATAAAGGGATTTTTTTTCCTCTCTTCAGCTTGATTTTTATCTTTTCGGATGTATTCTATCCAGCTGATTAATTTATGATTTAACCTATATTCAGGAGTGATATTTATGTACAGTGCTTCCGATTTGAAGAAGGGCCTGAAAATCGAGCTTGACGGAGTTCCCTATACGATTACCGAATTTGAATTCTGTAAACCCGGCAAAGGCACGGCGCTCTATCGTTGCCGCCTGAAGAATATGATCAACGGTTCGACCATGGACCGCACTTATCGGCCGGTCGACAAGATCGACGAAACCAATATCGAAGAACGCGAAATGCACTATTCGTATTGCGATGGCGACGACTACGTGTTCAGCGATTCCGAAACGTATGAAGAAATGCGCATTACCAAGAAGCAGCTGGGCATCAAAACTTACTTCCTGCTGGAAGACGCGGTTTGCACCGTGTTGCTGCACAACGGTCAGCCGATCGACATTACGCTGCCGACCTTTATCGAAAAAGAAATCGTGGAAACCGAACCCGGAGTTCGCGGCGATACGGCGACCAACGTGATGAAACCGGCCAAGATTGACAATGGCTATGAATTGCAGGTCCCGCTGTTCATCAATATCGGCGACCGCATCAAAATCGATACCCGTACCGGTCAGTATGCCGAACGTCTTGCCAAAGCCTGACGTTATCGGTCAACTGGAACAACTCAAGCCCCGTCTCGTCGCCCGAGCGGGGCTTGTTTGTGCCGTCCGGCGTTATTTTGAAACACACGGCTTTATCGAGACGATTACGCCGGTGGTGATTCCCGCTCCGGCGCCGGAGGAATATATCGAAGCGCCTCCCGCGTCCGACGGATTTTTGCGGACTTCGCCCGAACTCCAGATGAAAGCCTTGCTGGCGGCCGGTTACGAACGGATTTATCAGATCGGTCCCTGTTTCCGGGAAAAGGAATTCGGTCGGCGGCACCGGCCGGAATTTACTATGTTGGAATGGTATCAGCGCGATGCCGATTATTTGAAACTGGCGGAATTCACGCGGGGAATGTTGCTGGCGGCGGCGGAAAACCGGCCCGGCGGCACCCGGCTGAAACGTCACGGCCGGACGATTGATCTGGCGGCCCCGTGGCAGTACATTTCGGTGCGCGAGGCCTATCGGCGCTTTGCCGATGCCGATGCCGACGCGGCTTTGATTGATGATACGTTCGACCCGTTGATGGTCGAGAAAATCGAGCCGGAACTCGGTTGGGATGCGCCGACGATTTTATTCGATTATCCGTCGGTGCGGGGTTCGTTGGCCCGCAATAAGGCATCCGATCCGACGCTGGCCGAACGCTGGGAACTCTATATCGGCGGACTGGAATTGGCCAACGCCTATTCCGAATTGCGGGATGCGGCGGAGCAGCGGCGGCGGTTTGCAGCGGCGGCGGCGGGACGGCAGGCGTACGGCGGTCGTCCTTATCCCGAGCCGGCAGAGTTTTATGCCGCATTGGATTATGGCCTGCCGGAATGCGCCGGGTGTGCATTGGGCATGGACCGGTTGGCAATGGTCATGACGGAAGCCGACGATATAGCCGAGGTAACTTTCCCGGCGGCGACGTCTTGACTTGAGATGATTTGCAGATACATTGTTTGATTTAACAACCGCAGTAAAAATTGTAAAGAGACTATGAATACTTCGGATTTTCATGCGGCGCTCGACCTTTCCGGTCCGGAAGTGGCGCTGGCGTTGGCGGCGGACGGCAAAATTATTTTCGAAGCCTGGCAGCCGATGCGTGGTCATTCGGCGGCGGCTTTGCTGCCGTGGATTGAACAGCAGATGCAGGCACATCAACTGGCATTAACGGGCATTACCCGGTGGACGGTCGGGTCTGGACCTGGCAGTTTTTCCGGTCTGCGGATGGCGGCGGCACTGGTTCAGGGGTTGACGTTTGGCCGGTGCGAAGTGAAGACCCGGACGTTGCCGACGGCGTTGGGATTGGCTTTCGCAGTGAAGGCGACTAATACGAAGATTGCCTGTCTTTTCGACGGACGCAATCATGAACTTTTGTTATTCGGCGCGCAGGCCGACGATCAAGGTATGTTGCAGGCTGACGGTGTGACCATGGTTATTGACCGCGAGCAAGCTCCGGCCGCGCTGGCAAATTACGAGCGAACGGTGGCTTTTGTTCGCGATCGCGATGCGGTGGCGGCCATTCTGCCGGAAGCGTCGACGGCGACCACCGTCTGGGTGGAACATTTGCCGATTGGCGCGATGACGGCGACGGTTTCGGATAATTGGAACAATGATCTCACTTCGCTGGTCTATATTCGGCAGGCGGTTTTCGCCAAACCCTGTTGTTCCTGAGCGGACGAAGATCAAATTAGGGAGCATGGATTCGGATGGATAAGGCCAAGAGCAAAACCGGGAAGAAAAAGCAGCAATCTGGAACCGTAACGCGATTTCTGAAGGTTATGCTGGTCTTGATTGTTCTGTTTTTGGCCGGCTTGGCGGGACTGTTGTATTGGGCCGGAACCAAAGCGTTTTCTGCGGCTCCGCTGCCGCCGCAGGTGGTGGCTTTTACGTCTGAAGACGTGATGAGCGCTTTTCAGAAAATTCAGCCGGTCGGTCCGGCGGTGCTGCAAAGCCATCCCGATCAGATTATGCAATTGGCATTGACCACGGCAGAAGTCAATGCGCTGCTTGGTATTGTCAATAATTCCGGATTGCTGACCACGGTTTCCGGCATCAGTTTGAATTTGCCGAAAAATCTGGTGTTTCGGATGGAAAACAACAGTTTCTGGTTTACTTGGAGCAAGAAGATTGATTATACGACACCGTTTGGTAAATACCTCAATCTGGAAGTTGCGGTGGAGCCGTTAATCAAGAGCGGCAAAGTCAATTATCAGATTGCGGTCTGTCGGGTGGGGCAGTTGACGGTACCGGAGTGGGTGCTGCGCAAGTATGTCGAATGGGAGCTTTTCAACAACAGCGAAGCGGCGGACATGATGAAGAAAGCCGTGATTGACTTTTATGTCGATGCGTCGGGTCGTCTTCATCTGAAGTTTTACCCGTTTCAACTGCGGCAGCTTTTTCTTAACTATGTCAAGTCGAACTCTTCTTCCCGGGAAAAAACAGGGAGATTTTGAAAGATTTTCCCGTGCTTCCTCAATTTTTTCGGAACGGATGATTTTCCCGGATTTTTCTTGTCCTACGATTTGATTTTAAGTCGCTGGACACGGATATTATCTGTTCGAAAAAAAACTTAACCATAAAGATCAAGGTTGAAATATCATGACAGATGAGAAGTTGCCGGAATTGATGGATAAAGTGGTTACTTTGTGCAAACGGCGTGGAATTATTTTTCAGAGTTCGGAAATCTACGGCGGGATCAACGGCTTCTGGGACTACGGTCCTTATGGCGTCAAATTGAAGCGCGCCGTGGAAGCTCTCTGGTGGAATTACATGGTGGAAACCCGTCACAACGTCGAAGGACTTGACTCGACGATCATTTGTCATCCCCGGGTCTGGAAGGCTTCCGGCCATCTGGACAAGTTCGGCGACATGATGTGCGACTGCCGGAAATGCAAAGCCCGGTACCGGGTCGACCAGATGGAAGATCCGACGACATGTCCCGCCTGCGGCTCGAAAGATCTGACGGAACCCCGGGAATTCAATCTGATGATGAAGACCTTTGTCGGACCGGTATTCGACGACGAGCACGTGGCCTATTTGCGGGCGGAAACCTGCCAGCCGATCTTTGTCGACTTTCATTCCGTCCGGGTGGCTACGCGGCAGAAGTTGCCGTTCGGTATCGCCCAGATCGGCAAAGCCTTCCGGAATGAAATCAATCCGCGCAATTTCACGTTCCGTTCCCGTGAATTCACCCAGATGGAAATGGAATTCTTCTGTGAAGATGCCGAATCGATGAAGTGGTACGAATTTTGGCGGGATGAACGGTTGCGTTATTATTATGAAAAGCTGGGTTTCCGGCAAGACGAACTCCGCACCCATGACCATGACAAACTGGCGCATTATGCCAAGGCCGCGATGGATATCGAATTCAAATTCCCGTTTGGTTGGGGAGAACTTGAAGGCATTCATCATCGCGGTACCTGGGATATGTCCCGGCATCAGGAATTTTCCGGTGAAAATCTCGAATATATCGATCACGATAACAATCGCCGGGTGATGCCGACGGTGGTGGAAACGTCGGTCGGCTGCGACCGCACCATTCTGGCCATTCTCTGTCACGCCTACGCGGAAGACACCGCCGAGACCAAGAAAGAAGGCATGGAAGAAGATGTCCGGATCGTTCTGCGGCTGCCGGCCTTGATCGCGCCGATCCAGGTGGCAGTGCTGCCGCTGTCCAAGAAACTTTCGGACTCGGCGGATAAGATCTATGCCGAACTGGCCGCTTACTATCGTTGCGAATCCGACGTGACCGGCAGCATCGGCAAGCGCTATCGTCGTCAAGATGAAATCGGGACGCCGTTCTGTGTGACGTATGACTTCGATTCCGAAACCAATCACACGGTTACCATTCGCGAACGCGATTCCATGCAGCAGGATCGCGTGGACATCAGCCAGTTGCGGCAGTATTTCGACGATAAAATCAAGCGCTGAGGCAAGCCGGAATAGCGGATGAGATGCGCGACCGCGTAACTGCAGTCGCGCTTTTTTCATTCCTGGGACAGCGACTTCCGAATATCATTTTTCCCGGATCGGCCGGGAAGTTTTTTTATCGGATGTGCCGATCGTGAGGATAATGTGCAGAAGACGTTATCTTCTGCTGGAAATTTTTTTGCATTGTCCATTATTTTGTTTTATAATTGGGATTGGTTGTAAATTTTCAGCGTTGAAATGGATGACGCGGAAAAGCGGATGCGTTCGTGATTTAAAATTGCGATATGACGATTCAGGAAGGTTGAGGTAATGATAGGATTGGATCGAAATAAATTTCGTATACTGTTAGTCTGGTATTTGACGGCACTGACTTGTTTTACCACGGTTTCGGGATGGGCGGCGGAAAGTTTTCAGGAAACCTGTTCCCGGCGTCCCACTTTGACCGGATGGCTGCAACTGGGCGACCGCAATCGGCTGGTCTGGAATGAGACCGGGTGGATGGAAGTGGCGCCGGGGCGGCGGGTCATGCGGATTTTTCGTCAGCTTCAAAATGCGTTGAAGCCGTCGGAAAAATTCTACTTTGAAATCGATGTGATGGCCTCGGCGTTGTCGTCTTTCGATCATTTCTACTATGGGTTGATGACTCCGGAAGGCGATAAATTTGCGAACTTCATCGGGCTGTATGCGCATAACAATGCTTTCAGCGCCGCGGTGGTCAAGAAAAACGGGGAACTGGTTCAGGGCAAAGCCACCCCGCTGACCGCACCGTTTATAGTGCGGTTGGTGGGCGAATATGACGGCGTATCCAAGTTGACGGTAAAAGTGCTTGATCTGTTGCAGAATAAGAAGGTACTGTCAACTTCCGAGCTCAATTTTGATCCGTCCGCGGTAAGTTTCTCGATGATGACGGTGGCGGGCGTCGGGTTGTCCGGCAACAAGACCGAAGACAAAAGCCGGTTGCGGGTGGATAATCTGTATTTCTCGACGACCGGGATGAATCAGACGTCGGCGATGCCTACTTTTCTGGAAAGTGAAATGGTCAAAGTCGTGTCTATTACTCCGATTCCCACGACGAAAGGCGTGAAAATTGTTGCGGAGATCGATTCCCTCATTGATGCCGAAGTGGAAATCAAAGGCGCAATCCTGCCGGACAAAAAGCTTAAAGGCGATGAAATCTGGACCGGTAGTATGGGCGTGTTGAAGTTGGCGCGCGGGGTCCGGGCCACGATCGAATACCCGATTGATAATATTGACGCGGCCATGCCGTGGTCGCCGGCGACGCCCCGGCTTTATAACTTGACCTTGACCGGATCGTATAAAGGAAAAGTAGTTTGCAGCGAAACCGTCCGATTCGGTTTTCGTATTTTTGAAAGTCATAATGGAAATTTTTACTTAAACGGTCGCCCGATCTTCTTACGGGGCGCATCTTTGAATCCTCCCGCCAAAGGGGTGTTGGAAAATATTGGGCAGCGGCCGAGCTTTATTCGCGATTATTTGCGGGATTTGAAGTTGCGGAATGTCAATATCATCCGGATGCAGTCGCAGAATTATGACGATCTCAAGCGCTGGTTGGATGTGTGCGATGAATTGGGAATTATGGTCTTTCAGGGCTGCTACGGGGTTCCCCCCGATGGAACCCCGTCGGAACCGCCGAAAGATAAGGATATTGCGCAAACAATCCAGACCTATCGGGAAAAGTATTTCAAGAACTATATCCATCATCCTTCGGTGGTGCTGTATGTGTTGGCGGATGAAGTCGGCCGCAGCGGCAATGATCGCGCGGTCTACGATGCCTGGCTGGGACGGTTGTATAAACGCATTAAAAAATTCAATCCGAGCGTGGCCTATATGGGGAATGCGGGCGTGGAATCCTGTACTGCCGGCGATGTTTCCGACTATCATTTTTATGCGGGCTGGTATTATGGTTCGTTCCTGGACTATCTGAATTTTCGGAATCCGGTTCCGGCTACCGATGGCAATAAACTGCGTCCGCTGACGGTATCGGAATGTGTCGGTGCTTTCACTACCGAAAAGAACGGCTTCCCGGTACGCGATCGTCAGGCTGCGGCCGGCTTGACTTGGGGCGGAAATGAAGCGGCTAATTCCAAGGCCGCTTTGCGCTATCAGTCCTTTTTGACCAAGCAGGCGATTGAACAGTTTCGCCGGATGCGGGAATACAATCCGCGACTGGCCGGAATTATGCCTTATACGGTGCTCTATACTAACTGGCAGCGGGTGCGGACTTTCTCCGATATGAGACCGAAACCGGCGGCCGACCAGATGCGCATTTCTTTCCAACCGATTCTGGTCAGTTGGGAATGTTGGACGCCGAATGTCTATACCGGCAGCGATTTTTCGGCGATGGTTCATATTATCAATGATTCCGATTCCGGCGAAGAACTTACGACTTCGACTCTGGTTTGGGAATTGGCGGACAATAACGGTACGGTACTGGCCAGTGATAAAATCACGGTTCCGTTGCTTAAATACTACCAATCGAAATCTTTTCCGGTCAAGTTCAAGATTGATCCCAAATTGGATTCCGGGATTTATCGGTTGCGGGGCGATTTGAAATGGGGCGGGCGACTGATTGCGTCCAATGAAATTTTGTTGTACCTTGCCAACCGCAAGACTACGATGAAGAATCAGGCGGACAACAGTGCGGTTCGGCTCTATGATCCCACCGATAAACTGAAACCGGCATTGGCGCAATTGGGCATTCGCTATGCCGAGGTTCTTAATTTCAGCAGTTTGCGGGACGGAAATGTTCTGGTGCTGGGCGAGGTTGACGTCAATGCCATTGCCGCGGAAAAAGAAACCGTGCAGAAATTTATCGCCGGAGGCGGGCGAGTGCTGGTTTTGTGCCCCAAGGATAATCTATTGGATTTTCTGGGTGTGGCCAGCCGGATTAAAATGGTGCCGCTGGACCCGAAAGACGGGGTATTCATCAATCAGGCGCGAGCTGAAGATATTTTGTTCCAGAAACTGCCGGAAAATGCGATGGCGTACTGGAATGATTATACCGGGTGGAATGAAAGCAAGCCGGGGATGCCGTTGATTGCTCCGGTTACTGCCGCCATGGCCCTGCGCGATCAGGATGCGGTCGGGAAAACTGCTATTCTGGCTAATTTCGGACGGGGTTTGAGCAATATCGCGTTGGCGGAGGTGTTTTCCGGCGAAGGCTCGGTGATGGTATCCGGCTTTGACTTCATGCCGCGGATTGCCCAGGATCCGGTGGCTGATCGTTTCTTCCTGAATTTGATTTCTTACGCATGCTCAAAAAAAAAACATTTTAGATTCGTCTCCGTAGGCGAAAAAATTACGTGGGGCGATCTGCGGACGGAACGGGGTGTGATCAACAATCTGCTGGCGGGTCTGCGGCTATACGGGCAGAAAACCGGCTGGAAAGATAGTCCGATGAGCGACGAGTGGGTCGCGCGCGGACGGGAATTATTCGGTCCTTTTCGCTTTACTTCGGACGGCGATTATTATTGCTTTGACAGTTCGCCGCTGGCACGGGCGGTATTCGGCATGCGGGTTTTGAAGGAATGGGCACAAATGACTACGACGGTACGCAATCCGTCGAAGCAGACGGCGGAACTGACGTTACAGTTAAACCAATCGCCGGTAAAAAGTATTACGCTGGGTGCGGGAGAGACGAAAACGATCAGTTCGCTATTGCCGGCCGGTTCGCACGATATTGAAGTCGTGTTTAAGGGCACCCGTGGTTTGATTCTGGTTTCTTCCCAATTTGAATAGTCTTTTTTTCTTCCAGCGTACTTGACAAACGGCTTGGGACGGATATCGTCTACACCAATCGCATGAGGAGGAAAGGACGATGAAATTTAAATTCAATCATAATAATTTCAATGTTTTCAATCTCGAACGCAGTCTGAAATTTTATCAGGACGCCTTGGGGTTGGTGGAGACCGGGCGATATCACAGCCCTGATGGCAGTTTTATTCTGGTTTATCTGGGGGACCAGGCTACGCCGCATCGTCTGGAATTGACGTGGCTGCGCGATGTCGAGCAACCCTACGAACTGGGCGATAACGAATTCCATCTGGCGTTCACTGTGGATGACTACGAGGCGGCATACGCCAAGCACAAAGCCATGCAATGCATCTGTTATGAAAATCCGGCCATGGGAATCTATTTTATTGCCGATCCCGATGGTTACTGGCTGGAAATCGTGCCGGAGAAGAAGTGAATTTATCCGGTCCCATTGCCGATTTCGGCGTGATTCTGGCCGCCGGCGGAGCGGGAACTCGGTTCGGCGGACGCAATAAATTACTGGCGTTGCTCGATCAACGTCCGGTATTCACGTACGCCTTGCGCCGGTTGGCGGGTTGGTGCGGACCGGATGCGCTGGTGCTGGTGACGCCGGAAGCGGAGCTCGATGCTTTTTATCAGGCGGCGCGTCGATTCTGCCCGGAGATTGCTTTTCAGCTGGTCGCCGGCGGCGCTACCCGCAGCGAGTCGGTGACGCATGGTCTTGCCGCCTTGCCGGAAACGGTTCGTTATGTTGCCATTCACGATGCCGCCCGGCCTTTCGTGACGGCGGCGATGGTGCAGGGGGGACTGGCTTCGGCGCGGCAGGGGGATGGCGCGATTGTGGCCCATCCGGTCACGGATACGCTGAAGCGCGGTTCGAATGACGGCATGATCGAGGCAACGGTGGACCGCTCGGCGTTATGGGCGGTGGAAACGCCGCAGATTTTTCCGCTGGATAAATTGCGGCATGCTTATGCCTTGGCCGCCGGCCGTGAATTTACCGACGACGGCGGGGTGATGGAAGCCGCCGGGTACCGGGTTAAACTGTTGTCCACCACCACGCCCAATCTGAAAATCACTTACGCACAGGATTTGCTGTTGGCGGAAGCTTTGCTACACAGCGGTTTGGTGGGGTGACGTACTACGTTTATGCCACTGGCAGATAGAGCGAGAATTTACTACCGCGGCCGACTTCCGATTCGACGATAATCTGGCCGTTGTGCTGCTTTAAGATATTGTACACCAGCACCAGTCCCAGACCGCAACCTTTTTTGGTGGTGAAGAACGGCTCGAAAATGCGGGAAACGATGGCGTTGTCCATGCCGATGCCGTTATCGCTGAATTGGATCAGCCAGTACGATCCCGGCGTGGTGTCGGGCAGGGCTCCGGCGGTCGGCTGGAGCATGTTGACTTTGCTGAGCGCGATGGTGATCTGACCGGTCGGACTGTCAGCCGGTCGTGCTTGAATGGCTTCGGCGGCATTGACCAGCAGATTCCAGAAAGTCAACTGCAATTGCTGCTCGGCAATCGGGCAAACCGCGTCTCGGGTTTCGGCATTGATTTTAACTTCGATGGAACCGAGAAACTCCTGACTGTTGGCTAACGTGGTCTGAAGCGTCCGGCCCAGATTGGCCGGGGGCGGCGCACCGGCGTCCAGCGTCTGCCGGACCAGGGCTTCGGAAGCACGGGCGGCCGTTTCCAGCTGTTCCAGTTCGTCGCGCATTTTTTCCCGGAGCCGATTTACTTCTTCCGTTTGTGCGAGGTCCGTTTTCATGCGCTCGATCGTTTGGCTGAGGTCGTGCAACCGTTGCAGACATTCCTTGTCGGCGGGACGGGCGTTATGGCGCAGAATGCGGACGATGGCGCCGCAGTTGTCGGTGCCGTTGAGACCCATCGGATAAATGGTGACGTCGGCGGGAATCGTCTTGCCGGAAGCCGTCGTCAGCGTGGCTTCGAAACTGGTATCTTCCTGCGTTCTTACCACGTCGGAAAGACGTTGCCGATAGGATGCCAGCGGCGGCAGAATTTCCCACAGCGAACTGCCGTCGGCCTGGGCGGAGGCAATTCCCGAGCAGGTGGCGGCGGCCGTATTCCAATGAATGATCCGGCCGTCCTGCGAGGTCAGAATCAAGGGGACGGGCAAGCCGTCGATGATATGTTTCAGGTATTCGGCCGTCTGACCGGCATCGTCCGTGGCGGGGCTGTGATGCTGTTCGCTGAGATATTTTTCCGTAAGCGCCAGCGCGATTTGAGAAACCATGGTCGCGTCGAACGGCTTTTTCAAAATCAGCAGATTGTCTTTTTTGCCGAACCGTTCGACGACCTCCTTCCAGCTGTAAATGGAGTGGGCGGAACAGAGCACCACTTGAACTTTCTTGTCGATTTTCCAAATATGTTCCAACGTAATGACGCCGTCCCAGCCGGGGGGCATTTTGATATCCAGAAAAATCAGGGCATAGGGTTTATTCTGGCGGAGGGCTTCCTGAACCATTTCGTAAGCTTGTTCGCCGTGGGAGGCCGTGTGGATGACATACGGCTCCGGGCTGAAGTCCCGTTCGTCGACCTGGGCGGACGCGTGCAGGGTGGCGCGGACCCGTTCGACCAGCGACACGGTGGCATTGCGTTTGAATGAGTTCAGCAGATGAGTGGCCAGTTGTTCCCGGAAATCCCGGTTATCGTCGACGATCAGAATCCGTTTTTCTTTATCCATATGCTCAATAACCTCAGAACTCGGTTCGTCTTGTGAGGGAGGGAACGGAACGCCTTGCCGGGGGTTCCGCATGTCAGTTGAACTATATCCGTCACCGTTCAAAGCGCAAGCCGACAAGATTTTTTTTCGGCTTTTTTATGGTCGCCGGAGATTCCAGCTTGTAATCCGGCACATTCGTCGTTATTTTGGAAAGCAGTCAGGCGTTTTTCATTCCAAATAAGGTAGATAGGACAATGTCAATTTTTCGGGATTACCCCCAGCTCTATAAGTCGTTATCGGATTTCTATACTCATCTGGCGGCGGTGCCCCGGTTCCAGGAAATTCATCAGACGCTCGACCAGTTCCTTGATAACGATGCCGCCAGTGCCTGCTATGAAGAATTGATGGGCTTGGAAGAAGAGTTGCATCAGAAACAGCATGACGGGGAAATTACCGAAGCCGATCTGGCCCGATATCGGGAAATCAACGAACGCTTGCAGCAAATGCCTCATGCCGAAGAATTTTTCAATGCCCAGCAGGAAATGGAAGAAATCAATATGGAAATCGTCAACTTCATCGGCTTGGCGATCGATCAGGGCGAAGTGCCGTCGCTGGACGAATTGGAAGAGGCCGGTGACTCGTGCGGCTGTGATTGCGGGTGCCATTAACCGAGTCTGACGAGCTCCTTTCCGGGGCCGGAACATTTTTCATTCGCACACTTCAAAAAAACGCGTTATCATGAATTTTCGACCTTGCATTGACTTGCATCAGGGGAAGGTAAAACAAATTGTCGGGTCTACGCTGACCGACGATGATCGCGGTTTGCGGACTAATTTTGTGGCGGCTCAGCCGCCGTCTTTTTTTGCTTCCCTGTATCGGCGCGACGGTTTGACCGGCGGTCATGTGATTATGCTCGGGGCCGGAAACGAAGATGCCGCCCGTGACGCGCTGTCCGCCTGGCCGGGCGGTTTGCAGGTCGGCGGCGGAGTTCAGGCCGACAATGCGCGGGCATGGCTGGACGCCGGTGCGGCTCAGGTCATCCTGACCTCGTATATCTTTCGCGACGGCGTCTTGGTGGAGGACAATTTGAAGCGGATTGTGGCGGCGGTGGGGCCGGAACATCTGGTGTTGGATCTGAGCTGCCGGAAGCGGGACGGACGTTATTACATTGTCACCGATCGCTGGCAGAAGTTCACGAGCATGGAAGTCCATGCCGCCACGCTGGAACGGCTGGCGCGATCCTGTTGCGAGTTTTTGATTCATGCCGTGGATGTGGAAGGAAAACAGAGCGGCATCGACGCCGAACTATTGCAATTGATGGCCTCGTCCTCCCCGCTTCCCTGTGTTTATGCCGGCGGCATCAGCACGTTTGCCGAAATCGACACGATTCGGCGCGTCGGCGGCGGCCGGGTCGCCTATACCATTGGCAGCGCGCTCGACATTTTCGGCGGCAAGGCGCTCAAGTATGCCGAAGTCGTCGCCCGGGAACGCGCCCGGCGATAAGCGGCGGTCAGTCCAACCTCAATTCGTGCATGCGGGCGCGCATGGCGGGATATTGTCGGGACAGTTCCGCCGGTTTTCCGGGGGTAAAATCGGCATATTCGAAGCCGGGAAATACGGCGGCGCCGAACAGTCCCCAGTCCTGAAAATTCTGGTGGAGCAGCACGGCCGCCTGCCAGGTTCCGGCGGGAATCAGACTTTGCGGAACTTGTCCGGCGGACACGTCGCCGCCGATTTGCCGTTCTTCCGTATGACCGTCGGCAAACAGCAGCAATTGCACGGCCGGCGAACCGGCGTGGTAAAACCAGATTTCGTCGCCGGCAACCCGATGCCATGCCGACTGACCGGTCCCGCTCAGCAGATAATAGATGCTGGTGCCGCAGCAGTGGTTCGGCGCGGCGGCCGGGGCGGTGCTGCGATAGAGTTCCCGAAAATAGCCGCCTTCCACGGGCAGGGGCGTCAATTGCAGTTGGCGGATGACTTCCGTTAATTCCATAGGGTGTATCCTTTCTTCTTATCGTATAACCTTATCTCGATCCGGACGGAATTGCAAAGTGTTGCGGCGAGGTTTGGGGGGGGGCTGATTTTCAATTATCGTAATTATATTACTTAAATGTAATTATAGATATCGGTTTAATCATTTTTGTAATTATATTTTCTTTCGGCGGAGAGGGAGTAAAATCTTTTTTTGAGCATGAATTCCCTTGTTTTTGCCGCGCTTCTTGCCGGGTGGCGCAGAATCTGCATAATGACTCAAAATGAAGAGTGGCGGAACGTCGGAAAGGCGGGTCCGGAGATTTGGTGAGGCACAAAGGGATTGGCAATGAATAGTCGAATTGGTTCTTTCCTTTATACCACGCCGGAGGGCGGGTATGACGAGTTGGTTGGGCGCGATGGAAAAATCCGCCCGATGTTCGCGGAAATTGTCAAACGGTTCGATCAGTTCGGACCGGAAGAATTCGCTCGGCGTCGGCAGCGGATTCTCAACGTTCTGGCGGATAACGACTTGATTTCGTCACGTCGGCAGAATCGGGCATCCGAGGGCGTCGACCCGATGCCGATGGTGATCGCGCCGGAGGAGTGGCCGGCGTTGGAAGCCGGACTGCGGCAACGGGTGCGGTTGTTCAATGCGCTGGCGGCAGATCTGTACGGTGAACAGCGTTTGTGGAAGCGCGGATTACTGCCGCCGGCATTGGTTCATGCCAACGATAATTTTTTGTCCGCCGTGTGGGGAATTGTGCCGCCGGAAAAGCTTTGGGTTCATCTGATGGCCACGGACGTGGTACGGACGGCGGACGGCAGTTTTCTGGCGGTCGGCGATCATTTACAGGCGCCGCAGGGATTGGGAAAGGCGCTGGAAAACCGGCTGGCGGTGGGGCGGGCGTTTCCGGTCCTGTTCCGCGATCTTTACGTGGAACGGCTGGCTCGCTTTTTCAAGACTTTTCAGGAATGTCTGGAGCATTTGCATCGGGCCTCGACGGCGGACAAACGGATTGTGTTGCTGGCGTCTTCGCCGGAGCATGAGAAAAGAAATGAAGACGCGCTGCTGGCGCGCTATCTCGGGTTGCAGTTGGTGGAGAACGACGACCTGGCCATTCGCGGTCTGGAACTTTTTCTGAAGACGCTGGTCGGTCTGAAAAAGATCGACACCATCTTCCGGCGTATCGATGACGGCATGTGCGATCCGTTGGAATTGCGGATTGACAGCGGGGAAGGGACCGCCGGATTGATTGGCGTGATGCGGGCCGGGGACGTGGCCATCGCCAATGCGTTGGGCAGCGGGGCGCTGGAAGCGCCGTTGTTCCGGCCGTTTTTGCCGTTGTTGGCGAAGGAATTGCTTGGCGAAGAATTACTGCTGCCGACGATGCCCTGCCGCTGGCTGGGCGAAGCCGGCGTCTGGGACGAAGTGCAGGCGCATCCGGATGAACTGGTGTTCCGTCCTGCTTTCGGCGTGGGGGCGGTCTTTGACTATGCCGCGTTGACGCCGGTCGGTCAATTGGCTTTGCTGGAGAATATTGGCCGTCATCCGGAACAGTGGGTGGCAGAGCCGCGGCTGGCAACGGCGACGGCTCCCGTGTGGAGTGCCGACTGCTGGCAGCCGGCGACTGTTGCTTTCCGCTTTTTCATGATCGATACGCCGACGGGACCGGCGGCAATGCCGGGCGGTCTGGCGCTGTTCAAGATTACGGGTCCGGACGGAACCGTGTTGCGCTGCGGCGAAAAGGACGTCTGGGTGTTGTCGCGGCAGCCGGTGGCGATGTTTTCGCTGCTGATGCCAGCGGGACAGCCGGTGCCGCTGTCGCGGGCCGGCGGCGATCTGCCTAGCCGGGCCGCCGATCATCTTTATCATCTCGGCCGTTACGTCGAGGAAGCCGAGGCGCTGGCGCGGCTGGCGCGCGGGATTGCGCTGCGGCTGGCCGATCAGGCGTTGCCGGAGACTTCGGAACTGCCGTGGCTGTTCCGTGTCTGCGCCGGAGACAATAACAGCCGTCCGGTGGTCGATCCCGAAAGCGAACTCTGGAATTTGACGATGAAGCACGACCATCCGGGCGGATTGCAGCCGGCGCTGAAAGAAGTCCGGCGCCTGGCGACGCATCTGCGGGACCGGATTTCCGAGGATACCTGGCTGTTTATTCACCAGTTCGGCGAAGCGACCCGGCCGGACGGCTCCGGGGCGGCGGCGCTGTTGCCGTATCTGGTTCAGATCATTACCGACAGCATCGCCTTTGCCGGGCTGACGGCGGAAAGCATGACGCGCGGTCACGGCTGGCGGTTTCAGGAAATGGGTCGGCGGCTGGAGCGCGGACGGCGCTATCTGCTGTTGCTTCAGGCGACGCTGCTGCGGGAATTGCCGGACGAGAATACCGAAATCCGGCTGTTGCAGGCGCTGTTGGAAATCGGCGACGGCGTGATGACGTATCACCGCCGTTACGGCGGCCGGATCCAGGCGGCGCCGGTGATCGATCTGCTGTTGTGCGACGAGACCAATCCGCGCAGCGTGGCCTATCAGGTGGTGCGGCTGATGGCGGAAGCCAGGGCGTTGCCGCACGGCGGCGGGGAGACGCTGCTGGGACCGCTGGACCGGGAACTGCTGCGGCTGTTGACCGATCTGCGGCTGGCGGACGTGTATGCGCTGGCCACGTTCAGCGACGGACGCCGGGCCTTGCTCGAAAACGGGTTGACGGCGTGGCTGGCGGCGTTGGACCGGATTGCCGAACTGCTGTCGCGCGATTACCTCAACCATGTGCCGTTGCGGGGCGGACCGGCGGCGATGGCGACGGAAGTATGAGGAGAAGCAATCATGCCGGTCTATAAAATCGATCATGAAACGGTTTACGACTATACGCTGCCGGTGGTGATCAGCCAGCATCTGGCCCATTTGCTGCCGCGGCAGTGCGAACGTCAGACGTGGCGGGAACATACGCTGACGATCCGTCCGGAACCGGCGATCCGGCAGGAACGGCTGGATTTTTACGGCAACCGGCCGGTGGCGTTCAGCATCGAAGAAGAACACCGCCGGTTTCTGATCAAGGCCTCCGGTACGGTGGAAGTACGCCGCACGGAGTTGCCGAAAAATACGCCGTCCTGGGAAACGGTGGCGGCCCGGTTGATCCGGCCGCAAGAGGAGGACGACTGGGCGGCGGCAACGTATGCCTATCCGTCGCCGCTGGTAAGTTTCGACGACGCGATTCGACAGTATACGGTGGAAAGTTTTACTCCCGGACAGTCGATTTTTGCGGCGGCTATGGATTTGACGACCCGAATCTACCGGGATTTTACCTATGCGCCGGCGACGACCCGAATCGGCACCATGCCGCCGGAGATTTTGCGGGAACGCCGGGGCGTCTGTCAGGACTTTGCTCATTTGATGAGCGCCGGATTGCGGTCGCTGGGCTTGGCTTGTCGGTATGTCAGCGGCTATCTGCTGACGTATCCGCCGCTGGGCCAGGCCAAGCGCATCGGCGCCGACGCCACCCATGCCTGGGTGAGCGTTTACATGCCGCCGCACGGCTGGGTGGAATTCGATCCCACCAACAATCTGGCCGTGGGCGATGAACATATTGTGGTGGCCTGGGGACGCGATTTCAGCGATGTCAGCCCGTTGAAGGGTGTGATTACCGGCGGCGGCCCCCATACGGTGAAGGTAGCGGTCAATGTGGCGGCGGTTTAAAACCATGACAACAGCGAGGAGGTGCGGCGATGAATTTTGCGCATTATGACACGGAAGGTTATTACGACGAGTTATTTCAAAGCGACGGCACCCCGCGTTCCGGCGCGACGGCGCTGATCGGACGGATCAACGAACTGCCCGACGGTGAACTGGAACGCCGTCAACATGCCGCGGAAGCCGCCTTTCTGACCAGCGGTATTACGTTTGCGGTTTACGGCGACGAACGCGGCATGGACAAGATCATTCCGTTCGATGTGATTCCGCGCATCGTCGAGGCCGCCGACTGGGAGCGTCTCGAACGCGGCCTCAAGCAGCGGACGGCGGCGCTGAACTGTTTTCTGACCGACATCTACAACGACAAGAAAATTCTGCGGGATAAAGTCGTGCCGGAAAGTCTGATTGCCAGTTGTCCCGCCTATCGTAAACAGTGCGAACATTTCACGCCGCCGCGCGGCATCTGGGCGCACATCACCGGCACCGATCTGGTTCGCGACCGCGACGGTTCGTTTTACGTGCTGGAAGACAACATGCGTTGTCCCAGCGGCGTTTCCTATGTTTTGCAAAACCGGCAGATTCTCAAGCGGACGTTTCCGATGGTGTTCGAGCACTGCGCGATCCGGCCGGTGGACGAGTACTGTACGAAATTGCGGGAGGCGCTGGAATATCTGGCGCCGGATGACGTCAAAGATCCGCACGTGGTCGTGCTGACGCCCGGCATCTATAATTCCGCGTATTACGAACATTCGTTTTTGAGTCAGCAGATGGGGGTGGAATTGGTGACTGGCAATGACCTGGTGGTCCGCGATCACCGGGTCTTTGCCCGTACCACCCGCGGTCTGATGCCGGTTCATGTGATCTATCGCCGGCTGGACGACGATTTCCTCGATCCGCAATGTTTCCGTCCGGACTCCACGCTGGGCGTACCCGGGTTGATCGATGCGTACCAGCACGGCAACGTGGCGCTGGCCAACGCGCCGGGCTGCGGCGTGGCCGACGACAAGGCCATTTACGCCTATGTCCCGCAGATTATCCGCTACTATCTGGGCGAGGACGCGATTATTTCCAATGTGCCGACGTTTGTCTGCGAGGATCCCAAACACTTGCAGCACGTGGTCAATAATCTGGATAAGATGGTGGTCAAGGCCGCCAGCGAATCCGGCGGCTACGGAATGCTGGTCGGACCGCACGCCACCGCCCGGCAGCGCGAAGAATTCAAGGCCAAGATTCTGGCCAATCCGCGAAATTACATTGCCCAGCCGATGATCGCCTTGAGTCGGGTGCCGACGGTGGCCGACGGCAAATTCGCCGGACGCCATGTGGATTTGCGTCCGTACATCCTGCAAGGAAAGGAAACCTATGTGTTGCCGGGCGGTTTGACCCGGGTGGCCTTGCGGCCGGGATCGATCGTGGTCAATTCGTCGCAGGGCGGCGGCTGCAAAGACACCTGGGTGATCGCCGCCAACGAGCGGGCGCCGGAACAGGGGCAGGCCCGGCAGTGGGTCCAGCAGCAACAGCAGTAGGTGTCCGCCGCATTCGGAACATCAATTTTATTTACGAGGAGAGTGATTATGCTCAGTCGTGTTGCCGATTCGCTTTATTGGCTCAGCCGCTATATCGAGCGGGCCGAAAATGTGGCCCGTTGCATTGACGTCAATCTGCAACTGCAACTGGATTTGCCGGGCGAGGAACGTCCGTGGGAACCGGTGATTCAAACGGCCGGCAACGCCGTCGATTTTTTCAAACGCTACGGGAACGCGTCGCTGGAAAACGTTTTGACGTTTCTAACGCTGGATGCCGAAAATCCGAACAGCGTGATTTCCTGCATCGAGAAGTCCCGGGAAAATGCGCGTTGTGTCCGCGAAATCATTTCCTCGGAAATGTGGATGGTGATCAACCGTTTTTACTTGAAGCTCAAAGATCCGGCTACGGCGGCCCGGATGTTGGACAATCCCCATACTTTTTACAATGAAGTGAAGGAGTTCAGCCAGTTGTGCGTCGGCGTGGCCGACGGGACGATGAGTCACGACGAAGGTTGGCACTTTTCCCGGCTGGGCCGGTTGACCGAACGCGGCGACCAGACGTCCCGGATTCTGGACGTCAAATACTTCATTCTGCTGCCCGATCCGGGCATGGTGGGCATGACGCTGGACGCGGTTCAGTGGACGGCATTGCTGAAAAGCGTCAGCGCCTTCGAAATGTTCCGCAAGCGCTACTCGGGAGTGACACCCCAGAACGTGTCCGAATTCCTTCTCCTGAGTAAGGAATTTCCGCGTTCGCTGCTGTTTTGTCTGACGCAGATGGAATACAGTTTGAAGCAGATTGCCGGCGGCGATACTCAGATCGGCGCGACGGCATTACGCAAGCTCGGCAAATTGCAGGCCAATCTGGAATTCACGACTATCTCCGAAGTCATCGGCACCGGGCTGCATGAGTATATTGAAGCGTTTCAGCTCAAATTGGCAAGTGTGGGACAGGCCATCGTCCATGATTTCTTCAACGGCGCGGCATAATGAGCGGAACCGTAAATGATCGGCAGCGGGGAAGAAGCGTCCCATTTCTTTTCCGCGCCCCGACTTTGACTCTGTAAAACTTTAAACGAGGTTTCTTCCCCGGAAACGCATTTTCCGACTGGCGTCCTGCCCGCTGACGATGTAATATCATAGCAGACACGGTGTGCGCGGGAGGGCGACCAATGCGGACGGCGGTTGGGTTGATATGGTTACTGGCGGCGGCAGTGACGTTGGCTGCCGCGGAAAACCGGCTGGCGCGTGCGGATTACGACGATGTGCCGGTCCGGGATGTGATTGCCGATCTGAGAACTCGCTCCGGACTGAAAATTATGGTCAATCTCGACCGGAAAGAACGGCTGAACCGTTCCGTCACGCTGCATCTGGAGCGAATTCCCGCCGTCGAGGTCATGCGCTATGCCGCGCAGGACGCGGGACTGGGATTCGAGGTTGACGGGGAGGGCGTGGTGACGCTGACGTCGGCCGACGTCATGCGGACGGCTTTCTTTCCGATCCGGCTTCTTGACCGCGACGTGACCATGGTCAAATTGCACAATTTTTTTGCGGCGTCCGGAGTGACTTTTCCTCCGGGAAGCGGCATCGAATACCATCGGTTTAACAGTACGCTGGCTTTTACCAATACGGCGGAAAATATTCGACGGGCGGCGTTGATTATTGGCGGGCCATTGCCGAGCGGTCCCCCGCGACTGCATCTGAGCGAAGCGGTGCGGATCGGCAATCTGGAGCTGGAACCGAAACTCGATCAACTTTATTTGGGGCCGGAACATCACGTCGATCTGACGTTGAACGAGTTGCTGGCCTGGGCGCATCAGCAGACCGGCGTGAATTTTATCGCGTTGCCGGAGGTCAATGCCTATGAACGGACATTGACGCTGAGCTTGTCGCGGATTACGTTGCGGGGATTTCTGAATGCGGTATGTACGGCGGCTCATCTGGAATGGCATTATGAAGATTATGCAATTGTCTTGACGCTACCGGTCAAACTGCTGCCGGAACCGGCCAAAGCGGACGGGACGGACGCGGATAAGCGTAAAGACGGCGTTCCGTCGGCAACGAAAAAAAGTACTTCCCGGAAAAATGAAATCGGTACGAAAATGTTCGAGGACTTCGACAAACCATGAAAATAATTTTGTTCCCTCTGTTGATTGGGCTGGCGTGGTCTTGCGTTGTTTGCGCGGCGGACGACGAGATGGAGTTGCGGCAGTTCTATTGCAATCAAGCCTCGGTCACGGACTTGTTCCGAGCGGTGACCAAGACGACCAAAGTGATGATCCGGTTGCAAGCTCCGAATGAATTCAAGCGGGCGTTGCCGCGGTTTACAATGGCCTTCGATCGCATTCCGGTTTCCGCCGTGCTGTTGCTGATCTGCGCCGATGCCGGTCTGGAATATCAGGTGGAAGACGGCGTGGTGATCTTTTATCCGCGCGGCACCCTGAAGAAAGCGGCGGCGTCCGTAAAAGCGAAACGCACTTCCACGCCCGGTATGAGCATGACAGTCGGCACGACCAGCTGGTATCCCGTCAACTATCGGCCGCCGACGATGTCGGTCAGCAACGGCGTGGTGGTGATTACCGGGCCGATGCCGATTTTTCAGAAACGGACTTCCGGCATTCAAGTGGATACGCGACAGTTCGATCTGAAAGAAAAAGATCAGACCACGACCTCGACGCCTGCTTTGCCGCCGCCTCCCGTTGACGATCCCGAGATGACCCGGCAACTGGCTCGGATGCCTTTACCGGCTCTGAATCTCAGGAATCTTACGATGGAACAAGTGCTGAATCAGTTGCGGATGATATCCCGGAAACTTACCGCCGATCATAGCGCGTTGAATCTCTATGTCAGCGCCTTGGCGGCGCAACAGCCGACCCGTCTGACGGTGGCGCTGACACCCGGTTCGATGCTGGATGCCATTCGCACGCTCAGCACGGCGACCGGACTGCGTTACCGAATCGAGACTTGGGGCGTGGCTTTTTATTGAGCCGTCCGCCCCCCCGCGATGGCGTTTTTTTACAGCTCGCAGTGGAGCCGTCCGCCGGCCAGAATGATCTTGATGTCTTCTTCCGACAGCTTGTGCGTCAGTTCGATAACGATGCTGAGGCCCGGCGCTTTCATGACGCGGGCGGTAATGATCTTACCGGACGTCAGTTGCCGCCGAACGTCGTCGATCATGATTTCATCGTCGGCATCGATCCGGTCGTAATCCGCCGGATTGACGAACAGCAGCGGGAGAATTCCGAAGTTGACCAGGTTGGCGGAATGAATCCGTTCGATGGCCATGGCGATTACCGCTTTCACGCCCAGATACATCGGGCAGATGGCGGCATGTTCGCGGGAAGAACCCTGACCGTAACTGTCGCGGGCCACGATGATGCCGTGTTTGCCGGCGTCGCGCACGGCGGCGGCGCGTTCGGCAAAAGTCGGCTTACCGGGTTCGTTGAAGCATTCGAAAACGACTTTCGCATAAACCGGAATGTTGCTGCGGTGTTTGAGATGAATACCGGCCGGCATGATGTGGTCGGTGGTGATTTTGTCGCCGACCTTAATCAGCGTTTGCCCATGAATGTTTTCCGGCAGCGGCTGGTTTTCCGGCGGATTGCCGATCGTCGGTTTCCGGATGATTTCGACCGGGGTTCCGGCGGGGGGCGGCGGAATAATCATGTGATCGTTGATCAGAAATTCTTCCGCCATGGGAATGACCGGCGCGGGCATGGTCAGCGTCCGCGGATCGGTGATCTGGCCGTTCAGTGCGGAGGCGCAGGCGGTTTCCGGACTGACCAGATAGGACTGATCGCCCTTAGTGCCGGTCCGGCCGGCAAAATTGCGGTTGAACGTCCGCAGCGTCACAGTACCGTTGGCCGGACTTTGTCCTTGGCCGATGCACGGACCGCATCCGGCTTCGAGAATTCGAGCTCCGGCCGCGATGATATCGGCCAAACTGCCGTTGCGGGCCAGCATTTCCATCACCTGACGGCTGCCTGGCGCAATGGCCAGCGTCACGCCCGGATTGACGGTCTTGCCTTTGAGCATGGCGGCGACCGTCATCAGGTCGCGCAGCGAGCTGTTGGTGCAGGACCCGATGATTACTTGCGAAACTTTGGCGCCGGCCAGTTCCCGGATGGTTTTGATGTTGTCGGGACTGGACGGACAGGCGGCCAGCGGTTCCACCTGGTCGAGTTCGAGGTTGATTACCCGGTCGTATTCGGCGTTGGGATCGGCCTGTAGCCGGACCCAGGAAGATTCCCGGTTCTGGGCTTTCAAAAATGCTTTGGTCTGGTCGTCGGAGGGGAACAGCGAGGTGGTTACGCCCAGTTCGGCGCCCATATTGGTGATGGTGGCGCGTTCCGGGACCGTCAGCGTGGCCACGCCCGGACCGTAATATTCGACGACACATCCGACGTTGCCTTTGGTGGTCAGGATACTCAGCAGAGTCAGAATGACGTCTTTGGCCGTGCACCAGGGAGACAACTTGCCGGTCAGGTTGACGCCGATGACTTTCGGATAGGTCAGCCGGAACGGCTGTCCGGCCATGGCCAGCGCCACGTCCAGACCGCCGGCGCCGATGGCCATCATGCCGATGCCGCCGCCGGTCGGAGTATGGGAGTCCGAACCCAGTAGCGTTTTGCCGGGAATGCCGAAGCGTTCCAGATGAACTTGATGGCAGATGCCGTTGCCGGGCCGGGAAAAATAGATGCCCTTGGCAGCGGCGATGGATTGCAGATAAAGGTGGTCGTTATGATTTTCCGGGCCGTTCTGCATCATATTGTGGTCGACGTAAGAAACGGAGAGTTCCGTTTTGACGGTCGGGACTTTCATGACTTCGAGTTCGAGGTAAGCCATGGTGCCGGTGGCATCCTGCGTGAGGGTCTGGTCGATGCGGATGGCGGCCGGTTGCCCGGCGGTTTTCTCGCCGGAAACGAAATGCCGGTCGATGATCTTTTGGACTACGGTGCCTTTTGCCATGATACTGCGGTTTCCTTCTCAGATGATAAAGTCAATTGACGTTGATATTTTGGTGCTTCGAAAAACGGTAATATACTTGTCCTCAATACGTTTTCCACCATTCGCCGTGACCGCCGTCGAAATCGTGCCAGTTCTTTTCCAGAATCAGGTCGCTGGTGCCGTAGACTTCGATGTGATAGGCCAGAATCTTGCGATGCGGCAGACTTTTGAACTGAATGGTGACTTCCCGTCCGCTCATTTTGTTTTCGACATGGGCGAGGTCGATGGTCGGTCGGTCGAAATTACTCAACTGGGAAAGAATGGCGGCCCGGTCGTAACCGCCTTTACTCGAACTTTTTCCTTTGGGCTTGGCATATTTTGTCGGATAGTAGAAACTGTATACGGCGCGTTCCCCGTGTTCCTTGTCGCCGCTTAACAACAGGTAGATGTAAAAGTAAGGCTCCTTGACGCGGTAGACGTTGGGTTTGGCATTGTCCCGGCTCAAGTTGTAGCTGATGACGCAATTTTCCTGTTTCGAGGAGCTGGACGAACTGGAATGACCTTTTTTCTTCTCGGTGGTGTAGGTTGGCATCCGGACGTCGGTGATGGAAATCTTGTAATCGGCCACATCTTCTTCGAAATTGCCGCCGTTTTTGACGTCGGTGTAATAGTATCCCTTCAGCTTGTTCATACTGATGGTTTTGCGGGCGTTGTCCTTCTCGATGACCAGGCGGTCGCCTTCGATACTGATGATCTGTACCCCGGAAATCGAATCGCCGTCCTTCAGAATCAAGGTTCCGGCATGGACCCCGGCCGCGAGGAGGCCGAGACTTGCCAGCATCATCCATTTTCCCGCCATGGCTTTCCCTCCATAGTCTTGTTCGATAAATTCAGGTTTTCGATCAATATATATGCTTTTTTCAGCGTTGTCTTACTCCGGAAAATAAAAAAGCGGAGCCGCAGGCAACCCGCGCTCCGCTTTTTGACCGTCCCATTCGGGAAGACTAGGCTTCCACCTTGGTCTTCGGCAGACCGAAGAACTTGTCGCCATCCTTCCAGCGGCCTTCTTTCTTCATGATGTCGATGCGTTCGAATTTCTTGAGGACATTGCGCTTGGTTCTGATTTTGCCGCCGACGCGGAGGCTGGGATGTTGGGACATGATATGAACTCCTGTTTGCTATCTATATATTACAGATTTTTTTCACCCGACTGAAAATACCAAAGCTCCTAATATGACGTTTTTTTTTCGCTAATCAAGCGATGCTTGCAAGATTTGTCGATTTTTTTATGAAAGATTCAAGGGCCAAGAGACTTCCGGCGGCGAATAGAAAGCGAGGATTTTTTGGGAGTTTGTGACGGCATCGTCTTGTATCGTTCCCGATGGCGTTATATAGTAGCAAGGCGTGAAAAAAATTGTTTAATTCTAGCTGAAAGTGGGTTAAACTGTAATACCCGCTTTTTTTTATTTATGGAAGCTGGCTAATAAAACTCAGGAAGGAGCGGCTAGGCAATGGCGAACGAGTTATTGACGATTCTTGAATATATTGAACAGGAACGGGGAATCAGTCGAGAAATTCTGGCGCAGGCGGTGGAAAAAGCATTGATGACCGCGTCCCGGAAGAGTATTCATCCAGCTAAAGACTTGATTGTCAAGGTGGATAAGGATACCGGCGATATCAAGGTCTGGGCCAAGTTGGAAGTGGTGGAAGCCACGCCGAACAACGATCAGATTCTACTCGAACGGGTCAAGGAAAAAATGCCCGACGTAAAACTGGGCGACGTGATCGAGTGGGAAGTGACGCCGGGTAATTTCGGGCGGATTGCCGCCCAGACCGCCCGTCAGGCCATCATGCAACAATTGCGAAAAGCCGAAAAGGATATTGTTCACGACGAGTACATCGATAAAGTCGGCCAAATTGTCAACGGGATTGTGCGGCGGATCGAAAGCGGCAACATCGTCGTCGATCTCGGCAAGGCGGAAGGCGTGCTCAATCAGAAACACAAGATTTTCGGCGAACACTATATGCCGGGCGACCGGATCAATGCGCTGCTGCTGAAAGTGGATACGCTGAGCGCCGGGCCGAGCCTGATTTTGTCCCGGACGGTTCCGGAATTCGTGATCCGGCTGTTTGAACGGGAAGTGGCGGAAATTCACGACGGCGTGGTCGAGGTCATGGGTATCGCCCGGGAAGCGGGATCCCGCAGCAAGATTGCGGTCCGCAGCAAAGATCAGCGGGTCGATCCGATCGGCGCCTGCGTGGGGATGCGCGGCATGCGGGTAAAAAACATTACTACCGAACTTGGCGGCGAACGGGTGGATATCATTCGTTACGACGACGATATCCGGACCTATGCGATCAACGCCATGCAGCCGGCCAAACCCAGCGCGATTCAGGTCGACAAAGACAAGAAGACGCTGGAAGTAATGGTGTCGAAGGATCAGTCGAAACTGGCGTACGGCAAGAAGGCGCAGAACGTTCGCCTGTGCGCCAAACTGTTGGGCTGGACGATCAACATTCATACGCTGGATGAGGAAAATAAAGAAGAAACGTTTGAAGAAAAAATAGCCAGAGCGGTACAAAATCTGTCGGAAGCGCTGGACGTGGATGCGGCTATCGCCCAGGTCCTGGTCAGTCACGGTTTCCTGACGGTGGAAGGGCTGCGGGATGCCGGAGCGGATGAAATCCGGGCGATCGACGGTTTGGAAGAAGACGACATTCGGCAAATTTTATCGGCGCTGGAATAAATTAATCTGATCGGTTAGGAACAATATGGTAGTTGCAAAAGTTAAAGTTAAAGATTTGGCCCAGAAATACGGGGTTTCTCCCAAGGAGATCCTGAAGCAACTGGAAGACGAGGGCATTGCGCTCGACAATCCGGCGCATGTCATTCCGCCGGATATGGCCGAACTGGTGATGTCCTTCCTGGATTCGCAATATCAGAAAAAAGCGGAGAAAACGGACGCGGCGCTGGAAGCGCAATTGCAGGAAGTCCATATCAAGACGCCGATTGTGGTCAAAGTATTGGCGGAAGCGGTCGGCAAGAAGCCCAATGTGGTCATCAGCGATCTGATGATGCTCGGCGTCCTGGCCGCCATCAATCAGACGGTGGAGCCGGAAACGGCGGTAAAACTGTGCGTGAAATACGGCATCAATCTGCTGGTGGACCGCCGGGAAAAGGAACATTCCCATGGGACGGCGTCGGAAGCGGTCGAGGATGAATTTGTCGACGATCCGGCCGATTTGCATCCGCGTCCGCCGGTGGTGACGTTCCTCGGCCATGTCGACCACGGCAAGACTTCGTTGCAGGACAAAATCCGCAATACTCACGTGGCCGCGGGCGAAGCCGGCGGGATTACCCAGCAGATCGGGGCTTCCACGGTGAATTACAAAAACAAGAAGATTACTTTTATCGATACTCCGGGACACGAAGCGTTTACCCAGATGCGGGCGCGCGGCGCAAACACCACCGATATCGCGGTGCTGGTGGTGGCGGCCGATGACGGTTTTATGCCGCAGACGGTGGAAGCGTTGAATCACGCCCGGGCGGCCAAAGTGCCGATCATTGTGGCGGTCAACAAGATGGACCTGCCGGATGCCGACTACGACAAGGTTCTGCTTCATATGCAGCAGAACAGTCTGACCAGTGAAGACTGGGGCGGGAACGTCGGGACGGTTAAAGTTTCCGCGCTGACCGGAGCGGGGATCAACGATCTGCTCGAACGGATTCTGCTGGAAGCGGAAATGCTGGAACTGAAAGGCAATGCCAAACGTCCCGGCGACGGCGTGGTGCTGGAAGCTCAGTTGGAACAGGGGCTGGGGCCGACTGCCAACGTGCTGGTGAAAAACGGTACGGTCAATCTTGGCGATCCGATTCTGTGCGGCTCCTGTTATGGGAAGGTCAAGACGCTGATCGACGAACACGGCAAACATATCAAATCCGCTGGTCCGAGCATGCCGGTCAAGATCGTCGGGCTGTCCGGAGTGCCGGAAGCCGGGTCCAAGCTGAAAGTCTGCAAGGGCGAAAAAGACGCCCGGCTGGCGGCGGAAGCCAACAACGATGAACGGCGCGAAAAGGAACTCAATCGGAATCAGAACAGCGGCGCGACGTTGGAAGATTTGTTCGTTCAATATGACGAAGCGCAGCAGAACACGTTGCGGATCGTCCTGAAAAGCGATGTGAAAGGCTCGGGCGAAGCCATTGCCGACTCTTTGGCCAAACTGCCGTCGGAAAAGATCAAAGTCGATGTGGTGATGTCGGGCGTCGGGGCGATTACCGAAAACGACGTCATGCTGGCGGCGGCTTCGGGGGCGATTGTCGTCGGGTTCCACGTCCGGGTAAATCCCGGCGTCAACGCGCTGGCCAAGAAAGAAAAGGTGGAAATCCGCCTCTACACGATCATTTACGAACTGCTGGAAGATATTGTCGACGCCCTGCAGGGGAGACTGGCTCCGGACCGGCGCGAGAAAGAATTGGGATCCGCGGTGATTCTGAAGATTTTCAATCTGTCCAAAGGGGCGAAAGTCTGCGGTTCGATGGTGGAAAAAGGTACGATCAAGATCGGCGCCAAGGCCCGCGTCTATCGGGAAGGCGAACTGATTTTCAATGGCGAAGTGCGTTCGTTGCGCCGGTTCCAGGACGACGTCAAGGAAGTGAAGGCCGGGTTGGAATGCGGGATCAAGCTGGACAACTTTGCCGACTTTGAAGAAAAAGACCTGATTCAGGTTTACGAAGTGATCCTCAGCAAAGCGACTTTGTAACATGAAGTTATCAGAGGTGAACCAATGAGTGCTGCTCCGGATCGTCTGGTGAGGGTGAATGAGCTTCTGAAACGGGTGATCGCCGATTTCCTGGAAAAAAACGTGATGCTGAAAGATTGCGGCGCGTTGACTTCCGTGGTGGAGGTGACCATTTCCAGCGATTTGCGGACGGCTCAGGTGCGGGTCAGTATCATGGGGACCCCCGAGGCCAAGCGGACGGCGTTGGCGCTGCTCCACAAAGTGCGGCCATCGATTCAGCGTTGCATTGCCAAAAATATCGAGTTGAAATACACTCCGGTCTTGCACTTCAAGTTGGACGACAACATGGAAAAAGGCGACCGGGTTTTGGCCTTGATTCGGGAAATGGAAGAAAAGAATGCCGGCAAAAATCACTGATCTGGCGGAGTTTTTTGTACACAACGACAATTTTCTGATCGTTACACACGAGCGGCCTGACGGCGATGCCCTGGGCTCGTCGTTCGGACTGTTTTCGCTGTTGAAGGAAAACGGCAAGACGGCGGAAGTGCTGCTGCCGGAACCGCTCCCGGAACGCTATCTCGATTTCGTGCCCCATACCTACCGGACGGCTTTCGAACCCTATGAACGGACGGCGTTCAACTGGTGCGTGTCGCTGGACAATACCGAGCCGGAACGAGCGGCGGTGGGGATGCATGTCAAACTGGAAGATTTCAAACTGCCGCTGATCAATATCGATCACCATCCCGACAACCGGAATTTCGGCAAAATGAATCTGGTGGTGCCGACGGCGGCGGCGACCGCCGAGATTATTTTTCAGATTGCCAAGGCGATTCCGGGCTGGAAAATTTCGCCGAACACCGCGACGCTGCTGCAAATGGGCATTGTTATGGATACCGGCGGTTTCCGGTTCGACAATACTTCGCCGGCGGTGCTGGAAACGGCGGCCGAACTGCTCCGGCTGAAAGCGGATCACCATAAAATCATCAACGGCATGTTTTTCTCGAAACATTTGCCGTATGTGCAATTCGAAGCCGATTTGATCACCAATCATCTCCGGCTGGACACCGGCGGACGATTCGCTTGGATTTCCATTCCCGACGCGCTGATCGAACGTTATAAGATCGATATGCGCAATACGGAAGGGTTGATCGAAATTCTGCGGGCGATCGCCGGCATCGACATTGTGGCGATTCTGCAGCATAAAGAAGAAGGATATAAGATTTCGCTCCGGTCCAAAGACCCGCGTTATTCCGTGGGAAAAATTGCCCGCCAGCTCAACGGCGGCGGCCACGAACTCGCGGCCGGAGGTTTCATCAAAACCGATAAATTGGAGGCGGCCGAACGTATTCTGCTGTCCTACGTGGAAAAAATCCTGTATGAAGTACAATCCTAAGAAGCATCATCTCCCGCCTTTCACTCAAAATGGTTTGCTGGTCGTGGATAAGCCCGCGGAATGGACAAGTTTCGATGTGGTCAATTTCGTTCGCAGCCGGTTCAATATTCCCAAGGTCGGCCATTGCGGCACGCTCGATCCGGCCGCTACCGGCCTGATGGTATTGCTGTTCGGAACGTTTACCCGCCTCAATGAAAAACTCAGTTCGCTGGACAAGGTCTACGATGCCACGCTGCGGCTGGGGCTGGAAACCGATTCGCAGGACATGGACGGGACGGTGACGGCCGAGCACGACTGGAGCCACGTGACGCCGGAACAACTGACGGCGGTCATCAACGCGTTTGTCGGTCCGCAGCAACAGATTCCGCCGATGGTTTCCGCCGTCAAAAAGGACGGCAAGCGGCTTTACGAACTAGCGCGGAAAGGCATTGAAGTGGAACGGGAACCCCGCGATATTGTCATTCACTCCATCGCTATCAAGCGGATTGAGTTGCCGTATGCCGATTTGCAGATTCATTGCTCGAAGGGGACTTACGTCCGGACGTTGTGCTCGGACATCGGCGCCAAACTGCAATGCGGCGGGGTGCTGCACGCGTTGCGCCGGGTGCGCAGCGGAGAATTCGACTTGGCCGATGCGGTGACGGTCGACCAGTTGAAACAGTGGGAACAACCGGAACTGCTGGTCTGGGTGCGAGATTATCTTCATGACAGACTGGCAATGTTCAAAGGGGTGCAGGGGTAATCATGGTGGAACATTTGGTTTCCGAAGTAGAGACGTATCTGGCATCGGCGCCGAAGACGTTCAAATTTAAAGACGTCGTGGCGGCGGTGACGAAAGGAATTAAATTCGGTCACGGCGAAAAGCAGCGGACCGAAAGCGATATTCTTAATCTGCTGGTGGACGATCCGCTGGTGTTTTGCGATCCCGAGACCGGGGATTGCCGGTTGCGGCGGGACTTCTTTCGCGACGGTCAATTGCTGGTCACTCCTTCCGCCTGGGAAATCGGGGAGGGAATATTGTTGCCGGGGCATCGTTTCGTGCCGTTTTGCTTTACCGAAATTTTTCCGTCGGAAGTGGTGCTGCGGAACGGAAAAACTCCGCTGAAAACGCGGGAAGTGATTTTGCGTCTCGAAGAAGTGGCCGACTATTATTCGCTGCTGGGGGCGGAGTCGATGTATGATTTTCTGGTGGCGGAACATCAGCAGAATGCGGCGCGGCTGCGGAGCGGCGTCAAGAACGGCGAAGCCCCGGCGATTCTGACGGCATTCGAGCTTCAGGACTATTACCGGGAACATCGGGTGGAATACGGCGATGTGCTGGTGTTTGCGATCCGGGACTGGGATAAGGGCGAATTCGAGTTGACGGGAATTCTCACGGCGGAACAGCGTTCGGAAAAAACGGAACAGTCCTGGCTGGAAAAACTCGACGACACGCTGGCAAAAGTGATCGAGAAATATGATTTCTATTTGCAGATTCCGGAACAGTTCAGCCGGGCCTTTTTCCTGGCCGGGGAAGAATGGATGCGGCAACCGGCGTTGAGTCTGGACGAATACATCCGGCGCAGCGAACGCATTGAAGTCGGCTACATGAGCGGCGATACCGCGCTGGTGGTCAAAGACGAGACGCCGGAAGAAAATTATGTCTGGGAGCCGCCGGACGGCGTGACGGTTTCCAAGGGAAATACCGGCAGTCTGGAAGAAATTATCAAGGAATGCGGATGTATGCTGCAAATGCCGGAAATCGAAGCGTTCATGCTGGATCAGTTCTATCGTCAACTGGACGATTTCGATACGTTTTATCAACGCTGCATCGGCCCGGAAAAGCTGAACTTTGCCGACGAAGCCCAGCAGGCGTTTTTCATGAATTATCTGGAAGACTGGTGGGAAAATCGGATGTCCACCTATGACCGGTTCAGCGACGATGCCAAGGCGCCGATCCGGGCGCGGTTGCTGGAGCTGATTGAAGAACGTCGCGACTGGCTGATTGCGCTGCACGATTTGGATATCGATCTGGAAAAGTTGCAGGAAGAAGAACTGTTCCATCGGCTGGCGGAGGCGTCCGTCCATTTGGTCTCGCTGTGCCGACTGCTGAACTCCGAGCAGAATTTTGTTTCCACTTCCGAAGCCGACGCCTTGGGCGACAAGCTCGAACAGATGGCGGAAATTCAGGCCGGCTGCATCGACAAATTGAACACCCTGGCCGCGAAAATGAGCGGGAACTGACGTCCTGCTTTTTGTTCAGCGGACTTAGAAGCTGTATAAAAATAACCTTTACTTCTGCGTGTTTCTTTCGGTTGCTTTGTGGTTTGCCGATTTGTTACATAGCTGAAGCTATGCGCCACATCGGCAATTCCCCCAATCATTCCGAAATAATTCACGCATCTTGTAAGGTTTATTTTCAAACAACTCCTTACCCGGGGGAAGATTACCAAATGGTAATTTAGAATTCATTGCCGGAATCGGATAACGGACTTACATTATTCACCGAACGGATGAAGATTCAAGGCAAGAGGTATAACCATGTGCGGTGATGTGAAAAAGAGTTGGTCCCGGAATTGGTGGCTGGCGGTGATTCTGGTGCTGGGATTGTATTTGCTGCCGCTGGCATGGCGGCCCCTGATGACGCCGGATGAAACCCGGTATGCCGAAATTCCGCGGGAAATGCTGACCAGCGGCGATTGGGTGGTGCCGTATCTGGGCGGCTTGCGCTATTTTGAAAAACCGGTGATGGGCTACTGGCTGGGTGCGATTTCCGAGGCGGTCTTCAGTGAAAATAATTTTGCGGTACGCTTTCCGGCCGCGTTTACCACGCTGGCTGCCGCGATGTTGCTGTTCCTGTTTCTGCGGCGGATCAAAGACCGGGAGACGGCGGTGGTGGGGACGGGCATTTTTCTCTCCTGCGCGCTGGTTTATTTTGTCGGCACTTTTGCCGTGCTGGATGCGCCGACGGCGCTGTTTATGACCGGGGCGCTGTTGAGCTTCTATCTGGCCGCGCAGGCGGCGCGTCGGCGGACGGCGTTGGGCTGGCTGGCGGTGATGGGAATCTGTTGCGGCGGCGCGTTTCTGGCCAAAGGTTTTATTGCGTTGGCGGTGCCGGCGATCGTGATTGCGCCGTTCATGATCTGGGAACGGCGCTGGAAAGATTTATTGTGGATGCCGTGGTTGCCGCTGTTGACGGCGCTTCTGGTGGTGTTGCCGTGGGCGTGGCTGATTCACGGCCGCGACCATGACTTCTGGCGTTACTTCATTGTGGTGGAGCATTGGGAACGTTTTACCCAGGACAATTCCTCGCAGCATCCGGCGCCGTTCTGGTATTTTGTGCCGGTGATCATCGGCGGCATGATGCCGTGGACGTTGTTGCTGCCGGGTATTCTGACCAAGCTCAAATGGCGTTGGCCGCAGGACCGTTTTACCCGTTATGCCTGGTGTTGGGTGGTGTTTCCGTTCCTGTTTTTCTCGGCTTCCAGCGGTAAACTGGGAACCTATATTCTGCCCTGTTTTCCGGCGTTGGCGTTTCTGCTGGCCTTGGGGGTGTTGAACTATCTGAAACAGCCCGATCACCGGATTTTCAACCGGACCTGCCGGTGGACGGCCATCGTTTTGCTGGTGGTGTTGATCGGCGTGGCGGGAAGTCAGATTCTGGCGTCCTCGGGCATCACCGAAGAAGTGCTCAGCCGGTGGTTTAAGAACAGTGCCGATCTCGATACGGCGTTGTTCCGCAACGGCGAAACCGGAAAATTCATTCTGCTGATCGCGGCGGTGGCCGGATGGTGCGGCGGATTGTTGCTGGCTGTCAAAACGACGGATTATCGCAAAAAACTGCTCTGGTTCGGGGCGGGAACCGCACTGGTGCTGGCGGCGGCACATCCGGTTTGTCCGAATCTTATTTTGGAACGAAAAGCGCCGGGCGCATTCCTGCTGCGGTTTGCCGGACAAATTCGTCCGGACGATCTCATGGTGTGCTACAATAACACGTTTGTCCCGGCCAGCTGGTATTATAAACGCAATAACATCTATATGTACCACAAGGGCGGCGAACTGGAATACGGTCTCAACAAACCGGAAGCGCGCGGCCGTCTGCTGAGCGATGAAGATTTCAAACGGCTGATTGCCGATCCGAAGCGGAAGCAACGTGTGGTATTTCTGATGCAGTCGAAGCGGTTTCGCGATGGCGTTCCGCCGGCCACGGTCGAAGTCTATGAGGCCAACCGCGACCGGATCATGTTGATGATTTATGATCCGGTCGGCAGGCCGTGATTTATTTTCAGTAGTTGATCAGCACGAAGGGTTCCGGCGCCGGAACGCGGGCGTTGGGACGGCTCAACTTGGCGGCGATGGCAGCGGACCATTCGTCGGCGATTTGGCGCTGATTGCCGTAAAGCGTCAAATCCAGAATATTGAGAATGGCCGTCTTGGCCTGTTCGTTGTCGGCTAGCCCCATGACCAGACTGTTGCCGCGATGGTCGACGATGCGGCATTCCATGGCGCATGAAGAACTGAAAGCATCATGAGTCAGGGCATTCAACCCAATATCGATTGCCGTGCTGATCGGGAAGGGGACGATCAGCATGCAGCCGTGATAAATCGGTTTGCCCGGGACGACTTTGACAAGGGCCAGTTCCACGGTCAGCGTATCGGCGCCGGGGCCGGAAGCCAACTTGAACCGTCCGTTTTTAGCGATGGCCTGTTGCAGCGACGTGCGTACGTAATAGCAGTAGTCTTTGAAGTCCTGGCTGGATTCTCCGGTCAGGTCGACGCCATTTTCAAAAGCGGTGGTCGGCAGTTTGATATCGGTGCGGACGGGCGTCACGTAGATTTTATGATACTGAGTCCACGGAAAATCGCTTGCCCGCCATTCCCGCCGGAACGCCGTATCCTCCGGACTGGGCTGCATCAGTTTGGTCGGTACGAATCCGGCGGGTTCCGCCGGGGCACAACGGCAACCTCCCGCAATGCTCAAGGCCAGCAGTGACAGCCCCATTGCTCCGAGTAGACCGTTCAAATGTTTTTTCATGATTGCCCCCATGTGTTGGTTCGGTTGACGATTGACAACAATAAACCGGGGCGGAGAAAATATCAAGGTTTCAAATTCATTGCTTTGATGACCGGTTGCAGCGCTTTGATATAGGCGGCAAAGTCATGACAGGGAATTTGCTGTCCAGCGTCGCTGAGCGCGTTGATCGGATCGGGATGCGATTCGACAATCAGTCCGTCGGCTCCGGCGGCAATGGCGGCCCGGCTCAACGGCAGAATCAGATCGACGCGGCCGGCCGCGTGACTCGGATCGACAATCACCGGCAGATGCGTTTCCTTCTTGGCCACGGCCACGGCGCTGATGTCCAGCGTGTTGCGGGTGGCATGTTCGAACGTCTTAATACCGCGTTCGCAGAGAATGACTTTCTGGCAGTTGTGAACCAGCAGATATTCGGCGGCGGACAGCCATTCCTCAATGGTCGAGGCCATGCCGCGTTTCAGCAGCACCGGCTTGCCGGCTTCGGCCACCGCTTCCAGCAGATTGTAATTCTGACTGTTGCGGGCGCCGATTTGCAGGCAGTCGGCCACCTTGGCAATCTTGGGAATATCGTTGACGCCGACCACTTCGGTAATGACCGGAACTTTGAATTCCTTTTTGATTTGCGCCAGAATGGCCAGCCCTTCATCGCCAAGTCCCTGAAAATCATAGGGCGACGTCCGCGGTTTGAACGTGCCGCCGCGCAGAATTTTGATCCCGGCGGCAAGCAGATCGGTCGCGGCGGTTCGCATCTGTTCGGGGCTTTCCACGGAGCAGGGACCGGCGATAATCTGAAAGTGGCCGCCGCCGATTTTATGGCCGCCGATGTCGATCACACTGTCTTTCTTGTGAAATTCGCGGCTGGCCAGTTTGTAGCGTTTCTGAATGGGCAGAACGTCTTCGATGAACGGAAAAGTTTTGAACACTTCCAGCGACCGGTGGATTTTTTCGTCGCCGACGGCCCCGATGACGGTGTGTTCGACACCGTGAATAATCCGCGGTTCATAGCCCAACTGCGTAATGGATTCCGCGACGGTATTGATCTGTTCTTCCGTGGCATTGCGCTTGAATACGATAATCATGAGTTATCCTTGTACTACTCTAATAGTTAAACAATTTTAACAATATACTCCGGTTCGGTCGGTTTTGCTTACTGTTAATGGCAGGTTTTTGCTTTTTTTGCGGTCGTCGCCAGTTGCGAAGAGAGGCGAGGCGGGATATATTAACCAGTTCGCCGGAAGTTCCGGACTGAATATCATCAATTTTTTATTATAATCATGGAGGTTTATCACTATGGCTGCGGAAACCAGAAAATTCCAAACCGAAGTTCAGCAACTGTTAGACCTGATGATTCATTCCCTCTATTCCAATAAAGATATTTTTCTGCGGGAATTGATCGCCAATGCGGCCGACGCCATCGACAAGGCCCATTTTGAAGCATTGACCAATCCGGCTTTGGCCGCCGACTGGATGATCCGGATTACTGCCGATAAGGATAAGCATACCTTGTCTATTTCTGACAACGGAATCGGGATGACTATGGCGGAAGTCAATGACAACATCGGGACGATTGCCAAGTCCGGTACCCGGGCTTTTCTGAAAGCGTTGGAAGAAAAGAAAACCACCGGCGCACCGGAATTGATCGGCCAGTTCGGCGTTGGTTTCTATTCCGCGTTTATGGTGGCCGACAAGGTGGAAATTCTGACTCGTCGCGCCGGCGGCAAGGAACCGGCGGTCCGCTGGATTTCCGCCGGTCAGGACACGTATCAGATTGAAGCGGCGGAAAAAGAAACTCAGGGCACGGAGGTAACCGTCTATCTGAAACCGGATTTGTACGAATATCTCGACGACTGGAAAGTTCGGGATATTATTCACAAATATTCCGACTTCATCGAGTATCCGATCATGATGCAGGTGACGCGGAAAGATAAAGACGGCAAGGACGAAACCAAAGACGAAACCCTGAATACCCGTAAGGCTATCTGGCTGCGGACGCCGTCGGAAATCAAACCCGAAGAATACGAAACGTTTTACGAACATCTGGCCCATTTCGGCAAGCCGTTGCGGACGATTCATTTCTCGGCCGAAGGGGCGTCTGAATTCAAGGCTCTGCTGTTCATTCCGGACAAGGCGCCGTTCGATCTGTTTACGCCGGAGCCGAGTCGTCGCGGCCTGCATCTCTATGTTCGCCGGGTGTTCATTACTGACGAATGCAAGAAACTGCTGCCGGAATATTTCCGGTTTGTCAAAGGGGTGGTTGATTCCAGCGATTTGCCGTTGAACGTGTCCCGCGAGATTTTGCAGGAAAACGTCAAGATCGAGAAGATTCAGAAGGGTTTGGTCCGCAAGTTGCTCGGCGAACTCAAGTCCATGCAGGAAAATGAGTCGGAAAAATACCTTGAATTTTACCATGAATTCGGTCGTGTCCTGAAGGAAGGTATTGCCACCGATTTTGAGAATAAGGAAAAAATTCAGGATCTCGTTGGGTTCGAAACGCTGAAAAACGATCCCGGCAAGTTGATTACGCTGAAAGAATATGTGGCGACGATGCCTCCGGAACAGAAGGAAATTTACTATCTGACCGGCGAAAGTCGAGCTATGCTGGAAAATTCTCCGCATCTCGAAATGCTGCGTTCGCACGGGTTCGACGTGCTGTTCATGACCGATCCGGTCGACGAATGGGTTGTTCAGTCGTTGACGGAATATGACGGCAAGAAACTGGTTTCTGCCGCGAAGGGCCAGATCACGCTGGATGAAAAATTGGCGAAAGAATTGGAAGAAAAGAATAAGAAAGCAGCCGCGGAACATAAGACGTTGATCGAATTCATTCAGAAACAGTTGGATGAAAACGTGAAGGAAGTGCGTTTCTCCGCACGGTTGACTGAAAGTGCCTGCTGTCTGGTGGGTGACACCTACGATCCGGGCGCGCATATGGAACGGCTGTTCCGGGCGATGAATCAGGAAATGCCCAAGGCCAAGCGGATTCTGGAGTTGAATGCGGATCATCCGTTGGTGAAAGGGATGCAGTCGCTCTACGATCGTGATGCGGCTAGTCCGGTATTGACCGACTATGCTAAATTGTTGTATGATCAGGCCGTGTTGACGGAAGGCGGAACGATTGCCGATCCGTTGCAGTTTACGCGACGTGTAGCAACGTTGATGGTTCAGGGGTTGGAAACGTCGTCGACAAAATAGTGCCGGTTTCTTGAAAACTCGCTTTGGACGGTCATATTATGCCCCGTTTGACGCGAGTTTTTTTGTATTATTTTCCAGGGAGAGATGGTCGAGTGGTTTAAGGCAGCGGTCTTGAAAACCGCCGAAGGCTTTGCCTTCCGAGGGTTCGAATCCCTCTCTCTCCGCCATTTTTCATTTCACCCCCGGATTCTATAAAAAAAGTTAATTCTTCCCATGTTTTGCTAAAATCCGTTGCTATAAGGCAACTTACGCATTATCGCCGACTGTACTTCCGACACACTCAGAATCTGCCATGCCGACAGAAAATGCCGAATTTTGCCGAAAAAGTCTGACGATTCTGAGTTTTTCCATCCCTGTCGAAAAACGAGGTATAGTAGGTTTTGCGCTCAAACTGCTATTGTACCTTACCTAGCGGTTCTAATCCCGACCGTTTGAGGTAAAAACCGGATGCTGATATAACAGGAAAAGGGTATTTCATTTTCCCTTTCGTGATATTTTATTCGAGTTTAGTCCGGTACACCAGACTCATGAAGTCACAATATGATAAATGCTCTCCGGTTTTCGAGGAATCTCCGAGGGTAAAGTTCAAAAAATTGTGGGAAGCGTTTTTTACAAATTTCCCAAAATTGCGGTTCCTGTTAGTTGATCGATGGTGTATTTATTTGTGGGATGAATAATAAAGTGTATGAAAAAGTCTGAAAAAACACACTTCCGGTTTGAAAATTTAACATTGCCGTGATATAGCATTTTTGTCAGTGAGTAATCGCCATAATAAATTTTCCCAAACATGCAGGGGTGTCCGTGGAAATAAGCTACAATAAATTGTGGAAACTGCTGATTGATAAAGGTCTGAAAAGGATTGACCTGAAACGGATTGCCGGCATCAGTTCCTGTTCCCTGGCCAAGCTGGGCAAAAATGAAAATGTTTCCATGGCTATTCTGATAAAAATTTGCGCCGCATTGAACTGTAATATCGGGGACATTGTGGAAATCGTTTCCAATAAGAAAAAAACATGAATAAATCTGCCGTATGCAGGAAGGACACTCTTTGTCTTTTCTCTGATAATATTCTTATTGGCAGGTCGGAGCCAGGGGTTTTTAGGATATGATGACATCAGATGTTTATGCGCCCGGAGCACGGTTAATCATTCGTGACGAGGAGTGGCTGGTGCGACGTACAAATAGGACATCTTCCGGTGCGGACGCGTTAAGCGTAGTAGGCCTATCGGCTCTGGTCCAAGGGCAGGAAAGAACTTTTCTTACTTCTCTTGAGGGACGTGAAAACATTAAAGTCGTCGATCCGCGAAATACTAAATTCGTCGGAGACGAAAGTCCTTATTACCGGCAAAGCCGTCTTTATCTCGAAAGTTTGTTGAGACAAACACCTCCGACAGATGAGTCGCTTTACATCGGGCATAAGGCGGCGATTGATCTAGTCCCGTATCAGTTGGATCCGGCGCTGCAAGCCTTGAAAGAACCCCGGCAGAGAATTTTAATCGCGGATGCCGTCGGCTTGGGTAAAACCATCGAATGCGGCATTCTGCTCTCCGAGTTGATTAAACGCGGCAAGGGCAAGCGGATTCTGGTGCTGACCGTAAAAAGCATGCTGACTCAGTTTCAAAAGGAGTTATGGGCGCGGTTTTCAATTCCGCTGGTTCGTCTGGACTCTCTGGGTATTCAGCGGGTGCGCAACCGTATCCCCACCAATCATAATCCCCTTTATTATTATGACCGGGCGATCATTTCCATCGACACCCTGAAGCAGGAAACCGAGTATCGAACTTTTCTGGAAAAAGGCTATTGGGATATTATTGTTATCGATGAAGCCCATAACGTGGCAGAACGCTCGACTCATTCCAAGCGCGCCAAACTGGCAAAACTGATCTCTTCTCGCTCCGACACGTTGATTATGCTTTCGGCCACGCCTCATGACGGCAGACGACAGAGCTTTGCCAGCCTGATGGAAATGTTGAATCCGACCGCCATTGCCAATCCGGAAAACTATGGTCCGGAAGACATCAAAGGATTGTTTATCCGGCGTTTCAAGAAAGACATAAAATCACAGGTGTCAAACGCATTTCCGGAGCGCGTGGTTTATAAAGAACAGGTTGAAGCCTTTCCGATGGAAGAGGAATCCTATAACGTTTTGACCGAAATGTCATTCGCCCAAATCGACGCTGCCCGAAACGGAACCATGCTGTTCAAGACGACGCTGGAGAAGTCTTTATTCAGCAGTCCGGCCGCCTGCCGCGAGACGATCCGCAATCGCCTCTCCGTCCTGAGCAAAAAGGATGATCCGGCGGTATTGCGCGATATGGAACAGTTGCGGGAGTTGGATTCTGCGCTGACCGCGGTTTCACCGGATAAAAACAGCAAATATCAGCACCTGTTGAAATTATTGATGTCCAAGACCGGTTCCATGAATTGGAATCCCCGGAAAACCGATGATCGCGTGGTGATTTTTACCGAACGGATTGAGACCATGCGCTTTCTGGCGGAAAATCTACAGTCCGACTTGGGACTGGAGGAGGAACAAATTGCCACCCTCTACGGTTCCATGTCCGATGTCGATATTCAGGATACCGTGGAAAAATTCGGCAATGAAAGTTCCAAGATCAGGCTTTTAATCTGTTCCGATGTCGCGTCGGAAGGGATCAATCTGCATTATTTTTGCCATCGGATGATTCACTTTGACATCCCCTGGTCGCTGATGGTGTTCCAACAGCGTAACGGACGTATTGACCGCTACGGGCAGCAGATTCAACCCGAAATCTATTACCTCTGCGTCGAAAGCCAAAACGAGAAGATCAAAGGCGATAACCGCATCCTTGAATTGCTGATTGAAAAGGACAAGGAGGTTCAGAGCAGCATCGGCGACCCGTCCGAGTTTACCGGCTGTTATGATGCGGAATCCGAAGAACGGCAAGTCGGCTCCGCCATGGAAAGAGGCGATACTCCGGAAACGTTTGAACAACGTCTGGCCGCCTCCGACGATCCTCTCGCGCTGTTGCTGGGAGAAACCGATGTTCCGACCGGGACGACAGCGATGGCGGAAGCCAAAGATATGCCGACCTTGTTTGCGTCCGACTTTCAATATGCCCGCGAAGCGCTGAGTTTTATTCAACAGCAGAGCAATGGCGGAATCCAGTATGACGTTCAGGAGGCCGCCAAGGTTATTGCCATCACCCCGACGGAAGAATTGAAGTACCGCTTGAAATTTCTGCCTCCGGAAGTGATGCCGGACGGCGGACAAATCCTGCTCTGCTCCGATCATGCGCGAATCGAAAAAGAGATCCGCCGTTGTCGTGAAGCGGAAAACTCCTGGCCGGAAATCCAGTTGCTGTGGGAACAGCATCCGCTACTGGAGTATTTGAACGACAAGGTTCTTGCCTCTTTTGCCAGACAGCAGGCTCCGGTGATCGTGCTCGGCGATGAGCTGCCGGAAAATGAATGTGTTTTCCTGGTCTGCGCCATCATTCCCAACCGGAAAAGCCAGCCGGTTCTGCACAGTTGGTATGGCGTCCATTACCGTAACGACAAATTCGTTGCTATCCGTCCGCTCAACGAATGGATCAAGGAATTGAAACTTGCCAACAACAGCCGCCCTAATCCGCAACGTCCGATTGCCGAAGAACCGTTCCGGAAGCTGCTGGATGATGTGATTAAGAAAACTACCGATGCGATCTTGCAGGAACGCCAGGTATGGGAAGACAAGTTCAATCCGCAACTCAGCCACCATATGAATGAACTGGAAAAACTGCGCGGCGTCCATAAAAAACAATTGGAATTTGATTTCGCCGATACGGTTCAAGGGGAACGTACTCGGGAGAAGAAGGCCCAGCGGGAGCGCGAAATCGATAAACTGTTCGATGAGTACCTGCAGTGGATTGAAGACACCATGACAACGGAGCGGAAACCTTATATCCGGATTGCCGCCGTGGCTAAGGGAGGGTTCTGATCATGTCAATCGATTTTACCGGTATCACCAATCAGAATGAATTTTATACCAACTACTACCTCGCGGCCATCTTCGAACAGGATTTGAAAGAGGTCTTGCAGTCCTGGGATCAACAGGCGCAGAACGGCGAACGTATGCCTTATGAAAAACTAGGCGCGTTGCGTCACGAGTTTTTCGCCATCCAGGAACAGATGCGGAAATTGAAGTCCGCCGCCAGGGTGCTTGACGCCGGGATGCCGTTCGTTCAAAACCTGCTGAATGTCCTGGGCTATGATTTTCAGCCGAAACTGAAAGATACCGAGAACGGCGCGGTTCCGATTGTCGGAGAAGTTTTAAAAGACGACGGATCCCCTTATTTGTGGGCGATTATGGTTGCAGGCGAACCCGATGACGAAGGCGATCCGCTGCATCGCGTCTTCCTGCCGGAACAGTATGAGGATGAACCCGACCCCGCCAAACAACTGCTGGACGACGATCTGGAAACGATGATCTCCAAGCATATTTACGCCGCGGCGGAACCGCCGCGCTGGATATTGGCCATTCAATACAACTGCATCATGCTGATCGACCGTTCCAAATGGAGCGACAAGCGCCTGTTGCAGTTCGACCTGCGGGAAATCCTGAACCGCCGGGAAACTTCCACCCTGAAAGCGACGGCGGCGTTGCTCTATAAAGAAAGCCTTTGCCCCGCCGGCGGCAATTCGTTGCTGGATTCCCTCGATGAGAATTCCCATAAACACGCTTTTGCCGTTTCGGAGGATTTGAAATATGCCGCCCGGGAGGCTGTGGAGCTGATCGGCAACGAAGCCATCTGGTATATCCGCGAAAAACAGAAAAAAGCCGTTTTTACCCGACCGGAACTGGCTACGCAACTTACGGAAGAGTCGCTCCGCTATCTTTACCGCCTGCTCTTTCTGTTTTATCTCGAAGCCCGGGCGAAGAAGCTCGGTACCATTCCCATGGACAATGAGGAGTATAAAACCGGGTACAGTCTTGAATCGCTCCGCGAACTGGAGATGACCCCGCTGCTTACCCCGGAGGCCCAGAGCGGATATTTCTTTGACGACTCCATTTCTCTGCTGTTTAAAATGATTTCCGATGGCGTTTATCCGGGCGGGCAAAGCGAACTCGGCCTGGCCGGTACGCCGCTTCACCATGAATTTTCCATTGAAAAGATCGAAAGCCACCTGTTCGACGTCAAGCAGACTACTTTGCTGCAATCGGTCCGCTTGCGCAATTCGGTCTGGCAAAAAATTATCCAGTTGCTTTCCCTGTCGCGGGAACAGAACGGCAGAAACCATCGACGCGGCCGCGTCAGCTACGCCCAGCTTGGCATTATCCAGCTCGGCGCGGTTTATGAAGGCCTCCTTTCCTATCGCGGCTTCTTTGCGGAAACCGATCTTTATGAAGTCAAAAAAGCAGGGGAGGTCTGGAACCCGCTCGAGCAAGCCTTTTTCGTTACCGCAGAACAGCTCGATGGTTATACTCATGACGAACGTGTCTACGATGACGACACCGGCAACCTGATCAAATATCCCAAAGGCACCTTTATCTACCGTCTTGCCGGACGCGACCGCGAAAAGTCGGCCTCCTATTATACCCCGACTTCGCTGACCCAGTGTCTGGTCAAATACGCCCTCAAGGAGCTGATCGGCGAAAAGCCCGGCGACGAACATTACAAAACCGCCGACGAGATCCTTCAGCTTACCGTCTGCGAACCGGCCATGGGCTCGGCGGCCTTCCTTAACGAAGCCGTCAATCAGCTGGCCGACGCCTATCTCCGCCGCAAACAACAGGAAACCGGCAACTGGATCGCCCATGATCGGATCGAAGAAGAAACCCAGCGCGTCCGCATGTTCCTGGCCGACCGCAATATCTTCGGCGTCGACCTCAACCCAGTAGCGGTAGAGCTGGGCGAAATTTCCCTCTGGCTCAATTCCATGACCCGCGCCAATTTTGTGCCGTGGTTCGGCGGACAGCTCGTCTGCGGCAACTCCCTGATCGGCGCGCGGCGGCAGGTCTATAAAACCGCGCTGGCCTCACGCGGCAAAAAAGGCACGCAGACCTGGCTTGACTTCGCCCCGGAACGGGTCATGCCCGGAACCCGCCGCAACCCGACCACCATCTACCATTTTCTTCTGCCGGATACCGGCATGGCCGATTATACCGACAAAGTCATTAAAACGATGGCGCAGGAGAAGATCGCCGCGATCAGGGATTGGAAGAAAAACTTTGTCGCTCCGTTCTCCGAGGAGGACGCCCTCCTGCTCGAACGCCTCTCCGCCGCCATCGACGCCTTGTGGCTCGAACATACCAGGCAGCTCCGCGAATTGCGGGCGGTCACCACCGATAAACTCTCGATCTTCGGACACGAAATCAAAGAGGAAGGCAACCTGTCGCTGGCCGACAAAGACCAGCGCCTGAGCGACCTTTACGCCAAGCAGATTAAAAACTCCACCCCGTATCGCCGCCTGAAAATGGTGATGGACTACTGGTGCGCCCTCTGGTTCTGGCCCATCGAGAAAGCCGATGAACTCCCCTCCCGCGACGCCTACCTGATGGAACTCCAATACATCCTCCAGGGCGCCCGGATGCAGGAGTTCGGCACTTATGCCGAAAACGGCCAGGGACTCCTCTTTCCGACGGAAGCGCGCCAGCAGCAGCTCAATTTCTCCGAAGACCTCGGCACCGTCAATATCAACGAACTCTGCGACGCCTTCCCGCGCCTCCAGACCGTCCAACAGATCGCCGACAGCCAGCACTTCCTCCATTGGGAACTCGAATTTGCCGACATCTTCCACGACCACGGCGGCTTCGACCTCGTCCTCGGCAATCCCCCCTGGGTGAAAGTCCAATGGAATGAAACCGGCTTGCTTTCCGACTATCAACCGATGTTTGCAGTAAAAAAATTGTCTGCTCCAGATGTTGCAGTTCTACGTAATGAGACGATTGAAAAGTTCGCTATTGAGGAACAATATTTGCATGAATATGAAGGGATAACCGGTACTCAGAACTTCCTCAATGCATTGTGTAATTATCCAATATTGAAGAACATTCAAACGAACTTGTTTAAATGTTTTTTACCGCAGGCATGGATGATCAATACGACAAATGGAGTATCTGGCTTTCTCCATCCGGAAGGAGTTTATGATGATTCAAATGGTGGTAGGCTTCGACGTGAAATCTATTCTAGACTACGTGATCATCTGCAATTCCAGAATGAGCAAATCCTTTTCCCAATAGGAGATCGTGAAACTTTCAGTATTAACATTTATGGGAAATCGGGTGATCCTGAATTTAATAATATTTCTAATGTATTTGCCGTCAAGACAATTTATCAATCATTCGAATCCTATTCTTCCAAGCCGGTTGAAGGAATAAAAAATAATGAAGACCAATGGAATCTGGAGGGGCATCAGGATCGTATAATCAGAGTAACAGCCGAAGAATTACAAGTTTTTTCTGAGTTATATGATCAACCAGGAACTCCATATCTAGAAGCTAAACTTCCACGAATTCATTCAATACAACTGATTTCGGCGTTGGAAAAATTTGCTGCATATCCCAGAAGAATCGGAGAAATAGATGGAGAATATTATCCGACTGGAATGTGGGATGAGACAAATGCCGTTAAGAAAGACCATACGATTCGTCGTAATACCCTATTTCCTACAAATGCCGAAGACCTGATTCTTTCCGGTCCACATTTTTTTGTTGGCAATCCTTATTACAAATCGCCACGTGAAATCTGTGAAGAGAAAGCAGATTATGATACTATTGATTTAACTGTTTTGCCGGAAAATTATCTCCAACGGACCAATTATGTACCGGACTGCCCCATAGAAGAGTATAAACAACGGATTCCATATGCACCATGGGACATTTCAGAGGATTCCTTAACACATCAAAAAGTCATTCGCAAACGCGTGACGGACTATTATCGGATTGCATATCGAGCAATGCTCGGAATTCCTAATGAACATACCTTGTTTGCAAGCATTATACCCAAACAATGCGGGCATATCAATGGAGTACAAACTACTGCATTTACCAAGACATCATATTTGCTTTCAACTGCGATGTTTGCCTATTCGATTGTTGCAGATTTTTACATCAAAACAACGGGCAAGTCAAACTTACATTATCTCTGGGCAACATTTCCTTTATTAACGCAAACTCCACAATTAACACTTCGCGTATTATGTCTTTCTTGTCTAACCAAGTATTACTCTGAACTATGGCAAGAAGGTTGGGAGGAATCCTTTGCGCTGAACACCTGGGCGAAGGATGATCCGCGCCTGCCGAAGGACACGTTCAGTAAGCTGACGCCGGAATGGACGTGGGAAACGCCGTTACGGACGGATTACGCGCGGCGTCAGGCGCTGGTGGAAATCGACGTGCTGGTGGCGCGTGCCCTCGGCCTGACCGTGGACGAACTCTGCACCATTTACCGCATCCAGTTCCCGGTCTTGAAACAGAACGAGAACGACACCTGGTACGATCAGACCGGCCGAATCGTTTTCACCTGCAGCAAAGGCCTCCCCGGCGTGGGCTTCGACCGCGCCAAGTGGAATGAAATCAAAGACCTGAAAGCCGGCGATCCCTGTCCGACCTTGCCGCGAAATCTCGAATGGTTGCCGGAAGATCAACGAGGCAATGTCGAACCGACTATCACCTATTATCCGCCGTTCGACAAATGCGACCGCGAAGCCGACTACCGCACCGCCTGGGCATATTTCGATAAACTGGAGAATAAGTAATGCGCTGTTTAAAAATTATTTTTTCAAAAATTGTTGTTCCACGCAATTTAAGCATAGTTGTTTTGAGCGTTTTAAGTGTTCTATGTTTGTTGATCTGCAAACTGGATGGCGGAATTAAGATAGGGGATTTATGTCTTAATCTATGTGCCGGATTTATTGCGTCGATAGCCACAATTACAATTATTGATAGACTGTTCAAAAAACAAAAAGAAAAAGACGAATTGCCGCTTCGTAAGGTGGCATATAGGGAAGTACAATCATTCACTTCAGGATTTATCCGTCTATGGAGCGAGATGTATGCACAATCAATTCCGATGGATAACGATATCTATATCGATAATTTATTTTCCCAAAATAGCATTGAAATAGTACGTCAAACCCTTGATTTGGAAGGATGCACAAGTACTGATGAAAAATTTTTCTCTTATATCCCAGAACATACAAAGGAGCTCATCGCTGCAGGCAATAAAATACTGGACCGCTATTTTACTCTTATAGATCCAGACACTATTTACGCTATATTTTATATGATTAATGATGGAGTATTGCTGGCACATTTAAAATATATAGCTCAAATACGGACATTTGACACGCAAAAGAAATTTCCGAGAAATACTGTTTTAAACTCATACTTATTGCCAGTTAATGACCATGAGATTGAAAGAATTAAAACATTATTAAACTGGTGTAGAATTAATTATTCCAAGCTAAAAGACCAAGGCAATTTTTACGCTATTCCTGGGAAAGTTGAGATCATAAACTCTCACATTAAATTAAAAGCGGTTATGACCGGGGAGAAACTGCAGCGGCAAGAATCAGCTATGAGGCAATGGCAAGAACAACATAAAAATGGATTTTAAAATGCATTCTGATGAACGTTTCGAATATCTATTGAACAAAATTTTGCGCGGTGAGATTTCAGAAGAAGATGATGAATTTGAAGACTTCAATGAATCTTATATCTGGCTGGATTGTGTAGGAGCGGAAGGCGTTTCCAAAATCAAACTGGCAGCGGAACGTGGATACAAACTGGCCTATTATCATCTTGCCCAAGCGTACTTTAATGGTATTGGTTGTAATAAAAATCTGGAACAGGGGATTGAATGGCTGCGCAAATCGATAGCAGCTAAGGAGAAAGGGGCGTGTCTTCTCGGTGATTGTTATCGATTAGGAATTGGCGTTGAGAAAAATTACGATACGGCATGGATATGGTATGAAAAAGCGGTTGAAATTTGGGACGAACGGGGAGAACATCCAGAACCGAAAGAATTACTATTGCAAGTAAGGGATGATGAATATCTTGACTTTATGGAAACCGCTGGAGTAGATGTTTCATGGTGGGAATATGCAATCTCCAAAAACAGTAGCCAAAGAGTAATTGCCAAAATGCCTGATTTGTACCCTTGGAAATCAGAATCATTTTGGTTTTGGATACAAAAAGCAGCTGATTATGGAACGATATGGGCAAAATACCTCTTGGCACAAAAACTTCTGGAAGACAAAAACAATCCGAACAATCTTGCGTTGGCTATCGAATTATTAACGGCAGTATCATTTTCCCGGAACGAAAATCGAGTTGATGCAGCCAAGCTTTTATTAGGCATGAATGTGGACTTTGAGTTTAAGCAGAAACTTGCTTGTAAACTTTATCAAAATGGTGGCGAAGATTGGCAAATGCTACTTGCTCTCTATAAAGACGATGAAGAAGAATTGGCATCTTTACTTATGGATTGTGATGATTGTGATGATGATTACGATATTCCGACCGACATGTTTGAATGTTCATGTTGTCATCATATTTTTTCTATTGATGATCAAAATGATCCAGATGCACAGGGTGACTGTTGTGACGATTGCTACTATAGCGGTAGAATATTGGAAAAAGATGACGAAAAAGAGGAAGATTAGTCCATGATCCCATCGGTCATAGCGAGTCAGGTACAGCGGGGGATCGAGGATTTTCTGCGGACGACGTATCCGCCGGAAGATCCGTTCTTCGAGCATATTCTGGAAAACTTTTTCAAAGAGCCGGGGAACCTGTTCAAAGGACCGTACCTGAGCCTCAAGCTGCCGTTCCGTCCGGGAACCGGGCGGGCGGCGAAGCTCTATCCGGAATTGCCGATGAAATTCGCGCCGTACCTGCATCAGGAACTGGCGTTCGAACGGCTGTCAGGGGAAACTCCGCGCGCGACGCTGATCGCGACCGGGACGGGGTCCGGCAAGACCGAATGTTTCATGTATCCGCTGCTGGATTACTGCTGGCGTCATCGCGGGGAACGCGGGGTCAAGGCGATCATCATTTACCCAATGAACGCGCTGGCGACCGACCAGGCGCGGCGTTTTGCCAAAGAGATTTACGATAATCCCAATCTGAAAGGGAATGTATCCGCCGGGCTGTTCATCGGCGGACAGGATGATTCGGAAGGCGTCATGGCGATGACGCGCGACTCGGTAATCACCTGCAAGGACACCATGCGGCGTTATCCGCCGGATATCCTGATGACCAACTACAAGATGCTGGACTTTCTGCTGCTGCGTCCGAAAGATTACTCGCTCTGGCAGTTCAACGGGTCGGAAACGCTGAAATATATCGCCGTCGACGAACTGCATACCTTCGACGGGGCGCAGGGAACCGACCTGGCGTGTCTGCTGCGGCGTCTGCTGCGGCGCTTGAAAACGCCGTCCGACCACCTCTGTTACGCTGGGACGTCCGCCACGCTGGGCAGCGGCGAAAGCGGTAAAAGCAAGATGCTTTCCTTTGCCGGGAAGTTGTTCGGAACCGTTTTTGACGAGAACGCGATCATTACGGAAGACATTTTGAAGCCGAGCGAGTTTCTGGGCGACGACGTGCTGCCGCGCGTCTATCCCATGCCCGGCACGGAGCAGACGGCGCAGTTGCGGGCCGACAATTACGCCAGCGAAGGCGACTACCTGAAAGCGCAATGCCAACTCTGGTTCGGAGCGGATTTCGAGCTGCCGGACAATCCGGATACGACCACGCGTTATACGTTGGGAGAGCGGTTGCGGGCGCATCTTTTCTTTCAGTTCCTGATCCGGATACTGAACAATCAAACCCTGGAAGAAGACGGTCTGGCGAAGAGCCTGGATCAGATCATTCCGGGATTTACCAAGCAGCAGAAGGTATTCCAAACGGCATTCATCGACAGCATTTTTGCGCTGATATCCTTTGCCCGTCGCCGGATCGTTACCGCGGACGGAGCCGAAATCGCCGCGCCGTTTCTGCAGGTGCGCGTCCAGTTGTGGCTGCGGGAAATGCGCCGGATGGTGGCGACGGTGGAACCGAATCCGCGTTTGCGCTATGCCGCCGATCGCCGTCCGGATGAACCGGTGCAAGCGCTGCCGCTGCTGCATTGCCGCAACTGCGGGCATGTCGGCTATCTGAGTATGATGCCGCAGACGGACCATGCGCTTTCGGCGGAACTGGATAAAATTTACCGGAACTTCTTCGCCGCCAGTCCGACGATTCAATACATATTTCATGACGACCAGGAGGAAGAGCAGCCGGAGTTCCCGAAATTTCTGTGCGGGCATTGTCTGACTTTGAGCGAAGGGGCCAACGTCAAAAAATGTTCCGGTTGCGGCAAGGATGATCTACTGATTCCGGTGCTGGTAAAAAATCCCCGGGTCACCAATGCCAACGGCAATGTCCACGTCTACAAGAATTGTCCTTTCTGCGGCGGCGTGGAAAGCCTCACGGTGTTGGGATCGCGTTCCGCGAGCCTGATCAGCGTGGTCATCAGCCAGTTATTTGCGTCGCAATTCAACGACGATCCCAAGCTGCTGGCGTTTTCCGACTCGGTTCAGGACGCCTCGCATCGGGCCGGATTTTTCAGCGCGCGGACGTATCGTTTCAATCTACGGGCAGCGATTCAGCAGGTGTTGGACGCTTCCGGCGAACCGCTCAATCTGGAAATGCTGTTCCCCCGATTTGTCGACTACTGGCGAAAAAAGCTGGGCGGAGACGCGGAGTTTATCGCCCAGTTCATTCCGCCCGATCTGCAATACCGTAACGATTATGAAGATTTGATCAAAAAGCACTCGGCCTGCAGCGCCCTGGTCGAAGTGATCTGCAAACGGATTCATTGGGAAATCCTGAGCGAATACGGCTACCGGTCGCGAGTCGGGCGGACGCTGGAAAAGTCGGGTTGTTCCATCGTCCGGCTGCCGACAGCGATGCTGGAGCAATGGGCCAAGAAAATTCACGGTCGCTTGACCGAAGAGATCGGCGCGCTGCGGAAGCTCTCGTTATTCCAGGTCAAACAGTTCTTGACCGGGTTTATTCGCATGATCCGGATCCGAGGCGGTATTTATGCCGACTACTTTGCCGCTTACCTGAAAGACGGCAATTCTTTCGGGTTAAAGAAAACGCAACCGTTCCTGCCGGATTTCGGCAAGGGGCGCGCACCGGTATTTGTCACTTTGGGACGCGGTCCGTCCCGGTTCGACGCGCTGATCGGTTCCGGCAGTTCCAGAACCAATTATCAGCAATATCTGGAACGTTGCTGGGGCGATGTGATCTTCTACAGTGAAGAGATTTTCCTGGAGATTCTGAATAGCGGCAGTGCTTTAGGAATATTGCATTCAGAATCCGGCAACGGCTACTCCGCTTGGGGCATCTGTCCGGCCATGCTGGAATTGGAAAACGAGGTCGATCAGTTTGTCTGCAACAAGACAAGGCATGCCGTTTCCGCGCCGCGTTCGGAACGGGAGTTGTGGCAAGACATGCCCAGTTCCCGACTGGATGTGAAAAATGCCCAGTTCGTTCTACAGGCGGAAAAAGCCCAGGATTACTATGGAGAGCTTTATCGTTATGGGCGAGTCCACCGGGTGATTGCCCGCGAACATACCGGACTGCTGGAACGGGAAGATCGAGAAGCATTAGAGGCTCGTTTCATCCATGGGGACGGCATTGCGGATCCCAATATTTTATCCTGTACCCCAACCTTGGAAATGGGGATTAACATCGGGGATCTATCCTCCGTGATTTTGTGTTCCATGCCTCCGGCCCAGGCTAACTATGTCCAGCGGATTGGCCGCGCCGGACGACGGGACGGAAACGCGTTTAACTTTGTAGTGGCGGCAGGTCAGCCGCACGATCTGCACTTTTTTGCCGAACCGAAAGAGATGATCGAAGGTGAAGTTACGCCACCGGGGATTTTTCTGAACGCACCGGCAGTTCTGGAACGGCAATTGACCGCCTTCTGTTTCGACCGCTGGATTGAATCAGGCAGCGGGAATTCCTCACTTATCCCGGCCCAATTACGCATGGTGATCGATCAGGTCGGCAGGCAGGATCAAAAGCATTTTCCGTATACCCTCTTCCAATTTATCGAATTGCATCGGGAAGAGTTGTTAAAGGAATTTTGTTCAATATTCCCGGATATTTTTACTGCGGAGACCGTGGAGCATTTGCGCCTTTTTATGAGCAATGGTCAAGATGGCGGGCTGGAAGGCCGAATTTTGAGCCGCCTGGAGTTTCTGTTCAAGGAACGAAAAGATCTGCAGGAAAGACTTCATGCCGTAAACGGAAAATTGAAAGCACTGCAAGCCCGGCCGATAGATAATGCCGTTGCGGAAGAGATGAAAGATTTGAAGTTTGAAAAAAATGCTTTGCAGGACACCATCGCCAGGATGAATGCCAAGCAGACCTTCAACTTCTTTACCGACGAAGGGTTGCTACCGAACTATGCTTTCCCCGAAGCCGGAGTAACGCTGCGTTCCGTGATCTACCGCAAACGGGAAGACGAATCAGCCGAGACCGGGAAATTCGAAACGTTCACCAACGAATATGAACGATCGGGCAGAAGTGCGATTCAGGAATTTGCGCCCGGCAATGCATTTTATGTGGATGGCAGGAAACTGATTATCAACCGAATCAATATGACCGATAGCACTATCGAGCGATGGCATTTTTGCGGAGCGTGCAATCATGTTGAAAAAGGAGTCGACGAGCAACATTCATCGACTTGCCCCAAATGCGGCAGTCCGACTTGGGCTGACGGAAATATGATTCGCAACGTATTGCGAATGAAGCAGGTGGTTGCCAATCAGTCGGATCGGGAAAGTCGCAGTTTCGACGAAAGTGAAGAACGCGAGCCGTTATTTTTCAACAAGTTGATGCTCTCAGAGCTATCTTCCGACTATGTAGAAAAGGCATATAAAGTTGAAGGCGATGATTTCCCTTTCGGGTTGGAATTCTTGCGAAAGGCGACTTTTCGAGAAGTAAATTTTGGTGCGCAGGATATTTTCGAAGGCGATGAGATTGAGATTTCAACCCGCAAAGTATCACGTAGCGGATTCCAGGTCTGCAGAGAGTGTGGAGCCGTTGCCGAGAAAGACAAGCCGGTAAAACACGCGCCAAGTTGCAAATATTATGGAAAACCCGATAGCAAAGGGATTATCGAATGCCTCTATCTTTACCGGGAATTTGAATCGGAAGCATTGCGGTTATTGCTTCCACTCGACGACCTCGATATATCAACTCAATTACCGTCATTCATTGCGGCATTGTATATGGGGCTGAAAGAACGCTTCGAAGGAAGCGTCGATCACTTACAGGTTATGATCCATGAAGAACCACTGCCGGATACCTCCATCCGTAAACGCTACCTTGTGTTGTACGATCAGATTCCCGGTGGGACTGGTTATTTAAAACAACTGGCCAATACACCGGCGGATTTCATGGATATGCTTCAAAAAGCCTATGACAAGTTGCAAAATTGTTCTTGCCGGCATATTCCCGACAAGGACGGCTGTTACAGTTGTCTCTACGCGTATCGGGTCAGTCATGATCTTCCCAATATCAAGAGAAGTGAAGCGTTGACCGTGATGAAGAGTTTACTGGCAAAACGCGATTACCTAGTGGAAACGGAAACCATTGAAAATATCTGCATCAACGCATTGTTCGACAGCGAATTGGAAAAACGCTTCATTGAAGGATTGCGTCGATCTTCCTATCGCGAATCTCCAGTAGAATCAAATCGTATAATAGTCAATGGAAAGTCCGGATATTCCATCGTTGTCAATGGCAACTGCTATAAAATTGAAGCTCAGGTGGAAATCGGGCCAGGCGACGGCGTAGCAATTCCATCCCGCGCGGATTTTGTTATTTATCCGATGCGGCAGAGCAAAAACAGTCTCATTCCGGTAGCCATTTTTACCGACGGATTTCAGTTTCACGCTGATCTCTCCAACGGGAATTACCGCTTTCACAAAGATCTGGCCCAACGCATGGCATTGGTTAAATCAGGTCGATTCCGGTGTTGGTCCTTATCCTATCAGGATGTAATGACTAAGTTTGAGAAAGAACATACGAATTCTCCGCTAAACGATGTTCCGCCGCCGGACTGCGGGCAATTATCTTATTTTAAAGAAGTTGAAAAGCAAAATTCCTTAGACTCCTTGGTCTCCTTTCTCGCCAATCCGCAGCCGGAAGATTGGTCGAAATTCGCGGCAGCATATGCGCTTGCTTGCGGGAAACGCGGCCAAGCCGATAATGCTACAACTATCGCGGCTCAACACGCCATGTTGGCGCATCATATTAATGAACCAGCACTTGCAAACCTGGAGGCAAAATCATCCGGGCAATCTTACTTCTGGTGGAAAAATATAACTCGCGGTACGGCATTGATGCAGCTACTTTCCACCTTGAGTAAAGAGGATGTGATTGCTAAACAGATTGAAAGAATAAAAGTCATATTACGGTTAAACGATTCGGCCGATTCCGTTTCGGCGGAAGATTTTCAAATGCTTTGGAATGATCTGCTGCAAGCCTGTAATATTTTGCAGTTTCTGCCGGCAACCATTGTAGTTACTGATCGGTATATCCAAGACGGCCTGCATATTCCGGAAACGAAAACTAATATCGTTGAAGGCTTGACTGAAGACTGGCAAACACTTTTTGATATTACCGTGCCGGAAGTGCATAGCATCCTTGCCTATGCCAATCAGCACGCATGGGGAGTCCCGGAAGGACGGTATGAATTGCCGGGGGCTAATAATGAAGTAATTGCCGATGCCGAGCTCGCTTGGCCGACGCAACATATTGCCGTTTTGACGACAAATGAATTCGTTAATTTATTTCAATCTCACGGTTGGCAGATTATTATTGCCGGCGCGACCAACGATTTTGAAAAATTTAGTTCGCTGTTCCGGCAGCTGGAGGACAAATAAAAATGGAAAGATTACACGATGTCAGAATTTCAATTTCGGTTGATTTCTTGAAGGCATTTTCAGAAATTCCTCTCGCGCAACAGAAGAAGGTCCGGGAATTCGTTCAACTGTTTCAACAAAATCCCGAATCGCCTGGAATTCATTATGAATCCATCCATGCCGCAGGCGATCCCTCATTGAGAAGCGTCAGAATTGATCAGAACTATCGTGCAATTGTCGCAAAACCTCCTGCCGGAAATGTCTTTTTGTTATTATGGGTGGACAAGCATGATGATGCTTATCAGTGGGCCACAAGAAAACGTTTGAGAATTCATCCCAGTACCGGCGGGATTCAACTCATTCAGATTGACGAGTCGACAGAACATGAGAAACAGGAAAGCAAACATGGTATGTTCGAAGCGTTTTCCCGTGATCAAATCATGCAGCTTGGCGTTCCGGAAGAACTGTTGGAACGCGTCTTTACCATTTATTCCGAAGAAGAGCTGGAACGTGCGGAAAAACTTTTGCCACAGGAAGCATACAACAGCTTGTTTCTGCTGGCGTGCGGTTCATCTTTTGACGAGGTTCTTGCTGAATACAACCGGCCAGCTACGGCCGTCATCGACACCACCGACTTTTGGAGTGCCTTGGACAATGATGATACATTGAGCCGCTTTACGGTTGTCGCGGATGGGGTCGAATTAGAGTCGCTGCTGAATGCGCCTTTGGAACAATGGCGTGTATTTCTGCACCCGCTCCAAAGAAAAATTGTCGAAATGAACGCCTCTGGCCCAGTACGTGTTCTTGGTAGCGCGGGAACAGGCAAAACCGTTGTTGCGATTCATCGGGCCAATTACTTAGCACAGAAAATTTTTACGGCACCAAATGATCGCATACTGTTCACTACGTTTACGAAGAATCTAGCAGCCGATATTCGCAGCAATCTTCAGCAAATATGTCCGCCTGACGCTCTGACGCGGATTGACGTAATCAATTTAGATGCTTGGACAAAAAATTATTTAGAAAAGAAGAATTATTTCAGCAAGGTTATTGACTATGATGAAGCGCTACAAAAGGAGCTTTGGGAAAAGGCCTTGACATTGAAACCAACGCAATGTACTTTCTCTGATCAGTTTTTTCATGATGAGTGGGCGCAGATTATTCAGCCGCAAGATGTATCAAATTCAGCAGATTATTTCAAAGCATCAAGAGTTGGCCGCGGACGCCGGCTCTCTCTCCTAGAACGAAAGGAACTATGGCCGGTATGGGAAGAATACAGGGCACTGTTAAACGAACGTAATCTTCGGGAAATTCAAGATCTGTATAGAGATGCGGCAGCATTGCTTCTGACTGAACGAGAAAACTTGTATAAAGCCATAGTGGTGGACGAAGGACAAGATTTCAGCATGCAAGCATTTTACATGCTCCGAAGTATTTTACCGGAAGAAAGCAATGATATTTTTATTGTTGGCGATGCGCACCAGAGAATTTATGGAATAAAGTCCACTCTCCGCAAAAGCGGAATTAAAATTACCGGAAGGAGCAAAAAACTTAAGGTTAACTATCGTACCACTGCGCAGACCTACCAATTTGCCTCATCGGTTCTGACTGGATTAACTTTTGACGATTTGGATGGACAAGACGATACAATTATAAAATGTCAGTCTCTCACTGTCGGGCCAGAGCCAGATATTAAGGTATTTTCTGATTTTGAAGAAGAAAAATCCCAAATTGCGGCACTGATCAATAAATTAACGGAAAAAGGCATTGATGATTCTTCAATCTGCTTGACTTGTCGGACTAACTCACTTACCGAACAATATGCCACATATCTTGAGTCACAATCAATTCCGGTTTGCAAGATAACGCATAATACGGCAATGGACAGCAGAATGAAAGGAGTGCGCTTAGGTACAATGCACAGAGTAAAAGGCATTGAATTCGATTATGTTATCATGGCATCAGCCTGCGAGAATATTATTCCCCCGAAGAACTTATTTGATTCTCAGGAAAATGAAATCGACAGGCAAAACATCATTCAAAAAGAGCGATCTCTATTTTATGTTGCATTGACCAGGGCCAGAAAAGCGGTATTTATTACGTGTTATGGAAATCCATCGATCATCCTCATGGATAACCATAACGCTGGGGCGTTACTACATAACAATGAATTGCCATTGTCCGTCTAAGGATCCGATAACGTAATACATGCCAGCGATTATTACGATACCGTAGCGGTCAGAAACCTCTGCTTCTGCTCCGCCCAGTCCTCCGGGAACGGCTCGCGAAGGCGGGCTAAGGACAACGTTTCCGGCTCGCGGCCTTCGGCGACCAGCTTCTGAAGGTCGGGGGCAAGGCTGATCAGCCGCAAATCGCTGGTGACGCAGTTTTTGTCGATGTTGAGTTGCTTGTCCAGTTCTGCGAGACGACCTTGCCGGACTCAATTCGTCTATAAAAGTATATCCAGAGGACTCACATTATCGCGCCATCAGCGCAAACACGCCCCAACCAAGGTATTCACGCGTATAGGTGACGTAACGTTTGGGCTCTGAGGTCAGTTTGGCTCGAACCTCTTTCGCAAAATCGTCGCCGGGATTCGCGTCGAGCCAGCGGCGCATGGTGAGCCACTTGGCCGCCTCGTAGCGGTCCCAGCCTTCCTGATCGGCCAGAACCATTTCCACCACATCGTAGCCGAGGTCGCCGAAAGAGGCGATAAGTTCGGGCAGCATGAGAAACTCGGAAACGGCATCGACACCGCATCCCTTGGCGACGTCTTCCGTCGGCGGCAGCCGCCAGTAGGGTTCGCCGATCAGGATGATGCCGCCATGTTGAAGACTCTTCGCCAGAAGCTCGATGGTACCGGCAACTCCGCCGCCGATCCATGTGGCGCCGACGCAGGCCGCCACTCCGACTTTTTCATTGGCGACATAGCCGGCCGCGTCGTTGTGGATAAACTCGACTCGATCGGCGACGTCCAGTTCTTCCGCACGGCGTTTCGCCTGTTCGCTGAACAACCGGCTCATGTCGACGCCGACGCCGGAGATGCCATAATCGCGAGCCCAGGTACACAGCATCTCGCCCGAACCGCTGCCGAGATCGAGTACACGCGTCCCCGATTCCAGGCGTAGCGCAGCTCCGAGCGTCGCTAGTTTTTCCGAGGTAAACGGGTTATGGATACGGTGCGCGCTTTCGGTAATGTTGAAAATACGCGGGATGTCCATGGTCATTGTTCCTTGTCGTTTATTACTTTGTTTGTGGAGTTTTTCTGTATGAAGTTCTCGATATGCGCGGTTAAAAGATCAATGGCTTTTTCTCCGTCGGACGGCGCTTCCGACATGCTGAGCAACAAATAAAACGGAGCATGGAAGTCCAGCGCCAACAATCTGGGATCGCTATTTTTCAAAACTCCTTGCGCCATCATTTCGCGAAACAAATCCTCCAGGTAACTGACTGGCCCGCCGGCAAACACCTTGTGGTACCAGTCCGCCATTTCCGGATTTCTATACTGCTCGAGAGTCACCATCTTGCGGAAATTCTGTCCGAATTCATCCTCCGTCAAGAACCGGAATTGCGATATGATGAAATTTTTGATATCATCCATCGCGGCATTGCGATAAGCCGCCGGAGATTGGTCAAAGGTCGTCTCGGGCATTCCATGTTTTTTCGCACACTCAAGGTCGATTTGAACCATGCGATCCACAATACGATCAAATATATCTCGCTTGTTCTTATAGTGCCGGTATAACGCCCCTTTTGTCATTCCGAGCCTTCCGGCGATGGCGCTGACGGAAACGGCCTCATAGCCGTCCTGCGCGAACAAGCGCAACGCCGTCATCAGTATTTTTTCCCTGGTATCGCTCATCATTATATTTCCCATTAAGTAAACGATCGTTTACTGTAGTATACGATCGTTTACTTTTCAATATATTATTCGAACAAAAACGGATTATGTCGGTTGGCGTTGCATTCCGAGCAATACACGGTAAAGCGGAGTCCAACCGCGATCGCGCAAGGTGGCGCTTCCCGTTGGAACGGACAGGGCGGCGATAACGGAATAATCGTCGATTCCGACTTTTTCCCAGGCATGGATGACTCTGCCGTCGGCAAGCATCAAGCCGACATGGCCCCAGTTGCGAAACTGTGGGCGAATATAAGTCCCATAAAGATGAAAAGTTGTTGCCGCCCAGCCTTCAACATACCCGAAACTTTTCAAGGAGCTGTGAACTTCCAAGTCCATTCCGGGTTCAACGCCCAATTTCCGCAATCCGAAGACAATATCTCTTTGAGTGATAATCTTCATTAAATCGAACGGCTCATCCAGGTGATCTCATCGGCAACATCTTCCGGCGGCTGAACCGCATCTTCACGGAAGCCGAATTTGCGGTAAAATTCAATCGCCGTCCGGCTGCTTGGAACATATAAAGTCGCCACTCCTTGCGCTCGGGCCGTTGTCAGCAGATGGTTCAACAGTTTTGCGCCATAACCCCTGCCGTGATCTTCCACGGCAAGGAAAAAGTTGGAAATACTCCATTTCGCCTGTTCCGCCGTCCCGAAGTTTACCAGCGACCCCGTCCCGATAACCTCCTCATTGCGGCAAACGATGAAAACCTGCTTCCACTTCAGTTGGCTTTCCAATATTTCCGCCGAACAGTGCGATTTAAACTTTTCCAGTACCGCCGGCGAATGTTCCGGCATGGCGCGATCAAAATTATCGGCAATGATTTTTGCCGATGCCGCGATATCGGCTGAAGATGCTTGACGTATTTCAATAAAATCGTTGCTCATGTTATGTTCTCCTTTCCCCAAACGGCGGTGACATTTTTCCGAAATTCATAAAAGGCATCTATTCCGAGGAAAATTAAAGTATTACATTTTTCGGATGACAAAATGCAGGCCGGCCCCGAAGCCCCGTTTGGCATAAAAATTACCGGCTTCGGTATTCTTATCCCAGTAGGTCAGTTCCAGTTGCGTAATGCCGCGGTTCTTTGCAAACTCTTCCACCTTGTCCATCAGCAGCGAACCGATATTCCGACGTTGAAATTCCTCTTTCACGGCAATCTGGTCGATGTGAAGGCCGCAATAAGCGTGACGAAAAGGATTTTCCTGATAATCGCGGATATAGAACAACACATAACCGACGGGTTGTCCATCCGCCCGGGCCACGAACGCAAACCAGTTTTCCTGCGCCAGCGTCTCGGTCATACTGCACAAAACCGCCTGATAATCGTATGGCTTGAAATACTCGGGGTATTTTCGGACGTGCAGTTCCTGGACGGTTCGATTGAGCTCGGCGATAATGGCGGCGTCTTTGGTCTCCTGAATCTCAACGGACATGATTAATCTCCGGGGCCGGACGAATAAACTGCATCAGTTCGACGGGCGCGTCGTTTTCCCGGATAAACGCTACTCTCACTTCGGGACAAGGGAAATTCGGAGCGATGATGACTTCTCGTCCGGCCAAGGCTGCGTCCAGGTCGTCGACTTCAAATGCAACATGCGGAACGTTTTTTACCAAGTCAGGAAAAGAACTGTCGGCATCAAAACGCATCCATTCGATATTGAAGTCATTGGTCTCATAACCGTAAACGTACATTTTCAATTCCGGTAAATAACGTTCGCCCGGATGCGGCACTGTAGTCGGGATGCCGATGTGATTATAACGATATTTGGCGTTGTCCATATTTTCTCCCGGAAATGATAATTATTGATGTAGAATAACCGCTGTCTCCAAATAATCAAACCATATGGATTTATTGCAATTATGCTCCGACTATTTTTTCCAGATAAACCAGTTCGATCGAGCCGGCATAACGGCTTTTGAATTCCTGATATCCCAGTTTTCGGTAAAGGTACAGATTTTTACTGCTTCGGCATCCGGTAAACAGTTCGTACCGGACAGCGGCGGGAAAAAGCGCTTCCATAGCCGTCAGCAGACGAGAGGCAATCCCGCGATTCTGCACCGATGGCGCCACCGCAAGTTTTTCCACCTGAACTGTTTTGCCGTCGAATCCGGCCCGAACCGATCCGACGATACGCCCTTCCGTTACGGCTTTCAGAAAAGTTTTTTTGCCCAATTCGTTTTTGAGATCGTCCAAAGTCTGAGTCAACGGCGGAATCGCGTAATCGTTGTAAATGCGCGCTTCTTCCTGAAACGCTTCGTGTTGAATCCGAAGAATCTCTTCCAAATCATCGAATCCGGCCTTTTCAATCGTAATATTGCCCGTCATACTTTCTTCACCGTTTTTAACATGTTGACTTCAACCTTGACAATGGCCACCGGCATTATCTTCATCGGGCCGGACTACTTTTACGGATATAGTTTCTGTTAAATAACCCATCTGCTTACATCGTACTCCAATTGACGGTCACAGGGTTCGCAAGCAGCCAGATCGTCTTGGAGCTCTTCCGCATCGACACATCCCAGCGTCTGATAAAAAGCCTGGGTTTCCTCAGCGGAATGGGCCGAAATATAGAGCTTCTTTGCCCCTATCTGGCGCGCCTTGGCTGCAATCAGGTGAAAAAGTTTTTTGCCGATGCCGCCGCCGCGATATTCGCTCGAAACATGAATGCCGGACAGCTGTAAATACTGTTTCCGTGACCCCATGAAAACATTTTCCAGCGAAGCGAATCCGATCAGTTTTTCCTGATCGAACGCGCCATAAACCGTGCCGCCTGACTTGATGGTGTTTTGCAGGCATTCCGTCAAAAATCGGTAATTAGCGGCGTTCCATTTTTCAGTAAAGAAAACATCTTTTAGAATCCATTCGCCCTTTTCCTGCCGCCAACATTTTTTCACTTCCTGGTCGCGGTTGAAATCTTTAAACAGGCCAACTGTCAAATCGGCAAAATTCAATTCTTTGAGTTTACAGGCCATTTTGCCGGCTCCCGATTATAATATTTTACCCACCTTAAGCGTGGCGACTCCCGTCCGATTGCCTTCGCCGGTGATTAAATCCTTGGGCGAATGGATGTTGAACATGAACCCGGCATCGGTATATTTGCCGTCGATTTCATGCGCGAAATCCTCGTCGATCGCCATATTCAACACCTTGCCGACAATCATAGCCGTGACCCCGCGTTCCGACAAGTCGGTGATGCTGTTGAGCCGGCATTCCAGTGAAAGAAAACTTTCCTTGATGCGCGGCACTGCAATAATTTTTGCCGGTTCAGGGGTCAGTCCGGCGGCGGCGAATTCGTCATCGTTTTCCTCATTGTGACGAATCGTTTCCGAAAGATTGTCGTAGAAGCGCATGGACAGAAAATTGACGCAGAATTCGCCATGACGTTTGATGTTGGCAAAGGTATGCGTATGCTGACATATCCCCGGCAGAACGGCAAAATAGCCTCCTTCATCGCCCTGAAAGCATCCCCAGGCATGAAAATTGATGTTCCCTTTGCCGTTTTCCTTCACGGTGCTGATGGCAAACAACAGTTGCGGAATTCCGGCGGTGTACTCCATATGCGAAAAGAAGCGATACTGTCCCGGCCAGTACTCTTTCAAATGCGACGGTCTTTGTTCGCCGATCTCGATTTTCATATTATATTCTCTCCGTATCCGAAGCCTGCGGCTGCGGCATATTAACGGGTTTCCGAAAGTTATAGGACGACGCCTCAAACGACAGCGGATTTTCAATTTTGAAGATCTGGAACCCGCACTTATTGACATAAAAATGGTGATTCATCCGGGAAAATCCCGGCGTTTCGGTCCGCCATTCCTTAGTTTCCGGATACATGGTTTCGATCTTTTTCCAGATCGCGGTTCCCATGCCGGAATGTTGAAAAACCGGATCGAGGAAAATGCAGCCCAGCATATTTACCTGCGTTTCGCGATTGATCCACAGAATCACCGCCCCCGCCGATTGATTGCCGCTGTTCAGACGAAATGCGGTTGCTTTCGGATGCAACGCCCATTGCCGCAGAAACGAGCCGTCGTCATATCCCGGCGGACCGCCGTCATGCCCGAGATGGAATTGCGCGTCCACGTCAAAGGCTCGTTTCATTACCGGCGTCAGAACTTCAATGTCGGATTCTTTGAACAGCACGAATTCAAAGGTTTTCATCTGCCCATTCCTTAAAATGCCGAGTGCATGTTAGCTTCAACTTCGACGATGGCCTCAAGCATCTTTTTCATGACTTTTGTCTGAGGTTCCGGTAAATGTTCCATGAAGGCGGACAATATTTTGCAGGGATAATCCGGACATTCGGAACAGACCTTTACCTTCTTTTGAATTGCGCATCGGCGGATTTCGCACATATTTTCGCAGTAAAAACACTTGCGGCCGCCATCGGTCATACAGCCGTCACACGGCAGTAACTCGGCCTTGATGTCGTCGCAATGGTTTAGTTCGCGCCAGTCGGCGGCGACCAGTTCCAGTTTTTCGGCGTCATTGAGTTGCGTGGCCCGGTAAGCGTCGCATTGACTGCAGACCAAACCGCAGGGGGAGATATTAATCTGCATGAGATATTTCCTTTATAAATGTAACCGCATGATCTGCGATACGGCATTAAATTTCTGATGGCGATAGAATCGTATTCCGTCTTCATTTTCCGCGAGGACGTTCAATTCCAAATAATCCAGATTTCTCAAGTGCGCCCACTGTCTGACGGCGTCAAGCAACAATGTTCCAATACCTTTTCTGCGGCAATCCGGCCTGACATACAAATCCATAATCGTTGCGAATTTGCGCGGAACAAAGCAATCGTAAGGCGGAGTCTCACTTTCAATTACATGGATAAACCCATATATCATATCATCATCAACCGCAACGAAAATATCTTCCCGGTCACTATCGATCGTACTTGCCGGGTAGCTGCCTGATTCAAAGGCTTTTTGATAATATCGAGGTTGTTGCTCTGCATTGTGAGCAAAGAACTCGATATATAATTCCGCTAAAGCGAGTACGTCGTTTTTTGTAGCCAGTCGTATTTGCATAATACCATCTCTTATCGTCATTTTCAGCTCAATATTCCAGTTCCGGTTTGCCGCCTCATTCCCGGGTCGCCTCATTTCCCTTTTGCCATAATCAGAAATTCCATTTTCCCCGGCGGCGCTGACCGGACAAAAGAATTCACTTGTCGGAACCCGGCTTTTTCGTAAACTTTGATCGCGCGTTGGTTGAAGGCCGCGACAGTCAACCGAAAGCCGGTAACGGCGAATCTTTTCCGTACAAAGTTCAGGCCCGCAATGACAAAGTCGAGACCTCGTCCTTGGCCGCACAACGCCGGGTTCAAGCCCAAACCGATATCCGTAAAGCGGGGATCTTCATAAACCCCGAAAGCTTTGCCGGCCGGAACCCGGGCAGCCTCGCCGAGGCAGTAATAACCCATCAGGTTTTCATCGGCGTCATAAACAGAGAAATAATTGTCACCGAGCAGCTCATCACGGCAGGCATCGCTTTCGTTTCTGCTGTAGACGGAATAGGGGGCAGGATATGTCCAGCGGGAAATCTTCGTTGCCGCTTCAACGGTCATTGTATCAATAATCAAATTCATTACCTAGCCCTCTAACCCTCGACAGACCAATAAAATTCACTCAGGAATAATCGTCTGTCAGTAAGCGAAAGTCAAGCGTAAAACAACATTGGCATTTGTATTGCTTAGGCAATTTTTATTGTGAGGAGCGGATTTTTTATCGTCAGACATCAATATTCACGTTGCAAGCCCACAACTACACCGCGAATTTTTACATTATCCAGACAATAGGTCTGTGCCGGGAAATCCGGATTCCCCGGCCGTAATTCGAGTCTATTCCGGGAACGCGGATAGGCATTCCGCAACAACGTTTTCCCCTTGACTTCAGCCGCGACCAAATCGCCTGGACGGATATTGGACTTGGTGCCGAGAAGAACCACATCGCCGGCAAAAATACCAAAATCACGCATGGCGTCATCTGATACTTTCATGGCAAAGCAGATGTCGATGTCAGCACAAAATTGCCCTGAAATCACATATTCGCCGGATTTGTCGGACGCATCCTCGAGTTTGATCGTAACCCCACGAAATTTTGAATGCAGCGTATTGGCCCGATCAGTAAGCTTTATGCTTCTGGCCTGAGATGTTCTGGTCAATTTGCCTTTGCGTTGCAAGGCCCGAAGGTGAGCGAATACAGTCGATGTTTTGATGTTAAAATGAGCAGCAAGTTCGTACACGGTCGGAGCCATTTCTTCGCGAATACTGAACTCGGCGATAAACTTCAGAATTTGCTGCTGCTTTTCCGTCAACGCTTTCATGTTCAAAGTCTCCTTGATTCATATAACGCTAAAGGTTCTCTATTGTTTTCGGACAATTGAGTCCGTTACTCGTATTATTCCTGTCAGTCATTAAAACCAGGGGTCACCTCCAATACAAGCAGGAATCAACGATCCGTAATCACGGCATCAGGCAATAAGCCATCGCTTCCAGGAAGTTACTGCGGAAATTACTTCAAAACGGCAAATTCGAATTACTACATATTCGCCGTGACAAGTACTTTCGTATCCTCGCGGAAGTCTACGTTGATGGAAAATCAGTATCAGAAACGATGCTTGAAAATAATTTGACAAAACCTTACTTCGGCGACCGCAAATCCATAATTACGGTAATTCGTGGTGAGCTCCAACAAGTTTCGCCATACCGATCATCGCGCATCTCAATTTCTGTATGGTGAAAATTTCTGTTTTCAAACGATTGTTGAGAGAACATTGACTTACTCCTTCGCGATTAAGAACACTCATTGCTATTGGCGACAAGTCGTTATCAGTGTACGATCTAAACGATACTCCCCGACAAACCCAGCAATGTTGTTAGTTTTCCTCTGCATTCACAAAATCAAGACTACCCTTTTGCCTGAGTATTTGCTGTGCTTCAGCTTTACTCAAAGAATGAATCTTAGCGATTTTTTCAACGGATCGTCGTGAAAGTTTGACCTTTCCCGATTCCCAACGATTCACGGTTGCCGGATCTGAATCCAGCAGGATGGCAAGTTCCTTTTGCGATAAGCCGAGCTTTTTCTGGAGCGATTTCAAGGCGGTTCCGTTGGTTCGGATGTGATCAAAGCAGCGCTTAATCACATTTTTGCATTTGGCTTCAGCATCCTTTTCAAGCTTGGATAATCTATTTTTACATTCGATCAAATCTCCTTTTATGTTACGCCTTTCATCCTTTTGCCGGCGGAAGTATTTCCTTATTTCACTATGGATAAGGATCTTAATACGTTCGACTATGATGGTTTGGATAGATGCCATTGTTCCTCCATTCGACTGTTTGTATTGTTCGGGGAGTCGTGTCGACGCACACCAGATCGACAGTTCATATTGAACAACAGAATACGTTCGGAAAAATCAGTGGTTCGGAAAGCATCCGGAGATTTCACGCTCATCATTGGGAATACTCCTTTATCGCGTACCCGTGATGGATAGGCAATAAGTTCAGTTTATGTATTTTTTCCCGCCGCAAGTCCGTTACGTTTTACGGCGATTTCATCATGGGATAAAGACTGCAATTCCGCAAAAAGTTTTGCCGTCTTGGTATTCGGGCGAAATCGTCCCTTTTCCCAGCGGCAAATTGATGTCCAATGGCATTTCAAAAGCGAGGCCAGCTCCCGCTGCGACAAGCCGTGTTGAATGCGAAATGCCGTCATTTCGGCTCCGGTATTCCTTTTCGGCAATTCCTGATTACGATTTTCAGATGAAGAATGAATAATTTTTTCGGCCAAACAAAGTCGTTTGCTGATGCCGGAAAGCTTGCCGTCGACTGTTTTCGGCAATAACACGCGCACCACTCGTTCCGCCTCACGGCGAGCGATCTTTTTAATTTCATCCACCAGTAATTCCGACATGATGAACCTCAACTCGCCCGGGTTGCAAGATGATGCGGAAGTGAACCGACTACGACAAGTTCGGCCGTCGAATCCCAAAAGAAATAAATGCGCAGGCAGAACCGCCGGTGATATGAAGAGCCTTTGCCGATTTTCATTTTCAAGAAACGTTGCTGATCGCTACCGCAAGGATAATTCACAAAATATTCTCCACCTTCCGCTCCGGCGCGGGATTTGTCGATGGCTCCTTTGCAGAGCAGCCCCAGTTCGCGACAACGCTTTTTGAACTTGTAATCACTGGCAAGACCCAAGCGGGTATTGCGATATTCGTTGCCGAGCAATAACAATGCCTGGCAAACCAGTTCTGGAGACTCATATTGGGCTTTGACGAGTCCCCGTTCGGCGCGCGGATGCAGCCACACTTTTCCGGACAGTTCATGTTTGACCCAGACGGCAATTTGATCGAAGGAATCCGGAAACTTCGGTTTGACGGTCTTGGCAACCGCAACCGCCTGCGCACATTCTTCCTTTATTTCCTGGGTCTTATGTCGTTGCCTGGTCAGCTCTGATTTCAAGGTTATAAGCTGGCGACGGTAATTCATCGCCTCTTCGCTTTTCTCGCGAAGTTGCTCCGCCAATTCGCGAACAGCGTTATCTTCATGATCTAAAACCATTGGCGCCGGAAGGAAGTGCTCCTTGGAAATGATGGATACTTCCTCGCACAAGATCTTTGCTCCGGAAAGAAAAAAGAGTCCGCAAAAGTCAAAATGAACACTACGGGCAAAACGTCGAATCGCGACTTCAAGAAATTGTTGAAATCCCGGCGGCCCTTTCAATTCATTTCGCTCGAAATTCATGATACTGTCTTGAAACATGATCGGGTGTTTACCAAAAGAATCTTCAAGCGAAAAACCGGGATAGTAAGTTCTGATCGCGCCATCATATACCGCCCACGATTTTCCAACCAGGTTAGACCACTCCATCGTGGCTCGACCGGCCATGGTCACTACCGTGGCGATTCCACACAGATTGATCCCAAGGGATCGTGTGTCCACGATGTAGTGGGGCGTCTGATAGGGACTTTTCCATTGATGCAGCTTAATTTCCGAAATAACAATGATCGGATACTTCCTTTCCTGATCACAAAGCAATTTATAAAGCTTGCCGGCGCCGTCGACATCACTGATGTTAAGGGGAAGACCATTAAGCGGAGGGTTCAACACGGAAAGTCTGGACAACATCTGGGCAAAGCGAAATATAGCGGCAGAGGGATATGTTGCCGTCCTCGGGTAATGAGCCATTCCGGCAATATGCAACACTCCACTGCGCTCAATGACCGCAACATCAAACCGCGCGACTTCATAAATCTCGATTTGGAAAGCCCATAAATGACGATCCGGCAGATGAATCGCTTCCGCGGTATAGCCGGCGCCATGCCGTAGAAAACTATTGCCTTTTTTGGCGGCGGCGGGAAGTTTCCGATTGACAACGGACTCCGCAAACGCTAAAACCGTTGTCGTCGTATTCTGATAGGCATGGTCCAGCCCTTGAGATGTATCGACGGTACTTCGCATTTGAAAGGCGATAATAAATAATTCATTATCATGCTGTTTGCAGACTGAAGTTTCCATATCAATGTTCTTTCTCTCCCATTTGCATCACAAGGGGAAAAATGTAACTGTCGCGTAAAAAAAAGGCAAGCTGAAAACCACAAAAAATAGCCAATATTTTTTTACTGGCTTTTTAATTATTTTAGTTTAAAAATCAAGAGGTAAGCAATGTTTTAAGAACGGGAAAAAGAGTAAAATTGACTCTTGTCGGACATTATCGTAACCCATCGGCAAAAGGTCATATTTCCGGGCAGTTTTACCGCTTTACAGATATTACCATGCGCATGGGGATTGACTGATTTGACTTCTAAAAAGAAATAGATCATAAAAATATTTTTTTACATAATAATAAAGAGCAAACAAATTCGATGAAAATCAAGAAGTTATTCCCTTTTCCAGAGCGGCTGAAAACCGGTCGACGGCTTCTCGCGAAGCCTCACCTCGCCACTTGAAATATCCTGCGATGGAAAAAAAACGGGAAAAAGTCAAAAGTTAACCCTAAAAAAAATAATGAAAACAATTGGCAGAAAACTTTCCCCAAGCGGATTTCTGCATTGTTTTGTGCCAAATTGATTTAAAAAACAGGAGAAAGGATCTCGCAAAATGAATGTAAGGACACTTTATCCGTGATGCCAGAACCGCCAGATGCGGATGCAGAGAAATCCCATGAACGCAATTCCGGCAAGCACGAACATGACGCACCCGAGCGACAAGGCGATGTACATCAAGCCCAGCCCGGCGGCGAGGCTGCCGAAAAGCACCGCCAGAACAATGATTTCCGCGAGCTTAATCCGCTTGGCCGCCTGTTCAATCAGAAGCGTCTTTTCCATAAATCACCTCGCTTTCCAATCGCCGGACGAAATAATCCTGGCGCGATCCGGAAGGTTGCTCATGATGTAAATCCACGCCTGCGTTGTGGCGCCGTCTTCAAGAGTAAAGTCGAGCAGTTCGCGGTCATACAGACGGGGATATCCCTCCAACCGATCCACATCCGCCCAATCATCCAAGGGAATCTCGATCAACTCAACCGCGACTTTCGTGTTGCCGGTCGGTGCGAACGCCGGGAAGCCCCAGCCGGTATCGTAGAGGGTCCCGGAAACCACGGCGTTCTGCCGTGAGAGGGCATTGCGGCAGAAGCCGGCGTTGCGCTCGCCCTCTCGCAAGGTGCCGTAAGCGGCAATAATAACGGTCTGATCCGTTTTCATAGGATGTTTTTCCTTTTTTTAATGAAGTTGTTTTTGATTTTATGATGCCGTGCGCCGTCGCGACAAATCTGCCGGTATCCTTCAGGATATGGTTTGCCGTCGCGGGCATGTTTGGTGGCTTCGGTCATTTCATAAACCAGTGCCGGATATGCCTTGCCGTCCATGTGCACCCCAACCGTATAGCGCTTGTAGATGGCAGGATATCCCTCGTGACGGTCGAGCGCGGCGACATCCGATTCCCGCAGCAGATAAAGGAACCCGGACACTTGCGCGCCGCGTTGGAAATCGACATCCGCGTAAAGCCGCTCGACGATTTTATAGTTTGGCAGTATTGCGGGACCAACCGGAATCGCATGAGGACAACGACGGCGCATACGGTCGGGAAGCAGGTTGCTGCCATAGGCGAAATATAAATATAATCCATTCATTTTTAACATTTTCCGTTTTTACCCGTGCTACTATATAAGCATGGGTAAAAACGATTATCCAGTTGCCGTTACGGAATTTTCTTCATTCCCTTTTTAAGGTAATGCCGACTGCATTCCGGGATCAAAAAAATTTGATCCGGTGTGCTTCGGCCACGCGCTGATTACAAGGGGGGCCGAATACATGTCCGGCAACTTATTTTTTGTCCGCGACCGCCTCGAAAAGAATCGGGTGCTCGACATCAAGCTCACCGTCATCGAGTTCATACCTGGCGAATCCGGTCGCGGTCAGCCGCTGCAAAAATAACATTGCCGCCTTTTCCTGGTCATCTTCCGGTAACGCGAATTCCCGTTGCCCGTTGGCGTCAAAAATCTGCCGCATAAAGGCAATCGGCTCCATACTGCCGGTAAACGGGTTCATCTTCATTTGCTCAACAATGTCAAGCGCGGTTTTCCCGCAATAGAATTCTCCGGTGCATTCGACGGGATGTCCCTCAAAATCGGTTTCGTGGATGCGGATTTTCATAATCTTCTTTTCCTTCCTTTTTATGTTCTCTCGGCAACGTCGGCCCGGATTGGGCTCTGTCGCGGCTCATATTCTTTAAGACCTCCAGCGGGGTGCCGCCCGACTCATAAAATCGAACGTCGGCCCCTAACTGCGCAACCGTAGGCATAATTTTCTATTACCATCGAGTGCGATCGGGCCATAAAAAAGCAGCGATTCCGACGAAAATACCCGCATCGGCGACTTGCTGTTCAAGTCAAGCCATGCTCGCCGGATTCGGGCCGCTTTTCCGCTGACTATTATCAAAGAACCGCTTGAATTTACGCTCAAGCCGCGTCATGTAAGGCGGTCGGGATTCCGACCGCCTCGCGGTATTTTACCGGCCTTCCGGGCGGCCGTTTTTCCACGCCGCGCTGCCCGGCAGGTGCTTCAAAAGGTGCATCCGCGTATTCTTGAACTCCTCGCCGATCATTCCGAGGCGGAGGAGGAACACCCGGGTATCGTATTTGGCGCTTGCGGCGGTGTAGGGGCGCTGGTTTTTCGAACTGGCGGCGCGCGCGGTTTTGGCCAAGGCGGCGATGGCAAGGCAGAGGATAATGTGACTTTTGACCTCGCCGGCGTGATTTGTTCCATTGAAAATCCTGAATTCTGCCGTGCCTATCCGCCACACGTTGTTGAGGTTCAGGGCTCTATAGCGCGCGCTGTCATAATGTTCCGGGTTCGGGTTGGCATACCCGAACCAGGCTTGGTTCAGGCTTTCGCGGTTTTTTGGTTTGGCGGCTTCAAGGCGTTCGATGAAGGCGCGGTCGGTGCGGCGCGTGTAGTGGTTGAGGCGGTGTGCCCAAGTTCCGACCGACTTCAAAATCAGTTCTTCCTGTTTGTAAAAAATCCGCGCGAGGTTGGCAATCTGCTGGGCGGTGAAATCCGTAATTCCGATGTGAACGTGCTGGCTGGTGGCTTCGGTCGCTTTGGCTCCGGCCTTGCGGAGCTCGCGCACCACGGCCTGCAGGGTGTCGAGGTCTTCCCATTTCAGGATCGGCGTAACCACTTCGGCGCTGGTGGAGCGGCTGCCGAGGCTGGCGTCGCTGATCGCGCGCCATTCGCGGCCGTCCGGCGCGGTTACCGTCCAGGCATCGTAACCGCCGCCGGTGTACCGCACCGTGCCGCCGACCACCGTGTGGATCGCCCTGGCGGCGCGTTCGCGGCTGATGTTCGTATATTCCAGTTCCGTACCGAAGGTTAAGGTCTTCGCCGTCGTCATCGTGTTGTTGCTCATCTTGGCCTCCGCCGTTTTGGTTTTATTTTCTTGCAACTTGTTTGCTATCAACACTTTATTCCGTCAACACTTACATGTTACCATGAAACGGCGATTATAGCGAGTAATAAGCGGAGGATATTCCGATAATAAATCGTTAATAATAAATGACTTATGGGCTTGAATGCATGCCGGACGGCAATGTGAAAATAGGCAAGTCAAATCGGAGGGGAAGTTGCGATTAGTATTCATGGCGATTGCATATGCAATCGTAATAAAAATAGCCCCACAGTTGCGCAGCAAGGCCGATTACGGCGAAGTTATGAGTCGAGCGGAACCCCGCTGGAGGTATTCCGCTGCTGTTCGCCGCGACAGCGGCAAGTGTGAGCCGATAAAGCCGCCCGGTGAAAGAGGCGGCGATTGCATAACTCGGGGTTATTCAACCTCGACATATTTAAGACAGGTTTGAATCAGATGGTCGTAATCGCCCGCCATCGCTTCCCTGGTGAATTCTTCGACCAGATCGGCGCGTCCGGCGCGGCGAAGCGCTGTTCGAACACGTCCCATGATTGCGAAGGCATTACCGTCTTCGCCCACCAGTTTTATTTTTATTTCGGTCAGCGGCTTGTCGGTGTTTTCGTTCATGGTCTGCCTCCTTCGATTCCCGGAAAATTGCGGTCGCCGCGTCGCAACGCTTCGCGTTCGGCCTGAACGGCGTCGGGGTAATCAGACCGTTCGGTTTCCCGGCGTTTGCATTCACTGCAAATGGTTTCCGTGTTGAACATCGACATCGTCCGTCCTTCGGCAAGGCCGCCGCCGCAACGGTCGCAGATCGAGGTTGTCCAGAAGTGATCCGTCATCGTGTTGTCCTTTCGTTTGAACCTATCCGTTCGTTTGGGAAAACTCCCCGGCATCGCCGGGGATCGTCCGTCAGGTTATTGGTTTGCTTTCACGCCGAGGGCCGAGTTCAGGTCAATAAAACCGTCGGATTCGAAAACCGTCCATTGGGTTCCGTCGAAGAGGTAAAGGTAATCCGCGCCGAAACATTGCCGTCCGCGTCGGGCGTAATCCATTTCATCGCGAAAAGTTATGGCCGACTTGAGGCGTTCGTGCATATCGCGGTGGTAGGCAACGGTAACATCGTCCGCCTGCCGGATGTTTTTTTCAGGTTCCGGCGCGATTTTTTTGCCCAGCGAACTCAGGGCCCCGAGGCTGATCAACGTTTCTGCCAAGAGCGAAGTTTTGTAAAAACCGTTGAGGGTGACGCCGACATAATTGATGTAGCCGTCATGATGGCAATAAACCGCCCGGATCGTGCCGTCCGAATTTTTAATTCCGATTCCCGCGTGTGTGCTCACTTTCCTGTCCTCCGTTGGTAGGCATTTTTTTACTTCGGCGGCTCCGTACCGCTCTCTTTCACTGTGATACATATTGCCATGAAATCCCGTAATAGCGAGTCTGCAATCGAATCATTTTAAAGTAATAGATTCTTAATTAACAACACCTTATGACTTGACTTCGCCAGCGTCGGCAATATAAAAATCTGCAAGCTGAAAAACAGGAATAATCGGATTGTTATATGCGACAACTGCTCGCGGTGATGTAATAAAATTATGCCTGTGTTTGGGCACAAACGGGCCATGGCGCGCTTATGCGGGGATGGGGTGAACCGCCCTGATGCGGGAAGAAAATGTCAGCGAAGCCGAAGGCATCAGCGTCTCTTTGTGCGGACTGATCATTGGGAGTTTTGTCGTAACAATATCGGCATCGAACGAGTACGAGCGAAAACGGAAAGGATAAAAATTATTCCAGATGGTGCAGTTCAAGCCCTTCAAGCGCAATATCAATATTACGGGTTACCCAATCGCGGCACTTGTCTTCATGGGAGAACGTTTGCTGCAACAGCAGTTCCCGCCAGCCTGGTTGGTTAAAATAGTTAGCATAAAGCCAGATTTGAAAAACATTTTCTTCGGAAAAACAATAATGCCCGATCGGCTTGCCGTCATGCAATATCCGCACCGGCTTGCGATAGTCCGGGCTGTACAGATCTCGCATCTCAACAGGGTCGAATGTAATTTGATGTCCCACCAAGAACCTCTGCCAATGATTTTAAGTAAATTAGCACTCGGCTGCTAAATAAGCAAGATAACATCGTCCCGGCGACCGGAGTAAAGTTGGCAGTCCGAAGAAACAAAATAACGTTTGGCAGAGCAGTGCGAAAAGCGAGGACGCGGCGGATTGTGCCACACGCGTCCTCCGGGACACGGAACGCTGCCTTTCACATTCTTAACAGATGCCTGGCGTAACGTATAGTTGTCTCCGCTGCCGCTGCGATTCAAATCCGAATGCCGGCTATTTTTGAGATATTTTTGACTGTCGTTTCACGCATACCCCGGAAGAGATGCACACCAAATCAACTTTATTGGAATGAGTGGAAGCCATGAGGGCATAAATAAAGCGGGGCGCACCGCCGAATTCCTCCGGTTGTGCGCCCCTTTTCCCGTAAGTCCTTTCATTGATTTTACGGTGGCTTTATAATTGTCGCATGAAGCGCCACTATTCAAGCGGGAATTAAAACTGTTTTGCGGTTTTAATCCCCGCCCGATCATTCGGCGATTTCCGCTTCGATTTGGGCATGCATCTTTTCTTCGTCGTAGGCGTTGCGCAGGAAGGTCAGCAGTTCCTTCATCAGTTGCTTGCTGTGCTGCAGGTCGCCGCAATGCCCCCAGTTCAACGTTGTGGATTTGACTTTGGTTTCATGGTCCTTCAATTCGGCGGCGATCAGGGTTAACAGTTTGGCATTCTGGCGTTGGAGTTTTTCGTATTCCGGCGTTGCGTTCTTGTTCATCTTCTTGCCCTCGTTTGGGTTGTGGTTCCGTATCTTGCACCTACCATCATATTTGATCCAGATTGTCACATAGTCAACGAGTTATGATCATAATACCCAAAAGATAAGCCGCGACAAAAAACGTTCCGGCACCGTGACGGTTCGGGGCCGAAAGTTTGTATTTCAACGGGCGATTTCCGCTTCGATTTTCCCCCTGGCGGCGGCTGCGTCGGTCGCCGCATCAAGATACAGCGGGATCAGTGCTTCAAGCATTCCGGCACGTACTGCTTCCCACATGGCGGCATCATTGTCGGTTGTCCGGTGTTCGAGATACGTGTTTTGACAATCGTAAATGCGCTTCTCGATAATTTTCCGCATGCCGACGATTTCACAGAACACCCGGCTATGGCGTTTTCTATCCGCGTAATTCAACTCCGCCCGGAGAGGCCGGTTGATTGCCGTTCCTGCTTGATTTCTGCTCATCTTCGTTCTCCTTTTCAAGGTTACCGGGATGTTGTCCCGCTGAAGTACATATTAAATGATCGAAGAAGCCATAGCAAGCGTTATCATGTTTATTATCAATGATTTAATAATATTGCGCCGAGTATCCGGCGACCGCCATGGGATTACAGGACGGGGAACGCGGCGGATTACTCCAACCGCGCTCCCCCGGTACAAGGAGCGTATCCTTCCACACTTTGCAAGGCGCTTGGTCTGAGCGTATAGTTGTCATCGCAGTCACTACTATTCAAATCGCCGTCGACATTGTTTTCAAAATATTTTCATCATGACGCAAGAGCGCATTCAACATCGAGGCCGGAACATGAAAATTCGTGGCTGAATTTCATCTCGTCGCCAACGTGGTCTATTTCTTCCTGCCGGCAATCGGAGCGACAATGCCGTCAATGAGCCAGTCGCCCCAGCCGAACTCCTGGCAGGCCCAGGCGAACTTCCGGGCGTCGATCATCACGAAATACCGCGCCGGATTCCACCAGCCGTACTCGACCTTGGCAACCTTATAGCCGTTGCGACGGAAACGGTCGTTCGAAGCGGTGAAACTCGCCTCGGTGTTGTCGCTTTCATACCACTCCACATCGTGGATCAGCGCGACAATCGCCAGCGAGGAATGCAGGTCGGTAATCACATTTCGCAACCATTCGGGAAATGAATCCGGCCCGATGCCGTTATAGATTTTGGCGAGCTTGGTCGGGGTATATTTCTTCAGAATCTCACGACCTTCCAGATCGTACTTTTCGACCAGTTTCAGCAGCTTTTTAACTTCTCTTACTTTCGACATAGACACTCCTTGGGGTTCCGGTTATTACTTTGCCTCAGTAGACTTACTTTCGGAATTTGCTTTGACCGTGGATTTCGACGTATCGGCGGCTGAACCGGTACCGCCGCTGATGCCTTCCGCCGTGACCTGCAAGGCGGTGGCATTGCAGGCTTTGATCACATCAGCCAGTTTGTCCATGTTGGCCTGATCCTTGTGGATGGTCAGTGCGCCCTTGTCGAGGTTGAACAGCTCGGCGTCGAAGCCGGGGATCGGGTTGTCAGTCGTGCAGGAAGCAACGTTGAGTTTGCCGCCCCAGCCTTTCGTCCAGACGTAGCAGGTTTTATCCTTGGTGGACTTGGTGACCTGATCGATCACGGATTCGCTGGTGGTGGTGACCTTGATCGGCTTGCCGGTGGCAAGATCGTATTCGGTGATCGTGCTGGTCGAATTGCAGCCGGAAATCAGGAGACTTATGGCCGCGCAGGCGGCCCCGGCGAAGATAATGAACTGGAGACGATTGGATTTTGCAGACATGATGTTTGCCTTTCTGTAGTTGATTATTTGCCGATTTCGGTGAGCGAGATTACCCAGGCATCCCACAGCAGATCGGGATCGGCGAAATAGGCGTCTGGCATTCGGCAGTAACCGCCTTCGCCCCACTCCGGTCCCCAGGAGTTACGCACGAGGAGATCGGCGTCATACCCGACCGCCGCCATCGCATGGCCGCCGAGCAGAGCTTCCGTTGCCGTATTCGGCATCGGAACCCGACCGGCGGCGGCAACTTCCTCGGACTCGAACGAATCGTAAAGCGCCGCCCCGAACATGACGATGAACCCGGCCGCCAAGGCACGACGGAATAATTCCGGCGCATGCCGCCCGACCGGAATGCGGTAATAACGGAGCGCCTGCCACTTTTCCGCCTGGGCGAGAACAGCCGGCGGCGGCAACTCGAAATACTTGCTGACGTCATACGGCCAGAGGGTTTCCGGCGGTACGCCGTAACGCGCCATCGCCTTGACCGTGCCGCGCAACGTGGCTCCGTTGTCGCAATGAAGAGTACCTTCGTCATGGCGGGTGGTTACCGCCAGGCAGAGGCGCGACGGCGTGATAATGCCGCCGCCTTCTTTGAACACCTGGTGCGCCTGGCAAGCCGCGCCGGCGTGAGCGAAGCAACTGCCGACATCGCCTTGATTCCAGACCGCAGGCAAAGCCGACCGGAGATCGACGCTTTTCGGTCTGGTTCCGACCGCCATGCGCCCGATGCCGAGCATAAGGTCGCGGCGGTCGACGGGGTCGCGTTTCAGGTTGAAAACGTGAGATTCAGGCATGATTTTAATTTCCTTTTTTAATCAAAGTGGGATTGGATGAGGCGGTGAATTTTCCGGCGAAAAGGAACGTCAACCTACGTTGAGTCGCGCGATGGCCGTGCCGGACATGGTCGTCGTCACATAGACGGGACCGACCAGCGTGACCGCGCTGCCGGCGTTGATGGTGCCGCCGGACATCATGACATTAGAAATCGCGTTCGGTGCGGATGCCGTTGCCCCGTTGTTGCAACTGACGCAGCCGCCGGAACCGGAATTGGAGATGGAACAATCCGATAACTGGAGCGTACCGGCGCTCGACGTAAGGCTTGGCGAGGACGAATTCGAGATGATTGAGCATCCCGCGCCCATGAAGACGCGACCTGCCGAGGTCACGATGCCGGTGATGTCCTGCGTGGTTCCGATATACCAGCCGCCGGAAGCCACCGTCACATTACCTTCAATGTTGCCGTGCAATAACTGAACGGCGGGTCCGGAAGCAATCGTCACGTTGCCGATAATGTAACAGTTCTCCAGATACCCTTTGGCAATGGTAACCGCACCGTTGATGATTGCGTTGTCGATCCGGACCGCGGCGGTTCCGAAATTTATCCCGCCGCTGAAATTGAACACGGAATAGTTGGCGTTAATAATAACGGGGACGGAGGGAAAAGCGACGGCGGCAGTTTCCGCGTAAGTTCTAGGAGCACAGTCAATAACCACCGATGAAACGGTAGTCAACGTCAGCGTTTCCAAATAGGCGATCAGCGCGCCGAACGTGGCGAAACTTCTGGTGACTTGCCCGTTGACCCGGCATTGCAGCCCGGACGGCGCAGACAACTCGGACAAATTCACCGGCAGTTCCGCGGCATCGGCTTTGGCATCAAGTTGCGTTTGAATCGAGGAAGTGACTCCGGCCAAACAGCCGAGTTCGGCGGCGGAAATCGTTCCGCACCGGAGATTTATCAATGCGGTTCCGGACGGCGCGGTCGCCGTGTGAAGCGGCCCCAGCAGAGTCACCGCCGAACCGGCGGCAATCGTACCGTTCATCACAATTACATTTGAAAACGCATTGGGATTCGAGGCCGTCGCTCCGTTCGAACACGAAATGCCGCCGCCGGAATTATAATTGATGATGTACGAATTCATGGCCCGCACGGTTCCGCCGGTGGAAGAGACCACGGGGCCGGTCGATGCCGTATATACAACCGCATCAATCATTACCAGACTGCCGACGGACGAAACACTCCCGGCAATTGATCCCCGGGTGAAGGCCAGTTCGCGATCCGCCGTGTTGACGGCTACGTTGCCCGTCACATTGACGAACGAAGTGCTGACGCTGCCGAGGCACACCACCGTACCGGTCAATTCCGCATTATCGATATTGGCATTGTGAAACGTCAGCGTGGTTGCGGTAATCCCGGAGAAATTCCGGATGATGACGTTGCGGGAAAAACTCAACTCTCCCGCAATGATCAATTCCGAGTTATTGCCGTTCAGCACCATGCGAATACCGGGAAAGGTCAGTGAGGCGGTCGTACTGTAATCGCCCGGCGCAAAGTTGAGCACAATCCCATCGGTCGTATCCGGGTTCAGCGTGTTCAAATACGCCTGCAATGAATCCAGACTCGAACAATAAGTGACCGCGGAACCGTTGATGATGACTTGAATTCCGCTGAACGTCGCGGCTGCTTTCGTGGCAAGCGCGGCCTGAATCCTAGCTGGAAACACGATGGCGGTGCCGCTGATCGACGTATAATGAACATCGCCGCCGATGATGGCCACCGCCGTGCCGCAGGCGATGTCTTTATTGGTCGCGACGGACAGCAATGAATTGTAGGCCGTTACCCCATTGGCACCGTTATTGCAGAAGATGCCGCCGCCGGTTCCGGTGTTGTAAACAACACACGAAGCCATTGCCAGCATTCCTCCGGTCGACGTAATTACGTAACCTGTTGACGCGGCATTGAACAGGCAATTGCAGAACGACAGCTGTCCCGCGGAAGAAATCGTGTTTCGGAATGTGCAATTGAACGCCCGCAATGCCGAGGCGGCGGTCATCGTTACGGCAAACGTACTGGCTTCAGTGATGTAGCAGCCTTCGAAGTCGGCATTGCCGGCAAGATTCAAAGTCGCCTCGATAAAGCGGCAATAATGAAACATCGGCGAATCGGAGTTCGCAGCCACGTTTACCGCATTATAAAACATGAGATTGTTAATGAAACAGCCTTGCCCGATATTGATGGCTGCTCCGGAAATAGTGGCGTAGTTGCCGTAGATTATGCTGCCGGCATGGAGGTTGATTTCAGCGGTTTCCGCATACGTCCCTTTCGCAATCAGATACGCCGCTGCCACCTGATGAGCGGCTGTCGCGGCGGCAATGGTTTTATACGGCCGGGCAATCGATCCGTCCTCGATATAGGCATCGGCACGGTTGCCGTCGACGTAGATATTTTTGGTCGGCGCCAGTATCGCCGAATTCAACTTGGCGCCAAGGGCATTTTGTTGCGCGGTCGATAACGGTTTGTCGATGTCGGACGTATTGTCTACGCTGCCCAGCCCGACTTGCGCTTTCGTCACACTATGCGGGTTGCTGACATTGGCAAGATGCGCCTGGCCCTGGCTCATTAGCGTTGCCACATCGGTCCGTTCGGTCGCGGTGATATGAACCACTGCATCCGCAATATGAGTATTCAGCTCAGTAGCGTCGGCTTTTGCGCTGATCGCCGTCTGCTGGGCGGTCGATACCGGCTTGTCGGCATCGGTAGTATTATCCACATTGCCCAATCCCACCTGACTTTTCGTTACCGAGTGAGGATTCGCGGTATTGCTCAGATGAGCTTGCGCGGTCTGAAGGAATATCTCGCTTGCCGCACGTTCTTCTGCCGTTACATGGGCCACGGCATCGGACAGATGAGCGTTTAAAGCCGTAACGTCGGCTTTGGCGCTGATCGCCGTCTGCTGGGCAGCGGAAACCGGCTTGTCGGCGTCGGCGGTATTGTCGACACTGCCCAATCCTACCTGACTTTTCGTTACCGAGTGGGGATTGTTGACGGCGGACAGATGTGCATTTACAACGTCTGCATCGGCCTTGGCGTCGATTGCAGTCTGCTGGGCAGCGGAAACCGGCTTATCGGCGTCAGCGGTATTGTCAACATTTCCCAACCCCACCTGACTTTTCGTTACAGAGTGAGGATTTGCGATGTTGCTCAGATGAGCTTGAGCGGTCTGTTGAAATGCCGCGCTTGCTGTACGTTCTGCCGCCGTTACATGGGTTGCGGTGTCGGCCAGATGAGCGTTTAAAGCCGTAACGTCGGCTTTCGTATTGAGCGCAGCTTGTTGGACGTTTGATACGGGTTTGTCGGCGTCAGCGGTATTATCCGCCTTGCCGAGGCCCACCTGGCTTTTCGTTACAGAATGAGGATTCGCAACGTTACCAATGTGTGCATTCAGGGAGTCTGCGTCAGCCTTGGCCCCAAGCGTTGACTGGAGATTGGCAACATCGGCAACCACGTGTTGATGTTCGGCCGTCGCCGCGCCGATGCTTTCGGCGGTCACGGCGAAGTTGCCGTCGGCGTCAGGCTGCGCACCGTTGACGGTGTAGTCGATACTGTCGCCGCCGGTGTTTGTGTCGCTGTCCGTTTCGCGGAGTTCGCCGAGAAGACGGTCATATTTCGATTTCATGAATCACACCTCCAGCGTCTGATTGATCGGAACGTAAGCGAGAGTTTCGCGCTCGGCCCATGCGCCGTAAGCCCATTCGACGACGGTTTCGGCCGCAGTTTTGGTGACGCGATGGATCGGGCGCAAGGCCGCGCCGTCGAAGCAGAGATAAGTCACCGCGCCGTTCTCGGCGACGCGGTAAGGCTGAAGCTTACGGCGATGGAAATATTCGCTGGTCGCCTCGAACCCGTATTGGTCTATTTGCATGAAAGTCCTCCGTTGAGTTGAATTTTGCGGATTTGGTCGATGACCATTTTTGCGGTGATCATCTTGGTACATTCGAATTTGCCGCCGGCGTCCTTTTGCCGCGGACACCACAGAAAATCGAAGTGATTGAACTCGCAGCGCATGTCGTTCCAGCATCCGTGGCAGACGCTCGGATTTTGAACCCGGTACGGCGTCGCAAACTCGTTCACCGGATCGGTGAACCCGCTTATCATCACAACCGGGACGCCGCAGCACCATGCCAGCCAGGAAAGACCGGATGAGAGGCCGATGAACAAGTCGGCATCCTTGATAAGGTCGATGCGTTCCTGGAGCGGACGGTTGCCGGTGAAATCCTCGGCGCCGTAAGGAATGTGATTCCATGTGTAGTCCGTGCCGTATTCCGTCATGCGGTCGATGCAGAGGACGCGATATCCTTGCGATTTCAGATGGGCGACGACTTCGCGCCAGCCGGAAGGATTATTCCAGTATTTGCACTGGCTCGACGCCTGGGCGGCGATGACGGCATACTTTTCCTGAATCCGCCGCGCCGCCGAGAGATCGACGCGCGGCGGAATGTCGGAAAGGTCGCCAAGCCCGAGGATATGACCCGCCGTCCGATGCAATCCGACCTGCCGGAAATCATACGGCTGACAATTCGTGTCGCCGCCGAAAAACAGTCCGAGATTGTAGGTGGCATACGGTTTCAACATGGCCGCTTCGTCCTTCGTAATGAAGGCGATGTCCGGATATTGCCCCCGAAAAAGATCGGCAAGATCCTTTGCCATTGAGCAGGACAGCTTGCAATTGTGCCGCTGCCGGAAGCGTTCGACAACACTGAACCAGGCAATGGTGTCGCCCAACGCTCCAACCGGGAACTGGATCAGAACATCCTTGCCGGAAAGGTCGAGATCATGTCGGAACAGCGGCTCCTTGAGATCGTCTTTGCGGTAGATTTCGATACCGAAGCGGATGAAATACTTCTTGACGCTCTCGACCGTGCAACCCGGCTTTACGTCCATGCTGTAGAGCAGGCAGTCGGTATCGAGGTCTCTGAAAACACAGCGATATTCGCCCGTTTCCGGGAAGCGGACGCGAAGCCCGTGGTTGAAGTCGAAACGGATGTCTTCGACCGCCTCCAGCGTCGGGACTTCCGGAGGAAGGGTGAAAGTCGGTTCCGGCGGCTTTTTCTCCTGCGCCGGAAGCGGCAAGGTCGGAACCGCCTCGCAGGTTATGGTAAAATCTTCCATTATGCACCTTCTTAATTGACGTATTCGATGTAGCCGCCGGTTTCCACGGTCACGCTCGCCCCGGTGGCGCTGGTCACGGCGAAAGCGCTCGCGGCGCTTGCCACATAGAGGAGACCGCCGCTGCCGACGGTCACGCCGGAGGCATTGTTGAAGCGGGACAGATAAAAACTGCCGCCGCCGGCAATCGTCGTACCGGTGACATTGCAGTTGCTGCTGTGCAGGTAAAACACGCCGCCGGAAGAGACGACCACGTTTTCGAGATTGCAGAAGTACGAGGCGTAAAGCGTGCCGTCGCTGCCGATGGAGATGTTCGTGCCGCCGCAGTAGTTGCAGAAATACATCATCCCCTGTCCCAAGGAGACGTTGCTCACGGTGCAGCCTTCGTATACGCCGAGCCAGCCGCCGTTCGACACGTTGATGCCGCCGTAGGAGCAGTTCTGCGAAATATGGAGGCTGCCGCCGCTCAACACCGTCGCGTTCGACGCGGAACAGGCATAGCGGACATACTGCCACGCCCCGGAGTTTACGGTAGTATTGAGGGCCGAACAGCCGTTGGACAGTACCTGCCAGCCGGAAATATTCGTTGAGGTCACCGCCGCTCCGTAGGAAACGAACATGGTTCCGTTCGGCAGAAGCGTGGTGCTGAGCGCCCGACCATAGTTCGTGACATACATGTATGCCATGGCGCCGACCGTTGTTCGAATCGCCGTGCCGAAGTATTCCGCGAACAGCTGTCCGCTGTTGGAAATCACTGTATCGAAGGATTTGCCGCTGGAGAAAATCCGTTGGTAGCCGTATTGAAAGATCGTATTGTATTGCGCGACCGCGCCGAAACTCACAAACTGGGAGCCGCCGCTCGCCATGACGGTACTGATTGCGCTCGCATAGTAGTAGAGCTGCTGATCCTGACCGCCGATCAGCACATAATTGAATGCGGTGCCGTTGCTGGTGTAAAACGAACCGAATTGATTCGACCCGGTGACGATGGTTTCTGCATCATGCCCCCACACGCCATTACTGACCCTCCCTCCCGAGGAGAGTACGATGTCATAACATTTTGCCCCGGAGGAGACGGAGATAATCCCGGTGTTCATCACCGTCGTGTGGTCAGCAACGCAATTATTGTAGCAAACCATATTCGCGTTGGAACCAATCGTCATGTGATGCATCTGAACGCCGGGGCTGTTGCCCGGATCGAAACGGGCGTTACTGGAAAGGACACAGCTTTCGAAGGTTGCCGAAGTTCCCTGGCCGTAAAGCCCGCCATAGGTGGAGACGTGGATTCCGGTGACGCTTGCGTTGGAGTAGACATACATCTGCCCGTTGGAATAAATCTGCGCGCCGCCGGCGGAGGCGCCCGGGCTGACGTAAACGTAACCGTAAAAATTGACCTCTACATCCTTTGCAATTCCGCCGGAACTGACCTGAATATTGCCGTTACTGTTGACCACCGCGCCGGAAACCGTACCGCCGTTTCGAACGAAGATGCCGGCCCCGTAGTTGACGGTAGTGTTGATCGCCAGTCCGGCGCTGGAGACCTCCATCCGGCTGATCGCGCTGGAGATGAGGTAACGGTTTGCCATTGTCATCGCGCTCTGATTGCAGTTGCCGGTTCGCAGAAAAGTGAACACGCCGCGACTGCCATATTTCGCCGCATTGGGATCAATGACTGTTGCTCCGGTCGCCATCCGGTTGTATTGATAGGGTATCAGCATGATCACGCCTCGTAGCTGTAGGCGTAGTTGGCCTGAAACCGGAGATTGTTGACCGCTCCGGACTTATAAACGCCGCGAATTACAAACACATGAACCGTTGCGGCGTTATTGACCAGTTCGAGCGTTTCCGGAATGTTGATGCCGACCATCGAACAGTTGACGCTGCCGACTGTTACCGTGCTTATGGTCGCACCGCAGGTTGCGTGGTATTCCCAGGTCAGCATCACGCCGTCAACGGCGCTGTAGGCGGAGCCGCCGACCTTGTCCATGACCGAGGTGAAATCCAGTTCAATCGTGCCGCTGGAATTCGTATTCGTGTTTTTGATGACTGGTGAATCGAGAAAGAGGGTTTTGGGATTGGAGGCGGCATAAACCTTCTGATAGACCGGATTGGGAATGTCGGCCATGGCATGGGTGTGGGCTGTCGGAGTATACGCCGAAGGCTTTCCAGTAACGCCGGTCCACGGAACCGCGTCGGCCGCAGCGGCATGGACGGCTTCTTTGGCCGAATCGACTTTGCCGTCGGCATCGCTGTCATAGACCGCCTTGGTCATGTCGCCCACGCCCTGACCGTCGTCACCAAGATATTTCACCCAGACCGCATCCGTAAAATCGGCGGCCGATGGTGCCGCAATCTTCGTATTGACATGGATTTCCGAGCGATACTTCAGCGTGTTAGCCGGCGTCAGCGAAAATCCGGTTCCGACCGCGTCCGAGGCGTAAGCGACATAGCAGAACGAATCCTTGCCGGAATCTCCCTTGGGACCGACTACAAGGGCAATGGCGTCGCTCCAGACGCCGGAGGATTCGCCGCGCAGCCGGATATGAACGAAAACATCTGAAACGGTTTGAGTCGAATGCCATGTCGAGCCGTCCGCGCTAAACTCGCATTCCAGACCGGCGGCAAGCAGGGCTCGCACCTGGGCTGCAGTCAGATAATCGGGATTGATCGGCGTCGGATTGCCGAGACTGCTGATGCGGTTGCGGACAGTGAAGTTCTCGACCTGCAGGATAAACACCTGATTGCCGTCGGCATCCAATCCGACCAGTTCTCCGGCCAGTCCGGCTTTGCTTTTTTCCGTTCCAAGCCATGTCGCCAATTCCGTCGTGTTCATCTCGGAGATCGGAATGGAGAATTCGGTATAGATTATTTCCTCGCCGTCGACGGTTTCCGTAACGGAAGCAACCGCGATGCTGCCGTTGTCGCCGACGAGCTTGTAGGTCGTTGCCTCATTGAAATCGCTGTCCATCGCCCACTGCCAGGCGACAATGCGGGCAAACGCGGACAACGGATAGGCGTCCGTGCCGTCGTTCCTGGCAAAGAGCCGCATCTTGAGACCGGCCGCGACGCCGCGCACCAGCGTGGGCGGCGTAACGGTCTTCGCGTTGGCATAGTCCTTGACCACGCCGAGCGTCTCGTTCGCCGCAACATAAAAAGTGATATTCTGCATCAAAAATCCTTGTTTTAAAGATTCTTCTGAAAAACGCTTGCAAAAGTACTTCTCCGGAAGTACTCTCTATTTAAGAGTAACTCTGTGGAAGTATTCTGAAGGTGGCATTTATGAACAAATTGACTCTTTACCACGGTTCGCCGGAAATTATTTTCAAGCCGGAATTCGGCAAAGGAAAACCGTATAATGATTACGGACGCGGCTTCTACTGCACAGAAAATATCGAGCTTGCCAAAGAATGGGCTTGCAGTGAAAATTCCGATGGTTTTGTGAATCAGTATGAAATCACTGTCGATGGATTGAAAATTCTAAACCTCTCATCCGAAAACTACACCATCCTGCACTGGCTGGCCCTGCTGATGACTTATCGCATGTTCCGGTTATCCACTCCTGTCATGAAACGCGCGGCAGAATGGCTGACGGCTCATTATCTGCCGGACATAAAGAACTTTGACGCCATCGTCGGCTATCGCGCCGATGATTCCTATTTTTCCTTTGCCCGCGCGTTTGTGAACAACGAAATCTCATTGCATCAGCTTGCTTACGCAATGAAGCTCGGCAAATTGGGCGAGCAGTTCGTCTTGAAAAGTGAAAGAGCATTTTCCGTCATCCGTTTCATCTCATATACGGAAATCCGAAATTCGATCTACTATCCTTTGCGAAGACAGCGCGACAATGCGGCGCGCGCCGCTTACCGCGAGGAACTTGACCGTGAAGATTTGGACGGACTGTATATGAGGGAGATCATCAGAGAAGGGATTCTGCCTAATGACTCACGCTTACGATAAAAAATACCTTGACGACGCCATGCGCAATCTCGGCGAGGCAATGGATTTTGCCGGGAACGTCCGAGATTTGGATTTGGACGAATTTCTGGGCTTGTTCATCGCTTCCGGGATCGCCGCTCAATTTGGAAAAGGCGTACCGAAATATGTCTCCGGCATGTCGGGAACCGAACTGGTGCTGGAAGTTCTGCGAAAAGCGGGAATTCCGGCGGATGGTATGGAACCTCAAACGGAATACTCCTGCTCACCGGAATACTGGTGCGGCTGGGTTTTAGCCTATTTCCAATGGTATTCCGGGCGCCCTTTTCAAAACATTCAGGACTGCGTTTCCATGCGCGACATTGAACGGCTTTATCCCGCTCTACACGAAGCGTCGGAAGACAAGTTTGTCGATACCGTTAACGGCATCATACGAAAAAAACACTTGCCGACCCGACTTCAGGCTCAAAGGAAAAATTATGGCTTGACTCAAAAAAATCTCTGCGAAAAGTCAGGAGTGAATTTGCGGACGCTCCAGCAATATGAATTACGCTCCAAGGACATCAACAAGGCCGCCGCCGAAACGCTGCGCGCTCTGGCCCAAGTCCTCTCCTGTGAGATTGAGGATTTGCTGGAGTACGATTGTTCCGAAGTCGAGACTCAAGAGGATTGACTTAATTCCTTAAGCTTTGCGACTGCTTCCTGATGATCGAAATTGAACGCTTCACGAACCGCCGCCAACAAGTCGTCCCATTCGGTCGTAATCGCGGCGTCCAGGTTCTCCTCGATCATGATCGCGAGATCGCGCGCCTTCACTGCGGCATCACGGTGGTCGTACATCAGGTGGTCGGCGGCAAGCCGGAGTTGGCCGGAAATCGTGTCGCGGTTATCGTCGGAGTAAAGGAACTCATTGAAAAGATTCCATGCTTTCACCACATGTTTCTTTGCGCAGGTCGAACACTGGTCGAAGGGAGAAGTCCTGGTGACCGCCGCACCGTTTGGGCCGTGACAGTTGCAACTCATTATTCGAACTCCGGATTTTCCGAACGGGTATAAGTGAATATTTCCGTTTCGACGATGTGTTCTTCCGCCGGAAGCTCGTTCATCACAAGGCGCTCGGCTTTGACGATTCGACGTTTCTCGAATCCGGCCTCGCGCTTCGCGTAGTAGCAGTCGCCATCGTAAAAGGCGCATTTGTAAGCAGGAACATCGTCCGCGACAATCTCGTAAAGTTTCTTCATGCCGGGCTGATACGTCCATGAGAAAATTTTCCCGCCGGGAAATTGCCCCGAAATCAGCAGACGGTTCGGCTGGAACGGATCATAGGAAACGCGATAGAGATATTCGACGCCGGACAACGTCAGCGTAATCGTCCGACCGGGTTCCACGATCATAATCGGACCGCGCCGTCCGCCGGAAACGACCCGATCCTTCCAGACAAAGCCGACATCGGCGGAGGTCTGAGCCATCGGTTCGCCGTCAAAACCGAGCATCCGGTAAAGTTTAAATTCCCGGGCGGACTTCGCGCCGCCGGCGACGAACGAGAGTTTCCACATCCCATCCTCGAACTCGGCGCAAGGGCCGCACTCGAAAGTGTCGTCGGAAAGCCCGGTTTTGACACGCTTCCAGCGTTTGCCGGTAAAGTGATAAAGCTTCCATACGTCGGCAATCGGGATACAGCAGAACTCTTTCGGTTTGCCGTTTTCATCGGGAACGGCGAACGGCATGTGGGTATATCGGTTGTCATTGAAAGTAAACATCTTGAATTTCCTTAGCTTATCCGTTCGGACACGGCCATTTGACGCTGCCGTCATTTTGAACACAGCCCTGCTGAAGTTCCATGTAGCCGTTGTAGGAATAGTTGGAGACGAACCTGTCGGGTAAGCCGGTGAGCTTGCCGTTTTCGTCAATGGTTCCCGTGTAATACTGGCTGCCGCCGCACGAGGCTTCGGGGTTGTTGTGATGGGCTTCGCCGACATCGCGGATACGCCATTGACCGCCTGGAAAACCGATCCGATCGCCCAGATACGCCGTCAAATCCCAGGTTTCGGTACCGTTGCTCCGATTGGTGATCTTCGACGCGATCACGCGCGGGCGGCAACAGGGACACACCCAGCAGAATACCAGCCGTCCGTTCTTTTTCTTCCTGATGAACGTCCGTTCTTTCTTATTGAGCCACAGCTTATTCGATTCCATCAGACTGCCTCAATTCGTTGAACTGCAGACATCGGCGATGACGAGGATCGCCACGGGAACCCGGAACGAGCATACCGTTACCGATTCGCCGTTGACCTTGCAGCTTCCGACCGGAAAATTGTTTTTGTCCGGAGCGGCAAATTTGATCTCCGGCGTCGACCAGTTTCCTTCGCCGTCGAGATTGCTGTACGCGCAGAGCATTCCGGTCTGGGGTGACAACTCCTTTTCCGCGACGCTTACGAAGTCGCCGTTGCGTGACATGTATCCGGCTTTCACCTTGACCTGTTTCGTTTCGGTGTCATAACTCAAAGCAAAAGGACCGTCGTAAACATCCTGCGAGATTGCCCCGAGGAGAATCACGCCCTTGCCGGCCGCGGCAAAGATCACCGGCGCACCGGTCGATCCCCGTGTGAACACTGCAGGGCTTGAGGTACTCGGAACCGCATAATCCCCGGTTCCGGACAACGCTACGTTCGCCGGACCGCAGAGGATGCAACTGCCCATGACTCCGGCGTCCAACTGGTTTACCGTCACGCCCCATGGTTTGGCCGTATCCTTCAGCGGTTCGGCGGGAACGGCATTGTCGCAAAGATTGCCGTCTTCGGAAAAATTCACCGCCGTCCCGGACGCGATGACGGATGAAGTGTTGTTGTAGACCTGAATCCGAATCATGCCGCCGGCGGCCAGCAGAGGTTTCGCGGCAAAGCCGTTCATCGCGTTGACGATATGTCGAACATTGTTGCTGAACAGCGCGTTGGGTTTAAACTTGTCGCCCCGCGCCACATCGGGAAAGAATGCCATGAAAATATCTCCGTATAATTCGGTGCCAAGTGGATTTTTCCCGCCTCGCGGTGTATCTTGGAAACAGGTACGTTGTTGATGCGGCTTCCGGGTTCACGGAACTTGTGCAAATCAGCGAAGCGGAAAGGGTAAGGACGTGTGCCGACTTGACAAACTTCAGGAATTGCGATCTGAAATTTATCGGATTGCCCAAAAGCATAAAGCCGGAAGGATTTATGTCTTCGGTTCTTGTGTTCGCAAGGAAGAACGTCCGGACAGCGATGTCGATTTTCTCGTCGAATTCGATGATGCCTCTCTTTTCGACCATATCCGACTTGAAAAAGAATTGTCCGAATATCTGCAAATCCCGGTCGATGTGATCTCCAGCAAGGCATTGAAGCAGGATCATTTCGGCATGCATGTCCGGCAGGAGATGATTCCATTATGAACCATGACATCAACCGTTTGGAACACATGCTCGACGCCTGCGAGAAGCTCATCAAATTCACCAATGTCGATTACTCCGACTATCAGAATTCGGACGAAAAACAGGCTGCGGTTGCACGGTACTTTGAAATTCTTGGAGAAGCCTCGGGGAAAATCTCTTCGGAGCTAAAATCGCAATATCCGGATATTCCGTGGCAAATTACCATTTCACTTCGCAACATCCTGATTCATGATTATGTCAAAGTGGATTACGATGAACTTTGGAAAACCGCGAAAGAAGATATTCCAATTCTGCAGGCGCAAATTCGGAACATCCTGCAAAATATGCCGTCGGCCTGATTCGGACGATGCCGATTAAACGCTGGTGGGTTTCCTATTTAAATCACAGTCCCAGGGCTTTAAAGCTCGCGTATTCGCAGACCTGATCGACATAAATGCCTTCCACTTCGACCTGTGGCGATCCGTTCGCCGCATTGGTTTTGCTGATCGCCCAGGCGTATTCGAACCCCTTTTTGCTGACGCTTTTGCCGCCGATCTTCGCGCCGGATTCGTTCGGTTGAACCGCGAAGTTGAAGGTCACGGTCACCTTTTTCGAATTCTTGGCCGGGCTGCTGTAACTCATGCCGAGAAACATCACTTCCCCCGATGACCATCCTTTGAACGAACCGGAATTCACCTTGCCGACCAACGCCGCCACGTTCCGTTTATAGCCGGTGGTAAGACGGCTGAGCCGCATTGATTTCGTATAAGTTTCCCGAAGCTGGGCGGTCGGAATGTCCACTCCGGCAATTTCGCTGTCGTCGCCGGACTTGCCGTTCCACCCGATGGCTCCCCCGGCGTCTTTGTCGCCGAAAACCTTCTTCTGGGCGAGGCTATAAAGCAAATGTTTCGTGCCGCCGCCGCAGTCAAAACTTACGGTCGGGTCATTGTCGTCGTCATCATTGTCGTCGGAAGAGGTGGTGTCGTTTTCATCCCGATAAATCGCATTGACCTTGAACGTCGTCTCGTTCTCGCGTTCGTCGATTTCGATGCTCTCAAGCGGCAGATCCTTACAAGTTTGCGGTGCTTCGGCCAGCACGGCCGCCAGCGCCGCGTCTTCATCCTCCACCTCGAACACCAGATACGGGATTTCGACGCTGGTGTAATTGCCGCTTTTGTCGATGGTCTTGGCATGCTCGCTGTAGCATTGTTCCACGCGTGTCGCCATATATGAAGATCTCCGTCATGAATAAGTTAAAGTCGTACCGCCGGAATCCATCTTTTTCAGCAGTTTGTTGGTTTCCTTGCCCTGCTTGGCCATCTGTTCGGTGGCGGCGGCGGTGCGTTCGGCCTCGGTTCCGCCGTTGCCGAGCATCGCGTTCAACGCTTCGGCAAAGAAACTGCCGGAGACCTTGGAGTTATCGGCGGCTTTCCGGGTGCCGTCCTGGGCGTCCTGCAACTTGCCGGAATACTTGTCGACCAGCGATTCGGCTCGGGAATACGCCTCCTGAGCCTCGGCAATTTTCTGCCGTTCGTCGTCATCAATGGTTCCGTCCGCCTGTGCCGCCTGAAGTTCCTGCTGAAACTGTGCTTTGGCGGCCTCGGCGGCCTGCTGATACTGCGCAATCATGTTCTGCAGCATCTGAATCCCGGTCGCTTTGTCGGTTTTCAGCGTATCGTCGATCTGACGATCTTGAACTTCCTCGGCTCGTCGCTGTTGGACGTCGCGTTCCGTTTCTTCAAAACGATGCTGAAAATCCTCGACATCCTTCCGCATTTTTTCAGCGGCTTTTTCCTGCGCGGCGGCAATACGCTCCTCGGCAGTTTCGTCCGCGTCCGCTTTCTTCTTTTCCAGTTCGGCGATCTTCTTCTTGTCCTGCTTATCTTCCGGTTTGGATTTTTCATAGTCCAACATGGTCTGAATCAGGGTTTTGTATTCGTCGCGCAATTCAATGATGTCGTCGATCTCATTCTGCAATTCGGTCTGACGTTCGCGGGCAAGCGTCTTGTCGATCTCGGCGACCTTCTTCGCCGCCGCGTCCGCTTCCTCACTCAAACGTCGTCTTGCCATCTTCTCCGCTTCAACATTTTCTCCGGTAGTCGGAGCCTCTTTGCCGGTAAGCGCCTCCTCGTCATCGCCTTGAACTGCTTGTCGGCGTGTCTTGGCCGCGGTAAGTTTTTGCCGATACGCCATTGCCCGCTTGCCGTTGGCTTCCAACTTATTAACCGCTTCTTCCTGACGTCCGCTGATCTGGCTCCAAAGGTTGTGGTTCCAGAAGGAACGCAACGCATCGTCTTCGGCCTGAAGTTCCTTGAGGTTGGCTTCCAGCTCGGCGATTTCCGCGTCAAGTTCCGCCATGGCGGCTTTTTCCATCCCCTCGTTGAGACGTTCCTGCGCGTCGGCGGCAAGATTCAGTTTTCCGGCGACCTGGTCGATTCCGGCCCCGAAGTCGCCGTAATGGCCGGTCAATGCCTTGGTGAGGGTTTCAGCCTCAGTCATCTCCGCATTGGAGAGTTTCTGCTTTTCGGCCAATTGCTTCAACCGTTCCATCCGCACCTGATCGGTCTGCCGTTGTTCGTCACCCCTTTGACGCAGCGTTTCCATCTTATCGGAAAGTTGCGCCGTATATTTTCCGGCCTGGGACAGCCACAGAACCACACCGGCTAAGGCTGCGCCGACGCCAATCAGAACCCATCCGATCGGAACCGCACAGAAGGCAGCCGCAGCCGCGCCGGCGGCCAAATAACCCGCCGCCACAGCCTTTGTCGTCAAGGCGAGAAACAAGTTCTTTACGCCTCCGTAAGCTGCGCCTGCCGCCGCCCTTAAATTGGCAACGGTAAAAAGATTGGTAACAGTGGTTGCCAAAGCTCTTGTTCCGGTGAGAGCCTTCGTTCCTATTGCGGCAGCAGCTTCGGCTACGCTTTGCGCCTTGGTCGCCGCCGTTGCCGCGATGGCGGCAATGTTGAACGACTGCATCGCTTTGACCGCCGCCTGCCATTTTGCCGCAAACATCGATCTTCCCGCCGCCGCCGCTTCGGCATTGCTCATGAGCACAAGCCCCGCCGCCGTCCGATTCGCGGCGGAACTCGCCACGCCGAACGCCGCGCATAACTGTTCCGTACCGACCAGCGCCGGGATCGCGAGATTGCGATAATTCGTAAATGCCTGTCCGATCAGCGACAACGATGTTCCGAGCGTTGTGCCCTGGGCAATACACAATCCTTGCAGAAAGGTAAATGTCTTCAACGTGGCCTGTACCACGACGATTCCCGCCGCCATGGCTTTGGCGGCCGCGCCGACAACAATCAGGGCCGCACCGAATACCGTCGCTACGGCAATCGCTACGGCAAAAGCGGTAACCGTACTGGTGTTTGCCTGAATCCACGCCACCATGGCAAGCGTTGCTTTGGTAAGTTTATCGGTCAGCGGCTGAAGCGTTCCTTCGATTGCCCGGGAGGTCGCAATCATCGCGCCTTCAATCGCCGAGTCCAATTCTCGAAACGAGCCGCCGAGCCCGCCTTCCATTATTTTTGCCGTCGTTCTTGCCGTGCCGGCAACATTCTTCAGTTTGGCGTCGAATTCATCCATTTGCTTGATGTTGCCGCCAAGGGTCAATCCGGCCAGCGACCCGCGAATATCAAAAATTTCCTCGGCGAAAGCGATCCTGTCCGCGCTCGACATTGTTGCCATGACCTTGCCGATATCGTGCATGATGTCGGACATTTTTCGGAGGTCGCCGTTGGCATCGACGGTCTCCACGCCGACCGCTTTGAGCTGATCCTGCACCTTGACGCTCGCAAACTGCGAAAAACTTTTGCGCAACGCCGTGCCGGCCAGTGAACCTTTGATGCCCATATTGGCAAGAACGCCGAGCGACGAACAGGTATCTTTGATATTTTCCCCGGCTGCTTTCGCCTGCGGCCCGGCCATCTTCAACGCCTCGAACAGGTCGGTCAAGGTCTGCGCCGACCCGTTCGCCGTGGCCGTCAACACGTCGGCCACATCGGTCATGTTGCTTGCCTCGATGCCGAAAATACGCATGGAGTTCGCCGCAATGTCCGCCGCTTCGCTGAGTTCCGTCCCGGTTCCCTGCGCCAGATCGAGCGTCGCCTGGATGGCTTCCTTGATTTCCGTGGAAGAAAAGCCCATTCGTCCCAGGCTGACCATCCCGCTCGCCACATCTTTCGAGGTGAACGCCGTCTCGCGGCCGAGCTTTTCGGCCACTTCCGTCATGGACTGGAATTCGGCGGTGGTGGATTTCGTGACCGCCTGGACAAGCCGCATCTGGTCGTCGAACCCGGCAAAAACCTTGGCGGAGAACACAAACGGCAACGCCAGCGCCCCGGAAAGCATCAGTAAATCCTTGCCGATGGAAGTACACGAATGCCCGAAGGTTTTAAGCTGTTCCTGCGCGGCGGCAAGGTTGCGCTGAAGCTTGCTCGTTTCGGCGGTCACTTCGACATAAGCCGCTCCGGCGCGGATGTTGGATGATAAGGACATATGCCCTCCGGGATTTCTTGAATCTTCGGCGTTTTACGTCTTGCGTTAAACGCCGAATGGTGGTATAATGTTTCTACAGGAGTTAAGGATGGTCGAATGATCAAAAGCTATAAATGCCGTGATACGCAACATCTGAAAGAGACCGGTGAAAGCCGGAAGTTCAGAGCTTTTGAACGTGTCGCCCTTCGAAAACTGGACATGCTTGAAGCGGTAGTCGATGTGGAATCGTTGCGGATTCCCCCCGGAAACCGTTTCGAGGCGTTGCACGGCAAGCGCGAAGGGCAATACAGTATTCGCATCAACGATCAATGGCGCATCTGCTTTACCTGGTATGAAGGCAACGTCTATAATGTTGAAATCGTCGATTACCATTAGGAGGCGAATCATGATTAGAACAAAAAACCTGATCCACCCGGGAGAGATTCTCGCCGAGGAATTTTTGAAACCGATGGGCATCAGCCAGAATAAACTGGCAATGGACATCCACGTTCCGACGCCGCGCATCAACGCGATTGTCAAGGGAACGCGGGCGATTACCGCCGACACGGCGTTGCGGCTCGGCAAGTATTTCGGAACGGGGCCGGAATTCTGGAGTAACCTTCAGGCCAATTACGATCTCTGTGTAGCCGCTGTTCATGCGGAAAAAGAACTTGAGATGATTCCGCAACTGGCGCATGCCTGATTTAAAATGAGCGTATCGGGAATTGAATCATGTATCAGTTGGATCGGCTGCGGCAGTTGAAATCCGAGATTTACCGGATTGCCCAAAGACATAAAGCTGAAAAGGTTTATGTCTTCGGTTCCTGCGCCCGCAAAGAAGAAACGCCCGACAGCGATGTTGACTTTATGGTGGAGTTTCAGACCAATGCCTCACTGTTTGACCATGCCGGATTGGAATATGATTTAACGGAATTTCTCGGCCGCAAAGTCGATGTCGTTTCCAAACACGGATTAGATCCTTATATTCGCAAAAACGTTCTGGCTGATGCGGTGGAGTTATGAATTTCTGAATCGCATTCCGCCCCCCAAGCAGAAATGAAAATCAAAGGGGACGTACCCTCTTCCCCATGACTCCCTCCAGAAAATAGTTGAATATCTGAGGGATAAATCCGATAATTGCGCCAGAAGAGAAACTTGATTTTTCCGGATTTTACGGTAGACTCTTTAAAGAAGGCTTTTTCAGGATCGGAACCATGTGCCGACTTGACCGATTATATCAGTTGAAATCCGAAATTTATCGGATAGCAAATAGACATAAAGCCGAAAAGGTTTATGTCTTCGGTTCCTGTGCCCGCAAAGAGGAAACGCCCGACAGCGATGTTGATATTTTAGTTGAACTTCTCCCCGGCGCAACCCTTTTTGACCTTATGGACATTCAGGACGGGCTTGAGGGCTTATTGCACTGCAAAGTCGATGTCGTTTCCAAACGTGGATTGCATCCTTACATTCGCAAAAATATTCTAGCCGAGGCGGTAGCGTTATGACCAACCGCGACGACGGCTTTTTTCTGTTGAATGTCGTTGATGCCTTGAACGATATTATTTCTTACACTTCCGTTGGTCATGATGTCTTTGTTACCGAGCAGATGAGACAGGATGCCGTCGAACGGAAGTTTGAAATTGTCGGAGAGGCAACTAAGAATCTTTCCGAAGAACTTCGTTTAAAATATCCTGATATCCCATGGTCACACATGGCTCGTTTCCGCGATGTTCTTTCCCATCATTATTTGGGGATAGATATGGAAACCGTGTGGGAGATTTCCCAAACGGATGTGAAAAACGCATTCGAAAAACTTACCAAGATTGAAGAATATCTTGCGGCCAAAACCAGAAGTGGCAAGTCAGAGTAAAAATACAGCCGTGGCATCCCCCTTCAATACCATGTTCACGCTGCCATCTGTTCCCGTCGTTCCTGAATATCTATTGGGTTTCGTCACGCTGCCTTTTTCGGCATGATCATCCGCCTTTCACAAACACCTCTTTCAGAACCGAAAGCGGTACTTTAACTATAGCTTTCGGCTTAACCGCATAGGGATTGAAATCGGTTGATTTGGCCGGTTTCGACTTCTTGGGATTGCGTACAAGATTGACGATCAACGCCATCAGGCCGGCGGTCTGTTCCCATTCGAATTTGCCCCGGGCGTCCGCCAGCGCGGCCAATTCCCGGAGCGTCAACGGATCGGGATTTACGCCGGCGATTCCGGCGAGTTCGAGGATGAGATCGTCAATTGTTCGAGTGCTTCGTCGATTTTTCTGTCCAGAACCGGATCGTCCAGCAACGCAATCAGCGCCTTCTTGCCCTTGTCCTCGAAGCGGCGGGTGGCGGCGAGAATCTTCCGGAACACCCGGCGCTTCGTTTCGGGGAAAAAATCAATGATCTCGTCAAGCAGCGTCGCCGTTGCCAGTTCAATCGCGTCACCGGCCATGCCGCGTCCGAAGTCCTCATCGGAGATCCCTTTGGCGTCGGCTTCTTCTTTACAAACGGCATAAAGCACGTCCACCAGAAGTACGGGATCGGTAGCCAAGCGTTCCAGCAGATCGACTTTCGGCTTCTGTCCCGGTTCCATGGTGATGATGTTGGCCAGATCAATGTCACACAGCGCCCGAACCCGCTTGATCGTCCCCACGGTTACGGCAAGAACCCAGGTGCGTCCGGTATTATCGGTAAAACTTTTCATGGTGAAGTTATCCTTTTATGAGTATAACGCGCAGAACGGCTCCGACAAAATTTCCGGAGCCGTTACGACCATTACGATCCGCTGCCGGATTTCCAGGTCGGAGCCCGGGTGGACGCGGTAGGTTTCGCGGTGACGGACACGCTCAAGGCTTCCTCAAGCGGCTGTTCGACCGAAAAACTGGTAATGGAAAAGTCGGCGTCCAGCCCGTTGCCGGCGCCGTCGGTAACGAACAGCGCAAGCGGCGTGTTGTTGAAATACGCGGTGGAAAACGCCTGAAAATCGGCGTCCGCGGTATCATACAGAATCCCGAATTCCAGCGAAGCTTCCTTCAAGGTTGCCACGGAAGCGCGCCAGCCCTTGGTCGCGCGAGTGGTCACATCCGCTTCGCCCGACTCAAGATTCAAGGTCAAATCTTTAACGTTTTTGACTTCGGTCGCACCGGTCGTACCGGCAGCGCCACGCAGAAGTTTGGCATCCAGGCCAAGCACTACTGACATATGATGATCTCCTATTATTTGACTGATTTTTCCCACAGTTTGGGAAGATGAGAGGCGGCGGCGATAAGCGTGGGAGCCATCAGCGGACGCTTGGGATAGCGTTGCCGTTTGTACCGGCCGCCGAATTCATGGGCATACATGGCGGTTCCGATGAAGGATTCCGCCGGACCGATCACTACCGATTGCGTCTGTTTTTCCACACCGAACAAAACGGCATTTTTGAGCAGACCGCGCCGGGTGTGCGGCGGCATGCCGGGCATTGAGGCTTTTTCGCTCTGCGACACCCGGTTACGCGCCGCTTTGCGGATGTACGCCCCGCTTCGGCGCAAACCGATGAGATTGGCGTTTTGTATGCTGACCAGAATCCGCCGCTCGTTGAATTCGATGCGGCATTTCATTTTACGGCTTGATCTGTTTGAACGTGAGTTCGATCACGCCGGTAAACTGGCCGCGTTCCCGCAGATGCTCCGGAGAATAAATGGGATTGTATACCGCCGCCAGACAAACCGCGCCGGCAAGTTTCCGGGTCAGAAACCCCAGCCCCAAATTCTCCATGAGTTGCAGCAAGTCCGGAAGATCGTCTTCCGTCGCCCGCTTCAAGATGCCGACGGACACTTTCAGCGTTTCCTCACGTGAAGAACGCGACAATGTTTTATATTCCATTCCCGCCGGAACCACCACGACCCGCATCGTTTCCAGTTCGCGCAACTCGAATTCCGGAGAATAAAGCAGTTCCGCGTGATATTCATCAAGGGAAGCGGCAACCGCTTCCGCGACCTTCAGAACTTCGCTCATGTTTCACCTGCGAATAATTTCAGAAACAATGCTGCCGATCGCCGCCAACAACGCCAGCAGCGCCGCGCCGACTGCGGACAACATGGTTTTCTGCATGTCGGCGGCGGGTTTGCAGGGCGGATGATGATGCTCGCCGGCCCGGAAGTGCATCGTCAACATTCCGCGAAGTTCGGCAAGTTCCATCCGCGATTGATTTACCGCCTCCCAGATGTCACGATGATCGGGACTGTCGCCGTTCGCCATCAGATTACCCCCATATCCTTGGTATGAATACGCCTTGTCCGGTGATACGAACCGCACCATTTCCACACCGGCTCGCCGTTGGGCGCGAGGACCTCGTAACGGCGGCCGTCGTGGAGAATGGCATCGCCGCGTTCTGGATCATCGGCAAGAGCGGAACCGGCGACCAGAAAATCCTTCGATTCGATTCGGATGGTCGTGCCGTATTGATCCTCCGCCCGGAACAGTGTCTTTCCCAAACCGGCGTTTATTTCCAATCCCTCGCCGTTCCGACGTACATAGACGATGGGAACGGCGAGATGCTGCTGCCGTTGGGCTTCAAACCATTCCGCGGCCTGTTCCAGCATTCCCATTATTCGGCGGCAATGATGCCGACGCTGCGGAGCGCCGCGAGAATCGTGTTGATTTTGGCGGTCAGCGAGGCGATCGCATCCTTGCACTCGCAGGTTGCAGCGACGGTGATGGTGTTGGCCGGAGTTCCCCCGCTATTGTCGGTGAGACTCGTGATCGGATCTCCGGCGGCAAAGGTCGTACCCAGCGAATACGGCGCGTTTAAAAGCACCCGGACGGTTTCATTGCCGGCTTCGGCGTCGGCAACGGCTTTGCCGAGATAATGATTGGAACCGGAAACCAGCGTCGCTTTCTTGGCCCCGGCGTCCCAGTAGATCGTCGAGCCGGACGGAACGGCGGTGTTGGTTTTGATCACGTCGAAGACGCCGACAACCGCCAGCGCGCCGAGCGTATTGGCCGGAATATCGAGTCGGGCGACTCCGACCAGGTTGGCAATGACAATCACATCTCCGGCGGCAACGGCATCGGCGGACCGGTAATCAATGGAATCACCTTTCTGAACGTAACGAGCAAGCATGAAAAATCTCCTTGAATTGGGTTAATCGGATGCAGCCGGGCCGTTGCCCGGCATCGGCAACTCAGCGCTTACGCCGCGCCGTTGGCCTTGACCATGCCGCGGTGATCCTGCTCACGGACGCCGAGGTCGAAGTACACCCTGAACCAGAGGCCGAGAGTGTTGAAGTCCGTCTCGCCCCGTTCCACCGTCGGGGTGCGTTTCCCCTTCAAAAACCCGATCTCCCAGGTATCGATGGTTTTCGAGTCGCCGAACAGGTACCAGCCGGTCTGAGACGCACCGTCATAAGCGGAATTGCCGAGATACGGAGAACTTACCACCTGCAGATTTTCGTCGGCCAGCACGTTCAGCGCGGGACGAACAGTATTGTCGGTTCCCGCCATGATCAGCGTCGCCCCCTGCGTCAATTCGATGGCAAGATGCTTCAACGCGGTCGGGACGAGGAGATACTTCGGTTCCACACTGATCGGCTGACCGTCCGCGTCCACCTGGTCGAGGAAGAGTTGGATCGCTTTCTTGAGGCTGTCGGCGGAAAGCGCGCTGGTTGCGCCGCCGAGCAAATTCTTATGACCGGCATGGAACAGATTCCGACCGTCCGTCTGAACCGGATTCTTCAGCAGGCGGGAGAAAAAGAGCTGGTCGATCAGACGCGCGGCGCGGTTGCCCATGGCCGTCGGCACTTTCATAAATGCCCCGAGGTCATCATTGATAATCATTTTGCGCGTCAGGCAGAATTTTTTACCGTAAGTATCGAGCTGATTCTTGGCCGATTCTTCCACTACGCCGCCGTCCTTGATTTCACCATCGGCGGCGACCGGCAGCAGATCGCCCACGTCGGTCAGACGGAAGCGGTCATTCTCTTTGAAGTCGTTCAGATCGCCGGTCGAACACAGCTTGGTGGCAATCACCGGCTGCGCCTCGTAGGACTGAAGCAACTTCTTGTTCGCCACATTGGAAAGAATCTCCGGCAGGGACACCGAGCTGAACGCGGCGCGAATCGTCTCGTTGTCGAAACCCCGGCTGTACGGAATGCCGTCGAGTTTCATGCATTCGATCAGGAGCTGACGCAACGGCATATCCATCTCGGCCATCCCGGCTTCCACCGTCCGCGCCCCATAACTTTTTTCCAGCAGGTCGGCGCCCACCCCGATGCGGAGACACATCGCCGCTTCAATGGTCTTGCGCATTTCCGGCCCTTCCGGCTTGGTCTTGACGCTGACATTCACATCGGCGGTCGGACGTTCGGCCCGGATCGTTTCGAGCACTTTTCTGGTCACCGCTTCCGGCGCCCAACCCGCGCTGATCGCCGCCTTTTCAATTTCGGGGTAATCCCCGGCACAAATGGCCTGAATGGCCGACACCCGCTCGCGTTCGCCTTTTACGGCCGCGACAGCCGCGTCACGGGCGGTTCCCGCCATATCGACGGCGCTGGCCTGAATCGCGAGCGGAACCGCCTCTGCCGCTGCTTTCTTTTTTCCCGTGTCGGCTTCTTCCTGTTTCGGTTCCGGAGCGGCAGGCGTTTCGGGCTTTTTATCTTCCGGTTTTTCCGGCACTACGGGCGGCTTGGCGGCCTCGACCTGGACAGTGGCCTCATTCTTCTCGGGTTCTTTGGACATGGCGTCTCCTTCTATGATTCGGGTGAGGTTGAAACTTGCGGTAACTTTCATGGTGGTATGGGAATCCGCGCCGACGGCCACCACCGACACTTCGCGGAGCACGGATTTTTTGATATGGTAGAACGGGCCGTCAACCGACTGTCCGTTCACTTCGCGTTTGCTCTGAACAAGTTCACATTCTTTCACTTCCGCGCCGATGGAGAGCTGCCAGTCGGCTCCGGCTTTGGATTGGGCGACGATATCCTGCGCATCCTTGCCGTCGGAGACAATATCGCCGTTGATTTCAAGCGTGTTGTTCTTGACGCCGGCCGACACCATGCCGACCCGGGCATCGGTTTTGTTTTCGTGATTGGTAAGCAGCGGGACAATCTCGGGGATTTCCATGCCGGACAGATCGACCACGACCGGATGCTTCCAGCCCGGCAGGCTCATTTTACCCCCGGAATAAGCCATCCCCATCACCTTGGGGCGGCCTCCATCGGCGGCTTCGATCAAAGTAAAATCACTCAAAATAGTTTACTCCATAGGTTCGGAACCGTCATTCGGTTCGCTTTTTTCCTGCTCCGCGGAAGGTTCGCCGGAAATCGGGATTCCGAGTTCGCGCATCAGCCGGATTTCTTTGCCGCGCTGGCGTAAAACCGCCATGTAGTCGCGACCGTCCTTCGCGCATTCGGCGGCCAGCGTCGTCGTATTGTTCGCAAGGCGTTTTTCCTGAGCCGTCGCCTCCTTCGCGGGATCGACATGCGGGAACCCGTCCCAAAACCAGGTGTGACGTTCTGCCGGCATCGCCGCCATTTTCACCAGCGAGTATTCCCGGAACCACATCTCGAAAATACGGTTTAAGATTTCGCTCTCCCAGAAACTCCGATCCACCAGAATGCTTTTGTGATAGATCTGGTTATCGAGTCGGCCCGAGGCATAGTTGTGGCCGGAAAAATCACCGGCCAGCGTGCCGTAGGTTGTAACCGCGCATCGGGCTATTTCGCTCAAAATGATTTTGACGAATTCGGAGTGGTTTGCCGCCGGTTGTTTGGGATCAAGTTGCCCCATCTTCCATCCGGCCGGAACGGTCAACATCATATTGCGTTCCAGCGGGATCGAGTCCATCGGTTCCACCGCGTCGGATTCGCCGTTCGGCGGCGCGTCGGTATACAGGATCGCGGCAAAATCGGCCGCCGCTTCCGCCGCGGACAGTACCGCGAGATTGTAGCGCCGGAGCTGGGCAAACAGCGGAAGCGCCGCCGTCAACTCAGGCAGGCCGCGATGCAGTCCGGGGCGATCCTGACGGAAAATGTGAAGCATGTATTCCGCCGGAACATGGATCGCCTCGTCGCCCGGCATGTAGTGAATGTCGCCGGGATGATACTTCAGTACCCGATATGCCTGCGGATTGCCCCACGCGTCGAAAGTGATGCCGTCGACGCTGGTGTCATCCTCCAGCCATTTCAAATCGCCGGAAATCCGGTCGGCCTCGATCAACATCAGATCGAGCTTGACTTCATGCCTGACCTTGGGATTGGTCGCCATCACCGCGAACGCCTCGCCGTCCTGACATCGCGCCATTCGCATGGTTCGCAGCTTCGCCGGAAAACGAACCGCGTCCGACCATTTCAGAAAGGCGGCTTCGATTTCGTCATTGAGATTCTCATCCGTGGTAAGCATCTGCAGCCGCGGCCCGGTACCGATGACGTCGTTCGCCAACATCTGGACCAGCCCTTTGGCATAACTGTTATTCGCGACTTCATAGCGCGACCGCATCCTCAATGTTCGCCGGACTTCCGGAGCTGCTTCCATATCCGCCGAAAGATGATCCGCCGCCGCCCAGTGACGGGTGTTGTCATGCGTCGTCTGCGCGGCATCGAACCGTGCCCGGATGATCGGCGGCGACGGTTGTTTCGGCGGCGTTCGGCTTCGAAACAAGGTTTTTAAAGGATTGAACATCTTACGCCCCCGAATGGCTCAATTGGGTAATTTTCAGGCCGCTGTTGCGGGATTGGATCGCCTTTTTCGACGCAAGATATTCATCCGCGGCAATTTGATCCGCAAGGGAATGCTGTTCGACTTTTTGTCCGTCGATTTCGGCCGATTTCGGGCCGGAGGCATTTTCCCGGATCGCATCTTCTATTTTCTTTTCCGTCATATCTTCTCCGTTGAACTCGTTTTTCGTGACCCGGAACACCGCATTCAGTATCCCGATCGGTAACGTCCTCGGAACGCTTCGCATTCGCCGATGATCGTCTCGGCGTAGCGTTCCGGACGGAAAAGGAAGGCGCCTTCAATTCGGGCAAAGGCCCGGCGCATCTTGCGGTTCTTGCGCTTGAGCCGCCGGTACGCGGTCTGAAGTTCCTGGTATTGGCGACTGCACTCCTGGCATTCAAGTTCGACTTCTTCCATAATCCCTCCGTTGGTGTTCCGTTGCGTTCTCCTTCCGCTCCTTTCGGACGGAAAGCGTCTGTTCTCACTTTCTAAATACGAGAGACCCCCTGCAACAGTGTCATTTGAGGCGGAGTTTAAGCGTAAAAACGGTCACATACCCTTGAATTGAAATCGGGGAGAACGGCTTTTTAAACCCTAAGAGCCAATAAAATAAAATTGGCTTTTTAAAGCAAACGGAACTTGCATATTCTTTTGCCGCAGATTATTTTTATCTATAAAACCGGAAATTCCGGGGGGAGAAAATATGCGACGTCCGAAGGACCGCTTGACCGAACGGGAAACGATGGTTCTCTATGAAATCTGTCGTTATGTTCGTCAACATGATCACGCACCGCGAAATCGGGAACTGGCGACGGCACTGTCTTTGCAGGAATCATCCGTAAAATACATTCTGAACAGCCTGCAACGGCAAGGATATATCAAACGGCCCGGCTCCTGGAGCCGAAATTATACCGTACTTAAATGGCTTAATGAGGAAAAATTAGTAACGATTCCCATTATCGGTTTTTTGAAAAACGACCGGGTCCTGGCGTTGCAGGAACCGCCGATCGGCGAAGCACGGACAACATGCGCGGACGGCGATGCCGACGATGATCTTTTTGCGCTCAAAGTTTTGGAGAACGGTCAACTGAGCAGCTCCAGTTCTTCCGGCGACATTCTCGTTTTCCGTAAACGTCCCATTCCCTTTACCAGCAACACCGCAATCGTCAACCTGAACGACGATATGAAACTCGTCAAATTCAAGCTTGCCAGAAACGCGGTTACGCTCCTGGTCGATCATGAACTGCCGTTTAAGCTACGATCATCCGATTTATTAAGAGTGATTGGAATATTGATGTTGTCATTCAGCAATGCGGAGGTGACCATGTTCTGATTGCGAGCCTCCGATACTTTTCGCAAATACTGAGAGAACGCGGCGTTCTTTTGGGTTTCATAGAGTACAAGGAGGCTTACAATGGCAAACGAAACCGCGAAGAATACGGCGGCGGCGGAAGAGCCGCCGCATATCGACCGGACTGAAATGCTTTCTTTTGACGCCGACAACGATCTGTTGCCGCTGTTTCCTTCCCCTCCCGATCTCGAACAAGTGCTGGAACGGGAACTGACCCGAATCCTTACCGTCTTTCACCCCGGAATCCGGCTGGCGCTTCAATTCATTGAATCGGAAAAAATTCAATATTTCATCGTTCGAATCACCCATGACGCAATGGCCGATGAAAATAAGCGGCGACTGATCGTCTTCGATATTCTGGATCGAAAAATATTTTTTCCGGCCGATGATATTCTGTTTGCGCTGGTGGCCATCCGGCTTTTCGGACGCATGCTTCTGGGGACTCCGTTCAAGGTACAAAAACGTTACTGTCTGAAGCGGATGCTGCAATGGTGCGCCTGTCCGCCGCAAGACGTGTACACGATTTCCCGGATCGTTTTCTGCGGATTCGTTCTCGGTATGGCCGATAATGAACATGCCGTCAACTTTCAAACCGGATGGTCTGCCTATAACCGTTTCGTGGAAGAATATGAGACCAAAAAATCCGGAGTCATCATAACTCAATTTCATTTCAAGGTTCGCTTTCAAGACGGCGGCATTCGACACTTCCGAGTTACGGAACGGCGCTTGACCGGGTTTCGCCTGGACTCGAAGACCTATGAATTCGAGCTGTTCCTCGCCAAGCAGAACTGCGTGGAGTTTTTTCATGCGAATTCTTGAGCTTACGGACAACTTTTGGGATGAACTTTCATATTGGGCCGATGATCCCATGTTCGGGTATCATTACGGCGGCTGGCGGGAACAGTTCGCGCATCTTGCGGAATTCGACGCCTTGCGCGAACTCCTGATCCCTTCCGGGAAAAAGGCGGCAACGTTTGTGCCATGCCCGTTCCGGGACGGTTGTCCCGCCTGCCTTCATCTGAGAATACGCCGACAGACTCGGGAAACGTATGTCGGCGTATGTCCGCGCAATAAATTTGCGCCGCTGGAACTCAACACACCGGATTTGCGCCCGATGCGTTTTCGTTATGATCTCTTTCATTCTCGCGTCGCGGCGGTTCTGCCGATTCAGCCTGACGTTCAGCCGGGGAATGCGCCCTGTACATGGCTTCTCGGCGGGTTTCATTTCGGTACTCGGCGGCGCGCGCGGATTTACATTTCCTATCTGATGCCGGGCTATATGCTGGAATGCTGCAGTTACCTGATGGCCGCCGACCGCAGTCCCTGTGTTGTTCTATCCCCTCATTGCGGCAAAATCCGGGAAGACCTCAGAGCCACGCTTCAGGCGCTGCCGGTTTCCTATGTACCGATTCAGGAAGTTGTCGCTGTGGATCGTTTTTGCCGTCCGGCACTGCTGTCTCCGCTGCATCCGGCGATCCGACAGTTTGCCCGGGAAGAGATTGCGTTGAGTAAAATTGCCGGCGGGTTCCCGCTCCCAACCGGTATCGGCTGGCCGGACATTCATCTGCATTTTCTCGATTCGCACACGATAACCTGCACGGCGGGGGCATCGCATTTGACGTTTTCCTATCAGGAAATGGGAATGAAGGATATCCGAACCGGCGCTCCTGACGCCAACTGGAAACTGCTGTTGTTTCTGGCGGAAAACAACGGCATGTTGAAACCGGCCTGGACGGGAAATCAAATCGCCTCCCGGGATCGGCAGAAAAAAAGCCGGCTTGCCGCGATTTTAAAACAGTTCTTCCATCAGGAAACCGACCCCTTCGAGTTTGATTGCGCATGCTCCGCCTATGTCGCGCGGTTCCGGATTTCACCCGAATCGAATAGTTCTACTTACCACCGACGGCTTTCCGGCCGGAACACATAATTCTTTTCTCTTCAGTCAAACGCCCCCGACAACCGTTTTTCGCCGGTTTTCGTGTGACGGCGGTGACAGAACGTTCCGGAATAAACCGGATTCATAAAAAAAGTCAAAAAATATTTTCCATTGCATCATTCTGTTTATGAGTAACTTGCAATGACACCGTTCATCCGCCGGTTCGTTTAAAATCGGTCACGTGTGACAAGTCACCATTAAAAGGCGACGTCGGTTTCAACAACAGAAACCATGATCGCCCGGGAAAATTCCCGAAACCGCCGTCATCCCGGCGGTCGAAGGAGTGTTTCCATGAAACGTCCCGGAAAGTATCGTCGGCATCGGCTGGATTGTCACGACCTCAAAATTATCCACAATCTGGTAATTAAAAAAGTCGCCGCGGGCAGCGGCATTACGCCCGATGATCTGGAGGACATCGAACATGATGTGGTGCTGGCCCTTGCCAAACGAATGGGCAAGTTCAATCCGGCAATCAACAATTGGGCCGCTTTTCGCGCCGTCGTTGTCTATCATGCGCTGACCGACATCCTCCGAAAACGCACCGGGCCGGATGCCGAAATGCGCAAACGCTCCGACTTCACGCTGGACGATTATGTTCCCGGCAGCAAACCTCACAGTCCCATGTTCTACCGGGATCTGGTCAGCAGCGACATGCTGCTTGCCGACGGCACGGAAAAGGATGATTCCGAACGTCTGGCGCTGGTCCTGGACATTCGGTCTCTCGTCGCGCAGCTGCCGGAAGAATTGCGTGGAATCTGCCAATACATCATGCGGGAAGGATGTACCAGTCCGACAGAACTCATGAAACCTTTCGGCATTTCACGAAAAACGGCTTTTCGACGCTTTCTGGAGATTCGAAAAGTGCTCCTTTTGCATGGAATCACGGGTTAAATCCCTCCTCAAATGACACTGTTGCAGGGGGTCTCTCGTATTTAGAAAGTGGAGACCAGCAGTTTTTCAATCGTTCCCATTTTCCATCCAATGCACCACGACAAGGAGCACCATGCACGATCACTTTTTCACTCACGAACCGGCGGACGAATACCATGCCCGCAGCAAAGCCGGAGAATATATGTCCAGCCATCTGCTGGCCGATTTCCGGGAATCCCCGGCTCTCTACCGTAAGAAAATCCTCGGACAGATTGAGGACAACGAATCGCCCGCCCTCATTTTGGGCCGGGCGGCACACTGTTTGATTCTGGAGGGGCGTAAGGCTTTCGACCGCGACTATCTCGTTGCCGACGGGCCGGTCAATCCCAAGACCGGCGAGCCTTTCGGGATAAAAAGCAAAGCTTATGTCGACTGGGCAGTGGGACAGGAACGGGAAGTCGTGTCCGGAAAGGATTTTAATTTTCTTCTCAAACTCCAAGTCGGCATCTGGAACCATCCGGCGGCGTCTCGGTTGTTGGCCGACGGTACGGCGGAAGGTGTGGTTCGCGCCGAATACTGCGGAGTGCCGTGTCAGATCAGGATGGACTGGTTTTCTCCGAACTTCGGTCTGGTCGACCTGAAAACCTGCGATTCGCTCCGCTGGTTCGAGTCCGATGTCCGCCGCTACGGCTACCTTTACCAGCTTGCCTTCTATCGCGCGGTAATTCGCAAAGCAACCGGGAGAACAGTTCCGGTCCACCTGGCGGCGGTCGAAAAAAACGAACCGTTTTCGGCCGGCGTGTGGCAACTCTCCGAAGAAGTGTTGGACCTGGCGGAAATCGCCAACCTTGCCGCGCTCGAACGTTTCCGCGCCTGCTGCATGACCGGCGTATGGCCGACCGGCTACGAAGAAGTCCGCGTTATCGACAACCTGTAACCCAAGGGAAAAACAACATGGGAATGCTTGAAAATATTCAGACCGGCCGGGAAAAACGACCGCCGCGCATCATGATTTACGGCAGCGAAGGCATCGGCAAAAGCTGCTGGGCGGCCTCTTCACCCAATGCCGTTTTCGTTCAGACCGAGGACGGCCTCGGTGAGATCAGCTGTCACAAATTTCCGCTGGCGGAACGCCTTCAGGATGTTCTCGCCGCATTGCTTGCGGTTCGCGACGAGCCGCATGACTATCAAACCGCGGCAATTGACAGCGTCGACTGGCTCGAACGCCTGATTTTCGATGAAGTCTGCCGCGAATTCGGGGTGAGAAATATTGAAAAAGCGGACGGCGGCTACGGACGCGGATACGTCCATGCGCTTACCCACTGGCGCAAAATCATCACCTTGCTTCAGGAGATTCGTGATAAGCGCAATATGATGGTGATTCTCGTGGCTCACGCCAAAGTGGAACGGTTCGAAGATCCGGAAAATGCCGCTTATGACCGCTATACGCCGCGCCTTCACAAACACGCCACCTCGCTGATTTCCGAATGGGTGGACGCGGTGTTCTTTGCCAACAAAAAGCTCCGGGTTCAGAAGGAAAATGCCGGGTTCAACGGCGAACGCGGCATTGCCGCCCCGATCGGCGCGGAAGGCGGCGAACGCATTCTTCGAACCGTCGGCTCGCCGGCATGTATTGCCAAGAACCGTTACGGGCTCCCGTCCGAACTGCCGCTGTCCTGGCAGTCATTCATCGAGGCATATCAGAAAGCGGAGGAAAATCGTGGGTAAGTGCAAGGCGATCTGTGAGATTTTCAGTCGTGTCTGCGGCTACTTTCGGCCGGTCGCAAATTGGAACCGGGGGAAGAAAAGCGAATTTGAAGACCGGAAAAACTACAAAGTGAAGCAAGAGGGCGAGGAAAAGTGATCACGCAATATATCGTTGCCGGGCATGTGCTTACGTGCGACCTCTGCGGGATGCCGATCCAGGCCGGCGAAACGTATCGCCGGATCATCGACAGACGCATCGGAAAAACCTATCGCGAACACATCCGCTGTCCCGGGGCGGCGGCGACGGTAATCAAAGATCCCCGTCCGACGCCGCCGAAACTCCGTACCGAGTTCAATCACGCCGTCTGCATGGCGTAGTCCATTTAAGGAAAACATCAATGGCAACTCTCAATTTTAACGCGAATGAAGTAGAACCGTCCCTCGGCTATGACGCTATTCCGGCGGGAAAATATCAGGCAGTCGTCACGGATTCCGAAATGAAGCCGACCAAAACCGGCAACGGACAGTATCTTGAGCTCACTTTCGAGGTGATCGAAGGTGACTATAAGGGACGCAAGGTCTGGGCGCGGTTGAATCTCGAAAACCCGAATGCGCAGGCGGTTCAGATTGCCCGCGCCGATCTTTCCGCCCTTTGCCGCGCCGTCAATGTACCGGTTCCCCGCGATTCAATCGAACTCCACAACCTGCCGTTGACAATCACGGTTCGTTGCCGCAAGAACAGCGAGACGGACGAGATCACCAACGAGATCAAAGGTTATGCCCCGCGAGCCGGAGCTGCCGCCGCGGCGACCAAGCCCGCCGTTCCGCCGCCGCAGAACGCCGGCAACCAGCCGCCGTGGGCGCGCAAGAACGGATGACGCAGGAATTCGAATTCCCGTGGCCCCCCAGCGCGAATCACTACTATCGGCATGTCGGCCCCCGTGTGCTTATCAGTCGCGAGGGACGACGGTATCGGGAGACCATCATCTCCCGGTTAGCCGCCGAAAACGTAACGATGGTACGCGGTCCGGTGGAGCTTCATATCGAACTTTATCCTCCGGATGCCAGACGCAGGGACGCTGATAATTCTTTGAAATGCCTGCTGGACGCATTCACGCACGGGGGTCTCTATGAGGATGACAGCCGGATACGGAAACTGACCGTCATCAAACGTGAACCGATGCCTCCGGAAGGGATGGTTTTCATAAGGATTCAAACATGGAACGAAGACAAAATGGCGGCTACCGCCGGTATATCGTCCAGGAATTCATAAAGGACATCGCGGATGACACCGAACGTCTGGTCTGCTTCCTGTACATGCAGGGTTATAAAAATACCGCGATCGGCAGAATGCTTCACCTCAATCCGAAGCGGCTGAGTCGGATCCGGATAAAACTTGCGGCGGATCTGCATAAAGCCGGGATCCGGAACACCGAAGGTTAACTATTCCAGCGCGAGAAAATCAGTGGGTGTCAACACGGGAATATTTTTTTGCGGAAAATGTTTCACATTTCTCGTTATAATATAATCTGCATCGCTGTAAACCGCGGTATAGAATTGAACGGCATCCTCGAAGTCGGTCACCGAAGAATCGATAGCCTTGTCGATAATGGATACGGAAAGGTCGACCGGACGGAGAACATTTCTGAATTCACGCAGGGATCTTTTCATGATGCCCGGTGCAACATTTTTGCGAAGCACATAGGCCACGGTGCACAACGTCAACGTTGACACGATTCCTTCCGCCCGTCCGGATTCGCATAATGTCAGGATCGCCTGGGATTCCGGCAGAAACAGTTCCCGCTTGGCAATTACGTCAATTACGACGTTCGTATCGATGAACAGCTTCATTTGTCAAGCCCGTATTTCTCAGTAAAGACTTCACTCATGAATTCTTTTTCATCGAAATTGTCGGGCAGCTTGACAATCCCGGTCAGAGATTGGGTCAAGGGACCGACCTGGGATCCGAAATGTTTTCTTTCTCTTAAGTGCGATTTGGCCAGCACAAAATTTGCAAACATTGCGGAAATACTGGTCTTTTCGTGTTTGGCCTGTTCTTCTGCCAGGGAAATCACTTCCGGCGGCGCGGTCAATGTTAATCTCGACATCGGCATAATTCACCTCCGATAAAAGTAAACACGTGTTGTTATAAATATAGAATACGTGTTGCTGCCTAAAAGTCAAGTGAGAAGTTAAGAAAAATGGAATTACGACCATATCAACAGGCTGCGGTTGAAGCGGTTTACGAACATCTCCGCAGTAAAGAAAACAATCCCTGTGTCGTACTGCCGACCGGAACGGGCAAATCCTGCGTCCTGGCTCAGATCGCCAAAGACGCCGTCGAGAAGTGGAACGGACGGGTACTGATTCTTGCTCACGTCAAAGAACTGCTGGAGCAGAATGCCGATAAAATCCGGAAACTCTGCCCGGAGCTGAAAATCGGCATTTTCTCGGCCGGGCTGAATTCTCGCGACACCGACGAACAAGTGATTGTCGCCGGAATCCAGAGCGTTTACGACAAGGCTTGCGATCTGGGTTCGTTCGACCTGATTATAATCGATGAAGTACACATGTGCCCCTTCGACGGGGAAGGCACGTACCGGACTTTTCTCAACGATATGAAGGTAATCAATCCCAATGTTCGGCTGATCGGGCTGACGGCCACGCCGTTCCGGCTCAAAGGCGGGCTCATCTGTAAACCGGAAAACCTTCTCAATGAAATCTGTTACGAAGCTGGTCTCAAAGAGATGATTCAGCAGGGATATTTGTCTCCGCTGGTCTCGAAAGCCGGACGGGTCGAGGCAAAATTGGACGGATTGCATATTCGCGGCGGCGAATTCATCAATGACGAGATTGCCGCCGCGATGGACACGGAATCGCTGGTGTCCTCCGCCTGCCGGGAAATCGTCGAGCTGACGCGGGATCGGAAAAGCGTGTTGATCTTTACCGTCGGCGTCGCACACTGTGAACACGTTGCCGAGAAGATCGCGGCCTGTTCCGGGCAAGAATGTGCGCTGGTGACCGGCAATACGCCGTCCGGCGAACGCGCGGAGATCATTGCCCGATTCAAGGGTGAACCGGTGCCGGATGATTTTTTCACGTTCAAACCGTCGCTGAAGTATCTGGCCAATGTCGGCGTATTGACCACCGGCTTCGATGCGCCCAATACCGACTGCGTGGTTCTGCTGCGTCCGACCAACTCCGCCGGACTGCTGGTTCAGATGGTGGGTCGCGGAACCCGGCTCAGCCCGAAAACCGACAAGACGAATTGCATTGCAGAGGGAACTCCTGTTTTGACCGATGTAGGACTGATTCCCATTGAAAAAGTAACGACAAAGATGCGTGTCTGGGATGGCGTAGAATTCGTATCACATAAAGGGGCAGTTTTCAAAGGAGTAAAAGATGTTATCACCTATGCCGGACTTACGGCAACCCCCAACCACAAAGTCTGTTATCAACATCACTGGCGAACGTTCAAAGCATCCCTTGAAGGCAATGAACCAATTTCTGTTACCGAATGTAACGGGAAGGCAGTTCGGGAAGCTGATGGTTATTTCCGACGAGGCGATAGAATTGATCGAGCAGGACACGAACCGCAAACGCATACTGGTACAGACCAAATGTATTTGCGGAGAGATCGCATGGAAGAACTGGGACAATCTCAAGCGGCAAATCGCGGGATGTCGGATCTGCGACAGAAAGCGGCAGGCTCCATTATGGCTTGTTCAACGTGCCGCCTCAGCAAAGAGTCGCTGCGAAAATCCGAACGATCCAGGATATCCAGACTATGGCGGTCGCGGAATCAGGTTCCGTTTTGCAAGTCCGACCGCAATGGCAGTGTACTTGATGAAACATTTCAAGATCAACAGAATGATGCAGATCGACAGAATCAACAACAATTCGGATTATGCGCCCGGCAATGTTCGACTGACAACATCAAGCATCAATCAGATGAACACTCGGCATCAGAACAAAATCAAAATGCTAAGATTCCGGATGAAACACCCGGAAATCCGATATGCGGATTCAACACTGTGCCATTTCATTTGGAGACAGATGCCGGAGGACGAAATAATCAAACGATTTTATCAGAAATCGACAAAACCCAAAGGCGTGTATGGGACATTCTCAACGCCGGACCCAGACATCGTTTCACAGCTGCTGGTTTATTAGTTTCAAATTGTCTTGTCCTTGATTATGGCGGCAACATTCTCCGGCACGGCCCGATCGACATGATCAAGGTCAAGGAGCCCGGCGCCGGACATGGCGGCGACGCCCCGGCCAAGAAATGTCCCGAATGTCTGGCGCTGATTCATGCCGGATATCGGGTGTGTCCCGAGTGCAGCTATGAGTTTCCGCCGAACCCGGAAAATGACCGGCTTTCTCAGACGGCATCAACCGCCGGAATTCTTTCCGGACAAGTGGACTACAGCGATTATGAAGTTCAGAGTACCTATTATGCCGTTCACGAAAAACGCGGAGCCGATCCCGATGCGCCGCGCACCATGCGCATTGATTACCAGGTCGGATTCAATGACTTCAAGAGCGAATGGGTCTGCCCGGAACACACCGGGTACGCTCGCGATAAGTTCATTAAGTGGTGGCGGGAACGCGCCGCTCTTGGCGCGCCTATTCCGACAACCGCCGGGGATGCCGTTGCTTGGGCTTCTGATGGCGTACTGGCCGAGCCGGAAAGCATTACTGTGAAAACCGTTACAGGAGAGAAGTTTGCCCGCGTAACCGGTTGGCGTTTAAAACCGCGTCCGAGCTATGCGCCGCCGCAGGAACCCGGTTGGCATGACGGGGAAGATGCGCCTCAACCAGAAGACTATGATTCTGATGAAATACCATTCTGAGGCATTCTGATGAATTCGACAACAATCTTTCCGCTCGTTCTGATCGCGTTGGATATCGCCGCCGCGCTGGTCTACGCAAGCCATGGCGACTGGCGGCATATCATCTACTGGTCGGCAGCCGCAACCCTTACCGCGACCGTAACTTTCTGAATTGGAGAAAACATGTCTACTCGTTCCCTTATTGCAATCGAGAACCCGGACGGCAGTTGCCGTTCAATCTACTGCCATTCCGACGGGTACCCGTCCAACAACGGACGTTTGCTCATTGAATATTATAACTCGCCGGAGCGAGTTACCGCGCTCCTGGCGCTCGGGGCATTGAGCTATCTTGCTCCTCGGCTGTCTCCCGATCCCGGGGAAAAACACGATTACGATAACCCGGTCGATGACATCTGCATCGCTTACCATCGCGACCGCAACGAAGCCTATCGTGCGCCGGTTTGGTGGAGCGATGCCGGTCACATGTTGGATAAAGCCGCCGACAATTACTGGGCGGACTATGTTTATCTTTTCCGCAACGGCAATTGGTGTGTCAGTTCCACGTATCGGCGACAGGCATGGCAATCCGTTGTCGATGTACTGAAGGCGCATGATGATGAATAAAACCATCGAATGGCAGGAGCCGGAACAGCACATCAAGCAGGAACGTGTCAGCAAAGATAAACGCTGGCACCTCTCTACTGCCCAACCTTCCGATCCGAAGACTCCGGCTCTTTTTCTGACGAATTATGACCTTCTCCTCTCGCCGTATGGAAACGGCGCAAATTGTCAGGAATGTTTTGAGACGTTCATCCGCAATTGCGAAACATTCATTGACAAAGTCAAAACGGCCAGGAATGAAGCCGAAATTTATCTGCGGCAATTGCACGCCGATGAACAGGAAACAGCCAATGAAAATAGAAACAGCGTTGACGCTGATTTTGTCCGAACTTGACCGGGCCGAAAAACTTCATCCGGTCTGGCCGCCGAACCTTATTCACGCCGGCATGATCGTATCCGAAGAGAACGGCGAACTGGTCCAGGCGATCTTGAACCATCATGAGCGCAAAGGCACACGCGAACAGATCGCGGCCGAAGCGGTACACACCGCCGCCATGGCCCTGCGCTTTTTGAAGAACTTTGAAGATAAGGAACGGAATGGAGAATGATCGACCTCAACGAACTTACACATGCTTTGCGGTTGTGGTTTCAGCCCGGTGACGTCTTTGAGGTACGTGTTCTGGATGGCGTGACGACGGATTACCGGCGCGAACATGTGGAGTCCGGATATTTCGATTACGAACACCTTCCCCAGGTTGCCGAGGCGCTCGTCAAACTGCGCAGTTATCGCGGCGCATATGCGACCGTCAATCCCGTCAACCCCGCGTTACTGGCCCGTGCCGTCAACCGGCTGCGGGCGGTGGGACGGGAGCCGACGACCTCGGATACCGATATCCTCTGCCGCCGCTGGCTTCTGGTCGACTGCGACGCAGTACGCCCCAGCGGTATCTCCAGCAATAACGTTGAACACGCCGCCGCCTTGGACAAGGCGCGGGAAATTCGTGCCGGGCTGGCGCAACTGGGCTGGCCGGATCCGCTTTGGTGTGACTCCGGCAACGGCGCCCAGCTCATGTATCGAATTGATCTGCCGTCCCAGGACGACGGACTGGTGCAACGCTGTTTGATTGAGATTGCCAAAGCATCCGACGACCACGTGCAGGTCGATCTCACCGTACACAATCCGGCCCGCATCTGGCGGCTTCCCGGAACCATGAACTGTAAAGGAGATTCGACCGACGACCGCCCTCATCGCCCGGCGCGACTTCTTGAAGTTCCTGAAGCATTGAAGGTTGTAACGGAAACGCAGCTTCGCGAAATCGCCGGCGATCTTGCCGTCGACGCCAACGAGACGGCGTCACATCGTACGGATATAGTATCCGATAATTCACGGGGAAGCACACTTTCCCGGCAAGACAGAGACTTTGAGCTGGATGACTGGATCCAACAGTATTGTCCGGAGCTGGGTAATCCGCAGCCTTGGAAAGACGGCCGGCGTTGGGTTTTTCCGGTGTGTCCTTTCAACCCCGAACACCGCAACAAGTCCGCCGTCCTGATCGAGCAATCTTCCGGGGCAATCGCTTTTACCTGCCATCACAACGGTTGCCTCGGCAATGACTGGCCGAAGCTCCGGGAGTTGCGCGAACCCGGCTGTTACGACCGCTCCCGGGAAGATCCCGGCGTCGACTTAACCGGTATTTTGAAGCAGAAACCGCCCCTTGGCGTTCCGGCGGTCGAGATCATCACGCCGCCAGAACCGGAAATCATCCGGCCATGGCAGGAAATTACCAGCGAGGACATTGAGGTGCACGTGTTAAAGGGAACGCTCCTGGGCGAACTCTGTACGATCTATGCATGCGTGACCCGACCGCCGCTGCCGCTGGAAGGCGCGCTGATGAAAGCCATTGTCACCGCCGCCTGCTGCCTGACCGGCGAAGCATCCTCGGAAGAGTTGCAGCACCGTTACGGCGGAAATCTCGGAACTGCGGCAATGCTCGGAGCCGACCGGGCAAGACTCAAAATCAATACGGCGGGCGGTCAGGTCTGTAATGTTTACGGTATGATCGCGGCCAATTCGGCGTCCGGCAAGGACATCGGTAACCTGATCAGCAAGTTCGCTCGGATGCATAATCCCTGTATCAAATGTGCCGACGGCGAGCATGTCATTGCCGATTGGGATCTCGGAACATCCGGCAGCGCCGAAGGACTGGCGAACATCCTCACACATAAACCGAACGGTTTGTTATGCATTTCAGAGATGGCGAACTGGCTGGATGTCCACCACTGGCAGAACAAGGCGACAAGTTTCCTTACGGAAGCCTTCGGCCAGGGATATTACAATCAGAACTTTTCGGATCGGGGACGCGGTGCGGCCAGTCGGCGCGTGGATTACTGTTGCCCCAATATCCTGGCCAATATCCAGCCGAATGTTTTTGACCGCCTTGTGCACCTGCAGGACATCGACACCGGCTTTCTCGGTCGTTTCATCTTTACCCGGATACCGGAGTTCTACGGCAATCCCGCGCGGTTCGATTCCGCTCGGATCATGGAGCAGATAAGAGTCATTGCCGATGCGTTTCTCCGTAAGAAAGGTTCCGTCGAACTGGAGGAAGACTATTCCGACGAACTGCAAAAAGTATTTCTCGGTAATTGCGATCCCAAGCTCAATCCGTCATGGCGGCGACTCTGTAACGAGTATTATCCGCGCTTCATGGTTATGCTGTCGGTGAATCACGCGGTCAAGACTCAGGGCGAATCCGTCATCATTACGGACGATACCAGAGAACGGGCGAAAATCTTGACCTTGTGGTTCTTCGCCAATGCGGAGAAAATGCTGACCGGCATCACGGATGACACCGGAAATTCCCGCGAGGTAGAACAACGCTTGAAGCGGATTTTTGAAATTGTCAGGGATCAGGATCATGGCGCCGGCGTTTTAACCAGTATCATTTCCCGTTACTCAACCGGTACCGGTACCACTTCGGCGGATCGCGGTAAACTGCTGGCGGAATTGATTGAACGACAATGGATCAAGCTCGAGGACGGTCGATTCCGAGTACTTTACCCTCCGCCGGGCATGCTCAACATGAAAACTCGAAGGATGTTCGATGGCGGTTAGAAAAAGGAGCAGGATTTCGAACTTCCCAATGTCGCATCACTCGAACTTTCGAAGCTTTTTCGAAGCTTTTTTCTAACATCTAACTCTTTTATAATCAAGATATATCATTATATCTATAGATAGTTAGAAGAAGATAGGTGTGAATGTCTATATTTGGAGTAAAATGATGGAATATCGCGTGTAAGATTCGAAGTTCTCACCAGTTCATCAACAAGGAGGTTCCTATGGCGTTATACAGCAATGCCGTCGCGGTGCTCCCGCCCGATCTGCTTAACGAGGTACAAAAGCACTGGCACGGCGGTTATCTCTGGGTTCCCCGGCGCGACAAAATGCAGCAGCGGGAAATGATACTAACGGCAATTCGATCCGGGCTTTCGGCCGAAGACGTCGCCGTGCTCGGAGACATTACGGTTTCTCAAGTTTATCGACTGGCATTGAAGCTCGGTCAGGCCAATCCGTACTTGCAGAAATCGAAGCGGGAACAAGCACAAAAAAGCGATTCCCCGACAACCGCGCAGTAAAGGGCCGCTGCGGCGCGTCACGAAATAGCGATATACTTGAGGTGAATTGGCCTAAGATCGGGGACGGCGGCCTGTCCGGGGCCGTACAGGGCTTCTGTGAGCCCATCGCACACTTACGATACCCCTCATAATCTATTTTATCAGGGTCAAGCAAGTCTGCTTATAACGCCTGCTCCTTCCCGCGCCCTCAGCCGCAGGGACTTAGAGGGGGGAACCATTGCCTTTACGAGGTCCTCATCCGACCTCGGCGCTTGCCCGCCAAGGGGCCTCACAGGCCCGCCTTCGGAGGGCTTTGGCGCGGGTAACCTCATTGAATGCGAAGTGGCTTTCGCGCGTTGTCGGGGCCGTAAACCGCGTTTGTGCCCATTTGCGGAATTCGCTCGACTTCGGGATTGCCCGCATCTGCTCTTGGCTCATCCAATTCTTCGCGCTCGCCGGCCAAGGGGCCTTGCGAAGCCGCTACGGGCGGCCCATTGCGAGAATAGGCAAACGGACGGCATTTGCCTGTTACGCGCCACAGGGGGCAGTAAAGCGCATTACCGAGCATTCGCAAAAACCGTGCGATTTCTCCCTTTTTCGAGTCCATTGGGAATCCTCAGAGTGCGGAAACGTACATTAATCCATTCCGCAGGGTTCAAATAAGATCGTAGAATCGTCGAACCAGACCAAGCTGTTCATGCCGGGAGTTATTCCGCTTACCATTGTCGTTTTGCCTTTATTTCCAGCAACGCCCCTTGAATACGGGCGTCATCAGTATTTTTGAATGAAAGCTCCAGCGACAGGGAATCCACCAGGTCGCCAATGTGACCGGGAAGCCAATACGACCACACCTGAATATCGGCGACGCCAGTTCCATTCTCATCGGCGAATTGGAGCAGTCCGGCTTTTCGCAACTTGAAGTATTCGGCATCGGAAATCGCATAGCATTTACGATTGGAGGCAAGATTGCTTTGCCGCGCCAGAGCATATTCTCCGGCAAAGGGATAGCATCCGGCAAAAGAAGCGTCACTGTCAACCGAAACGGTGTTTTTGACGGGAGAACGCAAATAACGCTGTGCTTTTTCCCATAGGTTTTTCCGGTCACGTTCGAAACCCAGGCGCTTCCGGTATCCATCGGAGCGAATAGTACACAACTTAAACTTTTTCAGTTGCTCCGACGCCCGTATCACGCTGGTAAGAGTATACCCCATGATTTCCGCGACGCGGGCGAGCGCCGTTCCGTCCAGGTTGCCGACGAGGAGTTGCTCCAATAGAATGGCCTGTGCCGCCGGGCGCAGATAATCCGGTTGCGGACTGCTTGTTTCCCTGATCCGGTCGGAGAAATCAATTGCCAGATAGGGAAGAAACATCTGGGTGCCGGGAACGAGGAATGATATTTTCCTTTTCACCAGCATAAGACGCTGTCGTCTGGCAAAGGAACTGAAAACGAATATCGGAGCATCGGAAATGCCTTTGTTGCGAAAGACGATTGCCGCGCTTTCCACATCTTTCATAGTGTGATTGTCGAAAAAATCTTCCGCGGCAAGCAGGAAGAAAATCTTTTTATCAAACAGCATCCCGGAATAGAACTGAAACATTTTCCGCAAGAAAAAGGGCAGTTCCTTCAGTTCTTCGGCACACAACTCCAGGTCGCAATCCAGTATCTGTTTCAGATAATTCTGAATTTTGTTTTTATCCATAACCCCGCCTCATGAATTAACTTTAACAATTCAATGTAACTCGATATGAGTTAGTTTTCAAGTTAAAGGTTAATTGTTTTATGTAAACAAGGAATTTTCAATGAACTATGGAAGTGTTTGCAGCGGCGTTGAAGCCGCCACGCTGGCCTGGGAGCCGTTAGGCTGGAAGGCAAAGTTTTTTGCCGAAGTCGAACCGTTCCCCGCCGCTGTTTTGTGTCACCGTTTCGGGGCAACCCGCCCGTTGCGGCCGCTCGATCCGGCTGAAGCGGAAGACGAAAAGGAGCGAAAACTTCGGGAGAACTGGAAAAAACAAATTGCCGAACTGCCGTCATGCGGCATGATTCCCAACCTCGGCGACTTCACCAAGATAAAGGAAACGGACTACGATGGGAAAATTGATCTCCTCGTCGGCGGAACACCATGTTTTCCCGCCGGAAATCTTATTCTGACGGAATTCGGATACAAACCGATTGAGGCAATTCAGGTTGGAGATCGCGTGGTGACGCACTTGGGACGATTGCGGTGCGTTCTCGCAACCGGCAGCAAGGTCACGGATAATGTCGGACGGTGTCGTATCGTCGGCAGACCGGAATTTTCCGTCACTGGAAACCATCCGTTTTTCGTGAGCAAAGGAAGAATCGATCATCGTCGTCACGCTCCTACTTTTTTGCATCTTCTCCTTAATGAACCGGAATTTCAGACAATAGAAAACTCGGTAGGCATGTATGCCGGGCGCTTAAACGTTCTGGAACGTAAATGCGATATTCCAATGCCGGATTTGCCGGCGGTTTATTCTGCATCGCCGCAACAGATTATCGAACTTTGCGGCTGGTATGTCGGCGACGGATACATCCGAGGATTTACCGGGAAGAACAAGAAGACGGTGGTATTGTGCCTGTCGCCGAGCAAATTGGAAAACTTTAAAAAGAGCTTCGGCAACAGCATAAATTTCTGTTCTGTCGCCGATCAAAATGGTGTTTTTAAAGTTCAAGTTTCTTGTACCGCACTTGCTGAGTTCCTCCTGACATGGTTCGGAAAACTTGCCGAGCACAAAACTATTCCCGCCTGGATCTATGGTTTGGATGCACAGAAACTGCAAGCGTTCGTCAACGGCTATAAAATGACGGATGGACATCGTACGCCCAAAGGTTATGGTTTTACAACGATATCGCGTTCCTTGGCTTATGGAGTCGCCGATATTACCACGTTCTCCTCCATCAACCGCGTCGACGTACAGCCGACCAAGGAAATCTGCGGCAGAATTGTTAATCAGAAACCGTGGTATCGCATCGACCAATACGATGCCGCCAAGGCAAGAAAATCTCATCGTCTCGATCAATGGATATTCGGAAAAATCCGTTACTTCCACCCGACCGGCATTCCTGAAACCGTTTATAACCTTGAGGTAGAAGATGACCACACCTACATCGCCAACGGGCTTTGCGTCCATAACTGCCAAGACATGTCCGTCGCCGGCAAGCGACTGGGATTCAACGGTAAACGAAGCGTTCTCGCTCTCGACTTTGTACGACTGTGCTTTGAGTCTGGAACGCGCTGGATCTGTTGGGAAAATGTCCCCGCTGCTCTATCCTCCCAGGGAGGACGGGACTTTGCCCGATTTATTTCTCTCCTGTGCGGCTGGGAAGTCCCTGTCCCAGACGGCGGATGGCGCAAAGCCGGAATCGTCGTCCACGCGCCGGGAGGCTACGGCGCGGCATGGCGAATACTTGACGCTCAATATACCCGAGTTCCCGAATTTCCGGGGGCAATCCCGCAACGAAGGAAGCGTCTCTTCCTTATCGGATATTTTGATAGTTGGCGCTATCCCGCCAAAGTACTATTTGACGGTGAAATGCGCGGAGGGAATACTCCGCCGCGCCGCGAGAAGGGGCAGAACGCTGCCCGAACCATTACAGCAAGCACTGGAGGGGTTAGCGGGAAAGAACAAGGCGCAACCTTCATCGACGCATCCGGGACTCCGCTGAACGCCCTCTGCATGGCGCACGGCCAGGCCAATGCCGAGATCAGCGAAGAGAACGCGCCGACGCTGAGCTGCAACCATGAAGCGCCGGTGGTGTCTTTTTATTCGCAACGCAAGGTCGAAAGCATCTCGCCGATAGCTGACGTTGCCAACACGCTGACGAACGGAAGCTGTCCCGGATTCACCAGCGCGATCTGCTACGATGCGCGAGGGAACGGCAACGGCGAAATAGTCAATACCATCACCGGCAATCACGCCGGGCACGTCAACGATTATATGCCGCTGGTGGCGTTTACGGCCAACGACAACGGTCGGGACTGCCTGTGCGAGTGCAGCCCGACATTGCGAAAAGGCGGCGAGACGCCGACCGATGGCGGAGCCATTGTTCCGGCCATTGTGGAATCGGAGCCGCTCGCGTTCATCAAAAACGATGCCGGCGGCGATCAGGACGGTTACTGGCGCGGCATTTTCCCGACGCTACGCACGGAAATTACTCCGGCGATCGCCTATAATGTCACCTTCTGCGACGCCAACGGCTGCCGGCAAGACCGGCCCAACGGCGGACTCTATGTGACCGAGGCAGATACCGGCAAGACGGTTACCGCCGGCGGCCCCAATACGGAAATGCTGGTGGTCGATCCGCTGGAAACGCCGATTGCCTACAACAACACCAGTCGAAATTCGGAGCCGATTCCTGCCGCATTACACGGTTTCGGAGGCCAATGCCGCGCGACTGTGCGGCGACTGCTGCCGGTCGAATGTGAACGTTTGATGGGTTTTCCCGACCATCACACCCGCATTTCCTGGCAGGGAAAACCGGAAGACGAATGCCCGGACTCCGCCCGCTATAAAGCCTGCGGCAACTCGATGGCCGTCAACGTCATGTCTTGGCTCGGCCATCGCATCCAGACGGTGGAACGCACGATCAGAAATCAACTCTCAAAGGAAACCTTATGACTGAACCCGAAATGAAAATCGAACTTCTCGATCCGAATGAACTGAAGCCCTATGCGAAGAATCCGAGAATCAATGATGACGCGGTTGACGCCGTGATGGCCAGCATCAAGGAATTCGGCTTCAAACAAGTCATTGTTGTCGATGCAAACAAGGAAATTATCTGCGGACACACCCGATGGAAGGCGGCGAAAAAACTCGGTTTGACCAAAGTACCGGTTCACATTGCCCATGATCTTACGCCGGAACAGGTGAAAGCCTATCGCATCGCCGACAACAAGACCGGCGAACTTGCTGAGTGGAACTATGAATTGTTGCCGTTGGAACTCAAGGAACTTCAGGCGGCGGACTTCGACCTGTCGGTTCTTGGCTTCGACACGGATGAACTTGACCGGTTGTTGAACGGCCAGGAGGACGATACCGTTGCCGAGGGAGAAACCGAACCGGACGCGGTTCCCGAGGTTCCGGAGGCCGCCGATTCCCGACGCGGAGTAATCTATCGACTCGGTAATCATCTGCTGATGTGCGGCGACGCTACCAATGCCGGCGACGTGGCCGCGCTGATGAATGGAGAACTTGCCGACCTGGCGCTGAACGACGCACCATATAATGTCGCATACGAAGGCAGCAACGGTCTGACGATTCAAAACGATAACATGGACGATACGCAATTCCGTAATTTCCTGCGGGCCGCCTATCAGAATAATGCCGATGCCATGAAGCCCGGCGCGGCGTTTTATTTCTTCCATGCCGATTCGGAAGCCTATAATTTCCGGGGCGCGTGCCGTGATGTGAATCTCCCCGTGCACGAGACGCTCTATTGGGTGAAAAACGCGCTGGTACTGGGGCGGCTGGACTACCATTACAAGTCGGAACCATTGCTCTACGGATGGAAGCCGGGGGCGGCGCACAATTGGTATTCCGACCGTTGCCAGACCAACATTCTGGAGTTCGACAAGCCCAAACACAACGATGTCCATCCGACAATGAAATGCGTCGAAATGCTCGTCTACCTCATCAAAAATTCCAGTCGGCGCGGCGAGATCGTGATCGACACTTTCGGCGGTTCGGGCAGCACTTTGATCGCCTGCGAGCAGACCGGTCGCGTCTGTCGGACGATGGAACTGGATGAGAAGTATTGCGACGTGATCCGCCGGCGTTGGGCGGAGTTCGTCCATGGCGCCGGCTGCAACTGGATCGAAAAAACGCCCACGGTCCAGCCGAATGCGGCCATTGAAACCGAATAATTGACTCATGCCGGACGGTCACCGGATCGTCCGGCGCAAACTCAAAAAAAAGAAAGACAAAAACATGAATGAAATCGTAAAAGTATTTAATGACTGCCCGGTACGGATTATTGATAGAGAAGGCCAACCGTGGTTCGTCGCGCGTGATGTGTGTAACGTGTTGGAACTGACTAATCCAACTGAGGCGTTGCGTTCGTTGGATGATGATGAAAGAAGTTCCCTAAGAATTACTGAGGGAACCTCATCGTCAGGAGGTAATCCTAATGTCAACATCATTTCAGAAAGCGGCCTGTACAAACTGGTAATGCGGAGTCGGAAACCTGAAGCCAGAAAATTCGTCAAATGGCTAACGACGGAGGTACTGCCGTCGATTCGCCGACATGGTGCATATGTCGCACCGGGCATTTCAGACGAAAAGCTGACGGAAGCAATCGCCGGTGCGCTTAACGAACGATTCGTAAAGATGGCCGAGGAGAACGCCAATCTGAAAGCATGGATGGGGTTCTTTCAGAGCTTTGCGCCCAACGGCGCGGTCGGCGAGATTTCCACACAAAACGGCTTACCCAGACTCATGTGGCGGCGCGCGGCCTGGGTCTCTCGCTTCGGCAGACCTTATACCGAGCTGGTGAATAACATCAAACAGCTTCAGAACACGGACCGTTTCTCGCCGATGCTTCCAGGTTTTGAAATGCCTGCGGCGCTTCCCTGACGGATGGGTGCCGGATCATTCGACGATTTGAGCAGAATCTTTGAAATTGATGAATTTTACCTTATCGATTTCCGGCGTAAGGTCGCCGCCGTAAACCACGAAGCCGTCCGTAAATTTCGGAGAAAGTTTCCGCAGTTTGATCACATTGCCGGCAAATTCCTTGCTCCATGTCATCCCGCCTTTGATTTCCGCCGGAATCAGCCGGTCGTGGGATTTGCGAAACAATAAATCCACCTCGGTTCCGCCGGAGTCGCGGAAGAAATAAAGCTCGGGATCGAGGCCGGCATTGAGACGCGCCTTCAGCGCTTCGACCACTACCATGTTTTCAAACAGGCCGCCGAACAGCGGGTCGCGGGTGACCTGCGCCGGATCATGAATGCCGAGCAGCCAGGTTACCAGACCGACTTCGGTAAAATAGAGTTTCTGACTCTTGATCAAACGTTTTCCGAAATTCTCATAGTAACAGGGCAAGCGAAAAACGATGAAACTCGCTTCCAGCACGGAAAGCCATTCCGCAATGGTGGTGGAAGATACCCCGACGTCATTGGCCAGCGAACTTTGGTTCACCAATTGCCCGGTACGCCCGGCCAGCAGTTTGATGAAAGTTTCAAAGACGGAAATGCTTTTGATGTTAATCATTTGTCGGACGTCTTTGTCGATGTAAGTCGCAAAGTAATCGCTGTACAGCGTCTGCGGCTCCAGCGGATTGTCATAAGCGCGCGGCATGAACCCCTTAAACAGGTACTCGTCGCGTTGCATCATAATTCCGGCGTCGCTCAATTCCCGAATGGAAAACGGCAACAGGCGAAGCAAACCGGTACGCCCGGCCAGCGATTGGGAAACGCCGGCGTTGAGTTGCGGCTGATGACTGCCGGTCAGCAGGTACTGTCCGTTCCGTCCGGCTTCATCGACCATAACCTGAATGTAGCTCAGAAGTTGCGGAACGCGTTGGATTTCGTCGATGATAACCGGCGCCGGATAGGCCTGAAGAAAGGCATTGGCATCGGATTCGGCCATCTGCCGGATGTCGGGTCTTTCCAAACTTACATAACGGAAGTCCGGAAAAGTTGTCCTTGCCAGGGTGGTTTTGCCCGACTGGCGAGGACCGGTGATGGTAACCACCGGATAGCTTGCCCAAAGCCGCAATAGTTGCGACTGAATCGCCCGATGTATCATAGTGTTGTTCCTGTAATCGTTTCCTGTTAAACAGTATAATGCTGTTTTTGCAGATTTCAAGTTGAATCTTTAATCCGCAAAAAGCGACATTGAAAGGTTGGTATGGCTACCGGTTGTATTCGAAAGAGCCTTTGTGCGTGACACTCTTCTTGAAGCGCGAATTTTCCTTGTCGCGGATTTCGCGAAACATGGCGCTGTAAAGGCTCTGTTCCGGCGTTTTGGCGGCGGTAGGAAGCCACAGTCCGGCGGCAATGGCCTTGCTGACAATTTCCTTGCTGCTCATCGGTACTTGGCTTTTCTTGAGTACCTGGGCGGCCGCGTCGAGCAGTGAAAGCTTCTTTGCCGTAACTTGGACTGCCGATTCCGGCGCGGACTCAGGTGTTACGCCTTCTTGGGCGGCAGCCGGAACCTCGACCGGCGCGGCATTGTCGTCCGTACCAGTCCCGTCCGCCGGAGCCGCCGGAGTTGCCGAAATTGCCGGAACTGTTGCCCCCTCGTTATTTTCGGGGGCGTTGTTCAACATCCGTTCAATGGCACGTACCGTGAATTCCCGCCCCGAGCTGTTGCTTTTGACTTTCCAGCCGTTTTCGAGTCTTGCGATAATAGTGACTTCGACCTCGTTGCGTCCGACCTTGACGACGGCGACGGTTCCGGCGGCGATGTTTTCGTTGTTCATGCTGACCTCCTGTTCGGGTTGTTGTTTGAGCTCATTTCCTCTCGCTGAGCATATATAGCCATGACTCTCGGAACATAGCAACTCGAATGCAATAAACATCTTGATTATAAAGGATATAAAATGGAAGACCCTTTAAAACTGACCGCGCTGCGGCCGGAATTGCTGGTTCGACTGCTTAAACAGGCGGGAGGCCGAACGATCAGCGAGGAAATCGTGGCCGCCGATCTGGAAGCGGGAGCCCCGCAAAATGCCGACGGCACCATCAATCTGATTCAATATGCCGCCTGGCTGGCGCAACAGACCGGAGACGAAAATGGCGATTAACCCGAATTCCATGCGGCCGGTGGAAGTGGCCCGGCTGATCAATTCCACCCCGTTGGGGTTTACGCTTGCGCAGGCACGGATTTATCGCGACTTCAACCGGGTCGGATTTCGGATCGCGGCGACGGATAACAGCCGTAACATCAATCTGCTCAAGTACATTGCCTGGATGTGCGATGAGAAGCACACCGTGCGGGAACCCGCCGGGCCGCGTTCTTATGACGAACGGCGCGATGCCGAACGGACACGTCAGGCGGAACAGTCGCAAGCCGGCCGCGATATCGGCGTTCTGCCCGAAGTGGGCAATCCGGAACGAAAAACGGCATGCGAGCGCAACTTCCAATTGTTCTGCGAAAGTTATTTCCCGGAGACCTATTCTCTCGAATGGTCGCCGGATCATTTGAAGGCGATCGAAAAAATAGAAACCGCAGTTTTGACCGGCGGATTATATGCGTTGGCAATGCCGCGCGGTTCTGGAAAGAGCTCTCTGGCGGAAACCGCTTGTCTTTGGGCCATGCTTTACGGCCACCGCGAGTTTGTAACGCTGATCGGGGCAACCGAAGCGGCGGCGCTGGAAATGCTCGACAGCATCAAGACCGAGCTGGAAGTCAACGAACGGTTGGCGGAAGACTTTCCTGAAGTTTGCTTTCCTATCGGACAACTGGAAGGAATCGCCAACCGGTGTGCGGGACAACTGCATCATGGCGAACGGACTCGTATCACCTGGACCTCGAATGAAATCGTACTGCCGACGATCGCCGGCAGCAAGGCGTCAGGTATCATTGTCCGGGTGGCGGGGATCACCGGACGGGTTCGCGGAATGAAATACAAGCGGGCCGACGGGCGGAGTGTGCGTCCGTCGCTGGTCATCATCGACGACCCGCAGACGAGCGAGAGCGCCGGGAGTCTGGAACAAACCAGGAAACGGGTGCGGGTGCTGGCCGGCGACATCCTCGGACTTGCCGGACCGGGGCAGAAAATCTCCGGAATCATGCCCTGTACGATCATCCGCCCGGGCGACATGGCCGACATCATCCTGAATCGTCAGACGCATCCGGACTGGAACGGCGAAAAGACGAAGATGGTGTACAAGTTCCCCGTGAACATGAAGTTATGGGAGGAATACGCCGACATTCGCGCCGAAGCCTTGCGGACGGACGGCAACTTCCAAGCAGCGACGGATTTCTATCTTGCCAATCGCGACGCGATGGATGCCGGAGCGGAGGTGTCGTGGGAGGCGCGATACAATCACGATGAGGTAAGCGCGCTGCAACACGCGATGAATCTCAAGCTTCAGGATGAAGCCGCTTTTCAATCCGAATACCAGAACGATCCGTTGCCGGAAGATACCCAGGATGATTCGATGTTGTCCGTTGACGAAATCTGCGCCAAGGTCAACAGTCTGGCCAAAGGCCGCATTCCGCTGGCCTGCGATAAGCTCACAATGTTCATCGACGTTCAAAAGGCGCTGTTGTTCTATGTGGTAATCGCCTGGACGGAGGATTTCACCGGCGCGGTGGCGGACTACGGTACCTTTCCCGATCAGCACCGTCGACAATTCAGTCTGACCGACGCCAATCCGACGATCCAGTCGATTTACCCGAACGCGGGCTTCGAGGGCGGGCTGTACGCGGCGCTGAACGCCTTGACCGGGGATTGCCTGGCGCGGGAATGGGAACGCGAGGACGGGGCAATGCTGAAGATTGAAAAGGCGCTGGTCGACGCGAACTGGGGCCAATCCACCGACATCGTTTACCAATTCTGCCGACAAAGTCCGTATTCCGGCATCGTTCTGCCGTCGCACGGTCGTTACGTCGGAGCGTCATCGAAACCGATGACCGAGTACAAAAAGCAACCGGGCGACCGGCTCGGCTTCAACTGGATGCTGCCCAACGTGGCAGGCAAACGCGCCATCCGACACGTCGTCTACGATACGAACTATTGGAAAAGCTTCATTCACGCCAGGTTGGCGGTTGCGCTCGGCGACAAAGGGTCGCTGTCGCTGTACGGCCGCATTCCCGGCATCCATCAGTTGCTGGCCGAACATTTGACGGCGGAATACCGCGTGAAAACCCAGGGCCGCGGCCGCACGGTTGACGAGTGGAAGCTCAAGCCGGAACGTTCGGACAATCACTGGCTGGACTGCGTCGCCGGGTGCGCAGTCTGCGGTTCGATGCTCGGAGCGACATTTCCGGAAATCGGTGCAGCCAAACCGCTCTCCGAGAAAACGAGAATACGGTTGTCCGACCGGCGTTCTTCCGCTCCGGTCAGTTCAGCAACCGGCACTATCGCCTTCCGAGCCGGCGAAAAGATCAAACTTTCAGATTTACGGAAAAGGAGCTGACCCATGGATGATGAAACGGTACGACAAATCGCCGAGTTGCTGGCGGAGGCGATGATCCGGAAAAAGTTACGCAAATAAGCTCAGACCGGGTTGCTATCCCGCTCGACCGGAGCTTTATATACGGCGCAACATTCTGAGCAGGAGAAAGATATGACAACAGATACTCAGCCGCTGAGCATTCGAATGCAGCTCGCCCGGCTTCAAAGCATGGAATTGCGCGAGCTGCAGAAAAAATGGCGCGAAGTTTACGGTAAAGACGCGCCGGATTGCGGAAAAGTTTTTCTTCGCCGCCAGCTCGCCTTCCGGATTCAGGAACTTCACTACGGCGGACTCAGCCGGGAAACGCAGGAACGGCTGACTGAAATCGGCAATATGCCGAAAGTCCGCCCGAATCCCGGCGGCGTCATTCCCGGAACCCGATTCGAACGCGAATGGAAAGGCAAGTTGTACATAGTAATTGCCAATGCCGAGGGCTTCGAGATGAGCGGACAAAACTATAAATCGCTTTCCGGCATTGCCGCGGCGATTACCGGAACGCAATGGAGCGGAAAAAAATTCTTCGGAGTGAAATGATGAACGAAAACCGATGCGCCGTTTACACCCGCAAAAGCGTCGAGGACGGGTTGGAACAGGAATTCAATTCGCTCGACGCCCAGAGGGAAGCGGGAGAAAATTATATCGCCAGCCAGAAACACAACGGTTGGCGTTGTCTGCCGGAGCGTTACGACGACGGCGGCTGGTCCGGCGGCAACATGGAACGCCCGGCGTTGAAGAGGCTCATGGACGACATTGCCGCCGGAAAAATCGATACCGTCGTATGCTATAAAATCGACCGCCTTTCCCGTTCGCTGATCGACTTTGCCGAGATGCTGAATTCCTTCGAAAAACATAAAACCAACTTTGTATCCGTTACGCAGGAAATCAACACCAGTTCCAGTTCCGGGCGGATGATGTTGAACATTCTGATGACTTTCGCTCAGTTTGAACGTGAGGTGATCGCCGAGCGGGTGCGCGACAAAATTGCGGCAAGCAAAAAACGCGGCAAATTTTGCGGCGGCGTACCGGTCCTCGGGTATTTGCCGGATCCCCAGACCAAGAAACTTTACATCGTGGAAAAAGAAGCGAAAACGGTACGGTTGCTGTTCGAAAAATATGTACTCCTCGGCTCCTTGAAAGAAGTAGTTCATGAAGCGAATATGCTCAAACTGAAAACCAAGGAATGGAGTTCGGCCAAAGGGAGACGGCATCCCGCCGGGTTGTGGAATACGGGTAGCCTGTACCGACTGCTTGCCAATCCGATTTATGCCGGATACGTTCGCCATTACAGCGAACAATACGAAGGTGAACATAAAGCGATTATTTCCCGGGAACTATGGAAACGAGCTCAGACCATCATGAGGGGCAACGGCTGCCAGGCTCCACGCCGTCGGAATAAAAGACAAGCGTTTGCCGGACTGGTGAAATGCGGTCACTGTCATTGCGCCATGACTCCGACTTATACCAAAAGACACGGCAAAAAATACTATTACTACATCTGCCAGGAAAGCACCAAAAATCCCGATCACTGCTGCCCGTTAAAACGAATTCCCGCCGGAGACCTTGAACACGCGGTATTGCAACAGCTTTCCGTCCTGTTTCAGACGCCGTCCATTCTTCGTGCCGCTTTGGCGGCGGCCCGTGAACAGGAAATCGCCATGAAAGACAATCTTACTCTAAACCGCAACACGCTGCAAGCCCAATTGGATGGCCTGAAGCGGGAGGCCTTGACCGGCAACGCTGACTTTGCGGAAATTAAAAAAGCCGGGGAACGCTTGGTCGAGGTTAAGCGTCAGCTGCTGGCGTTGAAAGAACCGGTTTCGGCGGACGACGTCATTGCCGCGCTGAGCGATACGGCCGGATTATGGGAATTTTTGTTTCCCGGCGAACGACATAAACTGTTGCGGCTGGTCGTCCGCTCGATTGAGATCTTCGAAAATCGGGTTTCCCTGACGCTGCAATTGGATGGCCTGAAAGAATTGGCGATTGAAATGTCGCAAAGCGGGTATTTTAACTTGGAACACCCAAACGCCGCGGAAAAATTACCGGAAATTACGCAAAAGGTTTTGCCGGACGGGGCGATTCAGTTATCCATGGTACTCGCCGCCAAGAAAGTCGCCGGTCACCGCCGTCTGGTGATTCCGGCCCCAGGCTCGGAACGGCTCAAACAAAGTGCGATTCTGCGTGCGATCGGCAATGCCCGGAAATGGATGGACATGTTGATTAACGGCAAAGCCAAAAACATCAGCGACCTTGCGGAGCGGCTCGGCATGAAGACGCCATATGTAACGCGCATTTTGAGGCTGAACAACCTTGCGCCGGACATTATCGAAGCCATCAATCGCGGCGACGAGCCGGACGGTCTTTCCCTGGCCACCTTGGTCAAAGGCTTTCCCGACGATTGGCAGGATCAGCGCCGTGAGCTCGGTTTTTCCGCCGTGTAAGGGCCATTCGATAGCCTCAATGCGCGATGAGAAAACAATGTCCGGGATACGCTTTGCAATCTCCGGATTTTCCGGTTATCTTATCGAATTATTTTCACACAATCCATGGAGTACAGCATAAATGTCGATGACGAAACGCGATTTAGTGGTGAAGATCGCCGAGAAGACCGGAATGGTTCAAGGCGAAGTAGCGAAGGTGATCCAGATGACGCTCAACGGTCTGGCCGACGAACTTGCCCAGGGCGGCAACGTGGAACTACGCAATTTCGGCGTGTTTGAAATCAAGGTTCGCAAAAGTCGTAAAGGCCGCAATCCGAATGCCCCGACCAATGAAGTCGTGATCCCTGAACGCGTCGTGGTAAAATTCCGCGCCGGCAAAGAACTCAAGGAACGCGTCGAAAAACTGAAAAAATAATCCCAACAATAATTGAAGCTATACCATTAGCATGACGGCTGCCAGAAGCAGAAAGAAGCAGCCGAGCCCGAGTTTACTGATAAAAACATTGCGTTTGGACCACTCCAACAGCCGAGGTGTTTTGACGCCCTTGAAGACGGCAATGAAAATAATCACCAGCGGCAGGATAAACATCAGGTTATAGAGCAGCAACAGCAGCATCCATTTGAGTCCGGAGGCGTCTTTGGTCATTAGAACCAGCGTCGGAATATAGACTTGTCCGGTGCAGACGCTTTCGAAGACGGTCACCAGAATACCGATCAGAAAAATACCGGGCAGCAGGGTTTGATAGGAAATGCCGTATTTCATAACGCGATGAATTATGGTAGAAATTCGGCCCGGGAGTTTCATCATTACGGCGTCTGATCTACCGGTCCGGCGATAGCGAAAAGCATCGGTAAACGAGATAACTGCAAACACCGCCAGCACGACAATAATTGAGGCGTCGATAATGGTTTTAGCCAGATGAAATTTTTCGACTGAACGGATGAACGTAAACAACCCGAAGCCTAACGCGAAATAGGTGATAAAACAGGCAAGACAATAGACGATCCCGACCCACAGCATTTTTTGTCGGGAAACTTTGGCGACGGTCAGCAGGCTGATGAAGAAAACCAGCGTCGAAAACACACAGGGGTTAATCCCGTCCAGCAAACCGGCAACGATAATTGCTCCGACGGTAAACTTCTCTGCTTGGCGCATCAGCACGGAAGAATCCGCCGGTTTGCTTGAAACGGTAATGGCTTTAACGTTTCCTTGCTCACGTTTGGCGAATTCGGTGTTGACTGTATCGATCAACTTTTCTTCAATAGTTTTTCCGGCCAGAACAATTCGGGCATCAATAACCATATAGGCGGTCTCATTTTCTCCGGCCTTGACTTGGCGCTTTTCCAGATAAGCCAGCAGGCGCAGGTAATTATTACGCTCGGAAGTGCTGTAAGACTCAAGATGGTATTTACCGGCGCAAGTTTCAGCTAATTCAGGGAGCAGCAAGTTTTTAATCCGATGGCATTTTGCGCAGCCTGGCTGGTAAAAAAATTCCACCAGAACTTGCGGTTTCGCTTGACTGTTATTATCGGCCGTTGCCAAACAGAACGGGAACATCAATCCCAACAGAAGAAATAACTCGGCAATGAGACTTCGAAAAATTTTCATAAAAGTTGCAGATTCCCCTTTGCAGGCTAACTTAATTGCGGTAAAACAAAATTCAAGGGATGTGTTGTCATGATCAGATATCTGGGAATACTATTAATTCCGCTTTCCGGCCTGTGCGCCGCGCCGCAAATCGCAGTTATCGGCAACACTGAAATTGACTTTGGGACTTATCCGGCCAAAGAAATTAAACAAGCTCAATTTGTGATTAAAAACAGCGGCGACTCGGTGCTGAAAATATCCGGACTCCGACTGACCTGCGATTGCTCAACCGTCGATATTTCAACTAAGAACCTCGCGCCCGGAACCTCCTCCAAACTTTCGTTGCATGTTAACGGCAACAGTCTGGACGGAGAATTCAACCGTAAGATTTATGTTCTTTCCGACGATCCGAAAAACGGTTGCCTGGAACTGACTTTTAGAGGTAATGCCAAGCCGATTTGTGAAATATCGCAGGAAAAAGAAGTCTATCTGGGAACCTTATCGTCTAATGGAACTTTGCAATATAGTTTCAAGCTGAAAGCGACTGAGGGCGGGGTAGTGCCGGGAACGCCGATCATAAAGGCGAGTTTTCCGGTCAAGGCATCAATCAACAAACGCTCGGAACGAGAATTCGCTCTTGAAGTTTTTGCCTCCGATCTAAAAACGACACCGGCTCGCTTTACGCTGGAGATTGCGGTGCCGATCAATCAGCCGAGCGGTTGGGCTCCTCTGAAAATGACGTTAGCCGGCCGGATTAAAGCCAACTAAAAGAGTCAATGCTCAATATTGTTTTTCTCAAACAAAGCGGTAATTCCGATTTCTTTTTCTGTGGCCGGATCAGCGAAAGAGATTTCTTTGGGAGATGATTTTACCGCGCAGTAGGACGGCAAATAACGATATTTTCCTTGCAGTATCAACGCGGCCATCGCGGTGGAGTAAACCGTGAGATCGTTTTCCGTGGTAAAGGTCTGCGCATTTTCCCCAGATTTATCGCCTTTATTTGACGCTTCGGGAGAGACGAAACTACCGTCTTGATTCTGGTGTTCCAATAAGGTATCCGTCATATTACGATACCATGTCAACCATTCATGCCCATGGCCGCCTGAAACAAAAAACAATGCGTTGGTTCGGTAATACCATGCGTAAAGCGGCCACTCCGGAGGCATGCTCCAGTTACACGACAACATCGATTTCTTATTGTATTGCCCTGCCAGATCGAGATATTTTCTAACCGTCGGATGCTCAATGTAACCGAACAATTGCAGGCAGTAACTGCGTTGAAAAACTTCATCAAGTTCGGACTCCTTGGCCGGTTTGCTCTTTTTGCCCAGGATGCCGCTGCTTTGTTCGCGGTGCTGCATCAGCAACGTCTTGGCGCCGGCAACGGCGGCAGTACTGAATTCCGGCGACGGCACGGCAAAAATGGCGGCTTTCAATGCCTGATAGTTCCACGCGGTAAGCGTATCTCCTTGAGAGGCGATGCCCTGCCGTCCCAGTTGACGGCAGACCAACGCGGCACGATTCCGGCTCTGAGTCATCAATTCAGGAACCTGAGTTACCGAAGCGCCCTCCGCCAGTACGTAAGTCAACAATGCCTCCCCGAAGCCTCCGGCAAACCCACCACTACTGTAACCGCCGCTTTTACCCAACAGGTTTTTCAGTCCGGCTTTGACGTTACCGCCGAATTCCGAAGCATAAGGAGTTTCGCCGTGAGCCAGAAACGCCAACACGGCAAGGCTCGAAATACCGTTCCGCAAGTCTGGATTCAGGCCGTTCCCCCAAGAACCGTCACCGTTCTGATTTTCCTTCAGCCAGGTCAGCGCCTTGATGACCGCTTCGTCAATTTTCTTTTCATCTTTGCTCAATTCCGACCCGCCCGGACCGGTACCGCTGCCGGACGAAGATCCTCGTTTCCCGGTTCCTCCCCGGCCGCGATTCCGATAGCTGAACGTATTGCCGGTGCCGATTCCGCTCAAGGTTGCGGCATTCCCCAGCGCCATGAACCCGCCGTCAAAGTTGCCGACGGCAGAGGCGGGTTCCGCACTGAATAAATGACGCGGCAGTTCCGGATGGACAACTTTGGGAAGCGCCTCGGAATGATCGGCAGCGGCATTGGCATCAGAGGTCTTGGATGGTTGCGCACCGGAAGCACCGGACCGTTTAACGGCAGCGGTTTCCTTTTGTAGTAATTCTTCCGGGGCCAGCACTGTTTTGAGTTCCGGGATCTTAATGTCCGTCATCCCGATGATATTGAATTTAGGTTCCGGCGGTTTGGGTGTGTAAAAGACCCAGAAACTTAATAAGGCGAGCAGCACCAGATGTATGGTGATGGAAACAGCGGGCACCAGTGCCTTGTTCAAGAAATTACGGTACTTCCGAATAAATTTATCCGGTTCAGGTTGCGTTTTTTTTGCAAAAATGTCATCCATAAAAATACCGAAATTTTAACGGTAACAATTGAAAAATTAAACATTACAAACGATACTATATATGTTTCATAGCGAATATCTATTTAGTCTTGCATTTTCAGGGGATATTATTTTTAGTCATGACCGGCAAAAACATGTTTTGGAAAATTGCCAAACACCGCATCCAGGTTTGCTTACTGGTTATGGTTTTCTCTCTGGGGACTGCCGCTGGTGCGGAAGACGCCGACCGCAAAAAAGCGGAAGACTGCGAGAAATATCTGTCCGGGTGTCGTCAACTGCCCGTCTCAAACAGCGAGAAAGCTAAATTCAAAAGCGCCATCGACTATCTGCGCAGCTATTACATCGTCAAAAAAGAAGATGGCAAACTGACCGCGTTAAATCACCGGATCGAAGAAATTACCCAGGTCAAAGAACGCAATAAAGCATTATTCGATCTGCTGATGGATTTGGAAAACATCTCTTGTCGCTTGAGCGGCAATAAACCGGATGAAAAGACCGGCAACCGCATCCGAAACGTAATCAGTCAGCTCAACGAATTTCGTTGGGGTGAACGCGACCTGGCGCGGGCGTTATCTTATGTTGCCATCGGACGTGCCTATTATCTGCTTGGCGAATACCGTCAGGCATTGCAGGCAGCGATGGTTGATCCTGAGCTGTTTCTGGCACTGGACAAGAAATTCGCGGAACAGAATAACCGCGAAGCATCACCGCTGGCGGCACTGCTGTTTTTGTCCGGTAACTGCAATCAGGTATTAGGCGAGGAAACAGAAAACCGTCAGGACAAAATCAAATTACTGGGTACGGCGGCAACCTGCTATTATCGTTTTGTCACTAATTATCCGGCGTCGCCCTCCGCGAATGACGCCATTGTCAAATACGAACGGTGCCGCGCGGACTTAAAAGAGATATGTGGAACGGAAATTGCCGCTATCGACAAACTGAAAAACAACATTTCTGGGTCCGACAAATTGCCGAACAGTATTACCATGCTGGTTCAATCCGGCAATTATTCCCAGGCAATTGAGATACTGGAGAAGGAATGTAAATCCCGGCAAGGCAAGACGGGATATCCGGTATATGCGTTGTGTCTTGCCGAATGTTATGCCCAGGAAGGCAAAGATAAACCGTGCCGGACACTTCTCGACAACCTTTTGCAGAAGTATTCGACCGAAAACGACTTGCCGGACGGGATATTGCGATGTGCCGGAATCCTGCGGGAACGTAAATTTGACCAGACCGCGCTTGATTTATACCAACTCTATCTGTCCCGCTATCTGGAACATTCCGGAAGCGGAACGGCGATTTGCGCAACAGCGGAGTACCAATTGAAAAAGCTTCGTGAGCTGTATGCCCAGGGAAAATCCACCGATTCGGAGCTGAAAAAATGCGCGGCGGACGCGGTCAGGCTGTTCAAGCTGGCGGGAGAGAAGTTCAAAAGTCCCAGACAGCAATATTTTCTGGTGCTTGGCCGTGCGGAGGCGAACTTTCTGTCCGGAGACTTTGCGACGGCGTCCGAAGATTACCGCCGGGCGTTGCAGACATCGGAATTGGATAAACTGGAAACCGCCGGAACCGCCTTGAATCTTGCCCGGTCATTATACTACCATGCCGTCAGCGTCAAACCGGCGGATCGCATGGAATTGAACCGCGCCGGCAAGGTAATTGCCGAGAATCATCTGCTGGACAATGACGGCATTAAAATTACCTCCGAAACGACTGCCGAGGCAATACGCCTGAGCGCCATGATTAAAGATCAGGCCGGCAAGAAAGAGGAGGCCGGACAACTGCTGATGAATCTGATCAATAATTACACTTATTCCAATCAGGAACAGAAAGTCCGTGATATGGTGACGGCTACGGCTATTTTTCATGAAACCGATAATACCGCGCAAGCCACGGAACTGCTTCAGTGCCTAGCCGCGTTCCAGTCCGGCGACATCAATGAAATTCGCTTCAAAGTCGGTAAAGACCTGTTCGAACGCGGCAAGCACCTGGAAGCGGTCAAGCTCTTCGATTCCTTGCTGAAAGAAGGAAAGACCCTTTCTTCCGACAAACTCATCTGGATGCTGGAAAAGTTGTATAATCTCGATGAATTCGATGCCGAATCGGCTTGGCATATCGCCTTCAAGTCCGGACGCTTGCTGGAAGGGCGTGATGATGTCAATGCCGCCGATTGGAGCCTGATCCGGTTGAAGACCGCCTCGGCCGCCATGAAGTTGCAGGATTACTCGACGGCGCTGGCAATTATCGAAATGGCGCGGCAGGATAAAAATACCGCCGTCGAACTTCCTGCTCGTTTTCTCAAAGCGGAAATTTTGTCGGCCATGAAAAACTATATCAAAGCCGATGACGAACTGGCGGAAATCGCCTTGATTGCCGGGCGCATGGATCAGTATGGCCTGTTTCTCCGGGCTAAATATATGATCTGCAAGAATCTGGTTGCCTGCAATGAAAAGCCGAGTGCTCTGATGCTGATCGACAATTTGCTGTTGCCGTTGAAGAATAACGACGGCGGCGCTAAGAGTGCGGCATTGCCGGAAATTTACCAGGACATTCTGTTGATTGCCGCCGGGGCGGCTACCGATCATACGCGTCGCTGTCAGTATGCCGAACTCTATTGGCGGCTGTTTCCCAACGGCAAATACGCCAATAAGGCCATCTTAAAAATCGACCAATAAACATAGAAGGTTATGCTTATGAAAAAAGTTCTTCTTGCCATCGGTAGTTTTAGCCTGATGCTTCCGCTGTTGGCGGAACCGGATGCCCCGCCAGTAAAACAGGTTTCAACGAGTTTTATTTCCGTTATTGTGGAAAACGGCTGGATCGGGATCGGCGTCTGGTCCATGCTGTTTTTGACTTCCATGGTTACGCTGTGGCTGATTATCGATGCCGCGGTAAACACCAAGCATGACAAACTTTGCCCGCCCAAGTCGCTGGCAATCATCCGCAATGGAATTGATGCCGGAAACCTTACTCCGGCCATTGATATGTGTGCTGAATCTCCGTCGTTTCTCACTTCGGTAGTCAAGGCGGGGTTCGAGAAGATCCCGAAAGGTTTGGATGCCGTCAAAGAGGCCGCCGGAGGCGCAATGGAGGCCGAAGAGGAAAAACTGATGCAGCGACTCAATTACCTGGGCTTGTGCGGCACCATCGCGCCGATGTTCGGGCTGCTGGGGACGGTTACCGGGATGTCCAAGGCATTCTTTGCGCTGGGGACTGCAACCGGAGCGGAAAAAGCCCAACTGCTGGCGTTGGCGATCTCCCAGGCGCTGTATGCCACTGCCGGAGGGCTGATCATTGCCATCCCGGCGCTGGTGTTCTGCATCATATTGAAAAACAGAGCGACGCGGAGCATTATTCAGATTGACCGTAACGTTTCCGATATTATCAAGGAACTTGAAGGTCGGGTTTAAATGCGTAAAAAAAGAACGGACGATCTGCTGAAACTGGCCTTTGTCGCGCCGATGGCCGACATCGGCTTTCTGCTGATTATTTTCTTTATCGTCACTTCCGATCTGGAACACGACGCGGCGGATGAACAGATCATTCTGCCGACCGTCCGACACGATAAGCCGATCCGCCTGAAACGCGCCGATCAGTTGACTATCAACGTTCGTAAAAACGGCGACATGACCGTCTCCGGCGAACCGGTCACCCGCGAAGAGTTGGCGTTGCTGGTCGGAGAGGTTCAGAAAAAGTGGGGAACGGCCTATGCCGTAATCATTCGCGGCGACCGCGAAACGGAATTCAGTCAGACCAATCAGATTGTAAAGATTCTGGGCAAGTCCGGGTTTATCAACGTCTCGTTTTGCGTTGAAATCGCAGGAAAACAATAAGTCATGCTGAGAAAAAGAAAAACCGAGCGGGATGTCGAGTACAACGCGTTTATCGCCCTGATCGACGTGGTGTTTCTGCTGTTGCTCTATTTCATTATGACTTTCCGGGCGATCACCGAAGAATCGCTGGTGAACTTTTCTCCGGCAGTCAGCGGCAAATCCGTTTCTACCCAAGCCGTCTCCGCCGATTTCGTCATGCTGGAAATTACCGACAAAGCGGATGATGGACGATGCCTGCTGAACGGTCAGGCCGTTGCGACAGATAAACTTCCCGGCTGGCTGAGCGAGATTGCCGCCAACAATCCGGAAACCGGTATCGTGGTTTTCTGTCACGATACCGTCAAACACTATGCCTTGGTTGAAATCCTCGACATCTGCCGCAAATCGCCCCTGAAGAAAATCAGCTTAGTCGCCAAGTGATTTATGAACGGGGCAATGTCCGCTGAAGCGCTTGTCCAGCGGACGAATAAGTTATTTCGCAACAGCAACTGGACCTCCAGTTGCTGTTTTCGGTTGTGATGAATATGGAACGATTTTTTTATAAACGGAAAATATTTTCTCGCCATCGTCGGAATAACTATAATTATATGTCAGCAATTCAGCATGATCAATTGATAGCGGACGCAAAGTGCTTTCCAGCGTACCATCCGGTTGATAAGTATATTGTTTGATAAATTCCCCCTTTCCGTTGCGAACCTCCGCCAAATTACCGAACCCATCATAAGTACGTACTTCTATCCTTTTGCTCATCAGTAATTGCTGTTTTTCCGATTGGGTTAGTGCTTGATCAAGTTCACCCTGCGTAACTTCTGACACCGCAATCAATTGTCCTTTTGAGTTATAACTATTAAAATGATATATTTTATTTGTTTTTACATAGTCAATCAACGTACTTCCAGAGATATATTTGGTTTCCGAAACGATGCCTTCTGAATTAATTTCTCGTACACGATGGTTATTTGTGTCATAAACATATTCTGTAACAAGAGGTGTTTGTCCTGCAGGAGTACCGTAATCTGCAAAGTTCAATACATTCCCTGTACAATCATAGACATAACTCACATTACGTTGGATATCACTAGTAATTTCAGCAATGCGATTGCGATTATTGTATCTTGTCTGAATTGCAGTTCCATCTGATTTGATTTCTTTTATACGCCGACCTTGCTTATCTAGTATAAACTGGACACTACTTCCGTTGGAATATGCTTCTCCTATAATCTTGTCATATTGGTTATAAAAATAACTAGTCCAAGCCTGTTTGGAATCAATAGTTTTAGCCAATCGTCCAAGTTTATCATATTCATAGGCAGTAATTTCTCCAGTGGAAGAAATTTCCTGCACTTTATCGTGATTCTGATTGTATTTATACTTAGTGATAGCGCCAGCGCGAGAACGTTGAGCAATCATATTGCAACAGTCATACATGAAGGCTTCATATGTATCGTCTGAATAGGAAATACGGGATAATCTACCGTAAATATCATAAGAAAACTTTCGATCATAAATAGTTTTTCCATCTGCAGAAATCAACGAGATCATTAAAATATTACTCAAGTTACCATAGTAACTGTAAACGGTTTTTACGCCATCTGGACGGGTAGCTGCAATTATACGTCCCAAACCATCCCATTCAAAGATGTAATTTAAATTATTAAGTAATATAGTTTGAGATGGATATCCAAAACTATTATAATTATAGTGCGCAATAAGGTCTCCTTTCGCATATTCCAGTAGTTTGCCATTATTGTTTCGTTTCCACGTTTCGATTCTACCACATTCGTCGGTAGCTTTGACCAAGTTACCTTGTTCATCATATTCTTGAGAACTACGGCTATTGTCAGGAAAGATAGTCATAGTTCTTAGTCCGAGCCTGTTGTATTGAAACTTTGTAATATTATCAACTGAGTCAATCATTTCAGTAATAGCCAGAGTTCCGGCTTCACGTTTGCAACGAACACTTGTACCTTGAAGTTGTTGTTCTGTAAAAGCCAGCACTCCATTCTGGGAAACATATACGGTAGATGATTGAGGGATAAATTGTGGGTTGCCTTCATGCGCAACAATTACGCCAGATACAGATATTCGACGACCGGGGGTATTAGTATTGGTTTTAAACTTTTTTGTTCCATTGGGAAAAGTCAAAATACCGGTTAGAACTGTTTTTTGCGGAGACAGGTCGCTGATGTATTCCGCAGTATATTTTTCTCCAGAATCGGTAATCAAGCCGATTAATCTTCCATCGGCGTTACATTGAACAAATAAGTCACGAACAACGCAAAGACCTTTATTTTTATCTTTTTTGCTGGTCGATTTCTTTTCTTGTGGCATTTTATAAAATGGATGTTTTTCAGTTAGAACAGTTTTTACTTCTGCAAGGGTTCCGGCTTCACTCCAATTAAAAGTGGTAATGGCACCGGACGGCGATGTAACCCTAACGGCCTGCCCGTATTTATAGTCAATTTTATAGGCTCTTGCTCCTGGCAAAATAATACTTTCGATCAGGCCATCATTACTATACTGGCATTTGATTGCTCGTTCCGGAGCATAACGCTCTCGTAAAAGCTCCAATTTCCAACATCGTCCCCCATCAAAACTGGCAAAGACATATTCCTTGGATTCATTAAAATCAATGACTACTAGATTTTTACCGGAACGTTTTACGGCGTAGCCAGGATAGTTGTATGAATAAAAAATAATATTCCCAATTTCATCGATCTTGGTTTTAAAAAGCACTTTATAAATACCAAGATCAACGGTCAAAAAATCTTTAATTCCCGTAGTGGATTCAGGAGGATAAAGTAAATAGCGCGAGTCCGGGGAAAACGGATTAGCTGTACCAATTTGGACTTCTAATAATTGACTTGAAAAAATATCTTGCTCTTCCTGTAAGTTAATCTTATACTTAGCATAGGTTAAATAGTCAAGGGTAGGAATATTATCTGGTTTTGTTCCATTCATACAACTTGTACAACCGGAACTGCCATTTTGGGGGAGTTGCGGAAGCGCATACGGATCCGGTAATAAATTTTTAGCATTAATAATTAGACATGAACATAAAAACAATACGAACGCAGCAAGCAATCTCATTATAACCCCTACTGAATAAAATAACTAAGGATATTTGATTTTTTATTGTGCAAAAACCTAATCAACTCTCATCTTTACTCTTAAGACATATAATTTGCGTTCGGCTCTATAAAATAATTTATGATGAGATTCAAGACGAATTACGCAACAAACCATTGTCTCTAAAATGAGTTTCTAAATACCTACCATCGTTATAAATATTACAAGGAATGCCTCATGAACGATGGTGTCTAGGTTAATACATTTTGATAATGTTTTTAAACTTATTGGCATCAATTCCGATATCCTCTCGCGATAATAGCGATTCGCTATCAAAATACAGAAAAGCTAAAAATTTATTATTATCGCAATCATATGAATATACCCAAATAGTAAAATCATCTGCGTTAAAGATAAATTCAGGATTGCCAAAATATTTTTTGATTTCTGTTGTTGATACAGTCAGCAAGTTTGAATTAACAAAGTGTTTTAATACCCCCAGAATTTCGCCACGTTTTTTGCCCTTCATTTGTGGCTGAAAATTACCAAGATATTCTTTAAACTCTTTTACATTCATTGAGGAATATATCAGAGACTGACTTGTGCTTGGATTTTCCCATACCCCACATTTAATAAGCAGCAATGTTGCTTTCGGCGTGTCCGATATTTCTGGGGGATAGTAGTAAACATAAAAAATTCCGTCTACAGGCATTCCTTTTTTATCCGTAGCAAGACATTTATATGAAGGCTTGCCGAAACAATCTATAACAAAGTTTTGAGTTAGGCTTTTCTGCTCGGATTTAGATATTTTATATAAATCAGCAAAAGATGATGAATGAAATTGCCTATATACATTTGTTCTGAGTTGCTTGTAATCATTAAGTTGACCAATGGTTGCCTCGTTTGACTTACATGAGCAAATCAGTAGCGTAATCCCTAGAACGAGAATAAGGTTATATTTCTTTATCATCATTTTATTTCCTTAATGTAAATTAATAAAATTACTTACAGGTCATAACTAAAATACCATACCTCAAATAAAAGTATTATATTTCACAACACAATACAGTTGCATGGATATCCTAGTTAATGTATTTACTTATTATGAACAATGATTTTCTACTGAGCATAATGTACTGCTCCACCACCCGCCTTTACTTTTGTCATAATAATACACACGTGTTTGCGAGCATGTCCCATGGCAAGTACCCCAAAATGCTTCCCAGCAGGTTGGGACACAAGCTCCTGTAACAGTATACGTAAAACTCCAGATGGAACTATCAGCTGGAGCATTAGGAAGAGTCGTTGCATTCGCATTGAGCGCAGGACAAGAGCAAAGACCTCTAATGTCAATATTATTAATAGGGGAATTATTTACGAATGCATATAACAAGTTTAAATTCCTAATTGGAATATCAATAGAATATGTCATATTCTCGTCTACTACAACAGTTTGTTTATCTTGTAAAGATTTAAATTCTGAATGTTCATTAGTTGGATCCAAACGTTCCCACCTTGCAATAGATGGATCATAGAAACGATTTCCATAATAATTCAATCCCGTTCCGTCTATAGCTTTGGTGCTAAATGTAAAAGGTAACTGTTTTCCACTAATTTGTTTGCCGAATGGATTATACGCTAACCGTTCAGTAATTGTACCATTACTATTACACGAGGCGATAACATTTCCGTTGCCATCATAAAGATAATTAAAACCATCACCGCTGACATTGGAACTCGCCAATACGGAACCAACTGCGCCGGTTTTGTCCAGAGATCCAATTAAGTCTAATCCCAACGTGTGATACTGCGCACTGTCATCAATCTTACGAGCATACTCAACCATGTCACTCATCAAATATTCTGTCCGTTTTCTATTTTCAACGCTTCCAATGCGTTGATTAAGTGGATCGTATTCGTATTTTATAATCTTACCGAGCTTTTCCACCTCAATTAAGCGATTTTTTACGTCGTATTTATATTTTGCACTTGGCGTTTGAATTAGATTTCCCCATTTGTCATAGCCATAACCATTGGAATCTATTTGATTAAGTTTGTTATACGTCAACGTTTCTTGATTAGAAGCAATACGATTCCCGATACTATCATATTGGTATTCTTCTTTTGCCCCCAATGCAGACTCTGCATATATAAGTTGACTGTACTGGTCATAATTATATTTCCAATTTACGCCAAGATATGAAGCTGTCACGCGGCGATCCAATGCGTCATAGGAGTAAGAAACCAATACCGCATCTCCAAGTTTCTTAGTAATTAGACGGCCGACTTGGTCATAGTTATAAACAATCTTTTGGTTATTGCCAAAAATAATGGCGGCAATCTTATTGTTTTTGCCCCATTCGTATTTAAACGTTCCGGCTGGTGATTTTACTTCAATAACACGATCAAACCCGTCGTATCCATATTGTGTAATAAATTTCTCGTTTGAATCTTTAAATCTACACTGGCGCACATTCAAAAGACCACGTTCATTGTACAGGTACTTAATAATTCCGACCGGGCTTTCTTCCAATAATTTATGTCCGAAGCGGTCATATGAAAACTTGACGGTAATTCCATTTTCCGTAGTAGAAATTAGCTGGTGATTGTCATCATAGTTCATGGTAGTACAAAGCGATGCACCATTTTGTAAAATTTGCACTTGCGCTAGATTCCCTCGCTGATCATACATATACCCCGTAACACGTCCAGCTTCTTCTTTGGCCGCAAGTTTGCCATCTTTGTTATAGCTATATTTCACTTCTAAGCCATCCGGCCAAATACGTTTGATTAAATGCCCCAAAGTATCGTATTCAAACTTGGTAGTTGCACCGTTTTGATTGGTGTATGATGTAATTTTGCCAAAAGAATTATACTGATACCGAAGTGGATAGGCTCCGGCACCAGTACGACTGATCATTCGACCATATTTGTCATATTTGAACTCACTTACTAGACCTAACGCGTTAGTCTGCTTAACTAAGCGACCATGATTATCATATTCATCTTTAACAATACGCCCAAGTGCATCACGCGTTATTGTTGCCTGTTCATGGTCTTTCTGGTAATTATATTCTCTTGCGGTTTTGCCATCAACTTCGGTTTCAACAAGTTGTCCTAACTGATCATATTTATAAACAGTTTTTTCCCCGAACCGGTCGAGCTCCCATTGAAGTTTATCGCCTTTAGTTGCGTATTCGAAAACCAACTGCCCTAAGTTTGGGCTTGGCGTATTGGCATATACACTTCCAGACAAAATAATTATTCCCAAAACTATTCTCGTCGGCATCTTGCACATTTCTATATTCTCCGTCAATAAACGACTTTTTTAACTTACGACACATAAATACTCAAGCTAATAATAAGGCACATATGATGTATTCTAACTATCACAAGGGTCTGGAGTGCAACTGCCACTGCTTCCCCACCCAACACAGCTAGTTTTAGCGCTGGTTGTTCCACCACTAGCATGGACCGTATTAATCCAGACGAAAGCAAATAAAACCGCCAGAATGAATCCCAGCAACACAAGCACGACTCTGTTTTTCTTGAGTACTAACGTAGACATAGCACATCCCCTTATGTAATGTTTGACCGCATAAAATAAAAGAAATACTTCCCCATGATCTTTTTAGATTATAATGCGTTAATTTTTCAAATCAAGGGCTTGACAAGAAAAAAATACGGAAATATTATAAGTCATGACAGCGGGGTAACCTATTATATGTATAGTGCACTAAAAGTTTTCCATTCATGCAATATTTTGAGCTTAGTGATAATGTTTTTTGTGCTGAAGACAGTCCAAGCGGGAACAAGTTCAGGTTTGACTGCAACTATTGGCGGAACACAGGAAGTTAAGTTGTCAGTGCCAAGCATTGTACTTGAGTTGGGACAGTTTGATAAGGCCGGTAAAAAGGAAGTGACTATCGCCAACAAACTGAATCGAGATATTGAAATCAGCGACTGGCGAGTCCCGTGTCCGTGCCTGGAAGTGGATAATATGCCGGATAGAATTGAAGCGGGAAAGTCGGCTGTAATCAGCATAACAGTCTTGCCTGACGGCTATTCGGGGCGGATTGTCAAGCATATGCCGATTACGATTCAGGATCGTGGGGCAAGCAAGGTCTTGTTCTTGCCGGTTGCGCTGGTTGCCGGAAAGGCAGTTCCAACGGCTATGGATTCAATCAAATCGTTCTCAATGCTTGAATATCAGGAGTATGACGGCGGCAAGTTGGATGATAAACGCTACAGCAGTACCGTTGCCTGGCTGTTTGGCGCAAAGAACTGTCCTCAATGCAATTATCTGAAACATTTTGTGTTTCCGGTGATGTTCAAGTCGACGGACAAAATGGTGGTAGTGAACTTGGACAACAAGGAAGGATTCATGGTGCTGGTAGAGTTGGAGCAGCGGCTAAAAATCACGAAGCCAGGCCAACCTCCGGTGTTATTTTTTGAAGGGAAACTTTATTACGGCAGCGCAGAAATAAAAAAACTGCTCCCGGCAGGTAAAAGTCCTCTCGATATTGTTCAGAACGAGGGGTTAAAATAAGTGAATACGGCAATGAAACGATGGATAATAAGTACCCTAGTCATGCTGGCGGTGAGCGGCTATGCCGCCAGCGAAATGCTGGAGCATGAGCTAGCGAAGGCCCGGAAGCATATGGAACTGGGCAAGTGGAATACTGCGGCTACCGAGCTGGAGTCCGTTACTCGCAGCTATCGCGACCAACCGCAGGAACTGGCCGAAATCAAGGTGCTGATCGCATCTTGTCAGAACAGCGCCGGACAATATGTTGCCTCGCTGAAAACGCTAAAATCCCTCGACTCTCTCCAGCCGGCGCAATACCGGCTGGAAGAGGCGCGCGCCTATCTGGGACTCGATAAAAACGCCGAAGCACTGAACACTCTCCAGTACTACGGCAAAGACAGCGGCGTCTTTCTGGAAATGTCCGCCGCGTGGGTTCGCGCGCAGGCACAGATGCGGCTTGGGCAATTCCGGGAATGCATGGGATCCTGCGGCAGTATCATGTGGCGCGAGCTGCAAGCCGATCCCAAAGGCTTGGCCGACATGAAGATATCGGAAGCAACCTTCAAAAAACTCCAGGCCATGAAAGCTCCGGCGTCCGAGCTTTACTACGACGCCCGTGAAGCTTACGACATCAAGGTCTACGGAATTGATTTCGCGGTTTACCGCAAGGCGCGTGAAGCTCAATTCCGAGGCGACTACAAGAAAGCCGTCAAGCTCTATGAAAAGATCAAAAACGGCACCATGAAAGAAGCCGCCGGATGTTATATCGGCGAATGTTATATTGCCTTGGGCGACACCCAAAAGGCCGTACAGATTTATAACAAAATGATTCGCGAAGCGCCCTATGAGCTTTACCGCGAAGAGATGATGTACAAGCTAGTCCTGATCGACTACCTGGAAGGACGGTTGGGCGGGGCTCTGAAAACCGTAGAGAACCTGCGGGAATGGTTCAAGAAGATCGAAGCCGACGGTGCTCCGAAAGTTGAGCTGAAAGCGGTCAACGAAGCGGTACAGCGTGATATTATCGCACCCGCCCCGAAATCCTTTGTTCAGTCCGACGACTGCGGCAATCTGATCGTCACCGCGAAGTATCCAGAAACCATCAACAACCGCATCACCTCGCCCTGGTATCTGCCCAACCTGAAAGTGCGAGCGGAACTGCTCTACGGCTTCCTGCTGGGAGAAAAGAAACAGAAGGCGGAAGCGGCCTCGGTTTATGACGGCGCGCCGGCCTGTGCGGATATGCAAATAATCAGCGATCGCTATGCAATCGGCAACCTGAAAGGGGGCTTGGCTGACGGCTGTTATCTTTTCGGCAAAAATATAATGAAGAAAATCCGGAAATTTGAAACAGAAATTCGCCTTGCCGGATTTTTATATCTGTCCGATGAGAAAGGCAAGGCCGGTGAGATGTTCGATACGGTCATCAGAAATGCCGGAATAAAATATCCGGAAGATCTGCAAACGGCCAGACTGGGCAAGATTTACTGTCTGATTGCCGCCAAGAACGATCCGGAGGCGTTGAAAGAAATCGAACCATTGATAAAAGTTCCGAATCCGGATGAAAATCCGGTCGTTCTGGAAGCAAAATATCTGAAGGCCTGTCTCCTGGCGAAAGACAAGAACACTTTGTCGCAGGCGTTGACGCTGTTTCAGAAACTGGTGGGAAAACGTAAAAACGGCATGGGCGATAAAGCATTGCTGGCGCTGGCATTGACCGCCGTCAATAATGGCAAGCCGGATGTGGCGAAAAATGCCTGTCGGACGCTGTGTTCTCGATTTGGCGGCAGTCCGTACAGCAAACCGGCCCGAACGCTGGCCGCCGCGTTACAGCGCAAAGATGGCAAGTTTCCGGTGGGCGTAATCGAAACCGACAACGGCAAGGTACTGGTGCATCGTCGGGTGGTGGTGACGCCGACGAATACCGACTGGGAATCGGTTCGGGAGGAAATGGAACCGGCCGACATTGTGATTTACAGCATTAAATTCGTTCCTCGGGACGACTGCGAAGTGGTGAGAAGCGTCTGGATGAGACTGACTCCGGACGAACCGTCGCCGGTGGATGCCATCGGCGACGAGATTTGTTTTGTCCGGGCGCCGATGTTGTTTGAAAAAGCATTGATGTTTGACTTGAGGAACATCGAGAACAAGTGATGAAGTTTCCGACGAAAAATCAGAAACGGATCCCATTGCCGGTTTCGTCATCCAGCGAAGTGTGCGTCAAAAGCATTATCCTGATCGTATGCGTGGCAGTCGGATTGGCCGCCGCCGTATTGATTGTGATGAATGTGGTCGATTTCATTAGCGAAAAAAACGAACAGGAACGGCAGATTGCTACCAAGATCGAACAGGAAAAGCAGGAGCGCGAAGCCCAGGAACGCGCTGCACGCGAACAGGCGGAACGAGAACGAATCAAAGCGGAATTCTTGACCGTCAAGCAAGATATTTTATCGCGAGCGGAGGCGTTGGCTTACGCGGGGCAGTATCAGGACGCCAGGGATATGTTGCTCAATTATCGCGGCAAGTTTGAAAATGAAACTTACCAGATGCGAATGGAACTGTCCGGTAAGTATGCTGATATCCAAGAGAAAATTATCTGTGCGCAGCGACAGAAAGTCATGGCGTCAGTAATAGGACTGCTGTTGAAGCAGGACTATGGTGCTGCCAGGAAAGCGCTGGACGGTTATCCGCCTCCGTTGCCGAGCGATTTGTCAGAGCCACTTACGGAACTTGCCGGTGCGGATAAAGCGATTGCCGGCTCGTTTGACAAGGACATCGGCGGAATTGTGGTAATCACATTAAAAGGCGGTGAGACCGTGACCGCCAAGCTGGAAAAGATTGACGGGACCTCGCTGGTCATCGACCAGGCGGGGAGGTCGCAGCAAATAGCGGTACGAGATATCAACATTGTGGAACGCGCCAACCGACTCGGGTTCCTGAGCCCGGCGGCCAGAGCACTGTATCTTGGGGCCGATGCGTGGAGCCGCGACGCCAAGCCGGAAGCGGCGGCATCTTTCAGAAAGCTGCCGGAAACGCTGAAAAACGAAATTTTTGCGGTTATCGGCAACTTTGAGACCAATGACGAAAGCAAGATCGCTCGACTGGCGTTCTTTAAATTGCTTCGGCAATATGCTTTGATTGCCGACGACATCGACAATGAATATCTCGCCAATCAGTTGCGGGATCGCGAGGCATCTCCAGTTGATGATCGAAAATTGAAAAATCAGTTGGATGAGTTTGTCGGGAAGCACGGGCAGACAGAATTCGGTCGAAAATACCGTAAGACGGTCGGTCTGATCCGGGAATACTTGAAAGACAAAGTTGATTATTTGGATTTTGTTACCGGTCCGGGAATATCCAAGCAAAGTCATCAACTGGAAGTATCGGATTATCCGCCGGGAGCGTTTTGGGAAGTGGCTCCGACGAAATTCAAACGAATATATGCCAAGTTGAACATTGGGAAATCAAATTCGATTAATCTCGTAATTGAAAAAAGTACGCCGCCCCAGGCGTTCTTTGCGATTGACGACGACATTGATTTTACCGGCAAACGCCATGTGACAATTGATCGCTGGCAATCGATAACCTTTTTATGTAAGTATCAAGGCAAAGCCGTACAGAAATATGCGGTGGAGTTCAAATATTCTCCGCAGGATAATACCTTGAGCTATCGAACCGGCTGCAAACGAGTCGGCAATGTGATGATCGGCAAAGAATTGTACGAGTTTACACTGATCGACCATGAAGTCAGTACCGATTACGCTTCGGAAAAGACGGAGGTGACGATCAAGGCGTCAGGGAAGCACGGCAAAAAAGTGCCGGTTATGGATAATGCTTTTTCAATCAATGGGACAACGTATCGAATCGAAGCTGTCGACAGTGCTGGAACCCATGTCAATTTGAAACAGAAGGAATGAAAGATGTTAAAAAAATTACTGATAATCGCGTTGGCCGGAGTAGCCGGGCTGATCCCAGCGTTTGCCGCAGTACCGATGATGCCGGGCAAGTTGACGCCGGTAATGGCGTCATTTACCAAAGTGGGCTTGAAATGGACTCCGGTGGAAACCGCGACTTCCTATAAAGTTTATCGCAACGGCGCGGTGGTGGCGACGGTAAAATCATGCGATTATCTGGACAGCGAGTTGACGGCGGATACTGCCTATACATACAAGGTTTCAGCCATCAATGAAGACGGAGAATCGTCATGCAGCCAAGAACTTTCCGTGCGTTGTCTGAAAAATCTTACCGGCAAGGATGCGGTGATAGTCCAGCAGGTTACGGATATGGCCAATCCGAAAACCGTTACGGCCGACAATCTGATCACTTCCGTACAAGGTTCCCTCAAATTGTTGAAGGTGGTGAATCTCGGCGCAACCTCGATTGATGTCGGGTTGGTCAAGGCAATGGTCAAGCGCGAATTCGAAATGGCGAAAGATGCCGATGCGGAATCACCTCAGGATATTGCGGTCCAAACTCAAGACAATCCTACCGAAACCGTGGACGACGTCATGAAGAAGTATTTCAAAGGCCACTCGTTCATTGATCTTTATATTCAGCAACAATTGTGCGATCTGGCGGAACGGCATTGGCAGGCCGGAAAAAAAGATGCGGCCTTGATGTTATATGAAAAGTCGCTCAGCTATCTGCCGGATGTCGATCCGCTGGTATTCAATACCATCGCCCGGATGGGATATATCAAATTCGCGCACATCAATGAGAAGTCCACTGCCGATGAAACAGCGGATGCCATGTCCGAGTATTGCAACACGATGAACCGCTATTTCGAATTCTTCCCGGAAGCGACGGCGGAAAATGCCGCAAACGTCCATTTGATGATTGCACATCACTGTTACCAAAGTTTCCCCAAACTGTTGGCCTATGACGACTACAACCCCAAAGTTCTGGCTTTTGCGTTGAGCCATGTGGAAAAAGTCAAAGAACTCAGCAAAGACCTTTGCTCCGACCAACGGCTGGCGCGGTTTTCCGCCTGGAAACTCAGTTCGATGAAAATTAATCTCTGCAATTCCGAAGGCAATTATATCAAAGGAACTTTGACGGTTCAAAACTTCGGGCCGAAAGAATCCGCTTCCGCGGATAGTAAACTGGAAGCCAGAACGTTTCAGATGGGCAATCAGATCATTACGGTTCCGATTTATGCCGGACACGCCTATGATATTTCTGTATCGGTTCCGGTTCCCAATGGCAAGCCGCTAGTCTATACGATTCATGCAGTGCCGCATAATACCGGTAAACGGTTGGTTTATCGACCGACCCAAGCCACACCGACGGAACAGAAATTGCAGAGTCCGAAAAGCATTGCGGAAGTGGCTCTGGTGGTGGATCGTCCCAATGCTCCATATAATCTCAAGGGAACTCCTACCGACAGTTTTTTCACACTGGCCTGGGACTGGGTAAAGCCATTTAAAAGCTATCAATTGAAGGAATTCAAAGTCTATTGCGACGGCGTTGAAATCGGAGCGACGCCTAATAAGAGTTTGGCTGGAATTCCGTTAAAACCGGCTAAGACTCCGGGAAAATATACTGTTCGAGCCTATAGCGAAGATGAACAGCTTTCTCCTGATAGTCAACTGCTGGTTATGGCCGACAAACCGCCAACTCCGGTTCAGTCTCCAGCAATGCCACAGGAACTTGTTGCCGGTATGCCGCCCGCACCGCCTGTAACAGATACTGATGCGGAAATCGCAAAATTGACCAAGAAGTATGCAGCAAAATCATCAGCATCTAAGAAGAAAAAATAGCGATAATACCATTGTTCCTGATTCCATTAGTTTTTAACGGAATCAGGTGCATGTTAAAAATTTTTAGCGAGGTTTTTTTATCATGCCCCAAATCTGGAATGGGATAAAGTCAAAAAACTGGTAGTTACTGGTTGGCTGGGTTCCATATTTTATCTTGTTGGGACTAAGCATTGATTGGCACTGGCGCAGTTTACGTTGGAATTTTGAAGTTTTTACCGACATCATTTCCGGACGCTACCTGTATATCAGCATATCGCAATGCGGGCCGCAGCCTAATGCCGAAATCTGCTGTTTAATTTGGACTGCCATCACTGTGTTTACCGCTACTTACTGTGGAATTGTTCGCTTGGTTAGCTTAAAACGCCAACAGAAAAATTACATGGCGTTCGCCATTCCGTTCGGAGTTATTTCCCTTTATGTCGTTTATATATGGCTGTGGGCTCATTATGTTTTGATTTCCTATATTCACCAAATGGGAACGACTCCACATCGCGAAAAAGGTATCCTTTGCCTGGCCGTAGGACTGATTCTGTGGTGCGTTTATTCAGCATTGCTTTGGTTCCCTTGGGAACGGCGATTCAAACGTATATAACATGAGAAGATTCCTATGAGTTCCTTCAATAGCATTTATACATATAAATGCAGATCTTGGCAATGTCTTGATGAATAAGGCATAAACTATTCAGAATCTGGGGGACAGAATTTCGGTCCCTCCGCCACTTATTAGCAACAGTTTATATTTTTGCCTCTTCACCAGAATTTATGGGTGAACTGCGGTTCCGGCAGGTCCCCCAGCTGGTGATATAAGGCGACTTTGGCGATTTCGAGCGACCGAAACCCGAAAGCTTTTCTGATGGTCAGATTAACTTTGCGGTTCAAACCTTCAACAATTCCGCTGTTCAGCCGGCGTTTGGCCCGGAAATAATTGAGGATCAATTCCCGATGCGACTGTAAGGTTTTGGCGACCTCTTTCATCGGTTCGATCCGGCTGTGATTGACGGTATGAATCCATTGATCGAGGAATTTGCCGGCCCATGCCGGGCTCATAATCCCAGAACCGATGGAACTGTTCCTTGCGCAAATATGCCTTGACGGTACGCAGGTTCATCTGCAGCAGTTCCCTCAATTTCAACCCTTGTTTCTCCGTGAGATTCGGTTTGCGTTTCAGAAAACACCAGCGGCTTTTCGTCAGGACCGGGTCCTGTTTTTCCTTTTTCAATCGCCTTGCTTCGTCGGCCCGGACTTGGTCGATGGCTTTGCCGAATTTCTGCATGATGTGGAAGCG